>Ga0207878_100008_pt1 | contig 601697 bp, 551 predicted proteins | sample LinPmetageLP41_FD_184053 | JGI IMG/M metagenome (GOLD analysis project Ga0207878, IMG submission 184053) | Marine viral communities from the Pacific Ocean - LP-41 (SPAdes) | ecosystem: Environmental > Aquatic > Marine > Oceanic | place: Pacific Ocean | collected 2010-08-27 | reverse complement strand
GCGAATAGCTCACGTCTTGTTTCTTTTCAGAAATGTCCGACGTAAGTACCCACACAAATTACTTGATACCAGTTTTTTAAAGAGCTTGCAGTTCTTAACGTCCTGCAAAGAAGCGAGAATTATACAGCCACTCGCCGGGCTGTCAACAACAATTATTACAGAATTATGAAACTAGAATAAAACTGAAATCTTGCAGAAAAAATGGTGGGCCGTCTGCGACTCGAACGCAGGACCATCGGATTAAAAGTCCGGTGCTCTACCAACTGAGCTAACGGCCCAAACCAAGCGCGACATAATACTATAGTTGATAAAAATGACAACCCCAGTTGCCAATATTTTTCTATTTTACTGACATAGAATAGCGGTGGAAGTCATACAGGAAACAGGTAATTGCTGATTCTTACCAAGAAACAATAACTTATTGATAACGTGTTGGGTCTGCTAGTCCGGCATCAATAAAACCTTGTCGTCTGAAGCGACAGGAATCACATTGTCCACACGCTCTGCCTTGCGCATCAGCTTGGTAGCAGGAAACTGTTTCGCTGTAATCAATCCCCAGCTCCGTACCACGCTTAACGATTTCTGACTTTGAAAGATGCATCAATGGTGCTTTTATATATATAGCGGAACCTTCAACTGCAGATTTGGTTGCCAGGTTAGCCAGCTTTTCAAATGCATCAATAAATTCAGGGCGACAATCAGGATAGCCTGAGTAATCCACAGCGTTAACCCCGACAAAAATGGCTTCGGCATTAAGTACTTCTGCCCAGCCTAATGCAATCGACAGAAAAACTGTATTTCGTGCCGGGACGTAAGTAATCGGAATACCCTGTTGTTCTGTCTCTGGCACATCAATGTCATCTGTTAATGCTGACCCACCGATGGCACGAAGATCAATCTGTATTACTTTATGGCTGGCTACACCTGATTTTTTAGCCAGATTTTCCGCTGCAAAAAGTTCGGTTTTGTGTCGCTGACCATAATCAAAGCTGATAGTGAAGCATTCATAACCTTCAGCTTTGGCAATTGCCAAGGCTGTAACGGAATCTAATCCGCCGGAAAGTAATATGACAGCACGTTTAGTCATCGGCCTTGAGCATCGTTCCAAAGATATTTATGCAATTGAATTTGCATTCTTACCGGCAGATTATCAGCAATAATCCATTCCGCTAAATCGGTAGGGTTTAAATCACCATGCACCGGGGAAAATAAAATCTCACAACGATCTATCAGCTCCAGTGAGAATAACTGCTCACGAGCCCAATCATAATCTTCACGATTACAGATAACGAATTTGATTTGATCCTGAGGGTTTAACAGATCAATATTGCTGTAACGATTTTTGGAGACTTCGCCTGATGTGGGGGTTTTTAAATCCATAACCCGTACAACCCGCGGATCGATATTACTGATATCCATCGCACCACTGGTTTCCAATGACACTTCGACATCCAACTCACACAAGGCAGTTAATAATTCCCGACAGGTATTCTGAGCCAGCGGTTCGCCGCCGGTAACAGTGACATAGCGGGGATTGTAACTTTTTACTTCAGCAACAATGTCACTGATCTCCATTTTTTGCCCGCCATGAAAGGCATAAGCGGTATCACAATAACCACAACGTAACGGGCAGCCGGTCAACCTGACAAAAACGGTGGGCAGGCCCACTGTTCGGGTTTCACCTTGTAATGAATAGAAAATCTCGGTGATACGACATTGAGCCATCTACGTAATCTACAAAAAATGTTTTATTGTGCATTTTGCTGGATACGATCCAGACGCACTTTCGCCAGCCGAGATGCTGATGTATCCGGATATTGCTCAATCACCTGATTCAATGATGCTTGCGCCTTACTGGTATCGCCAGTTTCATATTCACTGAAACCGCGTTTTAACAAAGCATCTGCCACTTTATTACTGTCGGGATAGCTGGAGATGACTTTATCAAAAGCCACGATTGCTTTATCAAATTCACGCAAAACATAATGTGCTTCGCCTTGCCAATAATAGACATTAGGCAGATATGAACTATTTGGATAATTTTGGGGGAATGCTCCCAACGCTGACAAAGCTTCCTGATAACGGCCGCCACGCAGATCCTGTAATGCTGACTGATATGCAGCTTCGCCACTTTCTACTGCGACGGGCACAGGTGCGCTCTCTCCAGCATCTGTCTGATCAGTGGGTGTATTCTGCAAACCACCATCGGCTAACTCTTCATCAATTGAATTGTTATCCATAGAAGGTGAATCGATAACAGATGGAGCTTGAGAAACAGAAGCTTGCTGCTGGATTTCTGTTATCCGTTGATCAAGATCCAAATATTGTTCACGCTGGCGTTTTTGAATCTGTTCTATTTGGTGATTAAGCTCTTCATTAGCACCATTTAAACGTTGAATCTCACGCTGCAATTGATCAACCTGAGTGAGCAAGGAGGTTAATCCCTGCCCCTGAATAATACGTTCCAACCTATCCACGCGAGCCTGTAAAGCTTCTTCTTCAGCCCAAGAAACAGCGGGCGCCAATATAGCGCCCACCATTAATACGATTGCAAGTTGTTTTTGCTTTTTAAACGGCATATCAACGACCAATGTAAATTATTTCAACTCGACGGTTTTGTGACCATGCAGATTCATCACTACCATCAACGGCAGGACGTTCTTCACCAAAGCTTGTCACACGAAATTGTTGGGCACTAGCGCCCTGCAACATCAGTAACTGACGAATAGATAAAGCACGTCGTTCACCTAATGCGAGATTATATTCACGCGAGCCCCGCTCATCAGTATGACCTTCAAGACGGACAGTCAGATTAGGATTTTTACCCAAATAAGCTGCGTGAGCCTCAACGATAGGTTGATCTTGTGGTCTTACACTGGCGCTATCGTAATCAAAGTAGATTACCCGATTGGAGAGAGGGTTGGATGGGTCATTCAACTCACTTCCTGAATAACCATCTTCGCCAACAATAACACTTGCTTCTGCTCCCAGATCACTACCATCAGCTCCTTGACCAGTAACACCTGAAGTTGATGCGCCATTACGCTCCTCAACCAACACATCATCGGTTCCATCTTTTGTGGCATTACCGCTACAGGCATTGAGTAAAAACAATGCAATAAGTAGAGCCGAGAACTTATAACGATTCATAACAAACACTCCTGACATAAATTATTTTTTCAGCGGAGACCATGCTGGTTCACGCACAACAGTTCCGGATTCGCTCAAACGTTGATGGATCCGGCCATCAACAGAGACAGCAGCTAAAACACCGCTACCTTTTTGCTCAGTAGCATACAGGATCATTTGGCCATTCGGCGCGAAACTCGGCGATTCAGCTCTTCCTGAATCCGTCAAAACTTGCATTGCGCCGGTTTTCAAATCCTGTACAGCAATATAAAAACCACCATTGGCACCATGTACCATGGCGAGTTTGCTTCCATCTGGTGATAAATCAGGTGAAGCATTGTAATTTCCTTCAAAACTTATCCGTTCAGCTCTACCGCCATTTGCTGAAACTTTGTAAATTTGTGGTCGACCACCACGGTCAGAAGTAAAGTAAATATCATTGCCATCGCGCGACCATACTGCTTCAGTATCAATCGCCTGAGCATTATTGGTGACCCGTATTAAATCACCATTGGCTAATTCCATGACATAAACTTCCGGGTTACCATTTTTCGACAGAGTCAGTGCCAGCTTTTTGCCATCAGGCGACCATGCCGGTGCGCTATTTATGCCTTCAAAGGAGGCAACTGACTTGCGTTGTCCGCTTTGCAACTGCTGAACAAAAACCTCTGTTTTGCCATTCTCAAATGATACATACGCTAGTTGATTGCCATCAGGTCCCCAAGACGGCGACATAATCGGTTGAGTAGATTGTAATACAGTCCGTGGATTTGCTCCATCAGCATCCGATATCTGTAAAGCGAAACGTTTTTTACCATCACCAGCCGTTATTTGTGTGACAAACGCCAGACGTGTTGAAAAAATACCTTTTTCCCCGGTTAATGTTTCATAGATAACATCTGCAATCTGATGGCCTAATGCACGCAATCCAGATGCAGGAACCTGGTAACGTTTTCCAGCCAATTGCTGACCACGGTAAACATCAAACAATTGGAATTGAACCTGATAGTTCTCGCCATCCTGACTGCTGATTTTGCCGATAACAAGCCCTTCAGAACGTAATAAACGCCAATCTGCAAAATTGACCTGTGATTGTTCAGTAGGTCGAGAAACCAAATCCTGGTTATCTAATGGTGCGAAACGACCAGTACTCTCAAGATCATTACGAATAATGCTGGTTATATCCTCAGGCGCTTTAATTCCTTCGGCGCCAAACGGCACAATAGCAATTGGGAGTGCGCTATCTGAACCACCGGTGATTTCGACTTTTAACACGGCAGATGCCTGAATTGGCATAAAAAACATCGCCATTAAGGCAAGCGAACGAATTAATTTCGGGGCCATATTAACTTCTCTCATTCAGGTTTAAAGTATATTTCAATGCCTTCACTGATAATCTTTTGTGCTGCATCAGGATCTGAAGGCATTGGCATTGGAGCGGCCTTATAAACAGCATTTTCTGCAGAACGATCAAATATTTCACTACCACTGCTTTTTATCACTCTTACACTGCGGATATCACCACCTGGAATAAGTTTCACTTCCAGCGTAACAAGCAACCCAGCTTCTGCATTAGCTGGTTTAGTCCAGTAACGGGTAATTCTTTGTTGAATCTGCAATCCGTAGGTATCCAGAACACCTGCAATGCGTTTCTGCTTGCGCTGTTCAGCTTCAGCATCTAGTTGTCTTTGTAATGCTTGTTCCGCTTCTGCTCGAGATTTTTCTGCGGCCAGACGTTCTGCCTCAGCTTTTCGCTTGGCCTCTTCTTCAGCAGCTTTCCGTTTAGCTTCAGCTTCAGCTGCCTTACGTTTAGCCTCTTCTTCTGCTTTACGCTTGGCTTCTTCTTCCGCTTTACGTTTGGCTTCCTCTTCCGCTTTACGTTTGGCCTCTTCCTCTGCCTTGCGTCTGGCTTCTTCTTCCGCTTTGCGTTTAGCCACAGCTTCTTCTCGGGCCTTTTCTGCTGCTAAGCGTTCTGCTTCAGCTCGTTGTTTAGCTTCTTCAGCCGCTTTTCGCTCAGCTTCTGCCTGTTGTTTAGCTTGTTCTGCTTGTTGACGTTCCAACTCTGCCTGTTTACGTGCTTCTTCCTGCTCGATACGTTGCTGCTCAAGCTCTTTCAAGCGTTGTTGTTCAAGTTCGGCTTCCTGTTTTAGTTTTTCGGCATCAAGCTTGGCACGTTCCTGCATATCCAGAAATTCTTGCTCTTTACGAGCCAGCTCATCTTGCGTTTTTTCAAGTTGCTCATCCAGTTTTTGCTGACGCTCTTCTTCTGCTGCGCGTTTTTTTTCTTCCGCTTCCTGCAAACGCGCCATTTCTTCAAGAACTAAATCTTCGTCAACTACGGTGGCTTGTACGATCTCGACTTCTGGTTGGCCAAACTGGCGAATATCAGTTGGCATATCAAAACTGAAGATCAGCAGTAAAAATAACAATATATGCAATATTGTTGAAGTGCCGCCGGCAAGAAGAGTTTGCACAATTGGATGCTTCATCTTAATTACTGTGTTTCCGTTTCCGGTCTTTGAGTAATCAAACCGACATTCGGTACGCCTGCTTTTTGTAATAAAGCCATAGCCCCTACCACTTGTCCATAACTTGCTGAACTATCGCCTTTGACCATCACTGGCGTTTGAGGGTTTCGGCGTAATACAGCCGACACCCTGGCAACCAGTTCCTGAGCACCGATACTTTGTTCCTGATTATCACCTACTGATGCATAGTAAGCACCTTCAGCATCAACCGAAATCACCAAAGGTTCAAGGTTTTCCGGCGCTTCAACCGGATTGGCATCGGCCTTGGGTAAATCGACTTGAACGCCCTGGGTTAGCATGGGCGCGGTAATCATAAAAATGATCAGCAATACCAGCATCACGTCGATGTACGGTACGACATTAATTTCTGCCATAGGCTTGCGACGTTGGCGTTGTTGTTTATAAAGCGCCATAGTTGGCTCCGTTATTAACCTTGTTGCCGTTGCAAAATTGAAGAGAATTCTTCAACGAAATTGTCATAACGACTAATCAATCTCTCAACTTCATGTGAATAACGGTTATATGCTACAACCGCTGGTATCGCTGCAAACAAGCCCATTGCTGTCGCGATCAAAGCCTCGGCAATACCTGGGGCAACCATAGCCAGTGTCGCCTGTTGCACTTCGCCTAAAGCTCGGAATGAATTCATGATACCCCAGACCGTTCCAAACAAACCAATGTATGGACTGGTAGAGCCTGCTGTCGCCAGAAAGGGTAACGAAACTTCCAATTCATCCATTTCACGGGACAAGGAAATACGCATTACTCGCTGAGTCCCTTCCAACACATAGGTTGAGTCAGTAGAGGATTTTTTTAAACGGACAAATTCCTTGAAACCCGCCTCGAAAATTCCCTCCATACCCCGACCGGAGTGCGGTCTGGCAGTAATATCCTCATAGAGTCTGTTTAATTCATTTCCCGACCAGAATTTATCTTCAAATAAATCAGCATCTCGCCGGGCATTGGCTAACTCGCTGCGTTTTTTGAAAATAATAGTCCAGGAATAAACTGATATCAGCAGCAAAATAAGCATAACAATCTGCACCAGTAAACTGGCTTCAGATATCAGGGACATCAAGGATAGATCAGCATTCACATTGCATCTCCGTCAAAATAAAAGAAGGTATCGGGCACGGTTTAAATCGCAAAGCATCCAGGCAGGCCACTCGGACCGACGCACCGCACAACAGTTCACCGTCACGCAGTACTGATTGCTCAAACTGCATGCTTGCACCGCTCGTTTGTGTCATTTCAGATCGAATCAATAAGGCATCATTAAAACGTGCCGGGCGACGAAAATTAATTTGCATCGAATGGACTGCAAACAGGCAATTATGTTCGTCTTTTAAAACATTTTGTTCAAAACCGAGCTGGCGTAGCCACTCTGTTCGCGCCCGCTCCATAAACTTCAGATAATTTGCGTGATATACCACGCCACCACTATCCGTATCTTCGTAATACACCCTCACCGGCCAATCAAAAGACTGCATTAATCACCTGTCAGATCTAAATCCGGTGTCAGACCCAAATGCAAAAAAGCCCGTTTGGTAGCGATTCTGCCACGAGGTGTCCGCATGATAAATCCTTCCTGAATCAAAAAGGGTTCAATAACATCTTCAATCGTGCCACGCTCTTCTCCAATAGCCGCGGCAATATTGTCCAATCCTACCGGGCCACCGGAAAATTTTTCAATGATGGCCAGCAATAGTTTGCGGTCCAACATATCAAAACCAAATTTATCGACATCCAGCAAATCCAGTGCCTGTCTGGCAATTTCTGCTGTGACAATACCATCAAACCGCACTTCTGCGTAGTCACGAACCCGTCGTAATAAACGGTTGGCTATCCGCGGCGTGCCTCTGGAACGGTGAGCAATTTCACCTGCACCATTAACGTCCAGCGTTAAGCCTAGAATACGTGCGCTACGCTGCACAATCGTACTTAAATCAGCGACATTGTAAAATTCCAATCGCTGCACAATGCCAAATCGGTCTCGCAAAGGCGAGGTCAGTGAACCAGCGCGGGTTGTTGCTCCGACCAGGGTAAATGGCTCAAGATCCAGCTTAATTGAACGAGCTGCCGGTCCTTCACCGATCATGATATCGATCTGGTAATCTTCCATTGCCGGATACAACACTTCTTCAACCACCGGACTTAATCGATGAATTTCATCGACAAACAATACATCATTCGGCTCTAGATTCGTCAGCAACGCTGCCAAATCACCAGGACGCTCTAAAACCGGCCCCGAAGTTTGTCTTAAATTAACGCCCATTTCATTGGCGATAATATGTGCCAATGTGGTTTTACCCAGCCCCGGAGGACCAAATATCAGTGTATGGTCCAACGCTTCTTTGCGTTGCCGGGCCGCTGCAACAAATAATTCCATCTGCTCGCGCACCACCGGTTGACCAATATAGTCCTCGAGTCTAATGGGTCGGATAGCCCGATCCACCCGGTCATCATCATTCAGCGTTTGCGGAGTAATAAAACGTTCATCCATAGTTAATTACGCTGTAACGCCTGTCTGATGATTTGCTCAGTAGTCATATCCTGGGCATCAAAACTACGGATCATTCTGTCTGCTTCGGCGGCTTTATACCCTAAAGCAATCAAAGCTTCCAGTGCTTCTTTTCGTGCCCCGCTACTACTCGGCATATTCGTCGTAATTTGTTCATCAAGCCCCATTGCAGAACCGACTTCCTTAAGTCTGTCGCGCATCTCTATAATAAGACGATCTGCTGTCTTTTTACCGACACCAGGCAAACGCGTCAAACTTGCGGCATCACCTTCCTGCACACTTCGGGCAAAGCTATCGACGTCGCTACCCGATAAAATCGTCAGTGCCAGTTTCGCTCCCACTCCATTTACCTTAAGTAAACTGCGAAATAATAATCGTTCGCGAGTAGTAGCAAAACCATACAACAACTGAGCGTCTTCGCGCACGACTAAATGGGTATATAAACTCACTTTTTCATTAAGTGACGGCAAATTTACAAAAGTAGACATGGGAGCAGAGACTTCATAGCCCACACCATTTACATCCAGCACCAATTCCGGCGGCTGTTTTTCGATAATAATTCCGGTAAGACGACCAATCATCGGCTATAGCGTCCTCCTCGACGACGACTGATCCGCATTCCTGCGGGAAGTTTATTACTGAGACTATCCAGTGCTGCATGATTTGCATGGGTTACCGCACAGGCCAAGGCATCTGCGGCATCTTCCATTGGCGCTTCTTTTAATTGCAACATGACCGACATCATATACTGGACCTGTTCTTTTTTGGCATGTCCATTACCAACGACAGCTTTTTTTATTTGTGTGGCGGAATATTCATGGACTTTTAAATGTTGATTTACTGCGGCACAAATGGCAGCCCCTCTGGCCTGACCAAGTTTCAAAGCTGAATCAGCATTTTTATGCAGAAACACCTGCTCGATAGACATGATTTCAGGTTGATACCGCAGAATCAGATCGGTCAGTCCATCAAAAATCTGTTTCAGACGATCAGCAAACTCGCCATCCCCCACCAGCAGTCTGCCATTAATGACGTGCTTAATCTGTTTACCATCAAGCTCTATGATGCCAAAACCGGTTTTACGGGAGCCGGGATCAACACCGAGAATGCGTGACATAGGGGAATGGCCGCTAGTTCTCCAGCTGCGCCATCACCTCATCAGAGAAGTCTGCATTTGAATAGACCTGTTGCACATCATCAAGCTCTTCAAACGCTTCTATCATGGCGATGGCTTTTTGTGCGTCATCCAACTCCAGACTGACGGTATTGTCAGGGTGCATGGTGACCTCGGCTGATTGCGCCTCAAAGCCAGCGGCATCCAAGGCATCTTTAACAACAGCATACTCATCCGGCGTGATAAACACATCGATGGAACCGTCATCATTGGTGACAATATCTTCAGCACCCGCTTCCAGCGCGACTTCCATGACCGCGTCTTCATCCAGACCTGGCGCTAGACTGATAATGCCTTTTTGATTAAACATGAAAGCCACGCAGCCATCGGTGCCCATATTGCCACCGCGTTTACTGAAAACATGGCGTACCTCTGCAACCGTGCGGTTACGATTGTCCGTCATGCAATCCACCATAATAGCGATGCCATTTGGCCCGTAGCCTTCGTAACGTACCTCTTCGTATGCAGCACCCTCGAGCTCACCTGCACCACGCTTAGACGCTCGTTCGATAACATCTTTGGTCATATTACTGCCCAAAGCTTTATCGATGGCTGCACGTAAGCGTGGATTAGTCGCCGGGTCACTACCGCCCATTCTGGCGGCAACAGTAATTTCACGAATCAGCCGGGTGAACAGTTTGCCGCGTTTGGCATCTTGCGCACCTTTTCTATGCTGGATATTCGCCCATTTACTATGACCTGCCATTTGGTACTAACCTCTTTGTTATTACGTTAAATATTTCGTTTTTCTGAATTAAACCAGAGTATTCCAGTCGCGATAATATTCGCTGCGACCATAAACCTGATCGAAATACATGCTTTGCAACTGTTCAGTGATTGGACCGCGTTTGCCCTCGCCAATAGGACGATTATCCAACTCACGAATAGGGGTAACTTCTGCGGCAGTGCCGGTGAAAAAGGCTTCATCACAGATATAAACTTCATCACGCGTAATGCGTTTTTCAATGACTTTCAAACCAATATCGTTCGCCAGACGCATAACGGTATCGCGGGTAATACCTTCCAGTGCAGAGGTCAACTCAGGTGTATAAAGTACACCATCACGCACCATAAAAAAGTTTTCCCCACTGCCTTCAGTAACAAAGCCGTTGGCATCTAATAAAAGTGCTTCGTCATAACCATCATTCACGGCTTCCTGCAACGCCATCATCGAATTCATGTAGTTGCCATTGGCTTTGGCTTTACACATGGTGATATTCACATGGTGACGGGTAAACGAAGAGGTTTTAATACGAATACCGCGGGTCATGTTTTCTTCACCCAGATAGGAACCCCAGCTCCAGGCAGCCACCATCACATGTGTTTTTAAATTGTCAGCGCGGATACCCATGCCTTCAGAACCATAAAAACACATCGGACGAATATAGGCAGAATCCAGATTGTTATCTCGAACCACAGCACGTTGTGCTTCGTTTAAAGTCGCTTTATCAAACGGGATGTTCATACCGAGAATCTTGGCGCTACGGAAGAGCCGGTCTGTATGCTCCTGCAGACGAAAAATAGCAGCGCCAGCATCTGTTTGATAGGCACGGACTCCTTCAAACACCCCCATTCCGTAGTGCAGCGTATGCGTCAGCACATGGACTTTAGCTTCGCGCCAAGGCACAAATTCGCCATCCAACCAGATAACGCCATCACGATCTGCCATTGTTACTGCTGCCATAATTACCTACTTTTGAGACTTAATATTGATATCAAACTGGTCTTAACGTAACCAGCGTTGCCAAATTGCGTTCACTTGTTGCTGAAAATCGGCCACTTTGGCCTCCGGCACCACTGCCGGTTGTTCCTGAAGAACACAATGATTTGCTTCACTACGATAATAGCGATAAGCATCTGCGAGCATGTTCCCTTCTTGTTCACTGAGCTTGCCTGTCGCGACTAAAGCATCCAAAATTCGGATATTATCGGTGTAAACCATCAGATCTGGCAAGCTTGCTGACCAGGCAAGTACTGCATATTGCACCATAAATTCAATATCAGTGATACCACCTACGCCCTGCTTAAGATCAAAATTTCCTGCAGACGACTTATCCAGTTGCTGACGCATTTTATGGCGCATTTCACTGACTTCTTTTGCCAGCTCGGATTCAGTACGTGATTTGGACAAAACTTGCTGGCGAATGTTACTGAATTGTTCAGCTAATTTTTTATCTCCTGCGACACACCTGGCTCTGACCAGAGCCTGATGTTCCCACGTCCAGGCTTCATTCTGTTGATAATCATCAAAGCCTGAAATTGGACTCACCAGCAACCCTGAATTACCCCTTGGCCTCAGTCGCATATCGACTTCATAAAGCACTCCACCCGCAGTCACGGTATTTAATAAGTGGATCATCCGCTGAGCCAAACGTGTATAAAACACCATCAAATCGACAGGTTTATCACCATCAGTCATTCCCTCCCGCGCATCATCAAATACAAAAACTAAATCCAGATCTGAGCCATACCCCAACTCCAGTCCACCTAATTTTCCATAGGCAATGACACTAAAGCCGCACTCCGTCATATCATCTTTATCCGCAGCGGGCGGTAATCCGTGACGCGAGATCAGATATTGCCAAGCCAATTGCAACACACGTTCCAACAAAATTTCTGCCAATTCGCTGAGTTGATCACCGATCCGCATCAACGGTAATACTTCGGTGACATCTGCTGCAGCAACATGCAAAGTGGCAATTTGCCGAAACTCCCGCAATAAATTCATTTGCTGTTCAAGATCGGTGTCTTCAGCAGCTGAGAGGAACTGGTTTAATAAGGCTTGTTGCTGTTCTCGGCCAGGCACTTCGTAAAGTGATCGCGGATCCAGCAATTCATCCAGTAATACTGGATAACGTGCTAACTGATGGCTAATTAACGGACTTGCCGCACAGAGTTTGACCAGTTGAGATAAGGCCAGGGTGTTTTCAACTAATAGCGACATATAGGCTGAACGTCGCATAATCGATTCCAATAACGGAATCATCCGATTCAGGCAGGTATCAGGCTCATCAGTGCCAGCAGCAGCCTGAACCAATAAAGGCAATAATTTTTTGAGACGTCCAAGACCGGTATGGCCAAGATTTTTCACGACATGCAGATTCAACAATTTTTCAATCGTCTGTTGGGATTGCTCTGGTTCGTGATATCCCCATGTTTCAAGATAAGACGTTATTTCTGCTTCGCTGGAAGTTAACAATGCAATACTGTCGGTACTCTCATCATCGGCCTGTGGTGCAGTCAGTAATTGTTGGAAATGTTCATGTACCTGCTGCCGATGTTCACTGAGAGTTTCAACAAAAGCAGTCCAGCTCTCAAATCCCATACTCCTTGCTAAACGAATTCGGCCCTCATTATTACTGGGTAATAAATGTGTTTGTTGATCTGCCCAGGCCTGAATACGATGTTCTGTTCGACGCAGAAACACATACGCATTTTTTAAGGCTGTTACAGCGTAATCTGACAATAATTTTCGCTCAGCCAATAAATCCAGAATCGTCAGAATGGGTCTTTGCTGCAAAGGTTTGTCACGCCCGCCATAAATTAACTGAAACACCTGACCAATAAACTCAATTTCGCGGATCCCTCCTGCTCCAAGCTTGATATTGTCTTCCATGCCTTTTAAATGAAGCTGTCCGGCAATCATGGATTTCATTTCACGCAGTGAATCAAACATGCCGTAATCAAGGTAACGTCGATAGACAAACGGTCGTAGTAGCTCGCTGATAGCTTTCTTATCCTGTTCACTGCCCGTAACAGGTCTTGCCTTGATCATTGCATAGCGTTCCCATTCCCGGCCCTGAGTCTGGTAGTAATCCTCCATGGCATCAAAACTGGCGACTAATGATCCACTTTCACCAAACGGGCGCAAACGCATATCTACCCGAAACACAAATCCATCAACGGTCACATTATCGAGAGCCTGAATCAGTTTGCGACCCAAGCGAGTAAAAAACTCTTCATTGGTGAGGCTTTTCCGTGAGCCTTGTGTTTCGCCATCATCAGGATAGGTAAAAATCAAATCTATGTCAGAAGACAGGTTCAATTCCCCGGCACCCATTTTGCCCATCCCCAGCACGATTAAATGCTGTGGCTGAGCCAACTCATCCATCGGGGTGCCAAGCAGTTCGGTTTGCCATTGATAAAGCTTGTTTAATGCCTGCTCAACGCAACAATCCGCCAATGCCGTTAACTCACGCACCGTTTCTGCCAGATCGGCCCATCCACTTAAATCCCGCCAGATAATACGCACCATTTCTCGGTGTCGAAAAAACCGCAATTGTTGTTGCAAAGTGGCTTCATCATTTACCTGTGCCAGCCGGGTTTGCAGGCGTTGCTGATAGCCATCTTCTGCATAGACAGTTTCCAAATCACCACTTTCGACCAACTCACGCAAACGCTGTGGTTGCCTGTCGCCCTGATTCAACACATACTCACTGGCCGTTAATACTTCAGAGGCAGAATCAAGCAGATTTTGCTTATCCTGCAGAATCGATTGCCATCGTTCTGTAAGTTGTGTTGTGGTCATTTTTGCCTCATTGGATATTTCAAAATGCACAGTCATTGAAAATGTGTCTAAACTAACAGAACATATGACTTATCGCGATGTAATAACCACGAAATTTTCACATCGGCAAATGTATTTTCTCAGACTAAATAACCTTCGTCTCGTCAAAGGAGACAACGATGGACAGCAATGAATATAACGCCCCGCATTTCACCCCAAAAAGCGTTTCTGATCGGGTGGCGCTGGCAATTGTAAAATTTATGCGTTTTTTTGCTGACGTCTTTTTTTCCGGGCGTTACGGACATCGTGCTGTCGTACTGGAAACGGTTGCAGCCGTACCTGGCATGGTTGGCGGAGCTCTTCAGCATCTTCGTTCACTGCGCCGGATGCAAAATGATGATGGCTGGATCAGTACCTTGCTGGAAGAAGCTGATAATGAACGCATGCATCTGCTTACCTTTGTGCATATTGCCAAACCAAGCTGGTTCGAACGCGTGTTGATTATCATTGCTCAGGGTGTGTTTTATAACTTGTTCTTTATTTTATATATTTTCTCATCTCGAGTAGCCCATCGAATTGTTGGTTATCTTGAGGAAGAAGCTGTGTACAGCTATACCGAGTATTTAGCAGGTATCGATTCAGGCAAATACGAAAACGTAGCCGCACCGCAAATTGCCATTGATTACTGGAACCTGCCACAGGATGCGCTGCTGCGCGATGTAGTGTTAGTTGTAAGAGATGATGAGGCCAAACATCGTGATGTAAATCATGATTTTGCCAATCAATTGCAAAACGCCTAATATGCCGCTGAATGAAGTAACAAAACGGGTTAGATTCTAACCGCGCTGACAGACAAGGACGACTATGGCGACTTTATTATTTCGACTCAACAATGTACCTGAAGACGAAGCGGAAGACGTTCGGCAATTGCTGGACGATAAAGGCTTTGCCTTTTACGAAACTCAGGCCGGATTTTTTGGCCTTGGTGTGGCAGCCATCTGGTTGATAAATGATGAACAACTGCCTATTGCCAAAGCCACGCTCGATGAATATCAGGCCAAACGCGCTATAGATCAGCGTCAGCAATATGAAAATCTGCGTGCCAATGGCGAAATACCGGGATTTTTCCAATCCATTTTTCAGCATCCATTTCGCTTTATAGGCGTGTTACTGTTAATAGCCTTTGTATTGAGCCTGATGTTGATTCCTTTCTGGAAAACATTACACCCTTAAAAGCTCTTTTCAATTTAATTAGCCCAAAAAAAAGCCCCACCTCTTTCGAGGCAGGGCTTTTTTGTGTGCTGATAGCTATGCTGTAACGAATTACATCATGCCGCCCATGCCGCCCATATCAGGCATTGCAGGAGCTTCTTCTTTCGGAATTTCAGCAATCATGGCTTCAGTGGTCAACATCAGACCCGCAACCGAACCAGCATTTTGCAATGCCGTACGCGTTACTTTAGTTGGATCCAGAATACCCATTTCAATCATATCGCCATATTCACCGCTTGCAGCGTTGTAACCGTAGTTACCTTTACCTGCAGCGACTTCATTTAAAACAACAGAGGCTTCATCGCCAGAGTTGGTAACGATTTGACGTAAAGGTTCCTGCATTGCACGACGTGCGATAGCAATACCAGCATCCTGATCCAGGTTGTCACCTTTCAGTTCGCCCAAGCTTACTTCGGCACGAACCAGAGCAACACCACCACCAGCAACTACGCCTTCTTCAACGGCAGCGCGAGTCGCATGTAATGCATCTTCAACACGGGCTTTTTTCTCTTTCATTTCAATTTCAGAGCCAGCACCAACACGAATTACCGCAACACCACCAGCTAACTTAGCCACGCGTTCTTGCAGTTTTTCTTTGTCGTAGTCTGAAGATGAATCAGCGATTTGTGCACGAATCTGTTCAACACGTGCAGTGATTTCATCCGCACGGCCTGCACCATCAATAATAGTGGTGTTTTCTTTGCTGACAGAGATTTTCTTCGCTTGACCCAGATCATCCAGAGTAACTTTTTCCAGATTCAGACCAACTTCTTCAGAAATCACGGTACCGCCAGTTAACACAGCGATATCTTCCAACATCGCTTTACGACGATCACCAAAACCTGGCGCTTTAACCGCACAGACTTTAACGATACCACGCATGTTGTTAACAACCAGAGTGGCCAACGCTTCGCCTTCAACATCTTCTGAAACGATCAGCAGTGGACGGCTTGATTTGGCAACCGCTTCCAGTGTTGGCAGCAGTTCACGGATATTAGAGATTTTTTTGTCGTACAGCAGAACGTATGGGTCATCCAGATTGGCTGACATAGTTTGCTGTTCGTTAACAAAGTATGGAGACAGGTAACCACGGTCAAACTGCATACCTTCAACAACGTCGAGTTCATTTTCAAAACCACGACCGTCTTCAACCGTAATAACGCCTTCTTTACCCACTTTTTTCATTGCTTCAGCAATGATGTCGCCGACTGATTTGTCAGAGTTGGCAGAGATAGTACCGACTTGAGCAATGGCTTTGTCATCATCACAAGGTGAAGACATTTTTTTCAGCTCTTCAACAGCAGCAGTAACGGCTTTATCGATACCGCGTTTCAGATCCATTGGGTTCATACCCGCAGTAACTGATTTCATGCCTTCACGTAAGATTGCCTGAGCAAGTACGGTGGCAGTTGTGGTGCCGTCACCAGCAGCGTCAGAAGTTTGCGAAGCAACTTCTTTCACCATTTGTGCGCCCATGTTTTCAAATTTGTTTTCTAGTTCGATTTCTTTAGCAACTGAAACACCATCTTTAGTGATAGTTGGTGCACCGTAGCTTTTATCCAAAATAACATTGCGACCTTTAGGTCCTAATGTCACTTTTACCGCATTGGCCAGCGTATTAACGCCTTTGACCATTAGCTGGCGCGCATCAGCGCCAAATTTGACTTCTTTAGCAGCCATTTTAATTCCTCTTTATAGCTATGTTTAACGTAACCAGATGTGAAATCGTCGGGAAGCTTACGCTTCGATCACAGCAACGATATCGTCTTCACGCATTACCAGCAGTTCTTCGCCTTCCACTTTGACTTCGGTGCCGGCATATTTACCAAACAGCACTTTGTCACCGACTTTAACAGCCAGAGGACGGACTTCACCAGAATCGGTAGGTTTGCCGTTACCCGCTGCGATAATTTCGCCACGAGATGGTTTTTCTGCTGCATTGTCAGGAATGACAATTCCACCAGCAGAGGTAGTTTCTTCTTCCATGCGACGAACAATCACACGATCATGAAGGGGACGAAGGTTCATTAGTTTTATCCTCCAAAAGTAACAAAAAATGACCAAGAAAATTCCAGGAACCCCTTTAATGGGGCTGGCTGAATAAACTTCAAGTGCCTGAGTTAAAAAATTTCTGAAAAAACTGTCAGATGCAGTAAATTGCTTGATTTATCAGCATTAACGAATATTGCGCTGATCGTCATCCTTGATGACCTCACCCTCAATAATATCCTCACTTTGCGAATAACGTTTCTGCGCAGACCACTGCTGACGAAATATCACATTGCTGTTACGAATTAATTTCAGCAATAGAGCTCGTCGCAAGGCCGGAACCAATAATAAAAAGCCCACCGCATCGGTTACAAAACCAGGAATCAGTAACAGAAAACCGCTTATAAATAAGGTCATTCCCTCCAGCATCTCCAGAGCCGGAGTGTCACCACGACGAATTGATTCCTGAGCTCGCTGCATGGTGGAAAGCCCTTGTAACTTAACCAACCAGGCACCTAAAACTGCAGTCGCAATCACAAACAGAATGGTCCAGCCAGCGCCAATCACCTCACCAACTTCAATTAATACGTAAATTTCTGCGATTGGAACCAGCAGAAATAATAAAAATAGCCACTTGAACATATTTATTCCTTAACGGATTGCACTCACTAGGAAGGTTGGGGCTTATCCGGGCTTTTCAAGCAAATCTGTCGATTATTGATGTGGTTTTTTAACAACATTTCTGGCGATTTGTTGCGTTGTCACACAACTGTCACAGTTTTTTCATCACGCTGAAATATTTGGGTTTTAAGGTGTGCAGGTCTCGGAGATACAGACCGAACGTGTTTTATCAACTAAGAGGATAGTCCCTTGAAATTAAAAACGTCTGCAATATTAATCGCCGGCGCACTGTTCGGTGCCGCCACACTGCCTGCACAGGCTAACAATGATGCCATGATGGATCTTTTACAGGTTTTGCGTGATAAAGGCACAATCAGCAACGATGATTACAAATTGCTGACCAATGCAGCAGCAGCTGATAAAGAAATGGCAGAAGCTGATAAAGAAGAGCTGAAAAAAGAAGTTGAAACAGCAACAGCCAATATGCCGGTTATTGAAACTGATGGAAAACTGGTGGTTTCAGATCGTGATGGTAACTGGTCATTCCAGCCTATCGGTCGTGTGATGTGGGATGCCATTTCTGTCGATAACGATGGCTTATATGATGGTACAGCTATTAGCGACAATGAAGGTCGTGGAACAGAATTACGTCGTGCACGTTTAGGCTTTGAGGGTGATATTTACGACTGGAGCTACAAATTTGAAGCTGACTTTGCCGGTGGTGATGCCTCGATCAAAGATGCATACGTAGGTTACGGTAACAGCCTGACTGACAGCACAAAATGGGGTGTAAAGCTGGGTCAATCTCATATTGCATTTGGTTACAACACCAAAGCCAGCTCAAAATATATGAGCTTTATTGATCGCCCATTTTACGCCGATTCAAGTATTTCTCCCGCTCGTGAAAGTGGTGCAGTCTTTCAAATAAATGATAAAGACTATCGCTGGTTATTAGCGACTTCTTTCACCAGTGGTGAAATTGAAGATGGTGAAACTGACATTGATGATGCAGACTCATGGGCTGTACGTGGTTCTTTTGTCCCTTTCATGCAAGATGAAAAGCATATGTTGCAAGTTGGTGCTGGTTATCTTACACGCGGTAACGGTGATGATACATTCCGTTATCGTCAACGTGCCGTCAGTCACATTACATCAGAGCGTCCAATCGATACTTCTGTAGCGGGTTATGATGGTTCTTCAGCCTTTACCGCTGACGTGTTAGGTATCTATGGTCCTTTCCATGCCTTGGCTGAATATGTCGATTACACTGCAGAAAGTTCAGTCAATTCTGACCAAGATTTTACTGGTTATTCTGTTGAAGCAGGTTACTTCTTAACCGGTGAATCTTACAAATGGAAAAAAGGCTACAATTCAGGCGTATCACCGAAATCAGCATATGGTGCTTGGCAGCTAGTTGCCCGTTTCGAGAACATCGAAACAGAAGGCCTGGTCGGTGGTAGCATGCAGACTGAAGACGAAGCAGATAAATACACCTTGGGTATTAACTACATCCCACGTAAAAATATTCGCCTTATGTTGAACTACGACAAAATTACTGACCTGACAGTCAACGGTGCAAGCTCAGATGCAGAACCTTCTGCTCTGAAATTCCGTGCTCAAGCCTTCTGGTAGGCGCGGAATCTAGAGAGTTATCTCCTCTGCAAACTTGCCCCACTCTTTTGGGTGGGGCTTTTTTGTATCTGGCTTACTAAGAGTTGAATTCCAATGACAAAAGAAGAATTACTGCAATTTACCTCACTGGAAGATATTCTTGCCACGGCAGCACTTACTCCTATATTTCAACCGATTGTCTCATTAAAAAACAATCAGATTTATGGTTATGAGGCTCTGATCCGTGGTCCTTCTGATAGTGTTTTACACTCTCCAATTAATCTGTTTGATGCAGCCAGTCGACACGGCCGTTTGGCTGAACTGGATTTATTGTGTCGTGAAGTTGCCATTGCCCGATTTGGTGAATTGGATCTGAAAGCCAAGCTGTTTATTAATACCATCCCAGCAGCGCTGTTACAGCCCGACTATCCTCACGGTTTAACGACCAAGTTCCTGAAAAAAGCCGGCATCCCTGCGGAGCAGGTAGTCATTGAGTTAACTGAGCAGTATCCAATAGATGATTATGTGCTGATGCGCGAAGCTACTGAACATTATCGTGAAATGGGCTTCTCGATTGCCATTGACGATTTAGGGGCGGGTTATTCCGGTTTACGTACATGGTCAGAGTTAAAGCCGGATTATGTCAAACTGGATCGTCACTTCATGCAGAATATCCATGAAGATCAGCAGAAAAAACAGTTTGTGCAATCAATGATCGATATTGCACAAAGCAGTAACTGCAGGGTGATTGGAGAAGGTGTAGAAGTCCGGGAAGAGTATTTAGTTGCACAGTCCATGGATATGCATTTTGCTCAGGGCTATTATTTCGGCCGCCCAACGCCGAATCCCAAGCGAGAATTACCGCCTGAATTATTTGCCAAACGTCAACCCAGAGAAAAAATTCATTCGGGGGTGCCCCGTTCAGATTCACTGGTGGGAAGCCTGCTGACACAATTAACCCCGGTGCGTACTTATCATGATGTAAATCAGGTAGGCGAACGCTTCCAGAATGCCGTAAAACTGGCCGCATTGCCGGTATTACATGAAAACGACACCATTGCTGGCATGGTATGGCGCGATGAATTTATGACCCTGTATGCAAGTCGTTATGGCCGGGACTTACATGGTCGCAAACCGATTCATCTGTTTATGGATAATCGCCCTATCATTGCTGAGACGACTTTGCAGCTAAAGTCGCTCAGCCAGCAAATTACGAGTCAGGAACCTTCTCATCAGCACAGCGTTTTTATCATTTCGGAACAAGGATTCTACCGTGGTGTAGGTAGTTTGATGGATTTATTGCGGCAGATTACTGACTTGCAATTAACCATCGCCCGTCATGCCAATCCACTGAGCGGCCTGCCCGGTAATGTGCCATTAAATGAGCACATTCAACAGTCTATCCGGGAAAAACGTCATGCCACGGTATGTTATTTCGATTTGGATAATTTCAAGCCCTATAACGATACCTATGGCTATAACAAAGGCGATAAGGTCATTACCAAAACGGCAAAAATCCTCAGTCAGTTTATTGACCATGAAAATGATTTTTTAGGTCATGTAGGTGGCGATGATTTCATCGTCATATTTGATAGTCATGACTGGCGCAATCGCTGTGAAATGATGCTGGAGGCGTTCGCGTTACTCTATAGTGAACTTTATAGTGATACCCATCTGCAACAAGGAGGCATTCAGGCCTATGATCGCCATGGCCAGCAAGTCTTTTATCCTTTGTTAAGCTTATCCATCGGTGCGGTAACCATTAGTGATTTTGACTATCTGATTGATGAAACAGATCTTGCAGAGCATGCTACCAAGGCTAAATCGAAAGCGAAGAAAATGCCGGGCAACAGTCTTTATCAGTTGAATCTATCAGATTGCCAGCCATTGGCGGAGGCAGGTTAAGTCAAATAAGATGATGAAAAACGGCCTAATATTTAGCGGCCATTCACTACCGATTTGTTTAATTGTTGCAGTACATAATTAACACGCTGCTTGATCTTTTCCCGGGTAATCCGGAATTCCTTCAGTAGTTCGGCTTCACTGCCCCGATATTTTGCCGGATCGGTTAGCGGTAAATGCAACCGCAAAGTATGGGGGCTGACAACAGGACATTGTTCATCAGCATTTTCACATAAGGTGACCAGTAAGTCTGCCCATTCCAGCATTTCGCCATTTACCCGTATTGATTCCTGCTGTGAAATATCAATACCTACTTCAGACATCACCTGTATTGCCTGAGGATTCTGGCCATGAGACTCAATACCGGCTGAACGAACTTCAATTTCATACCCGGCCAGAAATCTGGCCCAGCCTTCGGCCATTTGAGAGCGACAGGAATTTCCCGTGCACAAAAACATTATTCTGAACTTTTCCATAACCCACCTCATTTATATCACCGCTCAACTTAACAAGCTTTTATGACAAACCCATTAATTCACATCAAACTTAATAATGATTCTTATCTGCTCTTGAAATCAGCCATATGGCTTCTGCTAGAATGACGCTTTAACTCAACTCGGATCTGCATGTGAAAAAAATTATTATCAGCCTGTTGTTCGTTGTCGCTCCGATACTTTTGCCTGGGATAAGCGCCGCTCAAACAACTCGCTACGTTTCAGATGAGCTTGAGATCACCATGCGCAATGGCCAGGGATTGGATTTCGGTATTCGCAAAATGCTTAAGTCAGGCACCGAACTTGCAGTACTGGAAAATGATCCCTCCGGTTATTCGAAGGTGCGCACCAATGATGGGGTTGAAGGCTGGGTTTTATCGCGTTATCTGGTCAACAATCCGAGTGCCCGTGACCAGCTGGCGGCCAAAGAACAGCGCATTGCCAATCTGGAACTGGAAATTACCGGTTATAAAGAAGAAATTGAACAGTTGAGCTCACAGACCAGTGAAGCTGATAACCAGAACATGTCACTTAAAGAAACAGCTCAACGACTCAGTAAAGAACTGGATGATTTACGCCGTACGGCCTCAAATGCTGTAGCGCTGGAAAACGAAAATCGTCAATTAAAAGAGCGGCTGCAGCAAATCGATCATGAAATTCAATCCATTGTCATCGAAAACAACACGCTGAAAGACAATGATGCAAAGAACTGGTTTTTGATTGGTGCTGCTGTGTTGTTTGGCGGGATGATTATCGGACTGATTTTACCAAGTCTGAGAATGCGTAAAAAAAGCTCATGGGGTAATTTCTAGACTACCAACAGAAAAGCGCCGCAAAATATTGCGGCGCTTTGGGGTTATTCTGACTTAATGACTACTTCACGCTTTTTATGTCCCTCACGTAAATGTTGCAGATTCTCTCCCGCCAGTGTCCCACTATCAATCTGATAAGCTTTGCCAAACCCTTTCACATATCGCCCGCCACGGGGTTTAAGTTTGAATAGACGGAAATCACTCAGCTGACTTAAGTTCGTTATACGCTGGCCATGACGCTCGGTTAACAACGCAATTCCCACATGCCAGGCATCAGAGTCAACTTGAATCCATTCCGCCTCGACCTGATAAGTCACACGCAAACGGGCAAACAGTTCAATCGCCGAATCTTCATCTTCAATGATTAACACTGACGCTTGTGGATGAATTCGCAGATTGACGCCATGGACAGCAATATCACTGACCAGTATATAAAGACAGTCTCTGCCAAGTGCAAAAGCAGCATATGATGCATAGGGGTGATTATTTTCATCCAGAGTCGACAGCATTAACGTTTTACGGCTGTTGACCATCATCATGATTTCATCACTGATCTGTTGTTCCAAACCTTTATTTTTCATTTGTGTGCCCCCAGGGCCTGTTGAACTTTCATAGCCGCCTCTGCTGTGACTGAAGATGCACCAATCAAGACGCGAGGAGTGAAGTTTAGTGACTCTAAATAAACGACGAGCAAGAAAGAGTGGTGCATTTTCAGCCTCAACCCGAAGGGTTGGGTGCTATTTTCCCCCTACTTCGTTGGAAATGACTTATCTAGAATGACTACATCGCATCATTACCGCCTTGTCGGACAAAAAATAGCCTCCAGCAGTGGTGGCTAAGAAAGATTAACAGGCCCTTGATATTGCTGCATTAACTGAAAAAACTTTTCACGTTGTGATGCGATCAATTCGCCCTGTTCATCACGACCGAGAAAGACTTTGAAGATGACTTCATCGTTTGCATCCTCAAACACAAAGGCATAACTTTCACGACCTCGATGGGGTTTGGCCTGAAAGCTGATTCGCTCAATTTTCTGCAGATTAAGATGGCCATGAAAACCGTTACCGTCAGCTTTAAGGTTATAGAAACCTTCTGCCACGGTTGCTTTTGGAAAGGCGCCGGTAAATTCGAATACACTGCCACCATGAATAATGATGGTTGTCATCGAGCCCCAATCACTGATCTGTTCCAATAACTGTTGCGCATTTTGTCCCGGCATTATTGAGACTGGTGTTGCTGCTTGTTCCTGTTGCATAAATCTACTCCGCATTAGAACTGATAGCGTACTGCCAATCTTACATCACGTCCCGGCATATAAAGCTCCTGAAACGCCACACGATAATATTGATCAAACAGATTATTCACACTGATATCCAGCTTGAGATCAGATATGGCAGCTGGCTGCCAGGTGGCATAAATATCGGTCAGGGTATAGTGGTCATAATCTCGACTATCTTCTGAAGGAGTTCGATTCTGAGTCTCGATATGGCTGACCTTCAGCCCCGTTTTAACGCTGCGATTGATAAAGCGCTGACTCAGATCCAATACCCATTTATCTGCTGGAATACCGCTAAGTTTCTCACCAGTCTGTTTATCTTCACCACGGGTCTGGCCGTATGACAATGCAGCATTAAAATCATTTAGACCATAGTTAAATTTTAGCTCAAAACCTTTTAATCGAGCTTCATCAACATTGTTATAAGTTGTGTTCCCGGCATCAACACTGAAAAAAGGTGGAAAAGGTAATGATGAAAAAACAGGGCTATCAACTGTTTGCTCAATAAAATTATCAATATTGTTATAAAACAATGCCGCATTGATGCCAAAGTGATCTTGTGGAGTAAAGAGATTCTGCGTATTAAAGTCAGCGATGAATTCGATATTTTGAGATTCTTCTGGTTTCAGATCAGCATTTGGAATAAAGGTATTACAAGAAGTTGAAGTAATGCAAAAATGTGTTCCGGTGGTATAAAGCTCCTCAGCGGTTGGCGCCCTGAAAGCTTCATCGTAACGAAGTGTCAGATTCAGCTGATCTGTAGTTTGCCATACCAAAGCTACTGAAGGTGAAAGTGCATTATCACTACGATCATTATTTAAATTTTTAGCCTTAGTGCTGAAATCATCATAACGTCCGCCCATTTCCAACCGCCATGCCTCAGCAAAAGGAATGTGCACTTCAGTAAACGCGCCCCATACTTCTGTTGTGGCATCAGGTGGAGTGGGACGATCCAGTCCGCCACGGTTACTGCTTAATTTATCCTGATAGCCATCAACACCATAAATAAAACTGATATTACTCAGCTCTGTTCGGTTATTCAGATTTAACCCCAGTGTTTCAATCTCAGTATTATCAGCACGGCGATCCGATAAGCGGTATTCCTGCATATCAGTATTGTTCCAGTACAGCATCAATTGGGCATTAAGCCAGTCACTATCGGGATTGAGACGATAATCTACCGAGGCATGATCAGTTTGGTTTTCACGATGAATCATAAAATTTGATGAACTCAAATCGGCAGCACCATTAGAAGGAACCTCTCCGTTTACCTCTGAACTACGCAGGTTAAATGTTGCTGTTTGTGCATCATCAATAAACCAGTCGACTTTGGCCATTACGCCTTTATCTCGAGAGGCAGATCCTTCCAGATTTTCGCCATTGCCCAGCTCTATTTCATTGCCATCACGGTAAAATCCGGACAACAGCCAGTCGACACTATCCATCCGTCCTGCCAACGCCGTGGTGGTCAACCATTTATCACTGTTGCTGTGATAACCCTGTTTGATAAATCCGCCAAAGTCACTTATTCCCAGTAAATCAGCTGCATGAATGGTGTTTTGTGAAATTACGCCGCCCAAAGCACCTGAACCCCATAATGCACTGCTTGGACCTTTAACTACTTCGACACTTTTGATTAATTCCGGATCCAGAAAATAGGTTGGTCGGTGACCTGACATAAAGTTTTGTCTGACCCCATCCACCAGCTGTAATACCTGGTTATCTCCTAACCCACGGATATTCACATTCTGAACATCTTCCCTAGGTCCACCGCTCAGTGTGACATTCGGCAGATGTGCAACTGTTTGTGGCACAGACGTCGCCTGCCGTTCATCTAATTCGGTTTTATCAATAACAGTGATATTTCGACTCTGCGTGCCTGACGGCTCTGCATTACGTGTTGCAGTGATCTTGATTTCTTCCATTTCCAGAGGCGTTTGGGCAACCGAGATCAATGGAGTAAGTAAAAGTAAGGACTGTATCAGGATGGATAAGATTTTACGTTCAGCGTTCATCATTTCCTCAGCAGAAACTACGCGCTTTAACAGAGCGCCTGATTAAAAGTGTGCTTATGCAACGTTAAAACAAGTGGCATATGGCCGAGAAAATTATCACAACAAATACTTTCTGTAAATAGTAATGATTATTATTTAGATTTAACTTAACAATTTAATGATTTCTGGTTAAACTTCTGCAATGACAATGATGGTTTCCCCCATCATCAGCAGATATAAAGAATTGAATACACCTTTGGAGATTTGTATGAATCAATCTGAATTTTCACGTCGCTCCATTAGAAAGCTATTTTACGGCGTTTTAGTGTTATTCAGTACTCAAATAGCCATCGCTGAGCCGATTCATGCTAAGAGAATCATCAGTGTCGATAGTAATGCCACAGAAATTTTGCTGGCCCTTGGGGTTGGGTCAAAAATTATTGCTACCGATATCACCAGTGAGCCATTACTTAAGGGAGAAAATATTCAAATACTAGGATATCACCGCACGTTATCGGCCGAAGCGCTCTTATCCCTACAGCCGGATCTGATTGTTGGCAGCGACCATACAGGACCTGCCGCCACAGTAAATGCGATTCAGCAGGCACAAATCAACTTTATCCAGCTCGATAGTCCGGAGAGCGTGGCAGAATTGAGTCGTAATATTCATCGATTAGCAAAATCACTTAATCGCGAGGCAACCGGACAGGCACTCATTGACGATATTCAACAACTGGAAAACGCTATTGTCAGCAAACAGAACGGTTCAGCATTAAACATGGTTTTTTTACTGGATCTGAATGATCGTGGTCTATCACAGGCTGGTCGGGACACCGTTGGTAACGCACTGATTACATTGCTTCATGGTGAGAATGTCAGCAATTTTAATGGTTTTCAGACTGTGTCGCTGGAGTCTATTCTGGCCATAAACCCTGATGTCATCATCGTTGGTAAACGCATCAATGGTGCTCCGGAAAAGGAACAATTGCTGGCCCGTTATCCTTTGTTGAAAAATACTGCAGCCGGACAAGCCCAACGCATAGTAAGTGTAGATGCCAGTAAATTGATTGCAGGCTTGAGTATCACCGCCGTAAATCAAGCCAACCAACTGGCAGAAATAATTTTTCCTTCTGCAAGATGAGCTATGCCAAATATTTACCAGCCCGACCGCAGGGTTGGCGACGTGGTGTCAGGCCAATGTTTTGCTTGTTACTGCTGGCAAGTATTTTGTTATCAATCATCCTGGGTCCAATGACCTTGCCTGCAAAACAAAGCTTATTGAGCATAATAGATCAGTTTCTCGGCAGTGAACTGAGTCAATTAAATGCCTTTCAAACGGCCATTATCTGGGAGTTACGCTGGCCAAGAACACTACTCGCTCTATTTATTGGTGCTTTATTAGCCCTCTGCGGTGCCGTCACCCAGGGACTATTCCGTAATCCGTTAGCTGACCCCGGCATTATTGGTGTCTCTTCCGGGGCAGGACTTGGCGCGGCCATTGCCATCGTGTTGTTACCGGCTTCGCTCAGCTATCTGACGACTCCGGTCGCTGCATTTCTTGGCGGTTTGATAACCACCTTACTGGTTTATCGGCTGGCACAATCACAGAATGGTGGTACCTCGGTATTGATTCTATTGCTAGCTGGCGTTGCCATAGCGGCTTTTAGCGGGGCGATTATTGGTTTTATGACTTATATTGCCAATGATATGGCTTTACGCGAGCTGACCTTGTGGGGTATGGGTACGCTTAACGGCGCAAACAGTACATCTATCTGGTTATCCGCAATGACCTGTCTCTGCCTATTGGTGTTTTACCAAATCCAGGCACCGGCATTAAATGCCTTTCTGCTAGGTGAAGCCGAAGCCCGCCATCTGGGCATCCATGTTGAGAAATTAAAGCTGCAATTGATCGTGGTCACAGCCATCGGCGTAGGTATTGCTGTCTCAGCCACCGGCATTATCGGTTTTATCAGTCTGGTGGTACCACATCTGGTTCGCATGACCATGGGCCCGGATCATCGATTATTACTGCCATTATCCGCACTGACCGGAGCAGTATTGTTACTGATGGCAGATATTGGTGCCAGAGTATTGCTGGCTCCTGCCGAATTACCGGTAGGCTTGGTGACCGCATTAATCGGTGCGCCTTTCTTTGCTTTTTTGCTAATCCAGCAACGTAAACGACTCAGTACGTTATAACCCGCCTATGCTCACTATCGAAAATCTGCTTATTCAACAGGAACACCGCCAAATTCTGAATTTGCCAATAGCCAGTTTGGTTTCTGGCGAGTTCATTGCGGTGTTAGGTCCTAATGGAGCTGGTAAATCCAGTTTAATCAAAGCCATCTGTGGTGAATGGCCCGCCAGTCAAGGCCAGATATATCTGCATGGCAACTCTTTAGAACACTGGAACAGAGAATTACTGGCCAAACACCTGGGTGTATTGCCTCAAGCCAGCCAGTTATCTTTTCCATTTAAAGCGCAGGAGGTCGTTGCGATAGGTTCCACTCCCCTTAGCCTGAGTCTCCGTGAGATTAATTATGCAGTTCAAAAGTGGATGCAGGCAACGGATACCTGGCAATTTGCTGACAGGCTTTATACAAGCTTATCAGGCGGGGAACGACAACGGGTACAATTGGCCAGAGTATTATTACAACTGTCGCAGGCAGAACGGGCTCCATTGTTATTACTGGATGAACCAACATCAGCGCAGGATCTTGGACAGCAACATCAGTTATTGAATTTGGTAAAATCGCTTTGTCAGGAAAATGGTTTTGCGGTGATCAGTATTTTGCATGATGTGAACCAAGCAAGTCGTTATGCTGACAAAGTGTGGCTTTTAAAACAGGGGGAACTCGTCGCCCAGGGCTCACCACTGCAGGTGCTTCAACCTGAAACAGTAATGAAAATATGGGGTTATCAACCGGAGCTGTTTTTTAACAGCCAGGGCCAGCAGATACTGGTCTGAGGAGGGTAAAGTCACCGTTAAATTGCTGCCTATAGACCCTAACTGAATTGACTAACATCCATGAGCACAGAAACCAGCTATCAGCTTAAAGGCATACTCAAACAGGCGTTGAGTTATAAAAAGCATCTGATTAAAGCCAACCTGATCGCGCTGTTTGCCACTCTCTGTGCAGTTCCTGTGCCCTTATTGTTACCGATCATGGTGGATGAAGTCTTACTGGACCAACCCGGTACCGCCGTGGCGTTTATCTCTTCGTTTACGCCCGAGCACTTGCACGGTCCAATTCTCTTTATCAGCGCCATGTTAATTCTTACGCTGGTATTACGTTTGGCCTCATTGGTTTTAAATGTATTGCAGTCACGCTATTTCACCATCATTGCCAAACGCATTACCTTTCGAATTCGCCGTCAACTGATCAAACGGCTGGGAAAAATCGCCATCAGTGAATATGAAACCCGTGGCAGTGGTGGCATATCCTCGCATTTTGTCACCGATATTGAGGTGATTGATAATTTTATTGGCAATACCATAAGCCGGTTTATCGTTGCAGTGCTGAGTATTATCGGCACCGCCGTGATCCTGCTGTTTCTGCACTGGCAACTGGCTTTATTGATTCTGTTTATGAATCCCCTGGTGATTTATTTCACCATGCGTGTGGGGAAACACGTCAAAAATCTGAAAAAAAATGAAAATACGGCGGTGGAGGTTTTTCAGCAGAGCCTGACTGAAACGCTAGATGCCATTCAGCAGATCCGTGCCGCCAACCGAGAAAAACATTATTTTCTGCGAGTTATCGATCGGGCTCGCGGAGTCCGCACCCATGCCACTGACTATGCTTGGAAAAGCGATGCCGCCAATCGTATTTCTTTTGTCATATTCCTGTTTGGGTTTGATATCTTTCGCGCGGTAAGCATGTGGATGGTGGTGTTTTCCGATCTAAGTATCGGTCAGATGTTTGCCGTGTTTGGCTATCTGTGGTTCATGATGGGACCGGTACAGGAAGTGCTGAATATCCAATATGCCTTTTATGCTGCGGGTGCCGCGGTTTCTCGTCTAAACAAATTGTTTTCGTTAAAACAGGAAGTTGTTTATCCGGCCAAAACCAATCCGTTTATCGAAGGCCAGGCCAGCAGTATCCGCATTGAAAATCTGCATTTCAGTTATGACGAAAATAATCCGGTACTCAGCGGTGTTTCGCTGGAAATCAAAGCCGGTGAAAAAGTGGCTCTGGTGGGCGCCAGTGGTGCCGGTAAATCCACGCTGGTCAATGTGTTATTAGGCTTGTATCCGGCCGATAAAGGCATGGTGTATTTCAATGATGTGCCGGTCAGCGAGATAGGGCTGGAAGGGGTGCGCGAGCATGTCGCAACCGTATTACAACATCCTGCATTGTTTAATGACTCGGTGCGGGAAAACATTACACTGGGACGTGATTATCCCGATGCAGCAATCTGGCAGGCGATAAAAACCGCGCAGATTGAGGATGTCATTCAGGCCATGCCAAAAGGACTGGATACACTGGTTGGCCGTTCCGGTGTTAAGCTCTCCGGCGGCCAACGCCAACGCCTTGCCGTCGCCAGAATGGCATTAATGAATCCCAGTGTGGTGGTGCTCGATGAGGCTACTTCAGCGCTGGACAGCAATACCGAGCATCATCTGCATATCGCCTTGGCGGATTATCTGAAAAACCGCACCACCATCATCATTGCTCATCGCTTAAGTGCTGTTCGGCAAGCCGATCGTATTGTGGTGTTTGATGGTGGTGAAATCATTGCCGATGGCGATCACGACAGCCTGATTCAGGAACACGGCATTTATCAGAAACTCTATGCCCAGCAGATTTGATATCAAAACCACAAAATAACCACAGAGGCACAGAGGGCACAAAGAAAGCTTTCGGGAGTATGTGGTTATTTTATCCGCAGATTACGCAGATTTTCGCCGATTCTTAATATGTATCAGCAAGCTATTAGCTTGCTGATACATAAATATTATTTCTAACCGGCCCTTTAAGGATTTGCTTGTCAGTTGTCTTATCTCTGAAAGACATAATAAACATTAAGAAAAACGGCTAATTAATCTGCGTAATCTGCGGATATATTTTTTAAACCTCTGTGCCCTCTGTGTCTCTGTGGTTAATATCTTAAATCCTCAGCGGCGTTTCAGCTGATCCACATCACGTACTGCGCCTTTGGCAGCAGAAGTCGTCAAAGCGGCATAGGCCTGCAATGCAAGGCTGACTTTACGTTCGCGGTTAACCGGTTTCCATGCCATCTCACCACGTTGTTCCATCGCGATACGTCTTTCCGCCAGCTGGGCATCGGTTAAGTCAACATTGATGCTGCGATTAGGGATATCAATGTGAATCATATCGCCCTCTTCGACCAGACCAATATTGCCACCTTCTGCCGCTTCTGGAGAAGCATGGCCAATAGATAAACCGGAGGTACCACCGGAGAATCGGCCATCGGTAAGCAATGCACAGAGTTTGCCAAGTCCTTTGGATTTGAGATAGCTGGTCGGGTAAAGCATTTCCTGCATACCCGGCCCGCCTTTCGGCCCTTCATAGCGAATCAGCACCACATCACCAGCCTCAACCTGTTCAGTCAGAATGGCGGTCACTGCATGATCCTGTGATTCAAAAATACGCGCCGGACCAGAGAATTTCAGTATCGACTCATCCACACCAGCAGTTTTGACGATACAGCCCTCTTCGGCCAGATTGCCAAACAACACTGCCAAGCCACCGTCTTTGCTGTAGGCATGCTCAACATCGCGTATACAGCCCTCTTCACGATCCAGATCCAGAGAAGGCCAGCGGCAGTCCTGACTAAATGCGGTCTGCGTTGGGATTCCGGCAGGACCGGCCAGATAACGTAATTGCGCAGGCTGGTGATCACTGCGTGCCACATCCCACAAAGCCAGCCCTTCGGCCATCGTTTTGCTATGCACTGTTGGTACTTCGGTATGTAACAATCCACCAGCAGCCAGTTCAGATAAAATGCCAATCACACCACCGGCACGATGCACGTCTTCCATATGATATTTATTGGTAGCCGGGGCTACCTTGCAAAGATTCGGGATCTTTCGGGACATCCGATCGATATCCGCCATGGTGAAATCCACTTCACCCTCATGCGCAGCAGCCAGTAAATGTAGAACGGTGTTGGTTGATCCGCCCATCGCGATATCTAAAGCAATCGCATTTTCGAATGCCGCTTTGCTGGCAATCGCGCGGGGTAAGACATCTTCTTCATCATTTTCGTAATAACGTTTTGCCAGATCGACGATACGCCGGCCTGCTTCCAGAAACAGTTCGCGGCGATCCGCATGTGTCGCCAGTAAGGAACCGTTTCCCGGCAATGACAAACCAAGCGCTTCTGTCAGACAGTTCATTGAGTTGGCTGTAAACATACCCGAGCACGAACCACAGGTTGGACATGCACTTCGCTCAACCTGAGCAACATCTTCATCACTGACGTTGTCATCTGCCGCCTGCACCATGGCATCAACCAGATCAAGCTTGACATCCTGCCCGGCCAATTTGGTTTTACCGGCTTCCATCGGGCCACCGGAAACAAACACTACCGGAATGTTCAAGCGTAATGCTGCCATCAGCATGCCGGGAGTAATCTTGTCGCAGTTGGAGATACACACCAGCGCATCAGCACAATGCGCGTTAACCATATACTCAACAGAGTCGGCGATTATTTCACGCGAGGGCAGACTGTAAAGCATGCCACTATGCCCCATGGCGATACCGTCATCGACCGCAATGGTGTTGAATTCTTTCGCAACACCGCCGACCCGTTCGATTTCACGCGCGACTAACTGCCCCAGATCTTTCAGATGCACATGACCCGGAACAAACTGTGTGAATGAGTTCGCAATCGCTATAATAGGCTTGCTGAAATCATCATCCTTCATGCCCGTAGCTCGCCATAAAGCACGGGCGCCCGCCATATTACGGCCAGCAGTAGAAGTTTTTGAACGATATTCAGGCATTAATACTCTCCAACTGAAATTGAGACTGACGGACGCTCTGCCACAGCGGAACTACATCAGTTTAACCACGAGATTTTACACGCAACTTGGCAAGCGTGGTGAGACTACGATAAAAAGACACTATGAATTCATCATCACAACAACCTGCTGACGCCCATTTCGCGACCACAACCTCGTGGTTCAGAGCGGCTGCGCCCTATATTCATGCACACAGTGGCGCGACTTTTGTTATCGCTTTTGATGGCGAAACGGTCGCAGCCGATAATTTTGATCATCTGATTCATGATCTGGCCATTCTCAATAGTCTGGATATACGACTGGTTTTGGTATTCGGTGCCCGCCCACAAATTGAAGCGAAATGTGAAAAGCTTGGTGTAGCAGTTAAATATCATCAAGGCTTAAGAATTACTGATGATGCCAGCTTGCAAATTGCCCGGGCCGTAGTGGGTGACTTGCGTATTGCCATTGAATCAAAACTTTCTTTTGGTCTGCCACATACCCCAATGGCTGATTCACGGATTCGCTGTGTCAGTGGAAATCTGGTTACCGCGAGACCTGCTGGCATTATTGATGGGATTGATCTGGGACATACCGGTGAAGTCAGAAGAATTGATGCCGAAGGTATTCAACAGCAATTGACCAGTGGCAATCTGGTATTGCTGCCGCCTTTGGGATATTCATTAACCGGTGAGATCTTCAACTTATCAGCGGAATCAATCGCAACTGCAGTGGCTACCCGGTTACAGGCTGACAAACTTATTTTTATTGGTCAGAGTAATGAAAATTTACCGCGCGAAATAACCATCCAACAAGCCAGGGATTATGAGCATCCTTCGCTTAATGCTGCCGTTACTGCCTGTAAAGCTGGTGTTAGCAGGGTCCATTTACTGGATCGTTCTGTTGATGGGGCTTTGTTGCAGGAATTGTTCAGCCGGGACGGGGTTGGCACATTGATCAGTGCGACGTCTTTTGAAACGACCCGTCAGGCAAATATTGATGACGTTGGCGGTATTCTGGAACTTATGCAACCGCTTGAACAAAGCGGTGTATTAGTCAAACGCTCACGGGAATTGCTGGAACGGGAAATCGATCATTTCACCGTGATGGAGCGCGACGGCACTGTCGTTGCCTGTGCGGCGTTATACCCCTACCCGGAAAACAATGCGGCTGAACTGGCCTGTATGGCAATATCATCTGATTACCGCCATCAGGGTCGCGGCAAACAGTTATTAAATATTCTGGAAAAACAAGCCAAAGCCGCCGGCTGGGACACGTTGTATGTACTCACCACACAAACAGCACACTGGTTTATCGAGCATGGCTTTCAGCCGTCTGCAATCAGTGATTTACCGATGCAAAAACAGGCTCTGTATAACTATCAGCGGAATTCCAGTGTCTTTCGTAAACAACTGGTTTAGCCAGATGATCAATCGCGGTTGCCTGCGCGTTTGCGATACTCTGGAAATAACAGCGGCGCGAATTCATGCAGGGCTTTTTCATATACCCGGCGTTTAAAAAACACAATTTCCTCAACCGGAGTCCAGTAATCTACCCAGCGCCAGTCATCAAACTCTGGTTTTTCATGCAGATCCAGCCGCACATCGGTTTCATCACCGGTAAAGCGCATCAGAAACCAGCGTTGCTTCTGTCCGATACATAAAGGCTTGTTACCGTAGCGCAGATAACGCTTCGGTAGCCGATAACGCAGCCAGCCCCGCGTGGTTGCAATCAACTCAACATGCTCACGGCCCAGACCAATCTCTTCCGTCAGTTCACGGAAAGCAGCCTGTTCCGGTGTCTCGTTGATTTTTATGCCGCCCTGGGGAAACTGCCATGAGTCATGCTGAGCACGTTGCGCCCACAACACCTGGTTGAGATCATTGCAGAGGATTATCCCCACATTGGCTCTGAAGCCATCTTTGTCTATCACGGTTCAATCTCTCACCGGGGCAACGGTAAGCAATGGCCGCCGGCACAATAATTTATTTAATAGGTTTAGATTAGTGAATGAGACATGAGGATGCAACGCATTTTGTCTTACAATAGGCGCTCATTTTATCGGGACATGACCAGTTACAATGGCTTTAGCAATATTTGATTTAGACAATACCTTACTCGGCGGTGACAGTGATTATTTGTGGGGGCGCTATTTGGCGGAAAATGCCATAGTGGATCCGCAGAGTTATCACGACACCAATCTGGCCTTTTATAACGACTATCAGTCGGGGCAACTCGATATAAATGCTTTCCTGCAATTTGTGTTTGAGCCTCTGGCTAAAAACAGCATGAAAGATCTGTTGGCATGGCGTGCAGATTATCTGCAACAGAAAATCCTGCCGATTATTCTGCCAAAAGGCCTTGAGTTGATTGAACAACACCGCCAGCAAGGCGATACGTTGTTAATCATCACCGCAACCAATAGTTTTTTAACGACACCTATTGCAGAACTATTGAAAATCGACAATCTGATTGCGACTGATCCTGAAATGCTGGATGGACGCTATACCGGAAAAGTTTTCGGCGTACCGTCATTCCAGCACGGTAAGGTAGAACGTCTGCAACATTGGTTGGATGAACATCAGGAGGATCTTGCCGGAAGTTATTTTTATAGCGATTCGCATAATGATCTGCCATTGCTGGAACAGGTCGATACGCCAATCGCCGTGGATCCGGACGACAAACTGGCCGAAGTTGCGCGACAACGTGACTGGAAAATCCTCAGTCTGCGTGAATAATTGCTACAATTCGGGGTTTTAATCACTTAAATTCAGGCCGTCAATTATGGAATGGGAAGTTGTTATCGGGTTAGAGATCCACGCCCAGCTTGCAACCAAATCAAAAATTTTCTCCGGAGCAGCGACTGCTTACGGCGCGGCGCCAAACACTCAGGCGTGTGCCGTTGATCTGGGTTTACCGGGTGTATTGCCGGTATTAAACAAAGAAGCAGTGCGCATGGCCGTTAAATTCGGCCTTGCCGTTGATGCTGAAATTGCTGACCGCTCAGTGTTTGCCCGCAAAAACTATTTTTATCCTGATTTACCTAAAGGCTACCAAATCAGCCAGTTTGAATTGCCAATCGTTGGCAAAGGTCAAATCAGCATTGAAATGGAAGACGGCAGCGAGAAAATTGTCGGCATTACCCGCGCCCACCTTGAAGAAGATGCCGGTAAGTCCCTGCACGAGGATTTTCATGGTCAGACCGGTATCGATTTGAATCGTGCTGGTACACCATTACTGGAAATTGTTTCCGAGCCGGATATGCGCAGCGCTAAAGAAGCTGTGGCCTATATGAGAAAAATTCATTCTCTGGTGCGTTATCTGGAAATCTGTGACGGCAATATGCAGGAAGGTTCTTTCCGTTGTGATGCCAACGTATCCATTCGCCCCAAAGGTCAGGAAAAATTCGGCACCCGCGCTGAACTGAAAAACATTAATTCATTCCGCAATGTTGAGCGCGCTATCAATATCGAAATTGAGCGGCAGATTGATGTGATCGAATCTGGTGGTACAGTCGTTCAGGAAACCCGTCTGTATGACGCCGATAAAAATGAAACCCGCTCCATGCGCAGCAAAGAAGAAGCTAACGACTACCGTTACTTCCCAGATCCGGACTTATTACCTGTGGTACTCGATGAAGGACTGCTGGAACAGGTCCGTGCTACGTTGCCCGAATTGCCAAATGAAAAACGTGATCGTTTGATCAGTGAAATGGGCTTATCCAAATATGACGCCAGCGTGCTGACCAGCAGTCGTGAACTGGCCGATTATTTTGAAGCGGTGCTGGCGGCGACAGGAAATAAAGATCCTAAACAATGCGCCAACTGGGTAACCGGTACTCTGTCCGGCGCGCTGAATAAAGCTGGTCTGGAAGTTACCGAATCTCCAGTATCTGCTGAACAGCTTGGCAGCGTTTTATTACGTATTCAGGACAACACCATCTCTGGCAAAATCGCCAAACAAGTATTTGAAGCCATCTGGAATGGGGAAGGCGCTGACGCCGATTCGGTCATCGAATCCAAAGGTCTGAAGCAGGTCACCGATACTGGTGCCATCGAAGCGATGATTGATGAAGTGATTGCTGCTAATCCGGAACAGTTACAGCAATATCGTGACGGTAAAGAGCAGTTATTCGGCTTTTTTGTAGGACAGGTGATGAAAGCCTCAAAAGGCAAAGCCAATCCCGCTCAGGTCAACGAGATCCTCAAACAAAAATTGGCTGGTTAAGCTTTTTACAATGAACTCGAAAGCCCTGACGCAGGATAGGTGCTCAGGGCTTTTTTATGTGCCAGATTTGTGCAAATCAGTTCACATTTTGGATTAAGCTACTCCCAGTATTCGACAATCTGATGTAGTATCGGCTGATGTTTTTTGAACACGCATAACAAGGATGCTAATGATTCATTTAAAATTCAGGATGTTGGGCCTACTAAAATGAAGTTTGTACAGGAACATTTACCTACCAAAACCGGTTTGAACAAACTCTCCTCAACATCGGCGTTGAGTGATGCAAACTGGGTCCTGGTCTTCGGCTCGGTTAACCGTTTTAGCGAACGTAACTTCGCCAGTCAATTACAGAAACGCTATCCCAAAGCGCAGATTATCGGCTGCACCACCTCCGGTGAAATTACCGGTGACGGCGTGTTCGATGACAGCGTGCACATCACAGCCATGCAATGGCAGAAAAGCGAGCTACGCTTTATCTGTAAACCGGTGAACAGCATGGAGCAATCACATGCATTAGGTGCGCAGATAGCCAACGAATTAGTCGCGCCAGATTTGAAAGGCGTGTTTGTCCTCAGTGACGGTCTGAACGTAAACGGCTCGGAACTGGTGGAAGGTCTGCAGGAAGTACTCCCTAATACCCCGATTACCGGCGGACTGGCTGGCGACGATGCAAAATTTACCAAGACCTTGTTACTGAATAATGATCAAATCAAGGATCGCATTGTGATTGCCGTCGGCATATACGGTAAAGATGCCATTGTAACCAGTGGTGCACTGGGAGGCTGGAAACCTTATGGGCCACCTCGACGCATTACCAAAGCCATCAAAAATGTGGTTTATGAAATGGACAATAAACCCGCCTTGCCACTTTACAAAATGTATATCGGCTACTACGCCAGCGAATTGCCCTCTTCGGGTCTGAATTTTCCGTTTGCCATCATGGATGATAAAAACGTCAATGTGATTCGAACATTGCTGTCGATTAACGAAAAAGAGAACAGCATGACTTTTGCCGGCAACATTGCTGAAGGCTCAACCGTCCGTTTTCTCAAATCTGATCACGATCAACTGGTTGCTGGTGCCAGTGAGGCCGCGAGACAGATTTTATTGAAGAAAGTGGATATTAACGATAAGGCATTAGCCATCTGTGTCAGTTGTGTTGGACGCAAACTGGTGATGGAAGATCAGGTTTCAGATGAAGTCTATGCGGTGCAGCGTCTGCTGGGGATGCAAACTGGCATTACCGGTTTTTACTCTAATGGCGAAATCTGCTCCGGAGAAGATGATAGTCACAGCCTGTTGCATAACCAGACTATGACTATCGCCTATTTAAGCGAACATAACTCCTGAGACTAAACTGGCATTGGCATAACGCCTATGCCAGTTCTCTTGCAGCGGCGAGCAGGGCCAGCCGGGCAATCACACCGTAAGCATAAAAGCGATTAGGTTCTGCATCAGGTTTATCAAATTTATCCGGTGTAATACAGGATTGGGCAAACGCCAACGGTTCGAAATGCATACCTGGAGCATTGAGGTTCTCATCCACGCCTCGCCCGGTGTGCACACGATAAAATCCGCCGATAACAAAGTGATCCATCATATAAATTACCGGCTCAGCAACCGCTTCATCCTCTCCCAGCGTTTCGAAAGTATAGACTCCTTCCTGAATCAACACGTTATCCACCACCAGCCCCTCTTTGGCTGAGGACATCTTGGTACGCTGTTTACGGTTCAGGTTCAATAATTCGTCTGCACTTTTCACCATCATAATGCCCATTCCATAGGTACCTGAATCGGCCTTAAGAACCACAAACGGCTCTCGGTCTATGCCGTATTGATCGTATTTGTTCTGTATAGCGGTTAGCAGTGTATTGACGTTACGTGCCAGACATTCCATGCCATTACGTTCCATGAAATTGACTTCACCACATTGCAGACTCAGTGGTGAAACCAGCCATGGATCAATGCCAATCTGTTCAGCAAATGCATGGGCCACCATCGCATAGTGGGTAAAATGATCTGACTTTTTACGGGTTGACCAGCCGGCTTTCAATGGTGGTGCCAGCTCCTGTTCCAGATTTTCCAGAATCGCTGGTTGCCCGCCTGACATATCATTATTCATTAACACCAGACAGGGAGAGAAATCGCCAATGGCAACTCGATTACCCTGACGCTCTAATGGTGAAATTTCACAGATTTTGCCCGAAGGAAGCTCAACCGTTATCGGTTCCTTAATATCATCGCGCAAACTGGCAATACGTGCTTCCAGACCGGCTTTTTCGAAAATATCCCTTAAGGTTTCTACACTTTCAAGATAAAAAAGATTTCGTGTGTGGTTTTCCGCAATAATCAATACTCGCCGGGCTTTGGGACAAAGTCTTTCAACAGCTGCCTGTGCAGCCTGCACACATAGCGGCATAAAAGAAGGATTCAGGTTATTAAAGCCTGCAGGAAATAAATTGGTATCAACGGGCGCCAGTTTAAAACCAGAGTTTCGCAAATCTACCGAAGCATAAAAAGGCGCCGGCGTTTTTAGCCATTGCTCTCGCAACCAGCACTCGACATCGGCCTGCCGCTCCAGTAAATGCGCTTCCAGTTCCAGTAAAGGCCCGTTCAGGGCAGTAGTAAGGTGCGGTACGGCTGATGTCATGATGAACTCTCTGAATCAATAAAAATGAGGATGACGGGGTTAGAGTCTGTTTATCTCTCATCGCCGACAGTGGTGTCAATGAAAGATTAACAGAGCCTAGTTACTGTGATATGGGACACAGATCGGATATTTCAAGTCATACATACTCTGCCATGCGTTTATAAATGAGGGAATAACAGACCTTAACATCGAAAGTAGTCACTAGCCTGACGATCAAAAATGGGTTATCTTCAAGGCTGATTTTAATCGAATGTTTCAGGCTGTAGGTACAAATGACCGTGAGTGAGACTTTATCAGAATTTTCAGGCCTTAAGGTGATGGTCATCGATGACAGCAAAACGATTCGCCGCAGTGCCGAATCCCTGCTGCAGAAAGCAGGTTGTGAGGTTCTTACCGCGGACAATGGTTTTGAGGCGTTGCCTATAATCAGTGGGCAGCATCCCGATATCATCTTTATCGATATCATGATGCCGCGTCTGGATGGCTATCAAACCTGTGCCTTAGTGAAAAACAATCCTAAATACCGCGATATTCCGGTGGTAATGCTATCCAGCAAGGATGGATTGTTTGACCGCGCAAAGGGGCGGGTTGTTGGCGCAGAACAGTATCTGACAAAACCTTTTACCCGCGATGATTTACTGGATGCGATACGGACGCATTTGTTCGACAAAAACAAGGACGCTTAGGTTTATATGGCTTTAATCTTAATAGCCGATGACTCGCCAACTGAAGTGTATGTGTTACAGAAAATGTTGGAAAAAAATGGTCATGAAGTGATTGTGGCCACAGATGGTGAGCAGGCAGTTGCAATGGCGCAATCTCAAATGCCTCAATTAATTTTGATGGATGTGGTTATGCCCGGTTTAAATGGTTTCCAGGCGACTCGCAGATTAACGAAAGACGCCGCCACATCGCATATTCCAATTGTTATTGTGTCCTCCAAACATCAGGAAACTGATCGTATGTGGGGCATGCGACAAGGCGCCCGGGGCTATCTTGGCAAACCCGTCGCCGAGAATGACCTGATAGTACAGATTAACGAATTAGTGGAAATCTCAGCATGACCACGATGGACAACCCGGCAGATATCATTGCCACCCTTAAGGATATTGAGCGACGCAGTCAACAGCGTATGGCGGGCTTATCGCAGCAGGATAATATGGAGGGCGCCTGGACAGCCATCGGCTTCCGTCTGGAAAATTTACATCTGCTTATTCCCCTCAGCCAGTCCCGAGAAGTTTTCCCGCTACCACTACAGATTACCCCTGTTCCTAAATCACAGCCCTGGGTCGTTGGCATAACCAGCCTGCGTGGCGATCTTTTACCGCTAATCGATTTGAACCTGTTTTTGCATGGTAGCTCTAGCCCAGCAGATAAACGCAAACGCGTTATTGTTTTGAACCACCCTGAGTTTTTCACTGGATTGATAGTGGATGAGGTTTTCGGTCTAAAACATTTCCAACGCCAACCTGAACCGGCAGATGCAAGACAGCACTTACATCTTAAACCGTATCTGCAGGGTCGACTTTACCAGCAAGAAACCTATTGGCACGTATTCAGCCTGCTTAAACTGGCTGAAGACCCAAAATTTTTGAATGCAGCCGCTTAACGATTTTATTTCAGGACATGCCCTATGAACGCCACCAGTAAACTGTTTTTTTCTTCGCTGCTCAGCGGCAAAAATCTGTTTTACCTTATCTTGATAATTCTTTTCAGTGGCTTGACGCTCGCCGGTATCTGGTTATTGGTGTCCGGACAATATGTTCTGGTTTATCCCGATCCACTGGTAACAGCTGCAGTCAGTGGTCTAAGCGTCATTTTGGCGGTGATATTCGCGTTGATGGTGGCGTATCAACCATTGCGTAAAATCAAACAATCCATGGATGAAATGGAGTTACAGAACCGCCATAACCAGGATGCGATTTTGCGCCTACTGGATGAAATGGGCGATCTGGCCGATGGTGATCTGACCGTCACCGCGACCGTCACGGAAGACATTACCGGTGCGATAGCCGATTCCGTGAACTACACTATCGATGCATTACGCAGCCTGGTGGCCCAAATCAACTCAACTACCTTACAGGTTGCTTCTGCAGCACAGGAAACCCAGGCTACGGCCTTACATCTTACCGATGCCAGTGAACATCAGGCGCAACAGATTTCCGAAGTCAGCTCGGCCATTACCCAAATGGCAGCTTCTATCGAACTGGTGTCTGAAAACGCCACACAGTCTTCTGAAGTTGCGAAACAATCGGTAAGTCTTGCCGTACAAGGTAATGGTGCGGTGAAAAAGGCTATTCATGGAATGGACACCATTCGCGAACAGATTCAGGAAACATCCAAGCGGATGAAACGTCTGGGTGAGAGTTCGCAGCAAATCGGTGAAATCGTTGAACTAATCAATGACATCGCAGAACAAACCAATATTCTGTCCTTGAATGCGGCGATTCAGGCCGCTATGGCCGGTGAAGCCGGTCGTGGTTTTGCGGTAGTTGCCGATGAGGTTCAGCGACTGGCGGAACGTTCAGGCAGTGCCACTCGCCAGATTGATGCGCTGGTACGTACCATTCAAAGTGACACCAGTGAAGCCATCAGTTCCATGGAACAAAGTACCGCTGAAGTGGTTTCCGGAGCACGCCTGTCGCAGGATGCCGGTGCCTCGCTGGAACAAATTGAAACCGTTTCTCAGCAATTAGCCGAACTGATTAACAATATTTCCAGCAATGCAAAACAACAGGCTACAGCAGCGATTGGGACTTCAGAAAATATGAGTGTGATTCAGGAAATCACCATGCAGACGTCAACCGGTACCAATGAGAGTGCGGCGGCGATCGGCAGACTGCTTGAACTGACAAATGAACTGCGTAAGTCAGTCTCTGGTTTCAAATTACCCTGATGCAGCCTGAGCTGGTGGAGAAGCGACTATGACCCAATCCAGAGGCAACTACAATGCTCTGACATGGCTGCAGGATGAATTGCAGAAGTCTCTCGCTGCGTCATTACAATCGGTTCAGACCTATATTGATGATCCGCAACAGTCAGAATCGCTGAGCCGTTGTGTAGAGCATCTTTATCAGGTGAACGGTACGCTGGAAATGCTCAATCTGGACGGCGCACAGATGCTTGCGGCTGAAATGCAGTCCATTGCGGGTTATATGCGTTCATTCCCGGATGATAAACAAAATTCAGCATTGGAAACGTTAACCCGTGGCTTGATTCTGTTGCCGACGTATTTACAGAAAGTGAATGAGAAGTTTCCAGACAATGCTTTGTGTCTGCTGGACTCAATAAATGAATTAAGACTATTGAGAGATAAACCCGCTATTGCTGAAACCGATGTGTTTGCCCCGGATTTATCCATCAGCCTTCCGGACAGTATTGCCCCTAACCCGGCTCACACGGCTCCTCCGCTAGAGCTGGAAAGACATAAAATAGCACACGTATTTCAACACTTGCTGTTGACCTGGATGCGCGAACAGGACGATAAAAGTCTGCGTAAGATGCGGGGTATTCTGCGACATTTACGGCTGCAATGTTTGCAGGAAAAAACCGCGCTGTTCTGGTGGGTCGCTGAGGCTCTGCTCGAAGGTCTTGCACACCGAGGCATCCGCGATGATTCCAGCGCCAAACAACTTATTGGCAAAATGGCTTCGCCAATTCGACTGGTCTGTGAAGGTGATGAGAATTCATTACTGGCCGGTTATCCTGAAACCCTGCTGAAACAGTTACTGTTACTGGTTGCCCGCTCAAGCAGCTATGGCCCTTTAGTTACCGGAGTAAAAGCGCATTTTGGGCTGACATTCTACGATCAGGCTTCACAATTAATTGGTCACAGTGACGCAGCATTACAGGAAGCGCAAAATGCTCTGCTCGAGCAACTTGAAGAACTGAAAGAGCGTATCAGTCAGTTTGATACGGCCGAAGACCAGGCCGATGAGGCTGTAAACGATATTAGTCTGCAACTACTGAGCATGGCGGATACGCTGACACTTTTACAACATCAGACGCAAAGTGATTTTTTACATAAACAACATACAGCACTGCAGAAATGCCTGGCGACTGATAAGTCCTATCACGATCAACTGACCAGTCTGGCTGATGACTTATTGCAAATCGAAGCCTTACTCAGAAAAACCGATGCCACAGACGCGATTCATCGTCAGTTACAAAAAACCGTATTAACCGAGTGCCTTAATGAGTTGGCCAGTGTTAAAGAACTGTTGATTCTTCAATCAAATCATCAGGCGGACGATGATGAAACAACTCAGCAAAACCTGGCAAATAGCCTAAACATGCTGGCCGGCAGTCTCGATGTCCTGGATATCGGTAAAGCATCACAGCTGTTTTCATCATTGGCAACTAAGTTCAAGGATGATGCTTTATCGATTAATACTCCCAAAGCTCAACAGGATATGGCCGAAATATTAGCGTCGGCAGAAATCTATCTGGAAAATCTGCACCGAACCGGTCAGGCCGATGAAAATATTCTGCAAACAGCTCTTAGGACGTTGCAAAATTTTGGGCAAAGCATTGAACAAACTGATGAATTGCAGCTATCCGAGATTAATTTTTCTGCCGATAAGTCCAGTGAGGATGATGCTAGTGCTGAAAATGAGAAGTTAAGCTCGGTTGATTTGTATATCAAAGCGCTCGAAGATAACACAGCAGATATTGACGCCTCTCAGCTCAGCATCGCTCCACCGGATCAGGAATCTTTTGCAGCGCATGACATCAGCTACTCAGAAGAACAAGTTGAAGCGTTAGAGCTGCCTGAGATTAATTTTTCTGCTGAAAATTCCAGTGAAGCCCCCGCTGAAAAAGCTGAACCTCTGAAATTGAGTTCTGTCGATTTATATATCAAAGCGCTTGACGACAGGGAAACTGATACTGAAACTTTGCAGTTCGAAGATTTCAAGCCGTCTGTTGTAGACCTCAGCGAGGATGTCCCTTCAGATGAACCATTGGAGTTAGAGGATTATCAGTTAACGGACATCCACTTTGATCAGGAAGAATCCGAGGCCGCCAAATCAATTGCTTTTGAAGAACCAACATCTTTTTCTGCTGAAGCTGCCGACTCCTCCGAAAGTAGCAATAACTATATCTCCGGGAATTGGCAATTTGAAGAGCATATTAATCCTGAAATCGCTGAAGTTTTTGTTGAAGAGGCCAATGAAGTTTTAGACGATTTGCAGCAACTACTGCCTATTTGGAGTGAAACTCCGGAAAATGGCGATCTGCCAACCATCCGCCGTCATTTTCATACCCTAAAAGGCAGCGGGCGGATGGCTGGTGCAACTACCATTGCCGATATGGCACAAGCAGTAGAACATTTATTAAATCAGATTTTAGAAGATGCTTTACCTGTTTCGGATGAAATCATGGCGTTAGTCATGGAAGCCGTTCCGGAAGTTAACGAGTGTTTACATTTATTCACCCAGGCACAATCTGATTTCACTGAATCTGCAGCAGCATTAACCATACTGGCCAAACAACTCACTGAACAGGAAAGTGTGTTGGATAGTGCAGATGAAGAGGACGAAGACAAAGCTTTACGAGACATTTTCTATCAGGAAGCAGAACAGCACCTGCAAAACCTATTTGCTGAAACAGCTGTTTTACAAGTCGGCAAAGTCATTAATAAATCCATGCTCAGTGCAGCGCATTCTCTCAAAGGCTGTGCCAATATTGCCGGTGTCAAACCCGTCGCCATCATTGCCACCCAGCTCGACCAGACTTTCCGTAATCTTTACCACCAGCAACAAACGTTCACTGAAGAATCAATCAGCGAATTGAATGACATCGTCATGGAATTGAGTCAGTTGTTGCAGGCTGTAAAAACAGGGGAAGATGAGCCGGATATTCGCTTGCTGGATCGGCGAATTTTTGAACTTTGTCCGCAAAAGTCAGAACAAAGTCACACTGCGCGACTGGACCCGGAACAGTTGGTCAGCTTCCTTGAAGAGACTGATGCCCTCCTTAATGAGTACAGCCAGCAACTTGCTGCATGGCAGCAAACGGATAGCGAGCCTCCCCTAGCGTTACAACAGACATTAAATACGCTCGCAGAAAATGCCGAAAATAGCGTACTGCCTCAACTGGCAGCCCTTTATCAGTTAATGCAACGCCTTATCTCGCATCCTCAAAGCCGAAGCGAGAATTTAAAAGCCCTGCTTGATGAAGCGTTAGAAATTGTTAATGATCAGATTGAGGCGCTGATACAGCATAAGACACCAGCCGATTTCACCCTCTTCCGTGAACAGATTCGTGCCACTTTGACAGCTTTTGACAGTGTTTCCACGGTTGAGGTCGATCCGGAAATTCTGGAAGCGTTTACCGAAGAGGCTGCTGAATTATTAGTATCAACTGATCGTGCTATTAAACAATGGCAATCTGAGCCGGAAAATCCAGCAGGCCCTATGCAGTTGCAACGTGATTTGCACACCCTAAAAGGTGGTGCAAGACTGACTGCAACCATGGCTATGGCGGATTTAACTCATCAAATTGAAACATTGGTGCTGTCCGTTACCGACCAGCAGGAAACGCCGGACGATGGTTTTTTCAGTTTGCTGCAACGCTGCCAGGATCGGCTGACCGAAATGCAGGAACAGCTGGCGAACCGGTCTGACATTCCTGCAGCCATTGATTTACTGCAGGAAATTCAACAGTATTCCGGATATGTACCGGCAGATATTGATAATAGAGATACGTTGCCGCAATCAGCTTCGACTGTTGAGCAACTTCCCGCCGTAACCAGCAGCTTTAATAAGGCTCCAGCTGATACCGCTAAATCCAGCAGCTCACAAAGCTCGGAAAAAATCAGGGTACGAGCTGACCTGTTGGATTATTTGAGCAATTTTGCCGGTGAAGTCAGCATCACCCGCGATCAGGTAACCCAGCAGCATGGTGTCATGCATCAGCAGCTTGAGGAAATGGAAGAAACCGTTTCCCGCTTACAAGAGCAATTACGCAAACTGGAAATAGAAACCGAAACCCAGATCCTGTATCGCTATGAAGACACTGTTCAGGATACCAACACTGAATTTGATCCATTGGAACTGGATCGGTTTTCGACTATCCAGCAGTTATCACGCAGCCTGACCGAAACCGTTAACGACTTGAACAATATCAGTCGTTCAATGGGTAACCTGATGCGTGAAACCGATATTTTGCTACTGCAACAATCCCGGCTGAATACTGATTTACAGCAGGGTTTGATGCATACCCGCCTGCTGCCATTTAATTCGATAGTGCCGCGTCTGGAACGGATAGTCCGTCAAACAAATAGTGAATTAAATAAACAGTCCCAATTACTGGTCAGTGGCGCAGATTTGGAACTGGACCGTACTATCCTGGATCGGCTGGTGGCACCGATAGAACATATTCTTCGCAATGCTATCGCTCATGGGCTGGAAACTGCCGACGAACGTTCACAACAAGGAAAACAGCAATCGGGTCGGTTACAGATCGACATGCAACGTGAAGGCTCGGAGGTCGTCATCACCATAGCTGATGATGGTCAGGGGCTGAATATTGAAAAAATCAAACAGCGCGCTATCGCACAAAACCTGATTGATCCAAATAACATTCCTAATGAACAGACACTGATCCAGTTGATTCTGACATCAGGGTTCAGTACTGCCGACACTATCTCTCAATTAGCCGGTCGTGGCGTCGGTATGGATGTTGTCAGTAACGAAATCCGGGCACTGAAAGGTCGTTTATCAATCAGTTCACAACCTGGTAAAGGCACTCAGTTTCACCTGCGGCTGCCATTAACTTTGTCGGTTATGCAGGCATTGTTGATTTCGGTTAATCAACAGCAGTTTGCTGTGCCGCTATCAGCTGTCAACGCCGGTGAGCGTATCAGCATACAGCGTATTGGCGAATTGATGGCTCAGCAGAAGCCTACCTATACTTTCCATGGCGAAAATTATGACTTTATTCCACTCGGAAACCTGCTTGGTCAGCCTTTAAACCTGCTGGAAAATCTGTCGCACCAAATGCCGTTACTGTTATTCCGTAGCGGTGATATCAAAATTGCCCTGGCCATTGACAGTATTGATAGCAATCGGGAAATCGTTATCAAATCAGTCGGACAGCAGCTCGGACAAATCAGTGCGATCAACGGCGCAACTATCCTGGGGGACGGTCGGGTTATTTTTATCCTGGACATTCCAACACTAATCGAGGATTACCAGGCCCCCTCCGGTACAACTAACCTGCAGCAGGCCAGTGAGAGCTTTAAGCAAATCGAAGAAAATCGTAATCCACTGGCAATGATTGTGGATGATTCAATTACCATGCGTAAGGCAACGGAAGGCCTGTTAACCCGTATAGGCTTTGACGTGGTGACAGCGAAAGACGGTGTTGATGCACTGGCTCGATTATACGAACAAACACCCGATATCGTGTTGCTCGATGTGGAAATGCCTCGAATGGATGGCTTTGAATTCGCCTCGATTATTCGTAACGATTCGCAATTCAAACACTTGCCAATCATTATGATCACTTCTCGTACCGGGGATAAACACCGTCAACGCGCGATGAGCATTGGAGTGAATGCCTACCTTGGTAAGCCCTATCAGGATGATGAGTTGATTATTTCGATGAAACAACAACTCGCCTATAAATATCCTAACGAAAAGCGTTGAGAAAAACTCACAAAAGGCAATTATGCAGAAAGAAAAAGATTTTATTCATTGCATGTTGATTCCATTACGGCAGCATTATTTATTGTTACCGAACCCAACGATTGCCGAAGTTATTCCGCTGCCGCGTCTGACTGATAGTGATATCAACTCATCTTGGTGTATCGGCCAGTTTTTCTGGCGTGATCTGCCATTAGAAGTGATTGATTTGGAAACGCTGATTGGAAGTGGCCAACAAAACAACCGCCAAATCAATAAACTATGTGTGATCAACGGCATCAACAGCGACGCTAAAATCAAACATTATGCAGTTGCCTGCTGTGGCGCGCCTCAACTTATCACCATTAATGAAACTGCTCTGCAACCCACGCATGATATTGTCGATTCGGACTGGCTTCACTGCCAGATTAAGATCGGATCCAATGTCGCTTTTATTCCAAAACTAGACAATATTGAAACTCATCTGCAAAACAGCTTGTCGGGTAATACAATCTCTGACAATTTGCTTTAAGATACCGGCATGAAAAATCAAATTCGCATTGCAATATTGCTGATGCTTGCCGTTTTTTTGCCTATTCAGGCAGTGACTGCAGCATCTGACATCAATCAACAGCGCAAGCTTTATCAGCAAGCCAAAAAAGCGCTGCAAACTCATCAGCTGACTCAGTTTCGTCAACTCCAGGATCAACTGGAAGGTTATCCGTTGCAGGAATATCTGGACTATTTATATCTGCAACATCGTATAAACGATACCGAAGCAGCAACCATCAAACGCTTTCTGCAAACTCGTGAAGACAGCTTTTTCAAGGCGCGCCTGCGCGGCGCCTGGCTGGACAAACTGGCAGACAATAAACAATGGCATCAGTATCTGGAGTTTTATCAAGCGCCTCAGTCGGCAGCACGTGAATGTCATTATGCCCGGGCATTAATCGCTACCAATCAACAACAGGCCGCTGCTGAAGCATTCGAAAAACTCTGGTTGGTTGCCGCCTCGCAGGACAAGGCATGTGATGCCGTTTTTCATCATGCAGAACAGCGTGGTTGGTTAACGGATGAATTACGCTGGCAACGGCTGCTACTGGCATTACGCAACCAGCAATTTGCTCTGGCTAACTATCTTGCCAAAACGGTAAAACAGAGTGCAACCGCCCAGGCCTGGACAAAACGCTGGGAAGATATTCATACAAACCCTGTCAGCTTGCTGTCTCAGTTACCGGCCCAGGCACCTGCTCAGGGAGTCTCTCTGGCACAGGATGTTGATATGGCCAGGGAAATTATTGTTTATGGCCTGAAACGTTTAGCCAGAAATGATCCCGCTAAAGCCCACTATCACTGGACACGTCTGGAAAACAGTTATCAGTTTTCTACTGATGAACGCCATGATGTTCAGGGCAGCATTGGACTTTGGGCCGCGTTGGATCGTGACGATAAAGCACTTTATTATTATGGTGATACCCCAAATCATCCATGGCGTGTTCGTGCAGCCTTATGGCAACAAAACTGGCCTGAAGTACAAAAAGCTATCGCCAGCCTGGATGAACAAACACGTCAGGAAACACGCTGGCAATATTGGCTTGCCAGAAGTCTGGCAGAACAGGGCCAACGCACTGAAGCCGAAGCAATATGGCGCACATTGGTGGATGAGCGTGATTTTTATGCCTTTCTGGCAGCAGATAAAGTTGATGCTGACTATGCAATGAATCACCATCCTATTGTCGCTGAGCCCCAATACAGCGAGTCGATTCTCTCCATGGACAGCGTACAACGCATGCGTGAGTTCTATCTGCAGGATGAGTTACTTGATGCCCGACGTGAAGCCTATTTTCTGCAACAAACATTGACTCCACGGGAACTGCAGATTGTTGCCACGGAAACCCATAAGTGGGGCTGGCACAATCAAACCATTGCCTTGTTAGGCACTGCACGCTACTGGGATGCATTGGATTTACGTTTTCCGGTGCTTTACGACACTGAAATGCGGCAGGCCAGTGCTGATGTAGGAGTAGATGCTTCGTGGTTACTTGCCATTGCCCGGCAGGAAAGTGCTTTTAATTCCAGAGCGCGCTCACATGCTGGCGCAATGGGGTTGATGCAGGTCATGCCCGCTACTGGTAAACAGGTTGGACGCTGGCTGAATAAGCCTTTAAAGCAGGATTCTGAGCTTTATCATCCGCCGCGTAATATCGAGATAGGAAGCTTTTATATCCGCCGGATGCAGGATCAATTTCAAAACAATCCAATACTGGCCACCGCAGCTTATAATGCCGGACCTCATCGTGTTTCACGCTGGCTACCGGATCAAACCATGCCTGCCGATATCTGGGTAGAGAACATTCCCTTTACCGAAACCCGTCGCTATGTTCGCTCGGTGTTCAGTTATGCTGCTACCTATGACTTTCAAAGAAAACAGGCTATCAAGCGAATGTCGGAACGCATGCCAGCAGTACGCCCCAAAAACCCTTAATATAGCGTCATGCGAATATATAAAGTAGGTGGCTGTGTTCGGGATCGCTTACTGGGACGGCCGGTAAAAGATAAAGACTGGGTTGTTGTGGGCAGCACTGTAGAGGAAATGCTGGCTCAAGGATTTCGCCCCGTGGGCAAAGACTTCCCCGTCTTTCTGCATCCCCAAACCCACGAAGAATACGCGCTTGCCCGTACGGAACGGAAAACGGCGCCGGGCTATCATGGTTTCGAAATTCACGCTTCACCAGAGGTTACTTTAGAAGAAGATCTGGCACGTCGGGATCTGACTATCAACGCAATGGCTGAAGATGACGATGGCAATGTCATCGATCCATTTGATGGACAAACCGATCTGCATAACAAGACTTTACGCCATGTATCAAATGCCTTTGTTGAAGATCCGGTCAGGGTATTACGCATGGCAAGGTTTGCTGCCCGCTTCGGTTTTCATGTAGCCGATGAGACCAAACAATTAATTCATCAGATGATAGCCAATGGTGAACTGGAACATCTGGTCGCTGAGCGCGTATGGCAGGAGTTGGAAAAAGCGCTATTAAGCAGCCAACCCTCTTTATTTTTTTTCAGCTTAAAAGAAGTCGGCGCATTAAAAACACTGTTTCCAGAAATTGATCGGCTGTTTGGTGTTCCACAGATTTCTCAATGGCATCCCGAAGTGGATACCGGTGTGCATGTGATGCTGGTGCTGGATCAAGCCGCCAGACTAACTGATGATCTGGCCGTGCGTTTTGCCGTGTTATGTCATGATCTGGGCAAAGGAACGACCCCTGCAGACATTTTGCCAAGTCATAAAGGGCACGAACAACGCAGTATCGCATTAACCCATACGTTATGTGAACGTTTACGCGTACCACGTGAGATCAGCAGTCTGGCACTAAAAGTCGCTGAATTTCACACACATTGCCATTTACTTTTTGAATTATCAGCGCGTGAAGTATTAAACGTAATGGAAGGGCTTGATGCGTTTCGCAAACCGCAACGATTTTCACAATATCTCTTGGCTTGTGAGGCCGACTTTCGAGGACGTCCTGGTTATGAAAACACTGATTTTCCCGAAAAAGTCGCTTTTCAGGCCTGTTTTGATGCTGCATCAGAGGTAAGCGCAGCACCTTTTGTTAATGAGGGATTGCAGGGTCCAGCTATTGCCTCGGCCATGGCAGAACAGCGATGCAGAATAATCGAACAGGTACTTAAACCATTTTGTAAAAACACCGATGGAAAAGTTAGCTGATCATTACAGCGCCCAATGCATAACGTATACTATTTTCATTTTTTATCAGACAGGATCTTTTCATGAGCAGTCAAATCTCCGCCAACTGGACCAGTGTTAACGCCGCCAGTAAGCCACTGGTTGATAAATTAATCGACAATGCTCAAGCCCTGCAATTGGAAATCAGTCATTTATCCAATGGTACACGCGTCGTTGATGCAGGTATCAATGCCACCGGTGGTCTGGAAGCGGGTCGACTGATTGGTGAAATCTGCATGGGTGGACTGGGTACCGCAACTCTCGGCAGTACCAGCGGTTTTAGCGATTGGCCATGGTCAGTGAATGTTCATGCAAAAACGCCGGTATTAAGTTGTCTTGGCAGTCAATATGCGGGTTGGAGTCTTTCTCATAAAAGTGAGGATGTGAAATTTTTCGCCCTGGGCTCCGGGCCAGGTCGTGCACTTGCTGCCCGTGAAGAGTTATTCAAGGAATTTGGCTATCAGGATAAAGCAGATTCAACGGTTATCGTGCTGGAAGTAGATAGCATGCCACCCGTCGAAATCGCCGATAAAGTTGCTGATAACTGTGGTATCAAACCTGAAAATCTAACGTTAATTCTGACCCCAACCACCAGTCTGGCAGGGGTAATGCAAATTGCCATTCGTGTACTGGAAGTGGCCATGCATAAAGCTCATACCCTGCACTTCCCGATGGATAAAATTGTGGATGGTTTTGGAACCACGCCTGTCGCACCACCCGGTGGTGATTTTATGACCGGCATGGGCCGTACCAACGACGCTATTCTGTATGGCGGTACCGTGCATCTTTTTGTGGACAGCACCAATGATGAAGCACAAGATCTTGCCAAGAAAATGCCCAGCAATACATCGTCTGATTACGGCCGTCCGTTCGGTCAGATTTTCAAATCGTACGAATATGACTTTTTCAAAATTGATCCGATGCTTTTCAGTCCGGCAAAAGTCATTATCACCAGCACCCAAACCGGGAAAAGCTTCACTGCTGGTGAATTGAATGCTGACTTATTGAAGCAATCTTTCGGACTTTAATGATTGACTATGCCTAGCGCCCGCGTTGCTGTTTTTAATGATACTCACGGGTGGCATAGTGCTCAGCTGACTGAAGCACTGGCTGACTTAAATATTGAAACGGTGCTTATCGATCTGGCGGAATGCCGGATCGATACCCGCAGTCCAACAGGCATGGTGATTCCTCAGTTTGAAACAACATTGCCTGATGCCGTGCTGGTCAGAGGGATCGCTCCCGGAAGCCTCGAACAAATCACCTTACGCATGGACGTATTGCATACCCTTGCCGAATTAGGTGTGCCGGTTTTGAATCCCGCCAATGCTATTGAACTCACCGTCGATAAAGCGCGTACGTCATTAAGACTCCATCTGGCGAATATCCCTTCTCCACATACCTGGGCTTGCGAAAGCCGCGAACAGGCATTGCAAATTGCCCGCGAAGAATTCGCCAAAGGGTTCAGCCTGGTCGTTAAACCGTTATTTGGTTGTCAGGGTAAAGGTATTCAACGGCTTGATGCGTTAGCACAACTGGATAATCTCTCAGTAGTTGGTGAGGCTTATTATCTTCAGCATTATGTGGCACCGGCTCAAATCGGTTGCTGGCAGGACTGGCGCTTGATGGTGGTCAATGGAGAAGTCATTGCGGCCATGACTCGTCGCTCGAATCACTGGATAACCAACTTTGCTCAAGGTGCCAGCTGTTTTGCCAGTACAGTGACCCATGAAATGGCACAACTTGCTATCAGAGCGACGGCTGCGGTGGAAGCACCTTATGCCGGCGTCGATCTGATTCAGGATCCGCAAGGCCAGTTCAGTGTGTTGGAAGTCAATAGCGTACCCGCCTGGAAAGGCTTATATCAGGCAACAGGTATTGATATTGCTGCTCGACTTGCAACAATGGTTGCTTCTCATATTCAGCAAACCAGACAGGTATCTCTCCCCGAACATGCTAGCTGAACAACAGATTGCTGACAGTGTCCGTTGGGCCTGTGAGCAGGAAGTCAACGCTCCAAAACCCGGCAATGTAAATGTCTGGAGTGACGGACATAATATGGCTGTGCAGGACTTTCTCTCCAGTGCTGCAGCAATTGCGCCGGTAATGGCGCAACCCAATCTAAAGGTTGGCGAACGGATTTTGCAGTCCATTAAAGCTACCCGTAAAGTCGTCGACTGTAATACCAACCTTGGTATCGTATTATTATTTGCCCCGTTATGTGATGCAATTCAGCGATGTTCCAGCTTTGATCAACTATCTTCAGAGCTTGAAAAAACCCTAGCGGCTTTAACCATTGAAGATGCCCGACTGTGTTATGAAGCGATTCGGTTGGCTGATGCGGGCGGAATGGGTCAGCAAGCTGAAGAAGACATACATCAACAGCCAAAAGTCACCCTGCGAAAAGCGATGGAATTAGCGCAAAATCGAGACACAATCGCCTTGCAATATGTAAATAACTACCAGCAAGTATGGGATATCGGCTATAAACAATTGACAGAAGCGTTGAAATGTGGGGAAAAGGTTGAATGGGCCTCCACAATCGCGTATCTTTACTTACTAGCACGTGTGCCGGATACGCTAATTATCAGAAAGCAATCCCGGCATATCGCCCAGACAGTGGCACAGAAGGCACAGTTATTTATTTTAAAAATGAATAAAAATAGACCCTTAAGCAAATCAACAGCCGAGTTGACCGTCTGGGATCAAGAATTAAAGAGTCACGCCATAAATCCCGGAACCTCCGCAGATATGACCGCAGCAGCATTGCTGCTATTTGCGTTCGAGCAGGCGTTTGATTCAAACCGAATTTCAGTAGCACGATGCTTATAGCGGGCGGCACTGAGCAGGTGATACGTTCCTTTATTACGTATAAACCTCAATCTCACATAAAAAGGTTGAGGAAAAAATGAGCCTTTTTGACAATTTTTTTGGAACAGGAAAATATAACATGCCAGTTATCGATCGCGTACTTGTAGGTGAATCCTTAGTCATTGAAGATGGTGACTTAGACAACGTTGCTCACATTGATTTATTAATGGGCCCACGTGGTTCAGCAGCAGAAGATGCTTTCTGCCGCACTATGACCGACCAGAAACAAGGTGTTAACGGCCTGTTGGCTGTGGTTGCACCTAACCTGATGGTCAAACCAGCTACCGTTATGTTCAACAAAGTAACCATCAAAAACATGAAACAAGCTGTGCAAATGTTTGGCCCAGCACAACGTGGAGTTTCTGTTGCGGTTGCTGAGTGTGTTGAAGATGGCACTATCCCTCTCAGTGAAGCTGATGATTGCTTCATTTGCGTTGGTGTATTTATCTCACCAACTGCTGACAGTGATGAAAAAATCCAGGACTGGAACTACCGCGCAACTAAAGAAGCTATCAAACGTGCAGTAGCTCGTGAGCCTAAAGCGGCTGACGTTGTTGCACAATACAAAGCTTCTGAACACCCATTTGGTGCTAAGTAAGTTTTAGACTGATGTCAATGCCGCCCTTCGGGGCGGCATTTTCAGTTCATTATCTGGCGTACTGTATCGACGCCAAGCCTGCCTTTGTGCAAAGCACTGGCAATCAAAGCCCCTTTGATTTGGTTTTTTGCCAAATTCATTAAATCTTCTTCCCCACGCACACCACCCGCCGCAATTAATTGCGCACCAGGCTTAATCATTTGAATTTTATTCAGTAACTTTTCATCTGGCCCCCTATCCATCCCCACTGTATCCAGACTCATCACGATAATAGTTTCAGGCCATAAATCTACACGCGTTAACAAATCATGTTGACCCAATAACCGTCCCTGCCGAAAATCCAGCGATAATATAAATTCCTTAGGTTGCAACGTGGTTAACAATTGAAGATCCTGCAGAGTCTCACTCCCTAATACCGGCTTAATATTTGGTATATCACACCAGAACTGCCAATCATTCAGAGTACGGATGCCCGCATCCAGCCAGATGGTTAATTGTGGAAATAGCCGGTGCAGTTGCAAATAAAACGCTTTATCGATTTTTCCAATTTCGATTGCATCCAGATCCGCAATATAAATATCGGTAAACGCATACCATGTCAGTAACTGTTTAATCACCGCATTTGGATAGACACTGGAGGTTAATTGCGATTTAAGCGGCTGATAGTGATCACGCCTTCCACCTTGTGCATGTACGACCTTCCCCCCCATCAGATCAATGACCGGTATAATCAACACTTCTTTAAGTAACCTCAGAAAAATGAACTTAGTCGTCTACGAGCATATCACCAGTGGCGCATTGTGTGACGAGCAGTTACCCCCATCGCTCTCACATGAAGGCGAAATGATGCTTTCTTCCATTGTGCAGGATCTTCTCCGGCTGGGTCAGATTCATATCACTATCCTTAGAGATAAGCGACTTAGTGAGTCTGACTGGATGAAGACCTCCAGTATCACGATAAAAACTTGCGCTAGTCGCCAGGAATTTGATCAAAATTGGCAGTATTGTTTAAAAAACCTTTCGTTTTTTTTACTGATTGCTCCCGAAACCGATAATATTTTATTGTCCCTGCAACAGCAGGTTATCGCTGCGAACAATCTCTATCTGGGGTGCTCAATTGAGGCAACCAGCTTTTGTACGGACAAAATTCAATGTTCTGAGCAACTGCTGAAAAAAGGCATTGCTACACCAGTGACTTTATCAGCTGCCGATGGTTTACTGGACCAGTGCCTGCTCGACCAGCCTTATGTCGTCAAACCTCAGGACGGTGCCGGTTGTCTTGATACTCTCAGATTTGAATCGATCCAACAAACTCGACAATACCTGATAGGTCTGCCTAAAGAGGTACGAAACAAACTGATTGTGCAACCTTACCTTGATGGCCCGGCCTTGAGCATTAGTTTGTATGTGGGACAAAATAACATCGAGTTACTGTCAATTAATCAGCAATTAATCGAACAACAGGCACAACAATTTGTCTTTCATGGGTGTCAGGTAAACACTATTGCGACACAGCAATTTACTGACCAGCAGGCAATGCAGCTTGCCACTTTGATTGATCAGGCGATTGCAGGATTATCCGGCTACGTTGGTATCGATTTTATATTAACTAAGCAAGGGCCAGTGGTGGTAGATATTAACCCCCGATTGACAACAGCCTATGTCAACCTTGCAGCCAATAAACAGCGTAACCCTGCCCTGCCGTTATGGCAGCATCTACAACGTTTGCAGCAACAAGAAGCATATTATGCATAGACAAGAAAAAGGCTGTTTCACCGGCTGGGATATTGGTGGAGCACATTTGAAAGTAGTTCGCTGTAATAATCAGGGCGAACTATTACAGGCGCTTGAACTGCCCTGTCCACTTTGGCGGGGCAAAGAAGCGCTGCGCAAGGCTATTCGTCTTGCAGTTGATACGCTGAACAATGAATTGGATCAACAACTTGTTACCATGACCGGCGAACTGGCAGATTGCTTTGCTGACCGAGCTTCCGGTGTATCGGAAATTCTGGCCTGTATAGCTGAATATTTTCCAACTGATCGGGTTTCGGTATTCAGCAGCAATGGCTGGTTAAGTCAGGAACAAGCCCGCACTCACTGGGATAAAGTAGCTTCGATGAATTGGCTGGCCAGTGCCCAGTTAGCCGCTACAAATTATCCAGCAGGACTTTTAATTGATTGTGGAAGCACAACCACCGACATTATTACACTTAATCAATCTCAGCCACAATTAACCGCATATGATGATCAAGGCCGGCTAAAAAGTGGTGAGTTACTGTATACAGGTGTTATCCGTACCCCCTTGATGGCTATCGGGCAGAAGCTGCCGTTTCGTGGAGAGTGGCAAACTATCACGGCTGAATTATTTGCGACTACTGGGGATTGCTGGCGGCTGCTGGATAAAATCAGTGCTACACAGATTAATGATAGCAGTGCGGATGGCAATGATTGGCAAACCGAAAACTGCCAACGCAGATTAGCTCGAATGCTGGGAACCGATGCCAATTTGTTTACAGCAGAAGACTGGCAGAATGTCGCAATATGGTTTTCTGAACAGCAAATCCAGCAGATCCATAATGCCTGCTTACAGGTATTATCCGCTCATAGTGATCTTGATATGCAAGCACCGGTGATTGGCGCAGGTGCTGGACGATTTATCGTCAGCCAGATTGCTAAGCGTTTACAGCGTCCATATGTTGATTTTGATAGCCTGCTTGGCTCGCATGCAACCGCTGCGTCATACGCACCAGCCAGCGCACTCGCCCTTCTAGCCCAGAGGCAGTTCACGTAAAATACTGTGATGAATTCTCAATTGCCGCCTTTATGTGCCGAGCTTCCCTATCAAATAGACAGTGCCACAATGTTTGCTGCTATTCGTGATTTGCCGTGGGCGGTTTTCCTGGATAGTGCCATTACCGAAGGCGATAATGCCCGCTTCGATATCATCGCGGCAGATCCCTTTATTACGCTGCAGACCACCGGTCAAACAACAACTATTGACTATCGAACTGCAAATAGCCTGAATTCGGCGGACGATCCCTTTTTGTTGTTGCAGACTGTGCTGAAAAAATATGCTCAGCAGTCAACCGAACTGCCCTTCTGTGGGGGTGCCATTGGGTATTTCAGTTATGATCTGGGCCGCAGAATTGAAAGCCTGCCTAGTCTGGCGGTAGATTCGGAACAAATACCGGAAATGGCTGTTGGCATTTATGACTGGGCAGTCATTAATGATCATCAGCAACAGCGCTGCTGGTTAGTCAGTTATGGTGTTGACCCTTTCACTCATCAGCAATGGTCAGATTTACTCAGCCGACTACACCAAATGCCAATCACTGACTCCACAAGCTTTAAAGTGACCGGCGAATTACGTTGCAACATGGATCAACAGGCCTATCAAACGGCCTTTGAAAAAATAAAAAACTATATTACCGATGGGGACTGTTACCAGGTCAATCTGGCCAAACGTTACGAAGTAAATGCTGAAGGGGATCCCTGGATTGCCTATCAGCAGTTACGAAAACAGAATGCCGCACCTTTTTCAGCCTTTTTAGCAACGCCTCAGGCAGCGGTATTAAGTTCATCACCGGAGAGATTATTACGGGTCAAAAATAATCTGGTGGAAACCAAACCAATTAAAGGCACACGTCCACGGGATTTGCACAATGCAGAGCGCGACCGCATGCTCGCCCGGCAATTACAGGACAGCCTCAAGGATCGCGCTGAAAATGTAATGATTGTTGATTTGCTACGCAATGATCTGGGGAAAGTCTGTGCACCAGGTTCCATATCCGTGCCATCTCCTTTTGCGCTCGAGTCTTTTGCTACCGTACATCACCTGGTCAGCACTATTACCGGGACACTGGCTGAAGATCAGGATGCTGTCAGCTTATTAAGAGCCTGTTTTCCTGGGGGATCCATTACCGGTGCACCCAAACTGCGCTCGATGGAAATCATCGAAGAACTCGAACCGCAACGCCGTGGGGTCTATTGTGGCAGCATTGCTTTTATTGGCTTTGATGGCAATATGGACAGCAATATTACGATTCGTACATTGGTATTCAGTGATAATCGTCTGCGTTTCTGGGCTGGTGGCGGTATTGTGGCGGATTCCGAACTGGAAGCCGAATATCAGGAAGTGGCTGATAAAGCCGCGGCAATGCTGGGTCTGGTGGAGTCATTACGTTAAATGTATGTCGTTAAACTGGGTGGTAGCCTATATCACACTGCTGAACTCAAATCCTGGTTAACATTGCTGGAACAAACGGCGCTTAATGAGTCTGTGGTAATTGTTCCGGGCGGTGGTCCTTTTGCTGATATGGTGCGTCAGGCGCAGCAACTGCATAAATTTGATGATCAACATGCTCACCATATGGCGATCCTTGCCATGGCACAATATGGGTTGATGCTTCAGGCCTTGTTACCCTCCGCTGTCCTTGTAAAAACGCCAGCAGAAGTTTCCAGCCATTGCCAACTGGCTATCTGGTTGCCAGATGATCAATTACTGCAAGTCAAAGAAATTACCCAAAACTGGCAGATCACTTCCGACAGTCTGGCTTTGTGGTTTACACAGCAATTTCCACAAAGCAGCTTGAGTCTAATCAAACGTGTTTCCGCAGAGAGTGGAGATCTCAACGAGTTAAGTAAAAAAGGCATTATTGATCAGGGTTTTACTGCACTGTTCCAACAAAGACCAATTTCAACTCAATTGATCCATTATCAAGCCCTGGATAACTTTCCCGAGCATGGAATTAAGCTCGGATGAGCATTGATTCAAGTCAACTATCTGCCACGCTGTCAGCGTTAATTAATCAGTCTCTGCAACAATTCGACATCGATGCTAAAACGCTTCAACAGCTTTCCCAACAAATAGATACCTTACTCCTTGCAGGACAGCGTCACAGACAAGCAAACTGGGCAGGTCATATGACGCCTGCAGTAAATGAATTAGCCGCACTGGGAAAGCTTGTGGCGGCTTTGCATCAAGGTAATCTGCTCTCATCAGAGCTTTATCCAGAACTTGCGATCATTGAAAAAGATATCTTTGATTTTTTCTGCCCTTTGTTTGGTCAACAACACGGACATGCGACGCATGGTGGCAGCTATGGCAACCTTGATGCGTTATGGCAGGCTCGAAAAAAATTCGGTGGCCATTCAAACCGGGTATATGCCAGCGATCAATCCCACTATTCCGTTTTCAAGGCGTGTGACATTTTGGGCCTGCAGTTACAATTGATCCCCACCAATGATTCCCAGCAGATGGATATTGCCGCACTTGCGTTTGCCTGTAACGAGCAGACGCCAATGGCCATTGTTGCTACAGCAGGCACCACCAGTAGTGGACAGATCGATGATATCAATGCGGTTAAAGCAATTATTGGGCATAGTCCATGTTGGCTGCATATCGATGCAGCCTGGGGTGGTTTTTTAAGTTTAATCAACACTAGTCCCCTGACTGACAAACAGCTCGGACAAGCTGATTCGGTCTGTTTTGATCCGCACAAAAGTCTGGGCCAGCCCCGTCCCTGCGGGTTATTGATGTATCAGCAACCAATTAAAGCTACGGCCTCGCCAACCCAATACCTGACACAAACACCACGTGACACATTACCGGGTTCCTATGGAGCAGAACTTTTACTGCCTTTATGGCTGACCATTAAAGCACTTGGAAAAGCAGGTCTTGTTGAGCAAATTGACTTTCAACTCGATCAGGCCAGAAAATTTGCCGATTTTCTCAATGAGCAGCCAGGTTGGCAGGCAGAAGGTTCTCCCACAGGCATTGTCTGTTTTAATCCCCCCCCTCAAAAAGACCTTTCCGGTTTGCTTGAAAAAGGTATTTTTTCACTTACAGAAATTGCTGGAAAAAGAGTCTATCGTGCTGTCTTTGCCGGACCTGGGACCCGCAGTGACACACTGATTAGCGATCTGGCGCCTTATCTATAATCTGTTTTTGTACGCCATCATAGCGTCTTAGCCAGGGCGATATTTTATTTAACGGAGAGGACCATTGCTGACTATCACGCATTGCTACCTGTTTTGAAGGATATACCCCGTAGATCACGGCATACCAGACTTCACCATTACGCATACTTTCAAAAACTGCAACATTACCTGTCAGTTCATTTTTTTCCACAAAGCTGTCCACTTCAGATCTATCCCATGTTCCCATTAATTGAAAGGTAAAATCAGTAGCGGATTGCTGCATAATCCACTCTTTATCCTTTAAAGTCGTATCGACCAGATCAGAAAATGCTGTATCAGCTTTCTCCGTGGTGGTAGCGGGTTCGGGAATTAATTCAATTGGCGGGTTAATTTGTTCAGGCGTTGAAGGTGGCTCAACCTCTTGTTCTTCTGCTGTTTCAGAAGTCACTTTTTCTATTTCAGAACTTGAATCATCATTCACCGTGACAACGTCGGCAATAGATTCCTCTGAATCAGCAGTCTGAGAGGGTTGTTCAATTATTTCTACAGGATCAAGTAAAACGTCTGCAGCGACTTCCTGTTCAGGTTCAGGCTCTACTTCATCGGTCGGGGAAATGGTTTCGATTGCTGCTTCAACATCAGAGTCAGTCGTCGGTTCAGCTTCTATATCTGTCTGTTCCAACTCTTCGAGTAATTCGACTAATTCCTGGCGATCGGCTTCTGCAACACTGGTAAGTTCTTCTGGCTCATCCACAACGACCATGGGCAAGTCTTCGGTTAAAGCATCCGTATTTAGCACATCGTCTTCAATCGTGCTTTTATCAGCAACAAACAAGTCATTTATCTGCTGCTGGTAAAACAAAACCAATGCAAATAAAACACCCAGCGGAACCAGTCCAAACCATTTATTCCAGCGCAAAGAAACAGCAGGAAACTTGAAGCTGAAAGGCAGCTGCACCGGTTTGCCCTGTCCCAGTAAAAATTTATGGGCAAGATGATTCAATGCTGCCGGAACACCTGAAGACTGTCGATGAAAACGTATTAATGCTTTGTTATCAAATGGGCTGTCACCGTTGAAACCAACACCCTGTAACCGCTGCAATAAATAAGCAGCGGTTTCCTGTTGTGGAATTGGCCCCAGCAGTAAGGGTTGAATGCGCTCATTTTGAGAAGCCATGACATCAGCCGTAACATCAGTTACTACCGCCCGCCATAGATAGTTGCCTTCATGTTGCCAGTCAAACCAGGTTTTTAATTGCTGGAGTAATGGCTCGGCAAGCTTACTGATATCATCAATCAATAACACCGGACGAATCTGCAAAGTCTGCAGTTGTTGTAATCGCTGTTGTAATAGCTGAAGGTTGTTACTGCCCAGCGTACTCTCCTGAGGCGCACCAAAAACCTGTAAACAGCGGCTGACCATAAACTGAATGGTTAATGAGGGTTCTGCCTGAATCAGGCAAAAACGCAAATCATCGCCCCCCCGATTCATTAAGGCTTTTAAAGTAGTGGTTTTACCCAGACCGTTGCTGCCATACAGCAAAGGAATTTTGTCACTGGCCCGCAGCAGATGCAGAACCAGGTCCAGACGCTGCTTAATTTCCGGCCCCATATACAGTCCGGCTTCTGTCACCTCAGCACTGAATGGATTCGACTGAAGCGCTAATCTTGAAATATATTTTGGTTCAGCTGCCGCTGCAGTCATTGCATTACTCAATTTCCAGCAGTAAATTTCGCCAGGGTTTCAGCCAGAGCGTCACCATCGTAGTCATCGGAAATAATGGCCTGACCGATATCTTTTAACAACACCAGACGAATCAGTCCATCCTGAACCTTTTTATCTACCGCCATCAGGTTCATAAAATCTGCAGAACTTAACTTGCCCGGAACAGTAACAGGCAGATTAGCGGCTTTCATAATGTCGCTGATACGGGTAACTTTTTCCGTGCTAAGCCATCCCATACGTTGCGACAAGTCGGCTGCCATCACCATACCTATTGCAATCGCCTCACCATGCAGACAATTCCCGTAGCCACAACCAGTCTCAATGGCATGACCGAATGTATGGCCAAGGTTTAACAAAGCTCTGACACCTTGTTCACGCTCATCATCTGCCACAATGGTTGCCTTATCCTGACAGGATCGGGCAATCGCTTGTGCCAGTGCCTCAGGATCACGCGAAACCAGCAGCGACATATTCTGTTCAAGCCAGTCAAAAAATTCAGCGTCATTAATCAAACCATATTTAATGACTTCTGCCAGTCCCGAAGAAAACTGACGATCATCCAACGTTTTTAACGTGGCAGTATCTGCCAGTACACATTGCGGCTGGTAAAACGCACCAATCATATTTTTGCCTAACGGATGATTGACCGCGGTTTTGCCGCCAACTGAAGAGTCGACCTGTGATAATAAGGTGGTGGGAACCTGGATAAAGGGCACCCCCCGCTGATAACAGGCTGCAGCAAATCCTGCCATATCGCCTATAACACCACCACCCAGCGCAATAATGGTTACCTGACGAGACAATCTGGCTTCCAGTAAACGATCAAAAATCAGCTGCATGGTGTCCAGCGTTTTATATTGTTCACCATCTGGCAAAATAACACTTTCCAGCCGATAGTCTTTTAACGCTGTTTTTACGGTATCCAGGTACAGAGGTGCCACCGTTTCATTGGTAACAATCAACACTTCCTTTCCCCGGATATGGGCGGTAAATAAATCACTTCCCGATAGCAGATTTTCACCAATATGGATGGGATAACTGCGATCACCGAGCGCAACTTGAAGCGTTTTCATCATATTCAGGTTTCTTTTGTTTTTAATTGTTGCAGTTGTTTTATCACTGCGTTCACGGTTCGGGTAACAGATTGATCACCTGTTTGTAGCACCACATCAGCCACTTCCCGATATAAAGGATCCCGCTGTGCCATTAGTTGTTTTATTTGCTGACGACGATCCCCTACCTGCAGTAAAGGTCGGCTGGTATCACGAGATGTGCGGCGGTAAAGTTGTTCCGCTGTGGCCGCCAGATAGACAACCTTGCCACGTTTCAGATTGCGCCGGTTTGCCTCCGCCAGCACAGCACCGCCACCAGTTGCCATTACAATATTATCCATTGCGCTAAGCTCATCAATCACTTTTTGCTCGCGCTCTCTGAAGCCTTCTTCACCTTCCATCTCAAAAATCCAGGAGATGGATACACCAGTGCGCTTTTCAATCTCACGATCACTATCAAAAAACTTACGATGCAGCTTTTTAGCAAGCTGTCGACCAATGGTAGACTTTCCAGACCCCATTGGTCCCACCAGAAATATATTACCTGAAATCACGTGGCTAATGACTCAACTGTTTATCGTGAAAAAAAAACCGGACCGACAGGCTTGAGTCGATCCGGTTTTTTATATTAACTGAAAAAGCAGGAATTAATAATCCATACCTTCCTTAATAATTTTTGGTGTCACAAATACCAGTAACTCACGCTGGCGATCTTCATTCGTATTGGTTTTGAAGAGAAAGCCCACATAAGGCAAATCACCAAAGAATGGTACACGTGTCGATTCTGTTCTAGAGGTTTGTTCATAAATACCCCCCAACACCACAGTTTCGCCATTATCCACCAATACCTGCGTGCGAACGCTTCTGGTATCAATACTAGGAACGCCGAGGAAAATAGCACCTACTTCGTCTTTATTCACTTCCAGATCCATCACAATGCGATCATCCGGCGTAATCTGCGGAGTCACATCCAGTTTTAACAGTGCCTCTTTGAATGAAACCGAGGTTGCACCACTTGATGAAGCTTCCTGATAAGGAATTTCGGTACCTTGCTCAATGGTAGCCTGTTTTTGGTTTGAAGTGATGACACGTGGTGTTGAAATAATCTCACCTTTGCCTTCCTCCTGCATCGCAGAAAGCTCCAACTCCAGCACCGCTCCCAAAGGCAGTTTAGCCAACGCCAAAGCAATAGTCCCTGCCGGATTGGCAACCGGTAAGTTCACATTTAAATCCTGACCACGTAATCCAGCCTGGTTTGTGGGAACCACCGCATCCAGATTATTCGCCGGAACCTGCAAACCTTCCAGAGAACCGGATGTGCCTGCTCCCAAGGTGCCACTTTCAGCTGAGGTGCCAAAACGCACCCCCAGCTCCTTAGTAAAGTCATTGTTGGCAATAACAATCCGCGATTCAATTAACACCTGACGTACCGGAATATCCAGTTTTTCAATTAATTTGCGAACATCGGCAAGATTTCTAGCAGTATCACGAAGCAGTAAAGAGTTGGTCCGTTGGTCAACCACTACGCTGCCACGATCTGAAAGAAATCCGCCAGCACTGCTCCCGGCTGTAGTTTGACCTTGAGTTGTCGTTAAAATCTCAGCCATATCTGTGGCTTTTGCAAAGTTGACTTCAAATATCTCGGAATAGAGTGGTTCCAGCTCGACCAATTGACGTCTGGCCTCAAGCTCCTGTTTTTCGCGAGCGGCAATTTCTGCTGCTGGGGCAATCAGCATGACATTACCATTCTGACGCATACCCAGACCCTTGGTTTTCAAAATAATATCCAATGCCTGATCCCAAGGTACATTTTTCAAACGCAGGGTTAAGTTGCCGGTCACTGTGTCGCTGGTCACCAGATTCATACCGTTAAAATCAGCCAGTAACTGTAAAACGGCACGAACTTCAATATTCTGGAAATTCAGCGACAGCTTCTCACCTTCAAAGCCAAATTCATTTTCAGTGGTCTCAGCTGTAGTTCGTTCTGCAACTGGTTTTACCTCAACAACCAGCTTATCGCCAGATTGGTAAGCCAGATGTTCAAACTTGCCAGTAGTTGTAAGCACCAACCTGGACCCATCGCGTGTTTGCATACTTTCAATCAAATTCACCGGGGTCGCAAAATCCATTACATCCAGTTTGCGTTTCAATTGGTCGGGCAAGTCAACCCCAGGCAAATCTACAATCAAATCTCCACTTTCACGACGAATATCCATAGCAGTATTTTCATTTTTTAACTGCAATATTAATCTGCCTTCGCCTTGTTCGCCGCGTCTGAAATCGATATCCGTCACCGAATTAATATCTGGAGCAGCTAACGGAGTTGTATTTGGAAGTGGTGCTTTTGCAATCTGCCCATTGTTTTCATTAAGGAAAACTTTGACGATCTTCCCTTCTACTTCAATTTCATAAGGTAATTTTCGAAGCAAATTAATAACCATCCGGGTACGTTCACCTGCTTCTACGGTAGCAATACTTCGGGTCTGACCATTATTTATCTGCTGGGTGGTTTCATTCAGTTTATTGCTTACACCATGGAAATCCAGAACGATCCGTGCGGGCTCATCGGTAGCAAAGCTTTCTGGTTTTTCAACCGCTTCGGAAAAAGTTAACGTGACAACACCTTTGTTACCCGATAACGCTGAATAATCCAAGGATTGCAGTTCATTTGCTGAAACAAAACTGCTGACGAACAATAATGAAAGCAAACCCAGACTCGACCGCCACCGCTCCATAAAATTCTTGTCGATGTTGGTGAAGGCTTGACGCCGAGTGATTTTCATTCCGTATATACTCATCATTGTTTGGCCCTTAATTTATCTCTACGACGGGTACTGTCGTCTCACGCTCGTTATAGCCGTTTCCTTCAGGAACGATCTCTTTTAATGTCAGTTGTGTTTCACTGATCGCAACAATCTGGCCATGGTTCATACCCATATAGTTACCAATTTGCACACGATGTATCGTACTGTCTGGAGCCCGTATTAATGCCCATAAACTGTCTTGTTCCAGGGTGCCGACATATTGCAAATCAGCCAGCGAATAATTTTCCAGAATTTCCTTCATCCGGTTTTCATTAGGTTGAATGCCGTTATCAACCACTTGCTCCGGTTCCGGTTCGGGAACATCAATGACGGTTGGAACAAATGGATCACGTAACTCAGCAGCAGCATAACTGAATTTTTCGTAAGGCTTCATCACTGGAATGGGAGGAATATCAACTACTTGACGTGCTTTTACTTCGGCAACATAGGCTTGCAGATCGTCTTTTGGTTGTGAACAGGCCACGAGCATAAATGCCATGGAAAGCAGAAGAATCTTCTGAATCAATGAATGGATAACTATGGATATGTTCATCATTAATTACCCTGCTCGTCAAAGTAACGATAGGTCTTGGCCGTAATATCCATGGTCATATTCCCATCGCTGGTCAATGGACCCATTTTGAAATTATGCAGTGTCACAATACGCGGTAAGGCCGCTATCCCACTAATAAATTCAGCAAATTGATGGTACGTGCCAGTTACACGCATGGTGATCGGCAATTCAATGTAAAAATCAATTGGCCGTTCTTCTTCCGGTTTGAATAGTTCAAATTCAAGCCCATTTACCAAACCGGTTCTGGAAATATCTACCAGCAGATCAGCCACTTCACTTTTCCGGGGTAACTGCTGCAACATGGAAGCAAATGACAATTCCATTTCTTTCATCTGTTCTTTATATGCTTCAAGATTAACGGCTTTGCTTTGTTTTATCTCAAAGCTTGTGCGAAGTTCTGTTTCTGTTTGTTCAAGTTGCGCCAATTCGACGCGCTTATCTTTGATTATAAAGTAATAACCAGCGCCCCAAATCACTGCAAAAATCAGCAATCCGGCAACGATTTTTCCAATCAGAGGCCATTCGCCACTTTCATTGAAATCAATATCATTAACTGAAGGGATATCCACGACTATAGCTCCTCATCCGTTTCAGGTTTGGATTCAGTCACTTCCAGAGTGAATTGACGAATTGCATCATCACGGGAGGATGTACGCTGAATAACGCGAAGTGTTGATTCGGTGAACTCTGGATCATTATCGAGTTGATTCATAAACACGGACACCCTGGCATTAGTCTGTGCTACCCCCTGCACAATCAGTTTATCGCCCTCGCGGCTTAAAACTTGAAGATGAATACCTTCTGGTACAGTTCTCACAATAGAATCAAATACTTTTACAACTTTAGGACGGCTCTGCTGCAAATCCTGAATAACCCGCATTCTGGCCAGCAAACGATCACGTTGTTTTTCTAAATCCTGGATTTCTTTAATCTGCGTATCCAAAATGGCAATTTCTTTTTGCAAATAAGCATTACGCTGATTCTGTTTATCCAGCAAACTGTTCATATGGCTATTGAAAATAGCAAAAATGATAATGGCGAGAGCTAATGTCAGCCCCATCGCAATAAAGAACTGCTGCTGTCTTTCTTGGCGTTTTTCTTCGCGCCAGGGGAGAAGGTTGATATGTGCCATTAGTCAAAACTCCTCATGGCCAGCCCACACGCTATCATCATCGAGGGCGCATCATTACTCAATGCCTGCACCTTGACCCGGGTACCCAGCCCCATATCAGTGAAAGGGTTGGCTACTGACGTCGAGGTGCCTGTTTCTGACTCAACAATTTTATCGACACCTTCAATAGAGGCGCAGCCTCCTGCCAGAATAATATGATCAATTGATTGGTACTGGCTTGAAGCTGAAAAGAAAAACTGCAGGGCTCGAGTGATGGTTACAGCCATGGAACGTTTGAAAGGCTCAAGTACTTTTGGCGCGTAGTCATCCGGCAGGCTGCCATCTTTTTTGGCACGGCCCGCTTCCTGATAAGACATTCCATAATAACGCTCAATATCTTCGGTAAGCATCCGGCCGCCAAAAGTTTGTTCGCGGGTAAATACAATTTTGCCATTGACCAGCACGTGCAAGGTAGTAACGTTTGCACCGACATCGGCAACAGCAACCGTTAATCCATTACCCTGATTGGGTAATTGTCTGGCGATAAGAGAAAAGGCATTTTCAACAGTATAGGCTTCAACATCGACCAGCCGAGGTTTGAGACCAGCTTTTTCCAGCACATTGGTGCGAGCATCAACATTTTCACGACGCGAAGCGGCTAACAATACATCTACTGCATCAGCATCGGCTGCAGAAGGACCCAATATTTCAAAATCCAGTCGCACTTCATCCAGTGGATAGGGAATATAGTTTTCAGCTTCCAGCATCACGTTTTCTTCCATGTCGCGTTCTGAAATGGAGGAAGGAAAGGAAACAACTTTGGTGATAGCAGAATTTGCCGAAACCGCGACTGCAGCATCTCGGGACTTCGTGCCTGAACGCTTTATAGCACGTCGTATCGCACCGGCAACTTCGTCGCTGTTTTCAATACGACCTTCTACCACAGCATTTACAGGAAGCGGTTCCACTGCGTAGGATTCGACGGTATAACGATCACCGCGTTTATTTAGTTCTAGCAGCTTCACAACCGAAGAACTGATGTCTATCCCTAGTAAAGGGGATTTCTTACGTCCAAACATGCATCGCCCCAATTCCATCGAAATGATGTGTGCAGTACACTTACACTTGTAAGTTAAAGTAGTTTATTAACAATTACTAGGATGTCAACAACTAAAACTGTGACATCTTCCCAAAAAGTCATTAACTGGCTTTATTAGGATGTTTATATATACTCTACGGTTTTATTTTTTGCGAACGAAATAATCCAATGTCGCGACTTGTGTCACGCCTTTTTAAATGGGCCTTTACCTTTTTGATAGCTGGTCTACTGTTTATCGCTGTAGTCTATCTCTTTCTGTCACCCAAGCTACCTAGCACGGAATCGTTGCGCACGATTCAGTTGCAGATTCCTTTACGTATTTTTAGTGAAGAAGGTCTTTTGATGGCCGAGTTTGGCGAAAAGCGCCGCATTCCGGTCGCTTATGAGGACTTCCCCACTCAACTCATAGAAGCTTTCCTGGCAGCGGAAGATGACCGATTTTTTGAACACCCGGGAGTGGATTATCAAGGCTTGCTTCGTGCAGCCTATTCGCTGGCACTCACGGGTGAAAAAACACAGGGTGGCAGTACCATTACCATGCAGGTTGCCCGGAATTTTTTCTTAAGCAATGAAAAAACTTATTTGCGCAAAATCAATGAAATTTTTCTTTCACTGGAAATTGAAAACACATTATCCAAAGAAGAAATTCTCACCTTATATCTGAATAAAATATTTCTTGGTCACCGCTCTTACGGTGTTGGTGCAGCGGCTCAAGTCTATTATGGGAAAACTTTGGACGAGTTAACGTTGGGTCAAATGGCAATGATAGCCGGTCTGCCAAAAGCGCCCTCGACGACTAACCCTATTACCGCCCCACAAAGAGCGCTGGATCGCCGTAATTATGTGCTCAGTAGAATGCTAGATGTCGGGTTTATTTCTCAGGCCGAATATCAAGAAGCAATAAAAGAAGAAGTAAGTGCCCGCTATCATGGACGTGAAATAGAAGTCTATGCTCCCTATGTTTCGGAGATGGTCCGTACCTATCTGATTGAGCAGTTTGGCGAAGAGATCTATGAAAACGGTACTAGGGTCTTTACGACGATTAAAGCCAAACATCAGCAGGCTGCCACTAAAGCTCTGCAGGATGCATTACTGGCTTATGATAAACGACATGGATATCGCGGCCCGGCTGCCAAGGTTGAGTTAAGCGAATTACCGGATCAGGCAGCTTCAGAACTGTTCCTTAAGGATTATTCAGTTATTGGTGCCCTCAGTCCAGCATTGGTATTAAGTATAGAAGATAATATTGCCCAGGTTTTTGTAAAACGCTTGGGCCAAATAGAGTTACCGTTTGCCGCAGTAAGTTGGGCTCAGCCACAACTCAGTGCTAACAGCATGGGCAAAAAACCACAGACTATCGACGACGTATTGGCGGTTGGCGATATCATCTATGTGCGGGAGCTGGAAGAGAATTCATGGCAATTGACACAGATACCGGAAGTCCAAGGAGCCCTGATTTCTCTTGCTTCTGAGGATGGAGCAATCACCTCCCTGCAGGGCGGATTTGATTTCTTTCAGAATAAGTTTAACCGGGTAGTGCAATCAAAACGTCAACCGGGTTCTGGCTTTAAACCATTTGTATACTCTGCTGCGCTGGAAAAAGGCTATACCGCGGCTACCGTGATCAACGATGCGCCGGTGGTATTTGATGACCCCGGTTTGGAAAATGTCTGGCGTCCGGAAAATTACAGTGGTCGATTTTTTGGCCCAACTCGTCTGAGAGAAGCACTTACTCATTCAAGAAACCTGGTATCAATAAGGTTGTTAAGAGATATCGGCATTGCCTATACGGTAGATTATGTACAACGTTTCGGGTTTAAGCCTGAACAAGTTCCACCCAATCTATCTATCGCACTGGGAAGTGGTAATGCAGCACCAATTGATATGGCAAGAGCTTATGCTACTTTGGCAAATGGTGGTCACCTGATAGATCCCTATATTATTTCCCGGGTTGAAAATACTGCTGGTGAAATCCTGATGCAGACCAAACCCAAGAAAGTCTGCGACAGCTGTGCCATACCCGCAGCTGATATCAGTGAAGAAGAAGCCCTGATGCAAGCTGAATTGTTAGGCTTTTATCCAGCCAAGCAGGTAATTACCCCGCAAAATGCTTACATAATGAACAGCATGCTGCGTGATGTAGTGAAATTTGGTACAGGTCGTCAGGCATTAAGTTTAAATCGCGGTGACCTGGCTGGTAAAACCGGAACAACCAATGATCAACTGGATGCCTGGTTTAATGGCTTTAATCCCGATCTGGTTGCCATAAGCTGGGTTGGATTTGATAATCCCCGCACTTTAGGCCGCTATGAAACAGGCGGGCGTGCAGCTTTGCCAATGTGGATTGATTTTATGCGAGTTGCACTTGAAGATGTGCCCGAGAAAAACTTTGAACAACCTGTTGATATGGTCACTGTTCGCATCGACCCTGAAACTGGATTACTGGCACGTCCCGGCGATACCGAAGCAATCTACGAAACCTTCCGTAAAGATAATGTTCCGGCAATGCGTGGTGGCAGTGGTGCCACATCCACTGAACAGGATGACTCTCTGATAGAGCTGTTCTAGGTTCTGTTGATCTTTCTTAGCCACTTCTGTTGTGGGCTGAAAAAGCATCAATCAATGTAGGACAAGAGTGGTTGTGGGATACATGCATGTATCCCACTCAATTTGCGCTTTGGCAGACACGAAACTAGTCGCCAGTATTGATGTGGTGACTCATTTTGTTCAACAAGGTGGATATGTCGCTGTAGTTTCTATATAAGTCATTTCTAAGGTCGTAGGGGAAATAACGGGTAGTGGCTATGAAAAGCTAACAAACTATGGCAAATGGAAAACACTATCTCGCTATAAACTGCCGGCAGAATGACAGCTCAATAAATTGGCAACAGTGATGCCACCCTATTTAGGATAGGTGGTTCAAATTGCAATTGGGGAGATACTTAATTGGATGCTGAACGTCAATCAGCACACTGCAATTCTCAGTTAACGAACACGCTTGGCCAATTGTCCTGGCTTCAGTTCACCATTTGGATAATCGCCGTTCAATAGCCGCAATTGCTGTATCGGACTATTACTGATTCGTGTTTTGGCCGCCCAGCTGGAATAACTATCGTTACTATCGACTTTGACCACATCGATACGCTGTGCTTCAGCGAATTGCTGTTCATCCTGACGCATAGCATGGAAGCTCATCACCGTCTCACGAAACGCCGGATCAAATTTATTGAAATCTCCTGACGATTTGGTGGTCGCAATAAAAATAAACGCTTGCTCTCGTAAATATATGACCGCCACTCGAACAGGCTTGCCCTCAGCTACGGTCAAACCAGTATAACCCTGTAAGCCATTAGTGGAGAGCGGCTCCCCATTTTTCAAATCTTTAATATTCAACCTTTCCCTAATAAACTCAGCGGGGGTCTGTTTACGATTAAGATCGGAAGCTCCCATCTCAATAATAGCGGCCCCTTGCGGCGCGGTTGCACGAAGACTGGAAGGGTTGTTCTGAATATGCCAATTCTGCGGAAAACTCAATGCAAACTGCATTTCACTATGATAGAAATTTCGACCAGAGCGAATACCCTGAGATTCACTGTCTCCAAACACCATGCCATCGATACGCTGCAGATAGCGCTCAGTACCTTCATCTTCTCGAACAGTGGTTTTGTATTTATCAGCCGCCTTAACAACTTCCTGCAGCCGAGTGTCATTATCTGGGTGAGAAGCAAACAGACCGTGGTAACCCTGATAATCCTGGCCTTGTTTTTTAGCCTCGGCTTCGGCAAAAGTTGCCTGATCTTTTAATACACCAATAACTTCTATCATGGCCTCTGAAGGATAGCCAGAACGGGCCAGGTATTCGGCACCAAGCCTGTCAGACTCTAATTCGTGTTCGCGACCATAACCACTAAGTAAAGCACCACCAAACACATTAAACAGATCCTGGGCACCTGCCGTGCGTAACCCCGGAAGCAGTATTGCTCCCAGTGTGTATCCTAAACTTGCTGCCTGGGCTGCACTTTGCTGGCGCACGCCATGGCGAGCAGTTACATGACCAATCTCATGCCCGAGAACGGCTGCAAGCTCAGCTTCGGAGTTCAGATAGGCCATCATTCCCCGAGTGATATAGATATACCCACCAGGTAATGCAAACGCATTGATAACCGGTGAATCTAAAACAGTAAAGCGATAAACCAAATCATCCCGATGACTGACTGCAGCGAGTCTTTGTCCGACATCCTGAACATATCTCTGCAACGCTTCATCTTCATAACGACCATATTGTTCAATGATCTGAGGATGGTAGGTGCGGCCCATCTCAAGCTCTTTACTTTCGCTGATCATCACAAAATCCTGGCCACCTGTCACGGGATTTTGCGCACAGCCGGATAAAAGGCCCAGAAATAACAAAGCCCCTGTCAATCGACAGAGGCTTTTGTATGTAATGTTGATGATGTTCATTAGTATCTTCGGCTTAAGCCCGCAAGATTATTTTCCGTATTTTTGACGGAATTTATCAACACGACCAGCACTATCCAGCATTTTCTGTTTGCCGGTGTAGAACGGATGACATTCTGAGCATACATCCAGCGTCAGGTCATTGCCGCGTGTTGAACGGGTTTTGAAACTGTTACCACAGCTACAGGTAACATTGATTTCGCTATAATCTGGATGGATATCCGCTTTCATATCTGTTCTCGCCAATAATGATGTTTGCCCGACAAACACGATTTTTATGTTTGCCCTTTCTGAACCGCGTAATTCTACTGATCCGGCGACTTTTCAGCAAGTCCTATTAAGTATTTATTTTTATTATGACTTTTGCCCCACCAGCATCGCCATGTTTCGCCACCCCATGGAAGTATCTCCAAGTGTCGACTCTTCTCGATAAACTCTTAATTTCAGACTCGTAAATAAATTTAATAGTTCATTATCTGCCAGTAAAAATTCGGGATTCTGCGGACCGGAACCATCTACCTTATCGCGACAGAAGGTTTGATAAAAAAGTAAGCCGCCGGGCTTTAACGCATTGATAAGTTTCGGACAAAGTTTGCGATCCAGAAACTGACTGACGACAATGACATCAAAGCTCCAATTGTCAGGCGCTGCCACACTCACATCCCGCTGCTCAGTAATAACCTGTAACTGTCGCTGTTGAACCTCTGCATTCAGTTTCGCCAAAGCTTCAGAACTGATATCCCATGCGTGAGTCTGTAGCCCCAGACCGGCTATCAACAAGGCATTGGCACCTAAACCACACGCCAAATCCAGCGCTATTCCCTGCTCAGGCAGTAAATGCTGATTTTGAGTAAGCACCAGAGCAGGCTCAGGATAAACAGCAATCTCTGTTCGATAGCGCTGATCCCATTTTTGCTGACTATCAGACATTATCGACGCCAGAATGCCGGGGTTAACACGACTAACAAGGTGAAGATTTCAAGACGACCTAATAACATGGCAATGCATAATATCCACTTTGATGGGGCATTAATCTGTCCAAAATTTGCCCCGACATCCCCCAGTCCCGGCCCAAGATTATTCAAACAAGCGGTTACAGCAGAAAACGACGTCACCACATCAAGGCCAGTGGCCATCAATAAAAGATGCATGATACTGAAACAGAAAACATACAAGGCAAAGAAGCCCCAGACCGCACCAACAACTTTGGGGGGTAGCGCTTTACCGTTCACTTTAATGGCAAATACAGCGTTAGGATGAATCAACCTTAACACTTCACGATATCCCTGTTTAAACAGCAGCATCGCGCGAATCACCTTAATACCGCCACCTGTGGAAAAAGCACAGCCACCGATATAGCTGGTCATCAATAATAAAATTGGCAGAAAACCTGGCCACAAATAATAATCGGTAGTGGTAAAACCAGTGGTGGTACCGATGGAAACCGCTTGGAAAATACCATGATGAGCAGCGGTCCAACCATCATCAAAGGTGCCGGTGAAATACAGATAAGTTGCCGTTATAAGCGAGATAACGAACATGATGCTTAAAAATACTTTTAACTCTGAGTCTCGCAGATAATGCATCAGAGTGCGATGGCGCCAGGCGAGAAAATGTAATGAAAAATTCATCGCTGAAACCAGCATGAAAGCCACCGCGATCATTTCAATCGTCGCGCTGTTAAAAAAACCCATGCTGGCATCGTGGGTGGAAAACCCGCCTATGGCGACGGTAGAAAAACTATGGCCAATGGCATCAAACCATGACATACCTGCCCAGTAATAGGCGATGGCACAAGCGATCGTCAGGCTCAAATAGATATACCAAAGTGCTTTTGCGGTTTCGGTAATACGTGGAGTTAATTTGGCGTCTTTCATCGGACCAGGTGTTTCTGCACGATACAGCTGCATGCCACCGACGCCTAATAATGGCAGGATAGCAACGGCCAAGACCACGATCCCCATCCCCCCCAACCACTGCAGAAACTGACGATAAAACAATACGGCTTCTGGCAGCGTATCCAGACCAACCAGAACCGTCGCCCCGGTGGTGGTTAAACCCGACATGGACTCAAACACCGCATCGGTAATACTCATCGCGGGTGATTCGGTCAGATAAAACGGTAATGCCCCGGAAAAACCCAAAGCAATCCAGAACATTACCACCACGATAAATCCATCGCGGATCTTCAACTCTTTACGGTGTTTTCTCGCAGGTAACCATAACAACAAACCAGTACTGACCAGAATCACGAACGCTGTCAGAAAGGCGGTAGCAGCGCCGTCGTTAAACCACCATGAAACCAGCACAGGTGGCAGCATAGTGATACTGAACAGGCTCAGTAAAATGCCCAGAATGCGCTGGATAGTCATTAATTGCATGGAAGATTAAGACTCTTTACGCCGATAAAAATACTGATAATACGCCCACAAAGTCAGCATCAGCAAAGTTAAAATCCATAATGGCCATTGCCCGAAACGCACGTAGGGAGTGACTCCCTCTCTGGGTTGAATGTCACCTTTCAGTACAGCTAATTCAAATTGAGGACTCTGTTGCTGAATAACGCCCTTATAATCAATAAACGCTGAAATCCCGTTAGTTGTGACCCGCAAAATCGGCCGCCCGGTCTCCAAGCCCCGGCTTCGTGAGATTTGTAAATGCTGGTGCGGTGCGAAAGAATCACCATACCAGGCATTATTGGTGGCGTTAATCAACATGGTTGCCGCCGGTACAGTTTCACGAACTTCAGATGAAAAGGCATCTTCATAGCAGATAGACACCCCGACTGGATGGCCTGCCAACATCATTTGCGGTTGCTCGGAACCGCCCGGTACAAACGCTGACATCGGTAAATCAAAGAATTTGATCAATCCACGCAGGGTTTCAAAAGGAACGTAATCACCAAATGGAACCAAGTGACGCTTGTGATAAAACACCGGTGTTTCGGTCAGACTGACCATACTGTTGTAATAATCTTCACCATTTTCATCCAACACCGGCAGCCCGAGAATAATATCGGTATTCTGCGAACGTGCTTCGCGACCTAATGGTTCGAGATAACCTTCATCTATTTGGTGATAAAACGCTGTTGCTGCATTTTCAGGCCAGACAATTACCTCTGCATCCCAATTCTCTCGACTCAGATCAGCATATAACTGCAATGTATTACGTAACTGCTGGGGATCCCATTTAATGTCCTGCGGCACATTGCCTTGAATCAAGGCTGCTTTAACCGGTTCACCAATGGGTTTGGTCCATTCAACCGATTGCAGGGAAAAAGCGCTGCCCCAAATCACTGCGGGCAAAATGAGAAATATCCATTTACGCTGGTAAACCACTATTGCCAGACTACCGGCGGTCAATGCCACCAGCCAGGAGGCACCGTGAACACTGATTAACGGAATAAAACCGGCAAGTGGGCCTTCAATTTGTCCGGTACCCACTTCCAGCCAGGGAAATCCTGTCAAAAACCAGGCTTTAAACCACTCAAACAAAAGCCAGCTGCTGGGCAGTAATATCAGAAAATCTTTGCCGGATAATATTGGCCCGGTCAGGCGTTTTAAACCCCACCCCAATACGCCGATCATAAAACCCAGGGCAACCACAAACAGTGCGGTCAGCAAACCTGCAAGTACTATGCTGGCCTGTCCAAAAACATGGATGGCCACAAAAACCCAGGAAACACCCACACCGAACATGCCGGTACCAAACAGCGTACCACGCCACAACGCCTGGCGAGGACTGACACCTTGCCAGCTGAGGAACAGCACGAGCAGGCTCAACACCGCCAATGGGTAATAGTGAAAAGGGGCTAGACTCAGTGGCAGAATGGCACCGGACAATAATGCTGCCCAACTGCCAAATGCGCCTTGCCAAGCCATCTGCCTGGAAGTTGTCATTATTCTGTTTCGCTTTCGCTTTCAGTTTCTTCGGCTAACTTCACCATACGTAACAAATGAACTCGACGTTTATCTGCACGTAACACGGTAAATTCCAGTGAACCTATTGTGACTTGCTCTCCCCGGCCGGGCAGATGACCAAACTGGTTCACCACATGGCCGCCCACCGTATCAAAATCATCGTCACTCCACTCGGTTTCAAAATACTCGTTAAAGTCTTCAACCGGGGTCAATGCTTTGACAGTGAAGGTATTGTCATCACGTTGCAGAATCGGCGCATCATCATCCACATCATGCTCGTCTTCAATTTCACCAACAATTTGTTCAAGCACGTTTTCGATAGTGATCATGCCGGCCACACCGCCATACTCATCCACAACGATTGCCATATGATTACGACGGGCACGAAATTCACGCAACAGAACATTTAAACGCTTACTTTCAGGGATAAACACCGCCGGACGTAACAATTCACGCAGATCAAAATTAAACTCACCAGAGCTGACCACTGCCGCCAGCAAATCCTTGGCGAGCAGAATCCCGATAACATCATCACGATCATCATCAATCACTGGAAACCGTGAATGCGATGTTTCCGTGACCAGCTTAAGTGTTTCTTCCGGTGGCGCATCTCGAGAAACCATCACCACCTGTGAACGCGGAATCATAATGTCGCGAGCCTGCATCTGTGAGACGCTCAAAGCGCCCTCGACAATCGACAAAGCTTCGGCATCGAGAATATGCCGTTCAGAAGCATTGCGTAGTAATTCAATCAACTGTTCCTGGTCTTTAGGTTCCAGGAACAGATTACTTAATTTTCGCACCCAGGAAACTGGACTGTCTGAGCGACTCGGTCGTCCCTCACTCATGATGTAACCCTCTGCTCTGTATAAGGATTGTTAATATCAAGCTTGTGTAAAATTTTAATTTCCAACGATTCCATTAATTCTGCCTCATCGTCTTCAATATGATCATAGCCAAGTAAATGCAAACAGCCATGCACAATTAAATGTGCCCAATGATCATTTATGGTTTTCTCTTGCTCGGCAGCTTCACGCTCTACTACCGGAACACACAGCACCAGATCACCTAACAACATAGGTTCTAGCGGCACAGGTGACTCAAAGGGAAATGATAAAACATTGGTCGGATATTTTTTGCCGCGATAATCATTATTCAATTCGGCACTTTCGGTTTCATCGACCAGGCGAATGCTTAATTCACAGTCTTCGTTGACTTCCGCCAGCGCAGCACTGGCCCAGAGTTGAAATTGTTGTTCAGATGGCACATCTGCATCAGTTGCCTGCTGCAAATCGATAATGACGTTCACGACTTTGTTTCAGCCTTTTCGTAAGCCAGAATAACTTTCTGCACCAAAGAATGACGCACCACGTCTTTTGCCTGGAAAAAAGTAAAGCCAATGCCTTCAATATCTTTTAAGACTTCTATGGCATGACGCAGACCTGAACGGGTGGAACCCGGCAAATCCACCTGGGTAATATCGCCGGTGATCACCGCTGTCGAGTTATATCCCAGACGGGTCAGAAACATTTTCATCTGCTCAACTGTGGTGTTTTGTGCTTCATCCAGAATAATAAACGATTCATTCAAAGTACGGCCACGCATATATGCCAGTGGGGCTACTTCGATCACATTGCGTTCAATCAGTTTGGCAACACGTTCAAAACCCAGCATTTCATAGAGCGCATCAAATAAAGGCCGTAAATACGGATCCACTTTCTGGGCCAGATCACCTGGCAGGAAACCAAGTCTTTCACCGGCTTCAACCGCCGGTCTGACCAGCACAATACGTCTGGCAAAGTCGCGTTCCAGCGCTTCTACCGCACAGGCAACCGCCAGATAGGTTTTACCGGTACCGGCAGGTCCAACACCAAAGTTGATGTCATGGGTCATTACACGGCGCAAATAGGCTTGTTGATTTTCACCCCGCGCCTTAATCAGGCCGCGTTTGGTTTTGATGGTAACTTCTTTTTCTTCTTCAAACCCGGTGGTTTCAGTACCACCCGATTCACGAATCGCCAGATGTACCTGTTCCGGTTCCAGAACAGATTGGGCGGTGTCAGCATACAAGGCATGTATCACATCCTGTACTTCAGCCAGAATATCCGGCTTACCGATGATCTGGAACTTTCCACCACGGTTATTGATTTCCACACCAAATCCACGTTCCATCATCCGGATATGTTCATCCAGATGACCACATAGGTTGGCTAGGCGGGGATTATCCGCAGGACTTAATTCAAAGCTTATCGTGTCAACTGTAACAGCTGGAGTGACCACAAATTAGATTCCAAAAAGGAGTTAGAGGATAACGCTATCAGCAAGAAGTTCTCCTCGCAAGGAGTTGGTGTGTGCCTCTGTGACACGCACATCGACAAACTTGCCCACCAGCGCAATATCACCGGGGAAATTGACGACCCGATTATTTTCAGTTCTGCCGGCGATTTCACCGGCATCGCGATGTGCAGCACGCTCTACCAAGACACGTTGCACCGTACCAAGCATCGATTCACTCACAGCATTTTCAAGCTCACGTAAACGATCCTGCATAATTTGCAGACGCTGTTTTTTCTCTTCATCAGAAACTGAATCATTAAACATCGCTGCTGGTGTACCAGGACGCGCGCTGTATATAAAGCTAAAAGAGTGATCAAAACCTATCTGATTAATCAACGCCATCGTCGCGTTGAAATCTTCTTCGGTTTCATTAGGAAATCCGACAATAAAATCGCTCGACATACTCAGATTCGGACGGATTTTTTTGACCCGCTCAATTTTTTCAATATATTGCGCAACAGTATGGCCGCGTTTCATCATCGCCAGAATTCGATCTGAGCCGGACTGCACCGGTAAATGCAGGTGGTTGACCAATTCCGGAATTTCGGCAAACGCTTCGATCAATGAATCGGAAAATTCCACCGGATGCGAGGTAGTAAAGCGAATTCGCTCAATACCTTCAATTGCTGCGACATAGTGAATCAATAACGCCAGATCAGCGGTTTCATCATCTTCAATAATACCGCGATAGGCATTAACGTTTTGTCCTAACAGATTGACTTCACGCACGCCCTGGGCGGCCAGTTGTCGAATCTCTCGTAACACAGCACCCACTGGACGACTGACTTCTTCACCCCGGGTATACGGCACAACACAGAATGTGCAGTACTTGCTGCAACCTTCCATGATGGAAACAAATGCTGTTGGGCCATCGGCTTTTGGCGCAGGCAAATTATCGAACTTTTCGATTTCCGGAAACGAAATATCAATTTCCGGTTTATTATTTTTTCTGACATCGTCCAACATGGTGGGCAGTCGATGCAGAGTTTGTGGTCCAAAAATCAGATCGACATAAGGCGCACGTTTACGAATCGCCTCACCTTCCTGACTGGCCACACAACCGCCAACCCCGATCACCAGATGTGGCTTTTTATCTTTCCAGCGCTTCCAGCGACCCAGTTGATGAAAAACCTTTTCCTGGGCTTTTTCACGAATCGAACAGGTATTAAGCAACAACACATCGGCATCTTCAGCGATATCGGTTGTTTCCAATTGATGTGACGCAGCAAGCACCTCGGCCATCTTGTTCGAGTCGTACTCGTTCATCTGGCAGCCAAAGGTTCTGATAAAAAGTTTTCCGGCCATAAAATCAGTCAGTGATAAAGGGCGCACAGCATACGCTTTTTACGCCTTAGAGTACAGACAAGTGATTGTTTTTGTTAGCGCAAAATTAGTCACCGTAAAACAAATCACTTGTCTATGCTGAGCTGAGCCTTCTAGTAATTTTTTCAGCGGGTTACAGCATAGCCAACAGGAATCTGATAGCTCCATGTTTCGGATAAGGGTTGCTGATGTTCATCGACCAGTGCGGCACGCATTTCTACCACTTTATTTGGATCATGAATCTGCGTACGCATCATTAAACGCCAGCCTTTGGTAGCTGGGTTATAACGTAAGTGGCTGCTTAAAATTTCGGCATGCTCACTGATACTGATTTGTGTTGCTGGTACTTGATGTTCACCCCGCTCTGTCAATAGCGGTCCTTCAAAATCCACTTGCAATAATATGGTTTCATCCAAATCACGAATCAGATTGGCTTGTTTGTCTTCACCTGCAGAACGTAATGTTTGTGACACCCATGCAATATTGGGGTCTGCCAATGACGGCTCATCCAGCGTCCAATGGATCCGATAAGACATTTCTAGCGGCTCCCCCAGCGGCGGAAGATTATCCGGAATCCAGAAAGCCCCGATATTGTCATTAGTCTCATCTGCTGTGCGATATTCAATTAATTTGATGCGACCTTTACCCCAGGCACTTTTGGTTTCAATCCAGGCACTTGGTCGTAAATGGTATAAATCATCCAATTCCTGAAAGCGCGAAAACTCACGGCCGCGCTGCAACAAACCAAAGCCTTTCGGGTTTTCGACCTGCCAGGTACTCACAGACACCCCATCCGGGTTATTCAGCGGACGCCAAATCCTTTCCCCGTTTCCAGCATGAATGGCTAACCCGTTCGAGTCATGAATCTGTGGGCGGAAATTATGCTGGCTCGGTGGTTGCCGGCCATCATATAAAAACATACTGGTAAGTGTCGCCAGACCTAGCTCATGAACGTCTTTACGCAAATACACTTTTGCTTCAACATCCAGCACAGTATTGGTGCCCGGTTGTAAATCAAAACGATAAGCTCCCGTCGCGCTAGGCGAATCCAGCAATGCATAAATCACCAGATTCTCTTCACCGGATTGGGGACGCTGAATCCAGAATTCACGAAATTCCGGAAACTCTTCTGCAATATCATCAGCAACCGCAGTATCAATATTCATCCCTCGCCCCGAGAGACCATAAACCTGATCCTCACCAATCACCCTGAAATAACTCGCGCCCAACACACTCATGATTTCATCGTATTTATCCGCTTTATTGATGGGATATAAAACACGAAAACCGGCATACCCCAGATTCGCCGTGGTGGCTTTTTCAAAAGTTAAATCACCAAAAGAGAAATTTTCCGGATCGTAGTTAATTTCCGTCATGCCATTAGGTAGGATCTCATTAATCTTTACCGGCACTTTAAAGTGCATTCCTTGATGATAAAACGCCAGTCGGAATGGCGTTTGCTGTTCGTTCCAATGAAATTGCTCTGCTCTTGGCTGGATTTTCATGTAATCGGCAAACTGCATCTGACTGAACTCTGCGGGCAGATTGCTTTGTGGTTTGACATAGTCCTGTTTGACCAGTGCCTGAGCTTTTTCAGCGACATCGTCGAGTGAAAAGGCATAAAGACTGCTTGAGATCATCAACAAGCTGATGGCAACAAACCGACTGAAAAATGTGGATGAACGTCCTGAGCGATTTGTTAGGGTCTGTTGATCTTTCATAACTGCCTCTGTTGTGACTGAAAATGAATTTTGCTTATACATAGAATCAGGCCGCCATTGGCACATAAAAAATCAGGATTGCTTGATTGCCGTAAATGGCAACCGTTTTAATATCCACTTACGGGTAGGCACCACCGCGTGCTCCATTGACCAGATACACAAGATAACGGTCAGCAGCAGGAACAATGGATAAAACCAAATCGATAAGCTTTGTTCGCTTGCCTGAACCGCGCAGCTGTTCCAGTTCTGCAAGCACTCAATCGACACTACATTAAGTATTTTTTCTGATCGGGAAAATAATACAAAGGCAGGCACATGCAATACAAACAATGGCAATGATGCTGCACCCAGCCGACGTGACCAGTTGTTAAACCATTCATTGCGTGGCGTTCCTGCTAAAGCGCACAGATAAATCAACATCAGCTGTGCCGGCAATAACAAACCGTTATGCAGAAGGAAATACCAGTAACGTTCGCCTCTAAGCAGCCATATCGCGCCGAGAAAACACAGCATGACAAACAACCCCATCAGGATTCGCATCATGAATTGTGGATCACGCCCACTATCTCGCAGCTGACGAAACAGGGCATAGCAGAGAATGCCAGCAAAAAACTCTGGAATACGAATAATCGGCATGCGATGTAACATGCCAGTAAATGGCATACCGTAATCGCCATTCCAAATAACCAATAGAGGTGGAATAAGGTAAATAAGCATCAATGCTGAAAGCCACAGAATTTTATGTTTTACCCGCATCAGATACGGCGCAGCAAAAGGAAAAGTCAGATAAAAGAAAAACAACGTCGAAATTGACCATAATGGCGCGTTAAACGTCAGATAAAAAGGGTTCCAGGCCTGCAACATGAATATCTGCAACAACGAATTAATTAGTAACTCACTATTACTCATGTAATGTTCAATTGATGCCCGTCCTGCTTCACCCAAATCCACATTTGTGTCATACACCACAAACCGTACTGTGGCTTTCACATCATCTGGAGGAAGGCCCAGATAATTGATAATGGTCAGTACCGAAAACGTGAGCAGCAATGAAAAAACATGTAGCGGATATAAGTTAGAAAAGCGCTTTGCCCAAAAGCTGGTCGCTGCTTCGCGGAGTTCACCGTTTCGGCAATAAACATGCGCTAAAAGAAATCCGGACAATACAAAAAAACTGCTGGTGGCAAAAAAACCCACACCAACCATATCCATCAACCAGGGGGCTTTTTCTTTGAGTTTATAAGTATGTAACGTGTGAAAAACAACGATATATAAACCGAGCAAAAACCGCAGCCATTCCAGCCCAATAAAATGTTCCTTACCGCGTTGCTCCACTCTGATTCCCTGAACAAATAAATTGCGCTAAATTTTACAGGCTGTTATACAAAACTGTTTAACCAATTCGTTATACAAGGTGTTCCATTAAGCTGGCTTTAATCTGCACTGCGATATCGTTGCTGGTAATTCCAGGCTTTCTCGCATTCCGGTAAATCATAAAACAATACCGGCTGGTCGCCCCCCTTATTACCATAATCGCTATAGAAACGATCACAATATTGCTGGCTGCGATCCCACTCAGCAACGCACTCTGCTGCATATTTTTCCCGGATAGGCGCCAACTTTTCCAACCTTGCCGTTTCACAAGCTTCATCAAGTTGTTGCTGGATTAAACGCCGATCTTCTGCAATTGCCTGATTAATAAATACACTCGTTAATATCATCACTAGTAAAAAAACTGCTTTCATAGACTTTTCCTGTAATCAATAGTTATCAAGGGTTTTGACTTATGTTATTGCGTTTATATCGAGGCCGCTTACAGTAGAAAGGCATTTATTAAAATTAAGATTTCAATATAAATCTTAAACCCTGTCTGGGTCCTATTTTCTCCATGAAATATAGTTGTTGAAAAAATACTTTTTCAACAGTTTCTGATCCAGCAACTCAATTAAGGAGATAACCATGCACGTTACTTCAGAAGCGGCTAAAAAAGCGATTGATGGCGCCCTCAAAAAAGCTGAATCAACTGACACCCGTATGTGTATTGCTGTAGTTGACTCTGGTGGCGCGTTGAAAGCATTCTATCGTATGGATGATGCCTGGGTTGGCAGTATTGATATTGCTATTAAAAAAGCCCGTACGGCGGTGTATTTTGGTATGCCCAGTGGTGAAATCGGTCAATTATCTCAACCGGGTCAGCCTTTATATGGCATCGAACATTCAAATGATGGCATGATTACTTTTCCAGGCGGTGTGCCAATCGTTGATGTTGAAGGCTTTATGTCAGGTGCGATTGGGGTAAGTGGCAGCTCGGTTGAAAATGATGATCTGGTTGCACGTGCAGGCGTTGAAACAATCGGCGTTTGTGACTTACCAGAACACCCATGGAGAACTTAAAAAAATAAATCGCTAACAGGAGAGAGAACATGGGTGGTCAAAAGCTTTTAGGCATAATTTTAGTAGTTATCGGCATTATCTTGTTGGTATTTGGTTTTAATGCCTCACAATCATTGGGCGATCAAGTGACCGAAACGTTCACTGGGCGTTTTACTGATGAAACCATGTGGTACATCATCGGTGGCGCAGTTGCGGTAGTCGTTGGTGGCTTTTTGGCTTTGGGTCGCAAATAAAACGATTCGTTTTATACGTTTGACCTCCAGACAACTAGTCAGAATCTAAATCTGCCGAACTGTTAAGATGTGATTCTAAATCGGCTAATTGAAAGAGCCCCCGTTATTGGGGGCTTTTTTATCCAAGTGAGAATCCACCATGACTGAGAAAACATTTATCAAAGGCAAAGACAGCGATCTGGAAACCAGTATCGCCACCATGCAGGCCAAACTAAAGTCGTTTGGTTTTGATATCGAAGAAGCATCCTGGCTTAACCCAGTCAGCAATGTTTATTCAGTCCATATCCGTGATAAAACCTGTCCTTTGATGTTTACCAATGGCAAAGGCAGTAGCGAAAAAGCCTGTCTTGCCAGTGCGTTGGGTGAATATTTCGAACGGCTCAGCTGCAATTATTTCTTTGCCGACTTCTATCTGGGCGAACATCACAGCAATAGTGAATTTGTGCATTATCCCAACGAACGCTGGTTTGACATGGATAGTGATGAAATGCCCGAAGGCTTGATGGATGAAAGCCTGTGGAAATATTTTGATCCGGAAAATGAACTGACCCCGGACATGTTGTTTGATACCAATTCCGGCGATGGCGAACGCGGTATCTGTGCAGTGCCTTATCAACGCCTTGGTGATGGCGAAGTTCGTTATATTCCAGTCAACCTTATCGGCAATATTTACGTCAGCAATGGTATGTCGGCCGGTAATACCCAGAATGAAGCCCGGGTTCAAGGCTTATCCGAAGTCTTTGAACGCTATGTGAAAAACAAAATTATTGCTGAAGGTATCTGTCTGCCCGAAGTACCGGATGAAGTATTAAACCGTTATCCAAAAATCCAACAGGCATTACAGGAACTGCGTGATCATGGCTATCACTTAAAAGTGGCCGATGCCTCTCTGGACGGTCAATTTCCGGTAATGTCCGTCACACTGATTAATCCTAAAGACGGGTCAGTATTTGCCTCGTTTGGGGCACATCCAAGTTTTGAAGTGGCGCTGGAACGGACTGTCACAGAGCTATTACAGGGACGCGGTCTGGATCAGCTGGATGTTTTCCACCCACCAACATTTGATCTCGATGAAGTCGCTTCCCCCGCCAATCTGGAAATGCACTTTATCGATTCCAGCGGTTATATCTCTAACGACTTTTTCCGTGAAACACCGGACTATGATTTCTTCGACTGGGATTATGATGATGCCACCGCTGACGAATTCAAATTCCTGACCGATAAAATCCATCAACTTGGATTTGATATCTACATTGCCGATTACAGTCACCTTGATGTTTACGCCTGCCGGATTCTGGTGCCGGGCATGTCGGATATTTATCCCGTTGATGAACTGGTGTGGGAAAACAATAATGAAGGCGCATTATTCCGCGAGGATTTCCTGACTCTGAAAGATGGTGACCCGGAACAATGGCAGGATATTCTGGATCGCCTGGATGAAGGCGGTTATAACGATCAAACTCCCGTCGCACCGTTTATCGGGCTGGCCGCAGATCCCGGCACTTTATGGGCAGATATTCGTCTTGGCGAACTCAAAGCCATGCTCTATCTGGCATTGGAAGATGAAGAAGCAATTGACTGGATTGACTGGTGTCTGGCTTTGGATCAGGGCAGCGAGCAGAATATTTTATTTTACCGTTGTCTGAAAGCACTGCTGGAAATCAAATGGGATGATGAACGTGATTACGCTGAATACACCAAAGGCCTGGCATTAATGTATGGTCAGCAAAATGTCGATGATGGCATTCAAATCGTCGAAGGTGAAAAACTATTCCACAATCTACATTGCCCCGGCCTCAGCCTGGAAGGGTTTGAACGACATAATGCGTTATTGGCAGGCTATGAAAAACTCCAGCAAGCCAAACGGTCAAATTGGAAATAGAGAAAAATTTTTAAAATGGCAGGGCTGCTTTTAAGCAGCCCACAAGTCCAAATTAGTCTTTAATCTCAATCCTCTGCATTGCCTGATCCGCCAGCGATAAACCTGCGCCTTCATAGACTTCAAATACTTCATCAGCACCGAGATTCTTCAGACGCTCAACTTCATCGGGATATTCCACAATGGCTGCAACATGGCCTTTAAAGTCACGTCCTCTCAGTTGTTTAAGCGCATACACATTACCGGCATGATGCGGCATGGCCAGTACCACCAGTTGTATCTGATCGCTCATCAGCAATTTATTCCAAAAGTCGGAGTCAACAGCATCGCCTTCTACGATCCTGAATCGCTCATTTAAACGACTGATTTTATTTTGATCATTATCAACACCGAGTACTTTTAAGCCGTATTTTTGCTGCAAACGCTGATACGCCCCACGACCGATCTTGCCCATTCCCAAAATAACTACCTGAGTTGAATTCAATTCAATTGGTTTATCATGCGAATGTAACTGGTCTGTCGGCACCTCTGTTAATCGGCACTTGCTTAGCTGATATATCCGCTCGTTGTAGTTGTTCAAAATGGCTGACACTACAAAGCTCATGGCAACAGATAGAGAAAGTATCACCATCCAATCATTGCTGAGCCAGCCCTCAGACATCGCCAATGCAGCCACAATCAGACCAAACTCCGAATAATTGGTCAGGGTGAGTGAGGTTAACACCGAGGTACGGATACGTAACCGGAACCGTGGGAACATGAGCACAAACAACAAGGTTTTCAACGGCAACAGCACTAATAACAGCAGCGCCAGCCCAACATGCTCCCAACTCGGTAAAGCGGTCAGACCAATCGACAGAAAAAAGCCGACCAGAAACAACTCTTTAATATTGAATAAAGAACGCGCCAGATTGGCTGATGTTTTATGCGGTGCCAGCAAAACACCCATAATCAATGCACCCAAATCACCTTTTAAGCCCACCATTTCAAACAGCTTATAACCTACCACCAGTGCCAGCACAAAGCCGAACAATACCTGCATTTCGCCATGTCCAAGGCGATCCAGTAATTGCCGTAAAAAAGGGGCAGCCGGAATCAGTAAAAACAGACCTAAAGCCCAAACTGACGGCATCGTGCCCGTAGTGGCAGAGAGAAAAATCACTGCAAAAATATCCTGCATGATCAGAATACCAATCGCTACGCGGCCATAAAACGATTGGGTTTCACTGCGCTCTTCGAGGACTTTAACGGCAAACACCGTACTGGAAAATGACAAGGCAAAGGCCAGAATCACTATCGCTGTCCAGTCGGTAGATTGCATCAGCAAAATACCACCGAACTTGAGTAAGCCGAGGATTCCTACAAATAAAAGACTTGAGAGGGTGATATGTAAGCTTGCCACTCCCCATACTTCAGATTGCAATAAGGTGCGAATATTGAGCTTAAGTCCAATGGTAAACAATAATAAGGTCACACCAAGACTGGCGATGGCCTCAAGCGTTGGTGTTAGCTCATAACCCGAATAGTTGAGTAAAAAACCGGCGGCAAGAAATCCTGCCAGTGGTGGCAGGCGTAAAATCATCGCCAGCAATCCACCTGCAAAAGCATAAATAAAATAAGCCGGTTCCACGATATGACTCCCCGTCTGCTGGCTGATTTAAAGCCAATCGTTATATCGAATAAAGGTTAATCATACCGCACAAAATATCAGGGCCTATTGATCTTATTCGTTTCGTCCGTTCTGACAGGTTAAGGTGCGTTAATCCAGAAAATTGTGAATAGTTTTATTTACCTTCCCACATAACATCGGCATTGGCATCAATTGCTGCGTTTAACAGATTAATTAACGGTAATGCTCTTTGTGACAGGCCCGGTTTAAATTCACCATCTTGAGGATCCTGCTCAGCTGCTTTACTGGAATCAACCGCTGTTTGCAGTTTTGATAAAGCCGATGGTAAGTCCTGCGGCTGAAAGGCGCCTGGAATGGTGCCGCTATGCCCCATAATCTTCAACATATCTTTGGCCACATCACCAAACATGGTGATATCGGCGTAAGCCTTGGTGCTAAACGTTACGATCATTCTAGTTCTCCATTAAAAGTTTATTGAGCTGTAAATAACCACGTCACGGTCAGTACATTCAGCGCTAAAGTATCGGAAAAGTTTTTGCGGTTTATCAACGACGCTTAAGCAAAACAGGGTATATCAAGCGAGGGAAAATGGACGCAAGAAATGCGGAGGCAAATACATCACTTCATTGTGTTAACCATAGAGCAAAATGAGGCTGATTGCTATCTAACCTCTTTCATACCAAACCCGACAGAACGATTCGATCTGCCGGATTTGTTAATGACGAATAGCCGTGATTATCTCGGCTCAACCGTAGTTTCGTATTCCGGACTTACCAACCGTGGGTCACCTTCATCCAGACACAGGAAAGTTACATCATAAAAATATTTCACCTTTTGCCGTTTCAGGGTTTTAGTGACCAGTAGCTCTTTTCCCTGACTGACGCAATACTCACCAGCTTGTTCAAGAACAGAAGCTTTTGCCGTGGAGGCATTCAGATGGTCAGCTGAAACCGTATAGGTATCAGGGCCAACTTTTTTAACACCGGAAGTTTTCACTGCACAGCCGGTGAGGACTAATGCAGCTGACAGACTTACCACTAATGCCAGTATTTTCATTTTGTTGTCTCCAATTAATAAACCCTAGTACCAACCAATTATCCGCTGTTATGCGATCTTGCCGACAATAATTTTGGTTAAAGGGACTTGTAATACTCATTACTGGTAAAACTCGACAAAAAAATCGACATGCCCAATCGGTTTTACCTGATGCAAAACAGCGGGCTCCACCACACCATATTTATCTGAATCCAACAGGATTTCTTCGAATGGATCCTGAATGGTATAAAGCAATTTTCCACTTACAACCACAATCTTTCCCCATACGCCCTCCTTGGTTTGGTGATTGTTCAGTAAACCGGTGGGGATAGAGCTCTCATCAAATTCCGGCGTGCGTTTATATGCAACAACATTGTCTGGTAGCGATTTCATCATCTTTACCTCTTAAATAGAACCGGAGCATGCAGAAATCTGCAAATTCATATATAAAATCGTCGATTCTCGACTATATATAACATTCAATTATGTCGTTTTGCATTTCCCCCACGACCAGCTTATGTAGTCTCTTGCGAGTAGGATAAAACTTCGGCCACCCGATGACGTAAATCCGGTAATAACGTTTGTTCAAACCATGGATTGTTTTTCAACCAGCGATTATTGCGCGGACTTGGATGTGGCAAAGGCACAACGTGTGGCCATAGTTCATGCCATGCTAAGACTTTTTCGGTGAGTGAGGCCTTATTATCAGCAAAATGATAAGCCTGAGCATATTGGCCAACCACCAAGGTCAATTGAATATTTTCCAATTTGGACAGCAAGTCGTCACGCCACGTCGGAGCACATTCCGGTCGGGGTGGTAAATCACCTGACTTACCCGTCCCCGGATAGCAAAATCCCATGGGCAGAATAGCAACCTGCTGTTCGTCGTAGAAAACATCGCGTGATATGCCAAGCCAGGCTCGCAATCTATCACCGCTGGCATCATCAAACGGAATTCCGCTTTCATGTACTTTTCGGCCTGGGGCCTGCCCGGCAATCAGAATTCGTGCAGCAGGATGAAATTGCAAAACGGGTCGTGGCTCAACCGGCAACTTCTCAGCACAAATCCGACAACCACGAACCTCATTCAGCAATGCAAACGCATCATCTTCTTGGCAATTGGCAGATTTTTTCAAAACGAATAATCCCGGAGCCAGTGAACGTTAAACAGAATAATTACAACTCACCCCGATCAATATGTAGTTCGCCATCAACTACTTTATGGTTGAGGATCAATCCCTCAGCAATCTCTTCAAATTTATATTGATGCTCCAGAAACACGGTTTCAGCATCCATCTCATCATCCGGGTCAGCCAACTCATCAAGGGCCGCTGTAGAAACAATACATGCCACCGTCTGATTATTGACTATGGCATAAAACGTCACATCTTGATCATTAACCAAATATTCACCGGTAAAGTCGATATCCATAACATCTCCTTTTGGTTGCTCAGGCTTTAGCTTAATAAGCGAAACAAAGTAAGTTGTGGATTTATACTGACAAGTTATCTTCGGTAAATCAATTTTACGGATCTTAATTTAAGCATTGCATTCCCATGATTTTATTTGGATTCGTTGATCTTTAATTACTGTTAATTATTATTACAATGCTTACTAAAGAGTACCAGCTGATGCTTATAATGCTTGTCAGTCATTAATCAGGAATTATTTTAATGTACCAACTGAGTGATTTTCTCGGCGCAGTCAGCCAGGACCTTTTTGCTCTCGGTATTGCTCTAGCTCTGGGTGCCTTAATCGGATTACAACGTGGTTGGCTCGCCCGTGATAAAGCAGCAGGACAACGCGTTGCAGGAATTCGCACGCACGCGCTCCTTGGTTTGCTTGGTGGCCTGTCAGTTCAACTCGGCCGCGAATTGGGTAACTGGGTACCTGCAATATTGTTGGTTATGGTTGCATTGGCCGGACTTGCCGGGTTTTTGATGCAAAACCGACAGCAGCAAGATTTCAGTATTACCAGTTGGGTGGGTCAGGTACTGACATTTTGCTTTGGTGCGCTGGTAGTTGCCGGACAACCTGTGATCGCAGCTGCCGCTGCAGTTGTGACTGCAACGATTCTAGATAACAAAGAATCTATTCATCGTTTTCTGAAAACATTGGAAGCCAATGAACTGGACGCAGGACTGAAACTTCTGCTGATTTCCGTGGTGGTGCTGCCGTTATTGCCAAACGAAGGGTTTGGGCCGGGCGATGTACTCAATCCCAGAGAAATCTGGTGGATGGTGGTGCTCATCGCTGCAATTGGTTTCATCGGTTATTTTGCTATGCGTTTCGGTGGTTCGACACGCGGTATCATGTTTACCAGCCTGTTTGCAGGTCTCAGCTCATCAACTGCGCTAACTTTACATTTTTCACGCCTTTCAAGACAGTCAAACTCACGTCAGCTAAGCCCGCTCCTGGCCGCAGGAATCCTCATTGCATGCGGCACTATGTTCCCACGCATTCTGCTTTATGCTGCACTGATTTATCCACCGTTGCTGAAAGAGTTGCTGATACCTGTCATCGTAATGGGAGGCCTTCTTTATGGCTCAGCTGCACTGATATGGTGGCAACACTCCGGCTCAGTTAACGTAAGTCAGCCTCAAGGGCAGAATCCACTGGAACTACGCTCTGCTCTGCTTTTTGGTTTATTACTGGTAGTGATTTTATTGCTCGGCGAATGGTTGAAAAATGTGATGGGTGATGCAGGAGTCTTTCTACTGGCTGCTATTTCCGGACTGACAGATGTGGATGCTATTACCTTATCCCTGACCCGCATGGCACGTGAGGATTTAATGGCGGCTACTGCAGTGTTAGCAATTATTATCGCCGCTATGGTTAACAATCTTTTCAAAGCAAGTCTGGCTCTTGGCATCGGAACCGTTGGATTGGGCACACGTGTACTGATACCGATGTTACTATCATTATCCTCCGGTTTAGCGGTGGTTTTTTTAAGGATGTAAATTTGCCTGCGTTTTCAACTTACAGCTGATCAAAATTCTTCTTTAATTTTTTTGGCAATACGCTTTACCAATATCCCTTAGAAAAATTGCTCTACACTCTTTCCGAAAGCCCGCGGAGTGCTGAAATATAAGGCGTCAAGAGAAAGCCAAGTCTGATTTACTCACTTTGATTGGTGTTTGCAAATGTAAGTCCATTTAAAAAAAAGCCGATTTAGTTTGCTTTTGCAGAGAGGAACTTAAAAAGTGCTGATTCCGGTGGCTTCCATAATGCGATAAAGCATACGCGGCCAGATTCGTTCATCGGCATACTGGGTATAACCTACGCTGTAATTTCGCTGATTCCTGTTATTCCAGCGCTCTTCAAACCAATTCTGGCCGCGCTGCAAAGGTTCAGCCTCAGCAGATCCACGCAGAACCACACTGGTTTCAAGATTTAGGTTATGCAGATTGCGACGGGTTAAATTGGTTGAGCCAAGCATCATTGCACTTTGGTCATCACCCCCTCGATGCATCAGCCATTTTGCGTGACATTGCTCGCCATGCGTATTGCACCAGCGCACGGTAATGCCCGCTTCTACTAGTTCATGGGCCACAGGACGATTAGGTACACCATTTTTCTTCCGACCAAAGGCATCTTTATTGGGATCCAGCAAAACCCTCATGCTCACGCCGCGCTCTGCCGCCCGCTTGAGTGCGTTTACTATGTCTCGGTCAGAAAGATAGAACATCGCCATATCCAACTTATCGCCAGACCCGGCTCCATCAATCATCTCAATTGAGGCTCGCTCAACAGAGCGTTCGGTAACCACCTGAACGGTAAGACCGTTACTGCTCGCCTCTGATATCTGTGCTACTTCAGGTATTGGAACGGGGGCATCCGAAAACTCCAGCACCGCTGCTTCACTGTCAAACAAATCCCAGGCTGCGGCCCCATTAAACCGCAACGCCACATTACCGTGAGCACTACTACCATCATGAGGATTGGCAGAAGTAACCAATGCTGAAAGTTGCGTCCCATCATCGGCAATGATCAGTTTGCGATGGTTGGCTTTGAAGTTGAGCATTGCAAGATAACTCCGCAGCGAAACCCGTCCCTCCCCAAAAGGGTTGGGCAACAGTTCCCCTTCATCATTACCAAAGGGCTGAATAAACAGACGCCAGAAGGCAGAATATGCCGGGTTGCTATCGCGTAAGCGAGTCAAATCGGTCAATGTGACAGAAATACCTGCCGCTTCAAGTTGAGCAAAATGTGGCGAAGGCCGTCCACCATAAAGAGTATTCAGTGGATCGGAAATAACCTGTATTTCAAGCGTCGGGTAACGCCTTTTCTGGGCAATCAGAGCGTCTGTCAGTTCGTCAGATAGAGGGCGATTTGTCTCCGCCAGCTGCCCCTGAAAATCGTTGAATAAAAACATATCCACCAGCACAAACCGGCGGGCACCGGCAATCATCTCAAAAACAGCATCGAATATCTGTTGATCGGTATGGCGCTCTCCATCCATATTGGTAAACGTTCTGTCAGCCAAAAACTGCACATCGGTGGCAGAGCGCTCGGAGGCAAAAATATCCAACCCGGGAGGTAGCGGTTTGTAGACGTGATAAAAGCCCATACCCACCAACACAACAATCAACAATGTCAGCAGCCATAATCCCAAATGCCGACGTTGAGTAGGTTTGTCAGCAATAAACAATTTCATTTAGCAACGCTCCCTTTAGCTTGGCCTATCTATCTATATCAAATCCATCTGAACTGCGTCGCTCATGACGCCTGTTTTGTTGAGAAAGAATACTTGATGACTGTAGTGCTGTTCAAAAATCACATTCGTTATTTCAATGGTTGAAAGAGTCATTACAAAAAAATTTTAGCCAAATCAACTCCTGATCATCCTTTGGTAACGAGCTTTAACGATACTCGATAGAAAAATTCACTTACACTCTATCTGAGAGCGCGCAGGATGTTGACGACAAAGTTATTTCAATTGTGTCTTATCATCACGGGTTTCGTTTTTTTATCAGGATTTCATGCGTCAGGAGTAGCAGTGGTCAAAAAAGTACCGGAAAGCATCGAAGAAAATAGCGATTTTCTGAGCGATCCCTTTCTTCAACTGCCCACGGCAGATTCAGTCAATGTGGTCTGGTTTACCAACTTTGCCGGGCAAAGCCATCAACTGCACTATGGTGATGGACTGATTGCTGATGCCACAACCACCAAGATGACCAGCATGTTTGAGGATGCAGATTCATCCCAACCCGGTAGGGATTATCAAACTCTTACACTGAGAAAGGTCTACCGCCATGAAGCGACAGCATCGTCACTCAGGGCCGGTGTGCGGCTGAATTATCGGGTGAAAAGCATAACCGATGAGGGACAGGTTCTTCTCAGTGACAGCTATAGCCTTACGCCGTTGCCAGAAAAAAATACGCCACTGAAAATTCTACTTACCTCGGATCTGCAATCAAAAACCAACTCTCCGGCCAACTATCAGAAAGTGGTGGAAACCATCGGTCTACCCGATGCGGTTTTCTTTGCCGGTGATCTGGTCAATATTCCCGATCGTGCATCAGAATGGTTTGATCAAATCGAAGACGGTGCACCACCCTTTTTCCCGACGCTGCAGGGACGCTATCAACAACTCAAACCCGACGCGGTCTACAACGGCGGTGAAATTTTGCAACACGTCCCACTATTTGCTGCTATCGGTAATCATGAAGTGATGGGGCGTTTTCTCCCTCAGCAAGCTGATCACCGAATGAACAATAGCTTTAATGATCCTCAACCGCGCTGGTATGCCGAAATCGCTTATGAGCAGCTTAAAGAGCAAATCAATCCCGACAATGATCCTCAACGCAAAGCACAATGGATTCAGGATAATTCGCATAATCAGCAAACTTATCTGGATGTTTTTACCTTTCCGGACGACAGTCCCGGTGGTAAAGAATATTACGCCATGGCGTTTGGGGACGTTTTTCTGATTTCGATGAATGTTTCACGGATCTGGCGATCATGGAATGTAAGCGGTCAGCATCGCAGCAAGTTTGTAGAAGCCTTATCCGAGTTGCAAACTCCTGATGCATGGGGCTTTGGCGAATTTATGTTCGAGCGTTTTGATACCCAGTCAGAGCAATACCAATGGCTTGAAAGTGTGTTGCATTCTGATGCATTTAAAGAGGCAAAATACAAAGTGGTACTCGCTCATCAAGGGGTATTTGGACTGGGCGATAATGTTGTACCGGTGCTGGCCAATCCACTGATGCAACTGGTAGAAACAGATGAAAACAATATCGACACACTGACCGAGCTAACTTTTCCCATCAGCCCGCAAGATTGGCAAAACACCGTATTGCCTAAGCTGCCCAACATCCGTGAAATACGTTATCAATATCTACTTAAAGACGATATTTGGCTTAGAGATATTGAACCATTATTGCTTAAACACCAGGTTGATCTGGTGCAAATCGGTCACTCACATCTATGGAACCGCACAAAAGTCGGCAATATGCATTATCTGGAAACCTCCAATGTCGGGAATACACTAGGGGCTTATTACAATGATCCAACCGACACATATCAACAAAACAATCGCAACAGCAAAGCCAACTTCTGGATAGAGTTGAATTCAGAAAACTCACGTTGGGATCCGGCGAATTACGCTGCCAATGGCGATCCTCATGGACGACAAATGATCCAACCCAGCCTTTTCAGCCCAATGAGCTTAATAGATAAGACACTTCCAGCCTTACCATTTGTTTCCAGTAACCAACTCACCACGTTCTCGATTCTGGATACAGGCACCGGCACGGTGAAAAGCTATGTTTTCGATACCGCGGATCCAGCATCGGAAGTTCAGTTATTTGATGAATTTTCAATAGGCAATTAGCTTAGGCATTCCCCAAACACCCTCGTATCTCAATACATCTCTCTGACTCATAACGATAAGCAAATCGTGGATTTGCTATGTATTTGAGCGCATCAGGATATATCAGCGCTCTAAAACATATGGATTTACATATATATGTAATAATACATATGTATCTTCCCAGTACATGCTAAACGTTAGCTGAACCAGATAAACAGCATGAACCTATTGATGTTAAAGGGAAATACAATGAATCGTTTGATTACATCCATTATCTATTTTGCAGTTACGCTAGTGTCATTAAGCCTTACCGCCTGCGACTCCAACAATGATCCCGCTGAAATATCAGAGATTAATGACAACCGTTCTGAAATAATCATTGCAGGCTCGACCTTCGCCTCCCCATTCTTTGAAAAAGTGTTGCAGACCTATGAGCAGGGCACAAAGTTTAGCTACCATTCGATAGGCAGTGGCGCAGGTATTGAGCAGTTTATAACGGGTGATGCAGATATCGGGACAACCGATGCGCCAATTAATGAAAAGGAAGCAGCTCGCTTAAATGAGAATTTTGAAGAAATCGTCGTCACATCCGGCATGATCAGTATTGCTTATAACGTAGAGGGTCTAACTGACACACTCAAACTTCCAAGAGATGTGTATACAGATATCTTTCTTGGTGAAATCACCCGCTGGAATGATCCACGAATACTTGAAGTAAACCCTGATATCAATTTACCTGACAGCGCTATACAGGTCATTGCACGCTCCGATAACAGTGGTACAACCTTTGCGTTTACCAATCATCTGTCGACGGTTAGCCCAGCCTGGAAAACAATATTTGGAGCAACAAAAAAACTGGACTGGCCCGGAAAAACAATGGAAGCAAAAGGTAACGAAGGAGTCTCCCAACGCCTGGCAATTACCAATAATAGCATCGGCTACGTTGAATTCGGCTTTGCTCAGCGCCTTGGCTTAAAAGTCGCAAGTTTGGAAAACAAAAGCGGAAAATTTGTTCTGCCCAATAACGAGACGGGCGACATAGGACTCGTCGATGAATTTTATTCAGAAGCAGAGCAAGTCGTTTCATCCATTGCTGATCCTGAGGGAGAATCGGCCTACCCAATCGTCGCATATACCTGGGCATTAATACGGAAAAAATATGAAACCCCTGGCATCGGCAGTGATGTAAGAGATTTTATAAAATGGACGCTGAATGAAGGCCAATCATTAGCAGCTCCATTGCATTACCTTCCTTTATCGAAAGAGATTATTCAGGCAGAACAGGAAAAGTTGGGGCTGTATATTATCCAGTGAACCAAAGAGTCAGAAGCAAATATCAATTTTCTCTGGCTCTTTGGAGCTTTCATCCAGCACATTAGCTCTGGCTTATGCCAGCTCGACCAATAACACTTTGTCCCCTCTCTTATCTCTCGATATGAATTTTTCTTCATATGAACAGAACAGTTAAATCATGCTGGTTTTGTTAAGCTGTAATGACTTAATCCCCTCTTTCAACGAGTAACGATTTTAATGGCAAGCAATTTCAACGCTGAACGTCTCATGCATGACCTAAAACAAGAGGCTCCACTGTTAGATGCTTTGATCGACATCATCGAACAGCTAAGAGAGACCGATCCAGAAAACGCATCAAAGCGACTGGATGACATTATGGAGATGATCGAAGCGAATCCAGAACTGAGAGCAGAATTTGGTCAGCAGTTTCATAGCTGGCTAATTGAATTAAACCTGTATCCGGCTTTGGTGAGTTTAGGAATTTTTGCCCGGCGGGGTGTATTTAATGAGTTCATGACCCGTCTTTATGACAAAGTTAATCCGCCCCCCATTGATCGCGAAAGCTCAAGAGGGGTGTTGACTCTCCTGTTTCACCGTCAATCAGATAAAAAATGGCTAGACACTATTACCAACGATCAATGGCTGCGTCTGTATCAAATCCTTGTTGATCACACGACACCTGAGACATTGAATACCGCCGTCAAACATTTTCGCCAACAATGTCTTTATGCAGTTGAAATGCTGGGTATCTGGGTTGCAGCCGAAGAACTTGAACCTGAATTGATTCGAATGGATCGGCGACTGATCGATATTGACTCTGCCTTTATTGGTCTGCAACGTGAACTACGCCTGTTTACACAAACGGAGTTCGACCGTATTCAGGAACCTGAACTTCCGGCCTATGATCCCGAACATATTTGGGTAATGCTGGATCAATGTCGCGAACAGGTCTCACGCTTGAGACGCAAAGGCGCCGGGGCAGCAGGATCCTCAGTCTCGGTGGCACATTTGCTAGAACGTCTTGAACAGACGCTAGGGCGTATTGAACAAATTATGTCCATTTTAACCACCACAGAAACAATAGAAGTAGAACGTAAAAGTCTGGCGCTCTGGCAATCATTGATTGTTTCGGCCATTGACAAGAACAGCCTCTATGCCTTGATGCGCAACAGTCTTGCCATGCTCTCCCGTAGTATTACTGAAAACAAAAGTGATCATGGCGAACATTACATCAGCCGTGGTAAAAGCTCCTTTTATGCGCTTTTCCGATCAGCGGCCGGTGCGGGTTTTATTATTGCGTTAATGGCTTTGTTAAAAATCAGTATCGTGAACATGGGCTTCAGTCCATTAAAAGAAACAGTACTCACCAGCCTGAACTATGGTCTCGGGTTTGTCCTTATCCATCTTTTACATTTCACCATTGCCACCAAACAACCTGCAATGACAGCAGCCAGTTTTGCCAGTGAAGTAGAACAAGGTGAAAACGGACGTGCTGCTCATCGCAAATTAGCCAGCTTATTAATTGATGTTAATCGGTCTCAGTGGGCAGCCGTTTGGGGCAATCTTTCAACAGCCATTTTGCTGGCGGCAGTGATTGCATTCAGTTTCTTTATGTTCACCGATAGTCCTTTACTAGATGCCTCGACTGTCAGTTACCAGCTGCATGCGATTGCCCCCTTCGAGGGTCTCGCCCTGTTTTATGCTGCAATTGCAGGTGTGTGGTTGTTTTGCTCAGGGATTATTGCCGGATATTTTGATAATCGAGCGGATTATCTCGAGTTAGAAATGCGCCTTCAGCAACATCGATTATTACAATGGTTAAAAGAAGAACGCCGGGATAAATTCGCAAAGTATATGCACGAAAATTACGGCTCGCTAGCTGGTAATTTCTTTTTTGGGGTATTGCTGGGGACGACGGGCTATATAGGCTATTTGCTGGACTTGCCACTGGATATACGTCATGTGGCTTTTTCATCTGCCAATTTAGGCTACAGCGCTTTGAGCACCCAGATGGGCTTAGTGGAATTTTTAATCCATTTGTTTTACGTATTATTGATAGGTTTTGTTAATCTCTGGGTCAGCTTTTCACTCGCCTTGATGGTCGCATTACGATCCCGCGGCACACAAATAAGTCGTTTTCCAGTCTTGCTAAGCAGCCTATGGGAACAGATTAAGGAAAAACCGCTGCGTTTATTTTTTCCGGTCACCACTGTTCAACAAGCATTAAAAGAAGATAAGAAAAATAAGTCCTGAACTCTTTGCAAATTCAAATCTGCTGTACCTGAAATGCATCGGGATATTCAAGAACATTAAATGGCCGTCCGAGCTAAATCGTTACCTCACGCAAAGGTTCGTTTGGCAGCTTTAAGAATACTTTATCTATTGCTATTGGAATAGGCCGATAACGGTCTTTTAGGCCAGATTACAATCTCAAATAATGATTCACAGATTAATCTGGTGACAGCGTAATGATTCAACGAAAAGCTGATTTATTCTCAAATGATCGTGCGTTTTCAGTCTGATGCAAAATTTCGGAATAATGAGCAAGTTGTACGATGACTGTTGAAGGATGTGGATAAGAAACAAACCGCTCCTATTTTGTCGTTTATTGCTGCTTTTCTGATGGTTTTGCTCCGACCGTGTCTGCTACGTATGCACCGCGTTTGCCCATTGGCTTGTCTTCCCCGACCGTTGAGTCAACTTCTGTTTGATGTTCCATCTCGGCATTTATTTCGGCCCCCAGCAGCACGACAAAGGCACTGATATAAAACCAGAAGATCAGAACGATCACACTGCCAATCGCACCGTAGGTTTCATTGTAATTAGAAAAATTTTGCACATAGGCCGTGAAACCGAAAGAAGCCAAAAGCCAAAGTAAAGTCGCAATGACCGCACCAACACTGACCCAACGCCACTTCGGATCTTTTCTATTGGGGGCGAAACGGTAAACGCACTCAAGTACCAGAATGAATAACATCGCCAGAATTGGCCAACGCAATGTTCTTAAAAGGGATTCTAACGTTTCGCCCAAGGGGATCACGCCAAGTACGATGGGCACCAAAATGGCGAGCAACGCTAACATCACCACACTGAAAATACCCACAACCGTAAATAAAAGCGACACCACCAGCAGGCTCCAAAAAGGGCGCTTTTCCTGTTCTTTATAAATAATATTGCAAGCCTTAATGACCGCCATAGCGCCCTTGCGCGCCACCCACAGCCAGACCAACAGAGATAAGACCAGCGTTACATTAAAGGCCGCTCCACCGGTATTCGTAAGCTCGGTAAGCTGATCGGTAAAGATACTGAATGCTTGTTCGGGTAAAAGCTGCCGAAACGGCTCCACTTGAGAAATGATATTTTCTGGAGATGCAAAAAGCCCAAAAAGCGAAACCCCTACATTCAGTGCCGGGAAGATGGACAACATCATAAATAACGCCACACCGGCTGCCAGCAATGAAATATCGTGGCGATTCACATTGGTGATGACTCGCCGACCGATATCCCACCATCCTCGCCAGGAGATTTCAGGCGGCTTGCTGGCTTGCCGCCCACGATTATTGTCAGACGATGTTTGTGCAGAATGCGGCGTGGCGTCATCTTTTGGCATAGAGCCCCTTACGTTGCTGGCGGCGGTTAAAACCTATAATCAGAGTAATAATTCAAAGATAAAAATTTATTCATTCTTAAGCTGGTAGTGATTTTTGACACTGCATCTTTTAATCAAGTTTGCAGATCATTTGATTTTCGCTCTGTTAATACTTCTGACACTCTCTCTTGTATTCCCCACTTTTATGAATTAGTTATAACCTAACAAAGCAACAACATCTTTCACGGAGTTCATTGAATATTCGAGTTTGGCTTTTTCATCAAAATCCAAATTGAGTTCAATGATTTTTTCTACGCCCTTACACCCTAAAATAGCGGGCAGACCGATAAATAAATCTGTGTAACCATATTCACCTTGGGTATAAACAACGCTGGGAATAAGCCGTTTTTGATCTTTCAATATCGACTCTACGGTCTGGGCTGTAGCAGCTGCAGCTGCGTAATAACTGCTATAACCCAGCAGATTTACGATCTCTCCCCCACCATGCGCTGTTCGATGAATAATTTCTTCCAGACGTTTTTCGCTGATCAAATCCAGAATAGGAATACCGGAAATAGTAGTATGGGTAGGCAACGGCACCATCGCATCACCATGACCGCCAATTACCAGACCATTTACATCTTTAACGCTAACACCCAACTCCATCGCAATAAACGCTTTATAACGAGTGGTATCGAGAGCTCTGACCAATAATGCGTTCAGTGGGAAAGCCGGTGACTTCTTTTACTACATGACACATCGCTTCAATAGGGTTGGTGACAACAATCACAATGCTATCCGGCGCATAGCGTTTAATATTCTCTGACGCCTGCTCCATTACCACCTGATTGATTTTTATTAACTCATCGCGCCCCGGATACTTACCGATTTCAGGATCTTTACGCCGTGGCACACCGGCAGAAACCACCACAATATTGGCATCAGCTATGATTTCAGGATCATTACTTCCGGTAATCTTCGCATCAAAACCCGCTGCCGGTCCAGACTGCATTAAATCCAGTGCTTTGCCCTTGGCAATTTGCTCATAAATATCAAATAATGCGAGATCACCTAATTCTTTCTGAGCTAACCAGTGAGCCGAAGTGGCACCAACATTGCCAGCACCATAGAGAGCAATTTTGTTTTGCATCATGCTTCCTTACTTTGTCGGGTTTCGGTTTTTATTTAGTCCTATTTCTGATTAAAATTTTAATCGACTAAAATTATCCAGCTTGCTGGCACCTTAGATTGTTAAATCACCAAACAACCCTCATCGACTATAACTATTAGGTAAGCTTACGGCTACCCCGAAAGCATATGCCTCAAACGGAAAAGACGCACCTGGCTCCAGCCACACCGAACCACCTTTCTCCACAACTTCATGTAATAAATTCAGTACCCGGGCGTTAGCCAGACACAGTGATTGAAAAGCCGAGTTGGAACGTGCAGGCAGTAAGTTCGAGTGAAGAGGCTCCAGCGAGGCCGGGCATAGCCATTCATCGGGATATTCGGGATCCTTAAACGGGCGCCCCACCTGGATGGTAACCTCACGCAAAGGTTCGTTTGGCAGCTGTACGAATACTTTATCTATCGCTATTGGATCATTCATGAATATGCTCATAACAGTCTGGTAAAGAGGCCTGTTTTCTCATAATAATTAATAACCGAAGTTTGGTCTCAGATGATTGTGAGTTTTTACCCTACCCAAATAACATAGAGCCCGTCCCAGTAGACGCAGGTTTTATGCGTTCTTTGTCCATACAAAATCCATCTGTCTTGCTGTCTTTTCAGCTAGGTCATTGCTGTGCAACTTACTGACCAAATGGAGACTCATGTCGATTCCTGCTGATATACCGCCTGACGTGATGATTGACCCCTCATCTACCCAGCGAACATTCTCGACAACCTTCAACCGAGGAAACAACTTCCTTAGATCAGCAACATCCTCCCAGTGCGTTGTCACCTTATGCTCGTTAAGTATTTCAGCCTGTGCCAGTAGAAATACGCCAGTACAAACCGAAGCAACCATGGATGCTTTACGTGATTGTTTAGAAATCCAATCAATGACGTGATGTTTTTTCATTTCATCCGTATGACCCCCGCCTGAAACGACTAGGACGTCAATTTCCGGATGATTTTGAAATCCATAGCTCGGTAAAACTGAATACCCTGCCCTGGCAGAAACCATATTCCCAGTTTCACTTACGAGGAAAACATTGAAAGGAATATCGCTCTTACAAAGCCGCGAAGCCGTTGAGAACACTTCAAATGGTCCAGAAAAATCCAGTACCTCGGCGTTGTCGTATATGTAAATGCCTATATTCACACGAGAATTACTCCGACTCTGGCTGGCCTTTGATTTCTTCTGCGTTTACTCTTAGCCAATTAATTACTTGTTCCGCATTCTCATTAGGTGGAAATACAGGGTAAAAATTTTTTTCTATCCTCCCAGCTTTGATAATAAGAGTAAGACGTTTGATCAATACCATTCCATCTATTTGAAACGTCGGTAAAGCTAAAGCACTAGAGAATTTTAATGATTCATCGCTCAGTAATAGAAATGGGAGATGTAAACGCTCAGCAACTTCCTGTTGATAGCTTGATGATTGTGTGCTTAATCCAAAGACTGAAGCTCCCAACATATCAAGTTCGTGATGATGATCTTTAAAAGCACAAGATTGAGGTGTACAACCTCTCGCCCCAGGAATTTGATCCCAACCATCAGGTAAGTCACGGTCAGGCCTGCCAGTCATGGGATAGCAATAAACAACTACATAGCCGTTTTGCTCAGCTAAATTGACCATCATTCCATTGGTAGCCACTAATTCAATTGATGGCACTGTCATTCCGAAAAGATGATTACAGCCACCATCATCAGTTGGTGTAGGTAAATTCTTTGGCAACTCTGTAAGCGTTGTCACTTTTGTTCCTTAAAATTCAACTGAGCTGAATTAACTAGAAGTAGCAGTTTAAAACTCTTGTGCTTTCAATCGACAATGATAAAGAGACTGATTGAAATCAAGTTTGCTGGCCCCTTGATAGTTCATCGTGAGTCGGTTGAATATGTCAGATCAGAGTATTAATCCAAAGATAAAAATCTAATTAATTCTTGTGTAATCGCAAAAACTATCGAAAACAGCAACCTCTCCAATTGTGCATATTGCCGTGATTGTTTCTTCTTTTTTCCATAAAAATTTACAATTTGCCTTTCCCGTGCCGGCACAAACCTGCATTTCTGGGCGACCCTCACAGCGTAAGTCACCTTCGATACAAGTATCGGCATCTTGGGCATGAAAGGGCTCCCAACCAGCCTCTAACATTTTCAATCGAACGCTTGAATAAGGTTCATTTTCATCTAAATTCGGTAGAACGGAAGTTTGAGTGCAAGCCAAAAGATTAAACGTAAGAAAGGCAATTATCATGGCAGATAAATAAAACACTGTTTTTCTCATAATAAGACCTTGGAATCTTTAGCTTCAGAGTAAGGATTAATAGATAAAAACTCTAATTTACTTTGAGGTGTAAAAAACAAGTTGGCTACCTCTTGATATTCTTTCTTTTATTATTCATCTCTGCCGGTGTTCTCGTATAACATTTCATAAGAATCTCCAGGTAATGAATATTCACCGTTTTCAATAATTTCTACTTCCATTTCATCAACTTTTGAGTCCTGTAGATCTAAAACAACCCTGATTCGCAAAAATTCATCAACCACAGAGTAAGTCTTATCATCTTGCAGACTGATAATGTTTCTCGACATCAACCAATCAAGAGAGCCCCCATCTATATTTTCCAAAGCTTGTTCTCTATCAATCCTACTTGGAAACCGGCCCCCGGCTAAAGTAATAAAACTACAATAATCGGAGAAATATGATTCATTTTTCATTGTATGGATAAGAAGGTCATAATCTCGCCCTCTAGACTGATAACAGATTTCCCTAAGAGAACCGACCAGATCTCGCAGATCGATACAACCATCAGGATCTTCATATTCATGTTCAACAACATGAGATCCCAAAAGTTGGAGTAGATGGGGATGACCACCTGACATTGCTGCTATACGGTCTATTACATCGGGATGAATATTTAATGCCCCACCGCCATCATAAATAGAACTAGTAAGTTGGCTAAATTTTTCATCAAGAAGAGCCTGAGAAGTATCCTGATCTAGTGGATCTAAATGTAAACATTTATATATAAATCTTGTTACTCCCCTATCGGTATTGGCCATTGTTTGATAAAACGGACTAACACCAGCCAAAACAAACCTGAGATTTTTTATTCCTTGGAGCTGGATTTCAGTACACAAAGTCCTCATTAACATTGCTATAGCTGGCGCGCACTTCTCGCATTCATCTATCGCTATAATAAATTTATTCACACCAGAAATTTGAGCAGTGAAAGCTTTGTCGGCAACTATTTTTGACAGAGCAGATAAATGTCGTCCTTCATTAAAATAGCTATATGCTTCGCTTGATTCGTAAGAAATAATTGTTGAAAAACCAATACGTAATTTTTTTTCTGCACTATCAATTGAAACTAATTTATCTAGAACTAACAGTGCTGCATCATCCACAGTTTTTATATCTGCATGTCCCACAACCATAATAAAAATATTATTTTCATCAGATGCAAAGCCATCCATGTGGAGTAATGTTCTAGACATAAAGGAAGACTTACCTATTCCAAATGAACCTTCTATACATACAGAACCCTGATTAATAGATCGGGCTAATAATTGAATTTCTTTATCTCTTCCAAAAAAATCTTCTGGAAGGCTTGCAATCTCTGAGGGAGTAAATGGATTAATCAATTAATTTCATCCTTATTGATTAGAGTTCATAAAACTATATTTATAAAGTCTTCAACCAAATAATAATTTTTAAAGTGAACAGCTAATAGTGACCATGTTGAAATTGAAATCTATATTCTTCTTTTTTTAACTATAACTTAAATAATTAACCGTTAATTACTCACGTTAACTTTACCGTTACTTTATTCCAATCACTATAACTAACCGGATCAGTTCACAGAATCACCAATCTCGTTTTGTATTTACGATTCACCATCGTTAAATTTAAGCTTCATTAAAATCCAAAATCGCAGGGAGCGAATCATGGCAATCAAGGACTGGCCGGCAGATGAACGGCCGCGTGAAAAATTACTTCAATCAGGAGCTGCAGCCTTATCGGATGCTGAGTTGCTGGCTATTTTTCTTCGAACAGGTGTGACTGGAATTTCGGCTGTCGATTTAGCCCGAAAACTGCTTGCTGATTTTGGTGGATTACGAGCTTTGTTGGAAGCCGATCATAAAAACTTTTGTCAGCAGCATGGTTTGGGTACGGCGAAGTTTGTGCAGTTGCAGGCGGTGTTGGAAATGAGTCGGCGGCATCTGGAATCAACTTTGACTCGGGGCAATGCGTTTACCGATGCAGCCACTACCCGGCTTTATCTACAACGTCAGTTACGGCATTTTCCTCATGAAGTATTTGCCTGTCTGTTTCTCGATACCCGACATCGCTTGATCAGTTTCGAGCCATTATTTCGAGGCACGATCGATGGGGCCAGTGTGTATCCGCGTGAGGTGGTTAAGCAGGCATTGAAACATAATGCTGCAGCAGTAATATTTGCTCATAACCATCCTTCCGGGGTGGCTGAACCGAGTCAGTCGGATATTCAAATCACCAAGCGATTACGCAGTGCGTTGGAGCTGGTGGATATTCGGGTGCTGGATCATATTATTGTCGGTGATGCTGAAACTACATCATTGGCTGAATTGGGGCATTGTTAAGCCTCTTTTGCGGGTTTTGCCACACTATTAGCTCATATCACCTATTTTTGTTGGCAAGCAGATCGTTATGCTTTTGGGATTGTAAAACCTAACAATTTATAAGACGTGACCCACATCATGACGATAAGTAAAACACTCAAACCTATTAGCATTGCTCTGGCTGTCATTTATGCGAATGGCGTATATGCCGAAGCGCCCAATTTGCTGGATGATGCCAGCTTGAGCCTGGGGAGTATGGTGGTGTCTTCAGACAATATCGGTCCGCTGACTTCACGTAACCTCTCTACTTCGGTGGATTTATTAAGCCAGGATCGCATTGAAGATCAAAACGTGAATTATACCTGGCAATTGTTTGATCAAATGCCCGGCGTGATGCTCACCCAATATGGGATGGGAAATGAGTCCGGCAAAATCTCCTTTCGGGGTTTTAATGGTGAAGGCGAAATTAACGCCGTTAAATTGCTGATTGATGGCGTTCCGAGTAATCAGAATTCAGGCAATATGCCTTATCTTGAATTACTGACGCCACTTGAAATTGAGAGTATTGAAGTGGTTCGCGGTACCAATGACCCGCGATACGGGTTACATAATATTGCTGGCAATGCTGACATACTGACCCAACAAGGCGGCAATTATAATAAAGCGCGTGCCAGCTACGGCAGCTTTGATACGCGTCACGTGCAATTTGTCAGTGGCCTTGAAAGCAACGGTTTTTCACAAAACTATGCCGTCAGTTATTTAGATTCAAATCGTTACCGCGATCATAGTGATATCGAAAAAAGCACGTTTTCCGGTAAATGGTTTTATACCCCGGAAAGTGGACGTGCTCAGATTGGTTTTATCGCCCGTCATGGCCAGGCCGATGCTGAAGAAGCAGGTTATTTAACCCGTTTTGAAGCCCGCGATGATCCAGAACAATCTCGTCCTCATAATGCTCCAGATGGCGGTGATCGCTCGATGAATCAATACAGTGCACATCTGGATGTTGATCTCAGCGATAACTTATTCTGGAATAGCAAAGCCTATCTGAATCAGCTTGATGAATATCGCTATGTGACTTTTGCTGCAGGTGGTAATCATAATGAACGCATCACCCAGGAAGATCATAAAGGCGCTTTAAGCACCTTAACCTGGCGACCTGAAGTGAGCTGGGCCCATGAGTTTGCCTTGATGGGTGGATTGAGTGCCGAGTTTCAAGACAATGAAAGCCGCCGTTATATTGTGGATGATTTTAGAAATCGGACTTCTAAGACACGTGATCAAAACTTTGACTTTGATATCTACGGTGGCTTTGTTCAGGCCATTTACAAACCGACTGAAAAGTTAAAACTGGTACCGGCTTATCGCGTAGATACCGTACGCGGCAGCTTGAATGATGCCGGTGTGCATCGTGAAATAAATGATTATGGCAATATCAGTCAGCCAAAATTCAGTGCTGTGTATTCGCTCACCGACCGTTATGCGGTTTATGGAAATTGGGGTAAAACCTTTCAAGTGGCTTCAGGTGCCGCCAGCTACCAGAAAAATGTTTTCTCCGATGATTTGGATGCGTCTATTAACGAAGGCTGGGAAATTGGCTTGAAATTTACACCAACCGATTGGCTAAATGGTCGTGTTGCCCTCTGGGAACAAGTTGCCTCGGGAGAGTTCAAAACAAAGTTAGGTGATGCCAATAATGACAGTGAGAATATTGGTAAAACCGAACGGCGTGGGATCGATATTCAATTTAATGCACAAGCCACCGAAAAATTAGGGTTATGGTTTGCCGCTGCATTTCAGGATTCGGAAATACTTAAAGCTGGCTCAGATAACCCAACGTCCAAAGGTAACGAAATTGATCACGTGCCCAATTATTTACTTGATGCAGGTATCGATTATCAGGCGAATCCAAAATTGAAACTGTCGAGCTGGGTCAGCGCACAAGATGAGTACTATCTGACTGTCAACAATGACACACGAAAATTTGGTCAGTATGTGTTGGTCAATGCTTCGGCCAGTTATGCACTCACCAGCAAAGTAAAACTGGCAATGGAACTCAAAAATGTATTTGATCGCGATTATGAATACGTTTGGTTAAATACCGAAAGCATGCACTCCCCCGGCGATGGACGTGCGGTGTATGGCTCGGTTCAGGTAGACTTTTAGGGCTTGTTGATCTTTCATCTCCACCACTGCTGGCGACTATTTTTGTGTCCGACAAGGCGGAAATCACGCAGTGTAGCCATCCTACATAAGTGATTGACACTTTTTCAGCTCACAACAGAGGCGGAGATGAAAGATCAACAAGCCCTAGCCCATAACTTTTTTCGTTGATTCGCTGTCGATATTCGGCAGCGAATCAATTATGTCATTCGGATAAAAGCCCACCATGAAAAACGCCCGCCGACTCTGGCTGAGCATTCATTTATATCTCGGTTTAAGTATCGGCGCCTTGCTGGTATTGCTGGGGTTGACCGGCAGTATTCTGGTGTTTTATCTGAACATCGATCAAATCCTCAATCCGCAAATGGAACCCACCAGCGTTCCCTATGAAATGCCTACCCAACAGGACATTCTCGATTCTCTGCAGCAGGCACATCCCACTCGTACTGATCCGTGGCGTATTGAACAGCCAATGCATACAGACTGGCCAATTATGGCGCGTTATTACACACCGGTTGAGTCCATTGGAAAAAACTTTGCGCCGTTAATGCTGACCGTGGATCCCGTCACATTGGAAGTCACCAGCTCCCGTTTGTGGGGGGATTATGCAATGACCTGGATTTACGATTTGCATTACAGTCTGCTGCTGGATAAACCCGGCAAGATCGCGATTGGTATTATCGGGCTGATTTCTTTGATCTCGTTTATTTCGGGAATTTGGCTGTGGTGGCCGGGTTGGGCTGGCTTGAAACACGCATTAAAACCGCAGCTTCGCTCTGGCAAAGCTCGACTCAATTACGATCTGCATGTGTTGTCGGGTAGTTATGGGTTAGTATTTTTGCTGATTTTAAGTCTGACCGGGGCAGCACTCGCCTTGCCCGATGAAACGGCCATGATAGTCAGGCCATTTTCTGATCTCACCAGCTCACCGAAGCTTGAATTAACTCACTCAGAAAATGCGTCGCGAATCACTGCTGATCAGGCGGTGGAAATCGCCAAACAACAATTTCCACAAGCTGAATTACGTTGGGTTGAAACACCCGGATTAAATAACCAAAAAGCCTGGCGAATTGCATTGTATCAAGAGGGAGAACCCAGTCGGCGCTTTCCCAGAACTCAGGTGTGGATTGATCCAATTAGTGGAGAGATTTTAGGGCTTCGTGATACTAAAAAAGACACTGGTGGCGATGTATTAATGCACTGGTTACATCCATTGCATAACGGTGAAGTGTTTGGCATGACCGGCCGGATTCTGGTGTTTATTGCTGGCCTTTTACCGCTGATATTATTTGTGACCGGTTTGATCCGTTGGTCACAAAAGCGCCGGGCCCGGCGACTGGTGAACAGTCGCCATAAGGCTTAACGATTTAGTTAATCCGCATCAAAGGGTTTTTCTTTAAAGACTTTCTCACCGGTAATCATCGCTGAGGTCAGGCCATTACGTCTGCGTTTTTCTTCCACGATAACCGCGGCGATATGAATCACGATCGACAACATCAATAGATAAAACAGATAGGTATGCAGCGTGCGAAAAGGTTTCCGAAAATCGCGCATTTCCTGGTAGGCGATGGGATCGACACCCTGTTTTTCATAGGGCTGAACAATCGCAATAGCAGCTTCATCCTCCGCTACCCAGGCTTTCATTTGAGAACCAAATGGGGCCATGTATAAGTCAGTACTTGCTAACATCAGGCCGGTGATGCCTTGGCCTATCATCAACAGAAACATCACTAAAATGCTCCAACGACCTAATGGATTGTGCCCGAGAAAATGCACATTTTGTCCAATTTTACGACCTTGCATATAAGCCTGGAATTGCGCTTTATACACTTTGCCAAACGGTAAAAAGGCTTTCCAACGGGCGAAACGGTTACCCAAAAAAGCCCAGACAAATCGGGCCAGTAAGTTGATCACAAACACATAGCCCACCCAGATATGAGTGGCTTTAAGTAGGATTTTGCCATCATCAGTAACGCCCAAATCCTTACTGAACATCAACACTAAACCAATTGCCAGTAATCCCAGAATCGCCAGCACATTTATCCAGTGAAATAAACGAACGCCTCCATCCCATACCGGATAAGCTTTTAAGGTTGATTGTGCCATTATTATGTTCCTTACATTTATCAATTTACCCGTAGCTTAAGCTTGTTTACTTAAATTAATATTAACTACGTTAAAGTGTACTAAATCAGCTTGTTCGACAGTAATCGCCTTCCCATTTCTGTAAAAATGGCGTGATTTTTTTATGAAGCTTCAGATGGTTCTGCCACCAGTCTTTGAGAAATAGCAGCAATATCTGCGGTTCGTTATCTCTCAAGCCCAGACGGCATTGAATATCAAACTCATCCATTATTTTTGCTTCATCCAGCCGATATTGCTTAAGCAAAGGGCTTTCCAAGGCGTGCAAAATACCTTCTTCAGTTTTGAAATGAAAATTCAGATAGCTTTTCAATACATTGACGGTAGGCATCAGATCTCGCAACCCATAGCCCTGCTGAATAAAATAATGCAGTGAATTGATTATCGCCACCGCTCCACGATGCTGTTCATCAATGATCGGCTCGCCTTGCTGAAACGCATCCTGCCAGACGATATAGAGTGGTTTTGTCAGTTTTTCCATCTCAGACCGCTATGGGCGCTTTAATATGGGGCTGTGCCACATAATCAACAATTTCAAAATCATCAAAACGGTAGTCCAGAATGGAGGCTGGTTTGCGATGAATTTTCAGTTTTGGCAACGGACCTGGAGTACGTTGTAACTGGGTTTCAGCCTGCTCGAAGTGATTGCTGTAGATATGTGCATCGCCAATGCTCAGCACGATTTCACCGACATCCAAATCACATTGCTGGGCCAGCATATGCGTTAAAAAGGCTAATGACGCTGTGTTATATGGATTGCCCAGAAACAGATCGTTGGAGCGGATATACAGCGAGGCGCTGAGTTTGCCGTTGGCGACATAAAACTGATACAGAACATGGCAGGGTGGCAAAGCCATTCGGCCTGCTGCGGCGTTTTCCCAGGGCTTTTGTTTTTCATCCGGTAACAGTGCGACATTCCAGCCATTGATAATATGTCGGCGGCTGTCGGGGTTATTTTTCAGCCCCTCCACTAATGCCAGAATCTGATCATAGGTTTTGCCATCAGCACCTTGCCAGTTACGCCATTGTGCGCCATACACCGGGCCAAGTTCGCCATCTGGAGTGGCCCATTCATCCCAAATCGATACGCCGTTTTCTTTGAGGTAACGAATATTGGTTTCGCCACTGAGAAACCACAGAAGTTCATGCAGAATGCTGCGAATATGCAGTTTTTTAGTGGTCAGTAACGGAAAACCCTCCGCCAAATCGTAGCGTACCTGCCGACCAAATACTGAGCGGGTGCCGGTACCGGTTCGGTCACCTTTGTCGGTACCGTTTTCCATCACATCGCGAAGTAAATCGAGATATTGTTTCATGCTTGATTACTCGTTTATTGCAGTGTCGCTACTGTAAACCATCAGCGCTTTTTTCGCACTGACTGCGGGTTAGTTTGTCTGTCAAAATGCTATTTAAAACATTCAACCTCAAACGCTTATTTTGCGTCATCTGAGAGGCCATATTTTTGCATGCGATATAGCAAGGTATCGCGGGTAATGCCTAATAATCTTGCGGCTTTTGAACGATTACCCGCTGCCATTTCCAATGCCTGCTCGATCAAATCAAGTTCAATTTGTGCCAAATCAATGCCGGTGGGTGGAATAGAAAACTGCTGAGGCGTGACGGCAGAATTTTGCAACATTTCCGCAGGCAAATCGGTGAGCTGCAACATGCTTCCCGGTTGCAATAAACTGAGTCGCTGGCAGAAGTTGGATAATTCACGCACATTGCCGGGCCAGTCATATCGCTGTAATTGTTGAATCACTTCTTTGGAAAACCGCAACGGCGCATTGTTGCCCGCAAACTGTTTGGCGAAATAGCTTAATAATAATGGAATATCTTCACTGCGTTGATTCAACGGTGGTAATTCCAGCGGCACAACCTGCAGACGATAATAGAGATCTGCGCGAAACCGTCCGGCTTTGACTTCGGCAGGTAAATCCACACTGGTAGCAGCCAGAATACGTGCATCAATAAGATGCAGCTTATGACTGCCAGCCAGCTGGCATTCACCGGCTTCGAGAAATCGCAGTACTTTTGCCTGCACCGTTAATGGCAATGCATCAACTTCATCGAGAAACACGGAACTGCCCTGCGCCGCCAATAAGCGACCCGGTTCTATCACCTCACCATCAGCATTGGCCCGGCCAAATAAATCCACTTCGGCATCCTGCACCGGTAATGCGGCACAGTTAATGGTGACCATCGGTTTATCAGCACGTCGACTTAACTGGTGCAGCCGTTGCGCTACCAGCTCTTTACCAGTTCCGGTCGCACCGCATATCAATACGCTGGCATCACTTAATGCAATCATCGGCAATACGCGCTGAATATGCGTGATTTGTGGAGAGTGGCCGATCATTTCTATCGTCATGTGGGCATGCTCACCTTAATGCTGATGTCCGTCAGACGAATCATCTGTTACCGAATCAGTGACCGGATTTATATCCATCGTCCCATGGTGATGTTCGCCCTGCGGCCAGAGTAAAACCAATAGCGCCATCAGAATAATCGTGACACCGGCCAGTTTGCGAAACAGTTGATTGCGGGCTAATGAGGCCAGCATGCCAGCAAACATGCCTGCCCCCATCACCGCTGGTAAGGTGCCTAATCCAAACGCCAGCATCACCGATGCAGCATATACAACATCACCCGTGGTGGCAGCAACGGCAAGCCCGGCGTAAACCAGACCACATGGTAACCAGCCCCACACTGCCCCTAATAGAAAGGCTTGTTTCAGACTGCGTACCGGTAACAGCTTCTGACCAATGGGTTGCAGCTTGCGCCAGATGGGCGCGCCGATTTTCTCCGCATGGGCAAATTTGGGAAACCAGCCGGCCAGGTACAGCCCCATGCCGATCATCACCAAGACCGACAGGTAACGTAAAAAGGGTAAACCATTGATTTGCGCCAGAGGTGAGGCAAGTAGACCGACCAGTCCACCCGCGATGGAATAACTCAGGATGCGACCGATATTGTAGTTCAAAACAAATGGCAGCATTTTGCGTGGCTGCTCGCGAATATGGGCGGGCAAGGTCAAGGTTAATGCCCCAATCACCGAACCACACATGGCAATGCAATGCGCCGAACTGAACAGGCCCAGCAGAAAAGCAGTAACTAAAGAAGTTGTGAGCGCATCCATTTATATGGCCTGAAAATCATCTTGCGGACAGATTAACATTTTAACCCTGTAATAATTGTGTGATTTGCCATAGTGATTCTGCAAATAACCCATTTCCCATCCATTAGCCTTTTCTAAAATAGTTTTAAGCAGCTTGGAGAGGATTATGTTCAAAAAAACAATTTTAGTCTCATCGTTATTGCTGGCGTTAAATCCGCCAGCGATGGCAGAGCATTTCAGCTTACCGGAAATGTCGGTTCAAGGTACTGCCGGAGAAGGCACTCCTTTGGAATTACCTGCTCATGCTGAGGCCAGTAGTGACAGTGCTGAATGGCTGAAGAAACTGCCGGGAGCCAACGTAAATCGCAATGGACCGCTGACCAGTATCGCACAATATCGTGGTTTATTTGGTGACCGGGTAAATACGCTGGTTGATGGCGTACGCATTAGTCAGGCGGGGCCAAACAGTATGGATTCGCCACTGAGCTATATTGCTGCATCACAACTCGACAATCTCACTTTGTACCGTGGGATTGCGCCGGTAAGCTCCGGTATTGAAACCATTGGCAGCACCATTCAGGCCAGTAAAAAACAGATTGGTTTTACCAACAGTGATGAAGTTGAATTTCATGGTCAGGCGACTTCGGGCTATGCGCACAATAATGATAGTTACCAATTAGGTTTTCTGGGTGGATTGGCTAACCAGAATCATCGTCTTCAATTAGGCTTAACCCGCGACAAAGGCGATGATCAACGCTTTGATGGCGGTAAGATTCTACCCAGTCAGCATGAACGTGACAGTTTTGCTATGGGCTATGGCTATCAAACGGATGAGTTGGAAATGTCATTGGATGCAGAACACCATGATACTGGCCACACCGGGACGCCTGCATTGCCAATGGACATTCTGTTTGCCCGCGGTGAGCGTTATAAAGCCGAAATCAGTCAGCAATTAACCAATGGTGGTCTCGTCTCCGCCCGGTTGAATTATCAGGATGCCGATCATCTGATGAATAACTTCAGTCTGCGACAGGCGCCGGCCAGTCCGATGCAATACAGGCAAACCTATGCCGATGTAATCTCCCACGGCTATCAATTGCATTATCAGCAAGATGACTGGATGTTTGGCTTTGATGCCGATAATGCTACGCATAATGCCACTATCTTTAACCCCAATACCCCGGCTTTTCTGGTCGAGAATTTCAATAATATAGAGCGCGATCGCTATAGCCTTTTTGCCGAGTGGGATGGTCAGTTGAATGATGCCTGGCGTATGCAGACCGGTGTGCGTTACAGCCTGGTCGATATGGATGCTGATGCTGTGACAGCGAATGGCCCAATGGGCGCCATGCTGGCCTTACAGCAACGCTTTAATGATGCGGATCGTGACCAGACTGAACATCTTGTGGATCTGGCATTTAACCTGACCCGTAAATTATCCAGTGATCTGGATTTACAAATGGGTGTGGCCCGCAAACAGCGTGCGCCTAGTTATCAAGAACGTTATTTGTGGGGACCGTTTCAATCCACATCGGGTCTGGCAGATGGCAACAATTATCTGGGTGATATTAATCTGGATCCAGAAACCGCTTATCAATTTGAACTGGGGCTGGACTGGCATCAGCCCGATTTTGCGTTGTCACCACGAATTTTTTACCACCATATCAATGATTATATTCAAGGTGTCGCTGCCACCGATCCGCTGGCGATTGCCGCCAGCACCATGATGGGTGATAGCACACCATTGCAGTTCAGCAACGTGGATGCTCAGCTTTATGGTGTGGATACCAGTTGGTTTGCCGCCTTGAATGATCACTTGCAGCTGGATGGAACAATAAGCTATGTTCGTGGTGAACGCCGTGATACCAGCGATAACCTCTATCGTATAGCACCATTAACGGCCCGCACACAGCTCAGCTACGTTGAACTTGATTGGCAGCTTGGGGTGGAACTGGTCAATGTCGCCGCCCAATCAAAAGTGTCAGCAGAAAATGAGGAAGCTAAAACCAGTGGTTACAGTTTAATTAATCTCACCGGCGAATACCGGTTTACCCAGCAACTTACTGTTTATGCTGGGGTGAATAATGTTTTTGATCGTCGATATGACGATCATTTGGGGGGCTATAACCGGGTAGTCAATCCGGATATTGCCATTGGTGATCGCATACCGGGAGTAGGCCGAAATGCTTACGTCACACTGTCGATGTCCTGGTAATCGGTTGTTTCTAAGGAGAATCACGATGCAAAACGTTAAAAAACACAGCTTTTTTATTTTGATGGCAGGTGTGTTAGCTTTCAGCTCGCTTAGCTTTGCCGAAGATAAACCGTATACCGTCGCGGATGGACAGTTCTTGGATAGTGAAACCTATAATGGTTATAAGCTCTACCGCAACTGGTGCGCCCGCTGTCACGGCACAGTTGGACAAGGAATGGTAGGGCCAAATCTGGCGGATAGTTTAAACGTCATCACCAAGGAGGAATTCATTGCCACGGTAACCCATGGCAAGATGGGACAGATCGGCATGATGCCAGCTTGGGAAAGTAACCCAAAAGTGATGGAAGGCATGGATCAAATTTATGCCTACCTTAAAGCCCGTGCTGATGGTGCCATCGGCGAAGTCAAGCCCAAAAAAGCCAAATAGGCTCACTCCATCGGCTCTTGCTAAGGCTAGGGTCTGTTGAACTTTCAGACCCTAGACCTAGAGCCAGTCACAAGGATTAGTGCAGTTGGAAAGTAGCCTGGCGACGCTGGCCATCATCGGTAACAAACCGGAATTTCAGTGTCGCTGCAGAGCGCAATTGCTGAGCATTAAGCGCGACATCGCTTAACAGAAAATCAACGGTTTCAGCCCGGCGGTCTGCCATGATTGAAGTAAACACATCACGTTGTCTGACCTGTTGAAAACCCTTCGGCAAAGGCTGAGGGTCAACCTTTGTCAGTAAATCACTGGCGGATTCTGAAAAATCATAAAACACGGTTTGCTCTGCTTTAGCTGGTGACCCACAGCTGAGGTTTCCATGTTCAAGTGAGATGGGCGTTTGATCATCAATTTGCAGCAGAATCAGTTCATTATGGGCAAAACTGGCCGTGTGTCTGTCGCTGATGATTAACGTGCCCCAGTGCTTGCCATCCGGAGTTTGACTGATGGTAAAGTGATCTCCTGTCTCGCTCTGATAACGCATTTCTTCAGCATAAAGCGGTGACACCAACATCACAGCTGACACCATTATCGATAGAGATTTCCACATAACCCTGCCCTCACTTGTAAATAATTGACTGTTGCTGTGAGGCGAAATTCCATTTTAATCCCGAATTTTCAGACGGATATCAATTTCCTTGAGTTCCTGCCTTTCCTGCAATAGATCGGCTTCGGTCAATGGATGTTCTTCCAACCAGCCAGAAGGCAGGGTCAATATTAACGTATTACGATGCAGACTAAGGCCAACATGGGTATCGGTTTTTTCACTACGCCCACGATTGAATACTAGTGATAAACGTAACAGAATCGTTAATCGCAACGTAGCCTGCTGCATATCATCCGATAACTGCTTGATATGTTTACGTGGAAAACTCCGTCGCTGGCCTCGTACCATCGCTGCGAGTGCCTGCTGTTCTTCTCTGGAAAAACCCGGTAAATCTGAGTGCGCTACTAAATAAGACGAATGTTTATGATATTGATAATGCGAAATTTCCAGTCCAACTTCATGGAGTTTGGCCGCCCATTGCAAACGGTGTAACTGTTCTTCGGTATTAATTTGCCACTCAGCAGCCACTTGCTCATATAATTCGGTGGCCATTTTACTGACGCGCTCGGCATGGGCTTCATCTACATGGTAACGTCGTGCCAGGGAGTTTACGGTGCGATCACGTTCATCGTCATGTTGAATACGACCTTGCAGATCGTAAAGCAAACCTTCACGTAATGCTCCATCCGAGACGATCATGCGATCAATTTTTAACCGATCAAATGAGGCTTTCAAAACCGCGACACCGCCGGCCAGCACATTGGCCCTTTCAGGACTCAAACCTTCCAGTTGAAACTTATCCTGATGACCTGCTTCCACCATGTGAGCAATGATTTTATCCAGCGCTTCATTCGTGATAACGCCGTTTTCACTCCAATTCTGCGCCGTGACAATACTGGCCACAGTGCGAATGGTTCCAGAAGCACCTACCGCCTCGACCCAGCCAAGGTTTTGATAAGGCCGTTGAATAGAACGTAATTTGATTGCTGCAGTGAGTAACGCCGCCTGCATACGTAATTGACTGACGTTGCCATCATTGAAAAACCGTTGACTGAAACTGACACAACCCATTTCCAGACTTTCGCGGCGTAGCCCTTCCAGGCCCTCGCCAATGATAAATTCGGTACTGCCCCCACCAATATCCATGACCAGGCGACGGGTGTTATCAAACGCCAGTGAGCGGGAAACGCCCATGTAAATCAGTCGGGCTTCTTCTTCACCAGTGACGATCTCAATAGGATGCCCCAAGGCCTGACGGGCTTTGCGGAGAAATTCACGACTGTTTTCAGCGATGCGTAAGGTATTGGTGCCGACGACCCTCACCTTGCCTGCCGGTAAATGGCGAATACGCTCACCAAATCGCTCCAAACAGGCAATGGCACGTGTCTGGGCCTCCTCAGAGAGGACATTCTGCTTATTCAACCCAGCACGCAACTGCACCATTTCACGCAGTCGATCCATGATCTGGAAATGTCCATCCCTCAGGCGGGCAATAATCATATGAAAGCTGTTAGAACCAAGATCTACAGCGGCAAGTACATCATAATCTTCGGGTGTTTCCATAAACTCAGCTTGCTTATACGAAGGTGATGGCATTTTGCCTGACTAAGACCATCGATGCTATGAACTTTGCGTTTTATACTCAAAAAAAAGCCCGCTTCCATAATGGAAACGGGCCTAAGTCGCACCGAGAGAAATTATTCGCCGCCTTTAATTACTTTTTCCATTTTTTCGACGGATAAATGTCTGACATCCTTGCCTTCGACCAGATAGATAATATGTTCAGAAACATTACGTGAATGATCCCCAATCCGTTCCAGCGAACGCGCTGACCACATCATGTCGATCACTCTGCTGATAGTACGGGGATCTTCCATCATATATGTCATCAACTGACGCATAATGCTTTCGTATTCAGCATCAACCTGACGATCTTCATGTGCTACCTGCAAGGCAGCATCCACATCAAATCGCGCAAAGGCATCCAGAGTGTTATGCAACATACCTGACACATGCTGACCCAAGGCGTGCAGTTCACGGTAATTCTTTTTCGGCCGATCTTTTTCAGCCAGATTTAGTGCCATTCTGGCAATGCGTGCTGCTTCATCGCCAATGCGTTCCAGATCGGTAATGGTTTTCAGAATACCGGTCACCAGACGTAAGTCACTGGCAGTGGGCTGGCGCAGTGCAATAATCTGAATACATTCTTCATCAATGCTGACATCCAGTTTATTAACGTCTTCATCGCCACTGATTACCTGACGAGCCAGATCGGCATCCCCCGTAATCAAAGCTTCCATTGCCTCCGAAACCTGTTTTTCGACCATACCACCCATGGCTAAAACGCGGCTGCGGATATCTTGAAGCTCTTTTTCGAACTGTTGCGAAATATGTTGTGATTGATTTGTAGCCATAAAGGATCTCCTGAACCTGCAGCCTAGCCGTAACGGCCAGTAATATAGTCTTCCGTTTGTTTTTTGCCAGGATTGGTAAATAACTCATCCGTGGCACCAAATTCGATTAATTCACCCATATACATAAACGCGGTGTAGTCCGAGACTCTCGCCGCCTGTTGCATGTTATGTGTGACGATGACGATGGTGTATTTTTCTTTCAGCTCGTAAATCAGTTCTTCGATTTTAAGCGTAGATAAAGGATCCAGAGCTGAGGCCGGTTCATCCAGCAATAATACTTCCGGTTCAATAGCAATGGCACGGGCAATCACCAGTCTTTGCTGTTGACCGCCGGACAGCCCCATTGCTGAGGATTGCAATCGATCCTTTACTTCATCCCACAATGCAGCGCCTTTCAGCGATTTTTCCACGACCTTATCCAGCGTCTGGCGATCGTTCACACCTTGTAAACGCAGGCCATAGGCAACATTTTCATAAATTGTTTTTGGAAATGGATTCGGCTTCTGGAATACCATGCCAACTTTACGACGCAAATCAGATACGTTGACTGCCGGCGAGTTCAGTTCTTCGCCATCCAGCAGTAATTGTCCCTGAATATTGACGTTATCAATCAAATCATTCATTCGATTGAAACATCTAAGGAAAGTTGATTTACCGCACCCACTTGGACCAATAAAAGCCGTTACTCTATGACGCGGAATGGTCAGGTTGATATCTTTTAATGCCTGAGCGTCGCCATAAAACAGATTGAAATTTTTAATTTCAATACAGGCAGTTTCATCAGCCATATTCAGTTTCGGGCCACGATTCATTGATTCGATATCAATACCACGCGCCGCGTTTTTTTGTTGATTGACTGCTTCCATTAGTTATCACTCGCTTTAAAGTTTTCACGCAGACGATTACGGATACTAATCGCCGTTAAATTCAACACTACAATTATCAGCAACAACAGAAATGCTGTGGCATATACCAGTGGACGCGCTGCTTCAACATTCGGGCTCTGAAAACCCACGTCGTAAATATGGAAGCCCAGATGCATAAACTGACGATCCAGATGCAGATAAGGCGCAACAGAATCTACCGCTAACGCTGGCGCCAGTTTCACCACACCCACCATCATCAACGGAGCAACCTCGCCCGCAGCTCGGGCGACCGCCAGGATTAACCCCGTCATCATAGCCGGAGCCGCCATTGGAATAACTGTACGCCATAAGGTTTCTGCTTTAGTGGCGCCCAAAGCAAGACTGCCTTCACGCATCGCTCGTGGAATACGTGACAGACCTTCTTCGGTTGCCACGATAACCACCGGCACGGTGAGAATAGCCAGGGTTAACGACGCCCACATCAAGCCGGGCTGACCAAAGGTTGGGGAAGGTAATTTTGCCTGGAAGAATATCTCATCAATATTGCCACCAAGGAAATAGACAAAGAACCCCAGACCGAATACACCGTATACGATTGACGGAACACCGGCTAGGTTATTAACCGCGATACGAATCGTTCTGGTTATAACCCCCTGTTTTGCATACTCTTTCAGATAAATTGCGGCAATGACACCAAAGGGCGTGACGATCACAGACATAATCAATACCATCATTACCGTGCCAAAAATGGCCGGGAAAATCCCGCCTTCAGTATTGGCTTCGCGTGGCTCGCCGGAAATAAACTTCCACACTTCATGAAAATAGTGCTGCAGTTTTTCGAAACGATTCATGTCGTTCGGCTTCACAACATCGACGATTTTCGCCATCGGAATGACCACTTCATCGCCATTGGACATTTGCATGACCACCTGATCACGTATCAAAGCCTGGCTTAACTCGCTGAGACGGGTTTGTAATTTTGCGTATTTTTCATTTTGTACCGCTCTTGCAGCTTCAATCTCAGCATAGGCAGCATTATCTTCAGGTACGTTATCCAGCTCCAGACGCCGCTCATCCAGACGCAAAGATTCAAGTGCCTGATTTATTTTGCCGATTTCGATTTTTTCAATATATTTGATTTCAGCAACCAGGTTATTGCTTCGGTCCAGCCTTTGCTGAAATTCTGGCCAGGCCTGTTCACCATCGGCTACCGTTTCGCCCTGTTGCTGCACGGACAGCAGATAACCATAGAAATGCCCCCATTCACGACGTTCAATAGACAGGATATCTTCCGGGTAGCTGACCTCCCCCATCCAGTCTTTGTTGATCCAGCGAAAATCCAGGCCGAACTGGTCGCGATTACCGATTTTCAGCAGGTAACGCTCAACACTAATCTGACCTTCTTTTAGCTGGTAATCAGAAGGCACTCTTTCGGCAGGGACCACTTCATGATCAACTCTTTCACCGATTAAAACCGTCGGCTCCAAACCAGGCTCGTTATATTCCACCGACATAATATCTGCTGGCCAGAAATGACTCAGGCCACGAACCGCTATCAATAAGACCAGACCAATAACCGCGATCAGACTGATGGAAACCGCACCGGCATTCAGCCAGACCCACGGACTACCACTTTGATACCAGGATTTAAATGTTGAATTAGACATGCTGATCTCTGTTTAAAGGCTGCTATATTTCTTACGCAGACGCTGGCGAACCAACTCTGCAAGGGTGTTAAACACAAAGGTCGCTGAGAACAGCACCAGCGCTGCAAGGAACAGCACACGATAATGGGTACTGTTGACTGCTGCTTCAGGCATTTCTACCGCGATATTGGCTGATAAGGCTCTGAATCCCTCAAAAATATTGAAGTCCATAATTGGCGTATTACCGGTCGCCATCAATACAATCATCGTTTCACCTACCGCACGCCCAAGACCGATCATAACGGCCGAGAAAATCGCCGGACTGGCGGTGAGTAACACCACTTTTGTTAAGGTTTGCCAAGGTGTTGCACCCAAAGCTAGTGAGCCGATGGTCAATTGTTTGGGCACACTGAAAATGGCATCTTCGGTGATCGAAAAAATGGTCGGGATAACAGCAAAGCCCATTACCATACCAACGACTAACGAGTTACGCTGGTCATACCCGATACCGGTTGATTCCAGCCAACCTGGCATATCACCATCAAATAACAGTTTTTCCAATGGCAGACTTAATTTCATCGAAACAATACCGACCAAAATAACAACTGGAATTAAAATCGCCGCCTCCCAACCATCTGGAATTCGCTGGCGCAATGATTTAGGTAATTTGGTCCATAGCCAGGCTGTGAGCAACACCATAATGGGAGTGAGGATCAGAATACTAAAAACACCAGGCAGGTTGTTTTCCACCAGCGGGGCCAACCATAAACCTGCCAGAAACCCTAGAATAACGGTTGGTAAAGCTTCCATGATTTCAATGGTCGGTTTCACCAGATTACGCATTCGCGGTGACATGAAGTAGGCGGTAAAAATCGCTCCCATAATGGCCAGCGGTACTGCGACCATCATGGCGTAAAATGCCGCTTTAATGGTGCCGAAGGTTAATGGGGTAAGACTGAGTTTCGGTTCAAAGTCACTGCTGGAAGACGAAGACTGCCAAAGATACTCAGGTTCACTACGACTTTCATACCAGACTTTTTCCCATAAAGAATGCCAGGAAACTTCAGGATGTTCATTTTCAATTTCATGAAACTGCGTTTCACCATCCCTTGCAACCGTTATCAGACCATTTGCCCGGGGTGACAGGGCCATTTTGGCATTGGCGTCGGCCAGAATGTTCTCCACCAACAGATTTCTCTCTGCTGTGGTGTGATAAATACCGATATCACCGGTATCATCCAACGCAACAAAGCCTTTACGAGCTTGTTCAGCCAGAATGCTACGGATGGGTGCTGTCTGTTCAGAGAAGCTTCTGACCCGCTCAATGGTGTAATTATTGTCAGCATCACGCACAGGAAACCACTGGTCAATCTGGCCGTCACTGCGTCCTATTAATATTGAAATACCGCCCGTCAGAAATTCTGCTGCCGTAATTTCAACATCCTCAGGTACTGCGCTGACCCGCTGCAGCATTCTGACATCGTCTATATTCTGTACATCGTAATAGGCAATATCACCATCATTGTGAATGACATATAACTCACGCTGATCGATATCTAGCCGAATCATCGACACCGGAGCATTACTATCCAAAGGGATTTCGCGGTTTTCGCTGTCCAATGTAAAGTCGGTTTCATCAAGAAAGTTCACATCCTTGGTAATCCGCGACATAACCAGTCGATTATCAGCAGTGAGTGCCACCAAGGTGGTGAGATCATCATAACTTTGAACCGTCAGCATCTGCAGCGGCTGTCCCTGTGGATCGACTTCGACCAGTTCTTCACCAATGGGATACCGGATCTCTGGTGTAATCAGTCGCTGTGTTCCCTGCGGATAACTGATTTTGTAGGCTTCCTGAAAGACTATCGCCTGACCATTATCCAGCCCATAAGCAAACACACCGGTTGAGGCACTACCTGCTGAGAAACTGCTGATGGAACTTTCAGCTGGAATGGGTAGATCAAAAGTGGCTATTTCATTGCCATTATGCGCATTAAAAAAACGTAAATTAGCTTTTTCATCCAGCGATAACGCCACTTCATTATATTCATCCAGGGTCAGATGAACATTATTGATTGGCTCTTGTTCAAATTGTTGTTCGGTTCGCAGATCGGCGCTATTGAAGAGTGGTATGACCACATATAGCAGATAAAAGAAGATCAGCACGATGGCGACAATCACCATAATGCCACCACCTGTTACAACGACCCGGGCTAATTTATCTTTAAACTCGCGCCAATTTCGCCGACGACGGGCCGTTTTTGAATTTGCAGCAGCTATAACGCTGTTTTCAATAGTTTGCTCAGCCATAATCTGATTTGGTTTCCGTTTAAGAAATACGCACGCAACATGGTGATTGCTTAATTTTAATACTGCTAATCAATCTGCAGGCAAATTGATTAACGCTATTAGATAAAAAAACCCCGCACATCTTGCAATGTGCGGGGTAATTTTAATTTGCAATATTACTTCAGCATTTCCATATATTTTGCTGCAGTTTTAGCTGGCAATGGAACATAACCATCTTTAACAACAACTTCCTGACCCACTTTAGAAAGAATCATTTTCATGAATTCACGGTCAAGTGGTGACATTGGTTTGTTAGGTGCTTTGTTCACATAAACCCACAGGAAACGTGACATTGGATAAGAACCATCAGCAGCATTTTCACCACTTGCTTCAATGAAAGGTTGACCCGCTTCTTTCGCCAACGGAACCAGTTTTACGCCTGATGTTTTGTAACCAATACCGGAATAGCCCAGACCATTGGTTGATTTAGTCACACCTTGAACAACTGAAGCTGAACCTGGTTGCTCATTTACAGTGTTTTTGTAGTCACCTTTGCACAAAGCGTTATCTTTAAAGTAACCGTAAGTACCTGATACTGAGTTACGACCATATAACTGGATTGAACCCAGACCTTCAACACCTAATTGTGACCAGTCAGTGATATCTTCTGGATAACCACACTTACGTGTTGCTGAGAAAGCAGCATCAACTTGAGGAATAGTCATGCCTTCAATTGGGTTGTCTTTGTGCACATAAACAGCCAGCGCATCGATAGCAACAGGGATAGCTGTTGGTTTGTAACCGTATTTGTTTTCAAATTCTTTGATTTCGCTGTCTTTCATCTCACGGCTCATCGGCCCAACGTTTGATGTACCTTCAGTTAACGCAGGAGGCGCAGTTGAAGAACCAGCCGCTTGAATCTGGATGCTGACATTAGGATATTCACGTTTGAACTCTTCTGCCCACAAGGTCATCAAGTTAGCTAATGTGTCAGAACCGACGCTTGATAAGCTACCTGAAACACCGCTTGTTTTTTCATATTCTGGCAGGTTTGGATCGACGTCTGCAAAGCTGGCAGCGGAAAACGTCATTGCCAAAGCGGCGCCGTATAAAGCAAATTTTTTCTTGAACATGAGTCATTAACTCCTTGGGTTAAAAATAAGTTCCAACGCTTACCGCGTTGAGCACCCGAGCAGTATCGCGATTAACTGTGACAAGGATATGAAAGAAATATGACAATACTGTGACATGACCGAAAACAGTAGTCAGTAAGGCTAAATGTCTATTTTATCCATCACATTTTTGGCGGGAAAACAGCATTTAAAACTTGAACCTTCACCAATAGCACTCTGAATCAACAGTTCAGCTTTGTGTCGTTGCAACACATGCTTGACGATGGCCAGCCCAAGTCCTGTACCACCGGTTTCCCTGGCACGACCACTATCAACACGGTAAAAGCGTTCTGTTAAGCGGTCGAGATGATGCTGGGCAATACCTTCACCGGTATCTTTTACCTCAATAACAGCAAACTCACCCTCGATGTCCCATCTGACATCGATCTGGGTTTCTGCTGGGGTATATTTGACTGCATTAAAGACCAGATTGGAGATTGCGCTGCGTAGTTCATCAGCATCTGCCATTAGCCATTTTTCACTCAAACAATGCAGGTTGATCTGATGTTGATGAAAATGTTCCAGTCGTTTGGCATCCTCCACCACGCTATGCAATAACTTGCAGATATCCGTAGGTCGGTGTTGCAACGGCTTTTCACCGGTTTCCAGTTGGGATAATGCCAGCAGATCCTTGATCATAAGATGCATTCGCTGGCTTTGTTGCTGCATTACCGGTAAAGCCTGTTGCCAGAGCTCCTGATCACTTTCCGTGGTCAACGTTTCCAGATACCCCCGTAAAACCGTCAATGGTGTACGCAATTCATGCGATACATTGGCCACAAAATCACGCCGCATACGCTGCAGTTTCTGTGTCTGGGTTATATCTCTGGCGATCAGCAACCTGTCCTTGCTGGCATACCGAACGACTTTGAATTCAAGCTGAATGCGATCATTCATCGGTGAAACGGCTATAACCGATTCCTCGGCGTCACCATCAAGTTCCAGTAATTTTTGGAATGCCGGGTCGCGAACCAGATTATTGACTCTGACGCCATTGTCATGCGGCCAGTTGATTCCCAATAACGTCATGGCTGAGGTATTGGCCCAACTGACTTGACCAAACTCGCCCATTACCACCACCGCATCAGGTAAAGCCGCAGTGGCCGATTGGAAACGTTTTAAATAACCGGTGAGCTTTTTTTTACGACTGCTGTTTTGTGCGCGCATCTGTTCGATCTGCCGACACACGTCATTAATAACCCCTTCGGCTTGCGGAGAACTGTTTTTCTTAGGTTTATCCAGCCATGCCTGCAACTGGTTCCATTTACTCTGCATCCAGAAAATGTAAATAAGTGCAGCGACAAACAGAAAAGCCATCATATGACCAACGACCAGTCCCACAAAACCGGCCAGACTGAGCACGGTCAGTAAACGCCAATAATCCCATTGCATCAGACGATCCTGCTATTCAGCAGAAAAACGGTAACCGACACCGCGAACGGTTTGTACCAGGTTGTCATGACCGCTGGGTTCCAGCGCCTTACGCAGACGACGAATGTGCACATCCACTGTGCGCTCCTCTATATATACGGTATCGCCCCAGACAAAATCCAGCAGCTGGGAGCGGTTATAGGCGCGCTCTGGGTTTTTCATAAAAAAGTGTAGTAAACGGAATTCGGTCGGTCCCAATTCAATGCGTTCACCATTCACCGAGACCCGGTGGCTTTTGGTATCCATAACCAGTTCACCCATCTGCAATTTCTGGGCATCATCATCTTCCATCGGACGACAACGACGTAAAACCGCTTTAATTCGTGCAATTAATTCAGGTGGGGAAAATGGTTTATTAATATAGTCATCAGCACCGACGCTCAGACCTTTCACCATATCTTCACTTTCGCCTTTGGCGGTGAGCATAATCACGGGAATGGATGCTAAAAACTCATTGGCACGCAGACGGCGGATAAACTCGATGCCATCAATTCCAGGTAACATCCAGTCCAGCAAAATCATGTCTGGTTGTTGATTTTTCAACCAATCCAGCCCCGTTTCGCCATCCTTGACTGCTTCGCAGGTAAATCCCGTTTGACGCAGACTGAAATTAATCATGTCACGAATGGCGGCGTCATCTTCAACCAGTAATACTGATATGCTCATATCCGATTTTTTCCTGAACTATTTTTCTAAGAATAAAGCTTAACGGCTAAATATGACAATTTGATAACAACGCTGAAAGCTTTATACAGTCTGGTCTTTGCGCGGTAACATTTTTGAAATAAAACTGGCGGACAGAATCATTAAGGCAGAAATGACCAGACAGGCTGCTAACCCGGAAACCTGATAGACCCAGCCAGATAATAATGTACCAAACAATCTTCCAGCCGCATTAGCCATGTAATAAAAACCGACATCCAGGGAAACCCCAGCCGCATCAGCATATGACACGATAAGATAGGAATGGATTGCAGAATTGATCGCAAAGATAGCGCCATAAATTAATAAGCCGACAGTTAAAGCAGGTATGACAGCCCATTCAAAATATACCGAGGCGGCAATCAATAACGGCAACACAAAGAGGGGTAAGGACCATAGCCAGACATGATAGCCATCAGGAGCATTTTGTCTGGAAAAGCCAGTCAGCTTAGGGGCAAGTGCCTGCACAATACCGTAAGCAATTACCCAAGCCGCCAGCAGACCACCGACATAAATAGGTGACCACTGTAATTGGGCATGCAAAAACACTGGTAAGGCCACCACAAACCAGATATCTCGAGAACCAAACAAAAAGAACCTTGCCAACGACAAATGATTCACCGGTGCACTTTTTGACCAGATATCACTGAATTTTGGTTTATTTTTGGCTTTACCCAGATCGCGTTGCAACATGACGATGCTGAAAATCAACACTACCAGAAGCACAATCGCCATGGCCAGTATCGCGCCACGAAAACCGATCCAGGAAAGCAGGGCCGCACCGACAAAGAAACCAACACCTTTCAGGGCATTTTTGGAGCCGGTAAGGATGGATATCCATTTAAATAAGGTTGATTGGGCGTTATCAGCCACCAGCATTTTGATGCTGGATTTGGCACTCATTTTATTCAAATCTTTGGCAATACCGGAGAGTGCCTGCGCGACCATGACATACGCCACAGTGAGCCACTGCGGATCCACCAGCAGCATTGCCAATGCAATAACCTGTAATAACAAGCCCAGATGCATTGTGACGTTTAACCCTACTCTGGCGGCCAGCCAGCCACCGACCAGGTTTGTCACTATGCCGAAAAATTCATACAGAACAAACAGCATTGCCACTTCAAGTGGGCTGTAGCCCAGTTGATGGAAAAACAATACCACCAGCATGCGTAACGCACCGTCAGAAACGGTAAACGCCCAGTAGCTGAAGGTCACGACCAGATATTGCTGAATCGCAATGGGCAATGCTTTAAGTTTATTCAGCATGTTCAAATCGTCCTGACAAATAAGCTGAAAATAATATGTCAGTTTAATGAAGATTTGATTACAGCATGATGCCTCTAATCATAAAGAAGATGCAGGCTGATAAAGTTGCCGCTGCTGGAACGGTGACCACCCACGCTGTGACGATCTTTTTCACCATATCGCGTTTAACGAACAGGTTTTTCTTTTCTTTTTTGAGGACTTTTTTGGCTTTTTTCAGCGCGGACTCTTCCTCATCAATCAATCGATAAAGCTCGGTAATACGTTGATATTCATCCACGGTTTTGGAGGGTTTTTTCTCCAGTTTTTTCAATTCGCCGCGCAGTGCATTAAGCATCTTTTTATCATCTTTGATTTCGGCTTTTTCGCGATCAATCTGGCGTTCGATTTTATTTGATTCATCCAGCCATTCACGCAGGAACCCAACCCCAAATACCCCACCAATGGCAATATGCGTTGTACTGACCGGCAATCCGAGCTGACTGGCAATGATGACGGTCAAAGCAGCAGCCATAGCGATTGAATAGGCTCGCATCTGATCCAGCTCGGTAATTTCACCACCTACGGTACGAATCAGTCTTGGACCATACAGACCCAAGCCAATGGCAATACCTAAAGCACCCACGGCCATAATCCAAAGCGGAATACCGGCTTTATCGGTGATACCACCTGACATAATGGCGTCATTTATTGCGGCCAGAGGACCGATGGCATTTGCCACGTCATTCGCACCATGAGCAAAACTTAATAAGGCCGCAGCAAAGATTAACGGAATAGTGAATTGTGCATTGACACTGGCACGATCATTTTTCATGTATTGCAGATTACTGGCCAGAGACTTTTTAACGATCCAGAACACCAGCACCCCAATCAGAAAACCAATCAATGCAGCAGCCAAAAAACTGGGGTTGGCTTGCGGAGCGATATCGACAATTGGCAGTCCATTCAGCGTAGTTATGAATTGCCCCCATACCTGCTTAAGCCCTTTGATCACCAGATAAGTGGAAAAAGCCCAGGCCATCACCGAAACATAAATCGGTACCCAACGATAGGAAGCCTGAATTTTGTCGTCGCGAAAAATGATGGTTTTTTTGATAGCCAATAAAAAAGAGGCCGCAATAATGCCTCCCATCAATGGCGAAATAATCCAGGAACTGACAATAGCCCCCATAGTGCCCCAGTCAACAATACCAAAGCCAGCGGCAGCCATACCACCGCCCATTACCCCCCCCACTATTGAGTGAGTAGTTGATACAGGCGCTCCGGCGACGGTTGCCAGATTAAGCCATAAAGCCGCTGCTAATAATGCAGCCATCATGGCCCAGACAAAGGTTTCGGTATCGGTACCAAATTGCTTGATATCAATAATGCCGCCTTTAATAGTCGACACCACTTCGCCACCAGCGATAAAGGCACCGGCTGCCTCAAAAATCATTGCGATCATAATCGCGCCGCCCATAGTCAGCGCCTTGGAGCCAACCGCCGGGCCAACGTTATTGGCTACATCGTTGGCACCGATATTCATCGCCATATAACCACCGAACACGGCGGCAATGGCTAGAAACAGGTTATTGGGAACACCACCGGAGGTAGCAAAACTGTATGCAAGAATGCCAGCGAGGAAAAATAGAGCGAAGCCTATTCGGGCTAATTCGGCATGGCTTTTTTTGTAGGCCTGTTTTTCAAGTTTATGAATGGTTTTGATTTCCACAAGACACCTGTGTTTCGCCAAAAAAGAAGGCAATTATTACAGTTTAAAGACAACATGACATCCTGTTGCACTCACCCGTGTAACGTTCGACTGTTAGAATGGTCTGTAACTGCAATGAATCAGTGGCGATAATGTAATGAAACAATTTTTAATCCTGCTCATGCTGCTCAGCAGTTTTTCCGCACAGGCGCGCCCGAGCCTGTTGGAGAAATTTGGTTTCGACAGTGCAGACTCTCCTCCTGAAGTTGATGAAGCCTTTGACTTTGAAGCGATAGTGACTGATCCCGAAACGATATTGGCAGGCTGGCAGATAATGGAAGGAAATTATCTGTATCAGAATAAAATCCGCTTCGAAATAATCGGGGATGACTCTGTACAGTTGGGCGAATTTACTTTGCCCGGCGGGCATATGAAAAATGATGCATATTTTGGTTTATCCGAGGTGTATACCAGCGATGTGCAAATCAAGCTGCCGCTGATACGTACTCAGTCCGAACCGACCCGCATCACATTAACAGCCCATTATCAGGGCTGCTCTGAAACGTTTGGTATCTGTTACCCCCCTACCCGCAAAACCTTCGATCTGGAGTTACCGGCAACAACCACAGTCAGCAAGACTGCAACCACTGAGACACAAACCTCGGCCCCGACCTCACTGCTATCTTCCACACCCCTAAGTCAGCAGGATGAAATTTCACAGCGTCTGCAAAATGACAATCTGTTGCAAATTCTGTTTGGTTTTCTGGGGCTCGGCTTATTACTGGCCTTTACCCCCTGCGTTTTCCCAATGATTCCGATTTTGTCCGGCATTATTGTCGGCCAGGGTGAGCATATTACGACCCGCCGGGCGTTTATTCTGTCACTGATTTATGTACTGGCCATGTCCGTTACCTATACAGTGGCAGGGGTTTTAACCGGCTTACTCGGCGGCAATCTCCAGGCTATGCTGCAAAATCCGTGGGTGATATCAGGCTTTGTTGGCATTTTGCTGTTACTGGCGTTATCGATGTTTGGCTTTTATGAATTGCAGTTGCCACATGCTCTGCAACAACGATTGCATCAACTCAGCCACCGTCAGCAGGGCGGTACATTAGCCGGCGTGGCATTGATGGGGCTGCTATCAGGATTAATTGTCGGGCCCTGCCTGGCTCCACCATTAGCAGGTGCCTTATTATTTATCAGTCAGCACGCAGATCCGGTGCTGGGAGGTGCGGCATTATTTGCTATGAGTATCGGCATGGGAATTCCGTTACTGATTATTGGCACCTCAGCCGGAACCTTGCTGCCCAAAGCCGGACGCTGGATGGAAAATATCAAGGCTTTTTTCGGTGTGATGCTGCTCGCTTTGGCGATATGGATGCTGGATCGCATTCTGCCGGGTTGGGCCATTCTGTTTATGAGTGGCGCCCTGCTGGTGATGACCGCAGTGTATCTGGGTGCCCTCAACAATCTGCCGATTGAAGCAACTGGCTGGCAAAAATTCTGGAAAGGTCTGGGACTTTTATCACTTATCACGGGTGCATTAATGCTCATCGGCAGTGCCAGCGGCGGACAATCCATTTTGCAGCCTTTGCATAAATTAAGCCTTTCGCCCGGCACAACAGCCCCTCAACCCGCTCTGCAATTTACCTATGTCAACTCACTGGAAGAACTGCAGTCTCAGCTGCAGCAAAGTAATAAGCCGGTGATGCTCGATTTTTATGCCGACTGGTGTACCGATTGCAAAAACATGGAACAAACGACTTTCCGTGATGCCGAGGTCATCAGCACGTTGCAGAATTTTACTTTGCTGAAAGTGGATCTCACTGACAATACTGATGCGCATCAAACCTTGTTAAAATCATTGCGGGTATTTGGTCCACCCAGCATGTTGTTTTTTGACGAAAATGCAGAAGAATCGGCTGAACATCGTCTGGTCGGGCACGTCTCAGCCGCCCAGTTGAACGCTCATCTGGCAGATTTCCAGGCCAGATAATTAAAACTGCAAGAACTTCTCTATTTCGACGAAATTAGCGACAAAAAGCCGGATTTTTAGTTAAAAAGCTGGACAATAAAGCGTTAGCTGGTGCAAAATCTCGGCTTATATTTCCAGTGTTGGTGTGTTGTTATTATGGCGAAATTTCTAGTATTGCATGGCCCCAATCTGAATTTGTTGGGTCAGCGCGAGCCTGAAATTTATGGTGCCACCACGTTAGACGATATCAATACCCGCCTGGCTGAGTTAGCTCAGGCTGATGGCCATCAACTTGATTCACTGCAAAGCAATGCCGAACATGAATTGGTCTCGGCTATACAATCAGCACGTCAGCAATATGATTTTATTTTAATTAATCCCGCAGCTTTTACTCACACCAGCGTAGCCATTCGTGATGCATTAGCTGCGGTCGCAATACCTTTTATAGAAATACATCTTTCCAATGTGCATCGTCGTGAAGCATTCCGGCAACAGTCCTACTTTTCAGATTTGGCTGTTGGCGTGATTTGCGGTCTCGGTGCTCAGGGATATGAATTGGCATTACAAGCTGCCACTAAACAACTCAACCCTTAAGGCTAAATCATGGATATTCGTAAAATAAAAAAATTGATTGATTTGATTCAGGAATCGGATGTTGCTGAAATCGAAATTTCTGAAGGTGAAGAATCTGTTCGTATCAGCCGCGCCAGTTCCGCTTATCCACAACAACAATATTTTGCTGCACCACAACCCGCACCTGCTGCACAGAGCACACCGTCATTTGCCAGTGAAGCGGCAAACACCGCGACGGCAGCAGCGGCAACAAAATCCTCTAACGAAGCCAATGCTGTGCGCTCGCCCATGGTTGGTACCTTTTACGGTTCACCCTCACCCGATGCGGCGGCTTTCGTGGAAGTAGGTCAGCAGGTATCCGCCGGTGATGTGATTTGCATCATCGAAGCGATGAAAATGTTCAATCAGATTGAAGCGGATCGTAGCGGTATTGTTAAAGCCATCCTGGTTGAAGATGGTCACCCGGTTGAGTATGACGAACCATTAATCGTTATCGAATAATTTTGCTGACAGCTTCGGCTGTTATGGCAAACCCAAAACTGCGGATAAAACAACATGATTGATAAAATTGTCATCGCTAATCGTGGCGAGATTGCTTTGCGTATTCTCAGAGCATGCTGGGAATTAGGCATTAAAACGGTTGCTGTTCACTCTGATGTGGATCGTGATTTGAAACATGTATTACTGGCTGATGAAAGTGTCTGCATTGGTCCAGCGGCATCGAACCTCAGCTACCTGAATGTCCCCGCGTTGATCAGTGCCGCCGAGATTACCGATGCAACGGCTATCCATCCCGGATATGGCTTCCTGTCTGAAAATGCAGACTTTGCTGAGCGTGTTGAACAAAGCGGCTTTATTTTTATCGGTCCGCGTTCTGAAACAATTCGGATGATGGGTGACAAGGTTGAAGCCATCAAAGCGATGAAAGCGGCCGGGGTTCCGTGTGTTCCCGGTTCAGACGGCCCGCTGGGTAACGATGATCAGACCAATCTGCGTCTGGCAAGAGAAATTGGTTATCCGATTATCATCAAAGCCGCCGGCGGCGGTGGTGGACGTGGTATGCGTGAAGTGCATAGTGAAGCGCATCTGCTCAATGCTATTTCCCTGACCAAGAGTGAAGCAAAATCTGCCTTCAGTAATGATATGGTTTACATGGAAAAATTCCTGGAAAACCCACGTCATATCGAGTTTCAGGTGCTGGCCGATGAGCATGGCAATGCAGTGCATTTAGGTGAACGAGACTGCTCAATGCAGCGTCGTCATCAGAAAGTCGTCGAAGAAGCACCGGCTCCGGGTATTACCCCTGAAATGCGTGCTCGCATGGGTAAAGTCTGTGCCGATGCCTGTGTCCGCATTGGCTATCGCGGTGCGGGTACCTTTGAATTTCTTTATCAGGACGGTGAGTTCTATTTCATCGAGATGAACACCCGCATACAGGTAGAGCATCCGGTCACTGAACGGGTCACCGGTATTGATTTGGTTGCCGAACAGATTCGTATTGCTTCTGGCATGCCATTATCATTCAGCCAGGAAGACATCATTATCCGTGGTCATGCCATTGAATGCCGAATTAACGCTGAAGATCCACGTACTTTTATGCCAAGTCCTGGTCTGGTCACCCATTATCATGCTCCGGGCGGTGCGGGTATTCGCATGGATTCACATCTGTACAGTGGCTATAAGGTTCCACCTAATTATGACTCGTTAATTGGCAAACTCATTGCCTATGGTAATACCCGTGAATCAGCCATTGCGCGGATGCGTACTGCATTGAAAGAAATTGGTATTGAAGGCATTAAAACTAACGTTGAACTACAACGTGACATTATGGATGACACGCATTTCCAGACCGGTGGCACCAATATCCACTACCTTGAAAAGAAACTCGGACTTTAAGTCCGTTCGTTATGGCCTGGATCCAACTTATTTTTACCAGCTCACCGAAGCTGGCAGAGTCATTATCTGATGCTCTGTCTGAATGCGGTGCAGCCGCTGTTACCTTTCAGGATAACGCTGATCAACCTATCTATGAACCAGCTATTGGTGAAACGCCTTTATGGTCTGCGACGTCGGTCATTGCCCTGTTTGATGCCGAGACAGACACAGAAGCGCTGCTGACTGCCCTTCGCTCCCAGATTGGCGAGTTGCCTGACCATCGTATTGAAGCCGTGGAGGATAAAGACTGGGAACGCGAATGGATGGAAAATTTCAAACCCATCTGTTTCGGTGAGAAATTATGGATCGTGCCCAGCTGGCATGAACCGCCACAGCCCAACGCCGTCAATATTCTGCTGGATCCGGGACTGGCCTTCGGTACGGGAACGCATCCGACAACGGCTTTATGTCTGCAATGGCTGGATAAAGCCGATTTAACCGGTAAAACCGTAATTGATTATGGTTGTGGCAGTGGCATCCTGGCGATAGCCGCCGCCTTGTTAGGCGCCAATAAAGTGATTGGTGTAGACACTGATCCACAGGCATTGGAAGCAACCCAAGCCAACGCACAACGTAATGGTGTGATCATCGAGACCTACCTGCCACAGCATTGCCCAACGGTTGAATGTGATTTACTGCTAGCGAATATTCTGGCGGGTCCTTTAATGGAACTGATGCCACGCTTTGTAGAATTAACCCGACCTGACACACAACTGGTGTTATCGGGAATTCTGGATGTGCAGGCCGATACCGTTAGCCAGCATTACCAGACCGAGTTTAAAATGGATAACGCGGTTGTGCTGGAAGAATGGGTGCGTTTGAGTGGAGTTCGTCATGGCTGATAAAGCGCTATCTATCGGTCCTTATACCCTGCCAAATAATCTGTTTCTGGCACCGATGGCCGGGGTCACTGATCGTCCTTTTCGCCAATTGTGTCGAAAACTCGGTGCCGGAATGGCGGTTTCAGAAATGATCACTGCCAATAAAGCGTTATGGGCCAGTAAAAAATCACTGTTACGTGCCAACCATGAAGGTGAACCAGAACCACGCAGCGTACAGATTGCCGGCGCCGATCCACAGATGATGGCTGAAGCTGCACGCCACAATGTGGCAGAAGGCGCACACATCATCGATATAAACATGGGATGCCCGGCGAAAAAAGTCTGTAATGTGATGGCAGGTTCGGCATTGCTGCAACATGAAAAGCTGGTCGGCGAGATTCTGGAAGCTGTAGTGAATGCCGTTGATGTTCCGGTGACATTAAAAATCCGTACCGGCTGGGATCGTGATAATCGTAATGGCGTCAGGATTGCCCGAATTGCCGAAGATGCTGGAATTAAGGCTCTGGCAGTACATGGCCGAACCCGTGCCGATGCCTATAAAGGTGATGCCGAATACGACACCATTGCTGAAATCAAATCCCGTATCGCCATTCCTGTCATTGCCAATGGTGATATCGAAACGCCAGAAAAAGCCTTGTTGGTTTTACAGCAAACCGGTGCTGATGGTTTGATGATTGGTCGGGCTGCCCAAGGCAACCCTTGGATATTCCAGCAGATAAATCATTTTCTGCAAACCGGTGAGAATTTGGCAGAACCCTCTGTAACAGAAGTGCAACAAATCTTGATTTGTCACCTCAACACGCTGTACGATTTCTATGGTGAATATTCCGGTGTGCGCATGGCACGCAAGCACATTGCTTGGTACAGCAAAGGGTTACGCAATGGCAATGCCTTTCGCCAACAAATGAATACACTGGAGAAAGCTGAACAACAGCTGGCTTTTACAGATGCATTTTTTGCGCAACTCGCTGACAAGGATTCACTGGCCGCATGAATAAAGCATTGAACGACGAATTTGCTGACTGTATTGATCTGGGCGTAACCGCGGAACAACAACACGCGCCCTTAAATCAATGTGTCACCAATGCACTGAAAACCTACTTTGAACAACTGGACGGCCACTCCCCTGCTAATTTATATGAAATGCTGATGACCGAGGTTGAAGTACCTCTGTTACAAGCCGCCTTGGCCCATACCCAAGGCAATCAAAGTCGCGCTGCAGAAATTCTGGGCATTAACCGCGGCACGCTACGAAAAAAACTCAAGCAATACGGCTTGTAAACAAGCCTGAATCCCAATCTGGAATCCTGATGAACTCGATTAAACGCGCACTGTTGAGTGTTTCTGACAAAACCGGCATTGTTGAATTTGCCAAACAACTGCAAGATCTGAACGTTGAACTACTCTCCACCGGCGGTACGGCTAAATTACTTAGCGAAGCCGGCTTGAACGTCAAAGAAGTCTCCGAACACACCGGTTTTCCGGAAATGATGGATGGCCGCATTAAAACCCTGCATCCGAAAATTCATGGTGGCCTGCTGGGTCGTCGGGGCAAGGATGACGACATCATGCAGCAACATGACATCGCTCCAATTGATTTGGTAGTCGTAAACTTATATCCGTTTGAAGCCACCGTGGCGCGTGAAGACTGCCCGCTGGAAGACGCTATAGAAAATATTGATATTGGCGGCCCGACCATGTTGCGTGCAGCAGCAAAAAATCATGCTGATGTGACGGTTGTTGTAGATCCGGCTGATTACTCGCGAGTCATTGAACAGATTCAATCGCAGGGTGGAACGGATGATCACACCCGTTTTGATCTGGCACTGAAAACCTTTGAACATACAGCACACTACGATGGTGCGATTGCCAATTATCTTGGCACTATTCAGGCTGATAAAAGCAAAGCCGCATTCCCGCGTACATTTAACAGTCAGTTCCAGCTCAAACAAGCGATGCGTTATGGGGAAAACCCACATCAAAAAGCTGCTTTTTATGTGGAGAAGCAGGCTGAAACCGGTTCAATCGGTGCCGCTACCCAGTTACAGGGCAAGGAATTGTCCTATAACAACATCGCCGATACTGATGCCGCGCTGGAATGTGTCAAAGTCTTTAACGACAAACCGGCGTGTGTCATTGTTAAGCATGCCAATCCCTGTGGTGTCGCCACAGCAGATGATTTGCTGACTGCCTATGAGCTGGCCTATCAAACCGATCCGACTTCGGCATTTGGCGGCATTATCGCCTTTAACCGTGAACTGGATGGAAAAACGGCACAAGCCATTATTGATCGTCAGTTTGTTGAAGTGATTATCGCACCTAAAATCAGTGATGCCGCCAAAGCCGTTGTCGCTGGCAAAGCCAATGTGCGTTTGCTGTGCAGTGGTGATTTCCCGACGACTCCTGCCACTGATTTTGATTTCAAACGTGTGACAGGTGGGTTACTGGTGCAGGATCGTGATATCCAGATTGTCAGCGAGGCTGAATTAAAAGTTGTCACTAAACTGCAGCCTACCCAAGAACAACTGGCTGATCTGCTATTTGCGTGGCGTGTAGCCAAATTTGTGAAATCCAATGCGATTGTCTATGCCAAAAATCAGCAGACAGTTGGAATTGGCGCCGGCCAGATGAGCCGTGTGGTTAGCAGTCGCATTGCTGGAATTAAAGCCAATGATGCAGGCTTGACTGTTCCGGGCGCAGTAATGGCATCCGATGCCTTCTTCCCGTTCCGTGATGGTCTTGATGCGGCTGCCGAAGCAGGTATCAGTGCGGTAATCCAACCGGGTGGTTCGATGCGCGATGACGAAGTCATTGCTGCAGCGGATGAGCATGGTATTGCAATGGTATTTACCGGCATGCGGCATTTCCGCCACTAAGTTTGAGTGACTTGTGGATCGCGCCCAGGCTCTACGTGTATTTCAGGCACATAACCGCGCCCGAATCAGCCGTTTAATAGAGCTGGCACCACACAAACAGGCGATGTTCTATCGCCTGTTGCCATTATTATTTCATATCAACCATAAACTGCTGCCGGGGTATGTCAGTGATGACTGCCCGGCTGGCATTATGGATTATCAACCTGATAGCGAAGCGCTCAACAGTGCTATCAATCTGAATCGAAATTTCAGTCATCGCCGCAAAGCGTTAAGACGTTATGCATTACGCGGTATCTATTTGCTTAATCCTGCAGGACAAATCCGCTATCCAGACCCTGCCAGCTTTGATCTATGGCTGGTGCATCATGCCACCTTAAAAACTGATCAACTGGCTATTTTGCAAAACAAAGTTGAAGGTATTGTTCAGTGGGCGGCAACGCTGGGCATTGAGTTGCGATTTCGATTACTGGATGAAACACAGTGCCAAAACGAGACTATTTCAAGTGCCGAAAGAGAAGCATTTTATTTACAGGGTCTGTGTATTGCCGGCAGCGCCCCGCTTTGGTGGTTAATTACCAGCGAAGAACATCAGACATATTTGCAAATTGCTGAAAGGTTATTGTCGCAAAGAGGCTTAACCCAAATCAGTTTGCTGAATTTTGGTTTTGATCGCTCCCCCCATCCTGAGCACCTGTTTAATCAGGCCTGCCAGATGTTTAGCAAAGCTATTGATGGTGATGTAACAGCATTTCTGGATTTAATCTTTATACAGTCTCAATTGAAATTATTTCCTGGGATTGTGCATTTGTCTGACCGCTATAAAGAAAAGGTCGAGCATGGCGAAACCGATAGTCTGCAAGTAGAACCTGCCAGTCTCAAACTGACCGAAATAGAAAGAAACGCAGCGAATGATGTGCAACAACTAGCAAGGCAGGCTTATTATGTTTTGTGTGGAGAACGCTTATCCCAACAGGTAAAACATCCCCAGTTTGCCTGGCGCCGCCATAGCCTGCAAAGCATTTATAAAGACTGGAACTGGTCGGCAGAAACCTTAAAAAAAGAAGATAGCCGTTCAACCTGGGATTATCCCCAACGTCATCAATGGTGGTTGAGTCTTAGCCCAAAACTAAATGGATTCGCATCAGATCTGCAGCAGTTTGCCAGGCAGCATCCGGGCAGCGATGCGAGTCAGCTCAAGGTGCTGGAAAAAGCACTCGCGCTGTCGCTGGATACTACCGAGTCAATTATTGAACAATTACCAGTTGCGCTACAAATGACAGATGGGCCGGAGCAACTTTACCTTTACCGGTTCACTGATCAAATGGAATGGAAACTCAGCTCAATACCGCTTAATGACGCGAAACAGGTTGGCCTGAAACAGCATACATCGCTGACATATCTTCTGGTGTGGGCCGTTCGCAATCATATTCTGACCACACGTAGCTGGTTAAGAGTGGCAGATCAAAAGCAGCAGATAAACATTAATCTGGTACTTGAACTGACCCAAAACTTGTTGAAATCATCATTACCGTTGCATCAGAGCGTCGTGAGTAAGGAAGTATTTCTGCAACCGGCTAAAGCGGAGCGTTTAATGCTGTTTGCCAATCTGCAAACGACTGGTAATGATATCCAGCAAAGTGGTCCGATACAGATGGCCAGTCTGAACAATGATCCCTTAAGTTATACTTCAAACAGACAGAATCTTGTCAGCAGTCTGGATCTGTTGCTCTATACCAGTTGGGGACAATGGCATCATTACCGTTTTGATGGCGATAATGCGGTCACTAAAGCCCTAAGCCAGGTACTTAAATGGCAGCCAACCGCACAACTGAGCAGCCATATTTCATGCTGGTGCGCCACCGGCTTTTTTGGTCAGGCGATTAATACCCGTTTGCAGCAATTGTTTGACGCCGTATTGACCCATTATCAATATCATCCAAGACAAGGTCGTTATCTGATGCTGCTGGGAGACCATCTATCTCAGCTGCAATGGCAAGATGATCAACTGCAAATAAAACAGTTTGCAGCAGAAAAAGACCTCAAGCATGCTCTCGCAGAGGAACAAAAACATTACCTGCCGACCCGTGTCGATAGCTATCTGGATAGTGACAATCTGCTTAATTCGATGCTGCTATATCAACAACCGCAGACAGTCAGTTTGTTTGCCTATCGCCTGACAGATACCACAGAGATCTATGTTATTGATGAACTCGGACGTCTGCAGCAATTTGCCTATCCATCATTAACGGAAGCGCAGATCCTTGCCCAGTTGAAACTGTTTATTCGTAATAGCGTGGGTGATGCGGTAGTGCAATGCGATTGTTATCAACTTTTAAGACAGCAACAGCGTTGGCAAATAAATCCGATCCAACCCTCCAGACCAGAGTCAGCCACATTCTCGGTTATTTGGCAGATTACCGGTGCTCAACTGGCATTAAGCCTGAAGCCACAAACCGTTAAAACCGATCTCGGTGATCCGCAGCTTATTCCGCTTCTGGCTGAATTATTTCAACACAATACGGGTCATAAACCTGCGATTTATTTCATTGATAAATTACAGTTTGTGCCTAAGGCACCTTATTCGAGTCTGTTTTTCCTGAACCGCAAATACGAATTAGAGCAGCAGTTTAATCAGGTAAAGCTTTAGATTTCGCCGCAGCTCTTTTATGATGTGGAACCTGACTCATTACAAAGAATACGTATGATTAAAGTAGGAATTGTCGGTGGCACGGGATATACCGGTGTTGAACTGCTTCGTTTATTAGCCATTCATCCTGAGGTCTCTCTGGAGATCATCACTTCACGCAGCGAAGCTGGTATACCGGTGAGTGATTTGTATCCTAACCTTCGCGGCCATGTTGATTTGTGCTTTACCGTTCCTGATGACGATGCATTAGCGGCCTGTGATGTGGTTTTCTTTGCCACCCCTCATACCGTTGCTATGGCAAGTGTGCCATCGTTAATCGATCGTGGCGTTAGAGTGATTGATTTATCAGCTGACTTTCGACTGAAGAATATCCCGTTGTGGGAAAAATGGTATAACACTCCCCATACCTGCCCACATTTGGCAGAACTGGCCGTCTATGGATTGCCAGAGCTCAATCGTGAAGCCATTCGCGAAGCACAGTTAGTGGCTGTTGCCGGGTGTTATCCGACTGCTGTGCAGTTAGGCTATATGCCTTTGCTGGAAGCTGGGCTGATTGATCCACTACATTTGATTGCTGATGCGAAATCAGGTGTCAGCGGCGCCGGACGCAAAGCCAGTTTTGGCACTATGCTGACTGAAGCCAGCGAGAATATGAAGGCCTATGCCGTTGCCGGTCATCGTCATTTACCTGAAATCCGTCAGGGTCTGAATCAGATGCATGGCACCGAAGTAGGTCTGACGTTTGTACCTCATCTCACACCGATGATTCGTGGTATCCATGCCACTTTGTATAGCCAGCTACTCAAATCAACTGATCTACAAAGCTTATTTGAACAACGTTTTGCTGATGAACCCTTTGTTGATGTAATGCCCGCAGGTTCTCATCCTGAAACCAGGAGTGTACGCGGTGCCAATGTTTGCAGAATAGCCGTACATCAACCTGAAAATGCTGATACTGTTGTGGTGTTATCAGTTATTGATAATCTGGTTAAAGGTGCATCAGGACAGGCGATACAAAATATGAATATCATGTTCGGTCTTGATGAGCGTCTTGGCATTAACCACATAGCAACCCTACCCTGATGAGCTCACCTCTCGATAGTTACGTTATAAAACCAAAGCGCCCGCTGCGCTTTGTTGTCTGGTTAATAATAGCTATCGTTATCAGTGGACTTCTCCAGTGGTACTGGTTTAATCGTGACAGCGGCAATACAGCCCAGCTGATCGAGCAAAATCAGCAAATGACGGAACAGATTGCTGCAATGAAAACCGAGCTGATACAACAGTCGGAGCTGCTGCAAAACCAGGAACAAGTTCAGGCTATGCATCAGGCAACAGCCCAGCAATTACAGAATCGATTGCAACAACTGCAAAAGAAAGTAATTGAGCTAAATAAAGAATTACTTTTTTATCAAAATATTACCCAGGGTAACAGTACCAGTGAACTGCAAATACGCGATTTACAGTTACGGCCAGAAACCGAGAACTCAGATCAAGTTCGCTATCGGTTGGTCATTACCCAGGGTAAAAATATCAGCGAACCGATTACCGGTGAGGTGATTATCCGATTGCAAAATACTGAAGGTGAAGGCGACGAGGCCAAAGCGATCGATCTCAACATCACCGAGCATCCTCTTAATCTCCGTCATGTTCAGGTTATTGAGGGTGTCTTCAATCTTGGTGAATTATCAGATCCTGAACAAATCAGCGTCAGTTTGCGCCAGAAAGACAAAATACTAATTTCACGCAGCTTTGATTGGCAAACAGAAACACCCGTCGGGCAATGAGGTAATTCATGTTCAGCAGCAAAAAAAATAAACGGCGTAAGGCCGCCCGTATTGACACATTAATTGGTGAGAACACCCATTTTAAAGGCGATATTCACTTTAGCGGTGGTTTACGAATAGATGGTGTAATCACTGGCAATATTACTGCTGATGAAGGTGAGCCCGCATTATTAACGCTGAGTGAAAAAGGCCGCATAGAAGGCGAAGTCCGGGTGCCATTTCAAATTATCAATGGTGATGTCAAAGGCAATTTATATGCAGTTGAACATATTGAACTCGCCAATAAAGCACGTATCAATGGCAATGTTTTTTATAAGTTGCTGGAAATGGCAGTTGGCAGTGAAGTCAACGGAAAATTAATACATGTCGGCGAAGCGGAAGAAACCGACTTGAGCCTTGAACATTCCCAAACCGATCCCAATTTAAACCTTGAACAACAGACCTAGGGGCTGTTGATCTTTCAGAGCCGCTTCTGTTTTGACTGAAAAATGGCCTCAATAATTGGTAGCGCTTAAAGATAAAGAGACCATAATACTTGACTATTTTAGTCAGAATTGGATAATAAATGAACAATCTTAGATATCAACGGAGTAAATCATGACGAGCGAAATGCCAAGTCCAGTTCTATTCACCGATTCGGCTGCGTCAAAAGTCAGCGAACTCATTGCCGAAGAAGGTAATGATCAATTAAAACTGCGCGTATTTATCACTGGCGGTGGTTGCTCCGGGTTTCAATATGGTTTTACATTTGAAGAAGAAGTCAGTGAAGGTGATACCGAAGTCGAAAAATCCGGTGTCACTTTATTGATTGATCCTGCGAGTTACCAATATCTGGTAGGTGCCGAAATTGACTATACTGATGGAGTGGAGGGCTCACAATTTGTGATCCGTAATCCTAACGCTACGACAACATGTGGCTGTGGTTCTTCTTTCTCTCCATAACTGTCCCTGAACATAATTGAATCAAAACCACTATACCGCCATGCGGTGTAGTGGTTTTTTTATGTCCATTGATTTTATTTTCTAATCGCAGACAAACTGATATAAAGTTTATTTAAGGAAATCCACCTGCATGCTCTCCAAATGGCAATGGTTACTCGCACAACTCACTCGCACATTATGGGTTCGTGCTTCTTTTTTTGCGTTGCTCGCAGTGGTGACAGCACTGATTGCCATTCCAGCTCAGCAAATGATCGACAACCCATTTCCGTTTAGCGTCGGTTCAGATTCCGTCGGGCAGATTTTAGATATCCTGGCTTCAAGCATGTTAGCGGTAACCACATTTTCATTAAGTGTGATGGTGTCGGCCTATACTGCAGCAAGTAGTAACGTAACACCTCGTGCCACCAAACTAGTAGAACAAGACACCACTACTCAGAATGTTTTAGCCACATTTATTGGTTCTTTTTTATATAGTCTGGTCGGCATTATTGCTTTGAGCACCGATCAATATGGTGAAAATGGTCGCCTGATTTTGTTTATTGTGACCATCGGTGTGATTATTTTGATTGTCATTACCATTCTGCGCTGGATTGAACATCTTTCTCAACTTGGTCGCGTGGGAGAAACCACCGAGCGGGTCGAAAATGCAGCCGCCAATACCATTACTCAGCGTATTCAACATCCCACTTTTCGCGCAAAAAGGCTCTTTGAGAAAAATGATATTCCTGACAATGCCAACGCTATTTATGCCAAAAGCATTGGCTATGTCCGACATATTGATGTTGGTGCATTAAATGATTACGCCAAACAATATGAGGCTGAAATCGGTGTACTGGCATTACCAGGTGAATTTGTACACCCAGCCAAGCCTATTGGGTGGATAAATACCGAGACCAGTGATGAAATGATTACTAAAATCTGTTCTGCTGTGACATTAGGTAATGAACGTTCATTTGACCAGGATCCCCGCTTTGGTTTGTCAGTTTTAGCCGAAATAGCCTCGCGGGCACTTTCCCCTGCCGTAAATGATCCCGGCACCGCTATTGATGTTATCAATCGTGGATTTCGACTTCTTGTTCCCTGGAAAGGCTATAAATTTGCTGATAGCGATGAGCAGATAATCTATCGCCATGTTCGGGTGCCAGAATTGGAATTGGGTGATCTGCTGGATGATATTTTTATGCCAATCGAACGTGATGGTACCAACATGATAGAGGTGCAACTTCGCTTGCAGCAAGCACTTGCGGCCTTACATAAAATCTCGGCAGAAGTCTTTGGAGAAGAAGTATCCCGTCATTTACAGCTGATGAAACAGCGGACAGATCAATCTTCATTGGTGGAAGCGGATAAACAGCGTTTAAAACCAATTTACGATCAATTAATCTCATCCGAACCAATTATTCAGGACACCTTACTGTAAAAATTTTCTGACGTTAACTTTACCTTAACTTAACGCATGTATATTATGAATGAACGTTCATTCATAATAAGTCAACTATGTCTCCAGCCAAAAGCACTGCCGATAAACGTGAAGCTATTTTCTGTGCCACCTTAAAGTTGCTCTCCAACTACGGTTTTCATGGTTTTTCGATTAAACAACTTGCCGAAGAGGCTGGTGTTGCCACTGGCACCATTTATCTTTATTTCAAAGATCGGGATGAACTGATCCGTGAGCTCAATACCCACATAATTGATGACTTTATCAAAGCAACACTGGAGGGCCATGATCAGCAGCAACCACTCAAACAACAATATCGACGAATGTGCTGCAATCTCTGGCGCTTTTGCATCGAAAATCCCTGCATAACGCACAGCAAGGCACAATTTGATCATCTGCCCCCGGATATTTTACGTAGTCAGCGTAGTCATGCCTGGGATGCGCTTCAACCGCTTAAGGATTTGTTTGAAAAAGGACGAGCAACACAACAAATTAAAAACTTATCCGACGATATTCTGATCAGTCTGAGTTTTGAACCTTATCTGTTTCTCGCCCGCCAACATTTAATCGACGTTATCAAAGTTGATAACGATGCCCTGACTAATATTATTGATGCAAGCTGGGATGCAATCGCCTGCTCGCCTTCACAGAATGACGATACTGACGGACAAGACAATCAGGAGTAGTAAATGCCACGCCATTTTTTATCTGTTAAAAAATTGATGCTGATAAGTTTATTGACGCTCAATATGGCAGCATGCCAATTCTCCGACTCTCAAGATGCCCAGCAAAATACACAGCAAGCTGCTCCGAAAGTGGATGTGGTGAGCCTGATTCCACAAACGGTCACGATCAAAACGGAATTACCGGCAAGAACGGTAGCTTTCCGCCAGGCTGAAGTCAGACCCCAGGTAAATGGCATTATTCAAAACCGACTGTTTGAAGAAGGCGCTGACGTTAAAGCCGGTCAACAGTTGTATCAAATCGATGAAGCACCTTTTCAAGCCGCTTTACAAATGGCTAAAGCAGAACTGGCCCGGGCCCGGGCCAATATTCAATCAACTAAAGCCCGTGCAGAACGATTTAAAGGGCTGATTGATAACAAAGCCATCAGTCAGCAAGATTATGATGATGCCCAGGCAGCGTATTTACAGGCACAGGCAGAAGTTTCCGTGGCGCAGGCGAATATTCAAACTGCTGAAATAAATTTACGATATACCAAGGTAAATGCCCCTATAGATGGTCGCACTGGACGGTCGAATATTACCGAAGGTGCCCTGGTCACAGCACAACAGGAATCACCTTTAACCACCATCACGCAGACCGATCCGATTTATGTCGATATATCGCAGGCATCAAAAGAGGTGCTTCGTTTACGCCGGCAATTACTCTCCGGGAGAATTTCAGAAGAAGATACCGTGCAAGTTAAATTAACGCTGGAAGATGGCTCAACCTATCAACATCAAGGTGAACTGCAATTCTCTGAAGTTAATGTCAATGAAGATACTGGCAGTCTGGTGATGAGGGCTAAATTCCCCAATCCGGATGGCCTGCTGTTACCAGGCATGTATGTCAAAACTGAAATCAATGAAGGAACCATGCCTGACGCCATTTTGGTTCCCCACAAAGCCGTGATGTTTTCTCGCGAGGGAACCGCAAGCGTAATGTTGGTAAACGATGAAAATATTGTTGAACAACGGCCAATAGAAGTCAGACAGTCCATTGATCATAACTGGCTGGTCTCTGACGGGCTCTCCGGTGGAGAAAAAGTAGTTGTGGAAGGTTTGCAAAAAATTGCCGTCGATTCTGCCGTGGAGATTGAGATTGAAACTGAAACCTCCCTCCAGCAGGCTCAGGAGTAATCATGGCACGTTTTTTTATTGATCATCCGATATTTGCATGGGTTATTGCAATATTAATCATGCTGGCTGGCTTGCTGTCGATTTTTCAGCTGCCGATAGCACAATATCCCGGTATAGCTCCAACAGCGATTGAAATCCGTACCGCCTACCCTGGCGCCTCAGCCAAAGTAGTAGAAGATTCAGTAATTCAGGTAATCGAGCAAAACCTGACCGGACTGGATGATCTGCAATATATCAGCTCCACCAGTGACTCCAGTGGTGTTGGCCAGATTACGGTCACTTTCCAGGCAGATACTGATCCGGATATTGCTCAGGTTCAAGTGCAAAATAAACTGCAGGCAGCCATGCCTTTATTGCCTCAGGATGTTCAGCAGCAAGGGATTCGGATCACTAAATCCAGTACCGGTTTTTTGATGGTATTGGGCTTTGTTTCCAATAATGGAAAAATGGATCGCTATGATATTGCCGATTATGTGGCGGCTAATATTCAGGACCCTGTCAGCCGGGTAAATGGGGTTGGGCAAATTAATTTGTTCGGGTCGCAATATGCGATGCGGATCTGGCTAAATGCCAACAATCTGGCCAACTATAAATTAACCACCGAAGATGTCGTTAACGCGATTCGCGAGCAGAACGTCCAGATTGCAGCGGGTGAGATTGGTGGAACACCAGCCGTTGAAGGACAGCAGATTGCCGCCAGCATAGTGGTCGAAACCCGGATGGAAACGGTTAGTGAATTTGAAAATATCCTGCTACGTGTCAACCAGGATGGATCGGAAATCCGCATTAAAGATGTAGCCAATGTGTCACTGGGTGGTGAAAACTTTCAATTTGAAACCGAATACAACAAACAGTCAGCTGCCGGTCTGGGCATCACATTAGCGTCGGGGGCAAATGCGCTGGAAACCGCTCAAATGATCCGTGACCGAATATCGGAACTTGAACCGTTTTTCCCTGAAGGCCTGGAAGTCACATACCCTTATGACACCACTCCTTTTGTCAAAATATCCATTGAAGGGGTAGTCAAGACTCTGGTTGAAGCCATGATTCTGGTATTCCTGGTCATGTATCTGTTCTTACAGAATTTTCGTGCCACGCTGATCCCGGCGGTTGCCGTTCCAGTGGTTATTTTGGGAACGTTTGGCATCCTTTTCGCGTTTGGCTTTTCCATTAATATGCTGACCATGTTTGCCATGGTGCTGGCCATCGGGCTGTTGGTCGATGATGCCATCGTGGTGGTGGAAAACGTCGAACGTGTTATTCATGAAGATGGTTTATCACCCAAAGAAGCCACGCGTAAGTCGATGGATCAGATTACCGGAGCTTTGGTCGGTATTGTGTTAACGGTTTCTGCCGTGTTTATTCCAATGGCTTTTTTCCCGGGCTCAACCGGGGTCATTTATCGGCAATTTTCCATTACCGTTGTTGCGGCAATGGCTTTATCACTTTTGATCGCGTTAACGCTCACCCCAGCTCTATGTGCTTCATTATTAAAAGATGCTAAACACGACCCAGCCAAAAAACGTGGCTTTTTTGGCTGGTTTAATCGCAGCTTTGAAAAAACCAGCAAGGGAACTCAGAATGCCGTTGGCTATCTGATCAAACGTTCTGCACGCGTTATGCTGATTTACCTATTGATTGTGGCAGGTCTGGCCTATTTATTTACCCAGTTGCCTTCGTCCTTTTTCCCGGATGAAGATCAGGGCATTTTATTTACTGAAATGCAGTTACCGGTCAACGCCTCGAAACAGCGTTCTATTGAAGTGATGAATCGCATTGAAGATTATTACCTTGAACAGGAAGGTGATAATGTCGAATCAGTGTTTTCTGTTATCGGCTATAGCTTTAGTGGTCGCGGACAGAATAGTGGTCTTATTTTTGTTAATTTAAAAAGCTGGGATCAGCGCACAGCGCCAGAACAAAGTGCTCAGGCAATTGCCAATCGTGCTTCGGGCTATTTCAGTCAGTTTAAAGATGCGGTGGCTTTTGCTATTGCCCCTCCTCCCATTCGTGAGCTGGGTAATGCCAGTGGCTTTAATATGATGTTGCAGGATTTAGGTGGCATGGGTCATGAAGAACTGGTCAAAGCCCGAGACACTCTGTTAATGCAAGCTAATCAGGATCCACGTTTAAATCAGGTGAGGCACAGCGGTTTGCAGGATCGCCCCCAATTCAAAATTGATATTAATCACCAAAAAGCCATGGCTTTTGGTGTCTCGTTGGATGATATCAACAGCACCTTTGGAACAGCGTGGGGATCCACTTATGTAAATGATTTTATTGACAAAGGTCGTGTCAAAAGAGTCTATGTACAGGGTGATGCCCCGTTTCGCATGATGCCCGAAGATGTAGGAGACTGGTATGTGCGTAATAGTAGTGGAGAGATGGTGCCTTTATCAGCCATCAGTGATTCGCGATGGATATACGGGTCACCACGCCTTGAACGCTACAATGGTGTTCCTGCGATGAACATTCAGGGACAAGCCGCCGCAGGATTAAGCTCAGGTGAAGCCATGCAAGCCATGGAAGAACTGGTTGATCAATTACCTGAGGGCTTTGGCTATGAATGGACGGCTCTGTCTTTACAGGAACGTGCATCCGGGGCCCAGGCACCACTTTTATATGCGTTATCGATTCTGGTGGTATTTCTGTTTTTAGCCGCTTTATATGAAAGCTGGTCGGTACCTTTCTCTGTCATGCTGGTGGTTCCGCTGGGTGTACTTGGAGCTGTGCTGTTTGCCTTAAGCAGAGGAATGTCCAATGACATCTACTTTCAGGTTGGCCTATTAACCACCATAGGTTTATCGGCTCGAAATGCCATTTTAATCGTCGAATTTGCTAAATCCCTTTATGAAGAGGGTAAGTCGCTATCGGAGGCGACACTGGAAGCCATCAGAATGCGTCTGCGCCCAATTGCCATGACAGCACTTACTTTCATGCTGGGGGTAACTCCGCTGATGTTAGCAAGCGGTGCAGGCAGTGGTGCACAAAATGCGATTGGTACCGGCGTATTCGGCGGCATGCTGGCAGCAACAAGCCTGGCAATATTTTTTATTCCTGTGTTCTTTGTAGTGATCTTTACATTGGCACAAAAAATTACTGGTAAAACACCTGCTAAACAGCAGGTTTCTCAAGGAGAATCGGCATGAATGCCAAATTGAAACTGATTTCTGTAATGACATTATCAGCAGTGCTCAGCGCCTGCTCGATGATTCCCGATTATCAACGTCCTGCAAATCCAGTGATGCTGGAAAACAGTGAGGCTGTCGTTAATGCCTCGTTAGCTGCTGACACAGGCTGGCAGGAATTTTACCAAGACGAGCAGCTGCAACAACTGATTGCATTATCACTGGAAAATAACCGTAACCTTCGGGCCACGGTGTTGCAGGTAGAGCAATTGCGTGCACAGTACAAAATCCAACGTGCCGAACTTTTGCCAGCAGTCGATGGCACTGCAAGCGCCACTCGTCAACGCGTACCTGAAGGCGTTAGCTCCGGCACCCAGACTGTTGGTGGCGGTGGAATTTATGAGGAATACCAGATTGGTGTTGGAATCTCGGCCTGGGAAATAGACTTTTTTGGTCGGATTGACAGTTTGCAGCAAGCCGCTCTGGAACAGTTTCTTGCCAGTGAGGCCAGCCGTAGAAGTATTCAGCTGACATTAGTTTCTGAAGTGGCCGATGCCTGGTTCAGCTGGCAGGCCACCGTTGCCCAGCTGGAATTTTCCAGCTCCACACGCGAAGCCCGGGAAGAAAGTTATGAACTGATCAACAAACGCTTTGAGTCTGGTCTGGCATCAGAACTTGCGTTAAGACAAGCTGAAACAGCATTACATGAAGCGCGTATTGCCGAGTCGAGTTTTCAGCAGCAAGCCAATCAAAACTTTACCGCGCTGGAGTTGTTAGTTGGACAGAGACTGGATCGTCAGCATTGGCAGGCTGATTGGGAAGATGATGATCCATTATTGCAGGACTTACCGGTAAATCTGTCTTCTGAAGTGTTGTTGGCCAGACCGGATGTGATGCAGGCCGAACATCAGATTAAAGCTGCCAATGCCAATATTGGTGCGGCAAGAGCAGCTTTTTTTCCACGTATCAGTTTGACAACCGCCATTGGTATTGGTGGCTCAACCCCTTCTGATCTGAGTGATAGCGGTAATCGTTTGTGGCAGATTTCTCCACAGCTATCAGTTCCTTTACTTGATTGGGGTGTGAATGATGCAAACCTGGATGTCGCTGAGTTAGAAAAAGACATCAATATTGCCCGTTATCAGGAAACCATTCAGCGGGCATTCAAAGAGGTGCTTGATGAAATGCAGGCAAGAGAAACCCTGGATGCTCAGCTGGATGCTCAACAGGATTTAACCAAAGCAACCAATCGCAGCCTGGAATTAGCTCAAATCCGTTACGATGCTGGGGTGGACAGCTATCTGGAAGTTCTGGATGCGCAGCGCAGTCATATTGATGCCCAGTTAGCTCAAATTGATACCCGACTGGCACGGTTACGTAACCAGTTAACACTTTATAAGGCATTGGGTGGGGGCCTAAAAGCATACTCCGGCGAGGTGATTGAACCGGCAACGCCATGAAAAGAGTTGGTTTAACAATTGATTTATCGTTATGCTAGGGCTTGTTGATCTTTCATATCCACCACTGCTGGTGGCTATTTTTGTGTCCGACGAGGCGGAAAGAACGCCGTGTAGCCTTCCTACATAAGTGATTGACAACGCAGGCGGGCGCAAAAATAGTCCCAGCCCTTCGGGGTGTGTCTGAAAAAGCGCCACTTATGTCCACGGATGGACTGTATGCCGGCGCGCCAGGGAGGTGCGCGCCGGTCTGCGTTGCTCGTCGCTTATTTAGAACAACTAAAAGGCGCTCCTCGTGCCTTGATTGACGCTTTTTCAGCTCACAACAGGGGCGGATATGAAAGATCAACAAGCCCTAAGACAGAATTAAAATTTTATCTGAACTAGCAAAGGAGCGACAAAATGGATCTAGAAGTCGGTGGCATATTAGGTTTAATCTGGCTGATTATTGTTATCTGGGCCATTCTCAAAGTAGCGAAAAGTGGTGCCGGTACCTTAGCCAAAGTGTTATGGATTTTGATATTACTGTTCTTCCCGGTAATAGGACTTATCATTTGGTTCTTTCTCGGTCCTAAAGGCTAGACGAATACTTCACCGTACAACCTGTATTCGGTTTGTACGGTGATTTTTCCCCAACACCACCCGGCATGCAATATGCCGATGATGTAAGCGTCTATCTCTCACTTCGCATTGTCAGCATCTGGCCAAACCATTCACGTTAATATTGCATGACGCTAATGATTCATTCGAATCAAAATCGGAGTTTGAGCATGCAAGCTGATTCAAAGATCCCCTCTACTATTCTGGTTCCTGTTTTTTTTCCTGCCGTTATTATTACGTTACTGTTAGTAATAGGCACAATCAGCAATCCAGAATTAGCGGGCGAAGCCTTTGCTGCGACACTCAGTTATCTGACCAAAACCTTTGGCTGGTTTTATATGCTGGCGGTGGCTTTCTTTCTGGTTTTCATCGTAACCGTGGCCATTTCCAGTTGGGGCAAAACCAAATTAGGCCCCGATCATGCCGAACCGCAATACAGCTTTCCTGCATGGTTTGCGATGCTGTTTTCAGCGGGCTACGGGATTGCTTTGTTATTTTTTGGGGTGGCTGAACCGGTATTGCATTATGCCTCGCCACCTCAAGGAGCCCCCGAAACGGTTGATGCGGCGAAACAAGCCATGCAAATTGCCTTTTTCCATTGGGGCTTTCATATCTGGGCCATTTACGGTCTCACCGGCCTGGTTTTAGCTTATTTTGCCTTTCGCCATGGCTTGCCGTTATCAATGCGCTCTGCCCTTTACCCGCTTATCGGCGAGCGAATCTATGGTCCAATCGGCCATACTGTGGATGTTATTGCTATCTTAGGGACCCTATTCGGCATTGCTACAACGCTTGGCCTGTCCGTTGCCCAGATCAATGCTGGTATGAATTATCTATGGCCCAGCATCCCGGTTAGTACCTTTGTTCAGGTTGTGACCATAACCGGTATCACTTTACTGGCTATTCTATCCGTGGTGGCTGGACTTGATAAAGGTGTTAAACGGTTATCCATTCTCAACATGGTTCTGGCCGTTGCATTAATGCTGTTTGTGTTTCTGGCTGGACCAAGTATTTTCATTCTGGAAACATTTTTACAAAACACTGGTAGTTACCTGAACAATATTGTTGAGCGCACCTTCAATCTGCAGGCTTATACCCGGAGTGACTGGATAGGTAACTGGACTTTATTTATCTTTGGCTGGACCATTGCCTGGGCACCGTTTGTCGGGCTGTTTATTGCCAAAATAAGTCGAGGTCGCACCATTCGGCAGTTCGTCTTTGGCGTGCTGCTGGTGCCGACCATTTTTACCTTTATCTGGTTTTCCATTTTTGGGGATACGGCCCTCAATATGATTATGAATCAGGGGTATACCGCACTCATTACGGAAGTGCAGAATGACACTGCGATTGCCTTGTTCAAGCTATATGAACGATTGCCTCTAACATCAATAGTGTCATTTATTACCGTTATCTTGATTATGACGTTCTTTGTTACTTCTTCCGACTCAGGGTCGCTGGTCATTGACTCCTTAGCGTCTGGTGGCGCCAGTAACACGCCAGTATGGCAACGGGTTTTCTGGGCATCTCTGGAAGGTCTGGTGGCGGCTGCACTGCTAATTGCCGGTGGCTTAAGTGCCTTGCAAACCATGAGTATTACCAGTGCCCTGCCGTTTGCCATCATTATGGTGCTGGCAGCCATTGGAATGTGGCGTGCTTTAGCGATTGAAGGTCATCGTGAAGCCAGTTTGTCAGCCTTCATGCATAGCTCGCAACACCGGCCGGGTAACTGGAAGAAACGTTTAGCAGGGTTGATTCACTATCCGGATTATCAACAAGTGGCAGAATTTATCAAAACGACGGCTCATCCGGCCATGCAGAAAGTTGAAACGGTTTTGCAAGAGAAAGGCTGGCCGGTTATTGTATTTTTTGATGACACCCAGCATCGCGCGTATATAGAAGTGGTTCGAGAAGAAGAACTGGATTTCATCTATGAAATTCGTATGCGTGGCTATGCCATGCCCACCTTTGCTTATCCACAAATGGCAAGAAGTGAAGATGGTGACAAGCGCTATTACCGTGCAGAAGTCTTTATGCGGAGGGGTGGCGCGGCCTATGATGTGTTTAACTTTGATCAGCAGGAAGTCATTGATGACATTCTAAATCAATTCGAGAAATACATGCATTTCATTCATATATCGCCTGGCATTTTGCCATGGAAAATGCAGGAGCATGACGATATGCTCAATGACAAAGGTGAAATCCATAATAATGACCTGAAAACACCCAGCTGATGAAATTAGTTGTGCTTTCTTTTTCATCACTGCTTTAGGTTTTCATTAACTTAACGAAAAGTATGAAAAAGAGATGTATAAAAAATCCACAACGATTTAGAGACAAAAAAACCCGATGCACTTTGCAGTAACATCGGGAAAGGGCAAACAAACAATAAATTGGGGAACAATTCAAACCTTCAGATAAGGCGCCTAGGGTCTGTTTATCTTTCAGAGACAGCTATAACAGATCAGCAGACCCTATTGTTAATGCTTTCTTAACCAAGCTCCCTTTATGCTTAAACCAAGTGAATTTCGCATCAGCCTGGGACTTATTCGAAGATGAAAATATACAATCCCTGGCGATCATTCACTGAATCAATTACAATCCAAACCTTTAATGCAAATGATAATGCTTATTATTTGTAATGGAAAGTATTGAATCATAAACACAACGTTGCATAAACCTGAACAGGCTTACATATGAATGATCGTGCAGTTTTGCCAGATATGAGAGCGGTGACAGCCTTTGTTGAAATCATTCGGTCTGGCAGTTTAACGTTTACCGCAGAACAACTGGCTATTCCTAAATCCACGTTAAGCAGACGTATCAGCCAACTGGAACAACGTGTTGGTCAGCAATTACTTCGACGGGAATCCAATCGACTTATCCCAACTCAGGCAGGCCAGATATTTGCCGAGTATTGTCAGCAATTTATCGATCTTGCCCAGCAAAGTCAGTTAGCACTGGATGCTCTGCAACTTGAGGTAAGTGGCACGCTTGATTTCACCTTTCATAATGCTTTCAGCTGCCGCTGGCTTAGCGAGAAAGTAGAAATGCTGATGACACAGCATCCAAAATTGCATCTTAAAATGCGTACCGGATTCAACCTGCCTCAGGCCACCGTTGGTGAATCAGTCATTTTGTGGCTGGGCCCCGTAACAGAGAATGGTCTTCGCCATGAATGTCTGGGTCAGCTTTCACAGGGTATTTATGCCAGCCCGGAATATCTGCAACAGGCAGGAGAAATCCTTCACCCGCATCAACTGACTGAACATAAATGGGTTGATACTCTGGAGCACTCGACACAGAATATTCTATTAAAACATCCTCATAAAAAACCATTTCAATTACCCCCACAGCAATCCCAGATCTCAGCCGATCAATTCATCATGCAGGCTGATGCCATTGCTAGAGGTAAAGGGTTGGGACTTTATCCGAACTGGTTAGCTGAATTGAGCATAAGTCAGCACACCGTCAAATTGCAACGTTGCCTGGAGGACTGGCATGGTCCCAGTTTGCCGATCTGGTTAATGTATCCCTATGGACATTTATCAAGGCGCACCAGAGTATTTATAGAACATTTGAAAAGTGAGCCTCCTGCAACCTGGAAATACTGAACCTCTGTGCGCTATGCCACATAAATACTTGAATGGGTAAATGCATCAGCCTATTATTAAATAAAAAATAAATGGTGTTAACTAGGCATGATGCACTCCCCGCCCGACGGCAAACAGAGCCGGTCCACTTCAACAGATAATGAGTTGCTCAATCATTTACGTGCTGTTTCATCTTATCTACCCGGCTTTATTTATCAGCTTTGTTTAACCCCTGACGGTAAATTCCAATACACCTACACCAGCTCCCGATTAGAAGCTTTATTTGGCGTAACCCAGCAACAGGTTGCTGAAGATGCCTCTGTATTATTGAAAATGATTCACCCGGATGATTATCAACGGGTCATCAATGAAAGCATTCAATCTGCTGAAACCGCCAGTGCCTGGCATAGTGAATTTCGCATGGTCCTTAAAAATGGCCATACCATCTGGATTGAAGCCTATGACACTCCCATACGGGAAGCTGATGGCACTATTGTCTGGACTGGCTATGGCAATGACATTACACAACGTAAAAGCTACGAGACAGCTCTGAACGAAAGCGAGTCAAAGTTCAGGGCCTTTGTTGAAAATGCCAATGACATTATCTATTCATTGTCGCTGGATGGCCTGCTTACCTATGTATCACCCAATTGGACCGAAATCCTTGGTCACCCAATTAGTGACGTTATCGGTCGACATTTTGATCAATTTGTTCATCCGGATGATGTCTCGGCCTGCCACAATTTTTTGCAGCAAGTACTTCTCAGTCGACAAAAACACAGTGGTATTGAGTACCGGATAAAACATTTTAATGGGCATTGGTGCTGGCATCGCAGTAATACCGCACCGTTATTTGATAATAATGGCGAGGTGGATTCCTTTACCGGAATTGCCAGAGATATCTCTGAACATAAACTGATGATGCAGCGTATGTCGCATATGGCGCATCACGACACCCTGACCGGCCTCCCCAATCGTGCCAGCTTTACCGAGCATCTAAATCAAGCCATTGTATTAAGTGAGCGTGAGAAACAGGCCCTCGCAGTATTATTTCTGGATTTGGATAAATTTAAGCCGGTCAATGATCAGCATGGACACGCTATCGGTGACTTACTACTGCAACAGGTTGCCAACCGTATTCGACAATGTTTACGTGGGGCAGATATTGTCGGACGTATTGGCGGTGATGAATTTGTCGTTTTACTTCAAAATATTCATCATGTTGCCAATGCTCAGCAGACCTCCGAAAAAATCTGCGAGTGTCTGAGCCTGCCATATGAAGTGGACGGCAAAATCCTGCATATCGGCGTCAGTATTGGCATCGCGGTATATCCGTTGCATGGCAGTAATGCCATGCAACTGGTGCGATATGCCGATGAGGCAATGTACGAGGCTAAAAAGCTGCCTGATAGAATCCAGGTTTTTGCCAGCCCACCACTTGGAAGCGGCTCAACTAAAACTGAAGAACTTAAGCAAGATGATCTTTCAGCAAATTCGGCTGACGATCAGGGGTAAATATTTCTATCCAGTAGCCATCTGGATCCTGAATAAACGCGATACCTTTCATCTTGCCATCATTAGGGCGTTTGACAAATGGAACGCCAAACTCCTCAAAGCGCGCGCAGGCAGCATCAATGTCGGGAACGGCAAAGCCAATATGACCAAAGCCCCGTGGGTCACTATTACCGTTATGATAAGCCACCTCATCTTTGTCTTCATCACCCCAGTTATGGGTTAATTCAAGCATAGCTGGACGGGCAAAGGTTTGTTTGATGCGCTCATCATTATCGTCCGACCAATCCTGCCGCTGCTCCGGTGAAATAGCCGCCATGAAATATAAGGTGAACTGCATTTCCGGAAAATCAAAACGTTTGATAAGTGTCATACCCATCACTTCAGAATAAAACTTCAGGGTACGTTTTGGATCCTTAATGCGGAACATTGTTTGGTTAAACACATAATCATGTGTGGCCGGATCATGCGTTTCACTCAAACCCTCTGCTTTATCAAAATGTCGACTCATCTGTGTTACTCCTATGAAGATTTTACAACCAGCCTTTACGTTTGAAATAAAGGTAGGGCGCCATGCCTGCTGCCACCATCAGACCAATAGCAAATGGATAACCGAAGCTCCAATCCAGCTCCGGCATATATTTAAAGTTCATTCCATAAATGCTGGCAATCAATGTTGGTGGTAGAAACACCACCGCGGCAATCGAGAACGTTTTAATGATCTGTGCCTGTTGGATATTGATAAACCCCTGAGTGGAATCCATCAAGAAATTTATCTTATCGAATAAAAATGTCGTATGCGACATCAATGTCTCCAAATCTCGCAATATCTCATATAAGGTTTCCCGTGATGCACCCGGTTCTCGTAAGTGACGCAACAAAAAAGAAATATCACGTTGGGTATCCATTAAACATAAACGGATCTTTCCGTTACTGTCTTCCAAACGCGCTAACTGACTGATGGCATCTTCCAGATCAGCACTTTCATCTTCTAAAACCAGATGGCTGACCCGTTCTAGCTGGCGATGGATATCTTCGAGATTATCGGCATGATTTTCGACTTTTTGTTCCAACAGGGTGATCAGTAAATCCGTCGGCGTCTCACAACTCACCTGCCCACGGCGAGCTCGCATCCGTAATAATCGAAAATCACTTAATTCACCATCACGAATGGCAATAAGTCTATCCGGCTGCAAAATAAACGCGACCGAAACCGTGTGATGTCGCCCTTCTGAGTAACCCAGAAATAATGAATGCACATGCAGACCATCCTGATCGGTAAAGCACCGAGCCGAGGCTTCAATTTCTTCTACATCATCGACATCGGGTACTTCATCGCTGAACAAAGTCGCGAGTAATGCGCGTTCATCATCATCGGGCTCCAACGCATCAATCCAGTCGGCTTCTTTTAAATGATGCCCCAATACCTCGCCTTCAACTTTGATTTCCTTAATTAAGCCATGAGCAATTTTGTATAGGCGTAGCATGCCGGCTCCTATTTAGTTTGGGTTTGCCTAAGGGAATGGTTAAACATTGTAACGCAAGACGTTATCATGCTTCTCAGACTATGGCATTTGAGTGGCAATTCCATGACAGTTGAGTTTCAGACCTAGGTTTCATCTCCGCCTCTATTTTGAGATGAAAGATCAACAAGCCCTAGTGAAATACTGCCATCTGGGTGGGTGAACCTAATTGCAGATCTGCCTGCCCAATTCCTGAAAAATGTACTTCATAATTATGACGGGCAGCAACGCCTCTGGCCCATTGCTGAAATTTCTGCCGAGTCCATTCAAACTGATGATCCGGATCCCGAAACTGTCCCGGATATAGCCCGTATAGCGGATTGTATTCGTAGTTAGGTGTTGTCAGTATGATTTGTTTTGGACGCATCACTGCAAAAACATTTTGTTCAACCTTGGATAACAGTCTCGGCTCAATATGCTCAATGGTCTCAATCATCACTGCCAGCGGAAAACCACAAAGCTCTGGATGCGGTTCAGCATATGATGCGTTAATTAACCTTATTCTGGATGGAGTTTGCTGAAGGTATGCTGCCAGTTTTTCACGCGCCTGCAGAATAGATAAGCTGGATTGTTCAACACCGATAACCTGCTCAATCTGCGTTTCATTTAACAGCTGCCACAGAAAAGTACCTGAGCCACAGCCTAAGTCCAAAAGCTGTTTGACCCCGCTTTGCTGAACTAATTTGAGGATATGTTGATGCCGTACTTCATGCAGATCACTTATTTGGGTGTCTTGATTTGGGAACATGACATGCCTGCAAAAAGATCATTTACCAATACAAAAACTGGAGAAGATGCGGTCTAGTAAGTCTTCAGTCGTGAATGTCCCGGTAATCTCCCCCAGAGCAGACTGAGCAATACGCAGTTCTTCAGCGAGTAATTCACCCGCGCCCATACCTGTCAGACAGTCATAGCCTGCTTCAATGGCTTGTTGAGCGCGCTGCAGAGCATCCAGATGTCGACGACGCGCCATAAACACCCCTTCTTCTTCCGGATGAAAACCTACTACCTCGCATAAATGATGTGTCAGCAAATCCATCCCTTCGCCACTTTTTGCGGATAGATAGATCACTGATATGCCATTTTCATTCGTTATTTCAGCAGCATGGCCGCTTTGGTCGATCTTATTTCGAATCAAGGTAAATGATTTATCGCTCGGTAAAGCAGAAAGGATTTTTGTATCCTGTTCCGTCATGCCAAGCTGATCATCAATTAATAGCAGAATATGATCAGCTTGTGCCAATTCGTTCTGCGTTCTGCGGATACCTTCAAGCTCAACGATATCACTGGTGGCATCATGCAGGCCGGCAGTATCGGAAATACGCAGTGGCAAACCGCCCAAATGAATTTGCTCTCGTAATACATCACGAGTGGTACCGGCTACTTCAGTCACAATAGCTGCATCATGGCCCGCCAGCCGATTATGCAGACTGGATTTGCCAGCATTGGGCTGTCCGGCCAACACCACACTGATGCCCTCGCGTAATAAGCGGCCTTGTCGGGCACTGCCTTGAATACCTGCCAGGGTTGCCAGTAGTTGCTGTAATTGTTTATCCACCTGAGCTTCACCGAGGAAATCGATTTCTTCATCGGCAAAATCAATGGAGGCTTCAACAAACATTCTTAAATAGGTCAGTTCTTGCAAGAAGTCATTAACCTTTTTAGAAAATTCCCCCTGCAACGAACGCATTGCACTACGAGCAGCCAGTTCGGTTGAGCTTTCAATTAAATCTGCAACGGCTTCAGCCTGTGCCAGATCCATCTTGCCATTGAGAAATGCGCGTTCAGAAAACTCTCCGGGCCTGGCCATTCTGGCACCCAGTTCAACTGCTCGCTGACATAGTCTAGCCATCACCAATGGACTGCCATGCCCCTGCAACTCGATGACATCTTCACCGGTAAACGAGGCGGGTCCGGCAAAATACAACGCAATGCCACTGTCGATAATTTCTTTATCGGCTGCTCGAAAGTGGGTGAATTTTGCCTGACGGGTTTGTGCCAGTTTGCCGCAGATTTGCTCGGCTATCTGAGCACTTTCAGGGCCGGATAAACGCACAACACCGACACCACCGCGGCCGGGCGCAGTGGCAATGGCTACGATAGTGTCGGTGTAATGCTCTGTCATAAATAACTCTGTTTACTCAGCTGTAAACAGTGGAGTTCTGCTTATCCTGCTGAAAGGGTTACAACGCACCCATTTTACGAGTGATATACCACTGCTGAGCTATTGATAGAAGGTTGTTGACCACCCAGTAAAGCACCAGACCTGCCGGGAAGAAAGCAAAAAAGACGGTAAAGACAATCGGAAAGATCTTCATCATCATCGCCTGCGCCGGATCCTGAGGCATCGGATTCAGCTTTTGCTGGAACCACATCGATAAACCAAACAGCACTGGTAAGACAAAATAGGGATCCATTGCCGTCAAATCATTAATCCACAGGATGAAATCGGCTTGACGCAGTTCAATACTTTCCACTAAGACCCAATAGAAAGCCAAAAAGACCGGCATCTGCACCAGAATCGGCAAACAACCACCCAGCGGATTAATTTTCTCGGTGCGATACAAATCCATCATTGCCTGATTGAATTTTTGCTTATCATCACCGTAGCGTTCTTTCAGTGTGGCCAGCTTGGGTGTCAATTTACGCATTGACGCCATCGAACGGTAACTGGCTGCTGACAGTTTATAAAAAGCCAGTTTGATCAGAATGGTCAGTAATACAATGGACCAGCCCCAGTTGCCCGTTAATTTATGTAGCCATTCCATGACGATAAATAACGGCTTGGAAATAATGGTCAGAATACCGTAATCAACGGTCAAATCCAGATTATCTGCAATTGGCTCAAGACGTTGATGTTCTTTCGGACCAAGGTAAATCTGATAAGAGGCCTGAGCTTGCTCACCATTTTCGGCGACTACCGCAGGAAAACGGATACCGGCCGTATAATTAGTGTTGTTTATCGCTTTACCGTAAAGACTGATTTCCTGTAATGGTTCAGCAGGAATTAAGGCTGCCACGAAATAATGTTGAATCATCGCCGCCCAGCCACCATTCACATCACGACGAAAATCATTTTTTTCCAGTTCACCAAAATCCACTTTTTCGTATTCATTACCCGGACTGGAAAAAACAGCACCCGTATAGGTATAGATCATGAAACTATCGTCTTCAGGTTGATTACGATTAAATTGTGCATAGGGATAAGCAGCAAAACGTTCGCCAGACTGGTTTTCTATCTGATAAGTGACATCTACCAGGTAACTGTCACGGGTAAAAGTATAGGTTTTAATCACGGTCAGCCCGTTATCAGATTCCCAACGCATCGGAACGCTCAGACTATTTTCATTCTCCCCCATAACATATTCGGATTTTTCCGCAGTATAGGTTTCATAATGTGTCGGTGCCGAGCCTTCGGCTCGTAAACCTGATTGAGTAACAAAGAAATTCTTACGACTGTCATTTAAAAGCTGTACTGGCTCATCAGGCAAATCTACATCAACAGGATATTGTAATAATGCCAGTTCACGGATATCCGCCCCACGTAAATCAATTGTCGCTTCAATTACATCGGTTTTTACACGGAGCTGATTAGCTGAAGTCGCTGTGGCTTGTTCGCTTTCCGGCATTGCAGGCAAGCCATCTGCAGTATCTGTTGGTAACTCGGGTAAATCATCCTGCGACTGGGCGTTTTCTGAAACAGGCTGGTCTGCGTTATTTTGCGTTGCAACCTGTTGCGGGCGCACATAGTCATTTTGCCAGGCTTCCCACAACAACAGAGAAACAATTAACAGGCCAAAAATAAACAGAGTTCTGAGGTTATCCATTGTGTTTTTTTGTCTTTAGTTCAGGAACAGGATCCACGCCGCCGGCGTGCCAAGGATGACAGCATGAGATTCGGCGTAAACCGAGCCACACACCACGAAGCGAGCCATGCGTTTGAATGGCCTCAATCATATATTGGGAGCAAGTAGGTTGAAATCGACAGTGCATGCCCATGAACGGGCTTAATAAAAAGCGATACGCGCGAACAAAAGCGATTAGGATGTTTGCCATTGTGCCACCACGGTTAACCAATGTCGCTCCAATGCTGCCCATAATTGCGACGAATCCCGCTGACTAATATCAGGACGTGATAACACCACAATATCGATATTGGATAAAGCTGATTGATGCTGCCGGAAAGATTCCCGGATGATTCGCTTTACCCGATTACGTTGACTGGCCAGTTTAAGATGCTTCTTTGCGATAGCCAGTCCCAGTCGGGGATGCCCGACAGAGTTTTCAACGCTTAGAATCGTCAGACCACCGCCACCAGTGCGCTTACCCTGACGAAAAACCCGGGTAAAATCTCCCGGGCTATTCATTTTCATGGCTCGGCTGAAAGTGGCCAAGTCATGCACCCTCTGAGAACAGAGAGAATTAAACAGAAAGTTTTGCGCGGCCTTTGGCTCTACGGGCATTAATAACACGACGGCCGCCGACAGTTTTCATACGTGCGCGGAAACCATGAGTGCGCTTGCGCTTCAGATTACTAGGCTGAAAAGTTCTTTTCATTTCACCAACTCCAGGAATAACAATGGTTTTGCAGCCGGTAAGCGTCTCTCGAACGGAAACAGCCGGGGCAAAAGACATGGGATTATAGAGTTTGCAGGCATAACAAGTCAAACCGCATTCATCCGACCATGCAACATTATTTTACTTGCCAAAAGCCCCGCATGCAGATAACTTTAGATGCCCTGTCTGTCGCGCTATACTATCACGAAAAAAGCCTGCAGTTATTAGTCTGTTTTCTGTAAACCTTTATATTAGTCAAGGAGTTGCTGTGTCTTCACCCCTTTGGGAAAAATGCCTATCCCATCTCGAAGGTGATCTTTCGGCACAACAGCTGAACACATGGTTACGGCCCCTGCAAGCCATCGAAACGGAAGATAGTCTGCGCTTGTTGGCGCCAAATCCTTATGTTAAGGCCTGGGTTCACGAACAGCTTGAACAACAGATAAATGCGCTGATCAAAGGATTGACCAACGGCAGCATCAATAAAATTGAAATCGAAGTCGGTACCAAAGATTCCATTTCCGCCGAAAAAACCAAACGTCGTGTCAAAACAACGGATAAAGTCCCCGCATCAATAGCAGTTTCGGAAACAGAACCTTCCCCGGCGATTGGCAGCCCGATGAATCCGTTGTTTACCTTTGATAATTATGTTGAAGGTAAATCCAATCAGATTGCCCGCGCAGCATCTTTACATGTTGCTGAAGCACCGGGTACCTCCGGTTACAATCCATTGTTCCTCTATGGCGGCACCGGGCTTGGCAAAACCCATTTGATGCTGGCGGTCGGCAACAAAATTCGCCAGAACAATCCCAAAGCACGAGTGATTTATTTATCCTCCGAGCGATTTGTACAGGACATGATTACCGCATTGCGTAACAACGCTATTGATCAATTCAAAGCACATTACCGCAGTGCCGATGCATTATTAATTGATGACATCCAGTTCTTTGCCAAAAAGGAACGCTCTCAGGAAGAGTTCTTTTATACCTTTAATAGTCTGCTGGAAGGCCAACGGCAAATCATTCTGACCTGTGACCGGTTTCCCAAAGAAGTTGAAAATCTGGATGAGCGTCTGCAATCTCGTTTGGGTTGGGGGTTAACGATTGCCATTGAACCACCAGAGCTGGAGACCCGTGTCGCTATTCTGATCAAAAAAGCGCAACAAAATCTGATTACCCTACCGGATGATGTGGCCTTTTTTATTGCCAAACGCATTAAGTCAAATGTCCGTGACTTGGAAGGTGCCTTGCAACGCGTCATGGCATTCTCGCGCTTTACCAACCAGCCACTGTCGATTGATATGGCTCAGGATGCCTTAAAAGATCTGCTGGCTTTGCACCAAAAACTGGTCACACTGGAAAGTATCCAGAAAACTGTTGCAGAATACTTCAAAATACGGGTATCGGATTTACTGGCAAAAAAACGCACGCGTTCGGTTGCCCGTCCACGACAAATAGCAATGGCGCTGGCAAAAGAGCTCACCAGTCATAGCTTGCCGGAAATCGGTGAAGCGTTTGGTGGACGAGATCACACCACTGTTCTGCACGCTTGTCGTAAAGTAGTGGAACTGAAAGAAACCGATAGCCGCATCGCGGAAGACTACCGTAATTTACTTCGAACTTTATCCAGCTAGCCGAGAGAGACATCATGCAATTTACTGTGAGCCAAGACATTATTGCCCGTCCCTTACAACTGGTGTGCAGCATCGTTGAACGGCGCTCCACCCTGCCTATTTTGTCTAATATTCTGTTACGTTGCCGTGATCAGCAATTAACCATGACCAGTACCGATATGGAACTGGAAATGATTGCAACGTTACCGGTAGCGGTCGAAAAAGAAGGTGAAACCACTGTCTCTGCTCGCAAACTACTGGATATCGTTCGCGCCTTACCCGCAAACGCCACTATTAGCTTTCAGGCTGAAGACAACAAATCACTGGTTCGGGCAGGAAAAAGTCGTTTTTCTTTAGCCACGCTACCGGCAACAGACTTTCCAGATAGCGAAGGTGCAAATTATCTTGATCAGCTGACAGTTCCTCAATCAGCATTAAAAGATCTGCTGGATGAAACCAGTTTTGCCATGGCTAGCCAGGATGTACGGTATTACCTGAATGGTCTGCTGTTGGAACGCGAAGAAAATATCTTGCGTGCTGTAGCTACTGATGGTCATCGACTGGCTTTAGGCAGCATTGAAACCGCAGAAAAAACCAATGAAAAACACAGTGTCATCGTACCCCGTAAAGCGATTTTGGAACTGGGACGGTTATTAGGTGATGTTGCGGATAACGTGACCCTGGCGATCAGCCCCCAGCAACTTAAAGTCGAACTGCCGGATATGCATTTCACTTCCAAGCTGATTGATGGCCAATTCCCTAACTACGAACGTGTCTTACCGGTCGGTGGTGATAAGGAAGTCATTGCCGAACGAGATGAGCTTAAACAGGCATTATCCCGAGCTTCGATTCTGGCTAATGACAAGCATCGCAGCGTAAAGCTGAATCTCAGTAGCAATCTGCTCAAAGCTACCGTGACCAATCAGGAACAGGAATCCGCTGAGGAAGAACTGGCAGTGGAATATAGCGGTCCGGATTTGGAAATCGCTTTTAATAATGCTTATCTGCTGGATCTGCTCAACGCCATTCCTGATAACAAGGTCAAACTGTTATTTACCGATGAAAACAGCAGTGCGTTGATTACCCCAAATGATCCCAAATTCACACGGCAATATGTCGTTATGCCGATGCGGCTGTAAGACGTTAATTCCAAAAATAAAAACGGCGCTTTCAAGCGCCGTTTTTATTTAAACTCTTGAAAAAGATTAGATCACTTTATTGGGATTATTCTGCAGCATGACATCCAGCCCTTGTTTGTAAACATTGGCTGCAGCATCACGTTTATCCTGCGCCATTAATACTTCTGCCAGCGCCTGATAGGTTTCACCGCGAGGACCGTGCTCAATACTGGCCCGTAGATAAGCTTCTGCCTTGGCCCACAACTTATTTGCCTGCGCCAGTCTTCCCAACGTCAGCAATAACCAGGGGTTCTCCTCATGTTGTTTTAACCACTTCTCGGCCGTGGCCAGACGTTTCAATAAACCACCCTGCAGAATTTTGCCATACTGATAAATCAGCGCATCACTCCAGTTTTTGCGTAAATATTCTTCAATCAATTGCATTGCCTGCTGTTGCTCGCCCTGCAATAACAAACCATTCACATAGGTTTTCAATACGTGCTCAGATTGTCTGATTTTCGCCGGAGATTGCAGCCATATCTGTTCCATTCGCTGCCATTCCTGACGTATCAAGGCATTTTGCAATTGTCCCACAGTGGCTTCTGCCGACAAAGCATTGGCTGAACTGGCATCCAAAACATGTCGTTTACGCAAATCAGGTAACACTGATTGCACTTCCTGCCATTGATCCGTTTCCTGATACAACTGCTGAAGAAGCTGTAAAACATAGGGATGTTTTGGCGCAACTTGACGCAGATGTTGCAAGGTAGCTAAAGCCTGTTCTTTCTGTCCGGCCGAAAGTTGTAATTCTGCTTGTACCACCCCGACAGCAATATCAGCGCTGGGGGTCGTTTCGTGAGCCAGTTTCAAATAGGAGTCACGCCGCTCTGGCGCCTGTTGTTTCTGTGCAGCACGTGCAGCTGCCAGATAATGTAATAAAGGTGTCTCGCTGTTGCCAGCATGTCGCAATAACAATCGTTCAGCTTCTGCCCAACGACCTTCTTCCAGTGTTATCAGCCCATTGGTTAACGCTTTAATAGCACGTTTATGGCGCTGGTTTTCCTGCCATTGCGACAGGCGGTTTGGCGTACTTTTAATGACCGCCAGACTGCGCAGCGTAAAATAAACCAATAACAGCAGAATTAACCAAGCCACGGTAAATAAAATTAGCGAAGTTTCCAGCGTCCACTGTCCGTACTGCACCAACACAAAGCCTGGCTCGAAATCAGCCAACCAGACAAACACACCGCCTAATGCCAGTGCAATTGCAATAATAATCAGCCATTTCATGGTTCAAATCCTTTCAACCAGCGAAGTGAGCCCGAAATATCCGGTGTTTCAATACTAATGGCCTGGTTCTGCATGGCTTGCAAACTTTCCAGCATTGCATCGCGATGATCACCCACAAAATACTGTTCAAGCCAGCTGCTGGCCGATTGCAGGCTTTGCTCAAACATTCGCTGATTGCCTGAAAGCGCAGCAAAGCGGGCGGTCTCCAGTTGCAAGCGCAGGTTCTGATACAGGAAGTAGCGTTGTTCAGGCATTAATACTGCGGTCGGGGCATCTTCCTGCTGACGAATAACCACCAGTGAACGTAGCTGTGTCCAAATATCAGCAATCGCTTCACGCCAGGCTGATTGTTCTGTTGCTTCTTTTTCAGTTTCGTCGAAGTAAGACTGTTTAGGGCCAGTAACAACACGTAGTTTATCAACTGAGCCAATCAACCCCAGCATATCGGCAGCAATTCCCGCCACATCGGTTTCTCCGGCTGCTTCAAGTGCCAGTTCTTCCTCTGCAATCAGCTCACGCAAGGGTTGCATGCGATAATCACCAATTTCACGGATCTGTTGATCAGCCAGTGATAAGGCAAGTGCTGCCCCACTGGTATCATTCGCCAACAAAGCGCGCTGATTGGCCAGATTGAGCAAATAACGAATTTCCGCCAATGCCCATTCCAGCTCGATTTCCTCAGTTGTTAAGGGTGACTGGTTTTGTAGCTTGGTCAGTACGTCACCTTGTTCAAGCTGAGTTTGCTTAAATGTCGATAGTTGATTGTTTAATTGGCGCTGACTGCTGGTCAGTTGTGAAATATCCGTTTCGAGTTCGGCCATTTCATCAAAACGACTTTCCACTTCCATCAGTTGCTGTTTCTGCTGCCATACCAGCCAAAGTGCACCAGCCCCTGGCAGCGTTATCACTATCGCTAAAATGATTAGCAGCGCCCACTTTACTGAAACTGTCTTTTTGGGTGTTTCTGAGACATTTTTTTCAGTTTTTTTGGCGGGCTTTTCGACCTGCTCAGATTTGCTGTTAGGCTCCATGATCTGATCCCATCTCTATAAGTCGCTGAATGATTGCACCATCACTGGCATCTAAACTGACATACACCCGTTTGAATCCTTGTTGCACGGCAAAAGCCTTGATCCGTTCACTGACTACCAACAAAGGTTTTTGTAAAACCTGCGGGCAGCTAGCTGATAATAAATTTAACAGGTTTGTCACACCATTGGCACTGGTTGCTGTTAGCCAATCGGCTGAACAGGCTTGTTGTTGAAGTTCGGACGATACCGTGGGTAATTGTCGACGGTAAACTTCCAGATAACTAATCTTAGCACCTCTGGCACGCAAGGTATCTGCCATCAGCTCACGTCCTCCTTCCCCCCGCACAATTACGACCTGCTGTTGAGTCATTTGTTGCCACTCGGGTAACTGCAGCAAACCTTCACTGCCGTTTGACAGTTCAGGTTGTAAATCCACCGTTAAACCGTTTTCCCGTAATGCCTGCGCAGTACCTTCACCTGCAGCAACCAATTTAACATGACCTGGAAATGGTTGCGGATTACCCTTCAGAAATTGTTCAACAGCGTTACGACTGACAAATACCAGCCAATTGGTTTGTTGCGGATTCCATTCGCCCCATTGTTTGACATCAATCGCCGTAATTTCAATAACCGGAAAGACGATGGCCTCTCCACCCTGCTGTTCGATGAGGTCGCCCAGTCCATTCGACTGTCGAATTGGCCTTGTTACGAGAATCTTGCGGCCTTCCAATGCCAGAGCCGAGTGCTCAGGCATCATAAACATCAGCCAGAATTTTATCAGCGCCCTGGTTAAGTAACATCTCACCCAATGTTAAACCAATTTGTTCGGATTCACTGGCCTTGCCACGAATTTCCTGCTGCAGCATTTCGGTGCCGTCTGGGCGCCCAACCAGCCCACGAACCCAGATATCATCACCATTTAAGATAGCGTAGCCACCGATTGGAACCTGACAGCCTCCCTTTAAGCGACGATTTAATGCCCGTTCAGCTTTGACAGTAATTGAGGTCAGCTCACAATTAAGCGGGGCAATTAATGCATTCATTTCGTCATCATTGATACGGGTTTCAATACCTAGTGCGCCCTGTCCAATCGCAGGCAAACTTTGCTCAGGGGTTAAAGCACTGCGAATACGCTCATCAAAACCCAGTCTTTCCAATCCGGCTTTGGCCAGAATAATCGCATCAAAATTACCCGCATCCAACTTGGCGAGGCGGGTATTTACATTGCCGCGCAACGGTACAATCTTCAAATCCGGTCGGTAGTGACGAAGCTGACATTCCCTGCGCAGGCTGGAAGTACCGACAACGGCACCTTCAGGTAAATCATCAACATTGTCATAATGATTAGAGACGAACGCATCATGCGGATCATGGCGTTCACAAATAACCGGTAAATGCAGACCTTCCGGAAACTCCACCGGTACATCTTTCATCGAATGCACCGCTATATCGGCTTCACCGGCCAGCATGCTTTGTTCCAGTTCTTTGACAAACAAGCCTTTGCCGCCCACTTTGGCCAATGGGGTATCAAGAATGATATCGCCCTGGGTTTTGATACGAACCAGTTCGATATTCAGATGTGGATGCAACGCCAACAAACTGTCACGGACAAACTCGGCCTGCCAGATGGCAAGGGGACTGCGACGGGTAGCAATTCGAACAGTACGCTGACTCATGAAACAAAAATCCACATTATAGTTAACAGTGTTGTCGATTCTAACATTTTCCCCTGCGGTTCCACGAACAGCCGCGTTATAATGCGGTCTTTTTCTGCCAGCAATCACAGGCCCGTGCCATGACCGCATCTGATAAAAAGCTTTCTTCCGCCCGTCTCACCCAGCCTACTAATAAGTTCGTTGAGGAATTCACTGCATCGGTGATGTTTGATAAACGCATGTATCAGCAGGATATTCAGGGTTCCGTCGCGCATGCCACCATGCTCTGTAAAGTGGGCGTACTAACAGAAACTGAACGCGATCAAATCATCACTGGCTTGCAGCAGATTGAAAGCGAAATCGATAACGATCAGTTTGAATGGTCCATTGCACAGGAAGATGTGCATATGAATATCGAATCCAGACTAATCAAATTGATTGGCGAAGTCGGCAAAAAACTGCACACAGGTCGATCACGTAATGATCAGGTGGCAACCGATGTGCGTTTATACCTGCGCGATATGATTGTGCCTGTTCGCAGTGAATTACAGCGGCTGCGCTCTACCTTGCTGGATGTGGCTGAACGTGAATTCGATACCATTATGCCTGGCTTTACCCATCTGCAAACGGCGCAGCCTGTCACGTTTGGTCATCATATGCTGGCCTGGTTTGAGATGCTCAGCCGTGATCTGGAACGTCTGGATGACTGCACAAAACGGGTCAACAGCCTGCCATTAGGTGCTGCAGCACTCGCCGGGACAACCTTTCCGATTGATCGTGAATACACGGCTGAATTACTCGGTTTTGAGCGTATCTGCCGTAACTCACTGGATGCGGTCAGTGATCGCGATTTTGCCATTGAATTTAACAGCTTCGCCTCACTGCTAATGATGCACCTGTCGCGGTTCTCGGAAGAATTGATTATCTGGTCCTCGGCCCAGTTTGATTTTGTTGATCTGGGTGATGCCTTCTGTACCGGCTCATCAATCATGCCACAGAAGAAAAACCCTGATGTGCCGGAACTGGTTCGCGGTAAAACCAGCCGGGTTTACGGTAATCTGTTTAACCTGCTGACGCTGATGAAAAACCAGCCTTTGGCCTACAATAAAGATAATCAGGAAGATAAAGAACCGCTGTTTGACACCATCGACACATTGCTTGGCTCGTTACGTGTCTATGCCGATATGCTCGCAGTAATCACCGTCAAAAAAGACAACATGCGTCTGGCGGCTCTGAAAGGTTATGCGACCGCCACCGATCTGGCAGACTATCTGGTGCGTAAAGGTGTTGCTTTCCGTGATGCTCATGAAGTGGTTGGTTTGTCAGTAGCCTTTGCCATCAAACAGCAAAAAGATCTGTCGGCGTTAACACTGCAGGAACTGCAGCAATTTAGCGATCAGATCGGCGACGATGTATTTTCGGTATTAACGCTCGAAGGCTCGGTTGCCGCCCGTAATCATTTGGGTGGAACAGCGCCAGAACAAGTTAAAAAAGCTATTCAAATCGCCCGAAGCGAACTGTAAATCTACTGCCTGAACAGATGGACTAGTTCAGTATTCGCCTTTCAGTCATATGATCACTAATAATAATCAGACTGAAAGCGTTATACGATGATTAAGTTGAATATCATCATTTATCATCATCACTGATCGGTGTCTGACCCCAAATGGCCACATTAAAATCATTACTATTTTCGCTAATTGAATTGGCGAAACGCTGGCCTTGGCTGATTGCGGCGATTGGTTTTATTTCCGGTGTGGCCAGTTATTTTCTGGTGGAACGCAAAGAATCGCTGGCGCAGGTTATCGCTATCCTGATGTTGGTCAGCTGGGTGTTTCTGGTATTGGAAAACTGGCTGCGGGAAAGTTTTAAAAGCCGTTTTGGACTCAATATTCCACCCGCTTTAATGCATTACCTGACTCAATTAGTCCATCAGGAAAGTTTGTTTTTTGTGTTGCCGTTTTTTCTTGCCGTCACCACCTGGAATCACACTCAGGCAGGGTTTACCGCTTTATTGATTTTATGTGCTCTGATCTCGGTGATTGATCCGCTGTATTACAAGCAACTGGCACCGCGTCGATCTTTATTTGTTATTTTTCATGCGCTGGCTTTATTCGCTGTATTACTGGTTGCTCTCCCCATCTTGCTACAGCTGACTACTGGTCAAAGCCTGGCGTTTGCTCTGATTGCTTCCCTGTTGTTCAGTCTGCCGAGTTTAGTGAAGTTTGTTGCCAATGGTCGCTGGTGGCGACGGCCGTTAATGACGTTAATGTTGGCCGCTTTAGCCGCTGGCTTGTGGCAAGTCCCCAGCTTAGTCCCACCCGCAGCATTGCGATTAACTGAATTTAATCTGGTACAACAGGTTGATCGTGAACAACGCACGCACAGCATTCATATTGATCGCCTTGATGTGCAATCCCTGAAACGCGATGGCATATATGCCTGGACAGCTATCCGCGCACCTCGCGGCTTGCAGGAAAAAATTCATCACCTGTGGATCCATAACGGTAAACAAGTCGATCGAATCACGCTGAATATCGAAGGCGGCAGTGAACAAGGCTATCGGGCCTGGACACAGAAATTGAATTTCCCAGAGGATCCGGTCGGTAAATGGCAGGTTAAAGTGGTCACAGACTCAGGACAGCTGATTGGTATAAAACGCTTTACCGTTGAAGCCAGCATTGATGAACGGGAAAGTCTGCTTGAGCGTCTCAAACCGCCATTCTTTCAGGAGCCAATCGACGATCAGCAGAACATTGAAGATGCTGACGACATTCAACAACCGGAGAATACTGAAGGACAACAAAGCCTGTATGAGCGTCTAGCGCCGCAGTTTATTCAGGAGATGACCGAAAGTCAGGAGAACCCTGAAGAATCGGAAACTGTTCAAGAGCAGGAGAATAATGAAACACAGGAAAACACTGAAGAAACGGAAAACGCCCAAGAGCAAGAAATTGATGATCAAATACAACACATCCCCGAAGATCTAAACAGTACTGAAGGACATGAGAACTCTGAAGAACAGAATTAATCCTTACGATTGGCACCAATAAACGAAGCGACCATTAAAAATACTATCCAAACCATGAAGCTGGGCAGCCAGATAGACCACCAGCCCTCTTCCAAGGGCGAGGATGAAACAGGATCGATAAAAAAATAGGCATAAAGATTCAATGCCAGGTTAATCATTAAACCTATAATCCCGATATAACTTAATATCGAATCCAGTCTGATTTTCTTCATAAAAACTCCATGAATCAAATTCGAGATTAATTTAGCCACAAAACGATACAAGCTGATAAGCCCACCAAAGCCAGAATAAGCGCTTTGGTGGCTGCAAATCGTGGCCAATAAGCCAATAAACCAACCCATATCAGCGCTGCCACCGATAGCAGCCCCAACCAAACAACGATACCAACTACAACACCCCACATACTGATAGCTGGCCATATGGAAACTATTAACAGCATAGTTGAAGCAATTCGCAACAGACGTGTGTGGCTGGCAGATAATTTAGCGGAGTTTAATTGCGAATAGTGTCTCGGCATCGCCAAACTCAACCCCGCCATACCGGCATAACATAATGCTGTGGCAAGCAACATCATCAATAACATTTGCATTACGCTGCCTCCGACTTGGTTTTATAACGGCTGGAACCTTGTATCGCAGCTTTATGTTGTTTGCTTTTCAGTATTTTGACGGAGCAAACGCCCAACACACCGAACAGCACGACCGTTAATTCCAAGCCGGTATTCAGCCAGTCACCCTGAATAAAATAGCTGATTAATTGTTGTCCTGTCGTCAGCCAGTTGAGGATAGGCAGTAATAAACATAACGTAGCAAATAAGGATAATTGCTCTATCCAGGCACGAGAAGCGTGTCGTAAAGCCGCATGCAGTAAGCTGCCCAGCCAGATAAAAAAGAATAGTTTTATTTCCCAGCTGGCGCGCTCAGGCACATCCAATGGCAACAGCCGGTTTATCCAAAAATACGTGACACAGGCGATCATTAATCCGCTAATAGCGCTGATATTCAGGACTTCAATAGCACGGTAGACCTTTGGCGTTTGCGCCCCAAATTCGTTCAAGGATTTTTGCCGGCGTTTCACCATAAACAGAATGGCGCCGGTCGCCATCATGATGGTGCCCGCCATGCCCAAAATAAAATAAATCCAGCGAACGGTATAACCACCAAAATTGGCAAAATGTAAGGTCCGCATAATACGTTGTGCGGCAAAGGCATTACTTTTATCAAATGTATCCGGTGCTTCGATATGAATCATTTCACCTGTTACCGCATCAAAAATAACCTGCCCGGCACTCAAAAAGAGTAACCGTCCATTATTTTTCTCCTGCTCAAACAAGCCAAAGACTTTAGCGACCGCACTACTATCACCGGGATGCTCGACACTAATAAAACTTCCCGGTTTCTCCATTAACACTTCGCTCTGTTTAAACAGCTCAGTCAACGATAGAACATCAGCTTCAATACCGGTCTCTGGTCGATGCTCCGGCTGATTGAACACTTCGGCAAAGAAACTCTGTGGTTTGTCATAATTGGCCAATACCCCGGCTGGCATATAGATCGACACAAAGATCACCAGCCCGCTGTAGGCAATCATCAATTGAAATGGCAACGATAAAACCGAAGAGGCATTATGTGCATCGAGCCAGCTGCGCTGGCCTTTACCCGAGCGAAAGGTAAAAAAATCTTTGAAGATACGTTTATGAATAATGATACCGCTGACCAAAGCCACCAGCATGATCATGGTAAAAAATCCCACCAGCCAGATACCGGTCATACCAGCATGAAACTCAAAATGCATATGCACAAAGTGATGACCGCCCTGAGTCTCACGCTGTTGCTGATCAGGAATTATTTCACCAGTGACAGGATGTAACCGGCGCTGCTGAATTTCGGCATTGTCATCTTCCCAGGATAATCCAATTGCTGGATCGGCCTCACTGGGCAATCGTATTCGCCAAAAATGGCTTTGGGGGGCGACCTTTCGCAGAAAGCTTTCCCCTTGAGTGACTGCGGTCAGGCGTTGCTCTTGAGTACTGGTTTCGGGATCAAATTCACCGATTAATGCTCGCTCAGGCGTCATCCAATGGGTAATGGCATCATCAAACACACCAATAGTGCCGGTCAGAAAAATGGCGAATAATGCCCAACTGGCAACTAAACTGCCCCAGGTATGCAACCAGGCCATCGATTGACGAAAACGTCCCTGCTCAAGGCTTACATCCGTCGATTTGCTCATCGTAACCACTCCGTTAACAGCAAACCCAAGCCCCCAATAATCACTGTTGCACCTATCATTCCTATCCAGGCACGTTTGGCATTTTTAACCGCAAATATCCATATGACCGCGGCGGTGTACACAGCAAAGCTCAGTAATGCACTGGTAATCACAGCATCGGCACGGGATAAAGGCAGAATGGCGGCAATCAAAATCATCACTGCCGAGGTTAATAAATAGCCACCTAATGTTGCGGCCAGCACCAGCGAAAAGATTCGGCCAGAGTAAGACAGGGTCATATTGGGGTGTTCCATACACGGTTTTTAGCTAGGATCTGATGATAAAAGATCAGAAAATTTCACTGACTTATTTAATGTCGAATAACAACTCTTAAAGGCCCATTTATCAGGAAGAGTAGTTTTTTAACATGCGATATTAATGCGATAGATTATCGTTTGCATTCGTAATTAACAAGTATCGCTTTTACGGTGCCTTATTAAAAATGCTTTGAAGTACGACCAGAAAACAGTTTTACTCAGGGCTTGTTTATCTTTCATCTCCGCCTCTGTTGTGAGCTGAAAAAGCGTCAATCAAGGCACGAGGAGCGATTTTTAGTAATTCTAAATAAGCGACGAGCAAAGCTTCCGCATCCTGCTCACGCCCCTGACCTACATCCATGTAGGCCACGCAGAGTGGCGCTTTTTCAGTCACAGCCCGAAGGGCTGGGACTATTTTTACGACCGCCTGAGTTGTCAATCACTTATGTAGGAAGGCTACACGGCGTGCTTTCCGCCTTGTCGGACACAAAAATAGCCGCCAGCAGTGGGGGATATGAAAGATAAACATGCCCTAGCAATGACATTGAGTAAAACCTCAACGACAACGCAATTAATGCTGCTCGACAAGAATTAGTGCGCCAGCTGACAAGAAGAAATATTACCCTTCGGAACATAATATCTGCACGTGCCGCATTGCCAGGGCACCTCCGACATCAAGCAGTTATCCGAGGGGATTCATCATGACAGAGCATATTTGTACTCCAGGTTGCACACACGGCATCACCGAAGAAAATAAAAAAGACGTGGTAGAAGAATTTGATACTGCACGACGTTCATTTATCCGTAACGCTTTTGTTGGCGGTGGTGCCGCCTCTCTCGGCGCTATGGGCGTAACCATGTCACCCATGAGTTTTGCCACTGGCGCTAATACACCCATCAATGCTGACGCACCTGGCCAGATGCACTATTACATTCCGGCCACCCCGGAAACAGTTCTCTGGGGTTATTTCAGCAAGAATGCCAAGCCTACCGTTGAAATCGAGTCCGGTGATTTTGTCACCATGGAAACACTCACCCATCATGCCAACGATGATGCAGAACGGATGGTAAAAGGTGACCCGGGTGCTGAAAGTATTTTTCATTGGGATGCTCAAGGCAAAGGTGTCGACCGACGTGGTGCTGGCCCGATGGATGCCAAGATTGGTGCCGGTGGTGGAGCCGGCGTTCATATCTGTACCGGACCCGTACGAATCAAAGGCGCTCAGCCGGGCGATATCCTTGAAGTTCGCATAGTCGATGTTACTCCCAGACCCAGTGGCAACCCTGATTACAAAGGTAAGACCTTTGGCAGTAATGCTGCTGCCTGGTGGGGTTTCCATTACGGCGATATGCTTACCGAACCCAAAAAACGTGAAGTCGTTACCATCTATGAAGTTGATGCAACGGGTGAGCGTAACTGGGCCAAAGCCGTCTACAACTATCGCTGGACCCCACAAACCGATCCTTTCGGTGTGGTGCATCCGACTATCGATTATCCGGGCGTACCGGTTGATCACAGTACCATCACCAAGAAGGAAAATATCCTGCGTGATATCCGTATTCCCATCCGGCCACACTTTGGCACTATCGGCCTTGCTCCTGCCGAAGCCGATATGGTGAACTCAATTCCGCCCAATTATACCGGCGGCAATATCGACAACTGGCGGATTGGCAAAGGTGCGAAGATTTATTTACCGGTCGCAGTGGATGGCGGCATGTTCTCGGTAGGTGATCCGCATGCATCACAAGGTGACTCTGAGTTGTGCGGTACCGCCATTGAGTGTTCTTTAACCGGTACTTTCCAGTTTATCTTGCATAAAAAAGCTGATCTGCCTGGCACCTCCTTGGCTGAACTCAATTACCCCTTGCTGGAAACCCAGGATGACTGGGTATTACATGGCTTTAGTTATGCCAATTATCTGGCTGAACTGGGCCCCAATGCTCAGGATGATATATATACCAAATCCTCGGTTGATAAAGCGTTGCGTGATGCCTATCGCAAGATGCGTCACTTTTTAATGACCACTCAGCAGCTGGATGAAGATGAAGCGATATCGCTGATGACGGTGGCAGTCGACTTTGGTATCACCCAAGTGGTGGATGGCAACTGGGGTGTGCATGCGATCCTCAAAAAATCCATGTTCCCGGCGCGTAGTTAGAGTCAGTTTATCTTCTACATACTCATGTTAATAGTTATGGCATAACACTTGCGAAAGGATGCTTCAGTATTCAAGGAATAAGACACGACCGTGACTGACCTGAAACGCTTTTCTGCCAGTGCTATACCCGCAGAGCTACGCCAGCCGGCCTGGAATGAAATACTTTCCAGGCTCGGTCTGGCGAGTGATGCTGCCAGTTCCAATCGTACCGATGATAGTAGCCATATGGCACTCTCAGTCTCGGCACGCGACTCAGTCTTTGTTCAACTCACAGCAACCCCACAGATTCTTTCACCCATAACTGCCAAGGCAACTCAACCGTTACAAGGCACTGTATTGGTGCTCGCCTTGCTTGATGGCACCGCGCAGGTGCTGGATGCCGAGCAGACGATCAAATTACGTTCAGGCGACATCATGTTGCTGGATCCAAGCCAACCCTGGCGACTGGCTTTACAAACTCGGTTTCGCATCATGCTAATCAAACTGGAGTCATCCAGTTTCCTGCTCAGGCTGGTACGTAGCGGACGACAGGAAGCGAATCGCATCAGCACCCAACAAGGCATCGGCGCGTTATGTCTGAACATGCTGCAATCGCTGACCGAACAGTTACCACATGTGGATAACAATGAACTTCCCGCCTTGGAAGTTACGCTGGCCGAGTTACTGGTGGCTTGTCTTTCCCATAAACAATCTGCTACCAATGAAGAAGCTACTGATGTGCAATTGGCCCATTTACGTAGAGTGTGCAGAACAGTGGATTCACGGCTGGACGATCCAGATCTGAATATTGAGCAAATCGCTGCACAGGAAGGTTTATCCGCCAGATACTTACAAAAACTGTTCAAAAACAGTGGCACAACATTCAGTGAATATCTGAAGAGCCGCCGAATACAGCATTGCTGTATTGATCTGGCTAATCCTGCCCTTGCCCAGTTCAGTATTGCCCAGCTGTGCTACCGCTGGGGGTTTAATGACGCCGCAAACTTCAGCCGTACCTTTTCACAGTTTATGGGCATGTCACCGAAAAGCTATCGTGCTGCACCGCCACAGGATCTGCATGAACAGCTTCGCCGTGGCTGTCCGCAAACAAAACCGTCAGCTCGTTCAATTACCGCCGATCCGCAATCCTTTTTGCAGGATGATGACATTCAAAAACGACGCAGACCATTTCAGGAAGTATTGGATGATCATGCTAAATATGCGTTGTCGTTGCGACTCGCCCCGAAACGGGTTTCCGACCAAGATAACACTACGTCTTCACAAACCGACACTCACTCTTCTCGACAATATTACCTGCCAGTGTCCGATAAAACCGTTCACTGGGGCTATTTCAGTAATGCGATCAAACCGGTATTAACCGTTCGCTCCGGTGATATTGTAACGATTGAAACCTTATCCCAGCATGCGTCTGATGACTGCGAACGCATGATTGACGGAGATGCCGGAGCACAAAGCGTTTTTCACTGGACTAGTACAACAAAGAATGTTGACCGGCGGGGTGCCGGGCCGATGGATGCCACGATATTCGGCCGCGGGGCCGGAGAGGGTTTTGGGGTACATATTTGTACCGGGCCGGTGTATGTCACCGATGCTGAACCCCGTGATGTGCTGGAAATACGCATTTTGGATATTCAACCACGACTCAGTTGCAGCCCGAAGCATCAAGGTAAACACTTTGGTAGCAATGCCGCCACCTGGTGGGGCTTTCAATATGACGATCTGCTCACCGAACCGAAAAAGCGTGAAGTAGTGACCGTATACGAAGTACACCAACACACCCATCCACCGCATGCCAAGGCGATTTATAACTTTCGCTGGACCCCACAAACCGATCCTTACGGCATTGTGCACCCAACCATTGATTACCCTGGCATACCGGTTGATCACTCTAGTATCGACAAGCAGTTCGGTATTCTCGACAAAGCCGTTATTCCGGTCAGACCGCATTTTGGCGTCATGGCCGTCGCCCCGCGTGAGACCGGTATGATTGATTCTATTCCACCCAGCTATTTTGGTGGCAATATGGATAACTGGCGGGCGGGCAAAGGCACCAAATTATTTCTGCCCGTCGCCACAACTGGGGCTCTATTTTCGGTCGGTGATCCACATGCTTCACAAGGTGATTCGGAATTATGTGGCACCGCTATCGAGTGTTCTTTAACCGGTGTGTTTCAATTGGTGTTACACAAACAACGTGATTTAAAAGGCAGCTTTATGGATGGCCTAAGTCATCCATTTCTGGAAACACCGGATGAATGGGTATTACAGGGCATGAGTTTCTCCGACTATCAGGCCGAGCTCGGCCCGAATGCCCAAACGCAAGTGTATAAAAACTCCTCTATGGAAGCCGCCATGCGTGACGCTTTCAGAAAAGCCCGTCACTACCTAATGAAAGAACATGAGCTTAGTGAAGATGAAGCAATTTCACTGATTTCGGTAGCGGTGGATTTTGGTATTACCCAGGTTGTGGATGGCAATCTGGGTGTGCATGCGATTATCCGCAAGGCTATTTTTCCAGACTATAACGCTGATTAAAAATACTTATTAATTGCCTTTTCTCGGACAATTCGAACGCGCTCTCCTCATTCACCTTCCCCATTAAAATTCTTTGTAACCTGTAAACACTGTCTGATGCTAATTCTGAATTTTGTGACGCAGTTCACTTTACTTAGGTTAATGCGATTAGTTAGGTCCGGCGCAGAATGGTCAGGGCCTAATGATCTTTCATAGCCGCCTCTGTTGTGACTGAAAATGCACCACACAGGCGCGAGGAATGAAGTTTAGTCATTCTAAATAAATGACGAGCAACGTGAAGTGGTGGCAATGAAAGATCAATAGGCCCTTGCCAATCGCGAAATTTCTCGCGACACACCCCTCTACACCAAAAAAATCAAGGAGAAGTCATGGACAAAACCGATCCGAAAACAAACCGAGGTAATGGTGGCGAAGCCCATCAGCAAGCTACCGGAAATACCTCAACACTCACAACACAGCAAGGCGGCCCGATTGCCGACGATCAGAATTCATTAAGAGCTGGCGCTCGTGGTCCAGGTTTAATCGAAGACCACATCATGCGCGAAAAGATTTTCCATTTCGATCATGAACGTATTCCAGAACGAGTGGTGCATGCCCGTGGTTTTGGTGCTCACGGCTATTTCGAAACCACCGAATCGCTCGAAGATGTCACCTCTGCTGATATTTTCCAGCGTAAAGGTGAAAGAACCCCGGCCTTTGTGCGTTTCTCAACCGTTGCCGGCAGTAAGGGTTCAGCCGATCTGGCCCGCGATGTGCGTGGCTTTGCCGTCAAGCTCTATACCAAAGAAGGTAACTGGGACATCGTGGGTAACAATATCCCGGTGTTTTTTATTCAGGATGCAATGAAATTTCCTGATTTGGTTCACGCCGTCAAAGAAGAACCCGATCGCGGATTTCCACAGGCCCAATCGGCCCACGATAATTTCTGGGATTTTGTGTCATTGATGCCGGAAAGCATGCATATGCTGATGTGGCAAATGTCCGATCGTACGATTCCACGCTCATTCCGTTTTATGGAAGGCTTTGGCGTACACAGCTTTAGACTGGTAGATAAAAACGGCAAGTCCCAGTTTGTTAAATTTCACTGGAAGCCAAAGCAAGGCTTGCAGTCCGTTTTATGGGATGAAGCGTTAAAAATCAATGGCGCCGATCCGGATTTCCATCGTCGTGATTTATGGAATGCCATTAGTCAGGGAGATTACCCTGAGTGGGAACTGGGACTGCAGATTTTCGATGAGGAATTTGCTGAGAAATTTGAGTTTGATGTGTTGGATGCCACCAAGCTTATCCCCGAAGAACAGGTGCCGATTCGCATTGTCGGTCGACTAGTGCTGGATCGGGTTGTCAGTAACTTTTTTGCTGAAACCGAACAGGTGGCATTCTGCACCCAGAATATCGTCAAAGGTATTGATCATTCAAATGATCCTTTGCTGCAGGGCAGAAACTTTTCCTATCTCGATACGCAGTTAAAGCGTCTGGGTGGACCCAATTTCACCCACATTCCAATCAACGCGCCGAAATGTCCGATGCATCATTTCCAGCAGGATGGTCATATGGCAATGAGCAATCCTACCGGTCGGGCCAACTATGAACCGAATAGCTGGGGCGAAGAAGAAGGCGGTCCACGTGAGTGTCCGGTAAAAGGTTTTGAAAGTTATCCAGAAGATATATCTGGTCCAAAAGTCCGTGAACGTTCTGAAACCTTTGCTGATCACTACAGCCAGGCCAGGCAGTTTTATATAAGCCAGACTGAAACGGAACAGCAGCATATTATCAATGCATTTTCATTTGAGCTCAGTAAAGTCAAAACACCGGCAATCCGTAAACGCATGGTTAGTCATCTGCTGAATATTGATCAACAACTAGCCGAAAATGTTGCTGAAAAATTGGGCATCAATCCGTTGCCAGAACCGGCTGATGCAGCGATGCCAACAAGGGATGATTTGCCAGCTTCTGACAAGTTAAGCATTCTCAAAAATGGCCCGAATAGCTTTAAAGGCCGTAAAGTTGGTGTCTTGATGACCGATGGATTTGATGCTGATATTTTCAAATCGCTGGAGAAATCACTTAAAGCAGAAGGGGCAATGTTTGAAGTTGTTGCGCCACATACCGGTGAAATAACCAGCAGTGCTGGTGACAGCATCAAGGTTGATGAAAAGGTTGATGGCGGACCTTCCGTGTTATTTGATGCCATTGTGATTTTGCCTGGTAGCGACGGTGTGAAAATGCTGGCAGAAATGCCACCAGCATTAACCTTTGTCAGTGATGCCTTTAATCACATGAAATTTATTGGCTACGGTGAAGATGCCATGCCGCTTTTGAAAAAGGCCGGTATCAGTGAGATGTTGGATGAAGGCTGCCTGCAATTGACCAATACTAAAACGACGGACGAATTTACCCAAAACTGTCGTGATATTCGGTTTTGGCAACGTGCTGGTTAGTTGGTTTTTATGATGAAATAACAAGTTGAATCAGGTCACCCGTTTGAATGTTCAGACGGGTGATTTTGCGTTAGCTTGTAGATTATCTAAACCGTCTCAGAAGGAGATCATTATGATCGCCAGACGCTATTCTTATACGCTGATAATCATCATTTTACTGCTTGTCGCGTTAATCATTCTGCGCATGCAATTGCCGTCAATGGTGAAAGACTATTTGAATGGTAAATTGGCCGATATGGGTGATTATCAAGGACAGATAGCCGATGTAGATATTCATTTATGGCGCGGCGCCTACTCTGTCGACCAACTGGAAATCACTCAAAAAGACCAGCCTTCGGTACCATTTTTTAAAGCCGAAATAATAGATACCTCTGTAAGCTGGGCATCTTTATTAAAAGGCAGAGTGGTTGCAGACGTTGATTTGATAAATGCCGAAATTCATCTGGTCGATGACGAAGCAGAAGACCAGCCTGAAGAAGAATCCACCTGGCGTCAGACCGTTCAGGAAATTATTCCATTACAAATTGATCGATTAAATATTGATAATGGTGAAATTCATTTTCATAACTTCAACTCTGATCCCCCCGTACATCTGGTTTTTTACCAATTAGACGGTGAAATAACCAACCTAAGCAATGCTGATCGAAGTGATGGGCTGCAATTCGCTAATTTTGATGTTGAGGGGCAAGTGTTAGATAGCGCTTCGGCTAGACTGGATGGACGCCTGGATCCTTTAGGTGATTTTCATAATTTTGAACTCAAGTTAAAAATCACCGGTATCAACCTGACAAAACTCAATGACGTCTCTGAAGCCTATGGTAATTTTAATTTCAAATCAGGCAACGGCGATTTTGTGATGGAATTGCAGGCTGAGGAGGCTCAATTAACCGGCTATGCAAAACCCGTTCTGGATAATGTTGAAATCTTTGATTTGGAAAAAGATCTGCAAGATGGCGTTTTCAGTGCAGCCTGGCAAGCCATAGTCGGTGCATTTGGCCAGATATTCCGCAACGATCCCAAAAACCGTATCGCTACCCAAGTTGAGATACGTGGCAATCTGGATGACCCAGATGTCAGTGCCTGGCAGGCCTTTCTCGCCATTCTGGAAAATGCTTTTGTAGACGCATTCGAAAGTGATTTTGGTCGGGAGACTGGTTCCGAATCATCGCCATCCCAAGACACAATATCTGAACCTGACTCTCGTTCTGAGTCCGAATCCAAATCAGATGCTGAAACCGATACGGTGAATTGCCAGCTTCGGCCTATGTGGGATAAATGCGACTAAGTGACCAAATGACAGTGACTTTGTTTGAAAATCAGTTGTTACGAATAGCAGCCACTAATTCCGACTTGCTCATCTTGCTACGCCCCTTAATATTAAGCTGACTGGCCCGGTTATACAGCTCCTGCTTTGTCCGTGACTCCAAAGGACTATTAGGATTGCCAGTCCCCTGACTAGTTTTCCTAGGTGTACGGCCTTCCTCACGACGTTGTTTATTCACAGTGCGAGCCGCAATTTCTTCAGCTTTATCGGTCTTTTTACCGCTTTTTTTCTGCTGATCCTTAATATGCTCATATTGACGTTCATCTTTATCTGTCCACTCGGCAACCATAAATAGTCCTCCTGTTTACAGTATTAAAAAGGTCACATCCCACATTAGCAATGCTATAGCTACCCTGCCAATATCCTAGGTTAAAGTAACCGACTCCGTGGCAGCGCCAAACCTAATAAGCAAGATGGTGAATCAGTAAATTACAGATAACCCTGCTCGCAGATGTCTTCAAAGGTGTACAAGACTGAGGGGAAATAGTGCTGATATACATACAAAATATATTTACATTACGATGGTAACATCATATTTTAAATAACAAAAAGGCCCTGTCTGGCATCTGCCAAGGCCTTTAACATCAACCTTTATGGCTCAGTCAACTCCAGAAAAACTTCTTTGCCGAAGGTGATGGGCATTTGATACCTGCTCGTCGTTAGCTGCTGTGAGTGATTCAAAAGCCAACTCACCTGACAGTTGGTTAAAACGTTGTTGTAATAACTCCAGTTGATGCCAGGCCCATTGATTTTCCGGCTGTTTCAATAACCAGCTTTGCCAGTCCTGCCGGGTGTGATCGGTATTAAATTCAGCAGTGAGTTCTGCATACCACTGAGCAGCTTCTGCCAGTGCTTGCTGTTGTTGAGGCGTCAAACCTACTGAAGAAGTGTTCATACGTCTAACTGTTCATATGACGAAAATAACAGGCAATGCTGCGTGGCTTTGGCCATATATTTTTTGACCGAGCTTTCTGATAGCCCCATTTCTTCAGCAATTTCACGATAAGTCATACCTTTAAGCTGGGACATTAGAAAAGCAGTTTTCACCTTTACACCTAAACCATCCAGCATGGCATCAATGCGATATAGCGTTTCCAGCACAATCATGCTCTGCTCTGCCGAGATGACCTCCTGCTCTGGTTGCTGCATTAATGCTTGCAGATAGGATTGTTCTATCGTGCGTCGACGGAAATGGTCGATCATCACCCTTTTGGCAACTGTCACCAGATAACTTCGTGGCTCACGAATTGCCTCAACCTTGTCATTAGAGCCTGGGGCGGTCAATAATCTAACAAACGTATCCTGTGCTAGATCAGCCGCCTGATGAGAACAATTTAATCGCTCACGTAACCAGCTCTGTAACCAGCTGAAATTGTTTTGATAGAGTTTTTCCAGGCTCTCTGTATGAGGTAGTGACAATGGCGCATTCATAATTATTACTTACAACCGTTAATGATAATGATTATCAGTTGCATTCTAAGATAATTAATTATTAAGAGCAATTCATAGAAACTATCTTATTTTTAGTTGCGTGAAATAATAATTAAATATATCTCGGCCTTAACGATCCAGCCATTGTCGTAACAAATTATTACGTACTCGCGAGAGTCGATCATATTGTTCTGTTTTACCGTTTTGATTAAATTCCTCTCGGAGCGACTGCTCCATATCAAACAGAATCTCCCGTCGATTAGGATCACGTATCCGACTAGTCACCCAACCGACGATAACTAGTCGTTCGCCTTCTGTGACCTCATTGACGCGATGCAGGTAAGTAGAGGGATAGATGAGTAAATCACCCGCATCCAGTTTCCAGCTACGTTCACCGCTACTGTCTTCTAACACTAGTTCGCCGCCCTGATACTGGGTTTGATCAGATAAGAATAAGGTGAATGAAATATCCGTGCGCTGGTTGTTGATCAATGCTTCATCGACATGGGTGCCATATCGCATACCTGACTGATAACGGCTTATTAACAGACGAACGAATTGTTGTGGATAGGTGCTCTGCACGAATAAGTCATTAGCTAAAAGACGTTGTTCCACCAGCTTTAAAATACCGGAAATTTCCGCCATATCTGCCTGCAGATTTTGCTTTACCTGGATGGCGGCCCGGCCCGCTGTGCTCAGTCCGTCATGGAACGAGACATCCTTAAGCGTTGCCTTTATCGCTTCAAGATCAACTTCTGATAAACATTGTGAGAGATGCAGGATCATATTGAGAATGAGACTCATTTATGGCAAAGTAGATAACTTATCATAACGCCACTCAGAGAGACAGACTATGCAAGAAAATCGTAAAAAATGGGTAAGCCTTGGGGTTGCACTGGCCAGTGGAATCAGTTTGAACGCCACCGCAGCAGATATCTCGCATGATATGCATTTTACCAATGAGAACATTACGCTGGCAGCCGCTGGTGAAGGCGAAGGTGGCGGCGTCACTGAGACCGATCTGAAAACTAATGACGTCGCTTTTTTAACCCGTTTGGGACTGATCCGTGGTCACTTGCTGGTGGGTTATGAATTATATAAACAAGGCCAGGTCGATATGGCTATCACGCATATGAAACATCCACGCGATGAGCTATATGCGGGCTTGGTGCCATCAATCGAATACCGTGGTGGAAAGCGCTTTGATGATGCATTAAGCAATCTGGCCGACAAAGTGACCAGCAAAGCACCTCAAGCTGAAGTGGATGAAGCCTACCAACAACTTGAAGCAGGCATTAAAGCCGCTGAAGCAGTAGCAAAACCGGATTTAAAAAATACCCTGCAAAGTATTAAAGACTTAATTCGTACTGCAGGTGAAGAATATGCATTGGGCGTAGAAAACGGCAAATTGATTAATCTACATGAATATCAAGATGCTTATGGCTTTACCCAAATCGCCAAACGCCGTCTTGAACAACTTCCTAAAGCAACTCGTAAAGAGTCTGCCGATACGGTTAAACAGGTTGAAGGCTATTTAGATGAACTTGCCGATCTCTGGCCAAGCATTGCTCCTAAGGGCGATGTGGATGGTGATGCATCCAAATTGTATGGTGCGGCAGCGCGGATTGAGATTGCAGCATTGAGTATCTAAATAGTTACCTTCATTTAAGAACCCCATAAAAAAGCAGGCTTTTAGACCAATGGTGTATAAGCCTGCTTTTTTGCATTCTTAAATCGTAATTTTCTGAGCCAAAGCATTACGCCGGTAATTGACAGTAATAATGGAATAAGCCCTGCAACCATCCAGACTATTCGTCCTGAAATGCCTAAAAACTGACCAGTATGTAATGGCAGTTGCCATGCAGCATAACTGTCTCCAGACAGATTGTTTTGTGGCTCGTCGACATGCAATACCGTTCCATCCAAACCGACAAAAACAAAGATATCTCCATACGGCCCAGTAGAATCTTTTTCCCTTAAATACACGGTATAAAAACCTTTATCTGAATGATTTCTCAGATAATAGGCTTCTGAATCTGGACGCACCTCCAATGCTGCTTCAACCGCTTTATCAAATCCGTTATCAACCTGGGAAACGGCTTTGCTGGCAAGGTGAAATGGTGGTGTTACAGGAAATACGCTGGTAATAAGTGGCCTGATAACAATATCCATATTCCACCATAAACCTGTCCACAGAATGAGCAGAAACAAAACTGAAAATATCAGCCCGAATGATCGATGCAAATCAAACATTAATCTGGACGATCCAGCCGTATATTTAATACTAAGTGCTTTCTTCCATTTGTTTTTCTTTGGCCAGGCTAGCCAAATACCTATTAGCGTAATTACCAGCCACAAAACCGTGACAATGCCCAATAAATATTTACCGAAAGATCCCAACCCCAGGCTGTAATGCAGCCGATAAAGAAAAGGCATCAAATGACTGCGGGCCAAACTAGTTCGGTCAATATCCCGATCGCCAAGAATCTGGCTGGTATAGGGATTGATAAATACCTCATCTATGCCAGATGCCTCCCCGGCAAGATAAAAAATCACGCTGGCTCTATTACCCTTAGGCAGAATAATCCCATGAATGGTGGCCATTGGATAATTGTGCAAAACCTTATCTGACAAGGCGTCTAAGGACTGAGTGTTATCTCCAACCGACACTTGATACCAGGCTGGATTTAGCCAGTTATCAATCGCTCGCCAGAACGCAATAGCCGATCCTGTTAGACCGGCTATCACAATAAATAGCAAAATAAACACGCCAATCCAGCGATGCAAAAGTAGCCAGAAAGATCGCTGTGAAAATAGAGCGGTCATTTGTTGCCTTTTACATTTCAGCTCTCAAGGCAATGCCAAATGTTCTCGGAGCACCTACATCCAGAAAGTCATCCTCCTGGTTGTTGGTTATGTATTCCCGGTCAAACAGGTTTCTGACGAAACCCGAAATGGTGATGTTTTTCGATAAGGGATATTCCCCATTAAGATTCACCAAAGTCACACTATCGTTATTTCGCTCAACGGGAACGCGTGAATCATATACCAGCGTAATGTTATCGGACTGATAGACAATATCACTGCTAAGTCTTAATCCATTTATAAAGCGATAACTTCCACCGAGTGAGACCTTGTACTCTGGAGCAAATGGAAATTTCTGTCCGCTTAGATCCTGCCCTTCTCGATCAAATTCCAAATATTCACTATGGTTATAGGAAGCGCCTGCAAACAAGGTAAATGCACTATTCACCAGATAATCAGCTGAAAACTCTAATCCCTTCATTCTAGCTTTAGCTGCATTAGCCACCGTTCCAATACCAAGTTCATCAGCAATTTCGACCTGCTGATCTTTCCAATCCGTGTGATAAAGGTTGAGATTAGTATTCAAACGATTCGCCAACCAACTGCCACGCCAAGCGAGTTCATAGGTACTGGTATATTCCGGATCATAAGGTCGGTGGGCGGTGTTGGTACTTAAATCCACACCACCGCCACGATAGCCTTTTTGCCAAGTTAAGCCTACCAGATGATTCGGGGTGAACTGATGACTCAAGCCCAGCTTAGGGAGTAGCTCATTAAATGAAGTATTTTTGTTGGCCGACGTCACTGTTGCAAACCCAAAGGGATCGACATAATTGAACTTCGTATTATTTTTTTCATGATCCCAGCGCAGTCCGGTAATCCAGGTCCAATTCTCAATAAACTCCCAATTCACCTCACCGAAAATAGCTTGATTACGAATGACGATATCACCTCTTGATATCAGGACTGGATCCTCTCGCCCGACCCTATTCTGATTTAGCCGATCATCGATATCATTGCTGTGTTTAGCGTAATAAAGCCCTAAAAACCCCATCAAGCGTTCGCTTTCGTAAGTGAAACGAAATTCCTGACTCAGCAAATCTTGTTTATGCTTGCGAGTAGCTTCTATTTGGGCCGTAATATTCTGATCATAGTCCAATAAAGAATCATAATTTGACCAGGTACCGGTGGATAAACTGCTAAATGTCCAGTTATCAGATAGGTAATAATCCAATTTTGCTGAAGCGGTATTTTGATCGAGTGCGTCTCTCTCAGCCGTATTCAGAAAATGATCGTAATATCGTGGCTTGCCGTTTTCGGCACTGACCGTATTCGCCCCTCTTTTTTGCTCTGTACGATCCAGTGTTAACAGTAAATCCATTTTTTCTGTGGGTTGGAACAACAATTTCCCGCGGATATTAACCGCACGTTGTGCATCACCATCCCGGTCGAGGGTGACGTTATCGATATAACCATCCATGGTTTGATAATCGACAGCCAAACGGCCTGCTAGGAGATTGTCGACAATCGAGTCATTGGCAACGAATGAGACACCTTGTTCACCATAGCTGCCGAAATTAGTCTGAGCAGCAAACTCGGGTTGAAAAGTAGGATCATTGGTTTTTAATACCACCGCCCCTGCTAATGAATTTCGTCCTTGAGTGGTCGATTGCGCTCCACGGTATACCTCAACTTGTTCCACATCCCACAAGCGAAGCGAGTTCATGGTGACCAGTCGATGAGTCTGAGCAGCACCATCTACAAATACTGTCACGGCACCATTCATCGTACCCGCTCCCTGAGAGTCAAACCCCGAAACCGGCACCCCTCGAATTCCCCAGTTTTCATTGCCAGATTGGGTATAAATTCCGGGTGTTCTGGCCATAATATTTTGTAAGTCCTGATCGGCATGTTGCCGAATATCTTCCTGACCAAACACCGCGACACTGGATAATGTGTCCTGCAGCCTGCGATCGAGTTTTTCCCCCGATACGATAACCGCTGGTAACGCAATTTGATTATTCGTCTGGACAAGTGGCGTTTTATAAATCGTAAAACTGCCATCTGCTTTCTGTGAAATGGTCAGCCCACTGCCTCCCAGCAACATTTCGATAACTTGCTGCTGTGAATATTGTCCTGAAATACTCGGGCTGGTAAGTCCGTCGGTTAAAGCCGAATCAAAAGACAGGGGGATGCCTGCGCTCACAGCAAAACTGGATAAGCTACGGCCCAAAGGCCCAGCGGGAATCTGGTAGGTTTTAATTTCAGTGGTATTAAGTGAGGCGTTTTCGGCAAAACTATTGCTGCTGATGGCTATACCAGTGGTTAGCGCCATGCCCAGCAGTGCACAACGAATAGATAAATTGAGTCGACTAGCTTTTAAGCTTTTGTGCCTGGTTTGCAGGTAAGTTGATTTTGCAGGGGACATTCAGCTGATCCTTAGAATAAGTCAAAAATGTGTTCTCACCCTCCTTGCCAGCTGAAAGAAAAAAAAGTATCAGCACATTCATACTTTTTATTTATTGGTGGTTTTCAGTCGGCCCTAAGTTAATCAAGTAACCCTGCATAACTGATGTGAGTTGAATAGGATAAGTTGAGACCAGCATGCGTAATGCCAAATCGGTGTCGGAGACGGGAAACGAACCTGAGACGGGCAAATCTGCAATTTTAGGATCACATCTGACAATGCCGCTTCGATAACGGGCCAGCTCGCTCACAAATTCTCCTAAAGGCATTTTATCCGCCAGCAGCATGCCTTGCGTCCAGGCGGTTTTAGCGTGATCTATAGGTGATGGAGATTCAACGGTATAGAGGTTAAAACTGCTCTGCTCACCCGCGTTAACAATGATTTGCTGTGAAACATTAGCTTGTGTTGGCATAACCTTGACCGCACCTTGCAATACGGCAAGCTGCGTTACTTTTTTTTGCTGGTACACCGTAAATCGGGTGCCCAATGCTTCAAGTTGCCCGTGCTGAGTGCCCACGATAAATGGACGGGATACAAGCGCATTATCAGGTGCCGTCTGCACCAGTATTTCGCCAGATCGCAGCCAGATAAAACGTTTCTCACTATCAAACTGCACATCAACGGATGTCGCGGTATTCAATGTCAACTGAGTACCATCAGCCAATTGCAGCTCTCTTCTTTCGCCACTGGCGGTGTGATAATCAGCCGTCCAACCCAATGTTTGCAGTGCCCGCCAACTCCCCCAGCCAACAGGAGCAATTGCCAACAAAATGGCCAGCTTATTAAGAATCGCCCGTCGATTAGGATTTTCCGGTCTATCCAGTGCAGGGATGGCTAATGATGGTGGCAGCGAACCAAGTTTGTTAATCAATAATTCCGCCTTGGCCCAGGCACGAGCATGATCTGGATGCTGTTGCTGCCAGCGAAGACATGCTGCACGCTCAGCATCCGTGACTTCTGTAGCACTTAACCGCATCAACCAGTCGGCTGCCTGATCAAGTATTTGAGGATCAATAGCGTGGCTTTTGGACATAGAAAGCGTTTATTCCATTACCAACAGACAATGTCTAAAAGCCTGCTTCATATAACGTTTCACGGTAATCAGTGATACGCCAATCTGCTGCGCAATGGTTTCGTATTTCAGTCCCTCAATCTGCGACAGCAAAAATGCACGTTTCACCAACGGTGGTAATGCATCCAACATTTGATCCACTTCATTAAGCGCTTCGAGGATAAGGTAACGTTGTTCTTCTGAAGGGATTTCCTGCGATGGCAGCAAAGCCAAAGCATCAAGATAAGCACGCTCCAATGCCTGGCGTTGATACCAGTTCACCAGCAGACCTTTGGCTATCGTGGTCAGATAGGCCCGTGGTTCGTTAATCAGAGTTTGGGAGCGAGCCGATAAAATACGCGTAAAGGTATCTTGGGCTAAATCATCAGCTTGATGAGTACAGCCCAATTTGGATCTCAACCACCCCTGCAGCCAGCTGTGATGCTCAATATACATTGACTGAAATTGCTGTTTGGTCTGATGAATCGACATGAAGCGCCTATAACCCGTGGCAAACTCGCCACAATCGCAAATAAGAATTGTTCGCAAGTATATTGCTGTCCGCCAGCACATGCAAATCAAGGAAAAGAACATTGCCTGAGAAATTGTGGCGCGTTTTATAAAGGGTTTCCAAATTTTCTGAGTCGTTTGAGGGCCTTTTTGGCAAGCAGCCTCTAATGCAAATACGAATGATAACGCTTTGCAATAAATAACACCCTTCTGTATTATCCCCAGCTTTATATTCAAGGTAGCTTGTTCGTGAACAGGCTCCCACGCCATGGAATTTCACCAAAGGAAAACCTGTGCATATCAAGCATGAGAAGAATATGACACGTCAGCTTCACTTATTCGCTAGCGCCGCTACGGAAACATCTGTATCAACCACTACGTCAGCCATGCAACATATCAAAACACCGTTGAAAACCGTATTGGCCTCCGCACTGTGGCTGGGGTTGACCGGCAATGCCTTCGCCGCAAGTGATACGGCTGGCGATGATGTCTCACTGCCAACCCTGCAGGTGCAAGGAACGAGCATCTCGGATCACTATTATCAGCCTGATTCCAGTGCAGCTACGCGTACCGATACACCGTTACGTGAAGTGCCGCAATCGGTGCGGGTATTGCCACGGCAGACATTGAACGATATAGGCGCTTTACGTCTCGACAATAGCCTCGACTATGTCAGCGGTGTGTCGCGCCAGAATAACTTCGGCGGCACCTGGGACAATATCGCCATTCGCGGTTTCGCTGGCCATGAAAACTCTGGCATGAGCATGTTACGCAACGGCTTTTCCAGTAACCGCGGCTTCAATGCGCCGCGCGACATCGCCAATATCGAAAGCATCGAGTTTCTCAAGGGGCCAGCAGCAGCGTTGTACGGTAACAGTGAACCAGGCGGCACCCTTAATATCGTGACCAAAAAGCCACAATTCCGATCTGCACATACGCTGGATGTCAGCGCCGGTAGCTATGACTTTTATCGTACCGCAGTCGATACCACTGGCCCACTCAGCGATAATTTTGCTTATCGCCTGAACATAGCCGCCGAGGATAGTGGTAGCTTCCGTGATCACGTTGACAGTGATCGACAATTGGTTGCACCGGCATTTACCTGGGTAATCTCGGACCGCAGCGAGCTGTCATACGACGGCGAATATCTGCGTCATGATGGCGTATTTGACCGGGGCATTGTCGCGGTAAATGGCGATATCAATGCGGTACCGCACGAAAATTTCTTCAGCGATCCCAACGACGGCGATACCACGCAAAAAAACCACAACCACCAACTTACGTTAACCCATGCGTTATCAGACACATGGCGCAGCCGCCTGGGTTTTGCCTACAAAAACAGTACCTTGGCAGGCGCGGGTTCCGAGGTGCTACCCTTTGCAATCATCACTGGGGATAGCGTCACCCTGCGAGACCGTTACCGCGACTTCGCGTCCGAGGACTTTACCGTGCAAGCTGAGTTGCAGGGAAACTTTGATTTGGGCGGCATGGATCACACCGTCCTGATCGGCACCGAAGCCTATCATTTTGAACAAGACTTCAGCATTCTCCAGCTCAGAAATTCAATGCGAATCGACAATATTTCTGGGCACCCGACCTACACGAGACTGGTCACAGGTGACAGAACATTGATCACTGATCGGCATGAGAAGCAGGATAATTTCGCCCTGTTCGCCCAGGATGAGATTGGCCTTACAGAACGCTTGAAGCTGCTCGCCGGCCTACGCTATGACCGCTTCGATGAAAAAATAGAAAACAAGCTCAATGACAGAAGCGTTGAGCAAACGGAATCAGCAGTGTCACCACGCATGGGACTTACTTACCTTTTCGATCAGCAATGGTCCTGGTACGCATCCATCGGCAAGTCCTTTCGTCCCAATGGCGGCACCGATGCTAATGGTAATGGCTTCGATCCCGAAGAAGGTCGCGCTCTGGAGACCGGTCTGAAGTTTGAGTCCGCCGATCAACGTATTGGAGCCACATTATCCGTGTTCCAAATCGACAAAGAGAACGTGTTGACCGGATCCGATCCCAACGGGGTATTCTCTATCGCTGCCGGTGAAGTGCAAAGCCGCGGCGTGGAATTCGATCTTGCAGGCAAACTAACCCAAAACCTCCGCCTCAGCGCCAGCTATGCCTATCTGGACGCAGAAGTTACCAAAGATCAGGGTGGCGCCGTCGACTGGGCGACTGGCGAAGTGGTGAATCTCAAAGGTAAAGCCCTTTCCAACATCCCCAAACAAAGTGCCAGCCTGCTTGCGATGTGGGAGGCACCGCTGACCAATGGTGGAAACTGGGGCATCGGTGGCGGCATAAACTATATGGGAAAACGTGCCGGCAACTATATCGACAGCTTCAGTCTACCGTCCTATACCACAGTGCAGCTTAATTCATACTGGCGTATCGATCGGAACCTGCGCCTGAACGCCAATGTGCATAACCTGTTCAATCGCGAATACATTGCCAGCTCCTATGACCGCGCGTGGTTGGTGCCGGGTGCACCGCGCGCTTTGACAGTCAGCGCCCAATACACGTTTTAAAGGAGTCTATCGAATATACTGCGGTTATTTGTTGCATGCCACGCCCATGCAGACGTCAACATATTACAGTTAAAGTGAAAGAGATCCATTAGCGTCTTAGTGACGAACTGACAAGAGCGATCATTTCTTAAAATTTCTGTTCGGCATGGCGAATCCGAACCTTGTATAAATTAGGTATGGCCAGTGGCTGCCAGTTTGGCGGCAATATAATCACTGTGTTCGACGTGCAACAAGTTACTGATACGGCGAATTACATGTTGCTCTATCTGGTGGATTTCCTGATCAGCGTTGGCCAGTTGCCAGAGGATATGAATTAATTCAACTTTCTTTTTCTGACTATAGCGATGATTGATTTCCGAGGTAAAGGCAAAATAATCTGTAGCAGATTTGTGTGCCTGTTCGGCTTCAGCAAGCAGACTTTCGGCCGCATCTTTATCGAGTGAAAAACGTTTCTGTAAAATAGATAGCAGCATGTCCCGCTCTTCATCTTTAAAATGATAATCAGCAGCAATGACTTCTATCATTAACGCAGCGGCTGCAAGTTTCACCGATAAATGTGCAGCATCACCGGTATCGTGATCGTCTAGCAATTCTCGCTGTAACAATCGTTTAAGTTTATCGAGCATAGATTTCTCCTGTACTGAAGTGACAGATTAATCACGCAGCAGTTCTTAAGGATTATTTTGTCGAGTGTAAAATCACAGCCGCCTGATAACGGGGTTTACCGTAACCTAGCATGCTATTAAATTCTTTATGGGTCACGGGGACATAAAAACTGTCTGTGAGAGTTTTGTCATCATCCCAATCAATATCCGGATCATGAAAATAGACAAAGGTATCTGAAATCGATACCAACACCACCCAATGCGGTGATTTGTTCTGATTTAGTCGGTAAGAGCTAATCAACACTACTGCCAGTGCGCCCTGGTTCAGATAATCACGCAGTAAATTCACATCGATTTGCCGCATCTGCTGCTCGACTTCCGAGGTTTCCAGCTGTCGCATAAAGTCCTGATGCACACATTCCATCACAGCTTTTTTATCTTCACTACGTACACCGTTCACAAACGGCACATCATCACTATTGGTGATTAAGGTAGTGTTGAAATAACGTCGCCATGCCGCCAGCGCCAGTCCCTGTGCACTACATCCGCCATGGCCGGAAGTCATAAATATGGTGGTAGCTTCACGCCATAACTGTAATTCCAGCCCCCGATCCAGATGCATGACCGGCTGCAGGGTTTTCATCGCCATCATCAAACTGGCCGGACCACAGGTAAAATCGGTGCTTTGCGAATAGTGAAATACCTGCTGATGCAGTTCTTCAGGTTGTGGCTGCAAAACCTTCATCATGCGCAAAGCATTGGCATGATCTTCATAGTAGTCAGTGACGATTTCAAACTGGTGATAGCCGAGGCTTTCATAAAGTTTAATTGCACCAGCATTATCGGGCCGCACTTCCAGACGAATAAAACTGCGGCCAGCTGTCAATGCAGCCTGCTCCGCTTCACGCATCAAAGCCCGGGCAATTTTCTGATTCCGGTATTCAGGTAATACCGCCAGCGAATAGATGCGCCCCAGCGAAGTGCCCCGGGCATATAATAACAGCACATAGCCCATCAATTTTTGTTGCTGCTCGGCGACCAATAATAAGGCATTAGCCTTGTTGATCATCCATTTAAAACTACGACGCGAGAGTTGATCGCTATCAAAACAGATATTTTCGATATCCAGCAGTGCATCTACATCAGCTAAAGTGGCCGCACGAAAGATTATCGAATCCGTCTGTTGATTAACTGCCATTTGCATTAGTAGTCAAACCCTCCAGGGCCATTTCGATGACCTGGCGCCCGCGAAACAATACCAGCTCTTGCCATTGAGTCTCATCAGGACAGAAAAAATCCTGCATTGCGTGTTTAATATCCAGCGTTTTCTGGTCAGACCAATCGATTTTACCGGACTGTTGTAATTGTTGATCTGCAAACAGTACTTTAAGCATTTGTTGATTGCTAAAAGTACCAAATTCAAGTGTCAGAAAACACACGTTATCCCCTTGCTGATGCCAGAAATAATCATGCAAACCGTACTTTACACCAGAAGTTGAGGTGCCGAGAGCCGGTTCGGTCACTGTCGGGCCAAATAATTCCCGCGCTTTTTTCTGACCGGCAGTTTCTGGGGGATGATCACAGATTAATTCGCCATATCCATAAGGCCCTAGTCCACTATGAATATCTATGACAATAACGTTATCGCGTTTTTCCGGTTTAAGTTGTGCGACCAGCTCTTCAATGGTTTGACGTGACCAACTGGCTTTTTCGCCACCGAAATAAAGCGCATCGGCTTTGCTGTATTGGCCTTGGCTGAGCTTATCAAACTGCTCACGTTGCTCCCCAACTAAATCGACTGCGTCCTTTTGCTTACTGAGCTTTTCCCATATCGCTATCGCATCAGCAGAGTCTGGAAGTTTGGCATTAAAATCAACAAAGTTACGGTTGATATCGATACCTTCGTGGTCATTTCGGCTGGCACAGGCAAATCCCCAGGGATTTAATGCATGCACCATAACAACACACACATCGGCGGGTAACCGTCGGTGACGTCCCACAAAATCAGATTGAATTGCTGAGCCTACTCCACCCTCAACACCATGAACGCCAGAAACCAGTACCAGAATATTTTTTGCTTTAGGACTGCCAGCCCAGGCAATATCACAAAACAAACGTTCGTTTTTTGGCCCGCGAACCGGGTGAATAATATTATTGACCCGTTCGACAATGGAGCTTGTTTCCACTGCTGATATGAACTTGTCACGTGCACCGGCATAGCGCTGAGAAAACACACTCAGAACGGCATCTGCATACATGGCAACAACTCTCCTGTAGATGAAAATTCGGCGAAGAATAGGCGACTTTCATGATTTTGACCAGATAATCAGCATAGTGGCAAAAATATTTATCACAACCATGACACAATCACTTTATGATGCACAAATCGTCTGACTAACTTAATTAGGAGCAACGCTAAAGTCATATGACTAACCATTTGATAATTCTTGAAAATATCGAAGACTGGGCACCTTACTTCCCAAGCGCGCAGGTCATCGCAGTGGATGATTATCTGCAAACCCCCTCCCCAAGTGCGAGTGAGCGTGCGCAAATTATTAACCTCTGTCACGGCCTTGAATATTTGAGTCCCGGTTATTACTGCTCAATGGTCGCTGAAGCACGAGGCCATCGGGTGATGCCGAGTTTGCGCACCATTAATGACTTATCCCGTAAAAGTCTTTATGCCTACGATTTATCAGATTTTGGTACGCATCTGGATAAAGTCATTGCGGCCAGTGATAAACAATCTGAAACCAGTTTTAAGCTGAAAGTATTCTTTGGCCAATGTGAATTTAAAGGCCTGCAGAAGCTGGCAAGACAGATTTTTGAACAGTATCCCTGTCCTATCATCGAAATCGAGTTCAGCCACAAAGGGCACTGGTTAATTTCTGCCATCAAGGCTGCTCCGCTTAATCAGCTCACTGACAGTGAGCAGGATAACTTCGCCAATGCTTTGGATGCATTCAGTCATAAGTTATGGCGCAAACCTTCAAAGCGTCGCCAATACCGATATGACATGGCTATTCTGCACAACCCCGATGAAAAAATGCCGCCCAGTGATGCCACGGCATTAAAACGCTTTATCGCCAGTGGTAAACGCATCGGTATTGATGTCGAGCTGATCACGCCGCGTGACTATATCCGTATTGCTGAATATGACGCTTTATTTATTCGTGAAACCACGGCGATTCATAATCACACCTATAAATTTGCCCGCCGTGCTGAAAGTGAAGGGTTGGTCGTTATTGATGATCCAACCTCCATCATTCGCTGCACCAACAAGATCTATCTGAAAGAACTGCTGGAAAAGCATAACTTGCCGATGCCGGAATCACATTTGCTCTATCGAAACGATAAAACCGGTCTGGAAAAAATTTGTGCTGAAGCGACTTTTCCTTTGGTAATGAAGATTCCTGATGGCGCTTTTTCCAAAGGTGTTATCAAGGTGAATAATGCCGATGAACTGCGAAGCAATGCCGCAGAGTTTTTCCAACAATCGGCAATAATCCTGTTGCAGGAATTTATGTTTACCGATTACGACTGGCGTATTGGAGTGTTTAATAACAAACCGATTTATGCCTGCCAGTATTTTATGAGTAAAGGCCATTGGCAGATTTATAACCACAATACCAAAAAAGGCACGGATTCCGGTAAATCAGCCGCGGTGCCTATTTCTGAAGTTCCGGAAAAAGTACTGAAAATCGCGGCAAAATCGGCGAAATTGGTGGGAGATGGTCTTTACGGTATCGATATCAAACAAAGCGGAAGTCGAGTCGTATTAATTGAAATTAACGACAATCCCAGTATCGACAGTGGCGTAGAAGATGCTTATCTGGGACCGGCTTTATATGACGATATCATGCGGGAATTTTTACGTCGGCTCGAAGCTCGTAAAGCGCATCGCCAGTCTTAAGCATTCCTTAGATATAAAAAAAGCGGTGGCTGAAAATAATATTCAACCACCGCTTTTTTAATTTTGCTTATTGTTATCTTAGAAAGAGTAACTCGCTCCAACATGTAAATAACGTTTCTCACCTACGAAGTAGCGATATTCATCTGAAAAACCATTATAGTCAGCACGCTCTGCGTATTCTGTATTAAACAGGTTGTGTACTTTTCCATATAACGTCAGATTATCTGTCACATCATGTGAAGCACGTAGATTGACTACATCATGCCCCTCGTACTTTTTGTCGTTTCCATCTGTGATGTAATATTCACTCATATGAATCCATTCTAATTCTGCACGAGTAACAGGTGTTACATTCCAACCTAAACGAATATTACCCATACGTTTTGGCGCCGTTACCAGATAATCACCTTTTTCAATATTGCTGCTTTCCCGATTAAAGTCGTATTCGTGTTTTGCAAAAGTAACATTTGCCGCAATATCAAATTGTTCGTTAAATGGGTAGAAAGCCCCTAATTCCAAACCAGTATGCTGGGTTTTACCATCTGGAACATTAATCTGATTGCTGTCTGTAAAGAAATAATCCTTTTTCTTCATGTGATAGGCAGCAATTTCATATTGCAAGCCGTCGCCTATTTTCCGCATACCGATTTCAATACTATCAATAGTCTCAGAGTCTGCAGCACCACCGGTCGCTCCTCGTTGTTGGATTCGATATAAATCGGTGGTTTGTGGTGCTCGATTGCCTCGTGCATAGTTGATGAAAGCAGCTGTGTCGTCAGTTAATTCCTGAACTAATCCTAATTTAGGACTAAGATTACTAAAGTTTTCTTTATCACTGTCCGGCCTTAAATAACGAGTTCCTAAAGTCAGAGAGTCCGTATTATTAGTGTAGTCATATTTTGTATATTCATATCTTATACCGGCAGTTAAACGTGTTTTTTCTAATAGCTGCCACTCACTGTGAACATAGGGTGCTACCACTGTAGCATCGACTTCATAGTCATAATGTACCCCTTGAACGAATGGTCCAACTGAAGGGCTGTTCTGAACTTCTGATAATTCACCTTCTGTATATTCAAAGTCGGTGCCAAAAATAATCTTATGGCCGCCACTTAAATCTTTTGTATAGGCAGCTAAAAGCCCTACGCTACTATGTTTATTTTTCTCTACTGGCTGTCCATTTAGGAAATGCATCAGAAATTCCATTTCGGTATGGCGCAAATAAGGGGTTAACCTTAATGTCGAGTTGTCGGTCAACTGACGTTCCCACTCAGTAGACAACCTTGTGGATTTAGCATCGCGGTAAGCCTCTGGATCCGGATTAGTGCGAGAAAGACTTTCATCTTCATATGCTTTAAAACCTTCAATGTAGCTTGCTGTTTCCTGATTGAGATTGGTATGGCTGAATAAGGTTTTAAAACTGTCAATTTCGCCATAATAATCATGACGGAAGCTAACTTTTTGCTGATCGTACCCGGAGTCACTGACATAGCCGCCGTCAGTTGTACCATTAACGCTTAAGCGGTAACCATGCTGCCCAATGGTATCGCTCACTGTACCTTTCATTTGATACAAATCATGCGGCCCAATCGAAAGATCAATTTCACGCTCAAGATCCAGAGAGGGGGCACGGCTCAATACATTGATTAAGCCGTGGACGGCATTAGAACCATACAAAGCACTACCAGGACCACGCACCACTTCTATCCCACCAGCCTGTTCATAATTAACTTCAAACAGACCATTTACATTAGCAAAGCCCGCTGCGCGTAATGGAATACCATCTTCCAGAAACAGAAATGACCCGGCACCGGCACCACCGGTTAACACTGGTGAACGAATTGAAGTCAGATGCTCCTGGCCATTACCGCGCTGAATATTGACACCACTGACACGATTGACGATTTCGGTGATGTGATCCGGGCGAACCAAATCGATTTCTTCTTCTGAAATTCTGCCGGTATTCCCCGCTAAATCGAGGATTGGCGTTCCCGAGCGGGTGCCGGTAACAACCAGCTCGTCCAGAGATAAATCCTCTTCTTCCTGAGCATAAGCAGGTAAGGCGATATTCATGCTGGCAAGGGCCATCAGTATGGGTAATTTGCGTAAGGTTGGCATGAGCTATGGTTCCTAGATTATATGTTGTAAAAAGTTAACGAATTTTCTCATGTTGTCTTTTTACAACACATCAGAAAAATCCTTAATTGACGTTGAAAAACGTCCTATCATCCCCATCTAATGACCCAGATCAATTTTTTTCTAATGAGCCCATGGAATACAAAGACTATTACAAAATTCTTGGCGTAAGCCGGACAGCAACACCAGAGGAGATAAAAAAAGCCTATCGCACACTGGCTAGAAAATATCACCCTGATGTCAGCAAAGAGGTGAATGCCGAAGAAAAGTTCAAAGAAGTCGGTGAGGCTTATGAGGTGCTGCGCGATAAAGAAAAGCGTGCACAATATGACCAGTTTGGTGGACAGTTCCGTCACGGTCAATCCTTTTCTCCACCTCCAGGCTGGGAGGAAAATGTCGGTGGCTTCGGTCAGGGTAATTTCAGCAGCTTTTTTGAAAACATGTTTGGCGGCATGGGCGGAATGGGCGGCGGTCAACAGGATAACTTTTTTGCCCGTGGCGAGGATGTAAGCGCCAAAATTACTATTTCACTGGAAGATGCGTTTAACGGCGCGAATAAATCGATTCGCCGTCCTGCCGGTGCCACGCAAACGGGTACCGTTAACGTCAAGATCCCTGCCGGCATCGAACCGGGTAAAAAAATTCGTTTAAGCGGACAAGGTAAAGCTGGAATGAGTGGAAAAGCGGGTGATTTATATCTGGAAATCCAGATTGCTCCACATTCGCTTTATCGGTTGGAAGGCAAGGATGTCTACCTGGATTTGCCAATTACGCCATGGGAAGCAGCATTAGGTGCCAAAATTACTGCCCCAACTTTAGCTGGAAAAATTAGTTTGAATATCCCGGCGGGCACTCGAAGTGGTCAAAAAATGCGTTTGAAAGGCCGCGGGCTTCCCGCTAAAACGCCCGGTGATCAATTTGTGGTTTTACAGATAATGACTCCTCCGGCGACGACTGCCGAAGCGAAAAAGTTTTATCAGCAAATGGCTGAAAAACTTCCGTTTAATCCAAGAGAGAACATTGAATAAGCATTTTGAGGTAAAGACAAAATGATGAATAAACTGAAATCTGCTGTTATCTGGTTGGCCGGTGTAACTCTGTTGACGCAGGTTGCCGTGGCTGCCCTGCCTTTGCCATGGCTGGATGATGATAATCAAATGCCCACGCTGGCACCGATGCTGGATCAGTCCAAACCTGCCGTGGTGAATATAGCAACACGTAGTGAAGTCAGAATTCAGGATAATCCATTATTAAATGATCCGTTTTTCCGACGTTTTTTTAATTTACCTCAACAACAGCAACCCCGTACTCGTCAGGCCCAAAGCCTGGGGAGTGGCGTTATTGTTAATGCTAAAGAAGGTCTGGTATTAACCAATAATCATGTGATTCAGCGTGCCGATGAAATTACCGTTTCCCTGCACGATGGCCGTACCTTTCAGGCTGAAGTGGTAGGCAGCGATCCAGCAACTGACGTGGCCGTGATTCGCATTCCCCCCGAAAAACTTACCGCTCTGCCACTGGCGGATTCCGACAGACTGCGGGTTGGCGATTTTGTGGTCGCTATTGGTAATCCGTTCGGACTTGGCCAAACAGTGACATCCGGTATTGTCAGTGCTTTAGGACGGAGCGGTCTGGGACTTGAAGGTTACGAAAACTTTATTCAAACCGATGCTTCCATCAATCCCGGTAATTCGGGCGGTGCATTAGTTAATCTGCGAGGAGAATTAGTGGGTATTAACACCGCTATTTTTTCACCGAATCAATCCGGTAATGTAGGGATTGGCTTTGCTATTCCGAGTAATCTTGTCAAACAGATTACTGATCAGTTACTGGAATATGGAGAAGTTCGTCGTGCTTATCTGGGTGTACAGATGCAAGACATTACCCCAGAACTCGCTCAGGCATTTGGTATTGAAGACAACCGTGGCGGCGCCGTAGTAACCAATGTAATTAAAGATTCTGCTGCTGAAAAAGCGGGTTTAAAAGTGGGTGATGTGGTGACCGCTGTCGATGACGTTTCGCTGTTAAACGCTGATAACCTGCGTAATACCATCGGTTTATTGATGGTGGGCCAGACTATCAAGCTGGACATCATTCGTGATGGTAAGGAAAAGACGCTGAAGGCAAAAGTTACTGAAGTCCAATCCAGTAAAACCCAAACTGGCGATGTGCATCCGAAACTGCGAGGCGCCACCTTTGGTGATATCGAACAAAGCTCACCTGCTTACGGCAGAATTCAAGGCATTATGCTGTACTCGGTTGAACGTGGCAGCCCGGCCTGGGTCGCAGGTTTACGTAGTTACGACATTGTCACCTCGGTCAATCGTCAACCGGTTGCCAATCTTGAACAGTTTAAACAACTGGTCTCTAATCAACCGGAGTTATTACTGAATATTGTCCGGGATAATCAGGCCATGTTCTTGTTGTTACGATAAGGACTCGGGCGCGGAGTCCTGCTCCGCGCCATCAATAAGACTCTCGAACAGTTTCGAGAGAAAGCCTTGTTTTTTACCGTAACCTATAGATCCTGTTGGGATTCTACAGTTCGATTCCTACCCGCAGCTTTTGTCTGATAAAGTGCCTCATCAGCCTGTTTAATTAAATCTGCGGCCGGTTTCTCACCAGTAGGTACCATGCTGACCACCCTACAACTTATTGTTACGTAATCTGCCACGCTGCTGATTTTATGCTCTAACGCTATGTCATAATTTTTTGACACATCCGTTCAGAAATATCTATTGCGTCTTTAGGCCTGGTATTCGGCAACAAAACGCTGAAATCCTTACCTCCAAAACGGATGGCAACATCAGTTGCATTAGGTAAACTCTGGTGATTAAATGCCATTGATTTTAAGCATCAAGCACAAAGGTTACTGTGTCTAAATCCCCATCAGATTCACAGCAAACAGCTGTTGCTGAAGTCCATCCAAGATCGTCCCTCCAGAATATAAGTTATTTCATCAATACCGATGTATTTTTCCTATACAAGCTTGGAGGATATTGCTGCAAAATAAATTGCAAAGGTGTACCCGCTTCAAATACTTACTGTTGGGATTAAAACTCTTTATCTTGCAACCCGTTTAATGCCTTGAATCATTAGTAGCACTATAGCGCCTGCAACTACACCCACTCCTGCGTTAAAAAGTTGTGGAACGATAAAAGCACCTACCGCATTTCCTACATTCAGGCTTTCCAGCCAATGATGCAGAAAAGCTAAACCATGCACTAAAATTCCGCCGCCAACCAGAAACATAGCCAACATTCCAACGACTGATAAAAATTTCATAAATTTGGGGGCAAGCCATAAAATGCTCTGTCCCACTGCACGTTTAATTTTTGCAAACCAGTCTTTTCCTGCGCTGGTAATAAGTGCCAATCCGGCATCATCAAACTTCACAATTCCGGCGACTAAGCCGTAAACACCAATGGTCATTACTAAGGCAATTAATGAAACCACGATAGTTTGTGTCATTATCGGAGCCCCTTGAGCAACTCCTAATGAAATAACAATTATTTCTGCAGATAAAATAAAGTCTGTGCGTATCGCCCCTTTGATTTTGCTCCTTTCGAATTCAGCAATATCAATTTCAGGTGTCGTCACCGCATGGACTAATTCATTATGATGCGCGTCGTCTTCTGCCTCATCATGAATGTACTTGTGCGCCAACTTCTCAACGCCTTCAAAACAAAGATATAAGCCTCCCATCATCATTAACGGAGTGACTAGCCATGGCAAAAAAGCACTAATTGCCAAGGCAGCCGGAACCAGAATCAATTTATTTATTAAAGATCCCTTAGCGACAGCCCAGACAACGGGTAATTCTCTGCTGGCATCTATGCCGCTTACCTGCTGAGCATTTAGGGCAAGATCATCGCCCAACACACCGGCTGTTTTTTTAGCAGCGACTTTTGTCATCAGCGTTACATCGTCAAGTAACGTGGCAATATCATCAATTAATGCAAGTAAACCAACGCTGGCCATAACTTTCTCTCTAGGTATTGAATTACGTGTGGATTATAGAGATGTTTGCTAATTAATTAGCAGATAATATTATTATTTATAGTCCCATCTCACTGAGGCCAGGATAATCATCCGGACGTCGGCCCTGTGGCCAAACCAGTTTACGTTCAGCTTCATTTATAGGCAGATCGTTAATGCTGGCATAGCGGGTTTTCATCAACCCATTTTCATCAAATTCCCAATTTTCATTACCATACGAGCGATACCACTGCCCTTGTTCATCATGCCATTCATAGGCAAAGCGAACCGCAATCCGATTTTCGGTAAAAGCCCAAAGCTCTTTTACCAATCGATACTCCATTTCGCGTTGCCATTTTTTCTGTAAAAAAGCTTTGATCTGTTCACGTCCAACAGGAAATTCCGCACGATTTCGCCACTGACTGTCGACGGTGTAAGCTAAAGCAACTTTTTCCGGATCACGACTATTCCAACCATCTTCAGCCATTCGAACTTTTTGTTTCGCTGTCTCGATTGTAAAGGGTGGAAATGGGGGCTTCTGTTCATTTTGCTGCATTGTTTGTCTCCCAATTTAAGGTATACCGATTTGTCTACATCAAGAATAGACAGATCGGTATACCTCTGTCAAACTTGGTGAAGTTTTTATAGGTGTTCACTATGGATAAACGTCAGCAATTAATTCACACCGCATTTAATCTGTTCTACCAAAATGGTATTCATGCAGTAGGGATTAATCAGATTCTGCAAACAGCCGGGATTGCGAAAAAAACCCTTTATCATCACTTTGCCAGTAAAGAAGAATTGATACAGGCAGTAGTCGAATATCGTGATGATAATTTTTACAACTGGTTAGCTTCGCGGCTTGAACAGGTAAAACCAGGCTATGATGGACTGAATGAATTATTTGATGCAGTTGATGACTGGATGCATAACCGTGTTGATGTGCTAACAGATTTCCATGGCTGTTTTTTTATTAACACTTGTGCGGAATATAACGATCCAAACCACCCCGTTTATCTACAATGCCAGCAGCATAAAACCCGAATTAACAGCTTAATTGAAAGACAGATTCGTGCTTTGGGAATTAACGAATCAGCCATTCAATATGTCACCGAGTCCATTAGCCTGTTAAAAGAAGGGGCTATTGTGATGGCCCATGTCCAGGGTGATTTAACTGCAGCACAAAAGGCTAAAGCGATGACCTGGATTGTGTTGGCCGCCTATCTGAGCTGAATAGTGGCGCTTGATAGAAAAAAAGCCTTTAATCACCATAATCTCTGCATATATCTTAATATTTACCTACATTTACATAGCTTGAACCAAACTTACAAACAAAAGACCTAAGCTGCTTATCAGTTACAAGGCTCTTAAAGTGAGGTAAGCATAATGTCTAATTCAAAAATTACCAAAACATCCATACTGCTGATGTTTTCATTATTTATCATCGGTTTTTCAGTAAATCAGGCCAAAGCCGATGTCAGAATAAATATCGGGCTTGGGTATCCAACCGGCTATGTGGATCACCGCCATCATGGTTATGTCGTACAACACCATGCTCCTCGTTACAGCTATAACAAGCATCATTACCATCAACCAAAAAAGTATTATTCAAAACATAAACACCATTACCACCAGCCAAAAAAATATTATTCAAAGCATAAACAACATCCGAAATCCTATCGTGACTATGGCAATCACCGTGACCAGTACCGCTACGAATCCAGAGGAAATCATCGGAATTACGAACATCGGGATCATCGCTATTATCGATAATCAATATTCTGTCATGACAGGGATGTCGCTTTTGCTCGACTCAGTAAAGCCCCGATAAGGGGCTTTGCTATTTTGATACGAGTGTTATTTGTGTAAAGAATATGGGATAAGATAATCAGGAAAATTGATGATATAGAGATCCCGGATGATTTCCATAAAGCAACTCAACTATGCCCTTACTGTTCAGGAAACTCTGCATTTTAAAAAGGCAGCAGAAAAATGCAATATCAGTCCATCTGCTCTGAGCACGGCATTGAATGAGTTGGAGAAAAGGCTTGGCTTACAAATTTTTGAAAGAGATAACAAGAAAGTTCTGGTGACACCAATTGGCAGAAGGGTTTTACTTCAGGCACGTTCAATCATGCTACAAGTCAACGATTTGCAGGAGTTTGCCGACAATCAGAATAGTTTGTTTAGTTATCCGCTGAATGTGGGTCTTATCCCCACTGTCGCTCCTTATCTGTTGCCAAAGCTATTACCCCTTCTGAATCAACAATATCCATTAGCTCGTCTGCATATTGTAGAAAATCAGTCGCATCTACTGGTAGAAATGCTGCGTGCTGGTGAACTGGACGCAGCAATTTTAGCCTTGCCATTTCCTTGCGAAGGCTTGTTGACTCTGCCATTCTGGGAGGAGGATTTTTACTGGGTATCACTAAAAAATGAGGCCATACGTCAGCAGGATGAAATCACGACTGAGGCATTGAAAAGTCATAATTTATTATTACTCGAAGATGGTCATTGTCTGAAAGACCATATTCTGGATATCTGCAAAATGCCATCTAGCACCATTAATAGAAACTTCAGCGCGACGAGTCTTAACACGCTAATACAGATGGTACTGGGAAATTTAGGCACCACCCTGATACCCGAAATGGCGATCGAGCAACTGACAAACCAGCACCCATCTGTTTCTGTCATTCACCTGAAAGAACCCGGCCCGCACCGTCAATTGGCTTTTATTCTGCGCCCCAATTTCACCCGTTTATCCAGCATAGAAGCGTTAATTGATATGTGTAAAAAAGCCCTTTCCACAACCAATGTTCAAAATAACTGAACATAATCATCAGTTAATTCAAATTTACTAAACATCAAGCCAACCTGATACTTAATCTCGCTCAAAGCACCCTTAATAATTTTTATGGAGAGAGATTATGATATTGAAAAAAACCATCCCCTTAGCCACAGCTATTGCGATTGCCTTATCTTCAGGCGCCGCTTTTGCTGAAGGCAGTCCTAAATCGCCCCAATTCTGGTGGCCTGATCAATTAAACCTGAGTCAGCTTCGCCAGCATTCTGCTGAATCCGATCCACTGGGAGAAGACTTCAATTATGCTGAAGCATTTAATTCACTGGATCTGAATGAAGTCAAAAAAGACATCAAACAAGTCCTGACTACATCCCAGGATTGGTGGCCAGCAGATTATGGCAACTATGGTCCGTTCTTTATTCGTATGGCCTGGCACAGTGCGGGCGTTTATCGTATTTACGATGGTCGAGGTGGTGCCTCTGGCGGTCAACAACGGTTTGAACCTCTGAATAGCTGGCCGGACAACGTCAATCTGGATAAAGCACGCCGTTTACTTTGGCCAATTAAACAGAAGTATGGCGAAAAAATTTCCTGGGCTGATCTGATGGTGCTGACCGGTAATGTCTCACTTGAAAGCATGGGGTTCAAAACCTTTGGTTTCGCCGGTGGCCGCACAGATGATTGGGAACCTGAAATGGTGGATTGGGGCGAAGAAAAAGAATTCCTTTCTGATGCCAAACGCTATAAAGGTGATCGAGAATTAAACAAGCCTCTGGCAGCAGTACAAATGGGGTTGATCTACGTAAACCCTGAAGGTCCGGGCGGCAATCATGATCCGGTTGCAGCAGCGGATGATATCCGGACAACTTTTGGCCGTATGGCGATGAATGACGAAGAGACGGTGGCACTTATCGCCGGTGGTCATACATTCGGTAAAGCCCATGGCGCCCATAAGCCCGAAGAATGCGTCGATAAAGAACCTGCCGCTGCTGGACTGGAAGAACAAGGCTTTGGCTGGAAAAATAAATGTGGCACCGGTAATGGGGCAGATACGGTAACCAGCGGCCTGGAAGGAGCCTGGACCATTACACCAACGGCCTGGAGCATTAACTATCTGCAGAATCTGCTAAATATGGAATGGGTGAAAACCAAGAGTCCGGCAAGTGCAACACAATGGATTCCAGAAAATGCTGACGAAGTAAAATTTGTTCCAGATGCTCACGATTCGGCCAAACGGCATGCTCCAATAATGTTTACGACCGATATCGCGCTCAAAGTGGATCCAAAATATCGTGAAATATCCGAACGATTCCTGGATAACCCCCAAGAGTTTGATCTGGCCTTTGCCAAAGCCTGGTTCAAACTCACTCACCGGGACATGGGACCGCGTGCACGCTATCTTGGTCCTGATGTGCCTGAAGAAGAACTTATCTGGCAAGATCCCCTACCAGAAGTTGAACACCCATTGGTAAACGCCAATGATATTAAAACTCTGAAAACAGAAGTTCTTAATTCCGGATTAACCGTTTCTGAACTTGTAAGAACCGCCTGGTCTTCTGCGGCAAGCTTCCGTGGAACCGATATGCGTGGTGGAGCAAATGGTGCACGCATAAGATTAGCACCACAAAAAGACTGGGAAGCAAATAGTCCAGAAGAACTGGCAAAAACTCTTCAGGTGCTGGAAAGCATTCAGGCCGACTTCAATACAAAATCAGCAGAAAGAAAAATATCGCTGGCAGACACCATTGTTTTAGCCGGTTCTGCTGCGGTTGAGAAAGCCGCTCAGGATGCCGGTTATGACGTCAGTGTTCCGTTTACCCCCGGCAGAACGGATGCTACAGCCGAGCAAACTGATGTGAACTCTTTTGCTGTACTTGAACCCACCGCTGATGGATTCCGCAATTATTTCAATGTGGATGAAAACAGCCGCTCCCCAGCTGAAATGCTGATCGAAAGAGCTGATTTACTCAACTTGTCCGTACCTGAAATGACTGTTTTAGTTGGTGGCCTGCGTGCACTGGATGCCAATACCAATGGTTCAAAGCACGGCGTGTTCACTGATCAGCCTGGAAACCTGAATAATGCTTTTTTTGTTAACTTGCTGGATATGTCCACACAGTGGATCAAATCTGCAAAAACAGATGGCCTTTATGAGGGAGTTGACCGTAAAACAGGCAATGTTAAATGGACTGCAACACCTGTTGATTTGGTGTTCGGCTCAAATGCAGAATTGCGGGCAGTCTCAGAAGTTTACGCAGCACAGAATGCAGATGAGAAATTCGTAAACGACTTTGTTGAAGCCTGGGAAAAGGTTATGAAACAGGACCGTTTTGATCTTGCAGCCCGATAAGCTGCTTTTTCTGATGCTTTAATTCTGGCGCTAGACGTCAACCTTTTAAAATGGAAGTTGTACAAAACCAAGGCCTCTATCCAGGGGTCTTGGTTTTATTAATTTAGAAACGGTATCGAACAATTAAGGCTAAATTGTAAAGGACACAAATCCAATAAAATCTTCGAAGACCGTGACAAGTGCCGGCAGATAATGCAAGCTTAACGGCATTAATACACGCTCAGAGCTCAAACGAGCAACAAAAGGAAAACGCTTATGAAAGGCAGCCAGAAAGTCATCGATTTGCTTAATAACCTCCTCGCAGGTGAACTGACCGCAATGGATCAATATTTTATCCATTCCAGAATGTACGAAGACTGGGGTCTTATAAGACTTTATAACCGAATCTCACATGAGATGCAGGATGAAACTGACCATGCTGATCAAATGATCAAACGCATTCTGTTTCTGGAAGGCTTGCCCGACCTGACACATCGCGAACCGCTACGTGTAGGTCATACCGTACCGGAAATGCTGCAAAACGATCTGGATCTGGAATACGCTGTGGTCAAAAACCTGCGGGAAGGTATCGCCCTGTGTGAAAAAGAAGATGATTACGAAACTCGCCAGATGTTACTTAAACAATTGGAAGATACCGAACTGGATCACACCCATTGGCTTGAACAACAGCTGGGTCTGATAGATAAAATGGGCTTAAGAAATTACCAGCAGGCCATGACGTTGGCTGAAGCCTGAATATTTATTTAATGACCGAATGGTAGGCTGGGTTGAATACAATGAAATCCAACAATCGTAAATAAGATGTTGGGTTTCGCAAGCTCAACCCAACCTACCCTCGAACTGTAGATCAAGGAAAGCTGTAGGTTTAATTCCTGGGATCATCCGCCGGATCAATGTATTTAATATCCCATGGCCCGGTAGCGATCAATTCCACGATGGTTTCCTCTTCCGAAGTCCATACATAATGAGCATGCCCTGCTGGTAACACAAAGCTATCACCTACGTTCAACACCTCACCATTTTCCTTATCAAATGTCTCCCCCATGCCATTGCCTAACTGGCCTTTCAACACGGTAATAACTTCGGTGTATGGGTGTGTATGGGCAGGGATTGGATAATTTGGTGGGAATTTTAACCAGGCGATAAACACACCGGCTTTAGTCGGATCGCCAAGCAAAATAACGCTTTCAGCACCTTTTGGCAGAATCGCCTCCGGTTGCCAATTCACCTCATCAGCACGAAATGACTGCATTTTATCCGCCGTCATTCGTTCAATTTGGTCTTGTGCAAATGCCGTTGCGGTAAAGCTTAATAACATTGAAATGATTAGTAGAATTCTCACAATAATGTCCCTTTTAAGAGTTGGATTGATGGTAAATCCGGTGTTCTGGAAATCGTCCAATATTAGGCTTTGTGATAATTAAACGGTTTCAGTAATAATCCGATTTTATATAGGAATTTTCCTGAAATGATGATTGTGAATTCAGCTACAAATTTGTGGGTTGGGTTGAATGCAATGAAACCCAACAATCCATAATTAAAACATTAGAAAAAAAATGTTTCGGCCTTTGGGCCGAGTTCATTTTCTTTGTTTGCCCAAAGAAAACGAACCAAAAGAAAAGGCACCCCTTGTGCTGGCCTGCGGCTCCCCGATAAAAATGGCTATCTCAGGGAAATCGAAAAAACTCGCTGCGCTCAGACATTCCGATTTCTGATCCTGAGAGAGCCATTTTTACCGGCAGCACAAAAGGGGAATTTGGGAATGGCTGTAGGTTGGGCTGAATGAAATGAAGCCCAACAATCTTTTGCGTGAAATTCCAAACGTTGGGTTTCGCAAGTTCAGCACCAACCTACGGAAAGTGCTGATAACGCCCTTATGCGAAGCCGAGCATCGCAGAGCTGGTCGGATCAGCATGACGGTTGTTTGACCGAAGGGAGTTTCCGTCATGCCCGACCAGATCGAGAAGCGCAGGGAACCTGCAGGGCGAGCATGGGCTGTCCTTTTGTTTGGTTCGTTTATTTTGGGCAAGCAAAATAAATGAACGCCCAGCGGCAGCGATGGAATGATGAGTATGTTTCAAACTGTTGGGTTTCGTTCCTCAACCCAACCTACCGTGCTCAATAATGCCCTTATGCGAAGCCGAGCATCGCAGAGCTGGTCGGAATAGCATGACGGCTGTTTGACCGAAGGGAGTTTCCGTCATGCCCGACCAGATCGAGAAGCGCAGGGAACCCGCAGGGCTAGCATGGGCTGCCCTTTTGTTTGGTTCGTTTATTTTGGGCAAGCAAAAGAAATGAACTCGGGCTTTAGTCCGAAACTGCTTAGTTGGATGTGAGAATACAAGTTATTGGACGATACAGGTGTAACCCATGCAGTTGAATTAAACTGTTACCAAGTTTTTGAAATGAAATATTAATTTTGCGTGCTTTTTGTTTGGCTCAAACCTCTTCGGTTTTCCCTTCTTCAAATGGCGTTTCATACATATACAAGTATTCGATATTGAGATTTACGACTTTGTCATACTTCAAAACTAATCTATCTCCCTTAATTTGATAAAATCTCTGATCTTGTTGATCACCAGCTATTTTCCCAATGGGAAGATCTTCATCATCTTGTATATTTCTTCTATAAACATCTGACAAGACCAACCGATCCAATTGCCCAGAATCATCTAGATAAAAATCTTGCAGATAACCGTAATACAAATAGGCGCATTCACCACTATTGACCAAGCATGATATTTTTATTATTTCGGCATCAGCCTCTTCGGATAACTTACCTTTTAGCTCGTAATACCAAGGTGTATCAAATGCAAATTTTGAGGATTTGTATGGTGAAAACTTTAATACTGCTATTTGAAGGAATTTACCTAATATATAGGCAACTATATATGTAGATAAAAAATAGAACACAATATTAACAACATCTACTTGCAATCCCGATATATCACTATCCGTTAATTTGGCTCCAGTAATGAGTTTTATGGAAACAGAAAAATCTACAGGGAGAATGAACTGATGGACTATTGATAAAAGAATTAAATGTATTATACCGCTGGATACAAGAGCCCTGGCCGAAGCACTTGAAAAAGGAATTTTTTCTAGATTTGTATTTTCCCTTCTTTCAAATGCATTAAGAAATATAAACCCGGTTAGAACTAAAGCCAGCAGAAAAAAAGCTGGAAATGCTATATTCAAGCAGCTACTTCTCTTGTCTTAGGCTTATGTCTAGATACGATATATTTTTTACCATTTTTTAATGTGATAGTAGCTGAGTCTTTATTACTTTCAGTGATAAAAGCCCTTAACTCTTCTCGACCTTTCGAGTCTTGCCTAACTTCTTTAGCAATTTTGCCCATTAATGCCTTCATATCTACTCCTTAATACCACGTATGTTGTGATATCTATTCAGAATAATACACAAATTTTGTATCTCAGAAAATACTATGTAATACGACTCAGTGTACATTTGGCTCTACTTTTTCTTAACCGGCCTAACCCACCCCTTAACTGTCTTCTGCTCCGACTTAGTCAACGTCAACGCATCAGCAGGTGCAGTCTTCCGAATAGTTGACCCAGCCCCAATCGTAGCCCCATCCTCAACAGTGACAGGCGCAACCAACTGCGTATCCGATCCCACAAACACCCGATCCCCAATCACCGTACGATGCTTATTCGCCCCATCATAATTACAAGTGATGGTGCCTGCCCCGATATTTACATCTGCCCCCATATCCGTATCACCAATATAACTGAGATGATTGATCTTCGAGCCCAGACCAATATTGGCATTTTTGACTTCTACGAAGTTACCCACTTTGGCTTTGGCGGCAAGCTTGGTGCCGGGACGTAGTCTGGCAAAGGGACCTACTGAGCAGTTAGTACCCACTTCAGCATTTTCAATAATACTGTTGGGCAGAATTTCAGCACCTTCGTGGATGATGCTATTGATAATAATACAATGGGCACCGATGCAGACATTATCAGCGATGGTGTTATTGCCTTCGAAGATGACATTGATATCAATAGTGATGTCTTGCCCTGCCTTGATATCACCACGGATATCCACCCGTGCTGGATCACGGAAAGTAACACCTGACATCATCAGGTCGGTTGCTTTGAGTTGCTGATAGTAACTTTCAACCTCAGCAAGCTGGACACGGTTATTGATACCGGCCACTTCCATTTCATCTTCACAGGTGACTGAGTTAATTTCGATGCCCTGGTTAACCGCTTTGGCAATCAGATCGGTCAGATAATATTCGCCCTGGGCATTATTGTTATCTAGCTGTGATAAGGCTTCGGTGAGCCATTTAGCCGGAATACACATAATGCCGGTGTTGATTTCGTTGATCAGTTTGGTTTCTTCGTCGGCATCTTTTTCTTCGGTGATGCACAGCATATTGTCATCATAGTCACGCACAATACGGCCATAGCCCGTGGGATCATCTAATATTGCTGTCAGCACTTTCAGGCTGTTGTTATCACCTGATTCAATCAAATCCTGCAGCGTATCCGCTGTAATTAACGGTACATCACCGTATAAAACCAACACCTGTTCACTGTTAACAAAACAGGCTTTGGCCTGCTCTACTGCGTGACCGGTGCCTTTCTGTTCATGCTGCATCACAACATCAATTTGCTGATTTTGCAGAAACGGCACGACTTCGTCAGCACCATTACCACACACTACGGCTAACTGGCTTGGAGAAAGCTGTTTAGCGGTATCAATGACGTGTTGTAACATGGGTTTTCCCGCCAGGGTGTGCATCACCTTGGGTTTGGCGGATTTCATGCGGGTGCCTTTACCGGCAGCGAGAATAATAATAGCCAGAGACATAATGAAGATTCCTTGTAACAGCTTTGTAGTTTAGCAAAGACCTGCAAACAAAAAAGGCCGTCCGAAGACAGCCTTTTCTGGGTCATCACTTTCGTGATTAATGCTTACGTGTTTTACGTGCTCTTTCAATGGCGCGTAACTGTGCCATTGCTTCTGCCAATTGAACTTGTGCTTCAGCAAAGTCCAGTTTCGCAGATTTATCATTAAGCGCTTTTTCAGCTGCTGCTTTGGCTTCCAAAGCAGCGGCTTCATTAACGTCATCAGCGCGTAATGCGGTATCGGCCAGAATAGTGACGATGTGTGGCTGAACTTCTAAAATGCCACCGGAAATATAAAACTGCTCTTCCTTACCATCTTTCAGTAAACGCACTTCGCCGGCTTTTAAACGTGTCAGCAATGGAGCGTGACGTGGGTAAATACCCACCTCACCCTCTTGTGCCGAGGCAATTACCGCTTCTACCAATCCAGAATAAATGGATTCTTCAGCACTTACGATGTCAACATGAATTGTCATAGCCATCAGCTACCTCCCAAGAGATTAGTACTTTTTGGCTTTCTCAATCGCTTCATCAATGGTGCCAACCATGTAGAACGCTTGTTCTGGCAGTGAATCATATTCACCATCCAGAATGCCACGGAAACCAGCCAAGGTATCTTTCAGTGAAACATATTTACCAGGTGCACCGGTGAATACTTCAGCAACGAAGAATGGCTGTGACATGAAACGCTGAATTTTACGAGCACGTGATACAGACAGTTTGTCTTCTTCAGACAATTCATCCATACCCAGGATCGCGATAATATCTTTCAGTTCTTTATAACGTTGCAGAGTGTTTTGAACACCACGGGCAATATCATAATGCTCGTTACCAACAACCAACGGATCCAGCTGGCGTGAAGTTGAATCCAACGGGTCAATCGCAGGGTAGATACCCAATTCAGCAATTGAACGTGACAATACAACCGTCGCATCCAAGTGAGCGAAGGTGGTTGCTGGAGATGGGTCAGTCAAGTCATCCGCAGGTACATATACCGCTTGGATAGAGGTGATAGAACCAGTCTTAGTAGATGTAATACGTTCTTGTAATACACCCATTTCTTCAGCCAATGTTGGTTGGTAACCTACCGCAGAAGGCATACGACCCAACAATGCAGATACTTCGGTACCGGCCAATGTGTAACGGTAGATGTTATCAACGAAGAACAATACGTCACGACCTTCATCACGGAAGAATTCCGCCATGGTCAGACCAGTCAACGCAACACGCAGACGGTTACCAGGTGGCTCATTCATCTGACCGTAAACCAGTGATACTTTATCGATAACGTTTGAGTCAGTCATTTCGTGGTAGAAGTCGTTACCTTCACGAGTACGCTCACCAACACCAGCGAATACCGAGAAACCACTATGCTCGATAGCGATGTTACGGATAAGCTCCATCATGTTGACGGTTTTACCTACACCGGCACCACCAAACAGACCGACTTTACCACCCTTAGCAAACGGGCAAACCAGGTCGATTACTTTGATACCGGTTTCCAGCAATTCGTTACTGGCAGACAGCTCATCAAATGCAGGTGCTTTGCGGTGAATACCCCAACGCTCTTCTTCACCGATGTCGCCTTTCTCATCGATTGGGTTACCCAATACGTCCATGATACGGCCCAGTGTTTTTTGACCGACTGGAACGCTGATGGCTTTACCGGTATTTGATACGGCTAAGCTGCGCTTCAAGCCGTCTGTAGTACCCATTGCAATGGTGCGGACTACGCCGTCGCCAAGCTGTTGCTGTACTTCAAGGGTTAAACCAGCCTCTTCAACCATCAAGGCATCATAGATATTTGGCAGACTGTCGCGGGGAAATTCCACGTCAACGACCGCACCGATAATTTGTACAATCTTTCCAGAGCTCATCTTGCTTCCTCTTTCAAATAAGTTCGGGCTGCTCAGCCCTTTTAATTCAGTTAGACCGCAGCGGCACCCGCAACAATCTCAGAGATTTCCTGTGTAATCGCAGCCTGGCGAGCTTTGTTGTAAACCAGTTGCAGGTCATCAATAAGATCGCCGGCATTGTCAGACGCATTTTTCATCGCAATCATGCGCGATGCTTGTTCAGAAGCAATGTTTTCAACAACGCCTTGATAAACCACTGACTCGATGTAACGGACCAGCAAATCATCCAAAACTTCTTTCGCATCCGGCTCGTAAATGTAATCCCAGTGATGGGACATTTCCTCGCTTGGCGCACCAGGAGTGGCAGGTAAAAGACGAATAAAGGTGTCCTCCTGCGTCATGGTGTTCACAAACTGGTTATAAACAAGGTACAGACTATCAATATGACCTGATTCGTAAGCATCCAACATAACCTTGATGCTACCAATCAATTCATGAACGCGTGGTGCATCACCCAATTGGGTAACCTGTGCAACCATGTTCACTGGCAAGCGGCTGAAGAATGTTGAGGCTTTTTGACCAATAGCACAGATATCAACCTGCAGACCTTTATCTGACTTGGATTTGATTTCGTGCAGCACTTCTTTGAACAGATTATTGTTCAAACCACCGCATAAACCACGATCAGAAGAAACCACGATATAACCTACACGTTGTTTCTCTTCACGATCCTGCAAATAAGGATGTCTGTATTCCGGATTGGCGAACGCCAAATGCTGAATGACATTTAAGATCTTGTCAGCATAAGGACGAGTTGCCGCCATGCGTTCTTGAGCCTTACGCATTTTACTGGCAGCCACCATTTCCATCGCAGAGGTTATCTTCTGCGTGCTCTTGATGCTTGCTATCTGCGTACGTATCTCTTTACCGCTAGCCATGAATTATGCCTCGCTTACCAGCTACCGTTGGCTTTGAATTTTTCAATTGCGCTGCGCATTTGGCCAGCGATATTGTCATCAAAATTACCAGTAGTATTGATTGTGTCCATCAGCTCAGCATGCTGTGAACGCATGGTTGACAGCAGTGATGCTTCAAATGAACCGACTTTGCTGACGTCAACATCATCCAGGAAGCCTTCGTTGGCTGAGAACAATGAAAACGCCATTTCAGCAATCGATAATGGTTGATATTGTTTCTGCTTCATCAACTCGGTAACACGTTGACCACGGCTGATTTGTGCGCGGGTTGCTTCATCAAGGTCAGAAGCAAACTGAGCAAACGCTGCCAGTTCACGATACTGAGCCAAATCAAGACGAACACCACCACCCAGTTTCTTGATGATCTTGGTTTGAGCTGCACCACCAACACGAGATACCGACAGACCCGCGTTAATTGCAGGACGGATACCGGCGTTGAACAAGTCAGTTTCCAGGAAGATCTGACCGTCTGTAATCGAAATTACGTTGGTCGGTACGAAAGCAGAAACGTCACCCGCCTGAGTTTCAATGATAGGTAACGCAGTCAAAGAACCGGTTTTACCTTTCACTTCACCATTAGTGAGTTTTTCTACGTAATCTTCGTTTACACGTGCTGCACGTTCCAGCAAGCGTGAGTGAAGGTAGAAAACGTCACCAGGATAAGCTTCACGGCCTGGTGGACGACGTAATAACAAGGATACCTGACGGTAAGCCCATGCTTGTTTGGTTAAGTCATCATAGATAATTAGCGCATCTTCACCTTTATCACGGAAGTATTCGCCCATTGAGCAACCCGCGTAAGGTGCAATAAATTGCAAAGCAGCTGAGTCAGAAGCAGATGCAGCAACGATGATGGTGTGACCCAATGCATCGTGCTCTTCCAGTTTACGAACCACGTTCGCAATAGAAGACGCTTTTTGACCAATCGCTACATAGATACATTTAACGCCTGTACCTTTCTGGTTGATGATGGCATCAACTGCGATAGCTGTTTTACCAGTTTGGCGGTCACCGATAATCAACTCACGTTGACCACGACCGACTGGAATCATCGCATCGATTGATTTCAGACCAGTTTGTAATGGTTGGTCAACTGACTTACGAGCGATAACGCCTGGCGCTACTTTCTCAATTGGAGAAGAGCCGCTGGCTTGAATGTCGCCTTTGCCGTCGATTGGTTTACCCAGTGAGTCAACAACACGTCCTAACAGGCCTTCACCTACTGGAACTTCCAGAATACGACCAGTACATTTGACTTTGTCGCCTTCAGAAATATGTTGGTAAGCGCCCAAGATAACGGCACCGACTGAGTCACGCTCCAGGTTAAGAGCCATACCGAAAGTGTTGCCTGGAAACTCAAGCATTTCCCCGGACATGACATCGGCAAGACCATGAATACGCACAATACCATCGGTTACACCGACTACGGTGCCTTCTGTTCGTGCTTCAGTAGCCCCGTCAAAGCTTTCAATTCGCTTTTTAATCAGGTCACTGATTTCTGCTGAATTCAGTTGCATCTCTGTTTCCTCTTTACGGGCCGCTTAGCTTATCGCGCTGGCCAGTCTGTTCAATTTACCTACGGCAGATCCATCAATTACCAGATCACCTGCCCGAATGATTGCGCCACCCAGCAGACTCTCGTCTACACTTTCGCTGAGCGTAATTTCTTTGCCCAGGCGTTTTTTCAGTGCGGCTGCAATCTTGCTTTTTTGTTCATCTGTCAACGGCCGTGCAGTTATTACATCGGCTGTCAGCATCTGTTCCGCATCGGCGCGTAACTCTTCATATAGCTCTGCGATTTCCGGTAACAATAGCAGTCGATTGTTTTCTGCCAGAAGCAGCAGAAAACTACGAGCATCTGTACTAAGTTCACCAGTAATATCACCAAGCAGATTGACTGCCTGTTCATCACTGACCGCAGGACTCACCAAAATGGATTCGACCTCGGGAGTAGCAGCGCATTGCGCCAGTACTGTGAGCAGTTCAGACCATGCCTGCATGTCGCCTTTTTCTTGTGCAATCGCAAATACGGCTGATGCGTAGGGGCGAGCGATGGTTATTGATTCTGCCATCCTATGATTCCTCTAGATTTGGCTGACCAACTCATCGAGCAGGTCGGTGTGGGCTTTGTCATCAATCTCACGACTAAGGATTTTGCCAGCACCTGCCAGTGCAACTGATGCAACTTGTGCTCTCAGTTCATCACGGGCGCGGTTTGCTTCCTGCTCAATTTCTGCACGTGCAGAAGTGAGAATACGCTCACCTTCAGTACGCGCAGTGCCTTTGGCTTCGTCGACAATTTCGTTTCCACGGCGTTGAGCCTGAGAAACAATCTCGCTTGCCTGATCTTTTGCTTCATGAATTACCTGTTGGGCACGTTTTTCTGCCAACTCTTGTTCATGTCGACCACGTTCTGCCGCAGCCAGACCATCAGCGATTTTCTTTTTGCGTTCTTCCAACGCCTGCATGATAGGCGGCCAGACGTACTTCATGCAGAATGCGACGAAAATCGCAAAGGCAATTAGCTGGCCTATCAAGGTTGCATTGATATTCATGCCTGTACCTCTTGTTTATCGCTATTGGGAGTTGAGTTAATAATCTTAACCAGCTACCGCGAACAGTACATACATTGCCAAACCAACAGCGATCATTGGTACCGCGTCAACCAGACCCGCGACCAGGAAGAACTGTGTACGCAACATTGGCACTAATTCAGGTTGGCGAGCTGCAGCTTCCAGGAAGCGACCACCCAACAGACCTACACCAATCGCGGCACCCAGAGCACCCAAACCAATCATCAGTGCACCAGCAATATAAACTAAACCCATATCCATTTTTCTCTCCTACAAACGTCTAAAGACTAAAAAAATAAAGTTACAACTCAATCAAACTCAATGATGTTCCTGATGCGCCATATCCATATATACCGTGGTCAGCACCATAAAGATAAATGCCTGCAAGGTAATAATAAGAATGTGGAAAATCGCCCAGCCAACCTGTAACAGGCCAGCAAAAGAACCTAGAACCAGACCGGCACCGTACATGGTGGCGATCAGAATGAACACCATCTCACCCGCATACATGTTGCCGAACAACCGTAATGCCAATGAAAATGGTTTTGCAATCAAAGTGACAGTTTCGAGCACAAAGTTGATAGGCAGCGCCCATTTACCAAACGGCTGCAAGGTCAACTCGCCAATGAAACCACCGACGCCTTTGACTTTGAAGCTGTAATACAGCATGAGTAAGAAAACAAACAATGCCATGCCGAGTGTGGCATTTGGATCGGTAGTTGGGACGATTTTGAAGAAGACATCGTGAGGATCAACACCGAATATTGCTGATGCGCCGTGTGCTACAGCTAAAGGAATAAGATCGACTGGAATTAAGTCCATCAGGTTCATCAGGAAAATCCAGACAAAGATGGTTAATGCCATCGGAGCAACCAGGGTATTTTTACCACCGCTGAAAGAGCCACGTACTGAATCATCAATAAATTCAATGATCCATTCTGCGAAATTCTGTGTATTGGTTGGGACACCTGCGGAGATTTTCTTGGCAACGCTGCGGAAGAACCACATCATCAAACCGCCAAGTAGAATCGACATAAACATGGTGTCGACATTGATGGACCAAAAACCCATTTGCGCTGCTTCTCCAGAAGACATTGCAAAACCATAATCACCTGTTGGAGCCCAAACGCCTGGCTCTATCTCTTCATGTTTCGGACCAAAGGTCAGATTTTGCAGGTGATGCTTGATGTATCCTGAAGTTGTTAATTCTTCCGCCATGTTTGTCTCAAGCCTGTTTCATATTTCCAAACAATAAAACCACTTGTATCGCGACGAAGCCGAGCAGGAGCGGTAACGCGGAAAATTCAAACACCGCGAAGCCAACCACAAACATGGCCAGGGTAAAAACCCATCGTTCTGCAATACACCTGTATACGCCACCGAGATTCTTTGCCGGATTGGCACCAGCCTTAACGACTGTTCTCAGTAAATGCCATTTCAGCAATAGTGTGTTGACCACACTGATCATGCCCCCAAAGCATACGGCTATGGCGACATCCTTGCCATGTAACCATAAGACACAAGCCACAATAACAACCAACGCTATAACCTGTGTTATTAGCAGCTGATTTACGGGCCTGACTCTGGCTAGTTGCTCCATCTCTATCCGCTGGATCTTTTAGTTTTGCCTTAAGCAAATCAGGGAATTATATAGACCTACCCTTTGCACGGTCAACGACTATATCGCTTAATTTATTTTTGATTGAGGATGTCACACTGATTTAGTGTTTTGTTTGAAGAGTCTTCACCATTATGAAAGATTCCACTAAGGCATCTGATTTTTGGAGATTACAACTGGGATATTTTCCCGTAAAAGGTTAAATAACGAGACATTTAACTTTGTAGAAAACGACTATTTTCTTTTCCCCTCAGACTGCATTGCCTTCGATTACAGACTTTTGGGCGCCAGCTTAAATTTGCTGCAATGTGCTTCGTATAAATTTTTTAATTCGGCCTCCCCCATCAGATCCCCCGGCTCATCGCGGTAACTGATATCGCCATTTACTGCGGCTCCCTGCCATTTACGTTCTATCTGCTGGCGTTCATCCTGTTGTTTAAACCAATGAATAAACGCATTGGCTTTGGCCAGCAGACGGTAACTTGATGCCCAGGCATTAACTGCCATGGTGTAATAATACGGTTGGGGCGCAATATTTCCTGGCAGAATTTCAATCTTGCCGAACCACGGACTGGCAGGGTTTTCACAGGCCCAGTAATAAATTGGCAAATCGACCCCAAAAGCATCTACTACTCCATCCGCCAGACAGTTATGGATGCGCGTTTGATCGGAATAAGCAATCAGATTATCCAGTCTGGCCCTTTCACCGGGTTTGCTTTCATTACTGCTCCAGCGAATACCACAATCTTCAAGCACTTGGAACGCTGCCGGATCATTGATAATTCCAACGACTTTGCCATTTAGATCGTCAAGCCGATTAATATGATTATCACCTTTCCTGCGAGCCAATACCCAATGCAGATATGTGTAGGCTTCGGAATACGCCACTTTATCGTATTCTGCCGACGGAGGAAGTGCACTGATAACAATATCCGCCGGCGGTTCGCCATATTTTTTACCCACCGTGAGCAATTCCGTGCACATATCCCAAGGCGCTTCGATAAATTCACATTCGACACCCAGGTAACGTGCAAAAGCTCTGGCGTAATCCACATCGAGTCCTTTCAGCGGCTCACCGAGTTTTTCACGAAACGACAAACCGACAAAATTGGGTTCTATCGCTACCCTCAGTTTTCCACGTTGTAGAATATCGTCAAGTTGATCATGTGATGCATCGGGTACCAGATAGAGTTTTTTCAGAGTGTTGTCCATTGACCTGACTGCCGAATCGATCTCCGCTGTTTGTATATCAATTTGCTCCAGGCCAGTGGACATATCTTCAACCACATCATTGATGATTTTATTCTTGCTTTGTATACGCTGCATAACACCATTACTGAGATCCAGCGTTTCAAAAATCACTCCGGTGTTTTCCATCACCGCGTTCAACTGTTCACTAATCGATTGAAATAATTCGGTGAGCTGTGCTGTAGCCGATTGGATAACCTCTACAAAACTGTTCAGTCTTTCAGAATTGGTCTGACGGATCTGATTCAGCTCGGCATTAACCTGAGTGAAGTCCAGTTGCCTGGCTGCCTGCTGTGCCTGTTCCATGGTAACCGCAGCAAGACGTCTGACCTCATCAGCCACCACGGCGAATCCTCGCCCATGTTCTCCGGCACGTGCAGCTTCAATAGCAGCATTAAGTGCCAACATATTTACCCCTTTACCAATTTCCAGAATACCGTCCAGCACATCGGTGACACTATGGGATTTTTCGTCAAGGGTAAGGGATATATGCTGCATCGCTTCGCCGACGGCGGCGTTTACCTCGTTCGCTTCAACATCTATCTGGGCCTGTAAAGCCCCGACCGTTGAATTTGAGCTATTCAGATAATCACTGGCCCGCTGCAGTTCATTATCCAGCTTGTCAGTACGCTGGCCGATTTCTGTTAAAAAGTTTTCCTGAACCTCAAGCGCACGGAAAATCTGTCGTGAAAGCTGGGCGGTTTGGCTGCTCACCAATTGCAGGGAACGGTAAAAGCGTTTTTCTGCTTCGGTAAAATGCGGAGTTGATGCCACATCTTCCTGCACCGTGGTACTTGCAATTTGAGTTTCAATGAATTCAGATGAATTAAATAGTCTGCTCAACAATTTCACTGCGGATTCCCTAGTTTAGAGTCAGCAGGAATATGCAATTGTCAGTCCAGCGGATGGATTTACAATATTGAATAGATTGAAATGCTTTAAAACCCTGAGCTTATGTTGCAGCTGAGTTTAAGTTTATGCTGCTAAAGCGTTTGGAATTATCGGTAATGAAATAAAGTTGCACCACAGTGAAACAGACTTTTCACTCATTATGTGCACATTACATAGTCGGACTTGAAATGACGCTGGCTTTATACGCCTATTTGTTTGATAAGGCGTTTTAGCTCATCCACATTGGAATAATCAAAAACCAGCTTACCCTTTCCATTAGGACGGTGTTTGATACTGAAACCTTTACCTAACTTGTCGGCGATACGCTGTTCGATTCGCTCGATTTCTTCCAGCGAAGGTTGTGGGACTTCCTGTTTATCAGCCGTGGATGGCTTTAATAATCGACGAATAAGCTGCTCTGTTTCACGAACCGACAAGCCTTTTTCAACAATTTGTAAAGCTGCCTCGGACTGGCTTTCGCCCTCTAAAGCCAACAGGGTTCGTGCATGACCCATTTCCAGATCACAGTTTTCCAGTAATTTCTTCACGTCATCATTAAGATTTCGCAGACGCAGTAAGTTACTGATGGTCGCGCGTGACTTACCCACCGCCTCAGCGGTTTGCTGGTGAGTTAATTCAAATTCTTCTCGTAGCCGATGCAAAGCATTGGCCTCTTCCATCGGGTTCAGATTTTCGCGTTGGATATTTTCAATCAAGGCCATCGCAATCGCATTGCGATCCGAAACATCCTTGATTAATACCGGAACACTTTCCAGCCCAGCCAGCTTGGAAGCCCTCCAGCGGCGCTCACCGGCAATGATTTCGTAATGCCCACCGTCAATCGGTCTGACCACAATTGGCTGAACCAGACCTTGAGAGCGAATGGAATCGGCAAGTTCTTCAAGGGATTCCTGAGACATATCCATGCGCGGCTGGTATTTACCAGGTTGAATCATGTCCAGCGGAAAATGTTGCAAGCTGTCGTTCAGGTTATTTTCATCCTGACTGACGTCACCTAGCAGTGCATCAAGTCCTCTGCCTAATCCTCTTTTTTTACTTACCATGCTGGGAATACCTGTGTGTTAGCTTGCCGCTGTTGCTTTTTTATCACGTCGCATCAATTCACTTGCCAGCGCCATATAGGCAATTGATCCACGCGAAGCCCGGTCATAATTTAACACAGGCAGACCATGACTGGGTGCTTCAGCCAAACGAACATTCCGCGGGATGATTGAATGAAAGACTTTGCCCTGAAAATGACTTATCAACTGGCGAGATACCTGATTGGCAAGATTATTACGTGCATCAAACATGGTACGTACCATGCCAGTCACTTCTAAAGCGGGATTGGCTCGCTGTTTAACCCGTTCAATGGTACGCAGCAGAGAAGTCAGTCCTTCAAGGGCATAATATTCACACTGAATCGGGATCAATACACCTTTGGAAGCCACCAGAGCATTTACCGTAAGCATGCTCAGGGAGGGAGGACAGTCGATCAGGATAAAGTCGTATTTTTCCTTGCTGGATTCCAACGCCAGTCGCAGGCGATGTTCACGTAATTTGATTTCCAACAGCTGGACTTCGGCGGCAGTCAGATCGGTATTGGTTGGCATTACATCAAAGCCCAAGCCTTCCGGACGAATGATGGCATCACTGGCTTTGGCTTCCGCCATAATGACGTCATAACTGCTGGTTTCGATGGCGTCTTTATCAATACCGCACCCGGTGGTAGCATTACCCTGCGGATCCAAATCAATCATCAACACTTTCTTGCCTGAATCGGCAAGTGACGCTGCCAGATTTACCGTGGTAGTCGTTTTACCGACACCGCCTTTCTGGTTAGTAACCGCAAATATATTTCCCACTGACATTAATCCTTAATCAGTCTTACCAGATGCCTTTCAGCCTGATCTCCCGGGACATTCAGAGCAATCACATCTTTCAATGTAAAACCGCCGCCAACACTAGCCAGTTCCTGTTCCGGGTATACGCCTTTCATTAAAACCAGGCTGCCCGCATCATCGCAGTGTCTCGCGGCTAAATCAATAATCTCAGCAATTGTAGCGAAAGCGCGGGCGGTTATTACCTCAAATTTTGGCAGGGTAAGTTGCTCAACTCGGCCATGTATTACCGTGACATTATTCAATTTAAGCTCGGCCTTCACTTGCTGTAAAAAACGTGTTTTTTTGATATTGCTATCAAGCAGAGTCACCGCCATTTGCGGAAAACAGATCGCCACAGGAATACCTGGAAGGCCAGCCCCACTTCCAACGTCCAGCAAACTGTTGCACTGTAAATAAGGAATAAGCGACAGACTATCAAGGATATGTCGCGTCAACATGCCTTGTGGATCACGCACTGAGGTCAGGTTATAAACCTTATTCCATTTTTGCAGTAGCGCAAGATAATCCAGTAGTTGGTTTTTTTGCTGGTCGGAAAGTTGTAATTGCAGTTCAGCACAGCCCTTTTCGAGCTGTGCCTTTAAATCAACCGCCATCAGCTGGCTTCGCTCCAGCCTGAACGTTTCAAATGAACCAGCAATAATGAAACAGCAGCCGGTGTCACGCCGGAAATCCGCGCAGCCTGCCCTAAACTCTGTGGTTTGGCATTTTGTAATTTTTCACGTACTTCATTAGATAGGCCACGCACATTTTTATAATCCAAATCATCCGGCAGAGATGTATTTTCATTGCGCTGTAAACGGTTGACTTCATTTTGCTGGCGATTGATATAGCCAGCGTATTTCACCTGAATCATTACCTGCTCAGCCACATCATCAGCAACGATTTGCTCTTCGTCCAGTAATGTCATTAAGCCTTGATAATCCACACTTGGACGACGTAATAACTCGATTGCCGTACTGCTTTTGACCAGAGGCTCACCCAGCACAGACGTCGCACGTTGTTGATCTATTTTTTCCGGTGAAACGCGCATAGTATTCAAGCGGGTGTTTTCTTTATCAATGGCTTCCAGTTTTTCACTGAATACGCTCCAGCGCTCATCATCGACAATGCCTAACTGACGGCCAATGGGTGTCAGTCGAGAATCAGCATTATCTTCGCGTAACATCAAACGATATTCCGCACGACTGGTGAACATGCGATAAGGCTCTTTGGTGCCGGAGGTGATCAAGTCATCAATTAATACACCAATATAGGCTTCATCACGACGTGGGTACCATGGCTCTAGCTCTCGAGACTGCAAGCCGGCATTAAGGCCAGCGATTAACCCCTGTGCGGCGGCTTCTTCATACCCCGTTGTACCATTGATCTGTCCAGCAAAGAACAGACCCGGCATATGTTTGGTTTCCAGCCATGGCGTTAAATCCCGTGGATCAAAAAAGTCATATTCAATGGCATAGCCAGGCCTCGTGATATGAGCATTTTCCAGACCTTTCATTGAACGCACAATCTCATATTGCACATCAAACGGCAGGCTGGTGGAAATACCATTGGGATAGACTTCGTTGCAGTTCAGACCTTCCGGTTCAAGGAATATCTGATGTGAATTCCGATCAGCAAAACGCACGACTTTATCTTCAATTGAAGGACAGTAACGTGGGCCAATGCCTTCAATTTCACCACTGTACATCGGCGATCGATCAAGATTGTTACGTATTACCTGATGAGTTTTGTCGTTGGTATGCGTGATATAACAGGATATCTGGGTTGGATGATGTTCCCGCTTGCCGAGAAAAGAAAAGACCGGTGTTGGGTTGTCACCCGGTTGTTCGGCTAACTGGGAAAAATCAATACTGCTGGTCGCGATACGCGGTGGTGTGCCGGTTTTTAATCGATCAACCCGGAACGGTAAAGCACGTAAACGTTCTGCTAGCGCCACAGAGGCAGGGTCTCCTGCCCGACCACCTTGATGACGTTGCAAACCGATATGGATGACACCACCAAGGAAAGTGCCCACTGTGAGCACCACGGTTTTAGCACCAAAGCGTAAACCTGACTGGGTGACTACACCGGCAACACGATCATTTTCGACAATCAGATCATCAACGGCTTGCTGAAATAAATACAGATTGGGCTGGGATTCAAGTACTTCACGAATAGCCGCTTTATAACGAATCCGATCAGCCTGGGCACGGGTTGCCCTGACCGCGGGTCCTTTGCTGGCATTAAGGATTCTGAACTGAATACCTGCACGGTCAGCAGCTTTTGCCATGATGCCACCCAGCGCATCAATTTCCTTAACCAGATGGCCTTTACCGATACCACCAATGGCCGGGTTACAGCTCATCTGACCTAACGTTTCAATATTCTGTGTAAGCAACAGTGTTTTTACGCCCTGGCGAGCAGCCGCTAACGCGGCTTCGGTGCCGGCATGGCCGCCGCCAACGACAATCACGTCATATTGATCTTGAAACTGCATAACTCACCCGCGATAAAAACTTGTAAAAGATTGCGAATTTTAACATGCCAGTCACAATCTTTGCCTAATATTTCAATCATTTATAATCAGTTTGGACAAATAGAGCTGATGATATGTAAATAAACCTCAATACAACAATTGGACGGAGTGACATGATTGAGAAAAATACTGGTATTAAGCGATTGCTGTTTGCTTTAGTTTATTCGTTACAAGGCCTGTATGCTGGAATCCGTTATGAATCTGCTTTTCGGCAGGAGTTTATCTTGTTGTTATTACTGGGATTTGTAAGCTTTTTTCTGGATGTCACTCCAGCCGAAAGGCTTTTGATGATCGCCTCTCTAGTCGCTGTTTTAATTGTTGAAGCGCTTAATTCGGCCATCGAGTGTGTGGTGGATCGCGTCAGCACTGATGTACATAAGCTCTCTGGCCGAGCCAAAGATTACGGCTCTCTGGCGGTATTAATGACCTTACTGCTCAGTGCAGCAACCTGGCTGATGATTTTGCTGGATTAAGTTTTTCTTTGATAAGCCCAAATTATGATAATCAAACCTGCAATGATCATCGGAACACATAACAACTGCCCCATAGTGAACCAATTGAATGCCAGATAACCATATTGCGGATCAGGAACCCTGAAAAATTCGGCGATAAAGCGGAAACACCCATAGCCCAGTAAAAACAGTCCTGAAACTGCTGCCCGTGGGCGGGTTTTTGCCGAGAACCACCAGAGAATAATAAATAGTAACAAGCCTTCCATCATTGCCTGGTAAAGCTGGGATGGATGACGCGCTAACGGACCACCTGTTGGAAACACCATAGCCCAAGGCACATCAGAAACTCTTCCCCATAACTCGCCATTGATAAAATTGCCAATTCGTCCAAAAAATAAACCTAAAGGTACTAGGGGAGCAACGAAGTCACTGATTTCAAAAAAGGAGCGGTTTGTCTTGCGACCAAATAACCAGATTGCCAGCAACACACCAAGCAAACCGCCATGGAATGACATGCCTCCCTGCCAGACCTTAAACAGGTTCAATGGGTTGTTTATCACATTTGGCAAATCATAAAAAAGTGCATAACCAATTCTGCCACCGATGATCACACCAATCGCACCATAGAAAAGCAGATCTTCTACCTGAGATTTTTCCCAACCGTGCTCATTCGCTCTCCATCTTGCCAGCATCCAGGCGGCCACAAAACCGAACAGATACATTAATCCATACCAATGAATGGCTAAAGGGCCAAGCTCAAGGGCAACTGGATCAATCTGTGGATAATTCATGTTTGGTTCTCATCTTTATTGGTGCAGGCATCATAGCAAGTCATCCATTAATCTTCATTAACAGTTTTTTGCACCATTTTTGGGCGAGACAATTTCTAAGACGCACCAAATTAAACCTTTTATTCGCAAAAAAATAAGCTCAAATTATCATAACATACTGTTATAAAACAGATTTTCAAATGTGGCATGTAATCTGCGTTAGTTGTGGCAGTCTGAATACACGGTGTTGTAAAAAATCAACGCACCGGATTCACCAAGACTAAAATAATTTAAACGAGGAGATATAAATGAAATTCAAAACGCTCTCAGCAATGTGTCTTGCTGCTACATCAGTTTTCGCTGCTTCATCAGCAATGGCATGGGAAAGCGAAGATGGTGCACATTCAACCAGTGCAAACGTCGGTCTGTTCAGCGACTACCTATTCCGTGGTATTTCTTTTACCGATGATAAACCTGCCATCCAAGGGGGGTTTGACTACGCACACTCATCTGGCCTGTACGCCGGCACATGGGCATCAAACCTTTCTATCGACGATGAAACTAATATTGAAATCGATATCTATGCCGGCTTTGCCAATGAGTTTGGTGAAAGCGGTATCGGCTATGATGTTGGTGCAGTTCGTTATATTTATCCAGGTACTGAAAATGATGAAGAGCTGGATTACAACGAATACTATGGCGGCCTTTCTTACAGCTATTTTAGTGCGACAGTTTTCTATACAAATGACTGGGGCAACACTGGGGAAGATGAACTTTATTACAAGCTTGGCTTTGATTATGACCTTCCGTACGGTTTAGCCTTATCAGCGCATTATGGTTACACTGATTCCGATCGTAATGATGGTACTGACTTAAGTGATAGTTATAGTGATTACGGCATTGGTTTAACGAAAGGCTTTGCTGGTCTCGATTGGTCAGTTGGCTATTATGGAACAGACAGCGATGGTGAAGACTTTGCTGTAACTGAAGATAATGCAGATGACCGTTTTTTAATCAGTGTTAGCTCATCATTCTAAACAGCTCAAGCAGATGGCCCTGATAATCGGGGCCATCTTTTCTAAAGAAGGAATAAGCTTATGAAACAAGTTGTAGCTATTATCAAGCCCTTCAAGCTTGATGATGTCCGCGAATCACTCTCTGAAATCGGCGTACAAGGTTTAACGGTTTCTGAAGTAAAGGGTTTTGGACGTCAAAAGGGTCACACGGAGTTATACCGTGGGGCGGAGTACGTTGTGGATTTCCTGCCTAAACTGAAACTGGAAATCGCAATTGATGACGGCATTGTAGAACAAGTTATCGAAGCTATCATCAAGGGTGCTAACACCGGAAAAATCGGTGATGGCAAAATCTTCGTTTACCCACTTGAGCAAGTGGTTCGGATTCGCACTGGCGAAACCGGCCCTGATGCTCTGTAAGCTTGAGGAGACATTAACATGGAATTAGGAAATCAAATCTTCCAACTCCAGTACGCCATGGACACCTTTTACTTTTTAGTATGTGGTGCTCTGGTTATGTGGATGGCGGCTGGCTTCTCGATGCTTGAAGCAGGTCTGGTTCGTGCTAAAAATACTACTGAAATTCTGACCAAAAACGTAATGTTGTTTGCTATTGCCTGTACCTCTTATCTGGTAGTGGGTTATGACATCATGTACGGCGGCGGTTTATTCCTTGCTGGAATTGACGGCGGTGAAACATTGGTTGCTGATGCATTGGCATCATCTGCTGAAGAGGGCTTTGAAGGTGGTGCAGTTTATTCTGCTGCATCTGACTTCTTCTTCCAGGTAGTGTTTGTTGCCACGGCAATGTCTATCGTTTCAGGTGCTGTTGCTGAACGTATGAAATTATGGGCATTCGCTGCATTTGCTGTTGTGATGACTGCATTTATCTATCCTTTAGAAGGTTCCTGGACTTGGGGTGGTGCTGATGTATTTGGCATGTACAACCTGGGTGACCTTGGCTTCCTTGACTTTGCTGGTTCCGGTATCGTTCACATGGCCGGTGCTGCTGCTGCATTAGCCGGTGTTATCTTACTGGGTGCTCGTAAAGGCAAATATGGTCCTAACGGTGAAGTTCGTCCGATTCCGGGTGCAAATCTGCCATTAGCGACTTTAGGTACCTTCATCCTGTGGATGGGTTGGTTCGGCTTTAACGGCGGTTCAGTATTGAAATTAGGCGATATGGCTAGCGCTAACGCTGTTGCTATGGTGTTCCTGAACACAAATGCAGCGGCTGCAGGTGGTGTTATCGCTGCTTTGGTTGTCGCCAAATTACTATTTGGTAAAGCTGATTTAACCATGATTCTGAACGGCGCTTTGGCTGGTCTGGTAGCGATTACTGCTGGTCCAGACACACCGACTCCACTAATGGCAACCATTATCGGTGCTGTCGGTGGTGTGATTGTTGTGTTCTCAATCGTCTTTATGGACAAAGTGAAAATTGATGATCCTGTCGGTGCTATCTCTGTGCATGGTGTGGTTGGTCTTTGGGGTCTGCTTGCAGTGCCTTTGACAAACCCAGATGCCAGCTTCTCAGCACAAATCATCGGTGCAGCTACTATCTTCGTTTGGGTATTTGTTTCCAGCTTCATTGTCTGGGCAGTACTGAAAATGATTATGGGTCTGCGTGTGACCGAAGAAGAAGAATACGAAGGTGTGGATTTGGTGGAATGTGGTATGGAAGCATACCCAGAGTTCACTAACTCTAACTAAGTTTTTCTTTAACTGAAACAGAAAGGGCAGGTAAAACCTGCCCTTTTTTATGCCTGAAATTTACAACGTTTTATTGATGATACTGAACACTCTCAGCATGCACAGCATCAACCAGTGCTGCGACATGTTCAGGGTTGATAGTCGGATGGATGCCATGCCCCAGATTAAACACATGTCCACTACCGTGACCATAGGCTTTGAGGATTTCTTTTACTTCTGTTTTTATTCGTTCGGGCTGAGCATACAAGACACAAGGATCCATATTTCCCTGTAAGGCCACTTTATCACCCACCTGATAACGCGCCAGTGACAGATCGGTGGTCCAGTCCAGTCCTAACGCATCGGCTCCGACTTCAGCCATATGACTTAACCACTGCCCCCCGCCTTTGGTAAACATCGTTACCGGCACGCGTCTTCCATCATTTTCTTTTGTTAAACCGCTTATAATTTGCTGCATATAAGCAAGGGAAAACTCTCTGTAGTTTGGCCCACTTAATGCTCCGCCCCAGGTATCAAATAACATTAAGGCCTGAGCACCAGCAGCAATTTGTGCATTCAGGTAAGCAGTGACTGACTTGGCAAGCACTGATAACAAATCATGCATAACAGCAGGCGTATCAAACATCATTGCTTTGATTTTGGCGAAATCCTTGCTGGAGCTGCCTTCAACCATATAGCATGCCAATGTCCAGGGACTGCCACTAAAGCCGATTAATGGAACTTTGCCATCAATTTCTCTGCGAGTCAGGCGGATAGCATCCATCACATAGCCCAGACTATCTTCCATATCCGGTACGCTGAGATTGGCTACATCGGCTGCACTACGGACTGTTTTGTGAAATTTTGGTCCTTCTCCGCTAACAAAATGTAAACCAAGTCCCATTGCATCAGGAATCGTCAAAATATCGGAAAAAATAATAGAAGCATCCAGATCATAACGTCGAAGAGGCTGCAGAGTGACTTCACAGGCCAGCTCCGGTGTGGTGCACAACGTCATAAAATTACCGGCTTTTTCGCGCACCTGACGATACTCTGGTAAATAACGTCCTGCCTGACGCATAATCCATATGGGAGTTTTGTCGACAGGCTGCTTTAATAAAGCACGCAGATAACGATCATTTTTTAATTCGGACACCGGAGCACCTTTTTATTGTTGATGGCAAAATTTCCTAGCTCAGAAACAAAATCGCACTGAGAGGTCTACTCAAGCGAGTAGGACCAACCCAGTGCGATAAAATTGCCACTATTTTTTCAGATATGTACTGAAGTTTAAACTTCCAGATAATCTAGAATGCCTTCAGCTGCCTGACGACCTTCCCAAACCGCGGTAACAACCAAATCAGAACCGCGAACCATATCACCGCCGGCAAAGATTTTCGGATTAGTGGTTTGATAGGCACAATTACCTTCAGCCGGGGCAACCACCCGGCCACCATCATCAATGCTGACATTGAACTTTTCAAACCATGGAGCCGGACTTGGACGGAAACCAAATGCAATAACAACCGCATCTGCTGAAATGATTTCTTCACTGCCAGCGACTGGCTCGGGACGACGACGTCCACGCTCATCGGGTTCGCCCATTGCAGTGGTCACCACTTTGACACCAGTGACTTTATTGCCATCGCCAACGATTTCAATCGGCTGACGATTCCACATAAATTCAACACCTTCTTCACGCGCATTATTCACTTCGCGACGTGAACCAGGCATATTTTCTTCATCACGGCGATAGGCACAGATAACGTTTGTCGCACCTTGACGGATAGCAGTACGATTGCAGTCCATAGCAGTATCACCACCACCTAGAACGACTACACGCTTACCTTCCAGTGAAACATAATTTTCTGAGGGCAGATCCAGTAGTTTTTTGTTGTTGGCCACCAGATAAGGCAATGCTTCATATACGCCAGGCAATTCTTCACCCGGGAAGCCGCCTTTCATATATGTGTATGTACCCATACCCAGGAAAACAGCATCGTACTCTTCAAGCAAAGCATCAAATTCAACGTCTTTACCCACTTCAGTATTTAAACGGAATTCAATTCCCATGCCTTCCATTACTTCACGACGGCGCTTAACAACTTCTTTTTCCAGTTTGAATTCTGGAATACCAAATGTCAGCAACCCGCCGATTTCCGGATAGCGGTCAAACACAACAGGCTTAACACCATTGCGTACCAATACGTCAGCAGCACCTAAGCCTGCAGGACCAGCACCAATTACAGCAACCCGTTTACCTGTATCGACAACATTGGATAAATCTGGACGCCAGCCCTGAGTCAACGCTGTATCAGTAATATATTTTTCCACTGAACCAATGGTTACTGCACCAAAACCATCATTTAAGGTACAAGCACCCTCACATAAACGATCCTGAGGACATACCCGCCCACAGATTTCAGGCAAAGTATTGGTTTGATGTGCCAGTTCAGCAGCTTGTTCCAGATTGCCTTCACTAATCAGTTTCAGCCAATTCGGAATATAGTTATGTACTGGACACTTCCACTCACAATAGGGGTTACCACATTCCAGGCAGCGGTCAGACTGCTCAGCAGCCTGAGATGCATCAAATTCCCCATAGATTTCACCAAATTGCTGTTTACGAACGTTTGCATCCAGCTTTTTTGGGTCGACACGACCTACATCTAAAAATTGAAACGTATTTTTTTTCATCGTTATTAGTTTTACCAGTTGTATCAGGCCGCTTTGGTGGCGATTTTTAATAAACCATCCAATGACGCTGCTTTGGGTTTGACCAGCCAGAACTCTTTAATCGCATGTTCGAAGCGATCCAGAATCTGGTGCGCCCAGACACTACCGGTTTCACGCACATGGTCTTCAATAAGGCCTTTTAGATGCAGAGCAGCTTCGGACATTTCGTCGCTGTCAATCCGCACCAATTCAACCAGCTCTTCGTTATAACGCTCTGCAAAGGTGTTATCCAAATCCAGCACATAAGCCAGACCACCGGTCATACCTGCTCCGAAATTGAGTCCGGTTTCGCCCAGTACAGTAACTACACCGCCGGTCATATACTCACAACCGTGATCACCAACGCCTTCAACAACCGCAACAGCCCCGGAATTACGAACAGCAAAGCGTTCACCCGCTTTACCTGCAGCATACAGTTCACCACCAGTAGCACCATATAAACAGGTGTTACCGATAATGCTGGCATTTTGGGTTTCAAAATCACTTTCCGGTGATGGGTAGATAGTCAGCTTACCTGCTGCCATGCCTTTACCTACATAGTCATTGGCATCGCCTTCAAGACGCATCTCCAGACCACCGGCATTGAATACACCAAAACTTTGTCCGCCAGAACCTTTGAGGTTCAGACGAATAGGTTTATCAATCATGCCGTAATTGCCATGAACCTTGGCGATCTCCCCAGACAAACGAGCACCGATTGAACGGTTGATGTTGCGAATTTCGTAACTGAATTCACCGCCGGTTTTATTGACGATGGTTTCTTTAATATCAACCACCATTTGCTCTGCCAACTCCCCCTTATCATAGGGTTCATTTTTCGGCTCAAGGCAGAATTGTGGTTTGTCGGCAGGAACACCGGCATTCGACAACAATGGTTGCAGATTCAGCCCGCGCTGTTTATCGGTCGTCCCAGGAAGGATTTCAAGCAAATCAGTACGACCGATCAAATCCTGCAAACTACGCACACCCAGTTTTGCCAACCACTCACGCGTTTCACGTGCAACAAACTGGAAGTAGTTCATTACCATCTGTGGCAAGCCAATAAAGTGCTGCGTCCGCAGTTTTTCATTCTGAGTTGCAACACCAGTCGCACAGTTATTCAAATGACAAATTCGCAGATATTTACAACCCAATGCAACCATCGGACCGGTACCAAAACCAAAACTTTCTGCACCCAGAATAGCGGCCTTGATAACATCAAGTCCGGTTTTCAAACCACCGTCAGTCTGCAGCCGCACTTTGTCACGCAAGTCATTGGCACGCAGCGTCTGATGCGCTTCACTTAAACCAAGCTCCCATGGTCCACCGGCATATTTGACCGAAGTCAGTGGGCTTGCACCTGTGCCACCGTCATAACCGGAAATGGTTATCAAATCGGCATAGGCTTTTGCAACACCTGCGGCAACGGTTCCGACGCCTGCTTGTGAGACCAGTTTTACCGATACCAATGCATCAGGGTTAACCTGTTTAAGATCAAATATCAGCTGTGCCAAATCTTCAATAGAATAGATATCATGATGTGGTGGCGGTGAAATCAATGTTACACCTGGCACAGAGTGACGCAGAGTCGCAATCATCTGATTAACTTTACCGCCAGGTAACTGACCACCTTCACCCGGTTTCGCACCTTGGGCAATTTTAATCTGCAAAACTTCAGCATTGACCAGGTAGTGTGGAGTTACACCAAAACGACCTGAGGCAATCTGTTTGATTTTGGAGACACGCTCGTTACCAAAACGATCCGGATCTTCACCACCTTCACCCGAGTTTGAACGACCACCTAAGCGGTTCATCGCAATTGCCAGCGCTTCATGCGCTTCGGGCGATAACGCTCCTAAGGACATACCTGCACTGTCAAAGCGTTGCAGAATAGCGCCAGTGTCTTCTACTTCTTCGATATCCAACGGCGTTTCGGCCAGTTTGACATCCAGCAAGTCACGCAACACCATTGCAGGACGCTCGTTCACCAAAGCGGCATAGGCCTTATAGTCATCATAACTACCGCCTTGAACCGCTTTCTGTAAGGTGCCAATTACATCCGGGTTATAAGCATGGTACTCACCGCCATGGATGAATTTCAGCAAACCACCTTGATCGCGTTTTTTACGTTGATTCCAAGCCAGTTTATTCAGCTGTAACTGATCGTTATGTAACGCATCAAAATCAGCACCATTCACGCGACTGGTTGTCGCAGTAAAACACTTGTCGACAACAGCATCATTCAGGCCAACGATTTCAAACAATTGTGCCCCACGATAGCTGGCAATTGTCGAGATGCCCATTTTCGAGGTGATTTTGAATAAACCTTTATTGATGCCCTTACGATAATGACGACATAACTCGGCATGTTCGACATCTCTGATTTCATTGGTGGCACGCAGATCCTGCAGGCAGGCATAGGCAAGATAAGGATAAATTGCCGTCGCACCATAGCCCAGCAATACACCGAAGTGATGTGGATCACGAGCTGTCGCGGTTTCAACGATGATATTTGCATCACAGCGTAAACCAGCTTTAATCAGATGCTGATGCACCGCACCGGTTGCTAGTAAAGCATGCACCGGCAATGTGTCTTTGGAAATATCACGGTCACTTAGCACTAATACGACATTGCCATCACGCACGGCATTTTCTGCATCAGCACAAATGTTATCAATCGCTTTTTCCAAACCTATTTCAGGCTGATAATTCAGAGAGATACGGTAAGATTTGTATTCAGGATCGTTATCGCCAAGCTTGAGGATCTGATTAAACAGTTTTTCGGTTAATACAGGCGAATCAAGTACCACACGCTGGGCATGGTCTTCACCTTCTTCAAACAGGTTACGCTCTTCACCAATACACGTCTCCAGAGACATGACGATGTTTTCACGTAATGGATCGATAGGTGGATTGGTGACCTGGGCAAACTGTTGACGGAAATAGTCATACAGTGAACGGACTTTCTCAGACATCACCGCAAACGGGCTATCATCACCCATTGATCCGGTTGCTTCCTGACCAAGCTCACCTAATACACGAATGACCTGATCACGTTCTTCAAAACTGACGCCGAACATTTTTTCATAGATATCCAGCTCATCGCCCTGAATTGCAGGCAATGTATGCTCGTCATCTTTCTCTGTGTCGTGAAGACGCTGCAGATTATTATCCAGCCACTCGCGGTATGGCTGTGCTTTTTTGAGCATATTGTTGATATCTTCAGGCATCAACAATTCACCGGTCTGGGTATCTACCGCCAGCATCTGACCAGGTTTCAGTCGTCCCTTTTCAACCACATCTTCCGGCTGATAGTTGTACACGCCTACTTCAGAAGCCAACGTAATATGACGGTCTTTGGTAATTACATAACGGGCTGGACGCAAACCATTACGGTCCAAGGTACATGCCGCATAACGACCATCAGTGATAACTACACCCGCTGGACCATCCCATGGTTCCATATGCATGGAATTAAAATCATAGAATGCCTTGAGGTCAGCATCCATAGTGGGATCGTTCTGCCAAGCAGGTGGGATCAGTAAACGCATTGCACGGAACATGCTTACGCCACCAGCCAACAAGGCTTCCAGCATATTATCCATACTGGATGAGTCAGAACCGCTGGTGCCAACTAATGGGCGGATATCTTCCATATTCTCGATTAACGAGGTGGCAAATTTTGCACCACGCGCCAAGGCCCAGTTCCGGTTGCCTTGAACAGTATTGATTTCGCCATTGTGTGCGAGATAACGGAATGGCTGAGCCAGACGCCATTGCGGCCAGGTGTTGGTAGAGAAACGCTGATGGAACACACAAATCGCAGTTTCCATGCGTTCATCACTGAGATCTTTATAAAACACTGGCAAATATGAAGGCATTACCAGGCCTTTATAAGACACCACTTGTGATGACAGGCTTGGAATGTAGAAATCTTTATCGTCTGTAATGGCTTTTTCAGCTTTACGGCGCGCGATATAGAGATTGCGTTCAAATGCCGCATCATCCATAGACTCGCCAGCATTAACAAATACATGGCGCATCTTCGGTAGCAGCCGCAAGGCTTCCTGACCACATGCTGCTTCAGGCTCAACGGGTACTTCACGCCAGCCAGCGATTTGCAGGCCTTGTTCGATGAGCTTTGCGGTAACTGCGTCCTGCGCTAACTGTGCTTTAGTGTCGTCCTGTGACAGAAATACCATACCCACTGCATAGCGCTGTGCCAGCGAAAAGCCAAGCTCTTCGGCAATAGCTTTAAAAAAGCTGTCAGGTTTTTTTAGCAATAAACCACAACCGTCGCCGGTTTTGCCATCCGCACCGATTGCACCACGATGGGTCAGGTTACCCAGTGCTTCAATGGCTGTCTTAACAAGCCAGTGACTGGGTTTACCATCCATCTGAGCAATAAGTCCGAATCCGCAGTTATCGCGCTCAAATTCAGGTCTGTAAAGACCTTGTGTTAGTTCTGTTGGCTGACTCACGTCACATACCTTCATCGTTTGTTAGCGCCGTCGCAGCTCCACTCCGGTAGTTAAACCGGCACAGCTATGTCTAAACTGAGGAGCGTCGCACAAAAACACGGCAGAAAGGATCACCTAGTATAACGATTGATCCGGTACCATTCAATTCTAGCTGCATTTTTTTGACAACAACCAACAGCAGTAAATTTTCCTATTTTCAATAAAATAGCTAAAATGCACTGCTTTTCTGACAAACAATCGGACTAACAATGGACAAACCACTGGTAGGCGTAGTGATGGGCAGTAATAGTGACTGGCCAGTCATGCAAAAAGCCGTTGAACAACTTGAAGCTTTTGGCGTTGCCTACGAAACTCAGGTTGTATCTGCTCACCGAACCCCGGATCTACTTACCGAATACGCTAAAACGGCTAAAAGTAAAGGGTTAAGCTGTATCATCGCGGGAGCTGGTGGGGCCGCCCATTTGCCAGGTATGCTCGCGGCGAACACATTAGTCCCGGTACTCGGTGTTCCGGTTCCTTCGCGTTACCTCAAAGGCCAGGACTCTCTTTTATCCATTGTACAAATGCCTAAAGGTATTCCGGTTGCTACCTTTGCCATTGGTGAAGCTGGCGCTGCAAATGCTGCTTTGTTTGCTATTGCCCAGCTGGCAATTCATGACACAAAACTGGCAGCAAAACTGGAACAGTTCCGCAAAAATCAGCATCAGGCCGTGCTGGATATGACACTTCCCCCATTAGCTTAGAACTGAGGATGTAGATGATTTTACCAGGTGCCACATTAGGAATGCTTGGCGGCGGTCAGTTGGGCCGCATGTTTACCACCGCGGCCCAGACGATGGGCTACAAGGTTATTGTGCTGGATCCAGACAAAAACAGTCCTGCCGGAATTATCGCTGATCAGCATATCTGTGCCGCTTACACAGATGAAGCAGCCTTGACCGAGCTGGCTCAGCATTGTGCAGCAATCACTACCGAGTTTGAGAATATTCCCGCCAGCACCCTGGCCTTTCTCGAAAAACGTACCGTTGTGCATCCCTCCTCATCTGCTCTGGCCAGCACGCAAAACCGTAACATAGAGAAAAACTTCATTCGTGCGCAAGGCATTGCCACCGTGCCGTTTGTCCGCATAACCCATCGGGATGATTTTGCTGATAGCAGCACTCAGATTAAATTCCCGGCCATTCTTAAAGTTGCCACCTTCGGCTATGACGGAAAAGGTCAGATTGTTTGTGAGGATTTACAGGCTGCTTATGAAGCATTTGAAGCTTTAGGCCAAAAAGAATGTGTACTGGAACAGCGAATCGATTTGGAGCGCGAGATTTCGGTTGTTCTGGCGCGTGGCGAAGATAGTCAGATCACCGCTTTCCCGGTCGCAGAAAATGTCCACATCAACGGAATTTTACATTCAACCACTGTGCCTAGCGCTGCCGCTGAAACACAGCAACTTGCTGCTATTGAAATGGCCAGTAAAATTGCTGATGGACTTGATTACGTTGGCACTATGGCGGTTGAGTTTTTCGTTTCCAAGCAAGGCGAAATCATTGCCAATGAAATTGCCCCTCGTCCGCATAATTCGGGTCATTACACACTGGATGCCTGCAGAACATCGCAATTTGAACAACAGGTACGCATGTTATGCGGTTTACCCGCTGGAAGTTCCAAATTAATATCCCCTGTGGTGATGATTAATCTACTGGGTGATGTATGGGGAAACAGTCAACCTGGCTGGGATAAGCTACTCAATAAACCAGATATTAAACTGCATTTGTATGGCAAGAGAGAAGCCCGTGCTGGACGCAAGATGGGCCACTTTAATGTTCTGGCAGACACTCCTGAATTGGCAATGCAATCCGCCAATATGGTGTTTGACGACATCAAGGCAGATTAATGCATAGCGTTACCATTGTTTACTGTACCCAATGTCGATGGATGCTCCGTGCGGCCTGGATGGCGCAGGAGTTGCTCAGCACCTTTGATGGAGAGATTGCAGAATTAACACTTAAACCGAGTACCGGCGGTACTTTTGAGGTTACAGCAGACAATCAGTTGGCCTGGTCTAGAAAACAGGAAGGCCGTTTCCCGGAAATTACTGAGTTAAAGCAGCGGGTCCGCGACATAATTGCCCCTGAGCAGGATTTAGGTCATTCGGATCGGAAAAAGTAAAATTCCACTTCGGAGAATTAAAAAAGGGACGTTTTCGCGTCCCTTTTTATTGTTAAGCGCTTTCCACTTTTTCACTAAAGCCACAATCCTTCTGCGGACAGACTTTTTCAGTGCCTTTGCTCTTGGTTGTCTTAATGGTCAATATCGGCCACTGACAATTTGGACAGGCTTCTTTGATCGGTTCGTTCCATAATGCATAGTCGCAGGTCGGATATTCCGAGCAAGAATAAAACACTTTGCCTCGGCGTGACTTGCGCGTCAGGATTTCGCCCTTATTACATTTGGGGCATTCAACGCCAGTATTTTCAGGCTGCTCCAGTGATTCAATGTGTTTGCATTTCGGGTAACTGCTACAGCCGATAAATTTACCGTATTTACCTGTACGTACCCACAAATCCGATTCACATTTCGGGCATTTACGCCCTTCAACCACTTCCGGCTCACTCGCGGTGGTTTCTTCACCATCAATATTGCGGGTGTAATCGCATTCCGGATAACCGGTACAGCCGATAAACCGGCCACTGCGGCCTAACCTGCTGGATAGTTTTTTACCACATTTAGGACAATCTTCATCCAGCAGTTCCTGAGTGACATCGCTACGCTGGACTTCTTTATCCTTGGTTTCGACCTGCTCTTTAAATGGTCCCCAGAAATTGCGTAATAAAGGAATCCACTCGGCTTCACCCCGCGACACCGCATCCAGATCATCTTCCAATTTGGCAGTAAAGTCATAGTCCACATAACGGGTAAAATGCTGAACCAGAAACTTGCCGACAACACGTCCCACATCGGTCGGGTGAAAACGTTTGTTAATCAACTCAACATATTCACGCTGCAATAATGTAGAGATGATGCTGGCATAGGTCGAAGGACGACCAATATCATGTTCTTCCAGACTTCTGACCAGACTGGCCTCACTGTATCTTGGTGGTGGCTCGGTAAAGTGCTGTTCAGGGCGAATGGCGACTAGATCAACAACCTCTCCGACTTCCATCGGCGGCAGGATATTTTCATCTTTGTCACCCTTGGTATCATCCTTCCCTTCCAGATAAACACTCATGAAACCCGGGTTTACCACGGTAGAACCATTGGCGCGGAAGGTATTGCCCTTACCACAGCCCAGATCCACGGCAACGGTATTCAAAGTCGCGTGGATCATCTGACTGGCTAATGTACGCTGCCATATCAGGTTATAAAGTTTGTGTTGATCGACGGATAAATATGCTTTCATTTCATCCGGCGTGCGTAAAACTGAGGTTGGTCTTATTGCCTCATGCGCTTCCTGGGCATTTTTGGATTTGGTTTTGTATTCCTGCGGTTTGCCTGGTACCGATTTCGCCCCATAGCGCTGACCGATAAACATGCGAATTTCTTCAATCGCTTCTGCCGCCAGCGACACCGAATCAGTACGCATGTAGGTGATTAAACCTTCTGCACCCTCACCGGTATCAACACCCTCGTATAATTGCTGTGCCACACTCATCGTGCGCTGAGCGCCAAACCCCAGCTTACGGGAGGCTTCCTGTTGCAAGGTAGAGGTCGTAAATGGTGCTGCAGGATTACGTTTGCGTTGCTTTTTCTCAACGTGGGTAACTAGCAGTTTGCCTTCAGCCGCTTTTGTTAGTGTTGAAACGACATCCTCGGCTTGCTCGGTATGGCCGATGCTGAACTGGCTCAGCTTCTCATTTTTATAGTGGGTTAACTTCGCCTGAAACGGGGTTTTCTCAGCGGTGGCATCTGCTTCAATGGTCCAGTATTCCTGAGCTTTGAAAGCTTCAATTTCCAGCTCACGCTCGACAATCATCCGTAACGCAGGACTTTGTACCCGGCCAGCAGATAAGCCGCGACGTACTTTCTTCCATAATAACGGGGAAAGGGTGAAGCCGACCAGATAGTCTAGCGCGCGGCGTGCCTGCTGAGCGTTAACCAGATCCATCGACAATTCGCGTGGATTGGCTACCGCATCATTAACGGCCTGTTTGGTGATCTCATGGAAAACAACACGGAAGGTTTCTTTATCTTTTAACACACCCTTCTTTTTCAATAACTCATACAGATGCCAGGAGATTGCTTCTCCTTCACGATCCGGATCCGTTGCCAGATAGAGCGTGTCAGCTTTTTTCATGGCCTTGGCAATCGCCTCGACATGTTTGCTGTTGCGATCAATCACTTGATATTTCATCGCAAAATCATTTGACGGATCGACGGCTCCTTCTTTGGGCTGTAAATCTCTCACATGACCATAAGATGCCAAGACTTCTACATCTTTGCCCAGATACTTTTTGATGGTCTTGGCCTTGGCCGGAGACTCAACAATAACGAGTTTTTTTCCCATATAATCCTGTACCAAAAATAGACGCTCTAAATAACACTGCCCGTGTAAAACGGGCAGTATTAAGGAGAATAAGAGCGGTCAGATTTAGTGAATAACCGCCTCCAAATCTTCAAACACCAGATCTTCCATCCAGGCATAAGCAACTTCTCGGCCCGGTTGATAAAACAGCACCATGAGTACGACCCACTTGAGCTGTTCCAAATCAATTTCTTCGCTGTCTAATGCCAATACACGTTCAATAACAACTTCGCGAGTTTCGACATCCAAAACACCGACCTGTTCCAAAAACAGTAAATAGCCTCGACAATGAATATCGAGACGCTCTATTTCACTCTCACTGAAAACACGAATATGTGTATTGGGATTGTCTGTCTGCGGAGCCACTACCGTCATATTGTCTAGCCAATCAAGTGCTTTGTGTATTTCCATTTCCTGAAAGCCGACCTGTTCTAATTCAAGCTCCAGGACATCTTTATCAGGCTGACTGCTATTTTCTGTATCGATATAGTTTTCGAACAGATAGAGCAACACATCAATTACATTTTCTTTCATCGGCTTCTCTGTTGTGGGCGTGATCAGGTTCCGTTTCGAACGTAACGTCCTCCAGGCAGTGAAGCAACCTGACCTTGCAGCTCCAGTAATAACAGCATGGATGAAACGGCATCAGCCGTCAATCCGCTTTTGTCAATAAGTATATCGATATGGATCGGGTCATAACCCAAAAACTCAAACAATAACTGGTAATCATTATCCAATTCTGCTTGCACCGATGCTTGCTCTAATGAGGTCGGTTTCTCCAAAGCTTGCGGAACAACCCCGGCAATGGCCCCCAGTTCTTCAATAATGTCATTTGCCGTTTCCACCAGCTTTGCTCCCTCACGTATCAACTGATGACAGCCCCGGGATAATGGATTATGAATTGATCCAGGAATAGCAAACACTTCACGACTCTGTTCCATAGCCATTCTGGCCGTAATCAATGAGCCACTTTTCACTGCCGCCTCCACGACCAAAGTGCCAAGGCTCAAACCACTTATAATACGGTTACGGCGAGGAAAGTTTTCCGCTTTGGGTGAAGTGCCTAATGGAAATTCAGAAACAATCGCCCCCCCTTCGGCGATGTGATGTGCCAAATTTCTGTGTGATGCTGGATACACTCGATCCAAACCGGTACCAATCACCGCGATTGTTTTGCCAGATGCTGCCAGAGCGCCTTTATGAGCGGCAGCATCAATACCCGTGGCCAAACCACTGGTAATGACAATATCGCCCTGAGCCAGGTATCGCGCAAATTCAAATGCTGTGTCGCTGCCTGAAGCGGTCGGGTTACGACTACCCACAATCGCCAACTGCCAGTTGTTAAGCAGATAGATATCCCCCTGAACATACAATAAAGCCGGAGGATCAGCTATTTGTTGAAGCAACTCTGGATAAAGATGATGTTGTTGATCGATGACATGGCGATTATCAGCTGATAGCCATTCCAAATCTCGCTCAACCTGCTCCCAATCTGGCGTTTGTAGCGCCGAGACAATTTTTGGATCAACACCTTTTAATAAGCTTGGCGCTTGAAAAATATCAGCTGGTTGATGAACTTGCTGTAGCAGTTTGTTAAAAGTGGCTGGCCCTACACCGGGAATACGTTGCAGAGCCAGCTGACATGCCAGAGACAGTTGCGAAGCAGAAAATCTATGCAAACTGTTTCCTTTATTCTGCAGAACGCACCTTGTCAAAAAGGTGCATGGAGGTAGTTGCTTTCATCACAATCGCATAACTTACCTTTTCATAAAGCTTGAATACCAAAGCCTCCCCGGCGTGCACATCAGGCAGTGTCACCATCGCTTTACGATCTTCGCTGACGGCATCACGTATGGTTTTACCCGCTTTATATACGGAAAGAACATGGCCACTTTCCAGACCATCAAGTGTACCGAGATTTAGCACAATGATCTGATACTGACCCACCTGCGATACACCGTCAAATACCGAAATAATCATGCCATCCATTGGTTGTGATGGCGCACGGGGAATGAAGTTAAGTTCAAAATCCTCTTCTTCCACAGGCAACAACCTATCTCCCACCATCACTTCACGATTGGTATAGGTTAACCCCAGCGTGGAAACCTCTCCGGGCTCTTTCACCACAGCATCGCCTGTATATATAGCTTCAACGCCGAGCTCTTCGCCGGTATTGGGATCAAAATAAATCTTACCGCCACGGAACACATTAAATTCATTTTGCTCAGGATCAATAATACCTTTGGCATAAACAATATCGCCGGCTCCAGACAATAATCTTTCATCAGAAGTGGCAACAACATAGGGGGCAGCGTCAAGAACTTCAGCACCGACTACTCGAGGTTTCGTCAGAAAAGGTCGGATAATTGATAAAGGAATGGTATGGATGGCTTCATCCATTCGAATTTCACGCATTTCTGGTGAAAGTTTGTAAGTCTGCTGTCCACGGCTTAGCTCGAGTACTGGCCGACCATCACGATATACCAGCGTTAATTCATCGCCAGGATAGATAAGATGAGGGTTTTCAACCTGAGGATTTACCTGCCAGATTTCAGGCCAGTGCCAGGGGTATTGCAGAAATTTGGCTGATATATCCCAAAGTGTATCGCCTTTAACGACCACATAACGATCCGGATGATCAGGATTAAGGGCCACCTCGTTTGCAAGCACTGAAGCACTCATCAACAGGGCGAAGAAACCTAAACAGATGTGACGTATCATCATAAAATCCTCATGGACGCTACAGGGCAGCCATTATCCCTGGACAGACAGCAACGGCTCATAGTGTCTAATAAGCGATTACACTAATCAAGTAATCCAGCAACAAACTTGGTTTATAATGTGTCGATATCTCGACTGGTTAAACTTTTTCAGTCTGGCAATACCAACTTACTTGACGGAGAACAGCATGAAATTAACGTTGTGTTTTATTATCGGCATTGCTGCCGTTATGATGAATTCCCTGGCTATTGCTGAAGGCGATATTGCTGCCGGAAAGGCAAAGTCCGCCGTCTGTTCAACCTGTCATGGTGCTGAAGGCATCGCGATTATGCCAGTTTATCCGAATCTCGCTGGACAGAATGCTGAGTATTTAGTGTCAGCGCTTAAAGCTTATCGTGATAAGCAACGCCAGGGTGGTATGGCCGCGATCATGCAGATGCAAGCGAGTAACTTGTCAGACGAAGATATCGCCAACCTCGCAGCATATTACTCAAGTTTGAAATAACTGACTGCTGATGAAATGATTTATAGCAGGTACTGAAATGGCTCAACTGAATATATTGCACTTCCCCGATCCCAGGCTACGTCTGAAAGCGAAGCCTATTGAAAAGGTAACGGATGAAATCCGCCAGCTGGCAAATGATATGCTGGAAACCATGTACGATGCTCCGGGCATTGGCCTTGCTGCCACTCAGGTTAATCAACAGAAACGGTTAATTGTTATCGATGTTTCTGAAGATAAAACCAGCCCGCTGTTTTTGATTAACCCCGAGTTAATTGAAACTGAAGGCGAGCGTGAATTTGAAGAAGGCTGTCTTTCGGTACCGGAAGCTTATGAAACAGTTACCCGCGCTGACACTATCCGCGTCCGTGCATTAAATCTGCAAGGCGAAATATTTGAAATGAATGCCGATGGCATTCTGGCAACCTGTATTCAGCATGAAATCGATCATCTGGAAGGCAAACTGTTTGTTGATTATCTTAGTAATCTCAAACGTCAGCGCATCAAAAAACGGCTGGAGAAACACCAGAAACAAAAACTATAAGGACATCCATGCGCATCATTTTTGCCGGCACTCCGGACTTTGCAGCAACCACGCTGGCAGCTCTACTGACAACGGAACATGAAATCTGCGCCGTTTATTCACAACCGGATCGTCCGGCTGGCAGAGGTCGGAAACTAACTGCCAGCCCGGTTAAGCAACTTGCTTTACAACATCATATCCCGGTTGAACAACCACTCAATTTCAAAGCTGAATCCGATCGAGATACGCTTGCCAGTTATCAGGCAGACTTAATGATTGTCGTGGCCTATGGGTTGCTGTTACCACAAAGTGTTTTGGACACTCCCCGACTGGGCTGCATTAATGTTCATGCTTCTCTTTTACCTCGATGGCGTGGTGCCGCTCCGATTCAACGTGCCATCCTGGCTGGGGATAAACAAACCGGTGTTTGTATTATGCAAATGGAAGCAGGTCTGGATACCGGACCGGTTATCAAACGTGCAGAAATAGCCATAGAAGCAAACGATACTGGCGAACATCTGCATGACAAACTGGCATTACTGGGGGCCAACACCCTGCTGGAAACATTGAATAACTTTGAGGAATTACAATCTCAGGCTATTCCACAAGACGACAGAGAAAGCTGCTATGCCTCTAAACTCTTGAAAGCTGAAGCTAATATTGACTGGTCACAATCAGCACAGCAAATTGATAGGCAAATCCGCGCGTTTAATTCCTGGCCGGTTGCCCAAACCCTCTGGCAAAACAAAATGCTGCGGATCTGGCAGGCATCCGTTGTTGATTCACAAAACCATGCTATGAAACCAGGTACCATTATCCAGGCAGACCGTCAGGGAATTGATGTTGCAACCGGGGATGGCGTCATTCGCTTATTATCGCTCCAGGCACCTGGTAAAAAGGCCGTGCCAACCAATGACTTTCTGAATGCGCATCCCTTAAAAGCAGGCGACTATTTTGGCTAAAAGTAATTTATTATGCCCACGCAGTGCCGCCGCTTTAGTCATACAGAGGGTAATACAAGGCCAATCATTAAACACCGCTTTTGTAGATATCAGTAAACGACTGGATGAAACTCAACGCCCCCTGTTTCAGCAATTAACCTATGGTGTAATCCGTTGGTTTTTTGCTCTTGAAAGCATCCTTCAGCAATTACTTTCCAAACCGTTAAAAACGAAAGATGCTGATGTTCAGGCTTTGCTTCTGGTGGGTATATATCAGCTTCGCTCGTTACGCATACCTGATCATGCCGCCCTGTCAGAAACGGTTAACGCCAGTAAACGCTTGAACAAACAATGGGCAAGCGGATTAATCAATGCCTGTCTGCGAAATTATCAGCGCCAGCAGAAAACATTGGAAGAAACCCTGGCTGAACAAACAGTGACGGAATATGCTCATCCAGCCTGGCTGATTGAAAAATATCAGGCTGACTGGCCAGATTTGTGGCAAGACATTTTGTCGGCCAACAATCAGCAACCGCCGATGATGCTTCGGGTTAACAGCCGGGAATATTCCCAGTCGGAATATCTGGAGTTATTAGAAAAAGCCACCATTCCTGGCATCGCGATTGAAAACTGTCCTCAAGGGATCTTGCTGGAACAAGCCTGTGATGTATTTGCTTTGCCAGGTTTTGTAGAAGGTGCGGTTTCTGTGCAGGATGGTGCCGCGCAACAAGTAGTTGATTTACTTGATTTACAACCAAACCAGCGCATTCTCGATGCCTGTTCGGCACCGGGTGGAAAAACCTGTCATATTCTGGAAAGATTTCCAAATAATGAAGTTATCGCTGTGGATATCAGTCAGGAGCGGCTCAAGCAGGTTGAGGAAAATCTGTCACGATTGAATTTATCGGCAAATTGTCTCGCAGCGGATGCCAGCAATCCACAAAACTGGTGGAATGGTGAACAATTTGACCGTATATTGATTGATGCGCCATGTACTGGCAGTGGTGTTATCAGACGGCATCCGGATATAAAACTGCTTCGAAAAGCAGAAGATATCGAACAGTTGGTCAGACAGCAGCAAGCATTGCTGGATAATTTATGGCCATTACTGAAACCGGATGGCTTGTTAATTTACACCACTTGTTCTGCTTTGAAGCAGGAAAATGAACTACAGATAGAAGCATTTTTGCAACGCCAGCCCGAGGCAATGGAGCAGCTTCCATCCCGGGCTCCAGCTCGAAGAGTAAGCTTCGGCTATCAATTGCTACCGGGAGATAACCATCTGGATGGTTTCTATTATGCCTGCCTACGTCACCGTTAAACGTCTTCTGGCGTTTTTTTTGTTGCTGTTTGTCTCTGTGCAAACCGTACAGGCTGAGACATTTTACATAGAACAGGCACGCACCTCTCCGGCAGGCAACGGTTATCTATTGAATGCTTCTATCAGCTACCCGTTAAATGCCCGGGTTAAAGAAGCCCTCTATAATGGAGTGCCAATTACCTTTGTACAGGAAATCCAGCTAATCAGAAGTTATCCTGTACTGGGAGAATGGTGGCAATGGCAGAGTAATATCTGGTCCAATGAAATACGCTATGTATTGCGTTATCACGACTTGTCTCAGCAATATCTCTTACATTCCATGGACACCAAAACGCATCGCAATTTTACGACCATGGAAAGTGCATTAAGCGCCATGGGAGAGATTAAAGATTTCAGTCTGCCACCACAACATACGCTAGATACCAGTGACCTGACTCTAAGAGTTCGCAGTCAGATTGATTTAAACGCGCTGCCTTCGCCTATGCGGCCTGGAGCGTTTCTGTCAAATAAATGGGATTTAGCCAGCGATTGGTATGAGGTGGCATGGCCTTCCAATTAATAAGAGGTCTCAGCTCGGGAACTGCACCGTATTTTTCACTGGCTTTATTATTATTAATATTGGCCTACATGCTCAGTGCGGCTACCCAGGACACCTCTCGTCTCAGTGATTTATTTCTTTATATTTTTGGCCTGGGGCTAGTCTGCCTGCTGTTACTGGCCGGGATCCTGGCCCGGGGGTTATATCGACTTTACCGTGACTTCAAACGCAAAGCGCCTGGCTCCCGCCTCACACTGAAACTGGTCAGCTTGTTTGTGCTGCTGATCGTTGGGTCTACCAGTATTGTTTACGGGTTCTCCGTACATTTTCTGCAACGTGGCATCAATAGCTGGTTTGATGTAAAAGTCGAACAGGCTTTGGAGGACTCACTGGAACTGAGTCGTAGCGCATTTGGTATTCGTATGCGTACCTTACTCCGTCAGACACGAATGATGGCCGGTGTATTATCAGAACTACCGGACGCACGACTCACCAATAGCCTGCGAGAACTGGTGCAACTAAGTGGTGCACTGGAAATCAGTATCTGGAATATGCAAGGTCGACTGGTAGTCTCCAGCATTGAAAATCCAGCCATTATTATCCCCAATGCGCCTGATGAATCTATCGTACGTCGTCTGCAACAAGGTGAAGACTATATAGGTCTGGATCCGGCAGCTAATGATGAACTGCAATTACGTGCAGCGGTAATGTTGCCACGAAAATCCATTCTCGCCGAAGAACGCTATTTACATGTGGCTTTTCCGGTCAATGACCATTTGAGTTCATTGGGCAAAAATGTTCAGGATGCCTATACCGACTATAAAGAGCTGAGCTATTTACGCAAACCGTTAGTGACCATATTTACCTTGACGTTGAGCCTGATAGTTTTCCTGACCATGCTCGCCTCAATCTGGTTTGCGGTATGGATCTCTCGACGTATGGTTCAACCCTTGCAGGAACTGGCAGAAGGGACTCAGGCTGTTGCCTCAGGGAATTACAATATGCAACTTACCGCCTCCGGTCATGATGAAATCGGTTTTCTGGTACGCTCTTTCAACCAGATGACCCAACGCCTGACACAAGCCAGAAATGCCTCAGACAGAAGCCATCGCTTACTGGAACAACAGACCAGTTATCTGACCACTGTATTGGGCAGCCTATCAAGCGGGGTTATTACCATTGATAATGATCTGTACCTACGCACCGCCAATTTGGCCAGCAGTCAGATCCTGGGCGTCAATTTACAGCAAAGACTGGAAAGCTCTTTAGATGCTCTGGCCAAGCTTAATGACAATCTGCATAGCTTTGCCTTACTGATTCAAAATTACACCTTCAAGTCCGTCGCCTGGCAACAACAGATAGAGCTGCAGCAAACCAAAGGTCGTCAAACCTTAATGTGTCATGGTACCCCCCTGCCCGGTCAAACCGGCTGGGTGATTGTATTTGATGACATCACAGCCCTGTTACAGGCACAGCGAAATGCCGCCTGGGGCGAAGTTGCCAGACGCCTGGCACATGAAATTAAAAATCCACTTACTCCCATTCAGTTATCTGCTGAACGTTTACAACATAAATACGCGTCATTGGTGCCACCGGATCAAACCGAGACATTACAGAAGCTCACTGATACTATCGTGCAGCAGGTTGAGGCCATGAAAGATATGGTCAATGAATTTTCCGACTATGCCCGCAGCCCGGGTTTACAGTTTGAAACGGTGTCAATTGGTGAATTGCTAAGGGAAGTACTAACCCTTTACCAGAGTCATTCCAACCATCAATTTATTTTATTGAACAGTCCAACAGACATTCGTATAAAACTTGATAAAAACCGCATGCGGCAGGTATTTCATAATCTGTTAAAAAATGCCATTGAAGCCAGTGAAGAAGCCGGTAAACCTGTAGATATAGCCATTAGTTACCACATTATTGTGCAGCAGCATATGCCATGGCTGGAAATCACTTTCAATGATCAGGGACCGGGGCTTCCACAAAACATGGTGGACAAATTGTTTGAGCCTTATGCAACCACCAAAACCAAAGGAACCGGGCTGGGACTGGCGATTGTCAAAAAAATCATTGAAGAACATGGCGGGGATGTCTGGGCAGAAAACCTTAACCCCGAAGGAGCAGGTATAATAATCCGGCTACCACTGGAGGAAGACTAGGCGTGAGCAACGAAAAACCACTGATTTTAGTTGTCGATGATGAGCCCGATATTCGTGAACTCATTAAAGATATTCTTGAAGACGAAGCCTACCGGGTAATCACCGCAAGCAATGGTGAAGAAGCGCGTCTTGTCTTTACCCAGAAACAGCCTCAACTGGTCTTGCTGGATATCTGGATGCCCGATGTTGACGGAATTACACTGCTTAAGGAATTCAAACAACAGAACACTGGCGTCACTATTGTGATGATGTCCGGCCATGGCACCATTGAAACCGCTGTCGAAGCCACCCGCTCAGGTGCCAGCGATTTTATTGAAAAACCATTATCCATGGCCAAACTGCTTCGTGCGGTTGAATTAGCCATTGAAAATCGAGCAAAACAGGCCGCCCAGCGTCATGAGTTTGCATTAGAACCCGTCGGTAAAAGTGCCAAAATGACTCAGCTTCGTGAACAGGCTGAACGCATTGCCGGACACGAAATGCCTATTCTGCTGATTGGCGAAGGCGGTACTGGTAAACACTGTTTTGCTTATTATCTGCATAGACTGGGCCTGTACAACAATGGCAAATTTATTGAGGTTAGTCCGGAAAGTTTTCCACCAGACAGTCACAAACTAATTTCACTGGCCAAAAACAATACGCTGTATATCAATGATGTCGCCTTACTCAGTGATGAAGCTCAGGCCTTGCTGCAGCATTTGCTGGAAAGCGGCAGATTAAAAGAGTGTCAGTTGATCTGTGCTACCCAGTTGGGCCTTGATAAATTCATCGCCCGCGGCGACTTCAGTGAAGGTTTGTTTTATCAGCTCAATACCATCACTTTGCAACTACCTGCTTTACGTGATCACGTTGAGGACATTCCCGAACTGGTACACTTTTTTGTCGATCAGCAAACCACCCAGGCCGATCTGCCTTATCGTCGTTTTACTGTCGCCGCACAAAATCGTCTCCGCAATTATGCCTGGCCGGGCAATGTGCTCGAACTGAAAAACGTTATCCAGCGATTGCTGGTTTTGGGTGATTCCGATGATATTGACGTCGATGATGTGGAAACCGCACTGCAGTCAGAGCAGCCACCTCAAGCGGATGATGTCACCGGTATCAATTTTGACCAGCCTTTACGCGAAGCACGCGAACAGTTTGAACGAATATATCTGCTGCAAAAACTGCAGGAAACCGATGGCAATGTGGGAAAAGCCGCTAAATTAGCTGGCATGGAACGCACCCATCTTTACCGAAAACTTCGAGCACTAGGCATTGATAGTAAACAAGTATAAGGGTTTGTAATGAAGATTCTGATCCTCGGTGCCGGACAGGTTGGCGCTTCAGTTGCTGCCACCCTTGCCCGGGAAGATGACGACATTACCCTGGTCGATACCGATGCCAATAGCCTGCATAAACTTCAGGATCATTACGATATTCGAACGGTACAGGGACTTGCCTCACATCCTGATGTGCTGGAACGGGCTGGTGCAGCAGATGCCGATTTGGTACTGGCAGTCACTAATAGTGACGAAACCAATATGGTAGCCTGCCAGATTTGTCATACGCTATATAACACACCCACCAAAATTGCCCGGATCCGTACGCCGGAATACCTCACCAAACCTGAATTATTCAGTAACGAAGCCATTGCCATTGATGTATTAATCAGCCCTGAACAACTGGTGACCGATTATATTGAAAGATTAATCAGCCACCCGAATGCCTTACAGGTGCTGGATTTTGCCGATGGACTGGTTCAGCTGGTAGCGGTGAGAGCTTTCCATGGCGGGCCATTAGTGGGTAATCCCCTACGCGAATTACGTAAACATATTCCCAAAACCGAAACCCGGGTCGCCGCTATTTTTCGTAATGGTAAAGCTATTCTGCCGGAAGCTGAAACGGTTATCGAAGCAGATGATGAAGTGTTTTTTATCGCTGCCAGCAAAGATATCCGCTCGGTGATGGCTGAATTGCGGCGGCTGGAAAAACCTTATAAAAGGATTATGTTGGCCGGCGGTGGCAATATCGGAATAAGACTGGCCCGAGCGCTGGAGCATGATTATCAAATCAAAATCATCGAAGCCAATAGTGCCCGAGCCGATTATTTATCAGAAGAGTTATCAAAAAGTATCGTTCTGCTTGGCGATGTGGCCAATGAGGAATTGCTTCGCGAAGAAGAAATCGACAATGTGGATTTGTTCTGTGCCCTGACCAATGATGATGAGGCGAATATCCTTTCAGCCATGCTGGCCAAGCGTCTGGGGGCTCGCAAAGTGCTGTCGCTGATTAATCGTGCTGCTTATGTGGATCTGGTAGAAAGCGGTACCATCGATATCGCCCTGTCCCCCCAACAAGCCACTATCGGCAGTTTGCTGGCGCATATTCGTCGTGGTGATATTGTGGCGGTGCATTCATTACGTCGTGGGGCTGCTGAAGCTTTGGAGGCCATTGCTCATGGCGATAAAAGTTCATCGATGGTGGTGGGACGACGCATTGATGAAATTGACTTGCCACCAGGCACTTCTATCGGGGCAATTGTTCGTGGGGAGGAAGTGATTATTGCGCATCGCAATACCTTGGTTGAAGCAGAAGATCATGTGATTCTGTTTTTAACCAATAAACGTTATATCAAAGAGGTAGAGCGTTTATTCCAGGTAGGATTCACTTTCTTTTAATTTATGTCTTACTCACTTAAACATCATTTTCTCATCGCCATGCCCACGCTGATAGACAGTTTTTTCTATCATTCGGTAATTTATTTGTGTGAACACGACGAAGAAGGCGCGATGGGGCTGATTATTAATCGTCCAACCCGAATCATGATGCAGGAACTGCTTAATCATCTGCAGATTACCAACAATTCTGAATGGGCGATTAAAACAGCCGTTCTGTTTGGCGGGCCAGTACAGAAAGATCAGGGCATGGTAGTGCATGATGGTGGTGAAAAGTGGAAAAACACGCTGAAGATTACTGATGAAACATTTTTAACCACTTCCAGCGATATCCTGGAATCATTAGGCACCGAGAATGGCCCACCTCATTCGATTGTGACGCTGGGATATGCTGCCTGGGAAGCCGGTCAACTGGAACAGGAAATAGCCGATAACAGCTGGCTTACTGTTCAGGCAACCCCGGAACTACTTTATGAAACACCTGCTGAAGAGCGCTGGCAGGCGGCTGCAAAATTACTGGGCATTGATATTAATCTGATGTCTAATACAACAGGTCATGCATGAGTACCGAGAAAAATATTCTCGGTTTTGACTTTGGTATGAAGAGTATAGGTGTCGCGGTTGGACATCATTTAACCCATACCGCCAGAGGCATCGCTGCTTTATCGGCCCGGGACGGGATTCCAGATTGGGATGATATCGCTAAAATAGTGGCTGAATGGCAGCCCGGACTTATCGTTGTGGGCTTACCGCTGAATATGGATGGCACCGAACAATTAATGACTGCTGCTGCCAGAAAATTTGGCAATCGGATGAACAATCGTTTTAATATCCCAGTGGTCTGGCAGGATGAGCGTTTAACCACATTCGAAGCGCTCGACCAAATGGGAATACGCAGTAAAATGCAGACCGACAAACGTAGTGATGTCGATAAACTCTCGGCTCAAATTATTCTTCAATCATGGCTGGACCAACAATGACAATGCCCAAAACATCAGCAGAAATTCAGAACCTGCTCGAAGAGATGGCTGAAACCATACGCGAAGAACTTGCGGATAAAGATCCGTTGCTGGTGGGGATTCATACCGGCGGGGTCTGGGTGGCAAAAGCATTGCAGAACATCCTAGGAGAAGATTTTTTTGATGCCCCGCTGGGTACATTGAATATTGCCTATTATCGTGATGATTTCACACGTATTGGCATGCACCCCCAAGTGTCTCCATCCGATCTGCCTTTTGAAGTCGATAATCGTCATCTGGTTCTGGTGGATGATATTTTTTACAGTGGTCGCACTACCCGCGCGGCGCTGAATGAAATTTTTGATTATGGCCGCCCTGCGAGTGTCACATTAGCGGTGCTGATCGAGCGAAATGGCCGCGAATTACCGATTCGCCCGGATATTGTTGGCGCCTCCGTCATTTTGCCGCGTAATCAACATCTGAAATTGCGCAATAAAGATGGCTTACAACTGGAGATCCGTGCAGCTGGAGCACTTAATGCCGAGTAACCAACTGACAGAGAGCGGCCAGCTAAGACATTTTCTGACCATTGAAGGTCTGAAACGCCCTTTATTAACCGAAATTATGGATCGGGCTGAACAGTTCTCCGGAATCAGTCACCGCCAGGTAAAAAAAGTCCCACTGTTACGCGGCAAAACCATTATCAATCTGTTTTTTGAAAACAGTACACGTACCCGTTCTACTTTCGAACTGGCCGCCAAAAGACTTTCAGCCGATGTGATGAATTTTAATATCAACACATCAGCCACCTCCAAAGGCGAAAGCCTGCTTGACACCCTGCATAATCTTGAAGCCATGCACACTGATATGTTTGTGGTTCGCCATAATCAAAGTGGTGCGGCCGAGTTTATTGCACAGCATGTGGCGCCACATGTCAGCGTAATTAATGCTGGCGACGGTTGCCATGCTCACCCCACCCAAGCCATGCTGGATATGTTTACCATCCGCCGCCACAAACAGGATTTTGCCAATTTACGCGTGGCGATAATTGGCGATATTCTGCATTCGCGTGTGGCACGTTCGCAGATTCAGGCTTTAGCAACACTGGGGGTTGGTGAAATCCGCGTTATTGGTCCACAGACTTTATTGCCAAGAGAAAGTCAGACCCTTGGCGTACATGTTTATCACGATATGGAAAGTGGCCTTGAAGGGGTCGATGTGGTGATAACCCTGCGCCTGCAACTGGAACGTATGCAAGGAGCGTTATTACCCAGCGCACGAGAATATTTCCGCTGTTACGGACTAACGGAAGAAAAACTCAAATATGCCAAACCGGATGCCATTGTTATGCATCCCGGCCCCATTAATCGAGGCGTAGAAATAGCATCATCGGTTGCTGATGGGCCGCAATCCGTCATCCTGGAGCAGGTAACCCACGGCATAGCTATCCGTATGGCGGTAATGTCGATGGCGCTGGCCAGTCAATCAGAACAGGCAGAGATCGAAGAATGAAGATTTGTATTCTAAATGGTCGCGTCATTGACCCTGCCAGCCAGCTGGATATTGATCACAATATCTATATTGAAGACGGAAAAATTGTTGCCATAGCAGAAGATTTGGCAGGGTTTGATGCCGATATTGAAATTGATGCGTATAACAAAATTGTCTGTCCAGGCCTTGTGGATCTAAGTGCACGGCTACGTGAACCCGGCCAGGAACACACGGCAACAATTGAAAGTGAAACACGTGCTGCGGTAGCTGGTGGCATCACCACACTCGCCGTTCCCCCTGACACAGATCCGGTTATAGATAATCCGGCAGTGGTGGAATTGATAGAAGATCGTGCCAAGAAAGCCGGCCGTACCATGGTGTTGACGGTGGGCGCATTGACCCAAAAACTTAATGGTGAACTACTGGCTGAGATGGCTGCTTTAAAAGCGGCTGGCTGTGTCGGTGTCAGCAACGGCGTAACCGAGATTAAAAATACCGTAGTCTGGAGGCGTGCACTTGAATATGCCGCCACACTGGATTTAACGGTGTTTATCAATGCAGCTGATCCCTGGTTGCAGAAACAGGGGTGTGTACATGAAGGTACTGTCAGTGCCCGGCTGGGGTTATCCGGTATTCCGGAAAGTGCAGAAACCATCGCCGTGAGCCGTGATTTGATTCTAATCGAACAAACCGGAGTACGCGCTCACTTTCATAGTTTATCTACAGGTAAAGCGGTTAAACTGATTCGTGAAGCACAGGATCGGGGGCTACCTGTCACTGCCGATGTCAGCGCCCACCACTTACATCTTTGTGAACATGACCTGGGTAATTACGATAGTTTCAGTCATGTGATGCCACCTTTACGAGGTGTACGGGATCGGGAACAGCTAAAACAAGGCCTGCGCGATGGTGTTATCCAGGCAGTCTCTTCTCATCATCAACCGTTGGATGCGGATGCCAAACTGGGTCCATTTGCAGAAACGACGCCAGGGCTTTCAGCGCTGGAAACCCTGCTACCTCTTACCCTTAAATTAGTGGAAGATGATGAAATCAGCCTGCATCAGGCTATCGCCAGTCTGACCTGCCAACCCGCAGCTATTCTGGGTATTGACGCTGGACAGCTCAAAGCCGGTGCCAGTGCAGATATCTGTATTATTGACCCGGATGTGCAATATGACTGCCTGCCATCAGCTTTTATCAGTGCAGGCAAAAACAGTCCGTTTGGCGGCTGGTTGTTCCAACATCAGGTCAGCCATACCCTGTTTCAGGGTAAAGTCGTTTATCAACGCGAGCCTAACTAACCCTCCCGGAGTCTTCAAAATGACTATTATCCGTTATTGTTTCCGATTTCTTGGCCTGATGGCATTAACCATAGCCCTCTCAGCCTGTACTCCCGAGGTCGGCTCGGATGAGTGGTGTGTACATATGAAAGAGAAACCCAAAGGCGACTGGACCGCAAATGAAGCCGGTGCCTATGCGGAGCATTGTCTTCTTTGATGGTGACAGAAAATAAATTATATGCTCTGGATTTTGACGGGGTAATTTGTGATAGCGCGATTGAAACCGGTATAACTGGCTGGCAAGTCGCAACGCAACTCTGGCACGACATGCCTAAAGATTTGCCTGAGCAAATCATGATTGATTTTCGCTATGTCCGACCGGTTATGGAAACCGGTTTTGAAGCCATCTTAATTTGTCGGCTGTTATTTGAAGGATTAAACCCCGACCTTTTAATGTCAGACTTTTCCAAACAAATAGACGCTATTTTATCTCGAGATCAGCTTGATACCACAGAATTGAAAAAACGCTTCGGCGAGTACAGGGATAACTGGATTGAAAATGATTTTTCGGGTTGGATAAAAATGAACCCGCTTTATACGGGTATCGACAAACTGCTGCAGCAAATTCCATTGTCCCAGCTTTTTATTATTACTACCAAGCAGGAACGTTTCGTTCGGGCCATTCTTCAGGCAAACCAGGTAGACATTATCCCGACGCATATTTACGGATTAGATCGTAAATTGAAAAAACCGCAAATCCTCAACGACTTGCAACAATCACACCCTCAAACAACCATTTTATTTATTGAAGATCGTCTGCCTACCCTATTGGATGTTATCCACACTCCATCGCTATCCACTATCCAGTTATATTTGGCTAACTGGGGGTATAACACCACTCATGACATGCAAGCTGCCCGGCAGCATCCACGAATAAACACCTTGGAAACACCCTCTTTGTCTGACTTGAAATACTGCTGATATAAAACGTATTGTCATCCATTATAGTGACGCAAATAACTGACATTGCTTGAGGCCACTTAAAAGGCATCCGTGTGTAATTCATTTGAGCCATTAGCCTAATAAAATGCTGTCAGCCATCCATCTATCACATCGATAACGCGTTATATCATCAGATAGAAATTTGCTCATACATACCCGGGGTAGGTTGATCTGTGGATATACTGATTCCGGCCAATAATAGTGGCCAGCTAGTTTGATGGGGGGGGGATTTCTACTACAAACAATTTTTCTGAAGTTTGAGCAGATTTATATTGGTAATGATAGTTATAGCGTGGAAACGAGCGTCGGATGGTAAGTTTCACTGGTTATCCTGGTATCACCTGTTTCGCTTTATTAATTGAAACAAACTTGATAACCAGGCAGCACTAACTATGAGGGAAAGGTCTACCAAAAAAATGGCGGAGCGGACGGGACTCGAACCCGCGACCTCCGGCGTGACAGGCCAGCATTCTAACCAACTGAACTACCGCTCCGCGACCTGATGGTTTACATACAACCGGTCAGGAAGCGTGCAAGAATACAGTAAAAATTCAAAAGGTGTTAGTCTTCAACAGAAAAAAACCAGCATTCCTCACTAACTATCTGAATTAATGGCCATTAAACGATTTTAATGATTGAACAAATTCAGCGCTGGCGATAAATAACAGACAAAAAAATCCCCCGGGAGCTTCTATCATCAGCTCGCGGGGGAATCCTATTTACATAGCTTCAGCAGCTTGTACCGCTTTATTGACCAGACGTTTTGCTGCACCCTTGGCGCCAGCATTTTTAATCTGTTCCAGATTGACGGGTTCACCTACGATAATTGCCCCCCCCATACCTGCACCAAAATGCGGTGTGCATTTATAGACATAGATACCTTCCTGAGTAAAAGTACGAGTGTAATTTTCACTCATCGGTGAGTGCCAAAGTTCAGTGCCCTCAGGAACCAGCCCTTCAATTGCTTGAGTGTCATGTGTGCTCATATTAGTCCAGGAAACGCTGTCGCCCGGCGCAATTGTCACCACCAGCGGGTTATAAATTAATCCCTGGGCTGTGACGGTATGATTTTTAGATTCCGCTGTTGCAGGTTCAACCTCTGCAGGCTCTTCGGCAATACCCGCTTCTTTTTCAACTTCAGCCAGTATTGCTTCTGCCTCAGCCCGTCCCTCAGCTGCCGTGTTTTCTGCCGCAGCAATCGCTTGATTGGCACGGTCACTTACACTCTGACTGGTTTCCTTAGCCGTTTCAATGGCCGACTCAACCACTTCATTTGTATCTTCAAGCACCGCTTCCTGAGTATTGCTTTCCAAAGCATCCGCTTCTTGTTGAGCTACCTGAGAAACTTCTTCACTGGTCTGGGCAGGTTCTTCAATTTGAGCAGTTTCATCCGTGGCCTCTACGGCTTCAGACATTTTTTCCAGTACTTCTTTTGGAGAGCTTGGGCGATCGTAATGCTCACTGGTTCCGGAAATAAAGGATGAAACGATTGCCACCACAAAAACCGCTATGGCAATGATAATGGCGGCAGTAATAATTGAACGGGAATGACGCATTGGACTCTCCAATTGATAAATTTATTTCGATCATACCATCACCACAACGCTATTTATAAGCAAATATGTGCTGTTATTTGACCTAAGACAATTTTTATTCATTAACCAGGCTGATTTGGGTTTATGTCTAAAGGCTGCCATACATTTCGATCTTTAGATTGGTTAAGAACGTGTAGTAGAAGGCAAGAAAAAGGCATTTCTCCTAAAAATTCGTGCGCAAACTCCCTAAACCTGTTTACTAAAACGAACAAAAAACCCTGTTTAGTTGTATTTAAACAACATTTTTTTCGAATTCAATCGTTTTAAACAAGAACTTTTAGAAATGCTTGTATACAGCCATATGGATGAACCATTACAACCACACCCTTAAATGACTGCGATTTTTCTCATGATAAAACTAAACAATCGCTAAAACTATTTTCCAGCAAAAGTGGTTGATTTAAACCACCTGCAGAGTCGCTGTCTTTGCTACGACTTAAAACACCTTGTTAGAACCTTTCCTCGAACATGTTTTGGGAGTTTTTCCTATATCAAGCCCATCAGCGTAGAGCTAGCCTGCACGGGCTTTTTACGTTCAGGAGAGAGAAATGAAATTAAAACCAAAAATTATTAGCACCGCGATAATGTCATCGCTGATGCTGATGCCTTATGCCGTTCTGGCTGAGGAAGATACTGTTGATACGGGCAAAATGACTGTTACAGGAATCTTGCCGGATCGTCTAGAAGCTGTTCCCGGATCATTCGATATAATCGATGAAGAATATCTAGAAGAACGTCGCCCAATATCTAATCTGGAAAGAATGAGAACAATACCAGGCATCAATGTTGTTGCTGACGGAAGCATGGGGTTTGATACAAACATTGGTATCCGTGGGCAGAATCCGCGTCGTAGCGCCAAAGCAATGATTATGGAAGATGGTATGCATTTACAACTGGCACCCTATGCTGATCCGGTTGTGCACTACACCACCCCCTCTCAAGCAGTTAATCGTATTGAGGTAATTAAAGGAGCCGGTCAAATTCTTTATGGACCTCAGACTTTAGGTGGTGCGGTGAACTTTGTGACTAACCCGGTTCCTCGTAATGGTGAAGTCGAAGGAAGTGTCACTTCTGCTTTTGGTAATCAAGGTTATCGTATGTTAAATGGCAGCGTTGGTTTTGGGAATGAAATCGGCGGAGTGATGTTCGATTTCAATCAGAACAAAGGTGACGGAGTTTATGACGATGCTGAGTTTGATGTTAAAGACTACCGTTTTAAAGGCGAGCTGGATATTACCGACCGTCAAACCCTTGCTTTAAAGTTAGTTCACACTCGTGACCGTCGCAATTCAACTGAGGCCTATTTAACCCCCTTTGAATACGATCAAGACCCTTATTCTCACCCATCTATTGAAAATGATGAATGGGAGCAAGATCGCGATGTCGTTCAGTTACAACATATTTTCGAAGTGAATGATAGTTTTAAGCTAACTTCTCAAGCTTATTACACCGATACCTTCCGCAATGGTCTGCGTAGTACTGAAGAGAATGAAGATGGCATTACTAATGGCGATGGTAATATTACTTCTTTATTTAGAAACTGTTCTGGGCAAGCTCCATCAGCATTAGTTAATGATGACGGTGATTTAGTACCAGTATGGGCTGCCGGTGATGTCGATGTCAGTCAATGCGCAGGCCGTCACGCACCTCGTCAGTACTACACGCGTGGCGTTGAGACCCGTGGTGATTTGTCACACAGTCTGTTTGGCCTTGATCATGACACTATCTTTGGTGTCCGTTATCACGAAGAAAACGTTCATCGTCAGGAAATTCTGGCACAAAGCGTTGCTGAGCGTGAAGACTATGATTTGGCGCTAGCCAATAACCCAGGTGATGTTGAAGAAGCCTTTATCAAAACCAATGCCTTGTCTTATTACATGCAAAATACCACCTATGTTGGTAATTGGTCTTTCACTCCTGGTTTCCGAGTAGAAGATGTTCGCACCAGCGAAAAGTTCTTTGAAGGTGGCGTTCAAGAAAGTCGTGAAAGCCTCTCCTATACAGAGTTCCTACCCAGCTTTGGCGTAGCCTGGAATGGTATTGCTAACACAACTGTCTTTGCAGGTGTTCATAAAGGTATCGCACCGGCACGAGCAGATCGTGAATTTAGCGAAGATGGCGGCCGGGCAGAACCAGAAGAAAGCACCTTGTATGAGGTTGGTGTACGTAGCACGTATTTCAAGGGAATAAGCTTTAAAACAGCATTGTTCCACAATGATATCCAAAATACCCTGATTGATTTTGGTGACACCTTTGACAACAGCGGTGACAGCAAACAAACCGGTATTGAAGTAGCGGGTCGTGTTGATTTCGGTGACATTTATGGCTGGACGAATAATATCTATTTGTCAGGTGCGTATACCAATCTTTGGACAGCCGAATATGAAGATGGTCCAGATCCAACAATTAACGGAAACAGAATGCAATATGCACCTGAACACCTGTTAAACATTGATCTTGGCTATGAACATCAAAGCGGTGTGAATGCGAGAATCGGGGTACAGCATGTCAGCAAACAATTTGTTGATGATGGGAATACTCGCGTCGAAGATGTTAGCGGTCTTCAAGGAACTATTCCAAGCTTTACCGTTTGGAACGCTACGGTAAATTACCGCGTGCCTAATACGGGTGTAACGTTATTTACCGGTGTTGAAAACCTGTTTGATAAAGAGTACTTGGCCAGCCGTAACGAAGGTAAGTTAGTGGGTCGTGAGCGTCTTTACTACGGTGGTATTACCTACAACTTTTAATCGGCTTCAATGTTGACGGAGAAGGTATGCAGAACATGTTTTAAATATGTAATAAAACAGCCATTTCTCCCAGATTTGCTGTTTCTGTATGACCATTACCGACAAGCCCGCCTTCGGCGGGCTTTTTTTACAAAAAAACCCACGTTGAAGTGGGCTTTGATTGATTTGCTGTTTTGAATCAGTCTTTTTGAACTTCGCGTTTATCGATATACATCAACACGATTTGCCTATCCGTATAGATATCGTTTGAGCCACTGTTGCGAACCGTGTCATAAAAGGCTTTAAACTTGGGATCGCGTTGTTTCATATCTTCAAGATTATCAAGTAGCACCAGCGCCTGAAATGCCGTTGGCGCAGTATCAAAAAACCGCATGGTGCAATAGCTTGTTATCGGTTGACCAGAAACTTCAAGTTCAGCCTTCAGTGATTCATCAAATATACATTGCTGATAATTCTCATGCTCAGCAATAACATTTCCTGATAACAACAAGCTACATATAGCGGCGTAATGGGCTTTCATATCGTCTTCTCTGAACATCAAAATTAAAGATAATTGATCAGACTGCTCTTATGAAGCTCGGTTCCTGTTTGCTGATTCTTATTGACCCATTTTACTGATGGTATTAATAACCTCCATATAAGCATCACCGTGATCCCGAACCGCATCAGCATCATATTTTTCCGAGGCCAGATGGACTTCTTCAAGTGTTACCGCTAACTTGCCCAGCTCATCGTTAATTTTCGCCAAAGCATTTTCCAGGGTATAGGTCAGTTCATGGACTTTGGTCACATCATCAGCTGACATTGAGTCTTTTTTGAGTAAACTCTCAAGCCGTTGATTATAAAGTTTAAAATTTGTTACAGCCTCCTCCAGTGATTCTGCGTTTTTCCCTTCGAAATGCTCAACTGTTTCCGCTTTCGCCATTGTAGCAACACCAAAACTGAGCGCCGCAGCGGCAAGATAATTCATCACTTTCATATAGGCAGGCCTCTATCAAATAATTAAGAATGGTTAACAAATAATAACGATAAACGTTATCAACAGTAGATAGGGGTAAATATTTCAATATCAAGGGGCATAAAAAAACCTCTCGTTACCAACAACGAGAGGTTTTATGTAGGACGCTGATTGAAGCGTTTACATTGATTCGGCTTCGGAGATAGTTTTTCTGACAACTCTGCCAAGACCACCGGTAACATCCGCAGCCTTTATTTCCTCCAGGTTTGTTGGCTCTCCAACAATGACTGCACCGCCCATACCAGCCCCAATATGAGGAGTACAGATATACACATAGATGCCTTCTTTTTCAAAAGTATGCTGGTAGTTTTCGCCCAAAGGGGTGTTTATTTTTTCTGTTCCTTCCGGTACAAGGCCTTCTATGGTTTCCACATTATGGGTAGGCATATTTTCCCAATAAACCGTATCACCTGGGGCAATTTTCACTACCATGGGCTCATACTTCATGCCAATAGCTGTGACCACATGCTTCTCTGCAAATGCAGACTGGCATAGAAATAGGAAAAGGACGGGAATGGTCTGTAATGCAAATTTCATATTAGGCATAGTGCCTCCTGTTCAGACATCGAATCAAATATAGAGCAACGAAATTGCTTAGGGAAAACATCCCTAACATTAATATGCTGACAGGGATCAATTTGCTATAGTTCCAGCAAAAGACCCATGATTTTTATGTTGGATGGTGGTGATAAATGACGCATTAACTTGAGTTAATCACTGTGGTTGTTATCTTAGTGGTTAACCCTCCCCCAAGGAAGCCTTCCCGGCTTTATGTTTTATCTCCATGTTTAAAAAAACTAACAACCTGAAAGATCAGAAATCCCATTAATGTTAAAACAATGGCAATCTCATAACGGGCATAGGCGACGGATAGACCAATTGCCCCTGTTAACCAGATTCCAGCTGCACTTGCCGTACCACTCACCCCGCTATTATTTTTCATAATAGCACCACCACCAATAAACCCCATACCAGTGATAATGCCGTACATCACCCTGGCTTCAGCGGCGTCGCCTTCATAGACATCTCTGGCGACCAACATGAAGGCGCAGCAGGCAATACTGACTAATGGATAGGTACGCATACCAGCCCCTCGGGCTTTATATTCCCTGTTCAAGGCTATTGGCAACGCTAACAGAAAAGCGATTCCCAGTTGATATGAGTGATACCAGATGAGTGCCAAGTTAAGTTCCATACAAAATCTCCTGATGCTGTTTCAAGATTGCAAAAGAGTTTTCTGCTGACCTAGAGTGCTCTTCTCGGAAAAGATTCATTTACAGAATATGGAGATATGATGACTGAACCGGTGTTGTTATTCCGCTTTAATCTGTGACTTCAAGCCTCTCGGCCAGGCAGTAACCAGCGATTTCAGTAGCGTCGCCAAAGGTATTGCAAAGAAAATACCCCAAAATCCCCAAATCCCACCAAAGAACAGAACCGCTAATATAATAGAGACAGGATGCAGGTTGACTGCTTCAGAAAAAAGAATGGGAACCAGTACATTACCATCCAGAGCCTGAATAATGCCATATGCCACTAACACGTAAGCAAACTCATCTGTAAGCCCAAAGTGAAAACCCGCTACAGCTGCAACGGGTATTGTTGCAACGGCGGCACCGATAAAAGGAATGAGTACAGAGAAACCAACTAAAACAGCCAATAACGCCGAATAAGGCAACCCAAACCAGGCAAAGGTAACAAATGCGACGGTCCCGACAATGATGATTTCAACCACCTTTCCACGCACATAATTAGCGATCTGACCATCCATCTCATTCCAGATCCGACTCATCAAACCACGTTTTTCTGGCATCATCGATAAAATAAACTTAACCAGTTTCTCACGATCTTTAAGCATGAAAAAAACCAGAATCGGCACCAGCACCAGATAAACAATCAAACCAATGACATTGCCCAGTGAAGCCAACGATAACGTGAGCGCTCGTTGGCCATAAACACTCAGTTCGCGCGCAACCATTGAAATCCAGTTTTGTATTTCATCCGGTGTTATCAGTGTTGGATACTTTGACTGAAGTTCATCCAGCCATGTTTGCCCACTGGAGAGCATTCTGGGAGTTTCCAGCACCAGATTGACCAGCTGATTCCATAACAGTGGCATCAGCAAAAAAGCCAGGGCCAACATCACACTGACAAATCCCAAAAAGACTATCGCTACGGCTATCGTTTCCGGAATATGCTGCCTGACCAGCATATTTACAACACCTTGAAGCAGAAAGGCGATGATCAGAGCGGTAAAAAAAGGCGCCAGCATGCTGCCGAACCAGATGATTGCAGCAAACCCTAAAATCAGGACTATCAGTAAAATGACGGCTTCTTCGTCAGAAAAATATCTTTCCGTCCAATCTTTGAAAACTGCGCGCAAGGTCATATCTGTTTTGGTCCTGTTCAGCGTCTTAATCAATGTCTGTTACTATTCTGGCATACCGCAATAAGACTTGTTACCAATTAAAAACAGTCTAACACTCATTTTTCAGGAACTATCCAACCCGGTTATGTTCATTATTTGCATCCACCAACCATGCGAACCACTATGCTGAACTCATTTTTTTCCAGCAAACTGCTGTGCGGTTTATATTTTTTACTGATTAGTTATTCCAGTTTCGCAGCAACGCCCGTCAGCATCAGTAAACCGATAATTTCTGAATCTACTGAAAAACTTACCTTATCAGGTTCGTTAACGGCTGAACGTAGGGCGCTACTTTCCCCTCGGGTAGATGGCCTGGTCAAAGAAGTATTAGTCGACGCCGGCTCTAGGGTTAAACAAGGCGATATATTAATGCGTCAGGATGCCGCGATTGCACGACAGCAGCTTGAGCAGGCAAAAGCTGTAACAAATGAAGCTCAAGCCAGTGTTGATGAAGCTCAGCGTTTGGTGGATGAAGCCCAACGTCTGCGCGGGGAAAACTACATTTCTGCCACTGAACTGGCGAATCGCGAATCCAATTTTGCGTTGAACCAAGCTGCACTTGCTGCGGCTCGGGCCATGCAGAATATGGCTGAAGAGCAATTTCGACGTCACGAACTGCCTGCTCCCTTCAGTGGAGTTATCAGTAGCAAAATGACCGAAGCAGGCGAGTGGGTAAACCGTGGTGATCAGGTGTTGGAATTGGTTGCATTGGAACCGGTCAGATTGGATGTAAATGTTCCTCAGGAAAAATTTTCCGATATCACCCTCAAAACACGGGTAGAAATTCTGCCTGATGCACTGCCCTCACAAAAACTTTCTGGAAAAATAACTGCTCTGGTACCCGTTAGTAATGCTCAGGCACGCTCATTTTTAGTGCGTATTGTTATCGATTCCGCTGATGCGACACTGCTTCCAGGTACGTCCGCCAGTGCAGTGCTTTATCTGGGAAGCGATGAGAGGAAAGGTTATCGGGTTCCCCGTGATGCGGTGTTACGTCATCCGGACGGCGGACGAAGTGTATTTATTGTCGATGAAAACAACCAGGCACATCGCCGTAATGTGAAAGTCGGCAGAGAAGATTCGGATGGAATAATTATTACCGATGGCTTAACCGCAGATGATTTAGTGGTGGTCCGGGGCAATGAGGTGCTTCAGGAAAATGATGAAGTAGAAATTGTTCGCGACGATAATAAAAGGAATTAATCCCGCATGTTAGAAGCGCCTATTCGCAATGGCAAACTACTGGCCGTCATTGTGCTTATTGTTTGTGTATTAGGTATTGCCGCCGCACGTTTAATACCCGTCCAGATGATTCCGGATCTGGATGTCCGCACTATCAGCGTAGTCACTCAATGGCCTGGTGCCACCCCGCAGGATATCGAAAAAGAAATACTTATCGAACAGGAAAGGTACCTGCGGAATATTCCCAATCTCCGCCGTATGGAAGCATTTGCTGAAACCGGCGAAGCTGTTATAGAGCTGGATTTTCCATTTGGGGTGGGTATCAACGAAACGTTAATCGAAGTCTCCAATGCATTAAGCCAGGTGCCCAGCTACCCGGAAAATGTCGATCAGCCGAGTATTCGCAGCAGCTCTTTTTCGGAAAATGCATTCATGTATTTTGCGGTATCACCCTTGCCTGGGAACCCGCTGAATCTCAACATCGACATGATTACGGACTTTATCGATGACAATGTTCGCACGCAGATGGAACGCGTGCCAGGGGTTTCCGAGGTACAGCTGCGTGGCGGGGCTGAACGGCAAATGCAGATCTTTATTGATTCCGCCAAACTGGCCCAACGCGGTTTAAGTCTGACCGATGTTCGTGATGCGATACGAGCCCGCAATAGCGACACCTCTGCCGGTGATTTGGATGATGGCAAAAAACGTTATTTGCTCAGAACCATTGGACGCTTTGAAGATAAACAGGAATTGGAAAACCTCATCCTGGCACACCGCAATGGTACGGATATTCTGTTAAAAGATATTGCTACCATCAAACTCGATCACTATGAAGTCCGCCAAGTTGCTGTAGTGAATGATGAACAGGCCTTGACCATGGCCGTTAAGCGCGAACCAGGCTCAAATGTAATTGATATCAAATACGCCATGATGGAAGTGGTCGAAGAGATGCGGCGTGATCTATTAAACCCGAACGGGTTAGATCTGGTACTAATCGGAGATGATGTCCGCTATGTAGAGTCATCAATTCAGAATGTTTCACAAAACCTGCTGTTAGGGGCTTTGCTGGCCACCTTTATCCTTTTTTTATTCCTGCGTAGCCTGCGCGGTACGTTAATTGGGTTGATGGGAATGCCTGTTTGTATCATTGCCGCCTTTTTAGGGCTTTTGGTATTTGATCGGACGATCAACGTTATTTCCCTGGCAGGTATTGCCTTCGCCATCGGTATGACAGTTGATAACACCATCGTAGTGCTGGAAAGCATTGAACAGGCCAGGCGGCGGGGGCTGGACCGAATTGAAGCAGCAATTGTGGGAGTTCGGGAAGTCTGGACGGCCGTACTGGCTTCCAGTATGACCACTATCCTGGTGTTTGCACCAGTGTTGTTTGTGCAGGAAGAAGCCGGACAATTATATTCCGATATCGCGATTGCTATTTCCGTAGCGATTCTTGCCTCAATGTTATTTGCTGTAGGCGTTGTTCCGGCTGCCTGCGCTCGTTTTGGTCTTGGAAAAAGTACAGGTACGCATGAAGATCTGCATCGTCGGGGGATTATACTGCATGGCGTTAACTGGTTAACCAAAGGCCCCGTCAGACGTTTAACAACGATGGCTGTTACGGTGTGTGCCACTTTGGTAGCCGCGTGGCACCTGATGCCCCCTGCAGAATATTTACCGGAGGGAGAGGAACCGAAAGCCTTTACCAGCATGATTCCACCGCCCGGCTATAATCTTTCTGAAATGTTACGCATCAGTGAAGAAGTCATTGAAATTCTGGCAGATGCCAAAGGCGCCGATCCGGCCCTGTTTGATCAGGGTGAGGCCCCAATCCCTTCGCTCGCCTATTATTTCATCCGAACCTCTCCAACCGGATTACGGGTACTGAGTGAGCCCACCAGAACTCAAGATATCATTCCGATGATGAATGCCTTAACTGATTTATTTGAGAGTTATCCGGGAATGCGGGCGTTTTCAGGTCGTGGCTCGATTATCTCCAGCGATCAGGGCGGAACCCGTGCCGTCAGTCTGGATATTGCCGGACCGGATATGGAAAGTCTCTACAGTACGGCTGAGTTTGCTCTGAAGCGGGCCGAGAGATTGTTTGAAAACCCTCAGATTGACTCCATTCCAGGATCGTTATCGCTGGATCAACCGTTAATTGAAATTCGTCCACGCTGGTCACGGTTAACTGAAACAGGTTTTACTGCTGATGATTTTGGTTATGCGGTGGCCGCACTAAGTGATGGTGCATTTGTTGATGAGTTTTTTATCGATGACGACAAAGTGGATATGTTTTTATTCAGTACCGCTGGCCAGCAGCAGAATCTATCCGGGCTTGCCGGTTTACCGATCCTAACCCCCAATGGGGATGTTATACCGTTAAATGCATTGGCTGATCTGGAAGAAACTGTTGATAGTGCCACACTTCGTCGGGTTGATAGTCGTCGTACAGTCACCTTACTGATTATCCCGCCTCGTGACGTAGCATTAGAAACCGCTGTGAATAAGGTTCGCAGTGAAATGATCCCAGCAATGCAAACTGATGGTGAAGTTGCCAAAGGGGTTAATCTTTCAATTTCCGGTGCGTCAGATCAATTGGATGCTACCCGGGAATCTTTATCTGAAAATCTGCTGGTGGCCGTCATTCTGATTTATCTGGTGCTGGTGGCTATTTTCTCGCATTGGGGTTATCCATTGATTATTTTAACTACGGTGCCATTGGGGATCGCGGGCGGTATCGTTGGTCTGGTGGGAGTGAATGCTTCGGGCAGTTTATTAAATGCGATGGGATTACCGGCCATTATTCAGCCGTTTGATATGATTACCATGTTGGGGTTTGTCATTCTATTGGGTACGGTAGTCAATAACCCCATCCTGATAGTTGAACAGGCCAGACGCAATCTGGCCGATAAGGCAATATCAATACATACAGCGGTTAATCAGGCAGTGGCAACGCGGTTACGACCAATATTAATGTCAACGCTAACCACTATTTTTGGCCTGGCACCACTGGTTTTTATTCCTGGTGCCGGTACCGAGCTTTATCGAGGTGTCGGTATAGTTGTATTGGTTGGGATTGCTGTTTCTACCCTGATTACACTCACTTTCCTACCCAGTTTACTGGTCACAGTATTATCGTGGAAACAGAGACGACATCCGGTACAAGCTCATTCAGCTGAGACAGAATCTTGATCAACAAAAATCAGTTTATCTGTTTCAAAACCACGTTGTGAGGCCTCATTGATAAAGTCGGCGATAACCTCATCGCTGACTTGTGGGGTGCGAGCCAATAACCATAAATAGCCATGATTCGGTCCTGAAACAAACGCATATTGATAGTCCAGTTTATCCAGTCCAAACACTATATAACTGCCATAAAATGGGCCGAAGAACGAAACTTTAAGCTGGCCGATATCACTGGATTGAACAAATTTGGCTTTTCCCTCTGCTTCTTCCCACTGATTTTCTGCAGCATTAAACCCACGATTAATCACTTGAACATGACCATCTTCATGCAGACTGTATTCCGCTGTCACCGAGGTTAACCCCTCTTCAAACGAATGATCCAGACGCGCTATCTCATACCATTTACCCAGATAACGATCCAGTTCAAAACCGGTGACCGGTTCGACGCCTTCCGGTATTCCGGTACAAGCCGTTAACATTAGAGACAGCAATAAGGTTTTAAATAGACGCATATTTCACATAACCCTGGTTATCTTGAGATTTTATTTAAAAGAAGTTGTATGCATCAGACTCTGAATTCAGTTGATATTTCCAGGATCATTGAAATGGCCTGGGAAGATCGCACCCCTTTTGAGGCAATTTTGCAGCTTTACGGGTTACCCGAACAACAGGTTATTAAATTAATGCGCCGTGAAATGAAACCGGGATCGTTCCGTTTATGGCGTGCTCGTGTTTCAGGTCGTAAAACCAAACATCACGCCTTACGAAATCCTAATATCTCTCGAGCTTATTGCCCCACGCAATACAAACCCCGTTAGATCCTGCCACAACGGGATTTTTTAATTGTTTAGACTGCTAAAAAAGCTCTTACGGCAATATAGACACAACTTAACCAGCCCACAATAAAAATCAGACTACGGAAAAGAGCCAAATCTAACGCGTAGAAGATTGGATGCAAAACGCGGCAAGCTAAGAACAGAATAGCGGCACCACTCAATTCCCGTAAATTTACACTGGAATAAAATGCCAGCAAGGTAACAGCTGAATAAAATATTAACGCTTCCCAGGCATTTTTTTGTGCTGCCAATATGCGAGCGGCAACACCGGTCAGTTCTGCCTGTTGTTCTCTGGGATGCCGATTGTCAAATTTATCAACATGCTTGTAACGCAAGTATCCCCCGATAAAGGCTAATATCATCGGAAAAAACGTGACGATAAATAACACAATGAACAACGCAGGCATGTATGACTCCAGGCAGCAAAAGTTAGGGGTATTTAACTGAAATCTGCTGCAATTTTCAGTTGGTTATAATTCTTTACAAAAAGACTACATATCTCCGGGTCGAACGCTTTCCCGGATTGATCAGATATATATTTAAGTACTTCATCTTCCGGCCAGGCATCTTTGTAAACTCGACGATGATAAATCGCATCCCAGACATCCACTATCGAAAACAATCTGGCATCAAAATGGATCTGCTTACCTTGCAGGCCCTGTGGATATCCCAAACCATCCCACCGTTCATGATGTTCATGTGGAATCATCAGATACTGACACAGAAAATCGTTTTTAGACAAAATATCATACGCAATTTGTGGATGCATTTTCATGATTTGCCATTCTGCATCGGTTAGTTTGCCGGGTTTGGTCAGTATGGCATCCGGAATTCCAATTTTACCGATATCGTGCAGGATTGCACCGTAGCGAATCGATTCAAGCTGTTTTTCATCAGCAATGCCTGATAGTTTGGCTAATTCTAAGGTCATTCGAGTCACTCGTTCAGAATGATCTCTGGTTTCCTTATGCCTTACATCCATAACATGGATCCAACCGGTCACCGCTTGTTCAATGCTGTCGAGGATTTTTTTGTTGGCCAACTCAATTTTATTAAAGTCATGACGAATCAATACAAACAAAAGAACTGTCGTGACGATTATGAATAACCAGCCTTTAAAGTGTTGTATCTGGGTAATGCCGCGTTCGCCGGAAAACAAATATTCTACGGTGATATCTGATAAAAAGATCCAGGCAATGCCAACCAGTAAATAGGCCAGCACAACTCGATAATGGGGAGGTAATTTCAAACGTTTACTCTTTTAATTTGTGGAACAGTCTTATCGATACATACAGGTTTATTCTGAACGTTTTTCATCCAGAAACTGTAAAAAACGATGCCAGGATTTTTCGTCGGCCTCAGCATGATACCGATCTATGCCAAATACGGTAAAAGCATGATCAGCTCCACCATAAGCAATCATTTCGTTAGGTACGTTAAAAGCTTCAAGCTGGTTGCTGAGCTCCGCAAACTCTTGCATGCTAATAGCCTTATCTGCGGCACCATGCAAAATCAGGATTTCAGTTGAAGAATCAGCATAATCCTGACCTGGAGGTGTTTTTAAACCACCATGAAAACTGACAACACCTTGCAGATCTTCTCCAGCACGTGCCATTTCCAGTGCAGCAGCACCACCAAAACAATAACCTATAACAACGGTTTGCTGTCGATTGGCGCCTAATTCAGCAGCTTTATCTAAAGCGCCCTTTATCAGTTGACGCATCTTCTGCCGATCCTGGTACAGCTCACCGGTATGCTGCTTTTTATCTTTATCCTCTGTGGGCCGAATACCTTTACCAAATAAGTCCGCCGCAAATACTGCATATCCCTCTTCTGCCAGCATATTGGCACGTTTGATTTCGTAATCCGTCAAACCGTCCCAGTCGTGTATCAATAGTACTAGAGGAGCATTATCTGCAGCACTGGTATAAAAGCCTTGATAGGTTTCCCCATTGACCTGGTAATCAATATTTTCTGCAACAGCAGTCATTGAGGCACCCATCAGTCCCAGTAATAAACATCTTTTCAACGACATGATTTCTCCTTACCAAACACAGAAGTAGGTTAATGTGACCAAAATGCTGGCAAAGAGTTGGCCAGAATCGCCAAACGTTTTAGTGATCCTTGTGGTAACGCACCACTCTGTCGACCTCGTTTCTGGATCCCATAATCACTGGTACCCGTTGGTGAATGCTTTCGGGTTGTATATCCAGAATCCGTTCGGTGCCGGTTGAGCTTAACCCGCCTGCCTGTTCAACAATAAAACTCATCGGATTGGCTTCGTACATCAAGCGTAATTTGCCACCCTGCTTGGCTATTTTGGAATCCATCGGATACATAAATATGCCGCCTCGGGTCAGCACGCGATAAACCTCAGCAACCATTGATGCAACCCAGCGCATATTGAAATTTTTCTCGCGTTCACCCTCAGTACCTTTAATGCATTCTTCCACATATTTCTGAACTGGGGCTTCCCAAAACCGCTGGTTGGACATATTAATGGCAAACTCGGCGGTATCTTTGGGAATACGCATATTGGGATGGGTCAGAATAAATTCACCGACATCACTATCCAGCGTAAAACCATTGACACCATTACCAGTAGTCAGAATCAACATGGTGGCCGGACCATAAACAGTAAAGCCGGCACAAACCTGCTCAGTGCCTTTCTGCATAAAGTCTTTTAATGTCGGATTTTTGCAATCATTAGGGCAACGCAAAATGGAGAAAATAGTACCTACCGACAGATTAATATCAATATTTGAGGAACCATCCAGCGGATCAAAGCAGATCAGATATTTGCCTTTGGGAAATTTGCTGGGGATCTGAATAATTTCTTCGATTTCTTCAGATGCCATAGCTGCCAGATGGCCTGTCCACTTCAGATGATCAACCATTACTTCATTGGTAATGATATCGAGTTTTTTCTGCGTTTCACCCTGCACATTTTCACTGTCAGCATAACCGCCAAGACCAATAATATTGCTGCGGCTGACCAAGTGAGAGATTTTTTTGCAGGCACTAACTACATCACTTAATAATCCCGTCAAATCACCAGTTGAATCGGGGTGAGATCTTTGTTCTTCAACGATAAATTGATTAACCGATTTGCCGATATCAGACATGGCGTTTCTCTCTTTGACTATTTATTTTCTGGGAGTTGAGCTGATGATTCGCAGCTGTTAATAAGAGAGTAAACCAGTGGCAGTGAAAATGCCAAGAGCAGTTCAATTGGGTTTCAAAAACGGCGGGGATTAGACAGGCTAATCCCCTAGCAAATAGCCTTAAATCTTAACGAGAATCTCGCCCATGCCAATGCCACCGACATCGCCAGCGTATCGTTGTACCCGGGAAAATCCTTCAACATTGGCAAACTTGCTATCCAGTTTTTTAAATGAAGCAAACATCAATGGTAAAAATGCCAAGGTATGTGAACCACAATCATTAAAGTTGGCAGTGATGCCATGCTGCGGCATTTTAGGTAGCAATATCGTGCCGCGTTTCATGGCATACCCCAAATGTTTACCGACATCCCCCAATACCGCGATGGTGCCGGAAATCATCCGTGAACCGCAGTATTCTCCCGCATTACCTTCTATCAGTATCATGCCACGACGCATATGATCGCCGGTGCGTGCTCCGGTATTACCCGTGACAATAATAATGCCGCCAGTCATACCGTTTTTATATCCGCTACGAGCCGCGCCGACAAAATCTCCGGCATTACCGTTAATTTTTATTTGACCGCCTTTCATTTCACAGCCGGTGTAAATAAAAGTATTTCCGGTGATTTCAATATTTCCACCAGTCATAAACTGCCCGAGATAAGCACCGGCATCACCTTCGATGGTAATCCGCCCCTGACTCATGGCATGACCGATATGATCCAGTTTGGCTGAGCTGTTTTCAAAGCGAATATCATTTACATCATCACCACTGATATCAAACAGTTCCTCAACTGGCAGTGTTAAACGACCACTCACCAGTTCAATCGCAGCAATATCTGCGACATCTTTCCCTGCCAGCTTATCCGGTGTTAAAGGAGAGCAATCAACACGTTGTGCCAAATCCGTTTTGAGTTTAAGAGTCAGCGCTTTCATGCCATGATCTCCTGCAGATGAAAGTGGAATGGACCTAGTTTGCCACCATAGTTACCTGCACTGATTCGGCGAATACCGTTTTCAGCACCTAAATCACATGCCGCCTGAATGCCGACACGCATGGCTTTATCAATATCTTCTTTGCTCAATCCATCAATAACGATTTCCATAACGGATTCGACTTCTGGTGAACATTCGGATTTGGTCTGACCTTTCAAGGTCGGACAAAATGCATCATTGGTTGAGGCGTTTAACGCTTTATATTTGGAACCCACTTTTGAACCACTGCGGACCACACCGCCCGGAAACGGCATAATGATATTTGGCAGTTGTTTCATGGCCTTAACAGCTGCTTCACACGCTGCCAGTGCCTGGGGCTGGGACTCGGCAAGAATCAGAAAATTACCACCACCAACAGAGGAAACCACGCCGGTATTTTCCTGGGTCAGAAATTCTCCATCCATCACCGGAATACGCCAGTAACGTTTACCATCAATCATTTTTGATATCTGATAACCATCACCAAAGAAACGCAGGTTTTTACCCAACGCAATTTCTTTACCATCTTCACCTTCAATCCCTGAAAATAAAGCAGATGTCGGCGAAGTTAAAACACACTGTCCAGCGCGGGTTTCAACCTGTTTCGCCAGTCCTTTACCGCCCATGGCAAAAATCAGACAAGCAACACCGGGACGGCCATCAGGAGTTTCAGAAGGATCTAATGTTCGTTCAATGGAGGCCTCACAACCGCAGGCAATAACCGATGTAGCAAAACCGGTGAAGGCAGTAGCTGAATGCATTGCCCATTCCAGATTCTGAGCGGTAATGATAATTCGCGTTCCTTTCATCGGAAACGCTTCAGCAAAAGTTTTATCAATGCTGACGCCATTGATGATCATAGTCTGCCTCCCTTATGCAGCGGCTGTATCGTTAAGCTACCACGACCATCATCGACGATTTCGTCGTTACTGATTTTGAAGTTGCTCATTTTCAGGGTATGGAATTTATCAAAATATTGTTGCAGCGGTTTTTCAATGCTGACGTCATATTCCGGTTTCACCACATGGGTGGTACCCCAGGTAATTTTGATGACCTGACCCTGCCGCACCACCATTTCACCGTCTTTAAAGACATAATCCGGTTTTTCAAACATCTTTTCGCGATCGCTGTTGTCGGTGTAGACGGTAATATCCGCCGCTGCACCAATTCCCAGATGTCCACGATCCGCCAGACCAACCAGTTTAGCCGCACCAGCCCGGGTCATAATGGCAATTTCATATAATGAGTATTCGCGATCCAATGAAGCCAGATGGGTGGCTTTCTGTGCTTCCGGATGCAAGGTAGACAGCATATCGTTACGGAAAGATTTATCCATCAACAACTTAATCAGATGTGGATAACTGGTAAACGGTGCACCATTTGGATGATCGGTGGTCAGGAAAATACGCCATGGATCATCGACCATCAAGAAGGTTTCCAGACCTATCATCCATTGCAATGCATTCACATAACTTTGGTCTTTGTATTTGAACGGTACAACACCACAACCCGCTTCACATTCGATATCCATACACACCCATTTATTCGGATGTGCATGTGGTGCACCGGCGAACTGACGCATATTGTCGCCAGAAGCGGTTACTGTCTGGCCGAACAGTATCTGCCCGACATCCACGGTAATGTTTTTATGTTTATTAATCGCCTCAGCAATTTCAGCCGCACCGGAGGAGAATTTGAAATCCCCTTCAGTACCGTAACTGTGAAACTGAATATGCGTCAGATGCATCGGCACGCCTTCAGCACCCTGAATGGTATCCAACGTGGTTTGCATATTGCCCGGTACACCCAGATTACAGCCATGTACATGCAATGGATGTGGCACGCCGATTTCCTGCACAGCTCGAGACAATCTATGCAGAATATCGCGGGGTGTGACGCCATAAAAATCATTTTTTTCGTCTAAATCCAGCTTACGCTGATTAAATTTAAAGGCGCTGATACCGCCCGGGTTAACCACTTTGAGGCCTACTGCCTGCGCGTGGTTAATTGTCCAGGCGACATAGTTATTAATCGCTTCCTGATCAGAATTGGCCGCCATCATCCGCAGCAGAAAGTCATCACTGCCGAGCATCACATAGCCACCTTTATCAATGATAGGTGTGTCATGCATTTCCATATGGGCCTGGCGGGCATTAATCGGTAATACGGCGGGTTCAAAGCCTGCGGTATACCCCATCTCTGCGTAACGATAACCTGTCGTCAAAGTGCTTGGAGCAGCATGGCCAGTGCCGGAACGTAACAGTTCGGTGCGTTCATAAACTGCTTCAGCATGGTCTTCCGGTAACATGGTACGGGCAATATTGACTTTACCGCCGCCGATATGGGTATGCATATCAATGGCACCCGCCATAATGACTTTACCACTAACATCTATTTCTTCATCGACCCGACCATCGGTGGGTTTTTCGACAATTCGTCCATCTCGGATATAAATATCCCGCACTACATCATTTACATCGTGTGCCGGGTCAAAAATACGTCCGCCGGTTAATTTTAAAAGCATCTTTCTCTCCGTTTACAGGGCCTGTTCGACCGCACTGAGAACTTCAAACACGCTGGGTAAGCCGCTGTCGCGTAATTTTCTGAGTGGCACTGAAACCACACTGTCGCTGCGGAAGGTTCGCCCTTCGTGATCAATACCAGGAACACCCACGGGAATATAGACTTCCGGTTCCGTTTCAAACTGCATACCACTGCGTCCAAGCACAATGGTATTTGCCGATGATTGAGGTGGGGTCACCGCTGTATTGAAACTGGATACCCAGATCAAAAGATCACTTTCATCATTCGCTAGAATACGTCTACTGTCGTTCAAAAACGGATCGTAATCCGGAAAACGACGATTAAACGTAGTACGCATTGGATATCCGCTTTGCCAGGAAGCCACTGCATTTACCGTGGTATCGCCTTCTTTTCCGCCTATCGGCAGACCGTTACTGCGTGTCGTTGCATTGATCTCTTTGATCATTTCACAAACGTTTTGGATGGTCGCTTCTGCATGATCAATATCTAACTGTCCGGCTGACCAGGTCACTACTGAATATTTAGCGGCATTTAACTTGTCTGCCAGCGCGGATAAATCACTCACGGCAACGCCCGCGACGGTTTCAGCTTGAATCTGTTTACCTTTTACTAAAGCACGTAAAACAGATACGACTTCCGGTAAATCGGCATTATCACAGGCTATAACCTGGGCTTTTTTACCATTCGGTGAAGTGGAAGCGTCACCACTAGGTGTTTTACCTAAATAAATAACTTCACGAGACTCAATATCCTGACCGAACATACTTTCCTTGTTCCACACCATGCGTTCGTAAAAACGTGGAAAAGTAGATTCAATATCAGTACCGACAAGCACTAATAAATCCACCCGGTTTCTGACTTCTGTCAGTGTGGTGGTCATATAGCCCGTATCCTGTAATACCAGAATATTGCGAAATGCGGCTGGAGAATAATAACTGTCAATGGTGGCGCCACTTTTATCGGCAAGCGCCATTGCTGCGCGTGCACCATTCAAGTCTGTTCCGAGACCGGCAATTAACGGTTGTTTGCTGTTAATCAGTAAATCAGCAATATGCGAAACGGCTTGATCCAGCGTGACCTCTTTACCGTGAATTCGTGGCTGTGTATCGGTGATTGGAGTTTCAAAACCGGGTCGGGTGACAGCATCGCCATTTTCCAGCACTTTAACAGTATTGCCGTTGACCTCTATCGTCAGATCATCGGAGGCTATTCCACAAAATGGACTGGCAACTTCATGCCAAACGGTGGCCGTACTGTTTTCTGTCATATCGCTGTCCTCGATAGTTCTCAATTAAATACACTGGGGCCATTTTAACCTGCTTCAAGTCCAGCCGGACGTTCAGCTGAAAATGTGCACTGGGTTATCCATGCTTTGCCCTTAGCAGGAGTGAATCAATATTATTGTCTCGTAGTTGTTTCTGTAATGCATCGGCCTTACTTCGCCCTACCACTGGCCCAACCTGCACCCGATGCCAGGTATCGGTATTATCAATTGTGACGGTTTGTACTTTTGATTCAATACCTAAAAAGGCTAATCTGGCCCGAAAACCATCTGCATCTTCAAGTTTTTTGAACGACCCCACCTGAATCATATAGCTTACGGCATCTGCAGGTGGTTCAGCTGCGGCCTGCTGGGTTTGCTCGGGCGCTGCCGAAATTTCTTCAGGTGGAGAGGAAACGATTGGTTTCTGTGGTTGATTGGCAATCGTTTTAGGCTTTTCTACCACCACCTCGGTTTCGGGTAATAACGTATAAAAATCAAACGTGGGCTCCACACTCGATTTTTTTGGCTGTTGCTGAGTAGTTTTTGCCTGTTGTTGATCTGCTGGAACATTTTCTTTCAGGTGCAATAAAAACATCACAAAAACACCCACAGCAAAACTGATTAACATTGGTCCCCAAGGCATACTTCCACCTTGTTTTGAAGACTGTTTACGAGTATTTCTTCTGGTTGCCACAAAAAAACCTCTTACATTGATTGTGGCGCTGAAACGCCCATTAAACCAAGGCCATTGGCAATCACCTGCCTGACGGCAGTGATCAGCGTCAGTCGTGCCTGACTTAAGTTAATATCATCTGTCATAAACTGGTGAGCGTTATAGTAAGTGTGAAAATCACGTGCCAAATCCATTAGGAAATGCGCCAACAAATGGGGGGTATGCGTTATCGCTGCCAGTTCCACCACTTCGGGATAACGTGACAACATGGTAAACAAAGCCTGTTCATGATCTTCGGTCAGTAAAGACAGATTCTGTAATCCTGTCTGTTCATCCCAATTCATCTGCCTTTCTGCCAGTTGACGGAAAACACTGCAGACACGTGCATGAGCATATTGAACGTAATATACCGGATTATCATTACTTTGTGATTTTGCCAGTTCAAGATCAAAATCCATATGCTGGTCAGCACCACGCATCACATAAAAGAAACGGGCAGCATCTTTACCGACTTCGTCTCGCAGTTCGCGTAATGTGACAAACTCTCCACTACGGGTCGACATACCGACTTTTTCTTTACCACGGTACAACACAGCAAACTGCACCAGCAAAACCTTCAGCTTGCTGACATCCTGATTGAGCGCCTCCATGGACGCTTTAACCCGCGTTATATAACCGTGATGATCGGCGCCCCAGATATCAATAATCTGATTAAAGCCTCGATTGAATTTATTCAGGTGATAAGCAACATCAGAAGCAAAATAGGTTGCCTGACCATTGTCACGAACCACGACCCGGTCTTTTTCATCACCAAAATCAGTGGATTTAAACCACCAGGCACCATCCTGCTGATAAAGCATATTGGCGGCTTTCAGTTGTTCAACAGCTTTATCAACGACACCGGATTCCACCAGTGAACGCTCAGAAAACCATTCATCGTATTCGGCGCCAAACCCAGCCAAATCATTACGAATATCATCCAAAATGGCATTGAGGCCCAAATCAAACAACTGACGATACATATCTGCACCGAGAAGACTTTTGGCCTGTTGGGTCAGCCCATCGATATGCAGCTCTTTATCACCACCTTGGGGTTCATCCGCCGGAACACCATCAAAAACCACAGATACCGGATGTAACAATGCATTTCCATGCTGTTGTTTTAATGTTTCAGCAATATCTAAAACATATTCACCACGATATCCGTTACTTGGGAAAGTAAACTGCTCGCCACATTTTTCCAGATATCTCAGCCAGACACTGGTGGCCAGAATATCCATCTGACGACCGGCATCATTTACGTAATATTCACGGTGAACATCAAACCCTACTGCTTTTAACAAACTGCTGACCACGGAGCCATAGGCCGCGCCACGTCCATGACCGACATGCAATGGTCCGGTCGGATTGGCCGAAACAAACTCCACCTGAACTTTCTGACCATTGCCGTAATGGCTCAGACCAAATTGACCGGCTTTTTTCAGGACATCTGCCACGACCTGCTGTCTTGAATTCGCGGATAAGCTGAAATTAATAAACCCCGGACCGGCAATTTCTACTTTCTCGATCACTTCATGCTGTGGAAGCGCATCAACAATCAAAGTGGCTATCTGCCGGGGATTCATTTTGGCGGGTTTAGCTAATACCATCGCAATATTACTGGCGAAATCACCATGGCTGCGATCTTTGGTTCGCTCCAGCTGAACATCAGCCGATGAAATATCTGCAGGAAGGCTTTGTTGGGAAATCAACGAAGCTAAAGCACTTTCAATAAGTTCTTTTAATTGGTCTTTCAAGGTAATGCAGTCCGGATAACAGAATTGTGATGGCGCATTTTAACCGATCAGACTAGCGGATGACATCATCGAGCGGATTAGATTAATTCAGTAGGATCGATGTCAATCGACCAACGTCCTTTTCGCGCCAGTTTAAGCTTGCTGACGGCTTCGATATGCTGATCGATTAATTGGTGCAACGATGCACGATCTGCGGATCGCATCAGCAATTGTGCCCGATATCGACCGGCCCGTTTTTCCATTAACGCTGGAACCGGCCCTAAAATCATTACCGGTGATGCGGTTTGCTGCAATAATTCGGCAACCTGTTGTAATAATTGCATAGCCAAATCGGCTTCTTTTGCCTCAGCACGCCAGACTGCCCAGAAACCATGAGGTGGCAGCTCCATCTGAATTCGCTCTGTTAATAAATTTTCAGCGATAGCTTCATACCCATCCTGCAGTAAATTTTTCCAGAAAGGGTGCTCAGGTTGTTCACTTTGTATCAACACTTCACCCGATTTTTTACCACGGCCAGCCCGACCCGTCACTTGAGTAATTAACTGTGCCAGCCCTTCAGTGGCTCGAAAGTCAGCACTGAATAACGCCTGATCCGCATCCACAACACCAACCAGCGTCACATCATGAAAATCATGCCCTTTGGCCAGCATTTGTGTACCGACCAAAATAGCGGCTTGTCCCTGATTAATCTGTTTGACCATATTGGCAAAAGCATTGACCCGTTGGGTACTATCCCGATCAATCCGTAAAACCGGTATATCGTTAAAAATGGCTGTTAGAGCCTGCTCAATTTTCTCTGTTCCGACGCCATAACTTTTAAGTTCGGAATGACCACATTCAGGACATTTTTTCGGCAGGGTCTGGATCAAACCACAATGATGACAAAACAAACGGTTTTGATGTTGATGAACCACCATTTTGGCATCACAACTTCGACAATTTGCCTGCCAGTTGCATTCATGACACATCAAAACCGGTGCGAATCCACGACGATTTATAAATAACAAAACCTGATGATTTTGCTGCAGATGTTTTTCAATAGAGTTAATTAACACTGAACTTAAACCATTGTTATCCGCTGTTTTATTTGCAGCAATAAGTTTAACGTTGGGCAGCGTCGCTCCACCCGCACGTTTTGTTAGTTTAAGTAATTGATAACGCTTTAGTTTTACCTGGTAAAGTGTTTCCAGAGAGGGTGTTGCACTGCCCAGCACAATGGGAATACTCAATGATTTAGCCCGCATCAATGCTACATTTCTGGCGTGATAGCGCAGTCCATCCTGTTGTTTATAGGAACTGTCATGTTCCTCATCAATGATAATCAGTCCCGGATTGAGCATGGGAGTAAAAACTGCAGAGCGGGTACCGATAATAATGTCCGCTTTTCCTGATCTGGCCAGCAACCAGGCTTGTTTACGATCAGCATCTGAAACCGATGAATTTATAACAACGATATTGGCCGCAAGGGAATGACGGAAACGTTCAACAAACTGTGTGGTTAATCCAATCTCTGGAATTAATACTAAAACCTGTTGCTGGTTTTCGACAAATTCACGACAGATTTCAATATAAACTTCAGTTTTGCCACTGCCGGTAATACCGTGCAACAAAAAAGATGAAAATTCACCTTTTGTTGCAAGAACTTGCTCAATAGACTGTTTTTGCTCGCTATTTAACGATACGGTTTGTTGTAATTCAAGACAGGGTACTGGTAACGCAACATGTTGTCTGGCAGTAATTACGTTTTGTTGTGACAGAGCAGACAAACTGCTTTTTACATTGCCTAATTGTACCCGTAATGCTTTTTCACTGAGTCCTTCCGGATAGTCTTCCAGTAAATCCAGAATCTGCTGCTGTTTTTTACCCGGTTTATTCGCCGGAATCTGCTGCAAAGCCCAATAGGTTTCGGTTTGCATTTCATCGCTATCCCCCAGACGGAGTTTCTTGGGTAATGCTGCCTGAAAGCATTCGCCAATAGGATGATGATAATAACGACTTACCCACTGTACCAGTTGCATGATTTCTGTTGGTAAAAAATGCTGTTTATCAATTTGCTGTTCGATTTTTTTGAGTTTAGCAGTAGAAATGTCGCTGGCAGGTTTGATCGCGATTACGATCCCTACCAATTGTCTACTGCCAAATGGAATGACAGCGCGCATACCGGGTTGCCAGTGTTCAACGGATTGATCACTCAGATAATCAAATGTCTGACGCAAGGGGCAAGCTAAGGCAATTTCGACGATGCAACTCATTAAACAATACTAATTAAATAAAAGAGATCTTTTAATGATGTTAATGCTTTAGTCCTGTGGATAGCTGTATTAATCCTGAAAAGCCTTTTTATTCATTAAGTTAAATACCAATCCAATTGTGTATAAGTTTATCCTTGCGGGATCGATCTCTTGTGGATAACATTACGACTTATCCACAGGTAATTTTATCCACAGCTTATGCATCGTTTTATAAGCAAAGCATACCGGAGTTGTTAAGCCTGTTTTATAGCATGATCTTGTTGACTGTTATTAAAAAACAGACTGGCTTTTACGGCCTGCTGACATATTCTTCTAAGTTGAGATATGGCTTGTAATTCTTTTTCCATGCGGGCGATTGAAAGTCTTCCCTCAGCACCTCGACGTAATAACAAAGACTTTAAAGAAAGATAGGTTTTTTCCAGAGTGTCGAGCTCATTTTTTAAGGAAGGATTAGGCTTATCTAATGCCGAAATATCAATCAGCAATAAACACTCCACATTAAAGTTGTTGAGCTGTTGCTGGAGTTGGGCCTCAATCGGATGACCGGATAAAGCACGATTCTCAGCGATAGTAACGGTTAAGGCAGAAATGGCATCACAGTACTGCGAAACCCTTAATAAATCAGCCGTTTTTTCAGCTATCTGTTCATTAATGTGCTGTTGATAGAGTTTGCGACTGAAGTTGCCAATTTTTAAAATATTTTGCTCGGTAAAGACGTGTTGCTGTTTTAACCAACTGATGGAACGGTTTTTATGGATACAGTGAGTCACCATTTTTAAAACATGTTTATTCAGGCGGATTAATTCAAGTCGGATGGATGTAATCGCCAGGTTTGGAATCTTTAACGTGGTGTTATCGAGATATTTGGTTTCGGCAATATTTTCTTCTGTTGTTGAAAATTTCGTTTTCAACCAGTTTTCCAGTGGATCGGCCAGCTTCCAGATAAGTGCTACGCCTAATAAATTAAACACGGTGTGAAATAAAACCAAAGTGGTCGTAAATTGCACATCATCAACCACTAATTGCTGAAACCAATGGATACTCCAGATTAACGGCACCAGAATAATCAGACTGACAATGGCTGTTAGCAGATTAAAAATAATATGACTGGCGACAATACGTTTTGCGACGGGCTGACTGCCAATAACGGCGAATATAGCCGTCGTCGTTGAACCGAGATTACTACCAATCACAATCGCTGCCGCGGGTAATAAGTCGATAATTCCGCCAGCAAGCGAAGTTAATGCCAGGGTTAAAGTAAGGCTGGACGATTGCAGTAAAGTGGTCAGAACCAAACCAGCCAATGCAAACAACAAAATATCAACCGCTAGCAATCCACTGGAAAAGTGCAAATCAAATAAACTATCCGCGCCTGAGAAGGTCGTTTTTAAAGCCGCAATTCCCATAAACAGCAGGCCAAAACCGGTTAATGCCAATCCAATATTTGCATAGGCTCGATTACTGTTTAATAAGCGCATCGCCATGCCGATTCCAATCAGCGGTAAGGCAAAATGTTCAATATTCAGGTTGAAACCTATCAGCACAACCAACCATCCTGTGACCGTCGTACCGACATTGCTGCCAAACACAATCCACATAGCTCTTCGGAGGCTAAGAATACCGGCATTGGCAAACCCAATAGTGGCCAGAGTAACGGCACCGGAATGTTGAATAAACGCGGTCAGCAGAAAACCCGCACTTAAGCCGCGCAGACGGCTGTTAGTCCAGTTTTTAAGGATTTGGTTGAGCCTGTCCCCGGCAATTTGTTTAAGGCCGTCAGACATCAACCACATCCCCAGCATAAATAAACCCAAGCCACCTATCAGCGATCCCAGCATATTCATCATCTATTACCCGACTTATTGATTTTATTAATTGAATTGATAATACCGGATAAAAAAACAGCGATGCTATGCTATGCCAAAGTTATTGAATGAGGTGACCGATGAAAACGGCGTTTGTAGTAGCAATGGATGAAAATGGATTAATTGGGCGGGATAATGATCTCCCCTGGCGACTCTCTGCTGATTTGCAATACTTTCGCCGTATCACCATGGGTAAACCCATTTTAATGGGGCGTCATACTCATGAATCTATTGGCCGGCCTCTTCCGGGACGGCAAAACATTGTGCTGAGTTCTCTGCCGGAATATCAGGCGCCGGGCTGTGAGGTTGTTCACTCCATTGAGGATGGTTTAAATGCCGCAGGGGATGCTGAAGAGTTGATGGTCATTGGCGGTTCATCGCTGTTTAAGCAAATGTTTGATGACGCCGATATACTCTACCTGACTCGGGTGCATGCAGAGCTTGAAGGGGATACCTGGTTTCCCGCATGGGATGAAAGTCAATGGCAATTACTCAGCCAGGAATCCCACCCGGCTGATGAGAAAAATGACTATGCCTACAGCTTCGAGGTATATCAGCGGGTTTAATTCGGTGGTGACATTAGCTGTAAAGCGGTATGTAAATGTTCAGATGCTTCATGGCCGAGATCGGTCAGATAACCGCCATCAGGTTGGCTGATCAGTCCGTTATCAAATAATTTCTGTGCTGCTTCCACCAGACCATCACGAGCGGTTGAATGGTGAATTTTGATTCCTTGCAAATTATTACTGGGATCAAATTGTAATAACACTTCGATCTGATCAATTTTTTGCTGTTGCATATCCGGCTCCATTACCTGTTTGTATTCAGTCTACGCCTAAATTACCGAAGGGTGGATGATTTAATAAATTTAAAAATGGTTCTGCTGGAACAGGTTTGCTAAACAAATAACCCTGCATAAAATCACAGCCTTTATTATTCAATGCCCGAAGATGTTCAGGTGTTTCCACCCCTTCTGCCAGAGTTTTCAAACCGAGTGAGCGTGCCAGCGTAATAACAGCATCGACGATGGCTTCATCATCTTCATCGGTGAGCATGTCAAACACAAAGCTTTGATCAATCTTTAGTTTATTGATGGGGAATTTTTTCAGATAATTTAACGACGAATAGCCAGTACCAAAATCATCCAGAGATAACCTGATACCTGCATCTGCCAATGATTTTAATTGCTTTATTGTCAGATCTATATTGATCATGGCGACCGATTCTGTGATTTCCAGCTCCAGATTATCTGCTGGTAACTGATGTTCGTGGAGAATGGTGTTAATCATAGTGACCAGCAAGGGATTATTGAATTGCACCGCAGAGAGATTGATAGCAATTAATAAATCTGTATGTCCGGCATCTACCCATTGTTTACATTGACCTATTGCGGTGTGCAATATCCACTGACCTATCGGATTAATCATCCCGGTTTCTTCTGCAATGGGTATGAATTCCAGTGGAGAGATTATCCCGAGTTCCGGGTGGTTCCAGCGTATCAATGCCTCGGCACCGGTGATTTTATTCAGTTTGATATCAACCAGTGGTTGATAGACCAGAGAAAGCTCATTGCGAGCCAGAGCAAAACGCAAGGCATGTTCAAGTTCCAGTTTATAAACAATTTGTGAGTGCATTTCTGCAGTAAAAAACTGATATTGATTTCGACCGGCCTGTTTTGCACGATACATTGCCGTATCAGCATGTTTATTTAGACTCTCCGCATCCCTACCGTTATCAGGGTAAATACTGATACCGATTGAAACGGTGACAAATAACTGATTCCCATCAATTTCAAAAGGTGTGGTGATATTTTCAACCAGTTTCTGAGCCACATGGCCAGCTCCATCAGCGTCGGTATCCGGTAATAAAATTATAAACTCGTCACCACCGGTGCGACATACCGTGTCTTCCTCACGCATTTGCCGGTTCAACCTTTCCGCGACCTTAATCAGTAATTGATCCCCTATGGCGTGCCCAAGACTGTCATTGATAAATTTAAAGCGATCCAGGTCCAGATAGAGTAAAGCCAGTTTTTGCCGATGCCGTTCAGCAGAAATCAGTGCTTGCCCCACACGATCCTTAAGTAATGCCCGGTTCGGCAGACTGGTCAGAACATCGTGATGTGCCAGAAAGTTAATTTTTTGTTCGGCTTCACGATATTTACTGATATCAGACATGATGGCGACATAGTTTTGCAGTTGCTGCTGGGCGTTTTCAACACGGCTGATCGATAACCATTGTGGATAGGTTTTACCATTTTTCCGGCGATTTTGTACCTCACCCGACCAAAATCCCTGCTGCTCAAGTTGCGTCCACATTTGTTCATAAAAATACTGATCATGCTCCCCAGAACTAAGAATCGAAGGGTTTTTCCCGGCCACATCATCGAGAGAATAGCCGGTCATGGTTGTGAAGGCAGGATTAACGGTAATAATCAGGTTGTTTTCATTGGTGATAATAATGCCTTCATTACTATTCTCGAATACCAGACTGGCCAGGCGTAACTCCTTATCCGCTTCATATTGCCGACTGATGTCGCGACTGATGCCCAGAACCCCTATCGTTTTGCCAGCTTCATTTTTGAGAGGGGTTTTCAGGGTTTCAAATAATCCTTTTTGTCCCTTTGCTCCATATACGGTTTCTTCATAAAACTGGCTGGTGTTATGTTGCAGCGTCAGTTGATCGCTGTGCCGATAATTGCGTGCTTCTCTTTCCGGATAAAACTCAAAGTCGGTTTTTCCAATAATGTCTGATTCTGTGGTAGCCAAAAACTCCATTACGGCCTTATTACAGCGGATATATCTGCCTTGATCATCCTTACAGAAAATCAAATCGGGTGATGAGTCGATAATACTTCGCAACAAGGAACGTTCCTGAGAAAGGATCTTTTCCACCTGTTTTTGTTCAGATATATCCTCAATAATGGCGATAAATACCTCTCTCTCGCCATAGAACGCTGTTTGCAAATCAACATGAACGGCATACTGACTGCCATCCTTACGCCGGTGATTGGTTTCAAAAATTAACCTTGGCGTTTCACCACTGCGTAATGGTGAAATTAATGCTTTTAACGTTGTGAGGTTATAGTCTGTTTTGATATCCAGGGGAGTCAGCTTATGTATCTCTTCAAGGCTATAGCCCAGATTGATGAGAGCACCATGATTTACATGAATAAACTGGAAGCTTTCGGCATCAAACACATATATTTCATTAAGTGATTGTTCGAGGATTTCGCCAAACAATGCATTCTGCTCGGCAGTATGCTTTTGTTCACTAATATCCAGTACAACGCCGACAATTTGCAGTTTTTCTGTGTGTTGGTCTTTTACTACTGACAGGTGATCTTCAACGGTAATGTAATGACCATCACGGTGACGAAAACGAAATTGATTGCTCACCGGTTTATCTGACTGCAATACAGTCAACAACGTCTGTTTAACCTTATTAATATCAGCGGGATGAACAGATTGTTGCCAGACTTCTGGCTGGCTTAACCAGTATTCGGTAGGATGCCCAGAGTAATGAATAACGGATTCGCTCACATAGCTCAGACGAAATTCAGTCATGGTATCTTGCTTTACGTCCAGAATATAAGTGACACAAGGGCTAATGGTGAGCAGGTTTTTCAGAAAATCGACTGACTGGCGTAACTCTTGACGTAAGCGATATTGGTTAGTCACATTGGTAAAGACCAGAATCACGCCAAGAATTTCGGTTCCGCGATTATGATCCAGCCGAATTGGTGCTGCACTGTCAGATATGTGATAGCTCACGCCATTTCTGGCCTTCAGTACAGTGTGATTGGATAATTCAACCACTTCACCATTTTGTATGACCAGATCTACCGGATTGGTTAGCTTCTCTCCAGTCTCGGCTTGATATATGTCAAAAACATTGAGTAACGGAAGTCCAATGGCATCCTCTTCCGGCCAGGCAGTTAATTCGCTGGCAACGCGATTCATACGGGTGATATTGCCTGAGGCATCGGTAACGATAACGGCATCACCGATAGATTCCAGTGTGATGCGTAAACGCTGCTCATTTTCAGTCAGAATGCTGATATGAGATTGCAGTTGTCTGGCAGCATCGACTAATGTCTGGCCCACTTGTGCTTGCTTAGTGTCACCTTTAAGTGGATTGATTAACTCAAATTGTTGATTCTGGATCTGTTCAGTCAGGTATTGCAGCGCGTTTAATGGCCTTATAACCAATTTACGAATCAGAAAAATCAGCAGGATATTGGCTATCGTTATCAGCAAAAGCAAAGGAGCAATGGCATTGAGGATCTCTGTTTTGGCTGTTTCGAGTTTGTTCTTAATGGAATTCTGCAGTACTAAAACCTTTTGTTGATCCGCTTCAAGCAAAGGTAAAAAAAAGGTTAGCGAATCCCCTTTTTCATTACTTGTTTCAAAGTATCTCTTTTGTGAGCGGGCCAGTTTTACATACTGCAACATTTCATCATCGAGAACCTTCTCGGCCGGTTGGTCTTGCCAGATAAAATACGAAGATGATTCAATGACATTATTAGCATCAATCAATACTGCCAGTTGTGCATCAGTCCGTAATGAAAATCTGGCAACACTACTTCGTGCATGCTGTGAATCATTATTGGCAAGGGCATATTCAAGACTATGCCCCAGTTGTAATGCTGTTTCCTGGAGTTGAATCTTGGAGACTTCTTTTATATCTAACAGCCGATGCCGGTATTCATTGACTGAATAAAACACCAAAATAAAAACAAACAACAGGGTGATGGCCAGTGGTAGCCATAATGTCAGTCGATAGGTTTGAATTGGATTCATCTATAAATCCATTGTTTCATCAATTAGAAGCTGCCGACTATCAAGTTTTTTCTCTAACAATCCAACTTCTATCATCATCTTTGCAACAGACTCAATAATGGTTTTCAGCTGTTGATTAAAAATATTTTGCTGATGTTCTCTTTCCGGCAAAATCAGCTGCTGATAAAGAAGCTCAAGTTCTTCAGTTGAAATATCCAGACGTGGGGCAATTCTGATGAAAGCGTCCTGTGGATTTTTCGCCATGTAGTCCCGAGCTTGCCAATAGCCTTCCAGTAGTTGTTGAATGCTTTTTTTCTGTAATGTTAAAGCGCTATCACGTGTCACCAGCACATCAACGATTGGCGCGGGCAGTTGTCGACTATCAAACAGATTAATATAACCTTGTTGCTGAAGTTTATACGCAACAGGATCAAAGCTTATAACCGCATCAACGAGTTGATTTGTTAGCAAAGAAGAATGCTGATTCACCGTGGTAGGAATGATGGTAATGTCCTTTCTATCTAGCCCTGCCAGCTGTAGAACCTGCGACATCATATACGCGCCGACGCCACTTTGTTCAACGCCAACACGTTTACCCTTTAGCGCTTTGAGTGAAGTGATGGTGGGCTCAACCATCAGTTTGTCGGCTCCGTTGGAAATATTGAAGATCAGGATTATTTTGATATCGGATTGGGTTTCAGCCATCCTAAGTGCACCATCAAGGGTAGTCGCTACCATGTCCAGCTGGCCCTGGCGGAAGGCATGCATAACTTCTGTGCTGGAAGCCAACTCTTTTAGTTGGATCTGTGCGTTATTGTAATAGTGCAGATCACGCGCTAAATAGAGTAATTCGTACCCTGCCCACGGAACAGTCCCTACTCGCAACGGTTTTTCTGTCTGCGGATTACAGGCAATCAGGCTGGATAAAATGAACAGAAAATACAAAATCCGTTTACCCGGGGGCATCATCCACTCCCTCTTAGTTGAGTAAACCCAACGATAGCATAAAAACCACACTAAAATAGTATTTGCTAATATTGCTTAAAATTGAGAGAAAACCCATGGTTTTTCAGATACATGCGTTTACAATATCGCAATTATAAGAGTAAGCTGTAATTGTTGTTTTAATCAGGAGCAGAAAAATGGAAATTCCAGGCATTGCCCCTTTTAGTGGTCAGCCCACATTGACCAATCCCCTATCCTCTGAAAATCAGCTGGTAGGCCGTCAGACACCTGTTCAGCAGAATAGCGAAACGGCATCGACAACGGTTGCTCAGGAGCAGGCGCCAACTAGTTTACAGACAACGGCGGTGGTAAATGAAGCGACCCAAAATGAATCCGTTGGCTTTGATCCGGAAAATCCAGGCGGAACGATAGATATTACTGTTTAAGGCGCTACAACGATGGCTGAACCAAAAATCACACAAGATCCGCTTTACCAACTGTTACGTGATGGAAAAGTTGAAGAATTTAATCATCGCATCGCCAAGGGTGAAACTGTTGATTTAACCAGTTGTGATTTTCGTCATCTCAATCTTCAGGGACTAATTGCCAGCGGTCTGGATTTCAGTAACAGTTATTTTCGTCAGGCAGATTTACGCGGGATTGATTTCAGTCAAAGCATCAGTCTGCGCGGTGCCAGTATTCATGGGGCGAAAATTTCCGGCGTTTACTTTCCAGCATCGCTAACAGCTGATGAAATTAACCTTTCACTGCAACATGGCACCCGAATGCGTTATAAAGACTAGGTTTTTCATCTATCAGTAAGTACAGAGACTGCAATAAAAGATCAGCAAGCCTTAGGATAGTTCTTCGGTAGAATCTTTTGCCTTGGGAAGTAATCTTGATACCTGCAGGCCCAGTTCAAATAATAACCAGACAGGCACGGCCAGAAGCGTCTGAGAAATCACATCGGGTGGTGTCAGTAACATACCAATCACAAATGCTCCAACGATCACATAAGGTCTTTTTTCAATAAGACTTTGTCGTGTGGAAACACCGCTCCAAATCAATAGTAACGTCGCGATGGGCACTTCGAACGCCAATCCGAAGGCAAAAAACAGTTTCAGTACAAAATCCAGATAGCTGCTGATGTCGGTCATTACAGCCACGCCCTCCGGTGCCGCTTGCGTCAAAAAACCAAACACCAGTGGGAAAACAACGTAATAGGCGAATAGTATGCCGAGAACAAACAACACTGTACTGGCGAACATCAAAGGAAGGACAATACGTCTTTCATGTTTATAGAGGCCGGGAGCAATAAACGCCCACAGTTGATATAACAAGACGGGCATCGCCAGCATAATGGCGGCCGTCAGGGTCAGTTTGAAAGGTGTCAGGAATGGTGAAGCCACTTCGGTGGCAATCATCGAGCTGGTCTCGGGTAAATGCTCCAGCAATGGGGCTGATAAAATCAGATAAAGCTCATTGGCGAACGGTAACAAACACACGGCAATGATTAACACCGCCAGAATGCCTCTCAATAATCTATCCCGAAGTTCAACCAGATGGGAAATCAGTGGTTGTTGTTCACTATTTTCCATCTTCAGCCTGCTTTTTATCTTCATCAGAATCATTATCAGTTTTAGCTGAAGGATTCTGTTTGGGTTTTACCGGTTCATCGATATCAATAACTTCATTCAGATCGGGTAAATCATCCGGTTTTTTGAACGCTTGTTTGATTTCCTCGGCCCGTAATTCTTTTGCAATGTCGTTTTTGACCGCCTGAAGTGAGGCATTGGCACGGCCAATCCATAAACCGCAGACGCGAACAACTTTAGGGAGCTTTTCCGGCCCGACAACAATTAAAGCCACTACGGCAATTAACAGTAACTCCCAAAAACCTACGTCAAACACGGCGATTAACGTTTAGTTGAGTCGTGTTCTTCGTGCTGCTGTTTTTGTTGGATTTCACTGTCATCGTCATGTTTAAGGTTGCTGGCATCATTTTTTTGTTCCTCTTCGCCATCACGGACTGAGGATTTGAAGCTGCGAATGGCACTGCCCAAATCACCGCCAAGAGAACGGAGCTTTTTAGTGCCGAAAAGCAAAATAACGATGACCAAGACGATCAATAATTGCCATACACTGATTCCGCCAAATCCCATGGTGCACTCCTAATGAAAGCCAGGCAGGTTTTTGCCGCCTAACAAATGAATATGTAAATGATCGACTTCCTGACCACCACCGGGTCCGGTATTTATAATGGTACGAAAACCCGTCGTTAGGCCTTGAGACTGAGCTAGTTCAGGAAGTTTAAGAAACATATGTGCAATTAACTCCTGATGACTCTGATCAAGATGATCCAGCCTGGCAATATGTTGTTTTGGAATCACTAACAGGTGCACGGCAGCTTTGGGGTTAATATCGTTGAATACATAGATCAGATCATCTTCATAAACTTTCGCGGATGGAATCTCACCGGCAATAATTTTGCAGAAAATACAATCAGTCATTTTTTGCTCCTGCTGGCTTTTTCTTCGAGGCCTGATAAGCCAAATCGACGATCCAGCTCATGTAGAACGGCATCAACATCAATATTATTATGCGCCAGTAATACCATTGAATGAAACCAAAGATCAGCTGTTTCATAGACGATTTGATCTTTATCGCCAGCTTTTCCGGCGATAACAGTTTCAGTGGCTTCTTCGCCCAGTTTTTTCAGAATTTTATCCGTGCCTGCGGCATAGAGACTGGCAACATATGAGCTATCGGCATCTGCTTTTTTACGATCATTGAGTACTGACATCAGTTTTTGCAAGGTATCACTCATTGATATATCTCATCGGGGTTTTTTAGCACAGGCTCAGTGGTTTGCCACTCACCATTTTGCAGTTCCATGAAAAAACAATGATGCCGACCAGTATGACAGGCGATGCCACCTATCTGTTCAACTTCAAGCAAAATGGCATCCTGATCACAGTCCATACGTATAGACTTGATGATTTGCTGATGGCCGGATTGTTCACCTTTATGCCACAGTTTTTGCCGGGATCGTGACCAATAAACAGCGTGGCCAGTTTCAGCCGTTAGCTGTAATGACTCACGGTTCATCCAGGCTAAAGTAAGTACTTGCTTAGTTGAAAACTCTTGTGTGATAACGGGAAGCAAGCCATCGTTTCCCCAATTGACCTGTTCCAGCCATGCCGTCATAAACGTACCTCAATGCCTTGTTCTGCCATTTGCTGCTTGGCTTCGCCGACAGTATGTTCACCGAAATGAAAGATGCTGGCGGCCAGTACCGCATCGGCATGACCTAATTTGATACCATCAGTCAGATCCTGCAATTTACCCACACCACCAGAGGCTATCACCGGTACCACAACCGCATCACTGACAGCTCGGGTTAGCTCTAAATCAAAACCGGATTTGGTGCCATCACGATCCATACTGGTCAGTAAAATTTCGCCAGCGCCAAGCTCAACCATTTTTTTGGCCCACTCTACGGCATCAATGCCGGTTGGTTGGCGACCACCATGGGTAAAAATTTCCCATCTTGGTGTCTGACCCTCTGCAGAAACACGTTTGGCATCAATAGCGACCACGATGCATTGCGAACCAAATTTTTCGGCAGCTTCACGAACAAAATCCGGGTTTTTAACCGCTGCAGAGTTAATACCAACTTTATCTGCGCCGGCATTCAGCATGCGACGAATATCCGCTACAGTTCGAATACCACCACCAACCGTCAGCGGAATAAATACCTGACTGGCAACAGCTTTGACAACATCTTCCATGGTGTCACGGTTGTGATGTGTGGCAGTGATATCCAGAAAAGTCAGTTCATCTGCGCCCTGTTCATCATAACGTTTGGCAATTTCAACTGGATCGCCGGCATCACGTATATCGACAAACTGCACACCTTTTACGACACGACCGGCATCAACATCAAGACAGGGAATTATGCGTTTTGCCAGTGCCATATCAGAATTGTAACGGTGGATTCAAACGATCAGCCAACGACTGACCTTCCGCCAGATCGATGGTGCCTTCATAGATGGCACGGCCGATAATGGCCCCCATAACACCTTCTGATTCGTAATGGCATAGGGCCTTGATATCGTCATAGTTGGTGACACCGCCGGAAGCAATTACCGGGATATTAATGGCGCGAGCAAGGTCACGAGTGGACTCAAGATTAACACCCTGCATCATGCCGTCTCGGCTGATATCGGTGTAAATAATAGCCTCAACACCATCCTGTTCAAACTGTTGGGCAATATCGATGACATCGTGATTGGACAACTTGGACCAGCCATCGATAGCAACCTTGCCGTCTTTGGCGTCGAGACCAACAATAATATGACCCGGAAACTCGGCACAAACATCGCCAACGAAATGCGGAGCATTGATGGCTTTTGTGCCAATAATGACATAGCGAACACCGGCATCCAGGTAGGTTTGGATGGTGTCTTCATCACGAATGCCACCACCAACCTGTACATCAAGATCAGGAAATGCAGCGCAAATTCGATGAATAACATCAGCGTTAACCGGATTACCCGCAAAAGCACCGTCCAGATCCACCATGTGCAAACGTTTTGCACCGGCTTCAACCCATCTGGTTGCAACCGCCAGCGGATCTTCTGAAAATACGGTGTTATCTTCCATGCGTCCCTGACGCAATCGAACGCAGTGACCCTCTTTAAGATCAATGGCAGGGATTAATAACATAACGCTTTCTCCATCAAACAAAATGTCAGGACTGACCGTCCCAATTAATAAAATTTTTCAATAACTGCAAGCCGGCATGCTGGCTTTTTTCGGGGTGAAACTGTACTGCAAAAAGGTTTTCATGCGCCAACGCTGCTGCAAAAGGTAAAGCGTAATGACTACGACCAGAGATTTTGGTTTCATCGGCAGGCTGTACATAAAAACTATGAACAAAATAAAAGCGACTATTCTGTGGTATATCTTGCCATAAGGGGTGGGCGAAGGTTTGTTCGACTTCATTCCAGCCCATATGCGGTACTTTCAGGCCCTGCTCAACCGCTTCTTTAAAGTACAGAACGTCACCTTCAATGATGTCCAATCCAGCCGAGCCTTGGTTTTCCTGACTATGCGTTAATAAAGCCTGCATACCCAGACAAATTCCCAGAAAAGGTTTTTTGCTGGCCATTTCACAGATGAGCTTGTCGAGTTCAAGTTTTTTGAGTTCCGCCATACAGTCACGAATCGCGCCGACACCCGGGAATACGATGTGATCTGCTGCCCGAATCTCTGACGGATCAGCGGTAACGAGAATTTTAGTGTGGTTATCAGCTACGGCTTCCAATGCTTTGGAGACTGAGCGTAAATTACCCATGCCGTAATCAATAACTGCAACGCAACGCATAAAACAAAGACCTGCTCTAGAATGTGAGAGTTATAAAATCGTTAACCGATTATAATGCGCCCTTGGTGGATGGCAATTGCTGTAAGGCTCGTTCATCTAATGTGACAGCCATTCGCAGGGCCCGACCGAACGCTTTAAAAATGGTTTCAGCAATATGATGCGCATTTCGGCCTTTAAGATTATCAATATGCAATGTAATACCGGCATGATTGACTAAACCCTGAAAGAATTCATAAAACAAATCAACATCAAATTCACCGATTTTGTCTCGAGTAAATGTCACATCGAATTCAAAGCCGGGTCGGCCAGATAAATCCAATACTACACGAGACAAAGCTTCATCCAGTGGGACATAGGAATGACCATAACGGACCACACCTTTTTTATCCCCCAGCGCTTTTTTTAATGCCTGACCAATTGTGATACCAACATCCTCAACGGTATGATGAGCATCAATGTGCAGATCGCCTTTGGCGTTGATTTGCAGGTCGAATAAACCGTGACGGGCAATCTGTTCCATCATGTGATCAAGGAATGGCACGCCGGTTTCGGATTGAAATTTTCCGCTTCCATCCAGATTGATGGAGACTTCAATTTGAGTTTCGAGCGTGTTACGCGCAACAGTGGCGCTACGAACGGTCATTTGCTTTCCTGAAAACTGAAATAAAAACAAATAATAACTGTTTCAGTGGCGGGTTTGAAGCGTTATCATGTCCTGTGACTTTTTTACGGATAATAAAATGACACAAGCTCGGGTGATTACGCCATTATTTGAGGACTTGGCTAAGGTTGAACATCATCATCAGCTCGCCTGTCAATCATGTGCTTTGTATCGGTTATGCCTGCCCTTGGGGCTGCATCGGGATGACCTGACCAAGCTCGATCAAATCATTAAACGCAGTGCTGGATATAAACGCCACCAGATTCTGTTTGAACCCTCCTCTACTTTTAAAACAATCTTTGTTGTTCGTTCTGGTTCGTTCAAAACCACGATCTCTGCGACGGATGGGCGCGAACAGGTCACCAGCTTTTATTTCCCCGGTGAATTTATTGGTATGGATGCAATTTACCAGCAACGTTATTTATCCACAGCCCGGGCACTTGAAGCCAGCAGTGTTTGCGAATTGCCTTATGAGCGCCTGCAGGAATTCAGTGCGACTATCCCGGAGTTGCAAAATCAATTGATGACCCGTTTGAGCAAAGAATTGTCATCGGATAAAAATTTATTGTTGTCTCTCGGCAAAAAAACCGCCCAGGAAAAGCTGATTAGTTTTTTACTGTCTCTATCACAACGTTTCAGTGAACGTGGTTACTCGTCGATGTCATTTCAATTGACCATGTCCCGAGGGGATATTGCCAACCATCTGGGATTGGCGATTGAAACGGTCAGTCGTTTATTTACCCAGTTACAGGATCAGCAGCTATTGTCGATTCAGGGCAAAGAAGTAACGATTTTAGACCTGCCAGCATTAAAACAACGCTGCGGATAGCCTGAACCGCACTTTATTGACCTGGATCAATGTTGATCTCCAGATACTCCGTATGATCTGAAATTGTGTTCCACAACAGATCATTATTCGGAGTCGTGCCATGAAAAAAATTCCCCTGATTTCCTCAATCCTGCTTGCTGCTGGTCTTGCCAGCCCTGTTTCAACCGTGATGGCTTATGAGGCCGGTGACTGGTTAATACGGGGACGTGTTATCAATGTGAATCCAAATGATAGCAGCGGCACTCTCAGCCTCAATGGTGCAGATACTGGATTAAAAGGGGTAAAAGTCGATAGCGATACGGTTCCAGAACTGGATATTACCTATATGATCAACCGCAACTGGGGAGTAGAGCTGATTTTAGGCTATTCAGAACATACCGTTAGCGGGGAGAAAAATTGGGGAGTGCTCGGTGATGTTATTGATACCAAAGTACTGCCACCCACATTGACGCTGCAATATCACTTTTTGCCAGGCTCAAATATTCGTCCTTATATCGGGGCCGGGGTGAACTACACCTACTTCTTTGATGAAGAAGTTCCGAGCAGTTCTTTACTTAGCAGTCCAGGCGATAAGGTCAAACTGGACAGCTCCTGGGGTTGGGCTGCACAAGCCGGGGTGGATATTGCCATCAATCAGGATTGGTTTATCAATATGGATGTCAAATATCTGGACATTGATACGACAGCCAGTTTCAAAAATGTACTTGGCACCAATAGCGCAAAAATTGATGCTGATATTGATCCCTTTGTTTATGGTATCGGTATAGGCCGCCGTTTCTAAATTCCTCTCTAAGGCCCTAAAAAAGCCCTTCTGATGGAGGGCTTTTTTTATTCCTGGCTTTGTGGTGTGACTAATGTTTTCAGCCTGACGCCACATAGCGTTAATACAGCAAAATAAACAATTGCAGAAGTCGTTATCAGCCCCATCAATATGCCAAACCGATGCCAGCCACTCCAGCTTATCCAATCGCCATTAATCGGCGTTACCCATAACAAGAACGCTACTAATATGATATTGGCGAGCAGCATACGGACAAAAAATAAGCCCCAGCCAGCAATGGGTTGATAGACTGCTTTTTTTCGAAGTGTGTAATACAGTAAGCCAGCATTGAGCATCGCTGATAAAGCCGTGGCTAAAGCCAGCCCCACATGGGCCAGATAAATCATCAACACAATGTTCAGTCCCATATTGCTTATCATCGCAATAATGCCGATTTTGACAGGGGTTTTGGTGTCCTGACGGGCATAAAAGCCCGGTGCAAGTACCTTGATAAAAATAAACGGCAATAAGCCCAAACCATATGCCATCAAGCTTAATGATGCCTGATGGGCATCATTTGGCGTGAATTCGCCATATTGAAACAAGGTAAGCAACAACGGTTCAGCAAGAATAATCAGGCCGATAGCAGCAGGAGTACCGATTAAAAATACCCAGCGTAACGCCCAGTCAATGGTGTGTGAAAACTCCTGCATGGAGGCTGTGGCGTGTTTCTTCGAGAGATTGGGTAATATTACAGTGGCCAGTGCAATCCCCAGGATGCCTAATGGAAATTCGACCAGTCGATCAGAATAATACAGCCATGAAATACTGCCGGTGATGAGAAAAGAAGCCAGTAACGTATCCAGCAATAAGTTGATTTGTGAAACCGATACACCAAACATGGCTGGTATCATCAGTCGCAGAATTTTTTGCACACCTTCATCTTTCCAGCCCCAATGTGGTTTTGGCAAACTGCCAATTTTCATTAAAAATGGCATTTGAAACAGTAGCTGCACTACCCCGCCGATAAACACCCCCCAGGCAAGCGCTTTTACCGGTTCATCCAGATGTGGTGCCAGCCATAACGCACAGCCAATCATTGAAATGTTGAGAAAAACGGGTGTAAATGCCGGCACGGCAAACTTACCAAAGCTGTTTAAAATGGAGCTGGCCAATGCGGTAAGTGAAACGAACAGTATGTATGGAAAAGTAATCCTTAACAGTTCTCTGGCCAGTTGTAATTTTTCAGGCTGATCAATAAATCCTGGAGCAAAAATCAGAATAATTATGGGGGCGGCGATTACTCCTATCAGCGTAATAAAAAATAATACGCCTGCAAGAGTCCCGCTGGTTGCGGCAATAAGCTGTTTCAGATCCTGATCACCGCGTTCGCGATATTCAGCAAGAACAGGGATAAACGCTTGTGAAAAAGCCCCTTCTGCAAACAGGCGACGGAGAAAATTTGGAATCTTAAAGGCAACAAAAAATACGTCAGCGCCCATCCCTGCTCCAAGAAGTCTGGCAATGACAATATCTCGAACAAATCCCAAAATTCGGGATAAAAAGGTCATTAAACTGACAACCAAGGTAGACTTAAGCAGTTTTTCTTTCATAGTCGCTTATTTTATTGGATAAACGCTTTCAGCGTGTGAGGCGCTAAAAATGCAAAATATGTTTAAAAATGTTCATTCTAAGCGTTTTTTACTGACATATCTTAGCTTGGTTGTTTTATTGCTATTGCTTTTTTTAACACTGAGTCAACAGCCGCCGCCAGCAGAGTCATCAAATAGCAGCAGTTCTATGTTGACAGTCTTTGAGCCAACCTTGGAAATACCCCAGTTTCTTGCTTATACCAGTGATCATTCCGTATTTACCAATGATGCTTTTTCTGGCAAGTGGAGCTTTGTCTTTATTCCGTCTGTTGGCTGCCATGATTGTGAGGCTATTTTCCGTGTATTAAAAAACCTTAAAGATGGGCTAGCAAATCGATCAGTTCAACTGGTGCTTATAGATATTGGTGGCCAGCAAATAGATGAACTCACTGCACTTGTCCATTCCCATGATGTTGATGCTCGAATTATCACTGTTAATGGCACACCATCGGAAAATAAATCGTTAAAGAATTTTTTTACCAGAAGCAGAGCCTACCCCGAACAGGACCTGGAAAATGCCGTTTTTTTAATCAATCCAAGAGCTTTGCTTGCCGCAAGGTTTCAAGCACCTTTTACCTCGGTGTTAATCCGTCAAAGCTTTATACAACTGCGTTCAGATTATGCGGTTAACCATTAATCAGATGTTTCGTCCATTGCTTCAGCAAAACTCAAGGCAAGCTGTTCAAGTGTACTGGTTCGGCGAAAGCTAGGACGCCACACCAGGCCAATTTCACGTTTTGCCAGACTATCCTGTTTTAACGGTCGCAAACAGATATCGGCATGACGCACCATATCGGAATTAATAGCCATTTGTGGAATCAAGGTAATCCCTAAACCGCTTGCCACCATTTCTATCAGCGTGTACAAGCTGGTCGCCTGTACACTGCGCCGTTGTGCTGAAGCGGGTAATTGACAGGCACTGATAGCATGCTCACGCATACAATGCCCTTCGGCTAATAGTAATAACTCGTTTATTGGCAGTTGATGTGGTTGCAGTGACTCATATTTGCTTAAACTATGTTGTCGGGGTAAGGCTACCCAAAAGGCTTCTTGTGAGATTACCCGGTAATTCAAATTTCGCGTATTGAACGGAAAGGCTAGTATTGCTACATCAATGGTGCCATTTTCTACTTGTACTAATAATCTTTCCGACTGATCTTCAATCAGTAAAACCTCTAACTCTGGTAATTGTTTACGAATTTTGGGCAATACACGGGGCAGTAGAAACGGACTAATAGTGGGGATAACGCCAATTCTGATTCTGCCGGCTAAAGGATTTTTCTCAGCTTGCGCCAGATCCACCAAATCATCACTTAAAGAGAGAATTTGTCGGGCGCGGTCAGCCACTTCTTCGCCAATAGGTGTTGTCAGTACTTTTCGATTGGTACGCTCTAGTAAACCGACTTCCAGTAAGTCTTCTAAGTCCTGAATTCCTGCACTTAGAGTGGATTGTGTCACATGGCACTTCTCTGCGGCACGACCAAAGTGTTTTTCATCAATGACTGCTGTCAAATATTGTAATTGCCGTAAGGTGGGAAGTCTCATAATCGGTCTATCCACTTATTAAGTTGAAAATGATTTGTTTTATATAAGTTAGCATAAATATAATGACAAATCGTCAGCCAATACAAAATTCGTTTGTTGTAAGATGTATTCATATTATTACTTTTTTGTTAGGAGGTTTCATGCGTAAGTGGCAGTGTTTAGTGTGTGGGTTCATCTATGATGAAGCCAGAGGATTACCTGAAGAAGGCATTCCACCGGGCACCTCATGGGACGATATTCCAGATGACTGGGAATGTCCGGAATGTGGTGTGGGCAAAGAAGATTTTGAAATGTTGGAAATTTGATCAGCGACGCGTAAATCCAGTTTCTTTATTTTTAAGCGTTTTTCGATATAGCTTATTGTTTTCAATTCGTAATCTTAAAACGAACTAATCGTATTATTATCTGGCAACGCAACGTGCTGACAGAACTTTCCCTTACGCATTTTCGAAATATCCATAAATCAATACTCTACCCCAGTTCTGGTGTCAATTTACTGGTTGGAGAAAATGGCTCTGGAAAAACCAGTGTGTTGGAAGCAATTTATCTGCTGGCAATGGGGCGCTCTTTTCGTTCGCGTAATTTGAAGAATGTAATTCAAAACGAAGAACAATATTTTCAATTATTTGCCAGAATTATTCAGGGTATTCCTGTTGGATTACAATTTGGGAATACTAGTGGTTTACAGATTCGTCTTAATAATGCTCCATTAAAAAAGCTATCTGAATTAGCTACGCATCTTCCGCTTCAATTTATTCCGGCTAATTGTCACCAGTTTTTTGAACTGGGTCCGCGGTTTAGGCGAAAAGTTGTGGATTGGGGATTGTTTCACGTGGAACAAGAGTTTTTTTATCATTGGCAAGCATACAAAAAAATTCTCTCCCAACGTAATGCTGCATTGCGAAATGCAAAACCGAATAGTGAAGTAAAAGTTTGGGATGCATCGCTAAATGCGCATGGTTTGAAACTGGCAAGCTATCGGAGTGAATACCTGGACCAATTAGTGATTGGTTTTAAAGAATGGTTCATGTTGCTTTGCAATGATTATAAAACTTCAAAATTTGAATTACGATATTTATCAGGCTGGCCCAAAGGTGAAGATTTTGCTGATATTTTGAATAAAACAATTGATAGAGATCGTGCGCTTGGTTATACCCGATCAGGTCCACATGCAGCTGATTGGTCATTAAGAGTTGATGGACAAGATCCTGCAGAATTGTTTTCAAGAGGACAGCAGAAACTTTTTTTCCTTGCTATCAGCCTGGCACAAATAACTTTAATGCAACGGATAAATAAACAACAAAGCGTATTGTTGATTGATGATTTAAGCTCCGAACTTGATCGTGAACATCAGGTTTCTGTGTTGCAAGCAATCAAAAAACTGAAGGTGCAAACCTTTATCACGACGACAAATACAGAGTTATCAGCAAGGTTGGTAAAAGAAGAAAATGACATTATGTTCCACGTGGAACGTGGTGTGATTGAGCAAGTATAGTCAAGCTGTCAACCGGAGGCGATACATAGTAGAATGAACGATTAGGCTTCACCTTGCTGTAAATGGACTAATTTATGACCACTGAAAATAATAGTTACGATTCTTCCAATATTAAAGTACTGAAGGGGTTGGACGCTGTCAGAAAACGGCCGGGCATGTACATCGGCGACACGGACGACGGAACCGGTTTGCACCACATGGTTTTTGAGGTGCTGGATAACTCAATCGATGAATCTCTGGCTGGCCATTGCACGGAAATAAACGTTCGAATTCATCCGGATGATTCCGTTTCTGTTGAGGATAATGGTCGTGGTATTCCGGTCGATATGCATGAAGGTGAAGGAGTATCTGCAGCTGAAGTTATCATGACGGTTTTACATGCCGGTGGTAAATTTGATGATAATTCCTATAAAGTTTCAGGCGGATTGCACGGTGTTGGTATATCAGTAGTAAATGCGTTATCCAAAAAACTAACACTGGAAATCAAACGTAATGGTTTTTTGCACAAACAAAATTACACACATGGTGTGCCGGATGCACCATTAAAAGCATTTGAAGAAACGCAGGATACTGGTACCAAAATTCAATTCTGGCCAAGTGAAGAAACCTTTACCCACATCACATACGATTACAAAATATTGGCCAAGCGCATTCGTGAGCTAGCCTTCTTGAATTCTGGTGTCAGAATTGTCCTGACAGACGAAAGAGATGAGAAAACTGAAGTATTTCATTATGAGGGTGGGATAAAAGCGTTTGTTACCCATCTGAATAAAAATAAAACATTTGTTCACGAGCATGTCATTGGCATTTCCGGATTACGCGATGATGTCGTGGTCGAATTAGCAATGCAGTGGAATGACTCTTATCAGGAAAATATTTACTGTTTTACAAACAATATTCCCCAGCGTGACGGTGGTACACATTTAGCCGGATTTAGAGCGGCGTTAACCCGAAGCCTCAACCAATACATTGAAAGCGAAGGTCTGGCAAAAAAATCTAAAGTCGTTACCAGCGGCGATGATGCGCGTGAAGGACTCACAGCGGTACTGTCAGTAAAAGTGCCCGACCCGAAATTTTCATCTCAGACCAAAGATAAATTGGTGTCATCAGAAGTTCGCACCATTGTAGAATCTTTAGTTAATGAGCATTTCCAGGATTTTCTGATTGAAAACCCAAGTGAAGCCAAACTGATTGCCAACAAAATGATTGATGCAGCACGTGCACGTGATGCTGCCAGAAAAGCAAGAGAATTAACTCGCCGTAAGGGAGTTCTTGATATTGCAGGTTTACCAGGCAAGCTGGCGGATTGTCAGGAAAGAGATCCGGCCCAGTCAGAACTGTTCCTGGTGGAAGGGGACTCGGCCGGTGGCAGTGCCAAACAAGGCCGTGATAGAAGAACACAAGCAATTCTTCCGCTGAAAGGAAAAATCTTAAATGTTGAGCGCGCCCGTTTCGATAAGATGATCGGATCGGCCGAAGTGGGCACGTTGATTACTGCTTTAGGTTGCGGTATTGGTCGTGACGAATATGATCCGGAAAAACTCCGCTACCACCATATTATTATTATGACCGATGCGGACGTCGATGGCTCTCACATCCGAACGTTACTACTGACATTTTTCTACAGACAGATGCCGGAACTAATCGAACGAGGCCATGTTTACATCGCCCAGCCACCGTTATATAAAATCAAAAAAGGTAAACAGGAGCGTTACGTAAAAGATGACGCAGAAATGGAGCGTTACCTTACAGAAGTTGCTTTAACAAATGCCGTGCTCTATCCAACAACGGATGCAGCACCTATTGAAGGTAATGCTCTAGCGCAGCTGGTCAATGAATATCAAACCATCAGAGCCATTATTACCCGGCTGGCAAATCATTATTACCCTGCTTTCCTGGACGAATTGATTTATCAAACAGCAATACCTGATTTCAGCGAAACTGGCGCTATGAAAGAGTGGCTTAAAGCGATAGAACAACGCATGAATGACATCATGCCCACAGGAACATATTACGTTCTTGATCTACAAAAAAATGAAAATGAACCAATGCCTCATGTGAATATCAGTTTCACCCGACATGGGATTAGTAACGATTTTCATGTTCCGGGAGAGTTTTTTGCCAGTACCGAGTATCAGAAGATCATGTCTTTTTCTAACAAAATCAATGGCTTGTTTGGTGAAGGTGCGAAGATCGAACGTGGTGAAAGAAATGAAAATGTTCAGCATTTTTCACAGGCAGTTAAATGGTTGATGGCTGAAGCCCGACGTGGTCAGCATGTACAACGTTATAAAGGCTTGGGTGAAATGAACCCTGAACAATTGTGGGAAACGACAATGGATAAATCCAAGCGTCGGTTGTTACAGGTCAGGATCTCAGATGCGATAACAGCAGATGAAACCTTCAATACTCTAATGGGTGACAATGTTGAACCTCGTAGAGAGTTTATTGAAACGCATGCTTTACAGGCATCTAATCTAGATATTTAAACCATTCGGGAATTGTTCCCCAACCCAACGGTCGGTTATGAAGGCCATTCAGTGATGCTGGATGGCCTTTTTTCATGTATTCAGGAGCAAATAATGACGACGAGTGACGTACGCTACAATCAAGGGCAGATAATTTTGCATTGGTTAATCGCGGCGATGATTTTCTTTATGATCGGCTTAGGTCTATGGATGGTTGGTCTGCCAAAAGAGTCAGAATTAGCGCCGGGCCAGGAAAGCGTGCGAGCATTTTGGTTTTTATTGCATAAATCAATGGGTATCACCGTCGCAGCCTTCATTTTGTTACGTGTAGTCTGGCGGTTAACACATAAGACTCCCCCACTGCCGACCAGTATTGCAAACTGGCAACAGAAGCTCTCCAGCGGAATACATTATTTACTTTATGGAGTAATGGTGGCGATGCCGATAACCGGTTATCTACAATCCATGTACAGTAAATATGACACCAAACTATGGGGAATGAAATTACCGCGCCTTGCTGAAGCAAATGCTTCTGCAAGAGAAACCTTTACCGATATTCATCAGGTGTTAGCGTATATTTTTATTACACTGTTGGTTATACATATCGGGGCAACCATAAAACATCGATTAAATGGCACAGAAGTGACCCGTAGGATGTCATTGTGGAAATAACGATGTAGTTGCAATGAAATTAAAAAAGGCCCTTAAAAGGGCCTTTTTTGTATGAATGAAAATGATTATTAATGTAGCTTAATTTTTGGATGTACGCTTCGACGAAAAAGATGAGATAGCGATAACATCAACACTCGAAACGGTCCAAATAAGGCAACTTGGTGCATCTTATACAGTGAAAGGTACATCAGTCGGGCCATTAAACCTTCTACTTTCATACTACCTTTACTTAAATTTCCCATCAGGTTGCCAACTGTACCGTAGCGACCTAAAGAAACCAAAGAGCCATAATCATGGTAATGATATTCAGGAAGCTCCTTGTCCTTCATTCGATTAACGATTGATTTATAAACCAGAGACGCCATTTGATGGGCTGCCTGGGCGCGTGGCGGTACATTCTGATCCTGACCAATCCATTTACATGCACAGCAGTCACCAATGGCATAAATATCATCATCAAAGGTGGTTTGCAGGGTCTGTTTTACCACCAATTGATTCATCCAGTTGGTTTCCAGACCATCAATATCTTTCAAAAACTCAGGAGCCTTAATGCCGGCTGCCCAGACTTTGATTGCTGCAGGAATATTACGACCACTTTGAGTTTTGATCTCTGTCTCGGTAACTTCAATAACACGCTCACCAGCAAGAATTTCTACGCCGAGTTCATTTAACTCCTCCTGAGCAGCAGCTGAAATATTTTCAGGTAACCCAGGCAAAATACGATCAGCAGCTTCAATTAAAGTAAGTTTTACATCCTGTGGTTTAACTTCATCAAGACCATAAGCATTTAACAGATGTGATACTTCGTAAAGTTGTGCGCACAATTCGACACCTGTAGCACCAGCGCCGACAATGGCAATATTTAACTGACCCTCATCGAGAGGACGTCCTTGGGTATGCGCACGCAGATAAGATTCCAATAACTGATTCTGGAAATATTCGGCTTGTTTAGTGGTATCCAGGAACAGACAATGATCGCTTACACCCTTGATACCAAAGTCATGACTGACACTGCCAACAGAAATAATGAGATAGTCATAATCAAAACTACGACGGGGAATGATTTCCACACCGTCTTCATTGAAGGTTGGCGCAACCGTTATCTGTTTATTTTGGCGATCCAGACCTTCCATTCGGCCAAGACGAAAACGAAACCCACTGCACATGGCTTGGCTCAAGTATTCAATTTCATCTTCATGAGAATCGAGGGTTCCAGCTGCAACTTCATGTAAAAGTGGTTTCCAGATATGCGTATGAGTACTGCTAACCAGAGTAACTTCCGCTTTCTTTTTCTTACCAAGTTTTTTTCCGAGTTTGGTAACCAGTTCCAGGCCACCTGCTCCACCACCAACAACAACTATTTTTGGCACTGCTTCTGACATAGATATGCGACTCCCATCAATCCGTTGCAAATTATGTGGTTAATTTTAACTTATATATAATCGATCGACCTATCTAATTTTTACTAGTAGGTCAGACTCTGGCAAAATTCACAGCTTAATATCAATTGAGATAACAGCATGCAATCAAGGCCGGAAAAGCCAAAATTGGCCTGGGCAATCACGGGTTCAGGACATTATCTGGATGAATGTTTGGAAATTATCCGTGAATTACCGGATGTAGACCTGTTTTACAGTCGTGCTGGAGAAGAAGTTATCCGTATGTATGGTCACGATCCCAAAACCTTGAACAACGAAGGTCATATTTATCGTGATAGAGCCGCAAGCTCACCTCCGGTCGGATTATTCTATCGGGGGGATTATCATACTCTGGTGGTAGCACCAGCCACCTCAAACACCGTGGCGAAAATGGTTATGGGCTTGTCTGACACACTGGTTACCAACGTGTATGCTCAGGCAGGCAAGTGCCGTGTTCCGAGTATTGTGCTTGCCTGTGATGCCATATCCGAAGTCGATACACCTGCCCCTGACCGTATGGTGAGATTATGGCCAAGAGCCATTGATCTGGCGCATACAGAAACTCTGCGTAGTTTTGAAGCAACCACCGTCGTGGAATCAGCTGAGGCTTTATACGAAACTTTGAAAAAGCGTCTGGAACACGTTAACGCCGATCATGGCTGAGACCATTCTCTTTCTCACCGGAAAACTTGCTCAACCCAGTGTTGAAAAGGTTTTGCTGGAAATGGCGCCATTGCCATTCGAGTATAGAGTGCATCAATTGGGACTATCAGTTGCCGCATTAATGACCGATAAGATGATCGCCCGGCGGCTCAAGCCGGATGATTATGCGGACTGTAAACAGATCATTGTTCCCGGTCGCTGCCGTGGAGATTTGGCTGAATTGAGTAAAACGCTGGGGATTGAGGTAGTGCGGGGGCCGGATGAAATTAAAGATTTACCGATATTCTTTGGTAAGGAGCGGAAAATCCCTGATTTAAGTCGTTATGATGTCAATATCTTCGCCGAGATTGTTGATGCGCCCCAAAGGGATATTGCAGGTATTTTGGAGCGGGCAAATTATTACCGTGATTCAGGGGCCAACGTCATTGATATTGGTTGTCTTCCGGAAGAAAAATTTCCGCTGATGGAAGAAGCTATCGCAGCCCTACATGAAAATGGTTTTAAAGTTAGTGTGGACTCACTTTCAATAGATGACTTAAGGCGTGCTAGCAATGCGGGTGCAGATTACCTGCTGAGCCTGACAGAAAAAACCATCGACCTTGCGAAAGAAACCGATGCCATCCCGATACTGGTTCCAGCGCAGCCGGGTTCACTGGCTTCGCTCGAACGGGCTATGGAGGCAATGGACAAGCTGGGAAAACCCTGGATAGCCGATCCTATTCTGGATCCAATCCATTTTGGCCTTACAGAGTCGATAGTTCGTTATCACACCTTACGTCAAAAATACCCAGAAGCACCCATGATGATGGGAATAGGTAATCTGACCGAGTTAACGGATGCTGATACCAGCGGAATTAATGCACTGCTGTTTGGCATTATTTCTGAGTTAAACATTACCAATGTGCTGGCGACGGAAGTCAGTCCTCATGCAAGGCGGGCCATCAAAGAAGCTGATGTGGCACGACGCATGATGTTTGCTGCTCGCGATGACAATAGCTTGCCACGTGATTTCACTGCAGATTTATTGGTTAGCCATGAACGCAGACCTTTTACCGATACTGAACAGGAAATTATTCAATTATCTGAGAATATAAAAGATCCAAACTATCGAATAAAAATTGCCCCTAAAGGGATATTTGTTTTTAATCGGGATGGTTTATTGCAGGATACCGATCCGTTTGCTTTTTACCCTCAGCTGCAAGTGAAAGATGATCCGGGCCATGCCTTCTACCTGGGGGTGGAATTAGCACGTGCCGAGATCGCCTGGCAATTAGGGAAACGTTATACTCAGGATGAAGATCTGCAATGGGGTTGTGCTGTTGAAACCGAACAGGAAGATCTGACCCGGCAGAAGGCTGAAGGCACTACTATGCAAAAAGATCAGCAACGGACCTGTGGCACGGCCGATATTAAAAAAACCAAAAAACAGGAGCGCGCCTGTGGCACTGCTGACAAGCCGGATACATGAAGTTATCGTCACCACGATATCAGAAAATGGAAAGGTGCATTCTGCACCAATGGGTATAAGCGAAGTAAATGGTCATTTTCATATAAAGCCTTTCAAACCATCCAGTACTTACGATAACCTGCTTCGGCATGGTCAGTGTTCAATAAATTTTGTCGATGATGTACGGATTTTTGCTGGTGCGTTAACCGGGCATCGTGATTGGCCCACCTCCCCCTGTCAGCAGATTGAAGGTGAATATATTGCAGATGCGCTATCACATATTGAGTTGGAAATTGTTCGTCTGGAAGATGATGATCCACGTGCCTGTTTTTACGGCGCTGTAATTTGCGATGTAAACCATAAGCCCTTCAGAGGTTTTAATCGTGCCCAGAATGCAGTGATTGAGGCTGCCATTCTGGTGAGTCGGCTGGGTATGTTGCCAGAGCATAAAGTTCGCGACGAAATTGCCTACCTGACTATCGCTATTGAGAAAACGGCCGGTGAACGTGAGCTCCAGGCCTGGGGCTGGTTAATGGAAAAAGTTGAACAATCCGGAATAAAGCTAAATGATAACTAAGTGGTTAGCCAGCGTAGAATCGCTTGAGGAGGCAAAATCTCTAGTGGAGCAGTTGCCACATATCCTTGATATGAAAAACCCGTCAAAAGGTGCTCTGGGAGCTTTAAACCATCATACTGTCACTGAGATCGTTAATTGGATCAACAAAGGTTGTCTTTGCAGTGCAACGGTGGGTGATTTACCCATGCAAGCTGAGGTAACTTCAGCAGCCATTCGCAACATGGCTGAAACAGGTGTGGATTATGTCAAAATCGGGCTATTTGATGAACCAGGTCTTATCCAATGCATTCAACAACTTGAGCCTACTATCAAAAGTCTTAGCACACCGGTGATTGCCGTTATCTTTGCTGATCAGTTACCACAGCAGAAGTTAATTCCATTACTGGCAAAATCTGGATTCGCTGGCGTGATGCTGGATACTGCCCGCAAAGATGGTCAGGGATTGTTGAATCATTTATCGGTAGAAGTTCTGCAACAGTTTGTTGTGGAGGCAAAATCCGCTGGAATGTTGTGCGGTTTGGCCGGCGCACTGAGGATTGAAGATATTGAAACACTCAGTCCATTGCAGCCGGATTACCTTGGGTTTCGCAGTGCGTTATGTCAGCAGCATCATCGCACTAATCGTCTGGATCCGGAGTTGGCCAAACAAATTCAAAATAAATTGAACGCGGCTTTACCTGAAGTTTTGGCCTGTTAGACGCAGACGCAAAAAAACCGGATAGAGAAAGTTACCTCCCCTACCCGGTTTATATCTTTTTCAAGCAGCCAGTTTTACTCTTAGTGATTTTGCTGCTGAAACCATGGCTTTTAATGCAGGCTCCACTTCTTCCCAGCGACGGGTTTTTAAACCGCAGTCAGGATTCACCCATAACAGCGTTTTATCAATTCGCTGTGCGGCCAGTTTGAGCAATTCCACCATCTCCTGCTCTGATGGAATATTCGGACTATGAATATCATAGACACCCGGACCTATCGCATTGGGATAGTCAAACTCCTGAAAAACATCCAGTAATTCCATTTGCGAACGTGAGGTTTCAATGGTGATGACATCGGCGTCCATGGCGGCAATAGCTTCGATAATATCGTTGAATTCGGAATAACACATATGGGTATGGATCTGTGTCTCATCTGACACGCCATTTGCGGTGATTCGGAAGCATTCCACAGCCCACTCCAGATATGTCTGCCACTGAGATTGACGAAGTGGCAAACCTTCCCGCAAGGCGGCTTCATCAATCTGAATGATGTTGACCCCGGCACTTTCCAGATCGATTACTTCATCACGAATCGCCAGTGAAATCTGTTTACAGGTTTCGCTACGTGGCTGGTCATCTCTGACAAAAGACCAGTTAAGAATGGTGACTGGCCCGGTCAACATCCCTTTTACTGGTTTGTCTGTTAAAGATTGGGCATATTTAATCCATTCAACGGTCATCGGATCAGGACGCGATACATCACCATAGATGATCGGTGGTTTCACACAACGGGAACCATAGGACTGAACCCAGCCATAGTCGGTGAATGCAAAACCCTGTAGTTGTTGACCGAAATACTCGACCATATCATTGCGTTCAGCTTCACCATGTACCAGTACATCAAGGCCCAACTCGAGTTGTTTATCGATGGCATAGCGAATTTCCGCCTGCATTTGCTGGCGATATTCAGCATCAGCCAGTTGACCCAGGCGATACTGTTTACGTGTCTGGCGAATAACATTGGTCTGTGGAAAAGAGCCAATGGTAGTCGTTGGGAATGCCGGCAACTGTAGCGCTTGCTGTTGAAGGGCTGCTCGTTGTGAATAAGTACTCTGCCGCTGGCCTGATGCGGAATGAGTTGCTTCACAGCGCTGTTTAACGGCCGGGTTATGAACGCGAGTGGACTGCTGGCGACGTTGAATGGATTGTTTGTTTTCTGCTAGCTGTGCGGCAACACCTTCACGCCCCAGATTGAGCGCCTGAGCTAATATCGATAACTCTTCCAGCTTTTGTACCGCAAAGGCCAGCCAGTCAAGTGTTTCTTCAGCAAGATTATGCTCAGAGTTTAAATCAATAGGCACATGCAGCAACGAACAGCTTGGTGCCAGCCATAAGCGTTCAGCAAGTCGCGTATGAATCGGCTCCAGCAGCTCAAGCGCCCTATTCAGATCGGTTTTCCAGATATTACGGCCATTAATAATGCCCACTGATAAAACTTTGTGTGAAGGCAGCCAGTCCACCACTCTGACAAGTTCATCTGCAGCACTGATCGCATCAATATGCAGTCCTGCTGTGGGTAATTCACAAGCTAGCTGCAGATTTTGCTGAAGTTGGCCGAAATAGGTCGTCAGCAACAATTTGACACGACATTTCGCTAAACTGAAGTAGGCTTTCTGCAAAGCCTGTTGCCATTCCGTTGACAGCTCAGTGACCAGAACAGGTTCATCGATTTGTACCCACTCGACACCGTTATCTGCCAATTGATCGAGAATTTCTGCATAAACCGGTAATAATTTATCCAGCAAAGCGAGTTTGTCAGTTTCGTCCTTGGTTTTCCCCAGCCAGAGATAGCTTACCGGACCAACCAGAACGGGTTTTATCTTAAAACCTGCAGCTTTTGCTTCTTTGATTTGCGCCAGCAATCGTTCCGGACATGCCTTAAAGGCAGTTTCCGCGTTAAATTCCGGCACCAGATAATGGTAATTGGTATCAAACCATTTTGTCATTTCTGCAGCGGCGACCTGGTGATTGCAACAGGATGAACCTGCTTGTCCACGCGATGCCTGAAAATACTGTGTCATGGCATCAGCATTTTTATCAACCCGTGATGGCAGGTTATCCAGCAGCTCACTGGTGTCCAGAACGTGATCATAAAAGGAAAAGTCTCCAACAGGCACCAGGTCCAGATCAGCTTGCAATGTCCAATGACGTAAACGTAATGTTTTACCAGTTTGTTCTAAATCCTCAACAGACGTTTCACCACGCCAGAAGCGCTCCAGAGCAAATTTTAATTCTCGTTGGCCGCCTATACGGGGAAAGCCAAGATTATGTGTGGTGACCATTCGATATCCTCTCAGTCGGTTTCAAAAAGCTTCATTGTAATCAGTCTTATTGATGAGCAATAATGATGATTATTTACTTATTCATGAGAGATGTTCATATATGATTGAGCGCACGCATTTAAGAATTATTCGAGCCTTGGCAGAAAATGGCAGTTTAACGGCAGCAGCCAATGCCTTATTTCTCACACAATCCGCCTTATCGCATCAGATCCGTTATCTGGAGCAAAAGTTGGAAATAAGCTTATGGCAGCGGGATGGTCGTAAGTTAAGACTGACACAGGCAGGTGAACTGATGTTGCAAGTTGCTCAGCAGGTTTTACCGGTTTTGGAGCAAACTGAGCAGACCTTACAGGCCTATTCGGAGGGACGCGCAGGTATTTTGCGTCTGGGAGTTGAGTGCCACCCCTGTTATGAATGGCTGAAAAAAATTCTGGCAGACTATCTACGCGAAATGCCGCAAATGGATGTGGATATTGTGCATCAATTTCAGTTTTCAGGCATGGAAGGGTTATTGAATCATCATATTGATTTGCTGGTGACACCGGATGCCGTAAAACAGGTCGGCGTAATTTATCAGCCGATGTTTGATTATGAGTTGGTTTTGCTGGTGGCTGAAAGTCATCCATTAAGTAAGCAGAAATTTATTCAGGCAGAAGCACTGCACAAGGAATTATTGCTGACGTTTCCCGTCGCCCATGAACGACTTGATGTATTTACCCAGTTTTTGATGCCCGCAGGTATTAACCCTCGAACCAAAGCCATGCAATCAATGGATATTATGGTGCAGATGGTGGCGTTACAAAGAGCGGTGACAGTGTTGCCTAACTGGCTGGCCAATGAGTTTTGTCAAACGCTTCCGGTTAAAGCGATACGGCTTGGAAGAGGCGGTTTGGCGAAAACGCTTTATGCTGCCATAAGAGAGTTAGACCAGGACGTCAGCTACCTGCAAAAATTTATTTCCCTTGGCGTGCAATCCAGCAATGCTGTGACCGATTAAGTTTGTTCGTCAAGCACTCGATAAAGGATTTCACGGATAGACTCAGGTTCAAAAGGTTTATCCAGAATAGCCGATACACCCGCCTGCTCAACCTGCCCCAATCGGGTCTGGTTCTGTTCGCTGGTCACAACCAAAATGGGTACAAAAGTATTGCCCATCTCGCTGCGGATATGTTCAACCAGCGCCTGACCATCCATTTTCGGCATATTCAGATCGGTCACCACCAAATCAAAACTCTGTTGTTTGAGCATTTCAATCGCTTCAATGCCATTTCCAGCCTGATAAATCTGGTTTATGCCCATGTTCTGAAACACACGAAACAGGTGGTTGCGAGATACCAGACTGTCATCGACCAGTAAAACTTCCAGCTGTTCTACTTCGTAATTCTGTAATTCAATTTCAGTTGGATCAATATGCTGCAGGGTGGTACGGATGGCACGCTGCAGATTAGCGTGATCAAAGGGTTTGGGCAGAATGGCCACGACACCGGATTGGCGAAGAGGCTCAAGTGCTTCAATATTTGATTCGCTGGAGATCAGCATAAAATGGGTGTTTTCCAGAGTATCCAGTCGACGAATTGATGAGAGTAGTTCAGTCGCGGTCATGTCAGGCAAATACATGGCGCTGATCACCAGATCCGGGGGATACTTTTGCATAGCCACGATAGCCTGCGCGCCATCGTGAACACCATCAATTTTATTCACTCCCGCCTGGCGTAATTCACGCATGATGATTTTCAGCTGAACGGAAGATGGCTCAACCAGTAATATCGAGAGTTCTGATTCATTAAGTGAGTACATGCTGGTTCCGTTTTAGCGAATAACGAGACTGGTTTCCACTTGTTCGCGAGTCTCTTCATCCATAAGTTTTTCGATAATTGTTAACGCAAAAGCCATTGCCGTTCCCGGTCCGCGGGAGGTAATGATTTTATTATCACAGACGACAGCATCATTACTGAATTGAATTTCTGGCCATTCGCTGGGCTTCAGTGCACCTGGATAACAGCTGACGCTCACCCCCTCTAGCAGGCCAACATGTGCCAGAACCATGGGTGCTGCACATATTGCTCCAAGCCATTTATCAGCCTGGTTAAACCGTTTGAGCAACGCATGAATCCGTTGATCGGCATTCAGATTGTTGGTGCCGGGTTGTCCGCCCGGCAGAACCATCATGTCGAATTCATCATCAATCACTGCATCCAGTGTGGCATCCGCCACCAAGCGGACACCACGGCTGGCAGTAATGTTTAGATCCTCCGTCAAACTGGCAGTAACAACATCTATCTCAGCCCGTCTGAGAACATCTATCAGCGTGACCGCCTCAATTTCCTCAAAGCCCTCAGCGAGTGGGATTAATACCGTTGCCATGAAAATAGCGTTTAACGTTTGCTCATAATGTTCATGCCTTTCAGCAGGTTCAATGCCTGAGAAAGCGGGTAATCACGCAGTGCTAAAGGCTGTTTTTCCTCTTCTTCATCGAGACCCGCTTCCGCGTCGGCCGGAGTTTCGTCTGATTCTTCCAGTAAACCATTTTCCAGATGACGACTGAGATCAACTTCTCGCAGCGGCTGGAAGCCATTATCTTCAGCTGCACTGATTTGTAAGGCATCAATCACGATATCAGGGTGTATACCATCTGCCTGAATAGAGCGTCCAGAAGGGGTGTAATACCGCGCGGTTGTCATCTTGACCGCGGTATCATTGGTTAAAGGCATAACCGTTTGTACTGACCCTTTACCAAAGGTTTTAGTACCCAGTATCACGGCCCGTTGATGGTCCTGCAAAGCCCCGGCAACAATTTCAGAAGCAGAAGCTGAGCCACCATTTACCAGCACAATAATAGGCGCGCCATTCAGCATATCACCAGGTTTGGCGTGGAATTTTTGATCGGCATCCTCAATACGTCCTTCAGTGTAGACAATCATGCCTTTGTTGAGGAAAGCATCAGAAACTTCAACCGCTGCATCTAAAACGCCGCCTGGATTATTGCGTAAATCAAGCACCAGACCTTTTAATTTGCCACCATTATCAGTCTTGAGTTGATTTACGGCGTCACGAAGATTCTCACCGGTTGGTGATTGGAAAGTAGTGATTCGTACATAACCATAACCTGGCTCCAGAACTTCGGTGCGTACACTTTTCACTTTGATAATGGCGCGAGTCAGTTCCAGTTTCAGCGGTTTATCAGCGCCTTCACGAATAATCGTCAGAACAATTTTGCTGCCCGGTTCACCACGCATGATGTCTACGGCTTCAGTCAGCGTCAGACCTTTAACAGGGGTGTCATCGAGACGGATAATCAGGTCACCGGCTTTTACACCTGCTTCAGCAGCGGGTGTTTCGTCAATTGGTGCAACCACTTTGACGAAGCCATCTTCCATTGATACTTCTATACCCAAGCCACCAAACTCTCCAGATGTGCCTTCACGGAGATCCTTGAATTCGCTGAGATCAAGGTAGGATGAATGGGGATCCAGTCCAGAAAGCATGCCGCGAATGGCGTTTTCCAGCAGAGCTTTGTCTTCCACCGGCTCTACATAACTGCTTTTGATGCGGCCGAAAATTTCAGAGAAAGCTCTTAGATCGTCTATTGGCAAGTCAGGCTTTGCGACAGTGTCTTTCTCGGCTGATACCATTTGACCAAAAATCAATGTGATGCCGATAATGACACCCGCTGTTACCAGCGCAAAATCACGTTTCAAAAAGCGCATATGAACTTTATTCCTTATTTCAAATTAACCTTGCTTGCGCAGCCATTGCATAGGATTGGTCGGACTGCCTTTATGACGTACTTCAAAATATAATCCAGCGGTTTGTCTGACACCCTGATCACCACTTTGAGCGATAACCTCACCAGCACTCACGGTATCCCCCGTGCTTTTCAGCAGACTGTCATTATTGCCATACAGCGTCATGAACTGTTCGCCATGATCAATGATGATTAACAAGCCAAAGCCTTTCATCCAATCGGCAAAAACCACCCTGCCCTCTGCGCTGGCTTTAACAGACGTGCCTTTTTCAGAGGCTATCAGTATGCCCTTCCAGCTGAGTTTATCAAGATTACGCTGGCTACCATAGCTTGCCAGTATTTTTCCAGACAACGGCCATTGTAACTTCCCACTCAGACTCGAAAATCGTTCACTTGGTTTCACCGTTTTTGATGGCGGAGGTCTTTTTGCTGCTTTTTTGGCGAGTGAGTCTAATAATGACTGCAGGTTTTTCTCTTCTTCTTTTAATGCAGCCAGTTGTGCATCCTGCCCTGAGATTTTTTTATTCAGCGCGGCAAGTGTTCTCTCACGTTCAACCGTTTGCTGTTTAAAAGCTTCTTGCTGCGAGAGCTGTTGTTGTTCCAGTTCATCCAGATTTCTTTTAACAGCATAAACAGCTTTTTCCTGCTCCGTTAAGTTTTGCAAAGTCGTGTGCAAGGTTTCGAGCTGCTGCTGGCGGGCCGAGTGAAAATAACGGTAATACGTGTTGCTTCGACTGACACGCTCAGGAGACTGTTCAGACAATAATATTTTTAGATAACTGGGTTGAGCATTCATAAATGCAGAGCGAATTTGTTGATTTAATGCCTCCAGTTGCTTTGCCTGCTGCTTTTGCGTCAGTCCCAACTGCTGTTGAAGATTAAGTAATTCATCATCTTTAACCGCAATAGATTGTTTAATCTGATTTAACTCGCGACTTATTTCGGAAACCTTGAGACTCTGCTGTTTTAATTGCTGTTGTAATTCCGCTTTGGTTTTCTTGTTAAGGTTAATCGTTTTATCAAGCTCAGATATTTCACTCCGTACCGCTTCGAGCTTTTTTGCTGACGAAGGTTCAGCAGCAAGATTTAATGGCACAAAAAGCCAGAAAAACAAGATTAAACCACGAATCATCATCTGCACGTTCAGGTGAGTTTCACCAGAAGGTGATTATTCATTTCCGCTGGAATCGGGAGATCAAGCAGGCTCAGCATGGTCGGTGCGATATCAGATAAACCACCCTGTTCGGCACAGACTGCCGAACGTCCCGCATAGATTAACGGCACGAGGTTGCTGGTGTGGGCTGTATGCGCCTGGCCTTTCTCATTGTCCACCATCTTTTCAGCATTGCCATGATCTGCTGTTACCAGCATTTCGCCACCGCTTTCTTTTAATGCGGACCAGATTTTACCGAGACAGTTATCCAGTGTTTCAATGGCTTTAACTGTCGCATCAAAATTACCGGTATGGCCTACCATATCTGCATTGGCGAAGTTACAGATGATGACATCATATTGATTGCTGTGAATGGCTTTAACCAGTTTTTCGGCCACTTCCGGAGCATTCATCTCCGGTTGTAAATCGTAGGTTTCGACTTTTGGCGAGGGCACCAGAATCCGATCTTCGCCTTCGTAAGGAACATCGCTTCCGCCATTAAAAAAGAACGTCACATGCGCATATTTTTCGGTTTCAGCAATACGCAACTGGCGCAAACCAACAGCAGAAATACATTCGCCCAGCAGGTTTTTGAGCTTTTCAGCCGGAAAAGCCACCGGTAAATCAAAATCCTTCTTATATTCAGTCAGCGTGACAAATTTTGACAGTTTTGGTGCAGCCAATATGGGAAATCCAGTAAATTCAGTATCAATGAAACACTGGGTTAATTCACGAGCGCGATCAGCACGGAAATTCATGAATACGATACTGTCACCATCCTCAATCGGCACGGCATCACCAATTCTGGTGGCTTTAACAAACTCGTCCGTTTCTTCTCGGGCATAGGCGTCCTGAAGAGCTTCAAGTGCATTATCTGCCTGATAAACGGCTTTACCATTAGCAATCAGTTCATAAGCCTGTTGAACTCTATCCCAGCGCTGGTCACGATCCATCGCATAAAAGCGCCCGATAATACTGGCGAAACGGCCCTTACCGGTTTCGTTAAAACAGGCTTGCATGTCCGCAATGAACTTTTGAGCAGATTTGGGTGACGTATCGCGACCATCCAGAAAAGCGTGCAAATAAATTTTAGTCGCCCCGCGGTCTGCAGCAAGTTTTACCATGGCCTGAATATGACTGTCATGACTGTGCACGCCGCCATCGGAGAGCAAGCCCAGAATGTGCAGGGCTTTATCATTTTTCACCACGTCATCCACCGCATCAGTCAGTGTTTGATTGGTAAAAAAAGATCCGTTTCGAATGGCGACACTAATCCGGGTGAATTCCTGATAAACCACCCGGCCAGCACCAATGTTGAGATGACCAACTTCAGAATTTCCCATCTGATCGCCCGGCAAGCCAACACCAGCGCCGGAGGCGTTAATCAATGTATGTGCGTAATCATTCCAGAGGTGATCCCAAACGGGGGTATTGGCAGCCAAAATGGCATTATGCTGGACCTCTTCACTATAACCCCAACCATCCATAATGATTAGCGCAAGTGGGCGGTGCATGTGGCTCATGAAACTATCCTTTAATCACGGGTTACGACGACCTGGGGTTGTGAAAAACAGTGAACACTGCAAATCAACAACAATGCTGTGTATTATATGGGCTTTTGTAATCAATTACAGTTGCAATCTCGTTGACTAACATCATTTCACAATCCGGAAACCCGCAAATGCATGCCATTAATGACGATATTGAACGCGCTGCATTTGCGCTGAAAGCAATGTCGAATCCATTGCGTTTGAAAATTCTTTGTACGTTGGGCGATCAGGAATTATCAGTACAGGATATTGTTGATCAGGTTGGCACAACACAAAGCAATGTGTCGCAGCATCTTGCTAAACTCAAAGATAAAAACATTCTGGCGGCAAGACGAGATGCAAACCGTATATTTTACCGGGTCAACGATGAGCGCCTGTTACGGCTAATCAGCATGATGTGCGAATTGTTTTGCGTAAAATAGAAATCATTATTTATTCATAAATTTAGGGCTGTTTAATGGAAAATCTGGGCGAATTTATTGTTAATCATTGGATACTGTCCAGTTTGTTTGTGGTGTTGTTGTTTTTGGTTTTTTCTGACTCACTCACTCGCAAACTGGGTGGGTTTAATGCCGTTGATGTGCCAACAGCTGTTAATCTGGTGAATCAGCAAAAAGGCTGTTTTGTTGATATTCGCGATAAAGCTGCATTTGAAACTTCACATATAGTCGATTCCGTTAATGTACCGGTGGCTGATATCGAGGCGAATCTCAAGTCGCTAAAAAATAAGGATCAGCCTCTGGTTCTGGTGTGTGACAGTGGTCAGCGTTCAAAAGCTGCTGCCAAACAGTTCAAAAAACATGGCTATACCAATATTTATGTAATGTCAGGTGGTCTGCACGCATGGCGAGATGCCAAACTGCCATTATTCACTTAAGACTTGGAGCGTTGTTATGAGCAAAGTCATCATTTATTCATCTGCGCATTGCCCGTATTGCACCATGGCAAAGCAGTTACTGGATCGAAAAGGTGTCAGTTATGACGAAATCCGTGTGGATCAGCATCCTGAAAAACGCCAGGAAATGATGCAAAAAAGTCAGCAACGTACCGTGCCGCAAATATTCATTAATGGTAAATCAATGGGTGGATATACCGATTTGGTTGATATCGATCGTTCGGGTCAGCTCGATGTTTTACTGACAAATAATTAAATTCTATTAGAGAGGGAAAATCATGGCTGAAGAAAACACAGCAGCAACAGAAGAACAACAACCAAAGTTCATCATTCAGAAGATCTACACCAAAGATATTTCATTTGAAACACCTAATTCTCCAGCCATTTTCCGTGAAGAATGGAAGCCCAAACTGGATCTGCAATTGGGTAATGAATATAACCGTATTGATGAAGATACCCATGAAATTGTTCTGGTCGTCACAGTCACCGCGAAAGTTAATGATCAAGTCGCATTTCTGGCGGAAGTCAAACAGGCTGGAATTTTCACTTTGACCGGGTATAGCAAGGAAGAAATGGGTCCCCTGATTGGCAGTTACTGCCCGAATACTGTTTTCCCATTTGCACGTGAAGTGATTTCTGATGTGGTTATTAAAGGTGGTTTCCCACAACTCGTGCTGGCACCCGTGAACTTTGATGCAGTATACAAACATCAGATTGATCAGGCGCGTCAGCAGATGGAAGCAGCACAAGCTACTCACTAGTTTGTCTAGATGGCCATGACCGCTTCTTCTTTAATGCCAACAGTTGTCATTGGTGCCGGAGCCTGGGGTACGGCGCTGGCGATTGCCATGGCTCGCAATGGGCATGAAGTCTGGCTGTGGGGTCGTGACAAAGAACAGCTTTCCCGGATAGCGGCTGAACGGATGAACAGCCGCTATTTACCGGAAATTATTTTTCCGGATACATTGAAAATTGAAATGGATTTGGAAAAATCTCTGAAAAATTGCAGACATGTAATGATTTCAGTGCCAAGTGTGGCGTTTAGCGAAATATTGCATTGCATTAAACCTTTTCTGTCTGAAGATATCCCGATCAGTTGGGCGACCAAAGGTTTAACGCCCCACAATGGTCAATTTCTGCACGATACGGCTATTGAAATTCTGGGGCCTAAACATGCTTTAGCTGTCGTTTCTGGTCCATCGTTCGCCGCGGAGGTTGCGGCCGGGTTACCTACCGCTTTAACAGTTGCTTCCCGCGATACAGAGTTTGCCAAAGCCTTGGCAAATGCGCTTCATGGACCAGCTTTGCGGGCTTACACCACGGAGGACGTTTTAGGGGTGCAAGTTGGTGGCACGGTGAAAAACGTGTTGGCAATTGCCGCAGGTATCTGTGACGGATTAGGATATGGTGCCAACGCCCGTGCCGCTCTGCTGACCCGCGGTATGGCAGAAATTATGCGTTTAGCCAGTATATTGGGGGCTGAACCGGAAACCATGTTTGGTCTGTCTGGTATGGGGGATTTGATTCTCACCTGTACCGACAATCAGAGCCGCAATCGCCAGCTGGGCTTAGCGATTGGTTCAGGTCTTAAAGTTGATGAAGCGGTTTCAAAAGTCGGTAAGACGGTAGAAGGTATGCACGCTGCAAGAGAAGTTTTATTACGCGCTCAACAGGCGGGTGTTGAGATGCCAATTGTTGAGCAGGTATGCAAAATCCTGTTTGAAGGGTACGATCCGCGCAAATCGGTTCAGGCATTATTATGTCGTGAACAAAAAGCAGAATCTCCGGTAATCGGAAAATCGTGATACGAATTAATTGAGGAAAATTATATGCAAGGCATTGTGAAATACAGCAGCATCATTGCACTCAGTGTGGCAATGACTGTCGGCTTGTCTGCCTGTGGCAACCCATTCAGTAAAAAATCATCAGATGATGATGAAGTCGTTATGTCACAAAGTGGTCCGATACTGTGGGAGTCAAATCTGCAATACGTTCGTATGGTAGAGCGCGATCTGCCTGGAACCAATCAGCACCCTTTACCAATCAATCAGGATGAAATGCGTGAAGTGCTTTCATCACTTTACGTCAATCAGCGCGTCTTACTGAGAACTCAGCAAGTCCCGTTGTTTTCACCGGGTGAACTGCAAATTTTAAGTTCAACGTTGGCACAGGGTTTAAACCGTGCTCAACCCGATGAAGATATTACCTTTGTCACGCTAGGGGTTCATGCCGGAGCGATTGCAGCGGAACGCAAAACCAACAGTGGTCGCGTGTTTGTTGATAACAATGGGCGCTTGAACATTATCTTCGGTCTTGTTCATCAGGAATACCGTGATAAAGACCAATATACCGGTCAAGAGATTGATCGTCGGGTAAATCCATTATTACCGGGTACCCGTAAATCCGATTCTGAACCAGCAACCAAAATTGCTTTAGATAATGGCATTTCATATCACCAAGAGGATGGCTCTGAACGGTCTGACTGGGTAGTGATTGATATCCCAACCGTATTAGCTTCTGCAGCTGAGCGTAAAGGACAGGATACCGGCGCATTAACGCCTGAAATGCGTGAAGAAATAGCCAGAACCAAACGTCAAACAGATAATTTGACCGATGATGTGGCCAATATTAAGGAAGTCCTGTTTGAAATGTCTGAGCAGCTTGAACAGCTCAAACAACAATTAGAAGAAAGTAATCAGGAATAATGATTGCTTAATACATTAATAAAGGCGCTTCGGCGCCTTTTTTATTGCAATCTTTAAAGACGATAGCGCAAATCAGCAGATTTCGAGCGAGGCATTTCGACATTTTTTGACAGGCTGAGCACCTTAAACAGTTCTCCCATCTGTTCTGGCAATAATAAACGTTTCAAAGCTGCGGCCTGTTGCATCTGCTGAAAGGAATCTGGCGCATTTTGTTGGCTGAGATTGAGAATGTCACCTGCCAGCAGAAAATCACTCTGCCTTTGATAACCCTCAACTTGCAATCCTATTGCATGGGCTGTTTCAGCTAACGCAGTGAAGTCCACATGAGCGGTGATATCCTGCAGGCCGACCAAGACCAATGGATCATTATGTGCCTGATGTTGATAGTGGCAACGCAGCATGCCCTGATGCCGCATGGGATGAAAATAGTCACTGGCTTCATAGCCATAATCAATTAAATATATAGCACCCTGGGTCAGTTTTTCGGCGATGGTGCCAAGCCATGCAGGTGCTTGCATGGCAACTTCTGTCTGATAAGGAAACTGCGGCAGTAAGGGGTGAATTTGTTCGCAACGTGTCTGTAAAAAAGGATCAGTCACGGTTTGTGAAAGCCATGCCAGTTGCCCTTCTTCGCGCCCTACTCCAACCTCCAGAATCTGGTTTTCTTCAAACTGCACCCGATGCACTGGCATGGCATCGCACACTTCGTTTGCAATGATCACTCCGGTGAATTCAGTAGGCAGTTGATCCAGCCAGATCACGCGGTTCTGGTCACTTCCAAAGTGTTTATGTATTATTTCATATTGCTGTTGACGTAAGTGGGCACTTGCTTCGATTATGTAGTAATGTGCCGGCAGGCAATCAATTTCCTGCAGATACTGCAGAATATCGACCGCCATTTGCCCATTGCCCGCGCCAAATTCCAGGCAATCTGCCGCGGATAGTTGTCTCAGTATATCCGCAATATGATTGCCCAGCGCCTGTGAAAATAACGGGCTTATTTCCGGGGCAGTAATAAAATCCCCTGCTTCGCCAATCTTACTTAAGCCATTACTGTAATAACCGAGTCCAGGTTGGTATAAAGCCATCTGCATAAATTCTGCAAAGCCCAGCCAACCATTACGGTCTTCTATGGTCCGAAAAATCAGTTGCAACAGTTGATCGCTATGCTGTTGCGCAATGGGGTCAGGTGCAGGTAACTTGGCGGTATCTTTCATTTAGTCGGTAATTTCAGTGAATAATCCCATTTTAGTAACAGGTGCCGGAAAGCGGGTCGGATTTCATATTGCTTCCAGGCTAAAGCAGGATGGTTATGATGTATTGGCACATTACCGTACTGAAACAGATGATGTCCAAAAACTAAAACAATTAGGCATACAGACTATTCAGGCGGATTTGCAGGATACTGCCAGCATTATGGCGTTTATCGACAAACTGCAGCAATTCAGTCCGGCTTATCGAGGCATTGTGCATAATGCCTCAGCATTTACACCGACAGCAGAAGATTTGTTTGAGGCTGCTGAGCAATATCAACATTTTTTCACCATACATATGTTAGCGCCGTTTCTTATCAATCAGGCGTTATCAGCGCTTTTAATCGGACCTGGAAACGGTCCGGCCGACATTATTCATATCACCGATATCAATGTTGAAAATCCTACCCCACGTTTTGATATTTATGGCACAACCAAAGCAGGATTGCATAATTTGACGCTGGTATCGGCCAAAAAACTTGCTCCACAGATCAAGGTGAATTCAGTGGCACCGGGCCCTGTTCTGTTTACTGAGTCTCATACACAAGAAGCCAGGCAGAAAATGCTGTCTGAAACCCCACTGGCTCGTGAAGGTGGTGCGGAACCTGTGTATCTCGCCATAAAAAGCTTGTTAGAGAACCCCTTTATTACCGGCGCGACTATCCCAGTAGATGGTGGTCGCCGTCTCTCCAAAGCGTAATTCAGACGTTTGTATCAAAACCCCTGCAGGAGGCGTGACTTCTGCAGTGTCAGTAAGATAACTGAGCAGCTCACGAATAATGGGGTAAAGAAAATACTCATCAGTAATGCTGCTGACAGCGATATCAGCCTCTTCTGGCAAACTCAGCTGTTTCAGAATATCGATATCGGCTGGTCGATCTTTGGTTTTGCTTAACGGATCGTCCCGATCCCGACCTAAATTGATTTCAATCTGATTGCAAAAGCTCTTTAATTCTCTCTGTGATAAATCGGTTTCAACGAAGACGATGGTATTGAGGAAATCCCGATGACTGTTCATACCCACTGGCGGGATTTTTAACACACGGCTTAGTTTTAGCGCTTTAAACTCTTGCAGCAGCGCAATGACCATTTTCTCGGTATTTTGCTGAGGATTTATGTTGCTGCCTAAACCAAGCAGATAACCTTTCTGCTGTCTCATTCGCTGGTGCGCTCAATCACAATTTGTGCCTGATTTTTTCCATGCAATTGGACGGGTTTGGTCAAAGTAAGCTTGAGCCGCGGAATGTCAAATGTCTTGAGTAAAAGTTGCGCTACCTCTTCAGCCAGGGTTTCTATCAACAGATATCGACTATTACTGACAAACTCGACAACGACATTGGCCACCGAACCATAATCCAGGGTGTTCGTTATATCATCCGATGCCGCGGCTTTACGGATATCCCAATCTATTTCAAAATCAAAGCGTAACGTTTGCAGCGTTTCGCGCTCCCAATCATAAATGCCGATAATCGTGTCAATTTTCAGATCATTTAGAAAAATTTTGTCCATGATGTCGCTTCAATGTTGGCAAAAGTGATAATGGTACTGAATAATACCGCTACATTTTCAAAGGTCACATCATAACATGCCTGAATTAACTGCCATCGCGCTGCTTGCATTGCTCGGCGCCTACCTCATAGGCTCATTATCGAGCGCTGTCATGCTTTGTAAGGTCTCTGGTTTACCGGATCCAAGGACTCAAGGCTCTGGCAATCCAGGCGCGACTAATGTGTTGCGGATGGGTAGCAAAAAGCTCGCGGCAATGGTCTTACTGATCGATGTGTTAAAGGGCGTCATCCCGGTATTAATCGGGAGAATGTTGGACTTTGATATTAATATCTTGGCTTTAATTGCTTTTTTTGCATTTCTTGGGCACTTATACCCTGTATTTTTTCAGTTTAAAGGTGGCAAAGGTGTGGCAACGGCTTTGGGCGCGTTTCTGGCGCTGTCACCTGCCTTGGCTGGAGCGGCGTTACTGACTTGGATTGTGGTTTTTGCCATTAGTCGGATTTCGTCTTTATCAGCCATTGCCGCTGCGGCAATGACACCGGTTTATAGCTTGTGGCTTATAGATACGGTTTTTGCACGTGCGGTTATTCTGGTAATTGCACTGCTTTTGCTATGGCGGCACCGCAGTAATATCCAGCGTTTGCTGGCCGGTGAAGAGAAAAAGTCAGGCTGAAGCTGGCGGCGTTAGCTCATCTAAGGGCCAACGTGAACGCACATTAAATGTTGCTTCAGTTTCAACAACCATGGCCTGATGACGCATCGCTCCGGCAAATGCGATCATCGCTCCGTTATCGCTACAGAATTGTAATTGTGGGTAATAAACCTGCACTTTCGGTAATGCATCTAAAGCCGCGCGCAACGACTTATTGGCACTGACGCCACCGGCCACGACCAAACGTTTATGCCCACTTTGTTTTAATGCCCGGCGACATTTAATCACTAAGGTTTCCACCGCCGCTGTTTGAAACGCCAACGCAATATCAGCTTTGGCTTGTTCACTCTGATCGCTGTTATGCCAGGTATTTAAAGCAAATGTTTTCAAACCACTGAAACTGAAATCCAAACCAGGACGATTGGTCATCGGTCTGGGAAAGATATGGGCGCCCTCCTGTCCTTTTTCCGCTAAAGCCGCTAAGGCCGGGCCACCCGGATAACCTAGCCCCAACATTTTGGCCGTTTTATCGAATGCTTCACCGACCGCATCATCAATTGATTCGCCCATTAATTCATATTCACCCACACCCTTAACATCAACCAGTAAGGTATGGCCGCCGGAAATCAATAAAGATACAAATGGAAATGTCGGTGGATTGGCTTCCAGTAACGGCGATAAAAGGTGTCCTTCCATATGATTAATTGGCAAGGCTGGAATATGTAACGCCCAGGCCAGACTGCGACCAATTGCGGCGCCCACCAGTAAAGCACCGACCAAGCCCGGCCCCGCCGTATAAGCCACCGCATCAATATCTTTTCGGTGCAGACCCGCTTCGTCCAAAACCTGTTGCATCAAGGGCAATGCCTTTTGAATATGATCACGGGAAGCCAGTTCAGGCACCACACCGCCATATTCGGCATGCATTTCTATCTGGCTGAAAAGGGCATGAGCCAACAGCCCCTTTTCAGTATCATAGAGTGCAATACCGGTTTCGTCGCAAGATGATTCAATTCCTAAAACACGCATAAAATTATTCTGACTGCATTAATTAATGCCGATTATTATGCCTTGATGGTGGTGGTCTCAGCCAACTAATTAGCATTTAGTATTTTCTTTCCTAAATAGATCTCGTACAATTAAGGGCTTTTCCGTCATTGTCTGTTTAGGAATGTATTGAATGCCATCTGTTAAGGTTAAAGAAAACGAACCATTTGACGTAGCTTTACGTCGTTTCAAACGTGCTTGTGAAAAAGCCGGTACGGTTGCAGAAGCCCGCGCTCGCGAAGCTTATGAAAAACCAACAACTGTTCGTAAACGTGCAGCAGCAGCGGCTGTTAAGCGTCACCAAAAGAAACTGTCACGTGAAAACGCTAGCCGCGTTCGCATGTACTAATTGCTGATTAGAATCTTATTCTAATGCCTCAAGAAGCCAGTCCACTCAAAGCTCGAATTCAAGATAGCGTAAAAGATGCGATGCGCGCCAAAGACAAAGATCGTCTTGGCACATTGCGCCAAATTACTGCTGCCATCAAGCAAGTTGAAGTCGATAATCGCCAGGATATGTCAGATGATGACATTATCGTTGTGCTGACCAAAATGACTAAACAGCGCAAAGATGCCTTATCGCAGTTTGAGCAAGCTGGCCGTGATGACTTAGCGGTCATCGAAAAAGCTGAACTGGCAATAATTGAAGAATTTTTGCCAACAGCCTTGAGCGAAGCAGAATTGCAGGCAGCTATCGCTGATGCAATTCAAGAGACAGGCGCTAGTAGCCAGAAAGACATGGGTGCGGTGATGAATGTGTTGCGTCCGAAAGTACAAGGACGCGCTGATATGGGCGCAGTGAGCAGCCAGGTTAAGGCCGCGCTCAGTTCTTAAGCCAGCAATGCCAGGTCTTTTTTCAGACGTGGTTAACATTCAAGACAGACTTCGGCCATAATTGATTTATGGCCGGACAAATCCCTCCACAGTTTATTGACGAATTGCTCTCACGAGTCGATATCGTTGATATTATCGATGCGCGAGTACCGCTGAAAAAAGCCGGTAAAAATCTGCACGCCTGCTGTCCATTCCACAACGAGAAAACCCCGTCATTTACTGTCAGCCCTGATAAGCAGTTTTATCACTGTTTTGGCTGTGGTGCGCACGGCACTGCGATCGGCTTTCTCATGGAGTACGACCAGCTCAGCTTTCCTGAATCGATTCAGGAGCTTGCGGACACCGTCGGTATGCAGGTTCCAGTCACGCAACAAGCTGCACTTACTCCCGCCAGACAAAACCTTTACGACTTGATGGATAAAGTCAGTCGCTACTACGTACATCAATTACAAAACCACCCGCAGCGCCAGGCTTTTCAGGATTATATCCAACAGCGTGGTCTTAGCCCTGAAACCGTAGCTGCTTTTGATATTGGTATGGCTCCGGATGGCTGGGACAATGTATTACGTACTTTTGGCAATAATCAGCAAAGTCAGGACCAGTTGTTTGAAGCGGGAATGTTGATTAAAAACGATAAAGGTCGAACCTATGACCGTTTTCGTGATCGACTGATGTTTCCTATTCGCGATCGTCGTGGCCGCGTTATCGCTTTCGGTGGACGCGTTATTGATGCCGACGGCACGCCGAAATACCTGAACTCTCCTGAAACGCCTATCTTTCACAAGGGACAGGAGCTTTACGGTTTGTATCAAGCCCGTAAAGCCAATCGTCGACTGGAACGCATCCTGATAGTGGAAGGTTATATGGATGTTATTGCGCTGGCACAGTTTGGAATTAACAATGCAGTGGCAACGTTAGGTACGGCGACAACTTCAGAACACTTACGCCAATTGATTCGCAGCGCACCGGAAATTATTTTTTGTTTTGATGGTGACCGCGCAGGCAAAGAAGCCGCATGGCGAGCCGCCGAAAATGCGATGCCGATACTCGGTGGTAATTTTGAACTGAAATTTATGTTTCTACCGGAAGGTCAGGATCCCGACACCCTGGTAAGGGAGCAGGGGGCCGCCACATTTCATAAGTTAGTCAGTCAGGCGCAAAGCTATTCTGATTTTTTCTTTGCGACATTGCTTTCCCGGGTAGACAGTCAATCGATGGATGGCCGCGCCAGACTGGTTGAAATTGCCAAACCCTATCTAAGACATATCCCTGCAGGTTTGTATCGCGATATGCTGGAGCAGCAGCTGGCAGACCATGCTAAAACCAATATTGCTACCTTAAACAAACACTTGGAAAAGCCTGCGCCACCACCTCCAGTAAAAAACGCCAAACAAAATGCAATGGCCAATATGACACCTGTGCGCATGGCGGTGATGATTCTGTTACAGCATCCACAATTGTATGAGGCTGTTCCGGATACAGATAATTTACATCGGCTGGATATGCCCGGTTTAGCGATTTTAATTCAGCTACTTGAAACCATGCGTGAGCATCCCCATCTTAAAACCGCACAGCTTTTAGAGCGTTGGCGAGATACTCAACAAGCTCCCTATATGGAAAAGCTCGCAATGCAACCGTTGAATTTGTCGCCAGAACAACTGGAGCATGAACTCATTGGAATTGTGAGTCGTCTAAACAAGCAAGCACGAGATGAACGCTATACTTATTTGATAAATAAAGGACTCAGCCAGTTGACTGAGTCGGAAAGAATTGAAATTAATTCTTATAAGTGAGTGTTTTGTAATCAAAAATGATGCAATAACAAAGTGCTTTCACTATAATATAGTGTTACCGCCAAAAACAGCGTCACCATGCATAAAGAGGCCGAATGAAAGATCAGCAATCACGCGTTAAAGAACTTATCGCCCTTGGAAAGGAGCGCGGTTATCTCACCTACGGCGAGATCAATGACCACCTTCCAGAAGATTTGGTCGATGCGGATCAGGTCGAAGACATCGTCAGTATGTTCAGCGACCTGGGTATCATGGTCCATGAAGATGGGATGGATACCGATGAGATGGAACGTCTCGCCGAAGCTGTTTCATCAAATGACGAAGTCTCTGATGAAGAAGCTGCAGCTGTCCTGGCAAGTTCCGACGGTGAGTTTGGTCGTACAACCGATCCTGTGCGCATGTACATGCGCGAGATGGGCTCTGTTGAATTATTGACTCGCGAAGGCGAGATCGTTATCGCTAAACGCATCGAAGCAGGTCTCCGCGAAAGTCTGCTGATGCTGTCAACTTACCCACCGGTTATTTCGTCATTCCTTGAATTCTACGATGCGGTTGAAGCAGGCGAAATGCGCCTGAATGAACTTATTCGTGGTTTTGTGGCACCTGAAGAACTGGTCGCAAGTGATGACGACGATGATGATGTTACCAGCAGCTCAGATTCCGATGATTCTGACAGCGATGACGATGATGACGATGATGTTGGTGGCGTAAGCGATGATGAAGATGATTCTGGTGAAATCGATCCAGAAGAAGCCCGAGCTCGCTTTACCGCGTTGAAAGAAGCATACAAAAACGTTCTGGCCACCGAAGGTGACGCCATGATCGAATCTCGTGAACAGGCTAGTAACCTGTTTATGGAATTCAAATTGACACCAAAAACACTGCTTTACTTGAATGGCTTGATGGCAGAAACCATCGCCGAAGTGCGTAAACAAGAAAAAATCATTATGGACATCGTTGTAGAGCAGGCGGGTATGAATCGCCGTGACTTTATCGATGCATTCCAGGGTAATGAAAGTAATCTTGAATGGTCAGATAAATTCATTCGCGCTAAAAAACATTATTCATCCACCATCAAGAAAAATCTTGATGATATTCTGGCTGCACAAAGCAAATTAGCGGAAATTGCAGAAGATCGTGGACTGGATATTTCCGAGATTAAAGAAATCAGCCGTCAGATGTCGATTGCTGAAGCCAAAGCGCGTCGTGCCAAGAAAGAAATGGTCGAAGCCAACTTGCGTCTGGTTATCTCTATCGCTAAAAAATATACCAACCGTGGTTTGCAATTCCTGGATCTGATTCAGGAAGGTAACATTGGTCTGATGAAAGCGGTTGATAAATTCGAATATCAACGTGGCTATAAATTCTCTACCTATGCAACCTGGTGGATTCGTCAGGCGATTACCCGTTCGATTGCCGATCAGGCACGTACCATTCGTATTCCGGTACATATGATTGAAACCATCAACAAACTCAATCGTGTTGCCCGTCAAATGCTCCAGGAAATGGGCCGTGAACCTACTCCGGATGAATTGGCAGAACGTGTAGAAATGCCGGAAGACAAAGTACGTAAAGTACTGAAGATTTCCAAAGAGCCGATTTCGATGGAAACCCCAATCGGTGATGATGAAGATTCACATCTGGGCGATTTCGTTGAAGATATCAACGTTATGTCACCAGCAGACTCTGCTATTATCGAAGGCCTTAGAGAAGCCACTCAGGGCGTTTTGAATGGCCTGACCGAGCGAGAAGCCAAAGTACTACGTATGCGGTTTGGTATTGATATGAATACTGACCACACGCTCGAAGAAGTTGGTAAACAATTTGATGTTACCCGTGAGCGCATTCGTCAGATCGAAGCCAAGGCGTTACGTAAACTGCGCCACCCATCACGCTCGGATCAACTGAGAAGCTTCCTCGACTCAGACAGCTGATTTCAAAATCGGGCCTATAGCTCAGTTGGTTAGAGCAGGGGACTCATAATCCCTTGGTCCCAGGTTCGAGTCCTGGTGGGCCCACCATATAAATCAAAGCCTTAGTGCTAATTTTAGCGCTGAGGCTTTTTTGTTTTTATTTCATGTAGACAAACTCCGTGTTTTACGTTCGTGAAGAAATTAATGCTTCAATTAGCAGCCTCAGCTATCCGGAGCAAAGGTTTCATCAATCTCGTTGAATTTAGAGAAGCACGTCCATCCATAAGGCTTTAATTTTCTATTTCTTGAGTCGCTACGGATTGGCTGGACAGCTTTTATTTCGAAGCAGATACTTGGAACTGTGTGATTTAAGAACAAAAGTGCTCACTATAAGTTAATGCTTTTTAATCAAAACAAGAGGGATGAGCATGGAGTACAAGGACTATTACAAAATTATGGGCCTGTCTAAAGATGCGTCCCAAGAAGAAATCAAACGTACCTATCGTAAGTTAGCGCGTAAATATCATCCTGATGTCAGTAAAGAAAAAGATGCTGAGGAGAAATTCAAAGAAGTTGGTGAAGCTTACGAGGTCTTAAAAGATCCTGAGAAGCGTGCAGCTTATGATCAATTAAGTGCTGCTGGCTGGCAAGCTGGGCAAACTGGCTTTGAGCCTCCGCCTGACTGGAATGCAGGCTTTGAGTTTCATGGTGGTGGTTCAGGTGGAAATACTTTTGGAGATGCTGATTTCAGTGACTTCTTTGAAAATCTATTTGGACAAGCTGGGGCCAGGCATCAATACAACGCGAGTGGTCATGGACGTTCCGCATATCAAGCTAGGGGACGAGATACTCACGCCAAAGTGTTTATCGACATTGAAGACGCCTACCGAGGCGCTTCCCGGAGTCTCACCATAAAATCGACGGTACTCGATAAAAATGGTCACCCTGAATTAAAAAATCGTACGCTCAATGTCAAAATACCCAAAGGGGTTAAGCAAGGACAGTACATCAGGTTGCAAGGACAAGGCAGTGTTGGCACTGGTGGCGGTTCATCGGGCGATTTATATCTGGAAATAGAATTCAATCCACACTCTCACTATCAAGTAGATGGTTCAGATGTCACGCTAGAATTACCAATTACACCTTGGGAAGCAGCGCTTGGCAGTAAAATAAATCTACCGACACCTGGGGGCAATGTTGAACTCAAGATCCCAGAAGGATCGTCCAGCGGTAAACGGATGCGTCTTAAGGGGAGAGGCATTCCAAGCAAATCTCCTGGTGATTTTTATGTCATTTTAGAAATTGCCATGCCTGAACAATTGAGTGACAAAGAAAAGTCTTTATATCAGGAGCTCCAAAAAGCATCGTCCAATTTCAATCCTCGTTATAAGTTAGGGGGTATAAGATGAATAATGATGTTATTGAATCATATACTGGGATCATTGTAGATGACGGCGAACCGGTGTCATTGATTAAGCTGAGTCACTGTTGTGATTTGTCGGTAGAGGAAATTTTAACAATGGTAGAGTATGGCGTTATCGAGCCATTGAATTTTCAAACAAGTCACATCCGTTGGGAGTTTAATAGTAGTAGTATCGTGCGGGTAAATATTGCCACTCGACTGCAGCGTGACCTTGAGGTGAATTTGGCGGGTGCCGCACTGGCACTTGAACTATTGGATGAGATAAAAACGCTGCGTTCTACTTAAAGTTTAGTCTTAATAGTAATGTGGCATTTCAATTTTTTGGTGCGTTCTTGATGCAGGAAAACTGTAAAACCTGAAATAAAACCACCTACTTTTTAACTTTTTTGAATAGTGATGCTCTGCGGGAATTTTGCGGGGATAAGTTATCAAAAGTTATGCGTTGTGGTGCAAAATGCGCAACGAGTGCATCAGTAAAGTTTAATAAAAACATTAGCTTAATGTTGTATTTCAAAACTGATAATCCCATGGTCCCAGGTTCGAGTCCTGGGGGGGGCACCAATTACACTAAGCGGTTAGTCGATTTTCGGTTAACCGCTTTTTTGTCTGCGGGTTTTTTGCATGGGATTAACCGGAAGTTCTCTATGACACTTCGGATAATCTAGCCCTAAAATTATTTGGCTATAATATTACTGTGAAGCAGCCTTTTGACGATATCTGGCATATAAGTGCGGCGGATGGTTATGGCATAAAAGTTTTCGAAAACATTAGGCAAAATTTGATATTCAGCTAGTCGACCACTGCTAATTTCGTCTTTGACAACGACACTAGGTAGGGCTGTAACGGCACCACTATCCCGAACCAATAATCGTAACATTGCCATATCATCGGCTTCTGCAATGATTTCGGGTTTATAACCTAAAGCGGAACAATAAGCATTGAATCCAGAACGGATTTCTGTGATCTCCGTTGGTAAAACCCATTTCAAGGCATCGTAACCATGCGGAAAGCTAGTCTTCGGTTTGTGTTCGGCCGGCCCAATGATTGAAACTGACTGTCGTGAAACCAGTTGATTTTGCCAGATGGCATCATCATTTTGCTCGTTTACCGAACGATTGGTGAGTACCAAGTCAAGTTCGTGACTGGTCAATCCATTAAGCAAGTTTGTCATCCCTCTCGTCGATAAGGTGAAGCTGACATTGGATTCCTTCAGTAAGGGGCTGATAAAAGTTTCGGTAAAGTTTCTCGAGAGAGTCGTTAATACGCCAATGTTGATATGACGCTGTGCGAATGAATCTCCTTTATTCAGGAATGATTGCAGCTCTTCGCCTGTGGTAAAAATTTCATCTGCATAGTTCAGTACTTTTCTACCCATATCAGTTAGCACGAGTTGTCTGCCAACTCGGTCAAATAACTGGACATCCATAGTGTTCTCAAGCTGTTTAATTTGTTGCGATAGCGCCGACTGTGAGACATGACATTCATTGGCAGTTTGCGTGATACTGCCTGATAGCGCGACACGCCAAAAATAAAAGAGATGGTGATAGTTAATTTTAGCCATAGTTAAGTTAAACTTATCAATTAATTAATAAATATCTATTTTATTTATGTTATCGCGTTTGACATACTTCCGCCAGCTAAGGAGGTATGTTTATGAGTCAATTCTTTTCCATTCTTATTCCGTTGGTTTTAGCGGCAGGGGCCTTGATTGCAGGTAACCCTAGGCTGACTGAAATCAAGCGGCAAATATTATTGCGAGCAATTTCAATTGCTTTAGGTATATCCACAATTCTGGTGGCTATTGCTTTCTTTAGAATTACTGAACAAAACTCAGAATATCTTTTAAGGCTTAATGCCATCAATCTTACCGTGTTGTTTCTGGTCAGCTTCATGGCCATCATTCTTATTAAATTTTCTGAAGGTTATATGCGTTCAGAAAAGCAATCTCATAAGTTCTGGCGCTGGTTATTACTGAGCCTGACATCGGTGTCTGTTGTTGTGCTGAGTAATAATCTGTTGTTGTTATGGTTGGGTTGGGTCTCAATCAGTCTATGTTTCCATCGCTTGTTATTGTTTTATCCTGACAGACCACGTGCTGTTTTTGCTGCACATAAAAAATTCATTCTCGCGCGGCTGGCTGAGGTATGTCTTCTGGGGGCTGTACTCCTTCTGTATTCTCATCATGGTACCTTCCAGCTGAATGTCCTACTTGACCATTACCAGGGGTTGGCGGCGACATATGAGTTGAGTTTTGTTGAAAAGCTGGCCGCTTTTCTGATTGCACAAACCGCCTTAATCAAGTGTGCTCAGCTGCCTCTGCATGGCTGGCTGATACAGGTTGTTGAAGCACCGACGCCTATCAGTGCGCTTTTACATGCCGGTATTATTAATCTGGGTGGTTTTCTGCTTATCAGTTTTGCGCCACTGATGGCACTGGCACCGGTCGCCCAGTGGACGCTACTTATTGTTGCTGGCCTGAGCACGTTGATAAGTGCACTGGTGATGGTGACCAGAATCAGCATCAAAGTCCGGCTTGCCTGGTCTACCTGTGCCCAGATGGGACTGATGCTGATTGAATGCGCGCTGGGTCTTTATGAACTGGCATTACTGCACTTGCTTACACACTCACTGTACAAGGCCTATGCTTTCCTGAGCACCGGCGAAGCAGTCCATGACTTTGGCCTCAAGCAGTTGGCACCGCAGAAAAAGGTCAGTTTTGAAAGCGCTGTTATCTGTCTATCTCTGGCCGTCGCGGTTACGGCCGCTATTCCATTGTTAACAAGCTATGACGGGCCACTCAGTGTCTGGCTTCTGGTCAATACAGCGCTAGCTCTGTATCTGGTTTCGGCGTTTAACCAAAGCAATAAACGTGCTTGGTTACCGGCGCTGGTCATCGCTGCTGGTTTGTTGGGTTTCTATTTGGCTGGGAAGTCTTTGCTCGGGAATATGTTTTCATCATTAACTCACACCAACATGTTCTCAGCCATGGATATCTGGCTGATGATCTTGTTCTTATGCCTGTTTTCCCTGACCGTGCAGATAAGGCTTTTTCCTCAGGCCAAACAGACACAAACCCTTTATCGCTGGTTATTTTCCGGCATATATCTGGATGAAATGATGACGCGGCTGACCCTTCAGCTCTGGCCGGTCGTACTGCGTCCCAAAATCAAGCAAAGCAAGACGGAACAAAAATCTATCGAGGAGTCATGGGTATGATTGAAGCAAAAGCAGAGTCGGTCAATGAAGCGAGTAGTGAACAACTTTCAGCCATCCACAATGCCTGCGCCCTGATTGCGCCCAGCTGGCCTTTAGATCGTTTCATCGCTGTTAATGCCTTATGGGAATGTCGTCATCATCCCATTGAGTTGGTTTCCGCCAGGCTCGCGGCTCTGGCTGACGTCAAAACGACCTTGTCTGCAGATGAATTACTAACCCGTTATGACAAGGGCGAGATTTCCGACTCATCGCTGACGACAGCGGCAAAAGCCTATAAAACAACAACCGATATCGAATCACTGAAAGCGGGTTTGAAACAGCCCGGGCCTGATGTCTGGCTGAGTATTGCTGAAATTGCAGATTTGAGTCGAGATCACCACAAGATGCGCTGGCAGGATGAAACGGTGCATCAAATTAGTCAGTTTTGTGGCGAATTTATTAATCAACATCCAGATAACCTGGAAAGCCTTTATTCCCGCTGGCTTGATTTCACCACGCATGATTACGGAATGTCCTTGCTGATGGGCGAAAAACATCTTCGGCAAGCGTTTTTAGACCTGCCTGGTGATTTTGAAAGCCTGTTTGCAGAAGTTGCGGCTGAATTTGAACTCGGCCCCTACGAACTGGAGCTTTACGCACATATGCTGTTGCTAAGTATCAACGGCTGGGCCAGTTACTTCTCATGGCAGCGTTGGGAAAAGACATTACTGGGACAGGAAAGCCAGTATGTGGAGTCTCTACTTGCCATCAGAATGGCCTGGGATCTTATCGTATGGCGTCAGTTAAAAAACAAAGAGACGAAAACAGACTTTCGTACACTGAAGGCACGATGGGTACAACAGAAGTTCCAAATCAACGAACTCATTGATGAGCATGTAGAGCATCTTCGTTTTTTTTGGGTTTGGACGCATGCAGCGGAACTGGAATACCAGAAAAAGCTGCACAAGATTTTGAAAACTCCAGCACGGCCCGGTCAGGCTACCCCAGTGTTGCAGGCAGCATTCTGCATTGACGTTCGTTCCGAACGTTTCAGAAGATCACTTGAAAATCAGAGTCAGGCAATTCAGACCATCGGCTTTGCCGGATTCTATGGGCTGCCAATCAGTTATCAGCCTGCAGACACACCGACAGTGCGTCCTCAGTTACCCGGTCTGGTTGCACCGGCCATCAAGGTCAGTGAGAAAAAAGCGCGTCAGGATCAGCTTCACAACCTATACACGCTGAGCCACTGGAAGAGTTGGGGCAACTCCTCCGTATCGGCGTTCACCATGGTCGAAACTGTGGGCTGGACATATGCGTTCAAGCTACTTAAGGACAATTTTCTCCGCAAGAAAAAAGAGAACCTGATTGATTCACTAAGTCACCATCATGACTGGGAACTACTGAGCCAGGATCAGCCCCTCAGTCTTGAGGATAAAACCAGTCTGGTCAGTGGCGTACTGAAAGGCATGGGGCTTACCCGGCAGTTTGCTCCGACCGTACTTTTGCTCGGTCATGGCAGTGAGACGCGCAATAATCTCCATGCGTCGGGTCTCGATTGCGGTGCCTGTGGCGGACAGACCGGTGAGGTCAATGTGCGAGTGCTGGCGAGTCTGCTCAATGACGCGTCAATAAGACAGAAGCTGGAAGAAGAGGGCATTCAGATTCCCAAAAAGACCCGTTTTGTTGCCGGTTTGCATAACACCACTACGGATGAAGTGAGTTGCTTCGGGGAAATCGACACTGATATCGAGGCTTGGTTGAAACAGGCTTCCAACGCTACGCGTCGTGAACGCGCAGCGACGATGGAGGCGGGACTGCAGGAGCTTGATGACAAGAAACTGGAGAAAGCGCTGTCAAATCGTGCCAGAGACTGGTCAGAAGTCCGCCCTGAATGGGGACTAGCCAACAACGCCGTGTTTATTGTGGCACCACGTGACAGGACTCGAGCATTGCCACTTGATGGGCGAGCATTCCTGCATGATTACGACTGGCATCAGGATCCGGATGCCGCGTTACTGGAGCAGATCATGACTGCACCGATGGTGGTGACGCACTGGATAAACATGCAATACAACTTGTCCGTGGTTGATAACGACTTCTTCGGTAGCGGTAACAAGCTGCTTCACAATGCAGTGAATCAGCATATCGGGGTTTTTGAGGGGAATGGCGGAGATTTGCGGATTGGCTTGCCTTTCCAGTCAATCCACGACGGGAATGAATGGCGTCATCAACCACTCAGACTCTGCGTTTACATTGCTGCTCCAAAAGCGGCGATAGAAAACGTTATCGCCTCACATGAAACAGTTCGACAGCTAGTGGATAACAACTGGTTATTTCTGTTTTGCTGGAATGATGACAACAGCATTGAACGTTATCGTCCCGATTACTGGGAGCTGGTGTAATGAAAACACTCAACCACCTACAGCAACTGGAAGCCGAAAGCATTCATATCATGCGTGAAGTGGCTGCTGGTTTTGAAAACCCCTGCATGTTTTATTCAATCGGTAAGGATTCAACTGTCATGCTGCACCTCGCCCGTAAAGCATTTGCACCCGGCAAAGTACCATTTACGCTGTTACATATTGATACGACCTGGGAATTCGCTGAAATGGCCAGTTTCCGTGATCGACTGATTGACAAGCATGATCTGGATCTCATCGTGCATATCAATGAGGCTGCTTTGACCGAAGGTGTTCATCCGATTGCCTCTGGTTCTGTGGTCTATAATGATTTGATGAAAACGGTCGCCCTCAAGCAGGCACTGGATAAGCATGGTTTTGATGCAGCACTAGGCGGAGCTCGCCGTGATGAAGAGCGCTCCAGAGCTAAAGAAAGAATCTTCTCAATCAGAAACACTTCACATCGGTGGGATCCGAAATCGCAGCGTCCAGAGCTCTGGAACATTTACAACACCAGGATCAATTTCAAAGAAACGGTACGGGTCTTCCCCTTATCTAACTGGACTGAACTGGATATATGGATGTACATCTTCAAAGAAAACATCGATATCGTTCCACTCTATTTCGCCAAACCCAGACTTTCATGGGTGGATGAGGGAACCGGCCAGATACTGGGGCTCGACGATGAACGTGTATTGCCTTATCTCACAGCATCAGAAAAAGCCAGCATTGAAGAACGCTGGATACGCTTCCGAACGCTCGGTTGTTACCCCCAGACCGGGGCGGTTGAAAGTCGGTCTGAAACAGTGGGCGATATCATTATTGAAATGATGAACTCACGAACCAGTGAGCGGCAGGGCAGAATGCTGGATAAAGATCAGGCCAACTCTATGGAGAGAAAAAAGCAGGAGGGTTATTTTTGAAAACGGTAGCTCTTCTAACCAAACATCGTAAATCTCAACAACTGGCACCGGTTTTGTATGAGATTGGTATCGAACTGGTAGAAATCGACTTTTTTGATACCGATCAGCTTGGCACTTTCTCTGGGGAAATACCCAGAAAATTATCTCCCAGAGAATGTGCCTTAGTAAAAGCCAAAAAAGCAGTAGAACTGAGTGGTATTAACGTTGGACTCGGTAGCGAAGGCAGCTTTGGTGGTGGTCCGCTGGCGGGCTTTATGAGCTGGAATCAGGAAATAATTTGCCTGTTTCAGAAAGAGCCAGAACTGATAATTTATGCCCAAGCTGAGGGGCCGACATCACTCAGGGAGCTAACTGCAGAGTCATTAGAAGATTTGAAACAAAAATTGGCTGACTTTGAGAGACAGAAATGGATACTTACCTGCCCGGATGGCATTTTGAAAGGACTCTCAGACACCGAAGTTATTGCTATACATCAAACACCCTATACAGAATGGCCTGTTTATCTGACACCTGATCTCAGAGCAATGAATTCTCCACTCAGACAGATTATGCTGCAAAAAGCTGCTTTAAACCTCGCAGAGCGGCTACAGAGCAAATGTCCGAATTGTGCAGAAATGGATTTTTGGCCTGACGTTAGAGAATTTGGACCGACTTGTGCGTTATGCGGCCAGCCTACCAATGAAGTCAAGGCGCTGGTGAGTTGTTGCAAATCATGTGGTTACAGTGAGTCAGAGCTTAAAAATTTAAATGGAAATCCAACCTGCTGTAATTACTGTAATCCATAGCAAGAAGAGTCAAATTTATGGTGTTATTTCACTAATAGACCACAACACTGTTACTTATTACGAGAGGTTTTGGGAAAACCCACCTTAAAACAGGATTCCAGAAGCTTTATTCTCAAGGTCATAATCCCTTGTTAGTCCCAGCTTCGAGTTCTGGTGGGATATTCATATGGCTAGGCTGGCAAGTGTAGGATTGAGTCGCACCAAAACAGATTTGGATAAATTCCTCGGCGTCGAGTGAAGCGCCACCGATAAGGCCGCCGTCAACATCTGCTTGGCAGAAGATTGCCGCAGCATTATGGGCTTTGACGCTACCACCATAAATAATTCGAACAGTTTCACTGCTGGCCTGGTCATGTTTGGCAATTCGCTGGCGCATAAAGCTGTGAACAGTTTGAGCCCATTCCGGAGTGGCGGATTTACCGGAGCCGATAGCCCATACAGGTTCATAGGCCAGCACTACATTGGCTAATGCTTTTGGCCCTTTATGAGCAATTAAAATATCAAGTAAGCGAGCAATCACTTCCTCCGTCTTGCCTGATTCATAGTCATCTTCTGTTTCGCCGATGCAGATAATTGGAGTGAGATCATTGTTGATTGCCTGGACATATTTTTCAGCGACAATTTGATCTAAAACATACTGATCCAGTTCCAGTTTTTCATACAGGCAACGACGTTCTGAGTGACCAATTAAACCGTAGTGACAACCAAAGCCTTTAATCATCGAAGCAGAAATCTCACCGGTATAAGGCCCTTCATCATAGGCAGAGACATTTTGGGTGCCCCATTGAAGTCTGGAACCGGACAGGACTTCTTGTGCCTCTCTGAGATACACCGATGGTGGAAACAGAGCGATATCTATTGGTAGAGCGTTCTCACTGCTGGACAGAATGCTGTCGAGCATATGAGCGCTGTGTAAAATATTCTGGAGTAATGTTCGTGGGCTTTCGGTTGGGTTGTTCATTTTCCAATTTCCGGCCACCAATGGTTTACGCATAATGTTTACACCTTAGATAAAACGATTTCGAACAATGGATTTGTTTACGCTTGTTGATGGTAATTAACCACCCGTTCAACTTCATTTTTTGAGCCGAGAATGACTGGTACACGTTGATGAATATTCTCAGGCTGTATATCCAGAATGCGTTGTCGGCCCGTTGAGCAAATACCTCCGGCCTGCTCAATAATAAAGCCGATAGGATTGGCTTCGTACATCAACCGCAATTTGCCACTTTTGTCTGGCTGGCGTTGATCTTGAGGGTAGAGAAAGATGCCGCCTCGGGTCAGAATTCGATAAGCCTCAGCGACCATGGAAGCGACCCAGCGCATATTAAAATCCTTACCGCGGGGACCTTGTCGGCCTTGCATGCATTCATCAATGTAACGTTGCACAGGCGCTTCCCAGAAACGCTGGTTGGACATATTGATGGCAAATTCCTGCGAATCTTCGGGAATGGTCATATTGCGATGGGTCAGCACGAACTCCCCGATATCGGGATCCAAAGTAAAGCCATTAACGCCATGCCCGGTAGTAAGAATCATCAGGGTTGAAGGACCATATAAAACAAAACCCGCACAAACCTGCTGGCTGCCAGATTGGAGAAAATATTCCAGGCTGGCATTACAGCCTTCGCGACCCTTTAATATTGAAAAGATAGTACCCACGGTCAGGTTGATATCAATATTCGATGAACCATCCAATGGGTCAAACAATGCAAGATATTTTCCCTTGGGGAAGTGCTCAGGTATGGCAATCGGCTCATCGATTTCTTCAGAGACCATGCCACTAAGATGGCCGGTCCACTCGAGGGCATCAACCATGATGTCGTTGGTAATAATATCCAACTGCTTTTGGGTTTCGCCTTGCACATTTTCACTTTCGGCACTGCCAAGCTGACCCGTCATTGCACCACGACTGACGGCATGAGCAATACGCTTGCAAGCACTGGCAATATCACTAAGCAGCATGGTGAAATCGCCAGATGCGTTGGGGATGCTACGTTGTTGCTCAATAATAAATTGGGTCAAGCTGATATGTGGCTTCATGGTTGTTATCCTTAAAAAACGGTTACGCCATTTACTGCCAATGCCAAAAAAGGCAGAGATTTGTTACGGAGATAAATCAGAGATCTTTGGGGGAAAGCTCTCCGGAGGCATAACGTTTCACCATTTTTTCCAGTGAAATCACTTTGATTTTGCTGGCATGTCCTGCACTACCGAAAGCTTCATAACGGGATTGGCAGATCGCCTGCATTGCTGTAGTAGCGGCTTTATAGAATTTACGTGGATCAAAATCGCTGGCATGTTCCGGCTGACCCAGATATTGACGAATTGCACCGGTGGTAGCCATACGTAAATCGGTATCAATATTGACTTTGCGTACGCCAAATTTAATACCGGAGACGATCTCGTCAACCGGCACACCATAGGTTTGAGCAATATCACCACCGTAATTGTTAATGATTTGCAGCCAATCCTGTGGTACCGAACTGGAGCCATGCATGACAAAGTGGGTATTTGGCAAACGTTGTTGCAACTTTTGCAGATGACTGATGGCTAACACATCAGCAGTCGGTGGCTTACTGAATTTATAGGCGCCATGGCTGGTACCAATGGCCACAGCCAGCGCGTCGACATGGGTCTGTCTGATAAATTCAACCGCTTCATCAGGATCAGTTAATAACTGACTGTGATCCAGCTTGTCATCCGAACCATGTCCGTCTTCTTCACCCATCATGCCGGTTTCCAGTGAGCCCAGACAGCCTAGTTCGCCTTCTACAGAAACTCCACAGGCATGGGCCATTTCGACCACTTTGCGGGTGACGTCGACGTTATAGTCAAAAGATGAAGGTGTTTTCATATCGCTCATCAAAGAGCCATCCATCATCACTGAGCTAAAGCCGGATTGGATAGAGCGTGCACAGACCGCAGGCTCGGCTCCATGATCCTGATGCATCACAACAGGTAAATGTGGATATTGTTCTATCGCAGCTAGAATCAAATGGCGGAGAAATGGTTCACCGGCATAAGAACGTGAACCGGCCGATCCCTGCAGAATAACAGGACTGTCGACGACCTCAGCTGCCTGCATAATAGCCTGGACCTGCTCCATGTTACTGACATTGAAAGCCGGAATCGCGAACTGTTGTTCAGCAGCATAATCCAGCAGTTGTCGCATTGATATTAACGCCATAAGCCTACCTTTTTATCTTTGCAAATCAGAGGTCTTTTGAAGCAGGATTGGCGCTGAAACTGATTTAAGCCAAAATCACGCCCATGCCTGAATAAAAACCATAGGCAGTTTAGGCATATTTTTTGGATAAAAAGAAGTTAGATATTTTTATGAAGCGTATAAGAAAAAATTATGTTTAGGTGCAAAAACTAGCGATCGGATAATAGCTGAATACTGTCCTGGGCATTCATTGATTGCGCCAGACTCATTGCCGTCATACCTTCGGCGGATTTTAAATCAGCATTAGCGCCATGAGAGAGTAATAACTCCATGATTGCTGTTTGGTTAAACATAGCCGCAAACATCAGTGGTGTTTTTCCATCAGGAGTGGTGGCATTAACGTCCGCACCATGCTCTATCAATATTTGAGCGATATCTACATAACCTTTAAAAGCCACTCCAGCCAGCGGTGTTTGGTGGCGTAAATTCGCGAGTTCAGGATCCGCACCATGTTGCAGTAACAGTCGGGTCATTGCTTCGTGACCATTATAGGTCGCCAGCATTAACAGACTGTTGCCATTGCTGTCGCGAATATTGGGGGCCAGTCCCAGTTCCAGCGGTTTTTCTAATGCTTCAGTATTACCTTGTCGTGCCAGTTCAAACAGCTGTTGCGCAAGTTCCAGTGTTTCATCATCTAGCGAAGGTTTTTGATTATCTTCGGGTTTATCCACATGTTTATCCTTATCGATTTCTATCTGATAAAAATCTGGCAGAGTTGGGCCGACCTGTAGCTAACAACGTAATCGTCCGGGATTAAATTAAACACAGGTTAATGTGGATCAGTGAAGTGTGTCTATACTGATTGCTCGTGCAATTTATCGACGAACCAAAATAAAGGAAATCAATATGGCTTTTACCGCGACCGATCCAATCAAAATTCTGTTCGCTATTTTACTGCCGCCGTTAGGGGTGTTCCTGGAAGTTGGTTTTAAAGGACATTTTTGGTTAAGTATTTTGTTGACATTGCTCGGATTCATTCCAGGCATTATTCATGCGTTATATGTGATTTTGAAACATTAAAATTGCGATAAAAAAGCCCTGCGGAACGTTATGTCAGCAGGGCTTTTTTCATTTAACTTAACTAAGTAGATTAGTTGAAAAAGCAGGTAAAACTAGTAGTTTTTATTTTCTTCTGCTGATTCTTCGACTGCACCACCGGCAGCCTCTACATCTTCGCCTATGCCTCCAATCGTGTTGCAAGCAGCAAGTCCAAAGATAAAAAACAAAGATAAAAATACAGCTGTAATTTTCATGTTAATTCCTTAGAAAAATGAATGTGTAAAAAGAATTAGGGAAACCCATTCTTTAAGACCAGAGCAAGCAAGCTGACCGAATTGCCTGGTAAATTTTTACCGTCAATTAAGCCGCCTACTCTGTTTGGAGCTACATTTTGTTATTGTATTTTTTCTTCACCCAGATGCTATTTATGCCGATAATGTTGTTAACAGTCAATCCAAAAGAAACGATTATTAATTGATGTCGTGTTTATTGGTTTGAAGAAATTGAATTCATAAGCTTTTTTTTCTGTTAAATATAGTCATCTCGAAAAAAATGTGACAGAGTTCACATTGTATTGGCGGAATCTTTTTGAATAAACCATGAATCTGACCATTTTGTGATTCATGTGATTTAGAGCAATCTCGTCTTTTATAGTGTTTAAATCAAACGTTAGACTTCGTTATAACGGCTGTAACCAATGGATGGTTCTGAGAGATATGGTGCCTAAAAAAATAGTTTTAGCTTTATTATCATTCACTCTGCTTTTTAGCTCGACAGGGTATGCTCAAAGTGTGGGTGTGGTAAAAACACTGCTGGGTAATGTGCAGTTAATTCGTGCCGGTGAATTTATTAAAGTTGGCTTGGGAGATGAAGTCTTTATTGATGATGCATTGCATACCGATAACAATAGCAGTGTAGGGATTTTGTTTAACGACAATACCCGTATCGGTGCTGGCCCCAACACCCGTTTTTCGATTGACAGTTATCATTTTGATAACCAATCACAACAAGGACAGGCAGACTTATCTATTGTTAATGGAACGCTGGCATTAGTTGGTGGCCAATTGACTGCCAAAAGACTGGATGCAGTAAAAGTCCATACACCAACGACGACGCTGACGGCTTCATGTTCAACATTATCAGTAAAAGTCGATCCACTTACTAAAGAAGCGCCATGATGCTGACACATATATTCCGAATGATATCTTTTTTGTTACTTCCCGTATTCATCACCGGATGTAGCGGTTACAGCAGTGCTGTCAATTCATTTGGTCCGGAAACACCTACTTCCGAAATGCGAGAAGAGATTGAAGCACCTATGGTGCTGACAGAGGGCGAATCACCGTTTTGTGCCAAACCGCCGGTAGAAGCAGATCCTGAAATGGAACCTGCGATGGCCGCTTTACCTGCAGAACCTTATCGCGCCCGTCTGTATTTCATCTTTGATACCAGCACGTTTACTCCAGAATCAGAAACAGAGGCTCAAAAAGTCTTTGATGAAATAAAAGCGAGACAAATTGCTGAAGCGATTGTTATCGGACATACTGATACTATGGGGTCTGAACAATATAATATTGGCTTGTCAGAACGTCGCGCACAGAGGGTTCGCCAGGAACTTATACGACGTGGCATTCCGGAAAATATCATTACAACCAGAGGTATGGGCGAATCGGAGCTGTTAATTGAGACTGCCGATGAAGTTGCTGAAGCAAGAAATCGACGTGTTGAAATAGACGTTCGCTGATGGAGTGTTGGATAGATGAACAGAAAAATTAAAGTACTCGCGCTTAGCACCACTTTGTTGACAGGTGTAACGGCTTTTTCTCCGACAATTCTGGCGCAAACGCTGGTTCAGGCCGTCGAGCAGACCATTCAAAGCAACCCTGAAATTCTGGCCGAAGCATATCGTCGATTGAGTGTGAATAAAACAATTGACCAAGCGCGTGCAGGTTACGCTCCAAAAATTGACCTGAATTTGGGATATGGGCGTGAATATACCAAGAATCCCGCTACACGCCCCGGCAGCGAGACGCTGACGCGAGGCGAGGCCAGCATTACCGCAAAACAAATGTTATATGATGGCTTTTATACCAAAAGTGAGGTCGATCGTACTTCCGCCGCTGCCGACTCTGCCGGGTATGCAGTAACGGATATTTCTGAACGCACCAGCTTGCAGGCAATTGAAGCTTATCTTGATGTTCTGCGTCGACAGGATCTTTTGGAACTGACCCAAACCAATCTGCAATCGCATGAAACGATTTTTTCTCAGATCCAGCAACGGGCTGAGAGCGGGGTAGGCCGTCAGGCCGATGTTGAACAGGCCCAGGCACGTTTATCTTTGGCAAAGTCAAATCTTGAATCACAACTTGGCAATATCGAAGATGCCCGAACCAATTTTCAACGGGTTGTTGGAACAATGCCGGAAGATCTGAGTAACCCCGGTGATGATTGCTGCGACAAAGCCCCTGCCACGCTGGATGATGCGTTAAAAATCGCCTACAACCAGCATCCAACTCTGCGCAGCGCACTGGCGGATCATGAAGCCTCTCTGGCCCAGGAAAATGCGGCTAAATCTGCGTTTCATCCTCGTATCGATTTGGATTTGGGTGCGTCAGCAAATAACAATCTTGATGGTGAGCCAGGCAAAGATAAAGGTCTCTATGCGATGTTCCGCCTGCAATATAACCTGTTGAATGGCGGCGCAGATATGGCCCGGGTAGAACAAATTGAACATTTGAGTGAACAGCAAAAAGAGCTGATTAATAGGGCAAAACGGGAAATTGGGCTGGATGTTCGCCTGGCATGGAATGCATTAGTAAATGCTAACAATCGTTTACCGGGATTACAGCAACGGGTTGAAGCTGCCGAAAAAACCCGTGAAGCGTATGCGTCCCAGTTTCGCGTGGGGCAACGTACCTTAGTTGATTTATTAGATACTGAGAATGAATTGCTTAGCGCCGGAATTGAATATACCGAAGTCTATTATGACCGGATATACGCCTGTTACTGGCTGATGCAATCAATGGGTAAACTGCTGGAAACCATGGCTATCGAACAACGTGAAGAAGCGATTACAGTAGCCAATCAGGAAGCTGATACAGAATAATTAAAAGCGGATATCCGACTAAATCAGGATATCCGCTTCAGTCTAGGGCTTGTTGATCTTTCATCTCCGCCTCTGTTGTGAGCTGAAAAAGCGTCAATCAAGGCACAAGGAGCGCCTTTTAGTTGTTCTAAATAAGTGACGAGCAAAGCTTCCGCATCCTGCTCACGCCCCTGACCTACATCCATGTAGGCCACGCAGAGTGGCGCTTTTTCAGTCACAACCCGAAGGGCTGGGACTATTTTTGTGGCCGCCTACGTTGTCAATCACTTATGTAGGAAGGCTACACGGCGTGCTTTCCGCCTTGTCGGACACAAAAATAGCCGCCAGCAGTGGTGGATATGAAAGATAAATAAGCCCTAGGGCTTATTTATCTAATAGCCTCCACCTGCACCAGATTATCGGTGAAGGTTGGTGCATGCCCCATATCAACAAACTCTGCTGAACTGACACAGTTCACTGTGCCATTATTGCGTTGACGCCAATATCCCAGCGTAGCTACAACAATACCCGGGCTGACATCTTCGGTGATTTGTGCCTTGGCATCAAAACCACCCCGGTCATTAAATACCCGAACAGTATCTCCCTGCTGGATCTGTCTGAGATCGGCATCAGCAGCACTGATCATGACAAACTGATCGCCTTGTGCTTTAAGCTTGTTGTCTATGTTGGCGTAACAGGAATTCAAAAAGCCATGACTTTTCGGTGAAATGATATTCAAGGGGAAACGTTTAGCCAGTTCCGGATTGGTCTGTGGTGTTTCTCTTGAAGCCACATAATCCGGCAGGCTATCCAGCGGTTCACCAGGCTGAAAACCGTCATACATTTGTCTGAATGGGCCGGCAACAAAGTTGGTGGCATCATCAATACGGAAATGACATTTGCCGGTAGCCGTTGGAAAATTACCGGCCTTGTGCGGTGCCCGGTTATCTCGGGTGCCAACATTAAGGCGGGCATAACCATGTTCACGCAGATAGGCTAAATCAATTCCTTCACAGGCTGGAGAATCCCAGTCCACATAATTTTCCAGACACTCACTGTCATTCCATTTGAAGTTTTCTTCTTCATAACCCATTTTGGCTGCAAGCCGGCGGAAAATTTCATTATTAGGAATAGCTTCACCGGGAGACTCAACACATTTTTCGTTGTAGGTAAGATAGAGATGGCCCCATGACAACACCATATCTTCCATCTCGGCACCCATCGATGCAGGTAAAACGATATCGGCAAATGACGCCGTATCTGAGAGAAAATGTTCGGCTGACACCAAGAATAAATCTTCCCGCATCAGTCCTGCCACGATCTTGTCTGTTTCAGCCGCCTGGGTAACAGGATTGGCATTCCAGCACATCATCGATTTGATCGGAATATCCAGATTCATTTCATTGGTTAAGGCCCGGCCAATCTGAATGGCATTAATCACCCGCGTACCTTCTGGGATTAAATCCGGTCGGCAGATCACATCAAATTTATAGGGATGTTCCCACACCGGGAACTGCAAAGCGCCACCGCCAACATGTCGCCATGCACCCACCAATGCCGGTAAACTGCTGATAGCACGAATTGCCTGACCACCACCATAATTACGTTCCAGGGCAACACCCAGACGGATGGCTGCAGGTTGCGTGGTGGCAAATTCGCGAGCTAACTGACGAATATCGTGAGCGCTTACTCCGGTAATTTCTTCGGCCCATTCTGGTGTTCTTTGTTTGGCCCGTTCGGCTAATTCTTCATAACCGACGGTGTAGTTATCAACATAGTCCTGATCTACCAAGCCTTCTTCGATGATGGTGTGCATCATTGCCATAGCCAGAGCACCATCGGTGCCTGGTCTTGGGGAAATATGCCAATCAGCTTCTTTAGCGGTTTTGGATTTGTACGGATCGATAACAATCACTTTAGCACCACGTTTCTGGGCATCTTTCACAATATGCCAGTGATGCAGATTGGTGCTGACGGAGTTACAGCCCCAGATGATGATGTACTTGGAATGAATAAAACTTTCGGGGTCCACACCGGCCGTCGGACCGACGGTTAACAACCATGCAGTGCATGAGCCTTCACCACAAAAAGTCCGCTCACAAACTGTGGCACCCATTTTGTTGAAGAAAGCATCACCACCGTTTAACCCATGTACCAGGCCCTGATTGCCGAGATAGCTATAAGGGATAATGGCTTGTGGGCCATATTCTTCAATAATCGCTTTCCAGCGGTCGGTGATTTCGGTCAGTGCGTCATCCCAGCTGATTTGTTCAAACTGACCACTGCCTTTAGGGCCAACTCGACGCATCGGATGTAAAACGCGATCGGGATGATAATGACGTTTTTCGTAATCTTTGAGTTTGACGCACAATCCACCACGCGTCATTGGATGCTCGGGATTACCACGAACTGAGATTAACTGACCGTTTTCGACTTCATATACCATTGAACAGGTATCAGGGCAGTCATGCGGACAGCCGCCGTGATGGGTGGTTTTCATTACACTGGCCATGGCTATTTGCCTCCCGAGCTCATTATCAATAAGATTTTTTGACTATACACCAGACTGCCACGGGAATTTTGCCCGCTGTTAACCGCTAGTTCTGAGCTTACACCCTATTGTTTATATTGGAAAATTTATACATGATCCAGCATTTATATAGCCTACTGATTTGAGATTTATGGCGGTATATTTTGAGTATTGGGAGTAATCGCCCTATCTTTGTAAATTTAGGCGTAAATCAGCAAGCTAAACATGTCAGTATTCTTAATTCGAAACCAACCCGGTTAACCAAGGTTAAAGACAATAATATTCTTCCGCACTAGGGTGGAGTCACTATAGGGCTTCACATTAGCGAGTGTGTTTTCTTCTCCCGATACGTATAGATTTGACTTCCCAATGCTTGGGTGTAGGCTCGCTGTTCTGTTTGATAATTAGTAAGGAGGAACATCATGGCAACAGTTACTTTGAAAGGAAATCCATTTGAGACCGTGGGTAATCTGCCAAAAGTGGGCGATAAAGCGCCTGGTTTTTCAGTAGTAAAAGACGATCTGTCTGATCTGAATTTAACGGATATCAGTGGTCGCATCGTACTGAATATTTTTCCATCCATTGATACTGACACCTGTGCAATGTCAGTTCGTCAATTTAATCAAAAAGCTACGGCGCTTGATAACACCACGGTAGTCTGTATCTCAAAAGACCTGCCTTTCGCTTTGGCCCGCTTCTGTGGTGTTGAAGGCCTGCATAAGGTTGAGGTTGGTTCAGCATTCCGTTCAAGTTTTGGTGAAGACTATGGCGTTACGGTTAAAACCGGACCGTTAAAAGGTCTGTTATCCCGTGCTGTAGTTGTCATTGATGAAAACGGTAAAGTTATTTACACCGAACAGGTAGCTGAAACTACTGATGAACCGAATTATGACGCTGCTTTAAAAGTCCTGAATTGATTAACCTGTAGCGCCGGATAAAAAATCCCGATGCTGATCATCGGGATTTTTTTATGTTTGCTTGCTGTGCCTGCTGAACATTTTTAGTTATTGTTCTGTCCCACAGATAGTGATTATTAGAGAACTGGCGATATGGATAATCTGGATCAACTTTTTGCCTCGGTGGCGGTGATCGCGGAGTTTCATCCGAAGCTGAAGGCTATCCGTTTTTGGCAGGACAGCAATACTTTAGAGTTTCATTCATCTGTTATTTTTTATAACCGGACGCTGGAACCCCGTGAAGAATTGGAGGCAGATATCGCCAATATAGCGACTCAACTGGCATTGGCGGCGTTACCGGATTATCATGCATTTTGTGTTGATCTGGAGCATTTGTTTGATGGCGCGCAGCCTTCTGGACCAATAGCACAACTGACCGACGTGGACTGGCGTACCTTTCGTAAAATTTCTTCGTATGCCCAGTACTGGAAACAACGCAGTCCGAGAGAAGTCAACAAACTGATTACCTTTGTTATGGCCGTTCCAGTATTCAGTCGTCTGGCAGGACAATTAATCGTGCAAAGTCATAATGCTACTGAAAACCAGATTTTTGAGCAGATAGCTCAGCAACAAGGTTCTTTTATCATGGGTGGCAAGCGTTTCCGAGAGCTATTTCGTCAGGAAATAGATACCGCTTATAACGAAGCCAAACTTTTGGTCTCAACCTTTCGTGGCACCAAAACCGATGAAGCTCCTCGTATTGTGAACGGCATGTTGGAGTCGATGGTGACTAAATCTTAGCGATTCCAACAGCTTTTATATGCAACTTTACGATAATTTCGTATCGTTAATCTAACCATAATATGCAGCTGATAACGTTGTCAGCAGACCCAAGGACTTGAGACTTAACAAGCTCTAAGGCCCGTTACGTTTTCATTAATTACAGGAAAAGCCCTCATGAAATTATCAGTCAATGGCGAGAGCCATGAAGTTAATTTGCCTGAAGATATGCCCATTCTTTGGACTTTACGCGATGTGCTGGGCATGACCGGCACTAAATTTGGTTGTGGCAAAGCACTGTGCGGTGCGTGTACTGTAATGCTCGATGGCCAGCCAATTCGTTCCTGTTCAACCCCGATAAGTGCAGCACAAGGCAAACAAATCACTACCGTGGAAGCCGTCAGTAAAGATAAAGTTGGCCAGGCAATTCAGCAGGCCTGGGTAGAGCTTGGTGTGCCGCAATGTGGTTATTGTCAGTCTGGTCAAGTGGTCTCTGCTACCGCTTTATTACGCGATAATCCGGACCCAAGTGATGCTGATATTGATAATGCGATGAGTGGCAATATCTGTCGATGTGGCACATATAACCGAATACGAGATGCGATTAAATTGGCAGCCACCAACAACGGAGGTGCCCAATGAATACCTCACTGAAAAATGAAAGCCTGCAAACTGAAATCACTAATATCAGTCGCCGTAATCTGTTAAAAGGCTTTGCCTTAACGGGTTTTGTATTAGCTGTAGGCATGCCTTTTAGTGGTTTTGCAGAAGATGAAGAAGCACCTAAATATGGACGAGACGCCATGCCGCATGGCTGGGTCGATAATCCATTGATATTTGTTGCGATAGCAGAAGATGGCAGTGTAACGATTGTCAGTCATCGTTCAGAAATGGGGCAGGGGGTGCGCACCAGCCTGCCGATGGTCGTGGCTGATGAACTTGAAGCTGACTGGGATCAGGTCAACGTTATCCAGGCCCCTGGTGATGAAGAACGTTATGGAAATCAGGATACCGATGGCTCACGCAGTGTAAGACACTTCTTTATGCCGATGCGAAATGTAGGTGCAGCAGCCAGAATGATGCTGGAGGCGGCTGCGGCAGCTCATTGGGGTGTGGGAGTTGATGAGGTTTTCGCTGAAAATCACCAAATCAAACATCGGCCTTCCGGCAAAGTACTGGGTTACGGAGAGTTAGCAAAAGCCGCCGCAGCATTGGATGTTCCAGAACGCGAAACATTGCGTTTAAAAACTCCGGATCAGTTCCGTTATATCGGTAAACAATCTACCAGGCTGATTGATGGTGAAGATATTGTTACCGGCAAAGCTATCTACGGTATTGATGTGCAAGTTGACGGGATGGTGCATGCGGTAATTGCCCGGCCTCCGGTTTATGGTGGCAAAGTAAAGTCGTTTGATGACAGTGAAGCCATGAAAGTCCCCGGCGTGATTAAAGTCGTTACCTTGGAAGGCAGCCCACCACCTGCTGTATTTAATCCTTTAGGCGGTGTGGCCGTGATTGCTGAAAATACCTGGGCGGCCATGCAAGGGCGTGAAAAGCTGAAAATCGAGTGGGATCATGGCGAAAATGCCAGTTATAACACTGATGAATACCGCCAGAAAATGCTGGAAGCCGCTTCAAATTCTGGCGGAAAAGTACTCCGTAGCAGTGGTGATGTTGCAAAAGCGTTAGAAACGGCAGATAAAACTTACAAAGCAGATTATTACATTCCGCATCTGTCTCAGGCACCAATGGAACCTCCCGTTGCTACAGCCCGAATTCAGGATGGCAAATGTGAAGTGTGGGCACCCACCCAGGCACCGCAAGCCAGTAAAGATACCGTTGCCAAATGGCTGGAAATGTCACCAGTAGATGTCACCATTCATGTCACATTATTGGGGGGTGGCTTTGGTCGTAAATCTAAGCCCGACTATTTGGTCGAAGCCGCATTAATTTCCAAAGCAATGGAGGGTCGTGCTGTACAGGTTACCTGGTCTCGTGAAGACGATATACACAATGGCTATCTGCATACTGTTTCAATAGAACATCTTGAAGCCGCGGTGAATGCTGATGGTAGAACCACAGCATGGTTACATCGCACTGTAGCACCCTCAATATCATCAACTTTTGATGCGTCTTCAGTTCATCAAATGCCGATTGAACTGGGGATGGGGGTAATGAATATCCCGTTTGCAATCGACAACGTTCAAATAGAAAACCCGGAAGCCAAAGCTCATACCCGGATTGGCTGGTTCCGTTCGGTGGCCAATATTCCACGGGCGTTTGCGATCCAATCCTTTATCGCTGAAATGGCCCATGATTTGGATCGTGATCACAAAGCATTTTTATTGGAACTGATTGGACCGGCACGGAAAATTAATCCGGTTGAGCTGAACGATGAATGGAATTATGGGGAATCGCCGGAAAAATATCCTTTAGACACAGGCAGATTACGCCGGGTAGTCGAAGCGGTATGTGAAAAAGCCAACTGGGGACGTGACTTACCGGCTGGGCGAGGGTTAGGGCTGGCAACGCATTACAGTTTTGTCAGTTATACCGCCGCTATTGTAGAGGTAGAAGTTTCTGATGAGGGTGAATTAACCATCCCTAGAATAGATATTGCTGTGGATTGTGGGCCTCAGGTAAACCCGGAGCGAATACGCTCACAGATGGAAGGGGCCTGCATCATGGGTGTCAGCCTGGCCACCGTCGGTGAAATCAGTTTTAAAGACGGTGCGGTTGAACAGGATAATTTTGATAGTTATCAAGTGACTCGAATGAATGAATCGCCTCGCGAAATTCATGTGCATTTGTTGCCGATGGAAGATTTCAGCCAGCCATTAGGTGGAATAGGTGAACCAGGCCTACCGCCGATTGCGCCAGCATTATGCAATGCTATTTTTGCTGCGACCGGTAAGCGGATCCGTAACTTACCTATTCGCTATCAACTGGAAAGCTGATTATGGACAGTGTCGATCTTTCAGTCTTTAAAACACTGCAGAAATGGCTGGAAGCCGATTTGACGGTATGGCTGGTGACGGTGGTGAAAACCTTCGGATCCAGCCCGCGTCAACCGGGCGCCATGCTGGTTTTACGCAGTGATGGTGTGTTGGTCGGATCGGTTTCCGGAGGCTGTATTGAAGATGATCTGGCCAATAAAGCGGTGTCAGGTGAATTGCCAACAGAGCAGGCCAAAGTAATGGTGTATGGCGTAACACGGGATGAAGCTCAACGCTTTAATCTGCCTTGTGGTGGCACATTGGAGCTGGTAGTTGAGCCCGTTAAAAATAGCGTATGGGTAGCTGAAATTCTCAATGCAATTAATGGCCATCGATTAATAAAACGTGAATTAAACCTTTCTTCGCTACACACCCATTGCAGCGATGCCAAAGCAACTGATATTCCAGTGCAAATCACTGATCAGCAGCTATCTGTAGTTTATGGACCAAGATGGCGATTATTGATTATTGGGGCAGGTCAGACATCGGCTTATCTGGCAAATATCGCACAGTCGCTGGATTATCAGGTATCGATCTGTGAGCCGCGTGATGCAATGCGGGAAAGCTGGGACGTGGGTGGAGTAGAGCTGCTCAATCTAATGCCGGATGATGCAGTGTTGGCCATGCAGCCAGATGCACATACCGCCATTGTGGCACTAACACATGATCCCAAACTGGATGATATGGCGTTATTGGAAGCGCTCAAGTCAGCTGCTTTTTATGTCGGTGCTCTGGGAAGCAAAAAAAATAATGCCAATCGCCGTCAACGCTTGGCGATGTTTGATTTGTCGGCAATGGAAATTGAGCGATTGCATGGACCAGTAGGTTTATCGATTGGCAGCCGAACACCGCCTGAAATTGCTATCGCCATATTAGCCGAGCTAATTCAGCTAAGACGATCAACAATGGTCAGAAAGCCATTCAGGGCTGAAGAAGTTCAATCTGTCTGTAATTAAATGAATCAGCAAAGGGCTCCCACCGGGATCATTCTGGCCGCTGGACAATCATCACGTTTTGGTGCGGACAAACTGGTACATGAGCTAACGATAGCGAACAAAAGGCAACTATTGATTCAACATACGCTGCAATTGTGGTGTTCTGTGTTTGATGAATTATGCATTGTAATCCGGCCGGATAATCTGTTGTTAAAAGAGGCAATTATTAGCTGGTCGGATCAACAGCATGAAAAAATTAATCTGATTGAAGCCGAGCAGGCAATGTCTGGCATGGGCCACAGTCTTAAAGCCGCCATCTCCGCAACAGCGGGAGCTGGTGGCTGGGTCATCGGTTTGGCCGATATGCCACTAATTCCACACGCCGTATTACGGCAGATTTGTGAGAGCTTACAGCTGGGTGCCGGCATTACGGCACCCTATTATGATGATCAACGTGGTCACCCGGTGGGATTTAATAGCGTTTATAAAGATGAGCTGATGGCGTTAGAGGGTGATACAGGTGCCAAAAACCTGTTACAGCGAGAAGTGGATAAGATTCACAAAATTATGACAATTGAAAGAGGGGTGTTAGCTGACGTTGATTCCATCGATGATGTGACTGTTATCGAGCGTTTAGGTAAGGTTTAGTCTTCTCTGGCCCAGTTGGAATGACTTTCTAAATAATTTCGATCAAACCCGGAAATATCTATAAGACCTTCCAGATCCAGAATATGAATATCGCCATTATTCGACTCAAGTAACCCCTCATCACGCAGTACTTTAAAGGTACGACTTACATGTACTGAAGACAGGCTTAAGGTATCACCAATAATCGTTTGATTCATGGGTAATTCAAATTTGTCAGCTTCGACATTGAGCCTTACTTTCATCTCCACAATAAAGTGAGCCAGCCGCTCCACGGCGCTGCGTCGGCCGATATTAATGACCCGCTCAATCAGCATGGATTGCTCCCGGGCAAGGATCAAAAAAAATAAATCGGTCAACCGAGGCGCTTGATCGAAAATTTCAGTCAGACGCTGGCGTGGAAACGGGCAGGCTCTTACTTCCGTCAATGTACGGAATTCTGAAAGGTTTCGATCAAAACTGATTTCACGCAGACCTAGAATCTGGCCTGGCAGGAAAATATCCAATACCTGACGTTGTCCATCAGCAAGTGTGCGCATGGCGCAGGCCCAGCCTGACTGGAGAGTGAAAAAACGTTCGGCTTTGCCGCCTTCTATAGCCATTGGCTGATCGGCCTCAAAATTTCGGGGATCTTTTTCCAATGCTTGTAACAAACTGATTTCATGTTGGTTGAGATCAGCGAATTTTTGAAACTGATGAACTATACAACTCTCAGTCAAAGGTGAGCTCATAAGCGTTCCTAATATCAACATAAGATAATATGATGGGGATGAAATATACCCCGGAAATATGCGAAGTCAATCTAATAAATTAGCGTTAATCCAAAAAAAAGACACCACCCGAAAAACGGGCGGTGCCAAAAGGTAACCATCTAACAATTTGGTGAGCATAGCCTACCAAATAAATTAAATGGCTGGGGTGACTTTATCTCATTTCGATCCTGCGCTATTACTAGGATCAGATTTATAATCTAACCCTTATTTTTTGTATTATTTATTTAAATTTTTAAATCGTTGGAGATTGGGTTAAGTTAAAGTGGTGGTCTACGGCCGGTGATAAAAAATATCAGTGCAAGCACCAAACCGATCACAAATAGAATCCATGCAATACTGCTTGCAGTTCCTGCAACACCACTTAAGCCTAAAACACCGGCAATAATTGCAATAATAAGAAATGTTAACGCCCAACTAATCATGGTATGTCCTTGTTAGAGTTGAATGGAGTTACACCATAGGATTTTTAAAAAAAAAGCTCCTTAACACAGGTTAAAGCGAAATTTAACTCAAAAAGTTAGCTTGAGAGTACACTTGAAAAAGTGAATCGAAAGATGTTTCACTGATTCAAAATTTATAATCAATTTATACACTTTTTACGATGTTTAATTTCTTTAATATGAGGTAAATGATTATGTTCCAAAATACCGATTCAAATTCATTTCGCTTTTTATCCAAAGTCTTGTTAATGGCTTTTGTTTTATCTGGTGCAGGTTTTCTCACAGCGTGTGAGGATCAAGGTCCAGCAGAAGAAGCAGGTGAGGCCATCGATGAAAGCGTTGAAGAAAGTGGAGACGCAATAGAAGAGGCAACCGATTAATTTTGAAGTAATCGGGTTAACACCGGTGTCTAAGATATAGCGGTATCAATCAGTAAAACTAATTCAAGGAGATAGTCAAATGGCAACTCAAGCTAGTAATCAGGAACTTCAGGAACAACTGGATAACTTACGTAAGGATTTTGCAGAAGTTACAAAGACGTTAAGAGAGATGACCTCCGCTTATGCCAAAGAGAGCCAGGACCGTGTTAAAGTCGCAGCAGGACAAGCACAGGACCAAGTGAAAGAGTCGTTTGGCAAAGTCCAAAGCGAAGTAGAGAGCCACCCTTACAGTAGTATGGCTGTCGCCTTTGGTGTTGGTTTGGTTCTCGGTAAAATTTTGGATCGGTAATTCCATTCCCATCTCAACTATAATGGAAACAAGCCACAGGAGAAATATATGGGCTGGCGATCAAGAGTACAAATTAATACTGTCGCGCTAGCAGTAGCAACACTGCTAGGCATATTTGCCCTTGGCTTCGCTGGTTTTGCTGTTTATCTTGCGTTATTGATTCATTATCCACCAGATATTGCTGCCATCATCACCGCGGGTGGTTATGTGTTAACTGCCATACTGGTGATGTTGGTAGCAAAGTTTGCTGTTTACCGCACAAAACAAGCATCACCAAGTTTCCAGACCTCCAATAAACCCGATGTAGATGATTTGGAGAATGTGCTGCAAGCAGTTATTACTCCTGCGCTCAGCAAGTTTGTACATCAGCATCCTGGTAAATCGGTTTTAGCGACTTTACTTGCCGGGTTGGTTGTCGGTTACAATGAGGATACGCGTAATAAGGCAAAAGACGTATTTAAGCGTTTCTTTGAAGAAAAATAATGCTTTTCTGACCCGCTAATTCGCTGGTCATCAAAAGTTATTAACATTCAGTTCATTGACGTCAGGCAGGTGTGCTGTGGGAAAAAAACTGAATCGTACTGCTGGTAAAGTGCGGATTGAAGCGTTGCAACACCAGCGTAAGGAACGGATTAGCAAGGCGGGTCTGTTACTTGAAAGATGGGGACAGCAGGATAGAATGCCGGTAACCGGTGAGCTGGAACTAAGTGAAGTCGATCCTGAATTTATAGAGGATCAAATGACAGCAGAAGTGCTCAGTTCATTAACGGCTGAAAAAATGCGTATTGTCCGCCAACATTGGTCTGCAGGTCACTCAGCTGCTGAGATTGCTGAGATGGAAGATCAGCCACGAAATGAAATACGGCAGGTGTTGGGGTTTGTTGTAGAACAAATTGCCGATAAAGTTTTGAAATAAGCTGCCGATATAGCATTTAGATAAGTTTTTAGGGAGGCATAATGGATACAACAAATGTTGCTGCAATGGCAAGTCAGTTGTCCGTTCAGCAGTCTGCCCAGCAACAAATGGTTGCGACGCTTAAACTCAGCAATGATCAGATTGAGGCCCAAGGCCAGGCGGTATTGAAGTTACTGGATGCAGTTCCAGTGCCGCAGGGAAATTTAGGCAATATCATTAACGTGAAAGTATGACAAGAAGTTAACGCTACATACTACAAGTTTAATTAAAACCACCCCAGACATTGTGCTCGGGTGGTTTTTTAATGCCTGAAAAACACGTAAGCTTCTACCAAACTTCATTTTCTTGGATAAGTGGATATGGAAACCCTTGTTGTAATTATTTACCTGTTTTTTGTATTGCTTATAGGCTTGTGGGCCGGACGGGGCATAAAAACCATGCACGAGTATGCTCTGGCAGGAAAATCTTTTGGCATGCTGGTGATATTTGCCACTTTATCGGCATCATTTATCGGTGGTGGTTTTTCCATGGGAAATGCTGAAAAGGTATTTCTGGTTGGCATCAGTAATATTGTTGCCTTATGGGGCTTTAGCATAAAAGAAATTCTGGTCGCTCGATATATTGCTCCGCAAATGATGCGTTATCCAAATGCCATTTCAGTGGGCGATATTATGGATGAACATTACGGTAAAGGCGCTCGACTCTTCAGTGGTGTATTTTCGCTCGCTCTATGTGCGGGGATCCTTGGTGCCCAAATTGGTGCTATGGGGTATGTGTTTAACCTGTTTCTTGATGTTGATCGTGTGTGGGGTGTATTAATCGGTTGCGGCATCGTTATCGCCTATTCAACGGTTGGTGGAATGCGTTCCGTAGTCTGGACCGATATTATTCAATTTATCGTGCTGGCGTTCGGCATTCCCATGACATTATATTTTGGTTTACAGCATGTTGGCGGCTGGCAAGCCATGCAAAACAATTTACCTGCAACGCACTTTACCTTGCCCACAGAACCGTTGGCAGTTATTGCATTATTATCGTTATTTATGACTTTCATGCTGGGTGAAACCTTGGTACCACCCTATCTGCAACGGTTGTTAATTGGTAAAAGCAGTAAAGATGTTATTCGTGGGTCATTATTAAGCGGATTGTTCTCGATCCCATTTTTTGCCATCACCGGTTTGATTGGTTTAGTGGCATTAGCCATGCAGCCTTCTTTAGATGCTAATTTAGCGATGCCTTATGTCATTCAACAGGCTGTGCCACCAATCCTGCAAGGTATTGTGGCAGCAGCCATTGTGTCTATCATTATGTCTTCAGCAGATTCGTTTTTAAATTCGGCATCAATTGCCTTTAGTAATGATATTGTCAGGCCATTACGCAAAACACCATTAACGGCTACAGTAGAATTAATGCTCGCTCGTGTGGTCACATTACTGGTGGGCATTGCTTCAATGGTTTTTGCTTTATCGATTGATAGCGTGATCGATATTCTGATTTATGCGTATAACTTTTGGGCGCCAACTGTATTAGTGCCTTTGACGATGGCGATTCTGGGCTGTTATGTAAGTCGTAAACGGTTTATTGCAGGAGCGGTGGCTGGAATCGGTTCTGCCATTGTCTGGAATGCGGTATTACAGCAGCCATGGCAGATTGATGCTTTGGTTGTTGGTTTTTTTGCCAACTTAATTGCCTTTACTTGCGTTGATAGACCGGCTGCAAAAGCCGCGAAACTGGCGGATGTTCAATAGCCAGACATTGCTAAGGAATAACAAGATGAAATTATCGATAACCTGTCTTCAACGACTACTGATATTACCGATACTGGCGGCTATGAGTAGTTGTGCTGCTTATAGTGTAGTCAACAGTGATCGTTATTCGGGATCATCCAGCGCAGTACCTGCTGAATATATACCCTCACCGGGTTTTTGCCGTATCTGGTACAAAAACCGTGCTCCCGATCAGCAACCGGCCCAGGGTGACTGTGAAATATTGAAACAGAATATTCCTGATAATGCCGTGTTGTTAAAAGGCTGACTTTAACGATGCAATCACGCTAGAATTGCTTTATGGTTAACCGCTTACGCATACTGACCGCTATCTTTGTTATCATCAATTTATTGATGGTCAGTGGCGTTACTGCGTCCGTTGCTCACCTCCCAGATGATCATTATTCAGCCCATTTAAGCATTGCGCATAGTCATGCTGATCACGACTATCAGCATGAGGATATTGATCATGATCATCATCTGCATCTGCATCTGCATCTGCATCTGGTTGCTGATTTAGTCAGTTATTCACTATTTTTTCAGGCGCGGACGGCTGATGCCGTTGCCAACGCCACTAGCAGTCAGCTGGTTACTTTGTATTATTCCCCTCTTTTACCTCCCCCTAACGCTTAACTTCATAACGTTTTAAACAATTTAATGTTTAGCTGCTGGCTTTTCAGCCGGTGGTGTTATGGAGTTCATCATGAATTATCAAATAAATTCGCTCGCTGACAGGGTATTGATGCCGCTGTTGCTGACCTCTTTATTGTTGGCGGCGTCAGCCGTGCACGCAGATAAACAAACAAGCCTGAATCTGGCCACAGCGCTAGAGCGCACGTTATTACAAAGCCCGAGACTACAACAGTTTCCCTATCAGCAACGTGCACTTGAAGCGCAGAAGCTACAGGCTGGGTTGCCACCCAATCCGCAATTACAGGCAGATTTGGAAAATGTGCTGGGTACCGGCAATAGCCGGGGTCTTTCCGGTGCGGAATTCACTTTATCGTTAAGCCAGCTTGTTGAAATGGGCGATAAACGACAAAAACGCGTCGATCTGGTCGATGCCAAATCCAATCAATTGCAACAGCAATTTGAGATCCAGCGTCTGGACACGTTTTCTGATGTGACCGCTAAATATCTGCAGGCATTAAGGATAGATGCTTTATTAAGCTGGAACCAGAAGCGTATTCAGATTGAGCAGCAGGCCCTGGAGGTTATACAAAAACGGGCTGCCGCCGGAGCGGTTGGTCAGGCAGATGTTTTACGTATGCAACTGTTGCTTGAACGTTCTGAATCCAGACAGCAACAGCTAAATGGACAACGCAAACTTGCTTATCAGCAAGTTGCAGCCAGTTGGGGAGAAGAAGTCGATTTTGCCGAACTGGAAGGGCAATTGAAGCAACTGCCAACTTTGCCAGAACAGGATACCTTGGAACAGGCCATTCTGCATTCCCCGGCCTTCTTACAGAGCCATAGCTTAATCCGCTTGCGTGAAGCCCAATTACGTCTGAGTGAAGCCAAATCCAGAGCTGATTTAAGCTTTGGCGCCGGTGTTCGACGTCTTGAAGGGCAAAACGATAATGCTTTGGTGTTCAGTTTTTCGATGCCGTTGCAGTTTTACGACCGTAATCAGGGCAATATCGCCGCCGCCCACGCGGACTATGAAGCCGGAATTTTGCAGCAACAGCTGACCCAAACTGAATTACGGATGGCTTTATTGGAAATCTATCAGGCCATGCTGAATAACCATCAACAAATTGATCGGCTACAAAAAACACTGACGCCTTTGACTCAGGAGCTGCTGAAACAAACCGAAACCGGTTATCAATCAGGACAATACAACGTCTTGCAATGGATTGATGCGCAACGCGAAGCATTCACTGTTGAACGTGATCTGATTGAAGCACAAACCGCTGTGCATACCCAGTTACTTGAACTGGAACGGTTAACCGGGATGCCTTTAAGCCGATCAATCTTTACCGCCAGTTATCAGGAATAGTCCAATGAAATTAATCATCTTATTTTTTAGCCTGCTGGCACTGTCGAGTTCAGTGGTTCTAGCGGCGACCGATCATGCTCATAGTGAACCGCATGATCACGAAGAAACCTTGGAAGGACCGCATGGCGGAAGGTTATTGGAAAATGAAAACTTTGCGGTAGAAATAACCATTTATGAACAGGGCGTACCGCCGGAAATGCGGGTTTATGCCTATGAAAATGGAAAGCCAGTCGATCCTCAGCAGATCAATTTAACGGTAACCTTAACTCGGCTGGACGATGAACAGAATCTTATCGACTTTACGACCGAAGCTGATTATCTGTTAGGGGATACGGTTATAGACGAACCACATTCATTTGAAGTGGTTGTGGAAGCCGAATATCAGGGTAAGTCCCATCATTGGCACTATGAAAGTTTTGAAGGTCGCAGCACGATATCGGATCGCATGATAACGCTGGCAGGAATAGAAACTGAGTCAGCTGGACCACAAACCCTATCAATAACCAATTCCCTCTATGGTGTAGTCAGTGTAGCGGAGGACCGCCAGTATCGGGTGCATGCGCCGTACCCCGGCATTATTGAATCGGTGATGGTTAATACCGGCGATAAAGTCAAAAAAGGTCAGGTGTTAGTGACCGTGCGTAATCAAACCACTTTGCAAAACTACTCTATCCGCAGTCCGGCCAACGGTGAGGTCACCCGGCGTATGGCCAATGCCGGTGATCACACTGATATGGGCAGTTTGCTGGAAGTCAGTGATTTATCCCGAGTCTGGGTTGAGCTGTCGATGTTCCCAGCTGATATCGAACAATTACGGGTCGGTATGCCGGTCAAGGTAAAGGATTTACATCAACATGAATCAGCTGAGGGAAAAATTAGCTACATCTCTCCCAAAATGACCGGAGGTCACATTGCCCGGGCTCGTGCTGAAATTACCAATGCAGAAGGGCATTGGCGACCCGGTATGCATGTCAACGCTGAAGTGACAGTTGAACAATACCCTGCGGAGCTGGCAGTAAAACACAGCGCCATTCAAAGTTATCGGGATATGCCGGTGGTGTTTGTCCAAAATGGCAATACTTTTGAAGTCAGAATGCTCACGTTTGGCAAACGGGGAGCGGACTATATCGAAGTGCTTTCGGGGTTAAAACCAGGCAGCCAGTATGTGACGACAAACAGTTTTCTGCTCAAGGCCGAGATGCTTAAATCCGGCGCCAGCCATGATCACTAGGAATTAAGCATGATTCATTCAATTGTACAGTTTTCAGTGTACCGCCGATGGCTGGTGCTATTCTTAACAATACTTATTGCCGGAGTGGGCGCTTACAATGTTTTCCAGCTTAATATTGATGCTGTACCGGATATTACCAATGTTCAGGTGCAGATTAATACCGAAGCAGAAGGTTATTCACCGTTGGAGGTTGAACAGCGAATTACCTATAGCGTTGAAAATGCTATGGCCGGCTTACCCAATCTCGATTACACCCGTTCTTTATCACGCTATGGGTTATCTCAGGTCACGGTGGTATTTGAAGAAGATACGGATATTTATCTTGCCAGGCAGTTGATAAATGAACGTCTGCAGGGAATTCGCAGTGAGTTACCTGTTGGCATAGAACCACAGATGGGACCGATCGCCACTGGTTTGGGTGAAGTTTTTACTTACAGTGTCCGTGCGAAACCGGATGTGTTTAAAGCCGATGGCAGTACATATACTGCAGAAGATTTACGCACCATACAGGACTGGATTATCCGTCCCCAGATGGTAAAAGTGCCGGGCGTTACTGAGATCAATAGTATCGGTGGGTATGAACGTGAATATCAGGTAGCCCCTGATCCAGCCAAACTGCTGGCCTACAAAGTCAGCCTGGCTGAACTGAGCGAAGCATTAATACGTAATAATCAGAATGCTGGTGCCGGTTATATTGAACGGAATGGCGAACAGTGGCTGGTACGTTCCCCAGGTCAGTTAACCTCTCTGGAAGATATTCGAAATGTCGTTATTACCAAACGTGATGACACGCCGATCCGGATAATGGATGTGGCCGAAGTATTTTACGGAAAACAGTTACGTACCGGCGCGGCGACCCAGGATGGAAAGGAAACGGTGTTAGGTACGGCTTTTATGTTGATTGGCGAAAACAGTCGAGTGGTCGCCAGAGCCGTTGCTGACCGCCTGGAACAGGTAAATCAAAGCTTGCCTGAAGGCATTGTGGCTGAAGCTGTATATGACCGGACCACATTAGTCGATAAAACACTCAAAACGGTACAAAAAAATCTGTTCGAGGGTGCTCTACTGGTCATTGTGGTGTTGTTTTTATTGCTGGGAAATATTCGGGCAGCGTTAATAACGGCGCTGGTCATTCCGTTAAGTATGTTATTTGCCATTACCGGAATGGTCAGTAACAAAGTGTCGGGCAATTTGATGAGTCTGGGAGCGATTGATTTTGGACTGATAGTCGATGGTGCGGTGATTGTGGTGGAAAATGCCTTGCGACGTCTGGGCTTGGCACAGCAACGTCTGGGCCGGTTATTAAGTTTGCAGGAACGCTTGGCGGAGGTGATTGAGAGTACCCGGGAAGTGTTTAATCCGGCGGTATTTGGCATGTTTATTATCATGCTGGTGTATCTCCCCATTTTTGCCCTCAGCGGTGTTGAAGGAAAAATGTTTCATCCCATGGCGTTTACCGTGGTGGCAGCACTAACCGGGGCTTTGATATTTGCGGTGACTTTTGTGCCAGCCGCGGTGGCGGTATTGATCACCGGCAGGGTAGCCGAACAGGAAAATCCAATTATGCGGGTAGCGCGGTGGATTTATCGTCCGCTGTTAAGCCTGTCTTTACGTCTGCCTTTTATAATTGTCTTACTGGCCACGTTGATGGTCAGTATCACGGTTTATTATGGTTCGCGTTTAGGTAGCGAGTTTCTGCCACAACTGGATGAAGGTGATATCGCTTTGCACGCATTGCGGGTCACTGGCACCGGACTTGAACAATCTGTGGCGATGCAAAATCAGCTGGAATCGGTAATAGCCGAGTTTCCACAGGTTAAACATGTGTACTCGAAAATTGGTACGCCGGATATTGCCACCGACCCGATGCCACCAAGTGTTGCGGATACCTTTGTTATTTTGCAACCCATCGAAAAATGGCCTGAACCCCAATTGAGTAAGGCGGAATTCCTGGCAGAATTACGAGAAACGGTTGAAGCAGTGCCGGGAAATCTCTATGAATTCACCCAGCCGATTGAAATGCGTTTCAATGAACTGATTGCCGGGGTGCGTGCAGACGTGGCATTAAGAATTTATGGCGATGACTTGGAGACGCTTTATCAACTGGGCGGCCAGGCTGAGCAAATGTTGTCAGGTGTTACTGGTGCTTCAGATGTAAGGATGGAACAACTGACTGGTTTACCGATGTTATCCATTGAACCACAACGTGATCATCTTGCTTTGTTGGGTTTGGATATCGCCAGTCTGCAGCAAAGCATTCAAACGGCGATTGGTGGTACTTCTGCCGGCTTGATTTATGAGGGAGATAAACGTTTCCGAATCGTGGTTAGGTTAGATGATGAGATACGTAAGAATCCCGACCGGTTGGCCAAACTTCCCATCGCATTACCTGACAGTGATGATCCAGATTTATCTTATGTGCCGTTGGGTGAAATTGCCGATATTAAAGCCATCAGTGGCCCCAATCAGATAAACCGTGAAAGCGGTAAACGTCATGTCATTATCAGTGCCAATGTGGTGGATAGGGATTTGGGATCCTTTATCGCGGATGTGCAGCAGAATGCACAACAGCTCAATCTACCTGCAGGGTATTGGCTGGAATATGGCGGAACCTTTGAACAATTGGAATCGGCCAGCAAGCGATTGATGATTGTGGTGCCCATAACACTGTTGCTGATCCTGATGTTATTGTTCAGTGTATTTAATTCATTAAAAGATGCTTTGCTGATTTTTACCGGTGTACCAATGGCATTAACCGGTGGTCTGATTGCACTGATGTTAAGGGATATGCCGTTATCCATTTCTGCGGCAGTGGGATTTATTGCTTTATCAGGTATAGCCGTCTTAAACGGCGTGGTGATGTTGACATTTATCCGACAGCTGCGTGAGCAGGGTATGGTGCTGCTGGAAGCTGTTTTCGAGGGCGCAATGCAACGGTTACGCCCTGTATTGATGACCGCACTGGTAGCTGGTTTAGGGTTTCTGCCGATGGCATTAAATACGGGAACCGGTGCTGAGGTCCAGCGTCCATTGGCTACAGTCGTGGTGGGAGGAATTATTTCTTCAACGTTATTGACGTTGCTGGTGTTACCCGCCTTGTATTTTTTAGCCTATCGATTTAGTTCAAAAGATAAGTAGTCCAGAAATGAAAAAGCCGGGAGAACCCCGGCTTTTCCAAGATATACGAAGCTGAAACGTTATTAGTTAAGCATAGACTGCACTTTGTCACGCAATTGAGCATCACTTTGGATAGCCAAGGCGATATTGCTATATGTTTCGACATCCAGGCCTTCGTTTTGAACGGTTTGGACCATTTTCTGGCTGGCTTCCTGTTGTAATTTTGCAGCTTGGTCAGGATCTTCAGTACTTTCCAGACGGCCTGAATATTCATTACGAATTTCTTCAAGATCACCCTGAACATCAACAAATTTTTGCAACTCAGAATCACTGAAATCAGTTGCTGGAGCTGTTTCAGGCATTGGAGCTTGAGGAGCTGCCTGTTGTGGTTGTTCTGCAAAAGCAGGAGCGCTTAGACCCAGAGCCATTAAAATTGAAGCAAAAATAGCTGTTTTTTTCATGGTGTTTTCCTTTATAGATTGTGGAACACATACAGGTTGTTGCGACAATCGTGCCAGAAAGCTGTATTTTTGTAAGTCATTGTATTTAATCTATAAAATGTTTCGTATTACATCTGTTAATGCTTATATGAAGCTTGACGGGTACTTTGGTATGTGTCAATTTGGCCCATGTGCCATAAATTCAAGTTTGTTAAGAGGCCATTGAATGCGTTTTCCATCCATTTTCAGCAATCTGCGATTAGTGTTGATCATGCAGGTTGCATTGCCAGTGTTACTGGTGCTGGCGATGATCCTCGCGATTGGTCTATCTATGGTGGGCCAGTTTATCGAGGAAAGAATGCAGCGGGATTTACAGCAAGTGGCCCGAACTATTCATTTGCCAGTTTCTCAGGCGCTGGAACGGCAGGATCTGGATCAGTTACAAAACAGCATGGCTTCGGTTTTTGGTATTACCGAGGTATATGGAGCCTACTTATTCGATGCCAATGGCAAGCGGTTAAGCAGTTTTGGTGTCGTTAATCCAACGAAAGAACAGGCAACGGATGCACTTGAACAGATCGCCGAAGGTGAATTTGCACAATATGAACGGATTCGTGGCCGGAATGTGTATTCCTTTTTTATGCCTATTTTTGATGCGACTGGCCAGCCAAATGGCCTATTACAAGTGACTCGTCGGCGCAGTGATATTGACCGTGAGCTGACTGAATTAAAATATTGGGCCTGGGGTAGTTTTGGTCTGGTGTCATTAATTATTCTTGGGGTCATTACCTATTCCCACCAGCGTGCCATTGAAACCCCATTGCAGAAATTAGTTGAGAGCATGCGGCGGGTGAGCCAGGGGGATAGAGAACATCGGGCAGCAGAGCAGGGACCGATAGAAATAAGCCAATTGGCAAAAGGACTCAATGGCATGCTCAATGCGATTGAAGCTGCAGAGAAAAGTGAAGCTCAGCAACGTTCCGCCCGGGAGCAGATGGCAGAAAGACTCCGGCAAACCGAAACCATGGCAGCACTTGGACAATTATCGGCCGGTGTCGCTCATGAATTAGGTGCCCCGCTAACAGTGGTTGATGGAAGAGCCGGCCGATTATTAAGGCGTCTGGAAAACGAAAACGACGTAAAAGAGTTAAATGAAATCCGTCAGCAGGCGGCCAGAATGACCTCGATTATTCAGCAATTACTCAGTTTTGGTCGTTCATCGCGTGCTGAATTTCGTGAACTTGATGTGACGTCATTGATCGAGAGGGCCGAGGCATTGCTGGCCAATCAAGGTTATCAAGTCACTCTTGTTAAGGGACCCATGGCAACAATTAAAGGCGATTCATTAAGCCTGGAGCAGGGATTGATCAATTTATTACGCAATGCCTGTCAGGCCTGTCCTGAGGGCCCGGTTGAACTCTGTTGGGAACAGGATGGGAAACAGTTAAAAATCCATATAGACGATGCCGGCCCTGGTATTAACGAGGAGCAGAAAGCCCAGATTTTTGATCCCTTTGTCACCACCAAAGCGCCGGGCGAAGGAAGTGGTCTGGGGCTGGCTATTGTGAAACGGATCCTGCGAGAACATCAGGGGGAGATTATTTTGAGTCATAGTCCACTGGGTGGGGCCAGATTCAGTCTAATTTTACCGTTGGTTTTAACTACAGATTGCGGAACAAGCGCATGACCACAAAACAGAATAAAAATTTGCCCATCCTGTTGATAGAAGATGATCAGGCATTAGCCCGGCTGATTTCAGATGAGCTGGAAACTGAAGGCTGGAATCTGGAGATTCATCATCAGCTCCAATCGGCTCTGGACTGGCTCAACATTAATCAACCGGCTTTGATTGTTACTGATTTGCGCTTGCCAGATGGCAATGGAATGCAGGTGGTAGAGCAGGTTGTCACCCATTGGCCGGAAGAACAACGACCAGGATTGATAGTTATCACGGCATTTGGCAGTGTGCGACAGGCAGTGCAGGCTTTACAGGCCGGCGCCGATGACTTTCTCACCAAACCTCTGGATTTGGAACATTTTCTGCTGGCGGTAGAGCGGGTGGTTGCTACCCGTAAATTACATGATGAGCTGTTTCAATTTCGCAAGCTCAACCGGCAGCCCGCTTTTCATCAGATGTTTGGTCGCAGTGAAGCCATGCGTAATCTGTTTGAACAGATTAAAGTCATTGGCCGGGCTCAGGGGCCGGTATTGATCAATGGCGAGAGTGGAACCGGCAAAGAACTGGTCGCCAAAGCATTACATGCAGAAAGTGATCGTGCTGACGGGCCATTTTTAGCGGTGAATTGTGCCGGTATACCCCAAGAGTTACTGGAGAGTGAGTTTTTCGGTCATGTTGCAGGCTCGTTTACCGGTGCCAAAAAAGCCCGCAAAGGGTTATTACAGGAAGCAAATGGTGGCAGTTTGTTACTGGATGAAATTGGTGAAATGCCAATGGCATTGCAGGCAAAATTATTACGCGCCTTACAGGATGGATCGATTCGTCCGGTGGGCCATGATACCGAAGAAAAAGTGGATGTCCGTATTATTGCGGCCACCCATCGGGATTTGAAACAAAAAGTTATTGAAGGCAGTTTTCGGGAAGATTTATTCTATCGACTGGAAACCTTTGCTTTGTCAGTGCCCCCTTTACGGGACCGTGAAGAGGATAGGGAAATTCTGGCACAGCAGTTTTTACAACAACTGGTGGTTGCTCAGGGACGTAACATTCAGGGGTTCAGCGATAAAGCATTGGACATTATTCGTGACTATGCCTTTCCGGGCAATGTCAGGGAGCTACAGAATGTCGTAGAAAGAGCGTTTGCCTTTTGCAACGAAGACTGGGTGCAACCGCAGCATTTACCCTCTCGTTTACTGGAAAATCAACCGTCAAAACTGGCGATGGCAAGCCCTGAAATGGATAGGCAAAATGATGAGTTATTGGCTGGTGTCGTATTGCCAACCCTGGAGCAGTTACAAAAACGTTATGTAAATATGGTTTTAAAAGAGGTGGACGGTAATAAACGTCGCGCCGCTGCGTTACTGGGAATCGGTCGTCGTACGTTGTATCGCTGGCTGGATGAAGAAACCGATGAGGCCGAAGATACTGCTTAATTCCTCGAAATATAACCCCATTTATCACGAATTTTTATTGCCGCCAAACCTTCATTAAACGGTTGAGCATGTTCAAATTGTGGTTCGATAACCACTTCACCCTGCCGGTTAATATAACCATACTGCCGATAATTATAGGTTATCACCGCCAGACCATCCGAAAATGAATATGCCCAGACATATTCCGGTTCAATTTCAATCTGGCCTTCGGTATTGATATAGCCAACCTTGGCGTTTTTCTCCACACGGGCTAACCCTTCGCGGAAATTCCAGGCATCATCAAAATACGGCTTGACTACTATTTCTCCACTGGAATCAATAAAACCGTATAGCCCATTTTGTTTGATTACCGCAAAACCCTCACCAAATGCTTTAGCTTGATCAAATTGAGGACGTATCAGCCAATCCCCTTTTTTATCGATGTAGCCCCACTTACCCTCAACAAATACAGCAGCATAACCCTCGCGAAATACCCGGCTCTGGGCAAATGCTGGCTTGATTAACCGTTTTCCCTCGGCATCAATATATCCCCATTCTTCATCCACTCTAACGGCCGCTCGTTGTTCGCTGAAGATCTGAATTTCATCAAACTGCGCCTTAATGACTTCTTCTCCCTCAGTATTAAGATAGCCCCATTGATCATTGACTTTGAAACCCGCCAGACCTTCTGAGAAAACGCCCACCTTGTCATATTTGGCCGGAACTACTTGCTGACCAGAAGTATTTAAAAAGCCCCACATTCCATCCTTGATAAAAGCAGCATATCCCTCTTTAAAAGATTGTATTTTTGGGTAGGTGGGCTGCAGTATTATTTTTCCATTTCGATCTACAATGCCCCATAGATTATCTTTACGATAGGCGGTGACGCCGCTGTCCAAATCATTGATTTCATCGGCGGTGAACAGAATGTCGCCATCAGGATTGATCATGGCAAATTGTGCTATGCCCTGATTGGCAATCATTACTGCCGCTCGGTCATTTTTAAAACTGCCGGCATCATCAAAAATAAGATCAATCTTCAGATTTTCTACATAAGCCATGGTAGGCTGAACAGCATGACTGGTAGAGACGCCGGTGAATGTCAGCGCTGACAGAATATATCCCAATGTTTTACATAACGTTCTATTCATAACCTCACCCACTTTTTGGGAGTTATTCCCATGATAAGTCTGTTCTTGTTCGGGTGAAAAGGTTGTGAAAATAAACTGTTAGGAGAACACCCCTAAGACCCCACTGCAGCTAAAGCGATAGTGAATCAACAATGCTGATGGAGTATGTATGGAAAAGGATGAAGATACCTATATAGCGCTGAAAATGATGGCAGAAACTATTGATCTGAGTTCACGAAATGATAACGACGAGATTATCGGTCTGGAATACTATGTTAATTTCAATGTGTTGACTGACGATGAGCTGACCGAACTGATTCAGCTTTGGGATCAAAAATTAACGACCTGCCAAAAAGAAAAACTGGCATCGCAATTTACTGTAATCCAAGTGTTTGGCTTAATTGGACTGGCGATGCTGATTGCCTGGTTATCGGGTGGGATTGCCGGCGCGATTGCCAGTATGATTGGTGTTGTCGGTATGATTGCGATGATTGAAGATAAGCGGGTAAAAAAAGCGAAGCGTAACTTGAAAGATGCAGAGAAAGTCTGCAACAAGCTTCATTCTTATGCTCGTTAGTCTGTTCTGAGGAACCTCCGTCTCGCTAAGTCAGTCTGGTTAAGCTATTAACTTAAGGAATGTTTGCGTGCTTCGCCAGTTTATTCAAAGTTTATTAGGCAGTCTCTCGGCGCTCTCATTAAGTGCATGTTCACCGGTAACCGTATTAAACGCCATGGTGCCGGAATCAGGATATCAACATCGAGCAGATCTGATTTATGGTGACCATCCGCGCCTGAAACTGGATATCTATCAGCCTGTGAATTCAACAGTAACCACGAAACCAGCAACGGTTATTTTCTTTTATGGTGGCGGCTGGGAAACAGGCGATAAAGCGGATTATAAATTTGTCGCAGAAGCCCTGACTTCACAGGGTGTCATCGTGGTGATTCCCGATTACCGAGTCTACCCTGAAGTCGTATTTCCTCAATTTATCGAAGATGCTGCTCAATCAGTGGGCTGGACCAAACAGCATATTGCAGAGTTTGGCGGTGATCCGGAAAAGCTGTTTATTGCCGGACACTCTGCCGGAGCACATATTGCTGCCATGTTGTCGGTGAATCCGCTTTATTTGCAGCAGGTTGATATGCAGCCACAGCAGTTGCAGGGAATGATTGGTTTAGCTGGACCCTATGATTTCCTGCCACTGAAAAGTGACACGTTAAAACAAATTTTTGGCGATGAAAGCAGCCAGTGGCAAAGTCAGCCAGTGAATTTTGTCACCAACGATCACCCTCCGATGTTATTACTGGTTGGCACTGATGATCGTACTGTACTACCACGTAACAGTTATCGACTTGCAGATAAACTCAAGCAGCATGGTAATTCAGTAAAATTGGTGGAGTTTGATGGTTACGGCCATGTGGCTATGGTTGCCAAGCTGGCAAAACCTTTGCGTAGACAAGGTGCTTTACTCGCTCCAATCACAACATTTATTGAAAAGTATCAGGATTAGCTTAACTGCAGGATGAGTTGTTGTCCCAGTGCCTCTGCACTGCTGAAAGCCGACTCGACTCGACCCTGAATGCACCAGTCACCGCAAGCCGCCAATTTTAAAGTGTTATCCAGATAAAATTGTTGACCAGTTTGAGCAGGAATATTAGCGAAGACCCAGCGCTTTAAATCGATATGACTGACTTTACCAGTATCCAGTCCACTGACGCGCTGGATTTCATCAAGCATTTGTTGTTTGATTCGCTCATCCTCGACGGCCAGGTTTTCTTCTGCCCAAATATTATTGGCTTGTATCACCATTGAAAACTCACCGGAGCGTGAAGGTTTGGAGCTATTAACCGACATCCAGCTTATTTTTGCATCTCGTACTAACGCGGCTTGCCAGTCGAGAGCGGGGGCATCATTAAAACCCAGCATTAACGCGTAACAGGCCAGCATTTTTGTATGCTCAATAGAATGATGGCTGGCAAACTCCTTGGGTAAAAGATCGGCGGTCTGGCTCGCTGGCAGACAGCTGATCACCCAATCAAAATCATCCGCGATTTGCGTCCTTTGGTGCAATAAGCACCATTTCCCATTCTGTTGCATAAGATGGGTGATCTGCTGATTAAACTGAATATCCAAGGGGGCAGCGAGCGCCTGAGCAAACGCCTGCATATCAGGACTGCCGACAAAATGTGGATAGTCTGCATTCCACTGGCGTTCTACTACTTTTTCAGCGCCGGCAAATTCTGCGAAATGTGCATCCCAGCGTTCTATCACCTGCTTTTTGATTAATGGCTGAATAAATTCAGCAAAACGTGGTGTTTTAACCGTAAAAAATTGGGCACCATGATCAAACTGAAATAAGCCCGCGGTACGTGATGCCAATCTGCCGCCAGCACGTTGCGCTTTTTCGAACAAATGAATGTCCGCGTAGGGTTGAAGTTGATGAGCCAGTGTGAGGCCAGCCAATCCGCTGCCAATAATTGCAATTTTGCTCATGTGAGTCCGAGGCGGTAATGAATTTGGCAATCAGACCAGAGTGGTTAAGAAGAGGTTTCTGACAGGCGAAAAAAAACCCCAGTCCGAAGACTGAGGTTTCTTATTTCTTTATAACTGCGTATTAACGGTTGCAGATATACATTGTTACTTCGAAACCGAAACGCATGTCTGAATATTCTGGTTTAGTCCACATAATCATTCTCCTCAAATTTGATATCAGCGTTTGCTGACTTAGGTATAGATTAACGTGTTCAAACAACTAAAACCTCAGTGATACACCCGAAGGGACTCAGGATTTTCCTGATTAATCACTTACCGGGGTGCGCATAGTGACAAACTCTTCCGCTGCAGTTGGATGAATGCCAATCGTTGCATCAAAATCTGTTTTGGTTGCCCCGCATTTAATCGCAATGGCTATGCCCTGCATAATTTCCCCTGCTGAGTCTCCCACCATGTGTGCTCCTAACACTCTATCACTATCACCGTCGACCAGTAACTTCATTAAAGTGCGTTCCTGCGAGCCACCCAAGGTATGTTTCATCGCGCGAAAGTTTGAGCGATATTTCAATACATTTGAATATTCCTTACGTGCCTGTTCTTCAGTCATACCGACAGTACCGATATTCGGCTGACAAAACACTGTGGTGGCAATATTGCTGTAATCCAGTTTACAAGGTTGCTTATCAAACAGATAGCCAGCCAATGCCATACCCTCGGCTAATGCTACAGGTGTTAGTTCCATACCACCTGTTACATCGCCCAGGGCGTAAATACTGGGTTCAGACGTCTGAAAGGTTTTATTAACCTCGATATGTCCACTTTTACCAAGCTTGATATCAACATTTTCCAGTCCCAATCCGTCCAAGTGTGGTTTCCTGCCGGTGGCAAATAACACGGTATCAACCGTTAAATGATGACCATCCGACATGGTTAAATATAAACTGTCATCTTTTTGTTTCTTAATTGATGTCACTTCGGTATTAAAGTGAATATGCACACCATTTTGTTGAATCTGCTCTGCAGCAAATTCAGCCGTCTCTTTATCAAAACCATTCAGTAATCCGCCACCACGGACAATTTGAGTGACTTGAGCACCCAAGCCATGAAAAATACCGGCAAACTCCACGGCGATATACCCCCCGCCCACAACCGCCAGGCGTTTAGGGAATTCTGCCAAATCAAAAATTCCATTGGAATCCACTGCATGGGTTTTACCGGGTATATCCGGGATAAATGGCCAGCCGCCCGTAGCAATTAAAATTCGTTCTGTGGTGAATTTCTTACCATTTACTTCCACCGTATGGGCATCAATTATTTTGCCTCTGCCATCGATTATCTCAACACCGGCACGATCCAGAATGCCTTCATAGACACCATTCAAACGACTGATTTCATCTGTTTTGTTATCACGTAACGTCGCCCAGTCAAAAGCCGGTTTACTGACTTGCCAGCCAAAGCCTTTGGCATCGTTGAAATGGGCTGAATATTCAGAAGCATAAACATAAAGTTTTTTAGGTACACAACCGACATTTACACAAGTTCCGCCCAGATAACGATCTTCGCATACTGCGACTTTTGCACCATATGATGCCGCCATGCGGCTGGCTCGAACGCCACCTGAACCGGCACCAATAACAAATAAATCGTAATCGTATTGCATCTAAAAAACTCCTGTCTGCCATTTAACTTTACAAAAAAATACCGGACCTGAATGGTCACAGGTCCGGTGTAATGTGGCTAATACAGCATTATTGTTTATTCAAATAATCCAGCATGGTATCCACGCCGCTGACTTCAAACGGGTCATCAGGGCAATTATCCATCTTGCCTGGCTCAGCAAAAAGTTTTTTCACTTCACCATCCACCACATGCATTGAGTAACGCCATGAACGCTCACCAAAGCCCAGGTTTTCTTTTTTCACCAGCATGTTCATGCCACGGGTAAATTCACCATTACCATCCGGCAGCAATTTGACTTTTTTCACGTCCTGACGTTTGCCCCATTGGAACATGGTGAAAGCATCATTTACGGACAGACAATAAACTTCATCAATGCCTTTTGCTTTCAGCTCATCATAGTGTTCTTCATAACCTGGCAAGTGGGTACTTGAACAGGTCGGGGTAAACGCACCAGGCAATGCGAAGACGATGACACTTTTACCTTTGAAAATTTCATCGGTCGTAACATCCTGCCAGCGGAAAGGGTTATCGCCACCAATACTTTCATCTCTTACACGGGTTTTAAAAACGACATTAGGTACTCGTTGAGTCATGTTGTTAATCTCCTTTTTTGGGGTAGTGGTTTCCTGAACATTTATTCAGTTGCGAGCAGTGTAGCGGAACAATAATGATTAATAAAACAACTTATTCCTGTTTTATTAATCGGCAAAAGCGATTAATTTTGGGTCTGACTATTGATATCAATCGCCATATTCAGTTGTTGTCCACTACGCTTGTTTCTATACATTGCTTCGTCAGCCAGCGTGTAAAGCTGTTGTAAATCGTAATCGCTTAATGATTTTGTGGTCGTGATACCAAAGCTGTAATGTAAGCGAATATCACTATGGATGGACTGATTATAGGAGTCTACCGTATTGGATAGCCGCTGCAGAATGGCGGTTTGATCGGTATCGTTCTGATTGACCATCAACACAACAAATTCATCTCCCCCAATACGACCGATTAAATCCGAATCACGAAAAGTGCTATTTAATAACGTTGAGAATTGCAGTAAGGCATTATCGCCAGCCTGATGACCATGGCTATCATTGATTTGTTTGAAGTTGTCCAGATCAAAATATATCAGCGACGCTTCACAGTCCTGATTACGGCACATTTGCAGAATATGATTGGCCCTGAATTCGAAGCCTCTTCTATTGAGCAAGCCCGTTAAATGATCTTCACACAGCAGCTGATTGGTGGCGATTTCTTCTTCTACCATTAACGCCAGTTCACCTAATAATCGGGAATCCCGTTCACTGATATAACGTGGTTTATGATCAATCAGGCATAACGCACCCAATTTTTCACCACCGGGGGCTCGGAATGGAAAACCGGCATAAAACCTTATATGAGGCTTATTCACCACCAAAGGATTATCATTGAAACGAATATCAAGGGTTGCATCGTTCACGATAAAACTTTTTTCCTGCTCGATCGTATAATTGCAAAAAGCCTGTTCTCGAGGGGTTTCAGACGTATCTAATCCAACTTTTGATTTAAACCACTGTCTTTCGTCATCCAGTAAGGTAATCAGCGCGATCGGTACATCGAACATGCGTTTTGCTAAACGGGTAATTCGATCAAATCGCTGTTCAGCAGGTGTGTCCATAATTTTCAAGGATTCAAGCGCTTTAAGTCGCTGTTGTTCCTGTGCCAGTTTGCGCTGTTGTAGCCATTGGCCAATCTGATCGGCGGGGACCGGCCTGCCAATAAAAAATCCCTGGGCTTTATCGCAACCTTGCTTTTGCAGAAACTGTAGCGTGGCATAGTCTTCAATGCCTTCAGCAATTACTTTCATATCCAGGCTGTGGGCCAATTCGATGATCGCCTGAATGACCAGTCTTGATTCTCGTGACTGTTGTGCCGTCATCACAAACGATTTATCGACTTTTACTTCGGAGAACGGCATCCGTACCAGTTGCAACATCGACGAAAAACCCGTTCCAAAGTCATCAATGGACAGTTGAAATCCCTTCATCCTTAACCGGGTCAGAATATCCAGAGATGCAACGGGATCATCCATTGCGCCGGTCTCGGTGAGTTCAAGCATGATGGTGTGAAGTTTTACGTCATGAGAGTCACACAATGCTTCAATCTGATTAAACAGCGTCAGATTGCGGAGTGATAAAGCAGAAATATTGATGGAGCAAAGAAGTTGATGGGACTGAGGGGTGCCCGGATTTATTCGTTGTTGCTGGCAAAACTGTCTAAACCACGGTAAAGCCTGTTCGAAAACCAGAATGGTTAAATCATCAATCAGATTATTTTGCTCGGCAATGGCAATAAAGACATCCGGAGCAATAAATCCGTATTCCTTATGACTCCACCTTGCTAGCGCCTCAAAACCCACTAATTCACCGCTGGTGCAGTCTACTTTGGGTTGATACGCCAACGTAATTTCCCGGTTGGTAATTGCCTGAGCAACATCTGTGGCTGTAATGGCTGGGACACTGGAAGATGATTGCAGCTGTTGGCCATCAAGCAAATCAATCGCATTAAGTGATGGCAAGTCAATCATTTCACGGAAAGCTTTTGGATTAAAGGGTTTCGGTAAAATTCCGACAATGTTCAATCCATGTGCTGCCGCTGACCGGGCGGCGGCCTGTAAAACCTGATGGCCAACCCCGCTGGTAATAATGATTTTGGCAGTGACCAGTTGCTCCCCCAATGCCCCCAGAACTTCTACCCCATCCATATCGGGCATAATCAGGTCTAATGCAATATGAGTAGGCTGCCACTCATTCAGTAAATTGAAAAAATTAATTGCATTGGTGGTCACTTTCACTGACATACCAGCGTATTCGGCAACATTGCGGATGGTCTCTCCGGTCAGTTGGTCGTCATCCAGTATCAACAGTTTATGATCCGACATCTATTAATCTCTCAGGTCTTGTAGGTCAGCATTTGTGCGACTCTGTTCAAAAGTGCTGCACGATGATATGGCTTATTCAAAATAGGAATACTGCCATTCTGTTTTTCTTCGTCGGTCAGTGCTTTCTCCGTATAGCCCGAGGTATAGAGCACGGGAAGTGTTTGTCGAAGTTGTTTTGCCTGTTTTGCCAGCTCATGTCCGCTAATACCGCCGGGCATCAGTACATCGGTGAACAGTAAATCAATTTGCTGTGCCGACGCAAGCCAGTTTAAAGCCTGATGCCCATCAGCTGCTGCAAGCACCTGATAACCCGCATCCCGCAGCTGTGAAATAGCATAATGTCTGACCAGATCATTGTCTTCTACAACCAGAATGGTTTGTTTGGAGTGTTGTACTGTTGTCGGAGAATCAATCTCCTGCAGGACAGGTGCTGGCGACACCATCTCATTATGAGGAAGAAATAACTGGAATCGTGTTCCCCTCCCGGGCTCAGACTGTACCTGGATGTGACCGCCGGACTGTTTGATAAAGCCAAATACCATGCTTAATCCCAAACCACTGCCTTTTCCTGCTGGCTTAGTGGTGAAAAAAGGTTCAAATACCTTATCCAGCAAATCCTGGGAAATTCCTTCCCCATTATCCATTACATCAATTTTGACGTATTCGCCTGCCTTAAGTTCGTTCGCTGAGGTTTGTTGATCCGTGGGAAGATTAAATCGCTCTGTGCTGATCATTAGTTTGCCACCCTCAGGCATGGCGTCTCGAGCATTAATGGTCAGATTTAATAAACTACTCTCCAGTTGAACAGGATCAATCATGACGGGCCAGATATCGCTATTAAGATTGAGATCCAACTCGTATTTTTGCCCTAATGAGCTTCGTAATAAAGCCTCAATATTACGTATTAACATATTGATATTAACGGCTTCGGGCGAGAGTGGCTGGCGTCTGGCAAAAGCCAGTAGATTACTGGTCAAACGTGCGCCACGATCCGCTGCACTGCTGATAAGTTTTGCCAGAGGCTGTAAAGCGGGTTTATCGGCCAGCTCATCGATTAATATTTCGGTATTCCCGGTAATAACGGTCAATAAGTTATTAAAATCATGGGCAATACCACCGGTTAACTGCCCAATGGCTTCCATCCGCTGCGCCAGTTGTAACTGTTTCTGTAAATGCCTTTCTTCAGTTATATCGCGCTCAACGGATACCCAATGGGTATACCAGCCTGCGGTCAGGCCAATGGGAACACTATTCAGCTCCAGCACAATTTCACGACCACTTTTATGATACTGGGTTAATTGAGCACGAAATGGCTGCCAGGTGCTGTAAGCCGCTTTAATTTTTTGAAGTTCATTTTTTTCGGTTTTCGGGCCATGCAAAATTTTCAGGCTTTTACCGATCACTTCCTGACGGCTGTAACCGGTTATACGTTCAAACGCGTTGTTCACAAAAACGATATTTGCCTTTTCTTGGGCAAAACGTGAAGCTTCAGTAATAATCACTACATCATTAAGTTGTGATACCGCACTTCGTAACAACTTCAGTTCTTCCGCTTCCCGGCGTTGTCGAGTAATGTCCCGCAGATAAACGGTAAGCCCTTTGGTTGAGGGGTATATCCTGATATCCAGCCATAACTGTTTTGCTTCGTACAGATGCTCAAAGGACATCACCTGTTGCTGCATTAGTGCCAATGACAATTTTTTTACCAGCGAGCCACTGGGATCAATATCAGTATTTTCGATACCTTTTTTATCCAGCAGTTGCGAATGGGGAATATTAAATAAAGCCACCGCCTGATTATTCACATAGTTAAACCGGAAATCAGTACTTAAGGTGAAAAAGGCATCGGTGATACTGTCCAGAGTATTCTGCAACTGCTGTGATAAGGCCTCACTCTGTTGTTGCAACAGTTTGGTTTGATGAATATTAATGCTCGAACCGTACCACTTTACGACTTTTCCCTGCTCGTTGCGGATGGCACTGGCTTGAGCCAGAAACCAAATATATTCATTATCAAACCGCCGTAACCGGAACTCATCAGAGTAGGCGACCCCTGTTCTCATTGAATGAGACCAGCGTTCACGCGCAGCAGTTTGATCATCGGGGTGCACCAGTTCAAACCAGTTGTGAAGTATATCGGGTTCTGGTTTGCCAAAAAATTCAACGGCAAAACGGGAAACAGAGTCAAGCATCCCTTCAGCAGTCACCGTCCACATAAACTGGAGCGTTGTTTCAGCCATATAGTGAGAACGCCGCTGTTCTTCGATCAGATTGGCTTCTACCAGTTTACGATCATGCACATCCTGAATGACGCCCTGCACATGCGAAGGGAATTGCTGGTCTGGATAGGCCATTATTCTTAGCCGTCTAGGATTGTTCTGATGGGTGAGTGTGAATTCACCATCCATCGCATGTTTAGTGTTCAGCGTGGCATTTATTGCCTGATTCAACGCTGCTTGTTGATTATCCGTAAACAAGGAAACAAATTGCTTTTGTGAGAGCTGGCTGGGGTATTTTTGATTTAACAGCATGGCTGCTTCAGGGCTTAGTTGGATGAGTCCTGTTTTATCCAGCTGCCAATAACCCAGTTTAGCGATGTCTGCAGCAAGTTTGAGCTGTTGTTGATTTTTAGTCTGTTGCTGGTGTGAGCGAATGGTATAGCTGCTAAGCAGAAAAATCGCCATTAATGAGAATGTCGCCAATGTCCGATTTGCGACAAACTGAGTTTGTAAAATGGCCTGCTGGCCCTCCGGCATGATCAATATGCCAGACCAGACGAATAACAAACTGATCAAAAACGTTATGCTTAATCGACGAAGACTGCCGCCAGCACTAGCCAGCATAAGGATAGGGGTATATAGAATACCGTGCGCAAAACCCGGGACCGTTAAACGGTCTGCCAAAAACACCAGAATCAGCAATAGAAAAAGCAGTCCATCAAATATCGAACTGTTTAAAAAACGGCTTAGGCTCTGACTCATATATAGATGACTCCAGTCATCCAGCTCTGGGTGACGAAAAAGCAATGAACCTACGAATATACGTTATTAAAAATTAACGTCACATGTTTTAGGATTTGTTTATATTTATTGCTGCCTTTTTAGGCGAAAAAATAGTCTCAAGCAGTGGTGGATATGAAAGATAAACAAGCCCTAGCATTGAGTATACAAAAATGTAATAGCCAGGCTTTATTAACTTAACGCAGAATAACTTATGAAAAGATTTTTTCTTCGGTAACAATTCTATCCATCGGCACATCATGCGGTTGAGCATTGATGTTGTCGAGTAACATCCACTGAAAACCAATGCCAATACTGAACGGTTTAACAGGATTGGCAAGAGTACGATCATAAAAACCACCCCCATTGCCCAAGCGATGTAAATCACTATCAAATCCTACCAGTGGAATGATCAGCACATCAGGCTTTACGATGGGTGTGTTTTGAGGCACCGGAATATCCCAGATTTCAGCCTGCATAATGGATTCCGGACGCCATTGCCGAAATTGCAAAGCTTCTTTAGGGCCAATAATCTTCGGCAAGGCGGCTTGCCAACCTTGCTCGATAAGGCCGCAAATGAAATCCCGGCAATCTATTTCACCGCGTACCGGCCAGTAAAAACCAATAGTGCCCTTGGGCAAGGGATCCAGTATGGTCTGTAATTTATCAAATAAAGCTACCTGATGAATCAGGCGAAGATCATTTGCAGTGTCTAAACGCTGTTGCGTTAACCGATAGCGTTGTTCATTGCGCCACTCTTGCCAGGTAGTCATGCAGATTCCGGTATTTCCAGTAATTCTTGCAGACGGTCCTTATTGAATACCACATCGGCTAGTGTGTAATCGTCCAGTACGTTCAGGAAGGCGGCCTGGGCTTTATGCAGAGCATTTCTCAATATGCAGGCAGGTTGAATAGGACAGGCGATTTCATCACCGAAACAGGGAAGTAATTGCAGGTTTTCAGTTTTCCGGACCAGTTTTCCTATACCGATATCATTGATTGGTAAAGCCAGTTTCAAGCCACCCCCACGACCTCGATGGCTCACAATATAACCATGCTGAACCAGCGTTTGAGCGACTTTTGCAAGATGATTGGATGAAATGCCGAATCGTGTCGCCGCATCCTGAATGGTTGCAGCTTGCTTACCATGATGTATTGCCAGATAGACAAGTAATCGAAGCGCATAATCGGTATGCGTTGTCAGTTGCATTATTCGTTGACTCCTAAAAGATGGACCAATACTATGTGTTTTTAAATAGGTATGTAAAATGCCTGTTTAGCTAATAGGAGTTCGGCAATGAAGCCTGAAACTTTCGATATTATTCATCAAACCGTGCCTTTACTGGAGCAGCATGGCGAACAATTAGCAGACTGTTTTTACAAAAATATGTTCCGTAATAACCCGGAAGTAAACGTTTTTTTCAATCCAGCTCATCAACAATCAGGTGCCCAGCAACACGCTTTGGCTTCAGTCGTCTGTGCCTATGCCCGGCACATTGATAACCCCGGCCAATTGCGACAAGCGCTTGAGGTTATTTTTCATAAACATGTTTCTCTGGGGATAAAACCTGAACATTACCCTATCGTAGGAAATAATTTGTTATTAACGCTTCGTGAAGTTCTTGGCGAAGCGGCAACGACTGAGGTGATTGAGAGCTGGACAGAGGCTTATGGTGTTTTAGCCGGTATTTTTATCGACAGAGAAGATGATTTATATCAGCAACAGCTGATCAAACATGGCTGGAATGGCTTTAAGGCTTTCACCCTGATTCGACGTCATTCAGAAAGCAGCAACATTACTTCTTTCTATCTGCGACCAACTGATAATAAGTCGTTAAAGGCTTATCTGCCGGGGCAATTTATTACGCTGAAAATTCAACTGGCCGACGGTAGCCAGGCGATGCGGAATTATAGTTTGTCTTCAGCTCCGAGAGAAGATCACTATCGAATCAGCGTCAAAAAACATGCCGGTGAGTTGCCAGATCATCCTGGCGGGGTAGTCTCCAACAGATTGCATGATAACGTGCAGGTAGGTGACCAGCTGCTGCTGGCACCCCCCATAGGAAACTTTATATTAAGGATGCCCGAAGCAGTCAATATGCCCTTGGTGTTTATTGCTGGTGGAGTGGGAATAACGCCTTTACTTGCCATGCTGCATTGGGGTTTGGCCCATGAACCAGATCGTTCATTTACACTGATACAGTTAGCTAAAAATAATGACGTTCTGCCATTTTATGAAGAACTCTCAGTACTAGCGCGTACCTACCCAAATTTTCAATGGCATATTCGTCTCAGCCAGTCTTCCGGTTCTCAATCACTGTATTTGCATGATAGTGAAGGCTATATAGACAAAGCGTTGTTGGATCTCCTGGTACCAGAGTCTGAGGCGAATTATTACCTGTGCGGGCCTGCCGCAATGATGCGAACAACTATGGCCATATTAAAAGAGCGTGGCGTTGATAGTTCATCAATAGCTGCCGAATTTTTCGGGCCTTCCCAATACTTAAGAGACTGAAACCCAGGTATTTATTCCGTAGGTATCCGCTTAATGGTAACGAAGCCATTAAGCGGAATCATCAATCTAACCAAAGACATGACAAAGCAATGAAGCTATCCGACAGGCTGCAAAAGTGGCAGCAACGTTTATTACAAACTCACCCAAAACTTAAAGAAAAGCTAAATGCCAGTTTAGGAGCATTTACGGCAATCTGGCTGCTTATGACACTTCTCAGCCAATTACAAATGACGATGGAAATGGAATTGCTGGTACTTGCATCAATGGGCGCCTCTACATTCTTATTATTTGTAGTGCCACATAGTCCAATGGCTCAACCCTGGCCGTTAATGGCGGGTCATTTAATCGCTGCTGTAATGGGAGTAAGTTGTAACTATTGGATAGCTGAGCCGGTGTTGGCAACTGCCATGGCGGTGGGCTTGGCGGTGTTTTTCATGCATTTTCTGCATGCCCTTCATCCGCCTGCAGCCGCGACAGCCATGATTGCGGTTATTGGCATGCCGGAGCACAGCAGTATTGCATGGTTTTTTGTTTATGCTGTTGTCACTATCAACGCAGGAAGCCTGCTTGTTTTGTCTTTACTGATTAATAATCTGTTGCCAGGACGCCACTATCCGCATCGTGATAACCATCATAAACACCACGATCAATTCATAAAACAGAAAGATAAAACCACGTTATTAAATGAAGAAGATTTTCATTGGGCGCTTTCCCAAATGGAGGCTGTCATTGATGTCTCAGAAACAGACCTGATAGATTTATATGAGTTTGCTTCAGAGCATGCAGAGAAAAGAAATTTAAACCAGAAAATGAAAAATTAATTTTATTCAGTTTGATTTAAGTTTGGTTTTGTAAAGTGGGCTCACCTTAATCGGAAAGGAGTACCAAAAATGAAAAAACTAAACAAAATGACTCTGGCAACTATACTTGCATCAGCCTTAACGTTTTCAACGGCAGCTGTTGTTGCAGATGATGATCCAGCCACTATGCAAATGAAAGCAGAAAAATTTGGCTTAATCAGCAGTGAAGAAGCTAAAAATATTGCGTTAAATGAAAAATCCGGCGTGGTTACAGATATCGAATTAGACAGTATTGATAACGGCGGCGGTTGGGAATACGAAGTTGAAGTTGTTCAGGAAGATGGCACTGAATGGGATATTGATGTTCATGCCAAAACCGGTGAACTTCGCAAAGTCGAACGTGATTGATAGTTAATTCTATCTTGATGTAAAAAGCAGCGGCCCGTCTTTGACGGGCCGTTTTTTTATCTATAACAAATATAAAATAAAGTTAAAATTCAGTTTTAATTAATTTTACTTTTATATCTTTAGAAATTATTAATAAAAAAGAGGTCAAAGATGAAAAGTTTAGTGATATTTTCGGTTGTTTCTGTAATGAGTTTTCCCGTTTTGGCAGATGATTTACATGAGATAAAAACAAAAAGTGAACAACTCGGTTTGATTAGTATAGAGGAAGCAAAATCTATTGCGCTAGAAGCCAAGCCAGGCATCATTGATGATATTAACTTGGAGAACCGTGCATTTTTTGGTGGATGGGATTATGAAATGGAAGTGCTGGGTAAAGATGGCAAGGAATGGGATATTTATATCAATGCAGAAACCGGTGAAGTCAGAAAAGTCAGTCGAGATTGGGACTTGTTCTAAAGCATTTTTTAGGGCTTGTTGATCTTTCATATCCACCACTGCTGGCGGCTATTTTTCCGTCTTGTAGAACGAAAAAATAGCCCCAGCCCTGCGGGTTGTGACTGAAAAAGCGCCACTTATGTCCACGGATGCACAGGCCGCTATCGCTATCCCTGCTATCGCGGCATTTGGGCATCCTTGCCCATCATATGCCGGCGCGCCAAGGAGGCGCGCGCCGGTCTGCGTGGCCTACATGGATTTAGGTCAGGGGCGTGAGCAGGATGCGGAAGCTTTGCTCGTTACTTATTTAGAATAACTACAAAAACGTCAGGACAAGCAATGTTCCAGACATTGCTTTTGCATACACTCCATCCATGGAGATAAACGTTTGTGAGCGCAAGCCCCTTCGGGGTGAGATACATGGATGTATCTCACAAAAGGCGCTCCTCGTGCCTTGATTGACGCTTTTTCAGCTCACAACAGAGGCGGAGATGAAAGATCAACAAGTCTTAGGGAATCCGCCGAGGCGGGTTCCTTATACAATTAATGGCAGTCGGACTTCCACTTTCAATCCGCCCATCGCAGAACGACTGAACAACATTTCGCCGCTATAACTTTCTACTATGTCAGACACAATGGCCAGCCCAAGCCCACTCCCAGGTACCGACTCATCAGCTCTGAAGCCTCGTTGTGGTAGTTGTGACAATTTACTTTCATCACAGCCCTGACCATCATCTTCAACCACAAAATAACAATAATGGTTTTGATAAACAGTAATATTGACGCGTTTACGACACCATTTACAGGCATTTTCCAGCAGATTACCCAGCATCTCTAGCAAATCTTCCCGATCACCAAAAAACTGTAAATCAGGTTCAATTTCCCAGTCGATAACGGGTGATTTATCTCGATAAAGTAACTGTAAGGTCCGGCTCAGCTCAGCAATCTCATGTTCCAGATCGACTTTTTGACCCGGCATCGGCGAACCTAGTAAACGGGCACGTTTTAATTCTCTTTCGATGGTTTGTCCCATATCCCGGCTGACCTGATGTAATGCTTTTTGCATATTCGGAAGCGTTTTCAGTTCGCTACTTTCAGCGGTTTGATTCAATAGCGTAAGACGTGTTTTTAGAGCATGTGCCAGATTACCTAATGCAGCACGTGAGCGTTGGGTTTTGCGAGTCATGGTCACCAATAAACGGTTCAGCTCTTGTATCATGGGCTGAATCTCTTCAGGCCCCTGAGTTTCAATTTTTTCCGTTTCACCTCTGCGTAATCTTGAGAGTTGTTGCTGGAGGCGTTGTAAAGGTTGTAATGCTTTGCCAACGATCAACCACTGAATTATCAGCAGAACAATCAGACCAATACCTGATACCAGTGAATACAGCATCTGAAAATGAGATATATCTTCATTCAGTTCACTGATATTTTGCCCCACCATAATGGTCAGGCTTTGTCCTTGCTTGAAATAGCCACGTTGAAGGCTGAACAGTCTTTCCTCATTCGGTCCATCGATTAATGTTTGGCGTTTCTGTCCACTGGCAAGTTGTTCGATGGTTAATGATTCATCCCATAAAGATCGCGACTGTTTACAGATTTTTTCAGTACAAACTACATAGTAATGACCAGAAAAAGGTCGTTGATACAAACTGCTGAGACGAAGCGAGCTTAGGTCGAAGGAACCGTCAGGATTAATTTCGACGCTAGCCAGCAGCCCTTCAGTCTCGCTTTCCAACCGTTCCAGGAGTTGTGTTTCGGTAACACGTTCAATGACCAGCGTTATAAGTGCCCATTGCAGCAAAATTAACAGGCTGAGAGTAAACGTCAGACCAATCGACAGTCGGCGTTTTAGTGAGCTCATGCCGATCCGAAAATATAGCCTTGCCCACGACGGGTTTGAATCAAATCTGTGCCTACCTTCTGGCGTAGTCGGTTGACATACACTTCAATAACATTGCTGTCTCTATCACTGTCATATTCATAGACATGTTCCGTCAGTCGGCTTTTCGAAATAACCTGGCCTGGATGCAACATAAAATAGCGTAACAGTCGGAATTCCGTCCCAGTTAAGTTAAAAAAACGGCCATCTTTTAATTTAACGGACTGGGCATCTTCATCAAGCAGTAATCCGGCGACCTGTAATGGTCCTCCACTGGTACCTGAACTACGTTTCAGCACCGCACTGATTCGAGCCAATAGTTCTTCTGTTTGAAACGGCTTAGCAACGTAATCATCAGCGCCGGCTTTAAAGCCCTGCACCTTTTCTTCCCAGCTGCCTCTTGCTGTCAGGATAACCACGGGCACATGATTGTTGCGATGACGCCAGTTTTGCAAAACTTCCATCCCGGAACGTTTCGGTAAACCCAGATCCAGAACAATCAGATCATAGGGCTCAATATCGCCCAGGGCTTCAGCATCAATGCCATCGACAGACAAATCAACGGCATAACCAGCTTGTGATAATGCATTCTGTAGCGTTGGCCCCATCAGCACATCATCTTCAACCAGCAATATCCGCATGTTTAATCGTCCAGTTCGAGTTCGAGCAAGTCGCCATTTGTTGCGTCAAATTCAAGTTCCCAAACCCGTCCTTGATCATCCAGTATTTCAATTTCGTAGACCAGCAAACTGTCATCCCGCTCAAGCTCTGTATCAATAACTTCGCCTTTACGATAGTTATTGGCGGTTTCAAGAATGCTTTCTAATGGCAGAATCTTTCCGGACTCACGCAGCATTCGTGCTTCAGAATGACTGACATCATCAGCCAGCACAGGGCTGGGGAGCAGCCCTGAAACAAGCGCCAAGCCTATTAAATGTAATGCCGATGAAATTGAACGTTGCATAATTTTCCCAAAAAAGCCCTTGTGGTTAACATGGATGGTATCGAATCAGCCTTAATTTAAGCTTAACTGTTTCTGCAGAAATTAACTTACCCCTGTTGGAATCGTTTAATCATATCGCTCATATGATGTGATTGAGTTGAAAGACCATTGGCAGCGTTATCTGCTATTTCAGCACCGTGTGTTACCTGAGCTGCACTTTCATTCACCTGCACAATATTTCGGTTTATATCCTCACTGACACTGCTTTGTTCTTCAACAGCAGTGGCTATTTGCGTATTCAATTCATTGATATTGCTGACTTCATTAGCGATAGTTTCCAGCGCCTGAATCGAGGATTTAACATGCAGCTCACTGGTTTCACTGGTTTGCTGGCTTTGTTCCATTACCACAACAGCTTGTTTGACCGCGCCATTAAGCTTGCCGATTAAATCCTGAATTTGCTGGGTAGAAAGCTGCGTTTTGCTGGCCAGTGAGCGGACCTCTTCAGCAACGACAGCAAAACCACGCCCATGTTCTCCTGCACGTGCTGCTTCGATGGCGGCATTCAATGCCAGCAAATTGGTTTGATCAGCAATGCTGGTAATGACCTCAATGATCTGACCGATATTACGAGTGTCTTTATCCAGCTGAGCAACCACGGAAGAAATATTCCCAATGGCAGTGCTCAGATCGCTTAACGAGTTCACCGCCTTAGAGGCACTGCTTACGCCATTTTTCGAGAGTTCATCTGTTTCGCGAGCCTTGGTGGCAGCATAGGCGGCATTATTAGCTACTTCCTGAATACTGGCTGTCATTTCAGTCATTGCAGTGGCGACTTCTTCCATACGCATGGATTGCTGGCGAATAGCTGTTTGAATATCAGTCACTGAACGGGCGCTTTCATCCGCTTCATGTTCGATACTGGATGCAGAATCCCGGATCCGGCCCAAAGTCGTTCCAAGCCGGCCACGTAAGAATTCGGTTGGCAACTGGATTTGGCCAATCTCATCTGAACGACCGGTATAGATCAATGCCATCAGTGGATTATCAATTTCCTGTCGCGCTTTTTCTGCAGCTTGTTTTAAAGGTGAAAAAGCCCAGATGGACAATATAAAAAAAACCGATAAGGCAATGATTAAAGCGGCGGTCATGGCATAAACAGGGGTGGTGCTCAATAATAAACCTGCTACAACAATAGCGCTCAACAAGGCCAGGGTATGGGCGAGCATAAAACGTGTTTTCAGGTCCATCCTTGCCAGGAAGCTGCCATCCCGAGCTGAACCGCCATTATTGACTCGTTGGTAAACTCTTTCAGCTCTGGCAACACGTTCTCGACTCGGTTTGGTGCGAACCGATTCATATCCAGTAACTTCTCCATTATCGATCATTGGGCTTACATAGCCATCCACCCAGTAATGATCGCCATTCTTAGTACGATTTTTGATAATTCCCATCCAGTGATGATTGGATTTCATTGCTTTCCATAAATCATCAAACGCTGCCGGAGGCATTTCTGGATGTCGAATAACATTATGATTTTTATTTAATAATTCATCGGATTCAAAACCGCTGATTTTCTGAAAGGTGTCGTTAAAACTGGTAATAATCCCTTTTAAGCTGGTGGTTGATATGATTTCTTCACCTTCAGGAAAGGCCACCTCGTTATTGGTTATAGGTAGGTTTTTTTTCATGATCTTGCCCTCTGTGGCCCGATTTGTTTATTTTTGTTCAACACTTAATGCGAACTGCCGTTTTTGTACTTTTATTATTATCGGCACTTTCATTGTGGACTTTAAATGAACAGAGGTGAATGGTTTTCGTAATTCATTAAAACTTTTAACTTAATTATCAGAGCAAACAACCAAGCTGAAAAATCAGTAATTACCTTATACAAATCATTTTATTTTTCAGCTATGGTAGGGCTATAAACCCGAAAGAATAGAGGAGAAATACCGTCTATGACTGAATCCACTTCAAAAGTGCCTCACGTAAAGTTGAGTGAGGAACGACAAAGTCAAACGCAAACGGTTTCCCCACCTGCTATTTTAAAAGAGGCAGCTGATCTCGCCGGTGTCAGTTTCAATGGCGATCAGCCTTGGGACATTCAGGTGTTTGATTCAAGAGTTTATCGGCGGATTTTAACGCAGGGTTCTCTCGGGTTTGGCGAAAGCTATATGGATAACATGTGGGAGAGCCATGAACTGGATGAGCTATTTCACCGCTTACTTAAAGTTGATATCGAAAAACATCTGGGCAGTGTCGCCAAATTCAGACTGTATTTTGAAATCTTTCGCCAGAACCTGTTCAATCGCCAAACCAGCAAACGGGCTTATGAAGTAGGCAAAAAACATTACGACACCGGTAATGATATTTTTCAGGCGATGCTCGACCCCACAATGAGCTATTCCTGTGGGTACTGGGCAGAGGCGGATAATCTGGCCCAGGCCCAAACGCATAAGTTGGATTTGATTTGCAGAAAACTTATGCTTCAACCCGGTGAACGGGTGCTTGAAATTGGCTGTGGCTGGGGCAGTTTTGCTCAATATGCTGCAGAGAATTATGGCGTAGAAGTTCATGGCATTACGATCTCAAAAGAGCAACAAACCCTCGCCCAGGAGCGTTGTGCCGGTTTACCAGTGACGATTGAATTGATGGATTATCGGGATTTAGAAGGGCAATTCGACAAAATTGTGTCTATCGGTATGTTCGAACATGTTGGGCCCAAGAATTATCCGATCTATTTTGACAGTGCAATGAAACTGCTCAAACCGGAAGGACTGTTCCTACTGCACACCATCGGCATTCACGCTACATCACTTAAAGTGGATCCATGGATTGATAAATACATCTTTCGCAATGGCAAATTACCTTCAGCAGCAGAACTGGCATCAGTCCTTAATAGCCGTTTTGTCATTGAGGACTGGCACAACTTCGGCACGGATTATGACAAAACACTGATGGCGTGGTGGGAAAACTTCGATAAAGCCTGGCCCGATTTATCCACCCATTATGATGAAAGGTTTTACCGTATGTGGAAGTATTATTTGCATAGCTGTGCCGGTTTCTTTCGCTCCAAACAAGGCCAGCTGTGGCAGCTCGTATTAAGTAAACAGGGCCGTGAAGGCGAGTACCGATCTTTAAGATAAGTGATATCGAAAAATTTTGTTTATTGATAAAAGCGATTAATGTTATTGATATTAGTTGTTTTACCGATTCATCTGTTTCGCCTATACTCATTAAAAACTCACAAAGATGAGTTTTATTTAATGCCCTCAAGGAGGCGAACATGGCAGATAAACAAAAACTTACCACAATTGGTGGTGCACCGGTTGTAGATAACCAGAACAGCATGACAGCTGGCCCTCGTGGCCCGTTATTGATGCAGGATGTCTGGTTTCTGGAAAAAATGGCTCACTTTGATCGTGAGGTGATTCCAGAACGACGGATGCACGCTAAAGGTTCGGGTGCTTTTGGCACGTTTACAGTGACCAACGATATAACCCAATACACTCGTGCCAAAATTTTTGCTGAAGTGGGAAAACAAACGGAATTATTTGCCCGTTTCTCCACTGTTGCCGGTGAAAGAGGGGCGGCAGACGCAGAGCGTGATATTCGTGGCTTTGCCGTTAAGTTCTATACCGAAGAAGGTAACTGGGACATGGTCGGTAATAACACTCCGGTGTTTTTCTTGCGTGATCCGTTGAAGTTTCCAGATTTGAATCATGCCGTGAAACGGGATCCCAAGACCAATATGCGTAGCGCGCAGAACAACTGGGATTTCTGGACATTATTACCAGAAGCGTTACATCAGGTCACGATTGTGATGAGTGATCGCGGTCTGCCGAAAAGTTACCGGCATATGCATGGCTTTGGCAGTCATACCTATAGCTTTATCAATGCCAATAACGAGCGCTTTTGGGTGAAATTTCATTTCAAATGCATGCAGGGTATTGAAAACCTGACCGATGAAGAGGCGGCCAGAGTCGTCGGCGAAGATCGTGAAAGTCATCAAAAGGATTTATTTGAAGCAATTGATCGCGCTGATTATCCTCGCTGGGAATTGAAAGTGCAGGTCATGCCTGAAAAAGATGCGGATACCTATCACGTTCATCCGTTTGATCTAACGAAAGTCTGGCCCCATAAAGATTATCCGCTGATCGATGTTGGTGTAATGGAGCTTAATCGTAATCCAGAAAACTACCATGCAGACGTAGAGCAATCAGCGTTTACACCGGCTAACGTTGTGCCTGGAATTAGCTTTTCGCCAGATAAAATGTTGCATGGACGGTTGTTTTCTTATGGTGACGCCCATAGATATAGGTTAGGGGTTAATCATCATCAGATACCGGTGAATACGCCTAGATGTCCTTATCACAGTTATCATCGCGATGGGGCAATGCGAGTTGATGGCAATTACGGAAGTACTAAAGGCTATGAACCTAATAGCTATGGAGAATGGCAGGAACAACCTGATTTCAGTGAACCACCATTAGCCATCAATGGTGCTGCAGATCATTGGAACTTTAGGGAAGATGATGATGACTACTATTCACAACCCGGTAACTTGTTCCGTTTGATGACGCCAGAGAAACAGCAAGTGCTGTTTGAAAATACTGCTCGGGCAATTGATGGTGCTGATGACGAAGTTAAGAAACGTCATATTCGCAATTGTCTGAAAGCAGATCCTGCCTACGGTAAAGGTGTGGCGGATGCGATTGGTATTTCGCTGAACGATGTGAACTAAACAAATATGGATCATGGTCGCCGTGATATCACGGCAGACTTCGAATTTTATCAGGAGGTAAATTTATGAGTTCGATTGATATTGGTATTAATAAGAAAGACAGAGAAAAGGTCGCCGAAGGTTTGAAAAAATTATTGGCAGACACTTACACCCTGTATTTGCAAACCCATAATTTCCATTGGAATGTCACGGGTCCACGCTTTCGTGACCTGCACTTGATGTTTGAAGAACACTACGTCGAGTTGGCTACAGCCGTCGATGATATTGCGGAACGAATCAGAACACTGGGTGTCTCAGCTCCAGGTACTTATAAAGCGTTTGCTGAATTAAGCTCCATCAAGGAAAAAGACGGTGTACCAGATGCGATGGAAATGACCGAAATTCTGACGCATAACCACGAATTAGTGGTGAAAACCTGCCGTGAAGTATTGAAATTGGCAGAAGCAGCAGATGACGAATCTTCGTCGGCATTAGCATCTGACCGTATGCGAATTCATGAAAAAACTGCCTGGATGTTACGGGCAATGACGCAGTAGCAAGTACTTTTTTCTCTCTCAAATTTTAAGACCGCCCTCGGGCGGTCTCTTTTTGTCTGCAATATGGGATTCACACCTAAGGGATACTTTTAGAGGTGAGCACTATCATTTTGTCTATCTGCATATCTTCCATGCTGTAGGCAATGCCACCGGTGCCATGCCCTGAATGTTTCAGGCCGGCAAATGGCATCCAGTCAACCCGAAATGCAGTATGTTCATTAATCATCACAGCAGAAGCATCCAGTCTTTCTGCAACATACATGGCATTATCAATATTCTGGCTATAAACAGACGCCTGAAAGGCAAAATCCAGACTATTGGCCTCAGCAATCGCTTGATCCACATTCTGATAAGGATAGACACAGACCACCGGCCCGAAAATTTCGCTTTTGGAGACTTTGGCATCTGCTGGCGGATCAAATAATACAGTCGTGGCATAACAGTTATTTGCCATAGCTTCACCGCCGGATAATAATTTTGCGCCCTGGCTTACTGCTTCCTGTACCCAGTCATTTACCCTGGTCACTTCACTGTTACGAATTAAAGGACCGATTTCCGTTTGATCAGATAATGGGTCGCCAATCTGCATTTTATTGCCTGCCACTGCCAGTTTGTCAGCCAGCTCACGTGCAATCGAATGATGAGCAAAAATACGCTGAACTGACACACACACCTGACCGGCATGGTAAAAGCTGCCTTTGGCCAAACCAGGAATGGCTGCATCAATATCGGCTTTTTCATCGACGATTACCGGTGCTACGCCACCATGTTCCAATGCACAGCGGGTTCCAGCCGCCAGTTTGGAACGTAAATACCAGCCTACTTTGGCACTGCCGATAAACGTTAAAAAAGCGACCCGGTGATCGGTGGCGAGTTGCTCAGCAACCTGATGATTTTCGGTCAGTAAAGCCTGGCACCATTCAGCGGGTAAACCAGCCTGATGGAAGATTTTGACTAGACGGAAACAGGATAACGGAGTGTTTTCAGCCGGTTTGACAATTACCGGACATCCCGCAGCAATTGCCGGTCCCACCTGATGAGCAATCAGATTTAACGGGTGATTAAAGGCACTGATGGCAACCACCACACCAATTGGCTCTTTGTGCAGCATGGTTAAGCGATGCTGTGAAGCAGGATTAACACCCATCGGAACCGGATGCGACGTTTGATGACGCAAGGTGTCCATACAATGCCGAATACTATCAATACAACGCACCATTTCGACTTTGGAATCAATTAACGGCTTGCCGCCCTCTTCAGCAGCGCCTTTGGCCAGCTCATCAGATTGCTGCTGCATTAATTCAAGCGATTTTTCCAAAATCGCCAAACGCTGTGGAACAGAAAGCCATTTGCTTCTATCGGTAAATAAACTATGTGCAGTTTGCAGGGCGGTTTCGACGGCGTTGCTATCTGCCACATCAGCGGTAGCGATCAGCTGATCATTATATGGATTGGTCACATCAATCTGTGCCCGTTGTTTGGCTGCTACGCCGGGTAGGTTCAGGGCGAAGTGAGGTGCGCTAGACATAAAGCTTCCTTATAGAATGCAGATTTTTTGTTTCAACCCTTCATTAAGTATTGAGTGGTTGAGAGAATAATCAATGGCAACATCAATCAAATGTACGCCGGGGCTATTGAGTGATTCGCGCAGCATTTTATCGAACTCAATATAGCTGGATGGTCGATGTCCGATGGCACCATAGCTGTCAGCATATTTCACAAAGTCAGGGTTATCGAAATTCAGACCGAAGTCTTTAAATCCCATTCCCTGCTGTTTCCATTTGATCATGCCGTAGGCGTTATCATTAAGAATAATCACCACCAGATCCAGTTTCAGTCGAACCGCGGTTTCCATTTCCTGCGAATTCATCATAAACCCGCCATCACCACAGACCGCAACTACTTTACGATCGGGGTTTATCAGTTTGGCCAACATTGCTGTCGGTAAGCCGGCCCCCATTGTTGCCAGCGCGTTATCCAGTAGCAGTGTGTTGTTTTCATAACATTGATAATTCCGGGCAAACCAGATCTTGTAAAGCCCATTGTCCAGCGCCAGGATATCTTTTTCACCCAGCGCTGCACGAATGGTGGTGACTGCGCTTTGCGGTAAAATTGGAAAACGATCATCATCACTGTAAAGCCCCAGGCGTTGCTGAACTTCCTGTTTAACACGATAGAAATAGGAAAAATCCCAGTTTGACTGTGGTGACAGGGCATCTGATAAGCGATTAATTGACGTGGCAAGATCGCCGATGACATCCAGTTGTGGAAAATACACCGGATCGACTTCAGCCGGCTGGAAATTGATATGAATAACTGGTGCCCCACCATCTTTCATAAAGAAAGGAGGCTTTTCTACAACATCGTGGCCGACATTGATGATTAAATCTGCCCGTTCGATGGCGCAGTGCAGATAATCGGATTCGGATAATGCCGCTGTACCGAGATAACTATCATGACGCTCATCAATAACGCCTTTACCGAGCTGCGTATTAAAAAACGGAATCCCGGTTTTTTCGACAAAACGGGTTAACGCTTTGCTGGCACGTTTCCGGTTTGCCCCGGCACCAATCAATAACAGTGGCATATTGGCCTTGCGAATCATTTCCAGCGCATCTTTTATTGCCGTGTTATCAGCATCCGGACGGCGGATATTTTCGACTACATAAATTCTGTCCTGAACTTCTTCAGCAGCAATATCTTCCGGTAATTCGATATGCACGGCGCCGGGACGTTCCTGAACCGCCAGACGGCAGGCCTCCCGAACCACAGCACCAATCGTATTACCATGCACCACCTGCTTGGTGAACTTGGTGATAGGCCGCATCATGTTAACGATATCGACAATTTGAAAGAGTGCCTGTTTACTGGCCTTTATCGGTTTTTGGCCAGTAATGATCAACATCGGCATGCCACCCAATTGGGCATAAGCAGCGGGGGTTATGAGATTGGTCGCGCCAGGCCCCAGAGTTGACAGACATACACCGGGTTTGCCGGTTAAACGTCCATAATTAGCCGCCATAAATCCTGCGCCTTGCTCATGGCGGGTAATAATCAGTTTGATGGAGGAATGTTGTAGTGAATCAAGGAAATCGAGATTTTCTTCGCCAGGGATACCAAAAATATATTCGACCCCTTCGTTTTCTAACGCTTTAACCAGTAGATCAGATGTTTTCATGGAGTGTTCCTAGGTCCTCTGGGATGGCGGAGCAAACATTGCGTCGTTGCTTGGTTGTACCATAAATAATCAAGGCATCACAGCCCTTACTGAGTGAGGACAGCTATTTCTACCCTTCGGTTGCGTGCTCGACCTGATTCAGTGTCATTTTCTGTGATTGGACGTGTATCTGCATAGCCCTCAACACGAAAACGTTCGGCTTGATATTCTGGATAGCGAAGCAGTTCATGCACCACGGAAGTGGCACGTGAACCGGATAACTCCCAGTTGGAACGATATTGTGATGTACTCAATGGACGATCATCAGTATGCCCTGAAACGACCAGTGGATCCTCAATATTTGCCAGGGCATCTGCAATAGTCTTCAGAACAGGAACAAAGGCCGGTTTTATCGAGGCCAGACCGGAAGGAAAGGAGGCTTGCTCATCAATGGTGATGACCACCCGGTCCTCTCTCGTTTCAACCTGTAGCAGTCCTTCATCAATTTGTTCTTTTAAGGCTTCTTTGATTTCCCTCAGTTGCCGTTGTTGCTTGGCTTGCATGTATAAATTGAGATCAGAGGTTTCAAGAATAGGGTTATTAGGATCAGCATCCTGTCGGACCTCCTGAATGACCGTCATATCAGAAGGATTTGGAGAAAAGGTTTGCCTTATGATTGAAGTGCCTTTTGGGATGGGGTCGGGTTCTTCGGGCTGCTCAACGCCAAAAGCGTTGTGCATGGATTGGGCAACCATTTTTAACCGGACAACATCCAGCTCTGACATGGATAAAAGTAACACAAAGAAACATAACAATAATGTCATCAAATCAGCAAAGATAGCGATATAAGCAGGAATAGCTTTACGTTTTACCATGCGATTCGAAGTACCCGGCGTTCGTTTTTGATTTGTCATTTGTCCGTTCACCAATTCATTCAGATCTTCATAATTGGCTGATGGAATTAGGACAGTATTTATTCGAGGTTTCATTGTTACCGTAACTGTATGATAAATCAAGATTTTGCCGTAGCAATAAGTGGCCTAATAGTAATCCTGTTGGTTAGAACAGGTTGTGACCTGTAACACATCGTTCGGCAATCATTTTTTTATCACATTGTTCCAGCTGTAATATATTGTATGTATTGGCTATTTCACGGATCGCAAATGCGTCCTTTTATCGCAACTAAACCGGTTTTCAACAGCATGATTGCCATAATCGCATTGCTGATTCTGGTTGCCGCAACTTATCTTGATTATGTTATTCAGGATCGGCATAAAAATGCTTTGCTGGCGGAAACTCAGCAGCACCTGAGTATTTTGCATAACAATCTGGTTACAAATTTACAGAACCATATTCAGATCGTACGTGGCCTGCCAGGCTTATTTGCCGTAAATCCTGACTTAACCCAGCAGCAATTTGCAATTGCCATGCAGCATTTGATTGGTGAACACACGCAACTGCGAAATATTGCTGCTGCCCCCGAAATGGTTATTCGTTATATGTACCCGATAGCAGGAAATGAACAGGCTATTGGTCTGAATTACCTTCAGGAGCCCACACAAAAAGATGCGGCTGAACGTGCGAGATTAAATCGAAAACTGGTACTGGCTGGTCCTCTTGAGCTTAAACAGGGTGGGATCGGATTGATTACTCGTATTCCGGTCTATCTTAACGATGAGAAAGGAGATGAATATTTTTGGGGCATTATTTCAGCCGTTATTGACGTTGAGGCCTTTTTTGAGGCCTCAGGCCTTAAGGATGAGACGTTACCAATTGATATAGCCATTCGGGGGAAGGATGGTCTTGGTTCCGCTGGCGAAGTATTTTTTGGTGACGCTTCCCTGTTTAAAGACCCGGTCTTAACCATGCCGCTGGCCTTACCGGACGGCTATTGGCTGCTGACAGGACAACCTGAAGGGGGCTGGAAAACCATTAACAATGATGTATGGCAATCCAGAATTCTGGTTTTTGTGGTTGCATTGGGGATTTTTGCTTTATTGACCGCTTTTGTACGCTTCATGTTTACAGCTTCTCTGGCCAATCTGAAGTTTCGTCAGGTAATAGACTCATCTCCCATCCCCTATATTATGGTGGCAAGGGATCGGAAAGTAAGTTTTATTAACCCTGCTTTTACCGAACTCTATGGCTACAGCACTGCCGATCTGCCTAGTCTTGCTATCTGGTGGAATAAAACCGATATCAATCAGGAATATTTGAGAAAAATAAATGCCTGGTGTGATTCGACCATTGATGCCAAGGCGTTACCCGAGCACTCTGTTGAGATCAAAGTTCATTGTAAAGATGGTACGCCGCGCGATGTGATGCTTTCAGTTTCACCGCTGGATGCGGCTGTGAACAGAGAGTTATTACTGGTGGTTTATGACTTAACCAGTCGTAAGCTGGCAGAACAGAAAATTCACTTTTCAGAGCAGATTTTCAGTCAGGCACATGAGGGAATTGTAGTAACCGATATCCAGGGGCGAATTTTGGAAGTTAACCCGGCTTTTACTGAAATTACCGGCTTCACCGCTCAGGATGCGTTGCAAAATACACCCGCCATAATGAAATCAGGCAAACATGATGATGTTTTCTTTGAGGAAATGTGGCGAAAGCTGGAAAATCACGGACATTGGCAAGGTGAAATCTGGAATCGGCATAAAGATGGACATTTGTATGCATTGCAACTGACCATCACGGCGATGACCAATCCTCAAGGCCTCAAGCAATATTACGCAGGCTTGTTTTCCGATATTACCCAATCAAAAACGCAGCAGGAAAAGCTCGAGCTAATGGCACATTACGATGTGCTGACTCACTTGCCAAACCGGGTATTATTTGCTGACAGATTCAGTCAGGCTGTGGCTCACAGTCAGCGTTTAGGTACTTGGTTAGGGATCTGTTTTCTGGATTTGGATGATTTCAAACCGGTCAATGATACCTATGGCCACAATGTGGGCGATTTATTACTGATTGAAGTGGCTGATCGGCTACGTGCCAGCGTCAGGGAGGAAGATACTATTTCCCGCTTTGGTGGTGACGAATTTGCTATTTTATTTCGTGATATCAATTCCTATGAGCAATGTGAGCAGCTACTCATCAGATTGCATCAGACTCTTGCAGAACCTTATTGGATAGATAACAGGCGCATTACCATCAGTGCCTCCAGTGGCGTCGCCCTGTATCCAATGGATAATGTGGATTTGGATACCTTGCTGCGTCATGCCGACCAGGCGATGTATCAAGCAAAGATGACTGGGCGCAATAAGTCCAGATTATTCAACCCGGAACTAAACCAGCAGGTTATTCAAAAGCATCATGTTGTACAGCGGTTACGTGAGGCGTTGTTAAACGATGAATTTGTTCTGCATTATCAACCAGAAATAAATATGCGAACTGGAGAAATAATTGCAGTAGAGGCTTTGATTCGCTGGCAGCACCCGCAGCGTGGATTGTTGTTTCCAGGCGATTTTTTAACGGATATGGAAGGCTCTGAGCTCGAGTTTGAGCTGGGACTGTGGGTTATTGATTCAGCTTTGCAGCAATTACAGTACTGGCAGCAGGGTGGTTTGGATATCGTAGTGAGTGTCAATATTGCAGCAAATCATTTACATGCCAAAAACTTTATTCAGTCTTTACAGCAGATTTTAAATCGCTACCACGATATACGGCCAGCGTCATTACAGTTAGAAATTCTTGAGAGCAGTGCATTGGGTGATGTGACCACACTCAGTCGTATTATTGATGATTGCCGTGAGCGGGTAGGGGTTCTGATTGCACTTGATGATTTTGGCACCGGCTATTCCTCGCTAACCCATCTGCGGCATTTGGCGGCTAACTCAGTAAAAATTGACCAGAGCTTTGTGCGGGATATGTTAGAGGATGCCAGCGATTACAATATCGTAGATGGTGTGATTAGCCTGGCCAAAGCCTTTAACAGACAAGTGATTGCCGAAGGCGTCGAAACTGTCGAGCATGGTTTGATGCTGTTATCGATGGGCTGTGATCATGCACAGGGTTACCAGATTGCCCGACCTATGCCAGCTCAACATATTATGAACTGGTGTCAGGCGTATCAATTGCAGCCTGAGTGGAGAGAGTTTCACGACAATAACGTTTAACCAAATAGCCTTTGGTAGGCAAACAGCTAATATCCTGGTTAATACCCCCATTCATACTTCAACATAACTGAGCAAAGCTACTTTCACCACCAACCATGCCATTATTGAATATTTGATTGCCAATACATAGCAATAGCCGAAATTTCTCCCAGAGCTAATTTTGCGACATCACGAAGAAAACTTTACCCATGATAAAGACGTGACTTATGCAAAAAAGGCATGATATGCATTAAATAATATGGCGAATAATGCTCTTCGTAAAAATAAGTACAATCATGATGACTATCTTATTCTTTATGGGTAACAATCTATTCAAATGCGTTTGAACAATAATCAGGATGAAATATGTCTCGAGATTTAACCAGATGGCTCTTGATTACATTAATGGTATTACCGGTTATCACTGCCTGTGCATCACGTACACAGAGTAATTACTATCGAGATGAAATTGGTGAGATCATGGCGGTTGAAGATGTCTGGATCATTTCATCTCGTATGGTCAGGATTGAAGGGCTCGGTGATAAACGTCCAGGTTGGGGCGCTGCGGTTGGTGCAACAGTTGCCGGAGCTTCTGCTTACGGAATTACCCAGGCGGATAATCCTGCAGGCGTAGCCATTACTATTGTGGCGCTGGTGGGCGGGGCATTGGCTGGCCAGTTCTTTGATGAAAAGATTAAGTCCCAGCTGGGTGTTGAATACATTCTGGATAAACCCGCGGGCAACAAAGTTGCTATTGTTCAGGCAGTCGAAAGTGCTGAAGAAATGTTACCCGCCAGAACCCCGGCATTATTAATACGTGGGAAAAGCGGTTACTATCGCGTCATTCCGCAGTAATTCTTTTTTGTTCAACTAACTTTAAACCGTTCAACTCGGATGTTTGAAACGGAAGATTTTTATGCCAGACCAAAGTTTTATCATTCAATCGAGAAAACAATGGAGCTCTGAACCGGCCTTTATAGCATCGATGGCAGCAGCAGCTGTTGGGCTTGGTAATCTATGGCGGTTTCCTTATATCGTGGGCGAAAATGGTGGTGGCGTATTTGTCATCGCTTATTTGCTGGCGTTATTTATCGTCGTGTTACCAATCATGATGCTCGAAGTGGCAGCCGGACGTCTTACCCATGGCAATACCGTTGCAACTTTCAGACAGGTGAATCGTCTGGGAAGCTATTACGGCTGGCTGGTTGTGACCATTACAATTGCTATTACCAGTTATTATCTCGTCATTACCGGTTGGACTCTGGGCTATGCTATTGATGCCAGCCGAGGAGAGTTAAGGGTATTTGATCAGTTTACCGAGGGCTATAACAGTTTTTGGTATTTTCTGGTCATTATTGGATTGGCCTCGATCGTCCTGATTAACGGTCTAAAATCAATTGAGCGATTGTCAAAATTTCTGATGCCGGTGCTACTGGCGGTAATGATTTTTTTAGTGGTAATGGCCAGTAAAACTTCCGGCTGGGAACAAACCATTAATTTTTTCTTCCAGTTTGACTGGAATAAAATAACCAGCGGCGAACTATGGGTTTTTGCTTTTGGCCAGGCTTTTTATACGCTGGCAATTGGCCAAGGCTATTTAATCACCTACGGCAGCTATATTCCGCGAAAAACTAACCTTCCAAGAGCGTGTATTATCGTTGCGGTCTTTCAGACATCAATTGCCTTGCTTGCTGCCTGGATGATCTTTCCATTTGTGTTCAGTCAGGGATTGTCTCCAGAAGAAGGTACCCAGTTGGCTTTTGCCACCATGCCTAAAGTGTTTGCAGAAATGTCAGCGGGATGGTTCTTTGGCATTGTTTTTTTTGTCTTGTTTTTTGCTGCAGCATTTACCTCAACGCTGGCAGGATTAAAGGTCGTTGTCTCCGCTTTTGCCGAAGAGTTCGGCATCACGAATGTTAAAGCGGTTATGCTGGTAGCATTAGTGATGTTGATTATCGGCTCGGCCTCGGCTCTGAGTTTTACTCCAATGAATTTACAGATAGCGGGTGAGCCCGTGCTCGACATGGTCGACAGGATTGCCGGCGGTAATATTATTATCCTGTCTGGCATCATTGGCGCCGCCTTGTTTTGCTGGTTTATCCCCCCAACTAAAATTCATTCGGTTCTGGGGACCAATTCACATTGGTGGGAGTGGCGAATATATCTGGTGGGCCGCTTCTTGCCAATATTCATGCTAATCACTTTTCTCATGCAGTATTTCTGATCTTTAGCAGATTATTGATGAATAAGATCGTATTTATAACCACTTGGTGGTTAACCTGAGTAAATTTGAATCCAGCATTGCTATGCTACGCTTGATTGATAATCGATTATTGCAGGGAGCTCATTCTGAATATGCATGATAAAAAAATTATCCGCCACGAAGAAAACTGTTGGCGGTATGTTCAGGCTGATAGAGCCTCCGTGCTGGTGGATGGTGAAGATTACTTTAGCGCCTTACATGCTGCCATTTCACAAGCTCAATCTGCTGTTTATATTCTTGCCTGGGATATTGATAGCCGACTGAGACTGGTAAGAGGTGAGACCCCTACGGATTTACCTGTTGAATTAGGAGATTTGATAAATGCCGTTCTTGAGCAAAAGCCTGAGCTAAATATTTATATCCTCAACTGGGACTGGGCAATGCTCTATACGCTTGAGCGCGAATGGTTACCCCTGTTTCGTCCCGGCTGGAAAAAGCAATCCCGTTTACATTATCAGCTTGATGGCGAGTGCCCATTTGGTGGTTCACAGCATCAAAAAGTCGTTGTAATTGACGATAAAATCGCTTTCTGCGGCGGTATCGATCCAGGTAAACATCGCTGGGATAGCAGTGAACATGCACCTGATGATAAACGTCGTATTGACCCTGATAATGAGCTCTACCCTCCATTCCATGATATGCAGATGATTGTCGATGGGGAAGCGGCAAAGAGTCTGGCGGAACTGTCGCGGGAACGATGGCAAAAAGCAACGGGTGAGCAGCTGGCTCCCCCCTCCGCAAACCAGGATGATATTTGGCCTGAAGATATCAAGGTTGATTTTCGACAGGTCAACATTGCCATTGCCCGAACCCTACCGGAATTTAAGGGAAACAGGGAAATTACCGAAGTGGAATTACTCTACCTTGATGCTATTGCGGCGGCCCAAACCCTTATATACATAGAAAATCAGTATTTTACATCCTGGAAAGTGGCAGAGGTTTTAGCCCAGCGACTGAAGGAAGAGAGTGGCCCGGAAGTTGTGATTATCTGTCCCAGCATGACCGGTGGCTGGCTCGAACAACACACGATGGATGTATTGCGTTCCAGGATTTGCCGAAAGCTCTGTGAAGCCGATAAACATGACCGTCTGTTGATTTGTTACCCGCATCATGAAGCATTAGGTAATAGTTATATCAGTCTGCACAGCAAGATGATGATTGTTGATGATGTTTTTTTGCGAGTGGGGTCAGCTAATTTAAGTAATCGCTCGATGGGGCTTGATAGTGAATGTGATTTGGCAATTGAAGCAGACAATGCAGAACAGTCTGATGCGATAAAGGCCTTACGTCATAGATTGCTCAGTGAACATCTTGATATTGCGGTTGATGTATTGGAAGAATTGCTGGCAGAACATGATTCGCTGCTTACGCTGATTAATTCCCGGGAACAGTTTCCACGTACCTTGAGAAGATTAAATTGTGAAGTTGATGAGAGTATCGATGAATTAACCCCGACAGCTGATTATATCGATCCTGAGCGTCCGGTAGACTCCGTTGAAATGAGCCGGAAGCTGGTGCCTATTGATGAGCCGAAGTCCCCTAAAAAACAGATCATTATCACGGCATTAGTCTTATTAGCCGTCATTGCAATGACCGCTTTATGGAAGTGGACGCCACTCAATGACTGGTTAACGGCTGAAAATCTTCAACTTATGATCGAGACCCTCAACGACAGTCCCTTTACTCCTTTTATTGTGATTACAGGTTTTGCTATTGCCGGTTTATTTGCAATACCGCTGACCTTATTAGTCGTGGCCGTTGCGATCAGTTTTGGTGCATGGCCGGGCAGTATATACGCTATTCTGGGGTCAATGCTGAGTGCGATATTGGGATATATCGTTGGTGAGTGGCTGGGGCGAAAAAGTGTGTCCAAAATGGCTGGGTCAAAATTAAACCGACTGTCAAAACGCTTGGCCAATCATGGTGTAATGGCCATTATTACCGTTCGGATTATTCCTGTCGCTCCCTTTACCCTGATAAACTTGGTAGCAGGTGCATCCCATATCAAATTGAGAGATTTTATCTGGGGAACTCTGCTGGGAATGTTGCCGGGTATTTTAGCCATAACCGTTTTTGCAAATTCACTTATACAAGTCGTCCAACACCCTGAACCTTTCGAGATTATAATTTTTGTATTGGTGATTTTAGGGATTGGTAGCTTGATGTACGGTGTCAAAAAATGGCTTAACAGAATTTCGACAGATACGTGACCCAAATAAAACGACCAAATACCCTCAAGATCGCTACTTATAATATTCATGCCTGCATAGGGGCGGATGGAAAATTTGATCCTGCGCGTATCGCTGCCGTTTTAAAAGAAATCGATGCCGATATTATTGCTTTACAGGAAGTCGAACACCATTCGATTGATGAGTTGGACCTACTCGAGTATCTGGCCTATCAGACGGGCCATGAAGCCATTGCTGGACCCACATTGTTTCGGGAAACTCGTCACTACGGAAATGCCCTGTTAACAAAGTTACCATTAAAGTCCTTCAAACATATTGATTTAAGTGTTGCCGGTTTCGAGCCACGAGGAGCCATCGAAGCTACTTTTGATGTTGCCGGCTATGAACTGCAAGTGATTGCGACCCATTTAGGATTGAAACCGGCAGAGCGGCGTTGGCAGGTTAAGCAGTTACTCGATGTTAAATCACAACAGGAAGCCGATATAAGCTGTTTACTGGGGGATGTGAATGAGTGGTTGTTATGGGGGCGTCCATTGCGTTGGTTACACAGACACTTCAGCGCGCCACCACACTTGGCGACTTTCCCGGCACGCTGGCCAATTTTCGCTTTGGATAGAATCTGGATTGCTCCGCAACGCAGCAACATTAAACTATCAGTTCATAAATCTGTTTTAGCAAGACAGGCATCAGATCATTTACCACTTGTTGCCAACATTGCTTTCTGAGCCCTATCAAGAACACTAAATAACCCCTTTTGGGCATTGCCCTGCAGCCAAATGTCGACTATCTTTGTACAGATTACTTCAGAGGCATGTATGACCTATTGTGTAGCCATTACCTTAGATGCAGGATTAGTGCTGACATCCGATTCCCGAACCAATGCCGGAATCGATCAGGTGAGCACCTACAGCAAGATGACCCGGTTTGAGACCCATGCTGATCGTTGTCTGGTATTAATGAGTGCAGGTAATCTGGCGACTACACAATTTGTGGTTGAACAGATTCATCGCGATATTCGTGAAAGTCAGGCACGTAATTTAAATACCTTAAGTTATCTTTCTGATACGGCTGATTACATCGGTGAAATCCTCAGTAGTCGAATCCGCCGTTATTCTGAAAATGAAGCTTCAGGCTTTGCCCCGGAAGCCACGTTATTGCTGGCCGGTCAGATTCAGGGTGGTCCTCCGCAGGCGTTTATGATTTACCCGCAGGGTAATCACATTACCAGTTCCAAAGAGACCCCTTATCTGCAGATTGGCGAGAGCAAATATGGCAAACCGGTGCTGGATCGTTTTATCCGGCCGGATACTTCTTTACTGGATGCAGCCACTTGTTCACTGATCTCAATGGACTCTACCATGCAGAGTAATGTCAGTGTCGGACCACCCATTGAAGTACTGATGTACAAAAAAGACAGTTACAATGTTAGCAATCACTACCGGTTTGGAGTAGAGCACCCATATCTTATTGAATTGAGAAAGGCGTGGGGGGATAAGCTTCGTCAGGCCTTTACCGAGATGCCCAGGTTTAGTGAACAGTAAAAAACGTCGTTAACGTTAAATATCATGCATTAGATCATGGATAAACTGCAGCTTTTTCTGCACCGCGGTTGACACCACAAATGGATAGGCATCAGCATTACCGATACTTCTGTTCAACGCGTTCAACACCAGTACTAACTGCATCCATTCTGATAACCAGACATGAAATTCCCGATCCGTTTCGGGGGGGCGAATAACCTCAAACTCCACTGCCGTTTCCAGTGTTTCATGCATCAACAGATAATGTGCCCAGGTTTCAGCCCAGTCTTCCAAGGCATGGGCGCTGGCGTAGGCTGAAATAAACTCCTGCTGAAAATCTTCGGGAGGGCCAGCCTCGTAATAAGCTGCCAAAGCCTGCGGATAATCAATAGTGTCATCACCGAATAATGCTTTAAACGCATCATAAATTGGCTGGTTTTTAATCAGTTTTTCCCAGTAGAAATGCCCGATTTCATGACGGAAATGGCCTAGTAACGTACGATAAGGCTCATTCATGGCCTCTCGGGTTGCTTCGCGATAGCTGTTATCAGCTTCTGAAGCATTTAACGTAATGATACCTGCCGCATGACCACTGAAAACCTGCTCATGACCATCAATCGGATTACTTATCTGATCTTCCAGAAAATGAAACTGCAGTTGCTGTGTATCAGTAGCTGGCCATTGATCTATCGGTAAACCTAACCGAAGCAAGCCATACAGCATCCTTCTTTTGGCCGCTTCCAGCACTGACCAGCGTTTAACGTTATACGGGTAGTTCTGATTAGGTATGACACGGGTTAACCGGCAGGATATGCATTGCGTAAAATTATCATCGGCCGGCAGCAGCCAGTTGCACTGCATCAAATGCTGATGATGGACACAGCGTTTATAACGTTTTTCGGGACTTTCCACCGAACGAAACTGGCCTTTGTAAGGCTCGATACTGACAATCTGTTGCTGTTCGGTATCAAATCCTAAGATCCTGTTGCAGCTGTTGCAATATGTATTATCAAAAAAAACTTCTTGCCCGCAATGACAATAAAAACGTTTCATGCGACCGATCTATCAGGGTGAAACCATTTTTGACTTATCTGAGAACTCAATTCAGCAAGTTTTGCCTGTAATTCATCCATACGGGTATAGATCATCTCGGCTGGAAGTTCTTTCAGATTTTCATTAAACATTTCAGACATGATTTTTTGATGGTGTTCCAATGTGGTTGCTGACTGAGGAAGAGGCCACAAATAACGTCCAATTGCTTTAAGCGAAAAGAATAAAGAACGTGGAAAAGCCTCATCTCGAATCAGAAAAGTTAATACGCCATCGGCGTTAACGGATGAACTGTAAGTCTGAGTGTACATCTGCTGAGCACTTAATGCGCGTAATAAATGTGTCCATAAAATGCCTTCTGCTGCACGCATCGATTCACTGCGGTTTTCAGCCATCAGTAATGACGTCATTTCCAGGATTCGACTGGTCATATCGGCGCGTTCCAGATGCTTGGCCGTTTGCATAAAATGATAGGCATGATTCCGGCTCATATGATTGACCAATATGCCCCACACAGTCTGGCAGCGTTCCATGATGGTCAATAGCAATTGCTGACGTCGACGCCGGTTACTGATGGCCGCCATTTCATTTTTAACCAGCAGATACAGCTCATTTACCTGCTCCCAGGTTTCTTCCGGGAGGATATCCAGCGAGGTACGGGCATTTTCCCGAACGGCGGATAATGAATTAAGTAGCGATATCGGGTTATTGGGTTCTGCCAGCAAAAATTGCATCACATTATTTTCATTAATCTGTTCAAAGTTTGCGTGATAAAACATTTCAGCATCAAAAATGGTGACTAAGGTAAACCAGTCTATTTCGACGTCTCTGGGTAAATCCATCAGCAGCCCGGTATGGACATTGATTAAACGAGCGGTATTTTCGACCCGCTCCAGATATCTGGCCAACCAATAAACCCGTTCAGCTACCCGCGACAACATCAGTTAAGCCCTCCAAAATGTGAGTCATCCACTATCCAGGTATCTTTGCTGCCACCACCCTGTGAAGAATTAACAACTAGCGATCCTTTGACGAGTGCTACCCGGGTTAACCCGCCAGGTGTGACGTAGTTATTTTTACCAGACAGGATAAATGGCCGTAAATCCACATGACGAGGCGCAATATGATCGCCGCAACTGGTGGGGGATACCGATAACTTTAGGGTCGGTTGGGCGATGTAGTTATTAGGATCGTCGATTAATAATTGGCGAAAAGCTTCTATTTGTTCTTCACTGGAATGCGGCCCAACCAGCATGCCATAACCACCGGACTCATTAGCAGGTTTGACGACAAGATCCGCTAAGTTGTCGAGAACGTGCTGAAGTTGGTGCGGATCTCGACACATCCAGGTTGGTACATTGGGTAACAAAGGTTCTTCGTTGAGGTAATAGCGAATCATTGCCGGCACATAGGCATAAATAACTTTATCGTCGGCAACACCGCAGCCGGGGGCATTGGCAATGGCGACTTTTCCTTCGCGCCAGGATTGCATAATGCCGGGAATACCAAGTGTAGAATCCTCACGGAACACCAGAGGGTCAATAAAATCATCATCTATGCGTCGATAAATGACATCGACTCGTTCCAGACCATGAATGGTTTTCATATAGACATAACCATCATTGCCAACGGTCAGATCGGCGCCTTCCAACAAGATCAAACCCGCTTGCTGAGCTAATGCAGCATGCTCAAAATAAGCTGAGTTATAGATTCCCGGGGTCAGTAAAACCATCTTTGGATGTGTTATGTCATCGGGTGCCAGCGAAGCCAGCATTGCAGAAAGGTGTGAAGGGTAATCATTGACCGGGCTGATATGCAGTAATTTGAATAATTCCGGTAATACACGCTTGGTGGTCTTGCGGTTTTCCAGCATATAGGCAACACCGGATGGCACCCGTAAATTGTCTTCCAATACATACATCGTGCCGTTGTCATCACGCACTAAATCCGAACCACAAATATGCGCCCAGATCCCGTGTGCAGGTTGCATGCCTTTACATTGAGGTCGGTAACCTTTGGATTGCAGCACAACTTCTTCTGGAATCAGCCCATCACGAATAATGTTGCCATCGTTGTAAATATCATTGATGAACATATTTAAGGCACGAATTCGTTGCACCAGCCCCTTTTCGGTGCAATCCCATTCGCCTTTGGGAATGATGCGGGGAATGATATCGAAGGGCCAGGCACGATCAATATTGCCGGCATCGCTATAGACCGTGAAGGTAATACCACGCTCCAGAATTTCGAGTTCAGAATCAACGATACGCTGCTCGAATGCCTCTTTTCGCATGGATTTCAGATAATCCAGCAGTTTATAACTGAAGTGTCTTGGCTGATGCTGATCATGCATCAGCTCATCGTAGAACTCACCGGGATCATAATCACGCCACAGCTGCATCATGCTCATTTCCCCTTCTTCAGATAATCATGAAGCTGTGACTGCAATAGTTATGCCCTAAATCCCGGCGAATCCCTAATGCAGCCCGCTCCAGGCCATTCAGATGTGATTTTCAACAGTTACTGTTGTAACAAGGCAGCCCAGCCTTTTTTCTGCATACAGCCCAATAAGCCGCGGGTAACCAGACTCATATTCGCTTCAGGGGAGTGTTCTTTACCTAATTCCGCTGTGCAGGCTTCACTGTCATTCATTAGTTTTTCCGGTCCAGCACCCGCTCGCCACCATGAATTAACCTGTAATTTTTCCATGGGATCAACGGGTTTATCGTCAATTTCTGCCATGGCATCATCCGCTATCGCAATGGTTTTGCTTTCACCACGACTCAGTGGAATCAAGGGCTTATCTGCACTAACGACTAACCAGCCTTGCTGCTGCAGACACTGATCAATTTCTTTTTCAGAAGCTGACTCTGATTCACAGCGCTCTTTTTCACTTTGAAAATCTGTCGCAGTAGCGCCTCGTTTATAACTGAATTCTCCTCCACAACCTGAAACAACTAACAAGCTGCTGAACAAAATCAGCGAACCGATTACGTGAATGCTTTGGCGTTTCATTTTTCCTCCTTAACAACCTGTTATTTGAAAGTGTGTTCTCAGAGTAACTGAAACCCTACGTAACCCATGTACGCAATTTGACGTATTTAAGCACTAGACCCAGCTGACTAGTATGGCTCTCGAACTTAATGGTTGATGAGCACCGAGGCGAATTCAACAACAACGCTTTAATTCTGGTGAGTTTTTCGGGAGAAGAAAAATGAAAAAAATGAACAAAGTCGCATACCTGGTCGCCTTGGCCACAACCGCTACTCTTGCCCCTGTGGCAACTAGTCATGCTGCTGGCACGATTACCTTTGGTGAAGATCAATATGTCAGTGTTGGATTTGGTATGCGTGGCAGCTATAGCAATCTTGAAGATGCGGCAAATGATGGCGGCAATTCTAATGATTTTGAACTGGACAGTGCCCGTTTGTATGTTTCAGGTTCATTAAATAAATACATCAAAGGTATGTTCAACTCTGAAAAATCAGGTGGTAATGATTCTTTCCAGATTATTGACGCTGCCGGTATTTTCCAATTTACCCCAGATATGGCGATTTGGGCAGGTCGTTTCCTGTCACCAAGCAGCCGCGCCAATATGGCTGGGCCTTACTACACATCAGGTGATGGTTATTGGGCAAACATTACAGCTCGATATGGCTGGAATGGCGGCACTATCGGTCGTGATGATGGTGTGGCTTTAGTTGCCACGGCATTTGACCAACGATTGGCTTATTCATTCGGTGCTTTTGAAGCCGACAAGATTTTTGAATTCAGTGGTGTGGGAGACGTTACCGATAATGCCGATCAAGACGATGACCTGATGTATGCCGGGCGTTTGCAATACAGCTTCTGGGATAAAGAGCCAGGTTATTACGGTACAGGTAACTATCTCGGTACCAAAGATATTTTCACTATAGGTTTGGCAGGCCGTCATAAAGGCGATGGTTCAGCTTCAGCAACTGAAGTTGGTGATTACTCTCAATGGACAGTGGATCTTCTGGTAGAGAAGAAACTTGCCGCGGGTGCGGTATCTCTTGAGGCCGCCTACTTCGACTATGACACGGATGATGTCTTCCTTTCAGAGCAAGGTGAAGCCTATTACGTCAGTACCGGCTATATCTTCAACCAAAGAGTTGGTTGGGGCCAATTTATGCCATTCGTTCGCTACCAAAGTTTTGATTCTGATGCTGGCGAAACCGAGCGTACAGATTTTGGGGTGAACTACTTCATTGATGGCTACAACGCATCCGTTACCGCCGTTTATCGCGACCTGGAAAGAGAAGGTTTAGCGGATCAAGATCAATTCGTCGTTTCAATGCAGCTGCAATTTTAATCCAAATATTACCTATCAAAACGTTTCTTCAACGTAGGAGATACCGATGAAAACCTTAGTAAAACTTGATTTAGATAAAAAACCCTGGGAACAGGACGGTCAAATCCATAATCGCTGGCATCCCGATATTCCGATGATTGCCATGGTGAAACCGGGTGATGAATTCCGGGTGGAATGTATGGATTGGACCGGTGGCCAGATCGGTAACAACGACAGTGCCAATGACATTCGTGATGTGGACTTGTTACAAGTCCACTATCTCAGTGGCCCAATTGGTGTTGAGGGTGCAGAGCCCGGTGACTTGATGGTGGTAGACATTTTAGATGTCGGCACTTTTGAAGATTCACAATGGGGGTTTAATGCCTTCTTCTCCAAAGAAAATGGCGGTGGATTTTTAACGGACCACTTCCCTGAAGCGCGTAAATCCATTTGGGATTTCCACGGTATTTACACCACTTCACGTCATGTGCCGAACGTTAAATTCGCCGGCATTATGCATCCTGGTTTGATTGGTTGTTTGCCATCGAAAGAAATGTTGGCGGAATGGAACAAACGTGAAGCTGAATTGATTTCAACCGAACCAGATCGTGTGCCTCCTCTGGCATTACCACCTAATGAACAGGCTGCTGTGATGGGCCGTTTGAAGGGTGATGAAGCGTCTAAAGCGGCAAAAGAAGGTGCTCGTACCGTACCACCGCGTGAGCATGGCGGTAACTGCGATATCAAGGATTTGACCAAAGGTTCAAAAATCTACTTTCCGGTGTATGTGAAAGATGGCGGTTTATCGATGGGTGACCTTCACTTCTCTCAGGGTGATGGCGAAATCACGTTCTGTGGTGCTATCGAAATGGCCGGCTATATCGATATCAAAGTCAGCCTGATTAAAGATGGCGTGAAGAAATACGGCATTAAAAATCCACTGTTCAAAAACAGTCCTTTAACACCGACTTACAGCGATTTCCTGATGTTTGAAGGGATTTCAGTCGATGAGCAAGGTAAACAACATTACTTGGATGTTCATGTTGCCTATCGTCAAGCCTGTCTGAATGCCATCGAATATCTGAAGAAATTCGGTTACACCGGTGAGCAAGCACTATCCATTCTAGGTACCGCCCCAGTTCAAGGTCATATTAGTGGTGTGGTGGATATTCCGAATGCATGTGCCACTTTGTGGATCCCAACAGAAATCTTTGATTTCAATATTAACCCTACGGCAGATGGCCCATCGCAATTTGTCACCCAGGGTTTTGATTTAAGTTCGACTTCTTAAGACGGGATATCACGTTATGCCGATATATGACTACCGATGTGAGCATTGTGGCGATTTCACCGCGCTTCGCAAAATGAGCGAAGCCGGTGACTCGGTGGAATGTGTGGAGTGTGGCGAGATGGCGGTGCGGATTATTTCCGCCCCCTATCTCGCCTTGATGGACCGAAACACTCGGGTGGCCAAAGAACGCAATGAAAAGTCTGCCCATGAACCTAAACAAGTGCGACGTTCCAGCTGTGGTTGCTCAGGAACGCACACGTGTAAAACCGATTCCACCGATAAAGCCAAAACGGCAGCACAGGCCAAAAACAATCCCAACGGCCTGATGATGCAGACAAAGAAAACCGCAAGACCCTGGATGCTCGGACATTGAGCGCCAAGAAAAACCGTTCGGAACAACGCTGTTCACTCTAAATTTGCTAACAGGAGATACACGATGAGTTACTTCAGTCGACGAAAATTTTTAGGTAAAACCGGAGCACTGTTAAGTGCAATGGTGGCTGCTGGATTTATTACCAGTAGTGCAATGGCAGCGGATTATCCGACTGCTGAAGTCAACACAACCGGACTTGCAGTGACAGATGACACTGTAACAGTAGGGATCTTGCATTCATTAACCGGCACCATGGCGATCAGTGAAACCGGTGCCCAGGAAGCGGAAAAGCTGGCTATCAAACAGATCAATGAAAGTGGCGGTATCCTCGGCCGCCAGATTGAGATCATTCAGGAAGATGGTGCCAGTGACTGGCCCACATTTGCTGAGAAATCCAGAAAGTTACTGGTGAATGATAATGTAGCGGCAGTTTTCGGTTGCTGGACATCGGCATCACGTAAAGCGGCTTTGCCAGTTTTTGAGAAAGAAAACGGTTTGTTGTATTACCCGACTTTCTATGAAGGACTGGAACAATCCAAAAACGTTATCTACACCGGTCAGGAAGCTACCCAACAGATCCTTGCTGGTCTGGACTGGGTTGCTGAAGAAAAAGGTGCCAAAACGTTCTATCTGATTGGTTCGGACTACATCTGGCCACGTACTTCAATGAAGATCGCTCGTATCCACATCGAAAAAGTACTTGGCGGTAAAGTGGTCGGTGAAGAGTACAAACCTTTAGGTGATACTCAGTTTGGTTCAGTTATCAACAAAATCCGTTTGAAAAAGCCTGACGTTATCTTCGCTGCTGTTGTGGGTGGTAGTAACGTGGCCTGGTTCAAACAGCTGAATGCTGCCGGTATTACAGCAGATAAACAAACGCTGTTGACCCTGTCGGTGACCGAAGATGAAGTGTTGGGTATCGGTGGTGAAAATCTGGAAGGCTTCTACTCTGTTATGAAGTATTTCCAAAGTCAGGATAATCCGAACAACGTTGCATTTGTAAAAGCATTTAAAGAAATGCACGGCGAAGACAGCGTTATCGGTGATGTGACTCAGGCCGCTTACCTTGGCCCATGGTTATGGAAAGCAGCAGTCGAGAAAGCTGGAAGTTTTGATGTGGATAAAGTTGTCGCCGCATCTGAAGAAGGTGATATCGAGCTGACTACAGCGCCTGAAGGTTACGTCAAATTGCATCCTAATCATCATTTATGGAGCAAAACCCGTATCGGTAAATGGAACAAAGACGGTCAGGCAGAAGTGGTTTATACCTCTGATCTGATTGAGCCAAACCCATTCCCAGAAGGTTACCAATAAATCGAAATAGAACGTTCGCAAAAGCAGGCTGGTCGTTGACCAGCCTGCCAAGTGACAGAAGAGCGAAAGGTTGTCCAACCTTTGATTAACGAGTAAATGTTACGGAGTATCCGTTATGGGTGAGTATTCAATACAGGAATTGACTTCAATTCTAGCCATGCAGGGCTTTGCCGGGTTCAGCCTGTTCAGTGTGTTACTGCTGATGGCGCTTGGATTGGCAATTATTTTTGGACAAATGGGCGTAATCAATATGGCCCATGGCGAATTTATGGCGATGGGAGCCTACACAACTTACCTTCTCTCCGTAGTGACGGAAACCTATTTTCCAGCATTCATGGATTACTACTTTTTATTAGCAATATTAGTTTCATTCCTGGTAGCCGGGCTATTTGGCTACATCACAGAATTTGTGCTTATCAGGCATCTTTATAAACGCCCTCTGGACACCTTACTGGCAACTTGGGGACTGAGCCTGATTATGCAACAGTCGTTTCGTTCAATTTTTGGGGCACGTGAAGTCAGTCCAGCCTTACCGGATTGGTTGATGGGGTCCTGGATGCCAACAGAAACGATATTTATTCCAATTAACGGCATGTTTGTATTAGGTCTGACCGCATTGGTCACTCTCGGTGTGTTTTTGCTGATGTATCGCTCCAGCTGGGGGTTGAATGTTCGGGCTACTACACAAAATCGGGTTATGAGTGGTGCCGTCGGTATTAATACCAAACAGGTTGATCGATTGACCTTCGCGCTGGGTTGCGGTATTGCCGGTATCGCCGGTGCAGCATTTACTACCATTGCGTCCACAGGACCGACATCAGGTTCTTTATATATCGTTGATACCTTTATGGTTGTTGTGTTTGGTGGGGCAGCCAGTCTGTTCGGCACCATTGCCTCAGCGTTCACCATTGCTCAGGCGCAATCCATTCTGGAGTTCTTTATCAGCGGATCTATGGCGAAAGTATTTACCTTGCTGGCTTTGGTCATCATTTTGATGATGCGTCCTGAAGGTTTGTTCTCAATCAAAGTTCGTAAATAACCAGCAGGAGATAAATGATGAATTTTGTCTATGAGCGATTTTTAGGTGGTAAGAGTGGGGCGATTGCCATTGGTGTTCTGGCACTGCTGATTTTAGTGGTGTTGCCTCTGGCACTAGACTTGTTCCGGTTAAATCTGGTCGGAAAATATCTGACCTACGCGTTTGCAGCGGTCAGTCTGGTGTTGTTGTGGGGGTATGGCGGTATTCTCAGTTTGGGACAGGGAATATTTTTTGGACTGGGTGGTTATGCGATGGCCATGTTCTTGAAACTCGAAGCCTCTGACCCAGAAAGTACTAGTATTCAGACTACACCAGGCATTCCAGACTTTATGGACTGGAATCAGTTGACCGAGTTACCGTGGTTCTGGATTCCTTTTGAAAGTTTCACCTTTACCTTGATAGCTATCCTTCTGGTGCCGTCGATCTTTGCCTTTATCATCGGTTATTCGATGTTCAAACGTCGGGTTGGTGGGGTTTACTTTGCCATCATCACGCAGGTTATCGCTGTGATTCTAACGGTGTTAATTGTGGGGCAACAAGGGTTTACCGGTGGTATTAATGGTATTACCGATTTGAGAACCCTAAATGGATGGGATATACGTGCCGATTCTTCTAAATATATCCTTTATTTTATCAATGCCATTTTGCTGTTAGGCGTCATTATGGTGAGTAAATTCATTCTCACCAGCAAACTAGGACAACTGCTTCTGGCGATGAAAGACAAGGAAGATCGAGTGCGTTTTTCAGGCTATGACGTCTCGAACTTCAAAATCTTTGTATTTTGTGTTTCAGCCGTCATTGCGGCCATCGGTGGAGCGATGTTTACCTTACAGGTAGGCTTTATGTCTCCGTCTTTTGTCGGCATCGTGCCTTCGATTGAAATGGTTATTTTCGCTGCTGTCGGTGGCCGAATGTCCTTGGTGGGTGTGGTCTACGGCACATTGCTAGTGAATTACGGTAAAACGGCGTTTTCTGAAACTTTCCCTGAATTATGGTTATTCCTGATGGGCGGGTTGTTTATCGCAGTGGTGATGTTCTTCCCGAATGGTTTGGCGGGTATTTACAACAAATATGCCCCTAAAGTGAAGTTTCTAAAGCCATTATTTGATAAACCAGTGCAATCAGAAAAGAAATCTGTCACGAAGATTGAATCTGAAGCCACCACCGAGGGAGCTAAATAATGACGACTACAACAGATTTTTTGCTGGCAATTGAAGATCTCACGGTTTCATTTGATGGCTTCAAAGCAGTCGATACGTTAACAATGTATATCGATAAAAACGAATTGCGAGTGGTTATCGGCCCAAACGGAGCGGGTAAAACCACCTTGCTGGATTTGATATGCGGCAAAACCAAATCCAGTTCCGGTTCGATCAATTTTAAAAACAAAGAAATGACCAAGATGGCCGAACATGAAATCGTTCGGGCGGGTATTGGTCGTAAATTTCAAACGCCATCTATCTACGAGAACCTGACGGTGTACCAAAATCTGGAAGTTTCTTATCCAGAAGGACGTGGGGTATTTGGCAGCCTGTTTTTCAAGACCACCGAACAAGTGATTAAACGCGTTAATGAGGTGGCCAAAGAAATCCAGTTGGAAAACTTTCTTGAGACTGAAGCGGCGATTCTCAGTCATGGTCAGAAACAATGGCTGGAGATTGGCATGTTACTGATGCAGGATCCGGAGTTATTGATGCTGGATGAGCCAGTCGCCGGGATGAGCGCCAAAGAACGCGATGAAACCGCCGAATTGCTCAACCGGATTTGCCAGAATCGATCCGTGATAGTGATTGAGCATGATATGGAGTTTGTGAAAAAAATCGCCCGTAAAGTCACCGTTCTGCACCAAGGCAAAATCCTTGCTGAGGGGACGATGGACAATGTTCAGGCGGATGAAAAAGTCATTGAAGTCTATCTTGGGCATTGATTTTAAGCTGGGAGATTAACCATGTTTGAAGTAGAAAATTTACAAGTAAGTTATGGCCAGAGCCAGGTTATTCATGACATCAGCTTTAACGTCGCTAAAAATGAAACGCTGGCCATTATGGGACGCAATGGCATGGGTAAAACCACGTTATTCAAATCCCTCATGGGGATCCTGCCCAGTCAATCAGGTAAAGTCAGTATCGAAGGGACTGACGTTGGCAGTATGGAAAGTCACAACCGTGTTGCCAATGGGATTGCTTATGTGCCACAGGGAAGAATGATTTTTCCAACATTAACGGTGCAGGAAAATATCGAAACCGGTCTGCAGGTGTCGAAAATGAAACATATTCCGGATGAGATATTCGCCTTGTTTCCCGTATTACATGATATGCGTCACCGCAAGGGCGGTAACCTTTCAGGTGGTCAGCAACAACAGTTGGCGATTGCCCGTGCTTTGGTGACCAATCCAAAAGTATTACTATTGGATGAACCGACGGAAGGTATTCAGCCTTCAATCATCAAAGATATTGCCAAGGTCTTAAATGAAATTCGTAAAATGCGTGAAATCACCATTATCGTTTCTGAACAGGTGTTGAGTTTTACGATGGAAGTGGCAGACCGTATTATTGTGATTGAAAAAGGTAAGTTCATTCATGAAGATATGCGAGCCGACGTTGATGCCGACACGATAAAGAAATATTTGACGGTTTAAGACAAATATTATCAGGTTCTGTTGATATTTCAGGTTTACAACAAAGGCAGCTATGAAAGACCAGCAGATCCAGGCAGACAAATATGCTTATCAATGTCCAACATGAAGGAGTGTGTTGGCATGAATGTTCGCTCAGAATTAACACAACAAATTGATAAACCGGTAATTAATCAGTTGATGACTGGCTGGGATGCCAGTCTCAAACTGCTGTTCGATAGCCGCTCCAACAAAACCATCCTTGCCCGCCGTCAGCATCATGGGCCGTTGGTAATTCAGAAAATTCTCTATCCTGAAGGCGCTAATCCTGCCCATGGCGTTATTATCCACCCTCCCGGGGGTGTGGCAGGTGGCGATAATTTGCAATTGACGGTGCAAATGCAAACTGAATCATCTGCACTGTTGACCACCCCGGGTGCCACCAAATGGTATAAATCAGCCGGTCGCCAAGCCAGTCAGAAGATTGAGATGACGATTGATGATAATGGCCAATTAGAATGGCTGCCACAGGAAAATATCGTATTTGATGGCGCTGATGTCGCGCTTAATACTCAGGTTAATCTTAGTGAAACAGCAGTATTTGCTGGCTGGGAAGTCGTTTGCCTGGGCAGGCAGGCCAGTGGTGAACGTTGGGGTAGCGGGAGTTTTCGTCAAAAGTTATTGATTAAACGTGAAGGCAGGTTAATCTGGAATGAATCTGCATTACTGGATCCCGATAGCAGAGTACTGCGTTCAATGGCCGGATTACGTAATCAAGTGGTTTTTGGCAGTTTTGTGGTGGCCGCTGGCACTACGCCGGCAGAGATCCTGCAAAGCTGTCAGGACATTCAGATTGATTCTTCAGCGGATTATGGCGTTTCAGCACTGCCGGATATATTCACCGCACGTTATATTGGTCCCTGTGCCCAGGAAGCCAAAATATATTTTGAAAAATTATGGCACTGCCTGCGTCCGTGGTATGGCAAGCGATCAGCTATCCGGCCTCGCATTTGGGCTACCTAGACAAAGATAAACAAGGTTGAAAAAGCAATGGAACTGACTCCTAGAGAAAAAGATAAATTACTTATTTTTACTGCGGCACTGGTGGCCGAGCGACGAAAAGACCGAGGCCTGAAACTGAATTACCCTGAAGCTGTTGCCTATATCTCGGCGGCGATTATGGAGGGGGCACGAGATGGCCGAACGGTTGCGGAACTAATGGACTATGGTGCGACTTTACTGACATTGGATGATGTGATGGAGGGTATTGCTGAAATGCTGCCGGAAATTCAGGTCGAAGCCACCTTTCCTGACGGCACCAAACTGGTCACCGTGCATAACCCAATTATCTGAGGGCACTGACTATGATTCCCGGAGAAATGCGAGTAAAAGCGGGCGATTTACAGATGAATGTAGGTCGTGAGGTGATCACCATTGATGTTTCCAATAGCGGCGACCGGCCGGTGCAGATTGGATCGCATTATCATTTTTTTGAAGTCAATGATGCTTTGCTGTTTGAACGCGAAAAGGCTTATGGATTTCGCTTGAATATAGCTCCGGGCACGGCTGTCCGCTTTGAGCCCGGCCAGACCCGCACCGTCGAATTGGTTGCGTTGTCCGGTTTGCGTCAGGTTTACGGTTTTGCCGGCAGAGTTATGGGAGCTTTATAATGAGTCTGAAAATTGATCGGCAAGCCTATGCCGAAATGTTTGGTCCGACAGTGGGCGACAAAATCCGGCTGGCCGATACAGAATTATGGATTGAAGTCGAACAGGATCTCACCACCTATGGTGAAGAGGTTAAATTCGGCGGTGGCAAGGTCATCCGCGATGGCATGGGGCAATCACAGAAAGTCTCAGTTGAAGTTGCTGATACCGTGATTACCAATGCCCTGATAGTCGATGCTGTTACCGGTATTATCAAAGCGGATGTAGGGCTTAAAGATGGGCATATCTGGGCCATTGGCAAAGCCGGAAACCCGGACATTCAACCTGATGTAACCATACCATTGGGTGCCGGTACCGAGGTCATTGCCGGCGAAGGCATGATCCTTACCGCAGGGGGTATCGACAGTCATATTCACTGGATCTGTCCGCAGCAGATTGAAGAAGCCCTGATGTCTGGAATCACCACCATGCTGGGTGGTGGCACCGGACCGGCTACCGGGACCAATGCCACCACCTGTACGCCGGGACCATGGCATATTCACCGGATGCTGGAAGCCGCCGAGGCCTTTCCAATGAATCTGGGGTTTTTCGGCAAAGGCAATGTGTCGCAGCCTGAGCCAGCCAGAGAACAGATCGAAGCTGGCGTTATCGGCCTGAAATTGCACGAAGACTGGGGTACCACCCCTGCTGCTATCGATAATTGTTTATCGGTGGCCGAAGAGATGGATGTTCAGGTAGCCATCCACACCGATACGCTGAATGAATCAGGTTTTGTTGAAACCACGATAGCGGCCTTTAAAGATCGCACCATTCATACCTTTCATACTGAAGGTGCTGGCGGAGGGCATGCGCCGGATATTATCAAAGCTATCTCAGCCGAGAATGTTATTCCATCGTCCACCAATCCCACACGACCATTTACCATCAATACCATTGATGAACATCTGGATATGTTGATGGTGTGCCATCATCTGGATCCTTCGATTGCTGAAGATGTGGCGTTTGCTGAATCGCGTATCCGCCGGGAAACCATTGCTGCAGAAGATATTCTTCACGATACCGGTGCGTTTGCCATTATGTCTTCTGATTCGCAGGCGATGGGGCGGGTTGGTGAGGTGGTGATTCGCACTTGGCAGACTGCGCATAAAATGAAAGTACAGCGAGGTCCTTTGAAAGAAGATGCCGAGCGTGGTGATGGTGATGCAGATAACTTCCGGGTGAAACGTTACATTGCCAAATACACCATCAATCCGGCGATTACTCATGGGTTTTCCCATAAAGTCGGTTCCATTGAAGCCGGTAAATTTGCTGATTTGGTGTTATGGCGCCCTGCATTTTTTGGTGTGAAACCGTCGCTGATATTAAAAGGCGGCATGATTGCCGCAGCAGCGATGGGCGACCCCAATGCATCAATTCCCACACCACAGCCGGTGCATTATCGGCCGATGTTTGGCAGTTTTGGCAAAGCCTTAAAAACCTCTTTAACCTTTGTTTCTGAAGCGGCCTTGGCCAATCCTGCGGTCGCAGCACTGGATTTACAGAAACCGCTGGTGGCAGTGAAAAACTGCCGTAATATCGGTAAAAAAGATATGGTGCTCAACAATGCCACGCCCAAAATTGAGGTGGATCCGGAAACCTATCAGGTGTTGGCAGATGGTGAATTATTAATCTGCGAACCGGCGACTCAACTGCCTATGACGCAGCGTTATTTCCTGTTTTAGCAATTTATAGGCAAGGTTCAAAATGTTATCGATTTCCACCAAACTGGATCATATTCATAGCGATACGGTGATTGCCGATGTGGTCAGTCTGAGTTTTGATTTACGGCAGAAAAGCCGTATCCGTGTGACTTTACAATCCGGTGATGAGGCTGCTTTATATATGCAGCGTGGAACGATTTTGCGCGGTGGTGATTTTCTGCAGGCGGATAGTGGTGAAATCATTGAAGTAATTGCCGCCGATCAGGCCGTGATGAAAGTAACTGCTACCACTTCAAAGGCTTTAACCCGAGCAGCTTATCATTTGGGGAACCGTCATGTGCCTCTGGAAATTGGTGATGGATGGCTGAAGCTGGAAACGGATTCAGTTCTCAAAGATATGTTGTTGGGGTTAGGGGTGCAGGTTGAAGAATTACAGGCGCCTTTTGAACCAGAATCCGGAGCCTATGCTGGCGGTGGCGGACATCACCATCATGATGATGAACATTCACATGATCATGTTCACGCACATGGACATAGTCACTAAGATGAGTTCAGCGTCGCTTTCCCGTCTGTTACAACTCGCCAGCCCAATGTTGCCAGTGGGTGCCTACAGTTATTCACAGGGACTGGAATGGGCAATTGAATCCGGTGAGGTGATCGATATTGAATCATCGAAGCAGTGGATAGGCGATGTGCTGTCGATCTATTTTGTAAACTATGAATTACCGGTTTTGCTGAGGTTATATAAGGCCTGGCAGCAGATGGATGGTCCACAGATACAATACTGGGACGAGTATTATCAGGCCGGTCGCGATAGCAGTGAAGCATTGGCTGAAACGCGGCAGATGGCCTATTCATTACTGCGGTTGCAACGTGATTTAGCTACCTGGCCACCACAAATCGTCTTATTAAGCGGCACCCTGCAACAACCGGCTTTTCCGACTATTTATTCAGTCAGCGCCCTGTGTTGGGAGATTTCGCTTGACGATATGTTGCATGCCTATGCCTGGTCTTTTCTGGAAAATCAGGTCAGTGCGGTGATGAAAACCGTGCCTTTGGGACAGGTGGCAGGACAACGCATTTTGTCAGAGTTAGCGATGACCTTGCCTGCTTTAGTCGATCAAGCCATGCAATTACCCGATGACGATATACAGAATTTCTGCCCAGCACTGAGCATTGCTGGCTGTCGACATGAAACCCAGTATTCCCGTTTATTTCGTTCATGAATAAGAGAAAAACAAAATGAAAGAACCTTTACGAGTTGGCATCGGTGGTCCGGTTGGTTCCGGTAAAACAGCCTTAACGTTGGCCTTATGCAAGCGACTACGCGACAAATACAATATTGCCGTGGTGACCAATGATATTTATACCAAGGAAGATGCCGAGTTTTTAACCCGTAATGAAGCGTTGTCAGCGGATCGGATTATTGGTGTAGAAACTGGTGGTTGTCCGCATACTGCCATCCGCGAAGATGCTTCGATGAATCTGGAAGCCGTGGCTCAACTCAGTAAACGTTTCGATCCGTTGGATATCGTGTTTGTTGAAAGTGGTGGCGATAATCTGGCTGCGACGTTCAGTCCGGAACTGTCGGATCTGACTATTTATGTGATTGATGTGTCCGCTGGTGAAAAGATCCCGCGTAAAGGTGGTCCGGGCATTACCAAATCAGATTTGCTGGTGATCAATAAAACCGATCTGGCCCCATTGGTCGGGGCTTCTTTGGAAGTAATGGATCGTGATTCCAAACGTATGCGTGGTGAACGGCCTTTTGTATTCAGTAACCTTAAGCAGGAAGACGGTTTGGATCAGATTGTGGCGTTTATTGAAAAACAGGGACTGATGTTGAATTAACCGTTTAACCAAGAGGGAAAAGAAATGAAAAAAATGCTTTTAACGATACTGGGTATAGTCGCTTTTCCAGCCATTGCTTTTGCTCATCCCGGACATGATATGGCTAACTTTGCCAGTGGATTCAGCCATCCGTTTACGGGTATTGATCATTTGCTGGTGATGCTGGCGGTAGGTTATTGGGCCGGAAAGTCTCAGTCTTCTGCACGATGGCAGGTACCGATGCAGTTTGTCATGTTTATGCTGTGTGGTGTGGTACTGGGTGCAGTGATATCCGGGCTGGCAGTTGTTGAAGTAGCGATTGCAGTCAGTGTGTTGGCAATGGGCTTGGTGATTTTACTCAACACTTCAATTAATCGATTCTGGCAACTGACATTAACCACGGTCTTTGCGTTATTGCATGGCTTTGTTCATGGTCAGGAATTGGTTGCTGCAGGCAATGGCCTGGCAGCTGTAGCGGGTATGGTGATGGCGACCATGATTCTGCTCGCCACGGGTGTTTACCTTGCCAGTTTTAAAGATCAACTGGGGCTGTTCGTACAACGTGCCTTTGCGACATTGTTAACGTTGAGCGGAGCATATTTGTTAATAACGTAAACAGTCACGAACAGCAGGGACAAGTGGACCGGTCTGTCTTTCAGGTAAGTGACTGAAAGGATAGATCGGTCCCAGCTTTATTAGCGTTGAAAAAAACAATACGTAATACTACGTAGATAAAAAACCGCTGCTCGTACATTATGATGTTATTGGGTAAGTTACACCCAGCGCATTTAATCTGGAGCATGGATATCCATCAATCGGTTGGGCTAAATGTATCAGGAAGTGAAGCTTTGATGGATTCATCAGAACATAATGCACCACAGCGTATTGTCAAAATTCGTCGTGATTACAATACCTGGGTCGCTAATGAAACGTTGGAAGACTATGCGCTGCGTTTCACACCCCACTCTTTCAGAAAGTGGTCAATTTTTCGTGTCTCCAATACGGCACTGGGTGCTATTTCCTTTCTGGTTCTGGAGGTTATCGGCGGTGCACTAGCTGTCAATTTTGGTTTTGTGAATGCCTTTTGGGCCATTCTGACCATTAGTCTGATTATCTTTATGACCAGTTTGCCCATCAGTTATTATGCCGCCAAATACGGCCTGGATATGGATTTGCTGACCCGCGGTGCGGGATTTGGCTACATCGGTTCTACTATCTCTTCATTTGTCTACGCGACCTTCACCTTTATTCTTTTTGCGCTTGAAGCCGTGATCATGGCCTACGCCTTAAATATGTACTTTGGATGGCCGATTTATGTCTGGTATTTGATTTCAGCAGTGATCGTAATTCCTTTAGTCACGCATGGTGTGACCTTAATCAGTCGGATTCAGATGATCACCCAACCGATCTGGTTGTTCCTCATGGTGTTGCCATTTATCTTTATTTTTGCCAAAGAACCCGATGCCATTCGGGGCTTGATGAATTTTGCCGGCAGCTCCGGTTATGACAGTACGTTTAATATTTACATGTTTGGTACCGCCATTGCCATCGGTATGGCATTGATCCCTCAGGTGGGTGAACAGGTCGACTTTCTGCGATTTATGCCGGAAAAAACCCAAAAAAACCGTTTTCGTTGGCATTTAGGAGTCATATTCGCCGGTCCGGGCTGGATTTTTATCGGCATGATCAAAATGTTTGCCGGGGTGTTATTGGCTTATCTGGTGTTAAATGGCGCAAAGTCGGTTGAAGAAGCCGTTAACCCCACCTATATGTACCATGTGGCATTTAGCTATGTTTTCTCCAACGCGGATGTATTGCTGGCGGTCACAGTATTTTTTGTGGTGCTGTCACAAATCAAGATCAATATCACTAATGCTTACGCTGGTTCACTGGCCTGGTCCAATTTCTTTGCCCGCCTGACCCACAGCCATCCTGGCCGTGTGGTGTGGTTATTATTCAATGTGTTGATAGCCACCATGCTGATGCTGCTGGATGTGTTTCAGGCACTGGAACAGATTTTGGGACTATATTCGAATATTGCTATTTCCTGGATCACGGCTGTAGTAGCCGATCTGGTGATTAATAAACCCCTGGGTTTAAGTCCCAAAGGCGTCGAATTCCGCCGGGCCTATCTATATGATATTAATCCGGTTGGGGTGGGGGCAATGGCCATCGCCTCTTTGTTTTCAGTGTTGGCATTTGTCGGCGTATTTGGCCTGGAGGCGCAGTCATTTTCATCGTTTATCGCCATGTTTACGGCGTTAATCTGTTCTCCATTATTTGCCTGGTGGACCAAGGGAAAATATTACCTGGCGCGCCAGCCGTATAAGTTTCATCCCGGCAAAACCAAAGAAATCTGCAGTATTTGTGAGCGGGAATATGAAATTGATGACATAGCCTATTGTCCAGCCTATCAGGGTGCTATCTGCTCATTGTGCTGTTGTCTGGATGCTCGCTGCAATGATGCTTGTAAGCCACATGCCAAACTGGATTCGCAGTGGCAGGCGACCATGACAAAACTCTTGCCTAAATCCTTGTGGGGCTATATCCAGAATGGTGTAGGACATTACATCCTGCTGATGGGGATGACGGTGTTATTACTGGCATCCATTTTTGGATTGATCTATCTGCATATATCACTGACCACCACGGACAACGCAGCGCAGATTTTGCCTGAAATACAAGTGGGTTTTCTCAAGGCTTTTGCCGCTCTGGTTCTGGTCAGTGGCATTATTGTCTGGTGGCTGATTCTGACTTCGCAAAGCCGCAATGTGGCGCAGCAGGAATCCAACCATCAAACCAGCTTGCTGCAGCGTGAAATCATTTTGCATGAACAAACCGATGCTGAACTGCAGCAGGCACGGGTTGTTGCAGAACAGGCAAACCAGGCCAAAAGTCGCTATATAACTGGTATCAGTCATGAGTTACGTACCCCATTAAACAGCATTCTGGGCTATGCCCAATTGATGGATAACAATGCTGATGTAACGGCAGAAAATAAAAATGCCATTAAAGTCATTCTGCGTAGCGGTGAGCATCTGCTGTCGTTGATTGAAGGTACTTTGGATATTGCCCGTATAGAAGGTGGAAAGCTGCAATTTGATATCAAATCACTGCGTTTTCCTGAATATATCCAGCAAATTATCAGTATGTTTGAATTGCAGGCGATTAATAAAGGGCTGAAATTTGAATATGAGATCAGCTCGGATTTACCTCGTATCGTGCGTGCTGATCACAAACGTTTAAGCCAGATATTGATTAATATCATTGGTAATGCAGTGAAATACACCAGTGAAGGGGCTATTTATCTGCGCTTTAACCATGCCCGCGAATTTCTCTCGATAGAAGTTGAAGATACCGGCCCGGGCATCAAGCAATCCGAACTGGATCATATTTTTGAGCCGTTTATTCGGGGCAGTGCGGCGCAGGGAATCGGTGGTACCGGATTGGGACTGACGATCAGCAAGTTGCTCACTGAGTTGATGGGCGGTGTTTTGCATGTTGAAAGCCACGTAGGCAAAGGCACCACATTTTTTGTCCGACTGTTTTTACCCTCAGTGCGGGTCGAAGAAGATTTGCCGCTTATCTCCACCCGAATGCCAGTGGGTTACCGGGGACCGCGGCGTAAATTACTGGTGGTCGATAACGAACCGGTGGATCGGGAACTGCTGTTAAATATTCTTGAGCCGCTGGGGTTTGACGTCAGAGAAGCCGCATCGGGAGCCGAATGTTTACGGATTTATCCGGACTTTCAGCCCGAAATCATTTTTATGGATTTAGCGATGCCGGAAATGGACGGTTGGGAAACCTGTCATCTGATCCGTAATGTACATAAGTCTGATGTCAAAATCGGCATTATTTCAGCCAATGCCTTTGATAAAAACCTTGAAAATTCATCGGGTATTACTGATAAAGACTTTATCCTGAAACCGGTCAATCTATTTGAACTGATCAACTGGATTGGCGAACGATTGAATCTGCAATGGATCGAGAGCAAGGAAGAACTGGTATCAGAAACTTCCGTGGTGGAATATTCACTGCCCCCGGTTGAGGTCTTAAATAACTTGCTGGAGATGATCAACATGGGCTATCTGGTCGGCGTCCGTAAACTGATTACCGAGATTGATGAACAAGGACTGGCCTGCGGACAGTTTGTTAGTGAAATACGCCAAATGTCTGAAAAATTTCAATTAGGCACCATGAAAACCTTTATAGAAGAGAAATTAGCTAATGTCTGAAAGCCCGCTTAATGCAGTAGTGCTGGTGGTCGACGACACCCCCGATACGCTGGCGCTTTTACATGATGCTTTGGTGGAATCCGGTTATACCGTTCTGGTGGCCGATAATGGTGAATCCGCATTAAAAATCAGTCTGGACGCAACTCCGGATATTGTTCTGCTGGATGCGTTAATGCCAGGTATGGATGGTTTTGAAGTTTGCAGGCACCTTAAGCATGATCTGAATACCCGCCATATTCCGGTGATTTTTATGACTGGTCTGACCGAATCCGAGCATGTGGTAGCCGGGTTCTCAGCAGGAGGCATCGATTATGTGACCAAACCGTTGAGCCCTGTCGAAGTTATTGCCCGGATTAATACCCATTTGAAAAACTCCCGTTTGATCAATCAGACGCAGGGCGCTCTGGATGCATTCGGTCAGGCTGCTATTGCGGTATTACCGAGCACCGGCAAAATTGTCTGGCAGACACCTCTGGCGCGTCAGTTGATTGAAAAATATATGAGTCATGAAGACGATCTATTGATTCAGGATACCCCCGAAGCCTTGCAGGATTGGGTGTTGCAGTTACATCAGGGGGGAGAAAGACGGTTACGTCCTTACATTGTGCATAAACCCACCGGGCGACTTATTTTTAACCCTGCTGATCTGCAAAGTGAAGAGCAATGGCTGATCCTGTTACGAGAAGAGTCTGAAACCGCACAGATTGAAGCCTTGCGAGCGGTATTCAATTTAACCAATCGGGAGTCGGAAGTATTGCACTGGGTGATCCTTGGCAAAACCGACAAAAGTATTGGTGAGATTCTCGGTACCAGTCCACGTACCGTCAATAAACATATGGAACATGTGTTTACCAAACTGGGAGTGGAAACCCGTACAGCAGCGGCTTCGTTGGCCGTAAATAAACTGCGTTCACTGACGGGCAGTAATAGCTTCGGAACAGAATAACTGTTTCAAAACGTCTCTATTTCCGGATGGCTCTGCCATAAAATAATAGCGTGCATTACAACGACGTGAGCATGAAAAACTGAACGTATCGAATCTTTCAGGAGCATTCATGATCAAAGTAGGAACTGTAAAACAAATCTGGCGTTATCCGGTGAAAGGTATGGCGGGAGAAAGCCTGAACTATTGCCATCTTGGCGATATGGGCTTGCAAGGCGATCGTATCTGGGCGTTGCGTGATGTGGCACGTCAGGAAATTCAAAGCTGTAAATTCAGGCCCCAGTTATTACGTTGTGTTGCCCGTTGTCGCAGTACCCAGATGACCGGGGCACATGATCAGGTCGATATTCATTTTCCGGATGGTCGTGTTGTAGGCAGTGACGATCCCCAGATCCATAGTTTGTTATCTGAATTAACCGGCCATAATTCGACCCTTGAATCGCTGAGGCCCCTAGCCGAGCTGGATTTTTATCGGCGGCATAAAAAAGATGACCATACCTGGCTGGAAGAATTAAAAGCCACGTTTGATCGAGTAGCCGGTGAACCTTTGCCAGAGATCCTGGATGACTTGCCATCAGCAGCAAAGGATTTTGTGTCTCTCCCAGGTACGTTTTTTTTGGTGACACCTTTTCATCTGCTCACCACTGCGACGCTAGCCCATATGCAACAACTTAATCCGGAAGCCGATTGGGATGTGCAACGCTTTCGGCCCAATCTGGTGATTGAAACGCTGCCCGGTATGGAAGGACTGGTTGAACAGGCATGGATTGATAATAAACTACGAATTGGTCGTGCCACCATTGAATGCAATAGCAGCACACCGCGTTGTGGGGCAGTGACCCGATCTCAACAAAAACTGGAATCCGACAGCAGCATATTACGCAGCATTGTGAAACAAGCCGATCAAAATCTGGGTGTTTATGGAGCCATCAAACAAAGTGCAGTAATTCAGCTAGGGGATGAGGTTTTTCTGCAAAACGCGTCATGATTTGCAATAGAACAGACTTGAGATTAGATATAAAGACAGCTGATAAGCGATCAGACAATTAATGTCCTACATAAATAAAGGAAATTTACCCAAAATTAGATTAACCTACATTAATACATTCTAATTTGATGTTAAAGGTTAAAATTGCAACGACTGGCATTAACTCTGCTTTTTAGCAGTATGCTCTTTGGCTGCGCTGGTTATCAGCCAAAGGATATTTTTGCGCAATCCAGAGAGTGGCTAGCACAAACCAGTGATGGGGCGGCGGCAGATTACGATGATGAAATTGACGTTTTATTTGCCCAGCCCTATATCGATCCGCTCACCGATTATATCAATCAGCATATTGATGATGAACGTCGTGCCGAACCACTACGAAAGGTCAGTGCAGAACGTAAAGTTCGCTGCCAGGAAATTGCCGATAAATATCTCACTCGACCGCTTACTCAAGAGTCATTGAATCTGTATAAGGCGGGATACAGCTACTCCTGCCCAAAAGATGTTGAACAGTTTGCTGTGAGACTGGCCGAAGCCAACAAACAAGCACCCACAGCATCTTCTCAAGCCGAACCTCCCGTCTCTGATGAAAAAGTGGTGGTGGATAAAGCCATTGTTTCAAATGTGAATAAAGAACAGTTAAACGACTGTTATTTGTTGACAACCATCAGCAATTTTCGCGAAGCCAAACAGGCCTGTCTGTCCCCGGCGAAAAATGGCGACGTGCGCTCCCAATTAAATATGGCGGTTATTCATAAAGCTCTGACGGAATATTCTCAATCTCTGCAATGGGCGGAGAAAGTTGAACAGGACTCACCACGCGCTCGTTATCTTATTGGTGAGCTCTATGCTTTGGGGCTTGGTGTGCAACAGGATTATCAAACCGCTTTTAAATGGTTTGAGAAATCTGGGCAGGATGGTTATGCCGAAGCACAACATATGCTGGGTTTATTTTATGAAATGGGTAAAGGCACCCAACAGAATACAGATCTGGCGCTCAAATGGTTTCAACGTGCGGCCTTAAATAATTATGTTCCGGCCAAACATTCGCTGGGAGCGTTGTTAATTCAACAAAATAAAAATCCAGCGAGCATCACACAAGCAGAAAAATGGCTGATTCAAGCTGCTCGTGCTGGATATGCTGAGTCTTCTTTATTGATGGGACGACAGTTACAACAAAGTGACCTTACTGAGGAAAAAGCCCAAGCGGTCATCTGGTATGAAGTAGCCCAACAACAAGGTTCAGCCGAGGCAGAAAAGCTGGCGGAAAATCTTCGCCCTCAAGTGAATCCTGAGGCTATTAATCTGGCTCGACAGCAAATTCAACGCGTTCTTGACGGTCAGAATTAAGGGCTTTTAAGGATGTATAAAATGGTCATCATCTGATGCTTCGTTCATTACTGGTCGATTCTTCCAAAAAACTCATCCTGTGGATGTTGTTTATGCTGGTCATCCTGTTTATTGCCGGGATGTGGATTTTATCGTCACTGAATCTGAATTATTCGGAAGATACCATTGGCGAAGTTCGCCAGAAGCAGATTGAAGAGACTTTTTTCAGTAATCTGAACAAAATTGTCCAAACCCAAAGTGCATTGGAACGTGACACCAATGGCTTAGCGCGTATCGGCAGCCTGTTTGCAGATTTATTTGCTTCAGAAAGTAACTCTCAGGTGTTAAATGCCGAGTTAGGCATGATGTTACAGGACAAGCTGAAAGACTTTGAAGGCACATTAGCGGTCGGGATCTGGTTTGATCCAGAATACGTCAGCCTGAAAGGACAGCCGTTATCACGCTATGTATTTCGGGATAAAACGAACAGCATCCAAGTGTTAACTGAATCAAGTTCCCGATTCTTAAACATTGAGCAACAACAATGGTTCGATTTGGCAGGTATTGCTGTTACAGACAAAACGAAACTTAAAGGCAATGAAATCCGTTGGACGCCAGCTTATTACAATGAAATCACGGACAGTGCCGTGTTGACGCTGATAAAACCTATTTTGAACAGCCAGCAGCAAGTGGTTGGGTATGCATCAACAGACTGGGAAGCGAAACAGATAATTGATCTCGTCAGTCAGGTCAGCATCACGCCAAATACCTTTGCCCTGCTAATCGATAAAAATAAACGCAAATTATCCAGCTTGAGCAGATTAAATAATGAACGTTATGCCCAGAAGATCATTGACTCGGTAATGAGCCAGGATTTTATTAAACTGGCATCCAACAACGCTATTTCTCAGCTTAAATCCCAACAGCAAAAAGCCCTGCTGCAAACGCATCAGTTTGCTGTTGAAGATATTGAATATGTGCTTTATGCCGCGACCACACCGGCTCAGATGCTATTTGCAGTGGGCGTGCCCAAGAATGAAATTGATGCTGTTATTGCCCCGATGCGGGTGATTAATCAACGGATCCTGATTGCAACCAGTATTGTCATTTTGCTGCTATCGGCTTATCTGGTCTATCGTATTGCTTTGCTGATGCAGGAGTTGCAAGCCTCCTATACCGATCAGCTGACGGGTTTACCTAACCGGGCAAGGTTATTACTGGATTTGCAGCAACATCAAAACTGCACCTTAATTCTGGTGAATATCGATCGGTTTCGAGAATTAAACAGTATCTTTGGAAATGATTGTGGTGATGCGGTTTTGCAAAGCCTAACCACTAACATTGGGGCATTTTGTCAGGATTATAATCACGCTGACAGCGCCAAACTGTATCGCTTATCAGGTGATGAATTTGTGCTGTTGGGTTTTGATTGGTCCAAGGAGTTTCTGACCGGATTCCTGAGGCAGTTAAGTGACTTTCTGCAAGAGCAGCAACTGCAATGGCAGGATCAGGATATCAGCATAACGGCAACCCTTGGTGCAGCAGGTCAGCATGATGCCGACCCTGACAAAGACAGCTCACCGGATATATTGATCAGTTACGCCACAGCCGCATTAAAAATTGCTCGTGATAAGTCACGGCATTATGCGATCTATGACAGTAAGCAAGATGTAGAGCGTATTTACGAACAAAACCTGTTCTGGGCCAGACAACTAAAACAAGCATTACAGCAAAACCGGATTGTTCCGTGGTTCCAACCCATAATGGATAATCAAAGTGGTGAGATAACCAAATATGAATGCCTGATCAGAATGATTGATCCAGATGGGCAGGTTATCAGTCCCGGTGTATTTTTGCCGGTGGCCAGTAATTTACGTCTGGATAGCATGCTGACACGGGTGATGGTGGAAAAATCGTTCCAGAAATTTGCTGAACTGGATTACGAATTTTCTATTAATCTTTCCTATCGTGATTTACTGGATACCGAATTAACCCAGTTTATTTTTGACCAGCTCAAAACCTATCAGGTTGGAAAAAGGTTAATTTTCGAAATCCTTGAATCCGATGGTATTGATAATTACAACGAAGTCCGTCGGTTTATCGATAAAGCCAAAGGCTTTGGCTGTAAAATTGCCATTGATGATTTCGGCACAGGCTACTCGAACTTTGAACATTTGCTGCGTCTCAATGTGGATCTCATCAAAATCGATGGTAGCCTGATAAGAAATCTCAATGATGATCAATCAGCCATTATTGTTACCCGTGGTGTAGTGCAATTTGCCCGTAGTCTCGGCATTAAAACCGTTGCGGAATTTGTTCACTGCGAAGCCGTACAGAAACAAGTCCAGGCACTCGATATCGATTTTTCCCAAGGTGCCTATTTCAGCATGCCTAAGGCAGAACTGGTTGAAACACCAAAGATGATGTAATAACGCTTATTCTGAATGGCAGCTTGAATACAACAATCAAATTTAGCCTATTGATTACGCTCAGTCGCAATATTTAGGTACACTGGCTTATCTCTGCCTTTGAGATAAGCCATCAGTCATGAAATCTGTCAAAAACACCTTTCTGAAATATCGAAGTTTGCTGATCTGGGTTGTCAGTATTCTGCTGTTATATACCTTGATAGGATTTTTACTGGTTCCGTGGCTGGCAGAGCGCCAGTTGGTGAAGACAATGCAACAGAGACTGGGCGTTGAGGCCAGTGTCGAAAACATATATTTCAATCCCTATACATTTGAAGCGACAGTCGACAATCTGCAATTAACCACGGAGCAGGATGAGCCGCTGGCATTATCAGAAAAGCTTTACCTCAATCTGCAACCTTTGCACCTGGCGAGACTGACTTTACGACTGGAAGAAATCAATCTGGTCGATACAACACTGCATTTCCGTCGTTATTCGACAACGGCTAATACGCTGACAAGACTGGCAGACAACTGGGCAGCTTCAGCTAAAGAGGAAGCGGCTGAAGACGAAGCCTATCAATCCAGCGAACAGGACGAATCTTTATTTAGCTTGGAAATAGCTGAGGTTAACTATACCAATGGCGAGATTCATTATCGGGATGAAGTACCCAAGGAGCCTTTTGAAACGGTATTGCGTCCGATAAATATTCATCTGCAAGATTTTTCCACGGAGGCCAGTCAAAACGCCAGTTTAGATTTGGCGGTCGGGCTGGAAAATGACGCAAAATTGTCCGCAGACGGAAAGCTAAGCATGTCTCCGTTACAGTTATCGGGTCAGATAACGCTGGATAATTTCAGTTTACAGTCGCCCTATCGTTATTTTAAGGCACAGTTGCCATTTGAATTGAACCAGGGGCGGCTGGATTTACAATTATCCTACGATATCGATTTTGCCGATGAAGCGGCAGATATTGATCTCAGTGCGATTGATATAGGCTTGACCGGTTTTAGTATTCTTCAGCCGGGCATGACCAAAGCGTTATTGCAAGACGGGAAACTGGAGATAAAAAACGCCAGTTATGCTTTTCCAGAAAATCAGCTCATATTGGATAACGTTTCGCTGACTGACTTTAAACTGGCTTTGACCCGAAACCAGCAGGGTGATCTCAACTGGCTGCAGTTAATAGCTGCCCTGCCCGGAAAAGATTCTGAGGCAGTGGTGGAAGATACTGATGAACAAACCGATAAACAAAACACGTCACCGTTTACCTTGGAAATTGGTGCGTTAAGTTTTACCGAAGGTGAGATTCATTATCGTGATGAAAATCCGCAGGAGCCTTTTGAAACGGTATTACGTCCGGTCAATATTCAGCTACAAGATTTTTCCACTGAGGCCAGTCAAACCGCCAATATAGATTTAGATATCGGACTGGAAAAGGACGCAAAATTGTCCGCAGACGGAAAGTTAAGCATGTCACCGTTACAGTTATCAGGCCAGGTAACACTGAACAATTTCAGTTTGCAGACGCCATATCGTTATTTTAACGGTCAGCTGCCTGTTGAACTGAATAGCGGCCGAGTTGAACTGCAAACGTCTTACGACATCAATTTGGCCGGTGATACTAAAAAAATAGATCTCAGTGAGATAGATATCGAAATAGCCGAGTTAGATATTCACCAGCCCGGTGAGAGTGAAGCGTTAGTAAAAGGCGGTAAGCTGACCATTAGTAATGGGCTTTATGTTTATCCAGAAAATCAGCTCACTATAAAATCGGTTTCACTGGATGATTTCAATCTGGCTGCAACCCTAAACGAGCAGGGTGAAATCGACTGGTTACAAGTATTGGAAAAAATGCCTGATCCAGCCACTGATGAACCCGATACGCAAGCATCACCACTTCAGCTCGATATCGCCAATCTGGCCATCAATAATACCAAGCTGACGTTAATGGATGAGCAACTGAAAACGCCCTTTACTCTTACAATGATGATGTCTGGCAGCATGCAGAATTTCACTCTGGCAGAGGGTAATCAGATTCCTTTTACTACCGATATCAGTTTGCAAACAGGAGGTGATATTGGGATTGAGGGTGAAATTCAATTGTTTCCAGAACTGGCCGTTCAGGCAGAGGCTACTATAGATAAATTAGCCTTGAAGCCGGTGCAACCTTATCTCAGCAAGTATGCACATGTTGGTATTGTAAAAGGTGAAGTCAGCTCCACCGCCCAGATTACCTCTAATCAACAAAAGCCGTTTAGCCTCCAGGCTAATCTAACGGTTGAAGATGTGCAGCTCGATAATCAGAAAAACAATGAAAAACTGTTCAGCTTTGACCAGCTGGACATTAATACAATTGATTTTTCATTAGCGAAACAACGCCTGGCTATCTCAGAAGTGATCGTTGATGAACTATATGCCCGCATATTTATCAACGAAGATGGCGAAACCAATGTAAGAGGACTACTCAAGGAGCAACCAAACGACAAAGCTGAGACAGAGAATAAAGATCAAGACAGTCCCTTCAATGGCTATGAGTTGGCAATTGGTCAAGCGATTATTAATAACGCGAGTTCGCGTTTTACCGATGCCAGTTTGCCGATAGTTTTTGATACACATATGCAGGCACTCAATGGCGAAATAAGCGGTTTTTCTACGCTTTCTGAACAACCCGTAGAGCTGACATTGGAAGGTAAGGTCGATGAATTTGGTCTGGTGGAAATAGATGGTGAGATAAAACCGTTAGCTCTTCGCGATTTTGCTACGGTAAAACTATCTTTCAGTAATATCGATTTGCCTGCTATGAGCCCCTATACAATCAAATTTGCAGGTAGACGCATCGATGAAGGTCGCGGCGACGTGGAACTGACGTATAAGGTTGTTGAGGGTGAACTTTCTGCAACGAATAATATTGTGTTGCGTGATATCAAGCTTGGGGAGCGGGTTGAGGCGCCCGATGCGCTAGATTTGCCACTTGATTTGGCAGTATCGTTACTCAAAAATAAGGAAGGGGTGATTGATCTGACGATTCCAGTAAGCGGAAGTGTCAATGATCCCGAATTTGATATGAGCGCGGTAATTACTCAAGCAATTAACCAGGCGATAACCAATATTGTGACTGCACCTTTCAAATTTCTTGGAGGTTTATTCGGCAGTGATAACGAGGAACCGATAGACAATATTCGTTTCCGGCCCGGTGAGAGTGACCTGGCTCCACCGGAACAGGAAAAATTACAGAAGCTCGCAGGAGCATTAGCCGATCGTCCGCAACTGGCGATAAACATCCCCCCAACCTTTGCGATGGAAGCCGATCGTCAACAGCTAAAACAAGCTGCCGTTGAGCAACGTATTGAATCGCGTCTCGATCAAACTGATCCAGAAACACAATTGGCAGAACGTCGACAAACAGTTTTGGAAACACTTTATCGTGAGGCGGGGTTAAGTCCAATATTGAGGACACTGCAACAGGAATTCACTGTAAATACCGAAACTCAGGAAACAGCTGCACTGGATGTGCTGGCTTACAATGCTGATCTGAAACAGCGATTAATTGAAGCCGAGTCGATATCCGCCGCGCAGTTGCAACAATTAGCTGAACAACGTCAGCAAACCGTTATCGAGTACATTCAACAACACGCGGAAGTGAACAGCGACCAATTAAAACGCAGTGAAACGGTGGCCACCAGATTGGAAGATGGATGGGTAAAGCTGAAATTTGAACTGGTAACACTCTAAATAATTTTTGAGCTAGCAATATCGACGTTATGCCAGAGGCACCATACTAACTGGTAGATATAAAACGCGAGGGAAAGCATGAAGCTGCAAGGAAAAATTTCAAATTGGAATGATGACAGAGGCTTTGGTTTTGTCGAGCCAAATGGTGGTGGAGAGCGTGCTTTTGTCCATATTAAAGCCTTCAACCCTCAAACCCGTAGACCCGCGAATGGTGAAGTTATTATCTATGAAATAGCTCGCGATAATAATAATCGTTATAAGGCTGAAAATATTCAATTTGCTCGTGACATTTCCAAGCCCAAAAAACGAGATAAAGTAAAAAGCCAAAGAGGCTTCGGTGGTATCTTTACGATTGTCTTTTTCATTGGACTGTTGGTCTCAGTCTTTAGTGGAAAGTTGCCTTTAGTTATTGTCGGTGTATATCTAATCATGAGCCTAATTGCGTTTATCGCTTATGCAATTGATAAATCTGCAGCTCAAAATGGAAGATGGAGAACGCAAGAAAGCACCTTGCACTTACTATCTCTAATCGGTGGTTGGCCAGGAGCCTATATTGCTCAAAAGAAAATACGCCATAAATCGAGTAAGAAAGCGTTTATAAATGTTTATTGGGTTACTGTGTTATTGAATTTAGGTGGGTTGTTTTGGCTTCATACAGAGAAAGGAGCTAACTTCATTAATAATGTGGTTTTGCCTTTGTTCAATGGTTAATATGCAAATCAAGGTGGCTGACTCCTTAGATATACAACTTTTTGATCTACACAACCTGAAGAAGGAACACAGGCATGACAACCATTGACTATAAGGCAATGCTGGAAGTGGCGATCAATGAAGCGCGTCAAGGATTAGCCGAGGGTGGTATTCCTATCGGTGCTGCAGTTTTCAATAAAAATGGCAAGCTACTCGGTGCAGGCCACAATCGCCGAATTCAGGAAAATGATCCTTCTGTTCATGCCGAGACCGATGCCTTTCGTAAGGCCGGAAGACAAAAGTCCTATCGCGACAAAATCATGGTCACAACACTTGCACCCTGTTGGTATTGCAGCGGGCTGGCACGGCAATTCAACTTCGGCACGGTGGTTGTTGGCGAATCCGTAAATTTCGACGGCGGGCTAGATTGGCTTCGCGAAACTGGCGTAGAGGTCATCGATCTTAACTCGCAGGAATGCATCCAAATGCTCGGCGATTTCATTGCTCAAAACCCAGAAATCTGGAATGAAGATATCGGTGAAGATTAGGGGCTGTGTCTTTGATCTTCAATTGATCCCTCAAACTATTCCAATAACAGCGGCAAACAAAAATACTGGAAATTATTATGAAAGTTGAAACGTTAAGAGATGTTCTTCATTGGACAAGCGAGTTTCATCAACACCTCTCAGAATGTTTGAAACGTGGTGCCGATAAAACTGATAATACGCGAGCACAAATGCTTCTTAACTATTTGTCAGAGCATGAAGAAAAGCTCGGACATGCTGTGCACCAATTCGAAGTCACAGGGAATGAACATGCGTTAAATACCTGGTGCTATGAGTACTTTGATAAAAATCCCATCGTGCAACATCATCATTGTGATGCACCATTTTCTGAACTATCAACCACCGACATTATGGAAGTAATCATTCATCAACATCAGCAAATCATTGACCTTTATCGTTACCTGCATGATTGTGCGGATATATCCTCGGCAAAAGAGTTGATGGAAGAGCTCAGATCTTTTGAAGAGCATGAAATTATGGTGATGTCACAGTCAGCTAATCGATTAGAAGATATTTGAGATTGAAACCTTGGAGATAAGGTCGATTGAAAGTTCTCTAAATACAATCGTTTCTGATACCTTTGATACGACATCTGGAACGAAAATATCGGCGAGGAATAGAGTTATTTCTTTCAATCAGCTTGATAAAGTATAAAACTAAATTATTTGGCTAACCCTTTAATCCTGACGCGGATCCCAAATATCCATCATCTAACGCGGCATTACCCGGACACTTGTGAGTGATTCCAAGGGTTCTGGCCGTGACAGGTAAAAGCCCTGAACATAATCCACGCCAATCTGACGCAGGATATTCAAGGTTGCCGCGTCTTCCACAAATTCAGCAATGGTCTTTAATCCCATAATATGACCGATGTTGTTAATCGAAGCCACCATGGCCTGGTCAATCCGGTTATTGGCTAGCTCTTGAATGAAAATACCGTCAATTTTCAAGTAGTCGACGGGTAATTGTTTGAGATAGCCGAATGAAGAGAGGCCACTTCCAAAATCATCCAAAGCAAACTGACAGCCTAGGCGTTTCAGTTCGGTAATGAAGCGACCGGCATTAGCTGGATCAGCGATGGCGGCGGTTTCGGTGATTTCAAAGCAAATATTATTTGCCGGTACTTTGCGTTTCTCCAACTGTTCCTGAATTAACTGGAGGCAGTCTTCGCGACCAATGGAAGCTCCAGACAAATTAATCGAGCAAAATACGGGCTGCTGGTTCTGGCGAAGTTGATCGCCCATCCAAGACAGTGTGTTGCGAATCACCCACTGGTCGATCTTGGGCATTAAACCAAAACGTTCGGCCGCTGGAATAAAGGCGCCAGGCGGAATGATTTCGCCCTCTGGTCCGATCATTCGAGCCAGAATCTCATAATGCGGCATGATGTTATCGCTGTTTTCCAGCGGAACAATTGTCTGAAAATAGAGCCGGAAAAGGTCTTTATCGAGTGCTTCTTGTAGCCGACTGGCCCACTGAATCTGACCTTGGCGCTCCTGGGCTTGAATATCATCGGGCTGAAACAGATGCACCCGGTTACGCCCGCGATCCTTGGCAGCGTAACAGGCGGCATCGGCATGGCTTAATACCTCATCCAGGCTGCCACTAGCTTCTGTAATACTGACCAAACCGATACTGACGCCTACAGAAAATACCTGACCTTCCCAGGAAAAACGAAAAGCAGTGACGGTTTTACGCAGTGTCTCGGCAATGTCCAGGCCTTTTTCAATTGGACAATGACTGAGTAGCACTCCGAATTCATCACCCCCCAGCCGTGCCAGAGTATCGCTCTGACGCAATACCGGTTTAAGAAGATTTGAGAGTTGCTTCAACAGTACATCACCGGCTCTGTGTCCACAGGTATCATTGACCAATTTGAACTGGTCTAAATCGAGATAGCAGAGCAGGTGCTCCGCTTTATCATGATGTGCTTCATTGATCAGCGATTCCAAACGCTTTTCAAATTCACGTCGGTTGATGAGGCCAGTCAGAGTGTCGTGCACCGCCTGAAAGCTCAGCATCTTTTGCAAACGACTGTTTTGGGTAATGTCCTGTAAAGCAACCACCCAGCCTATATTTTGTCGGTTGGTATCGAGCAAGGGCGCACAGTTCAGTTGCACTTCAAATTCATCACCTTGCTTGTTTTTCAGCAGAAACAGACGTTTTTGGCTGGTGTTAGGCGTTTTAACTGAGTACTGCTGACACAATGTCGTGATGTTAATTGGGGTCGCTTCACTGTCTTCAATCAGAATAATCTCGTCAATCGGCTTGCCGAATGCCTCTTCAGATGTCTGTCCCAGTAGTTCACTGGCCATCGGATTAAGATAGACGATGTTATACGCTGCATCACAGGTAACAACTGCTTCCGTGATGGCTTCAAGTGTGACTTGTGCCAGCTCAGAGTGGCGGTGCAGACGAGCCTCCATCTTTTTTCTTTCGCTGATATCCCTCAGCATGGCGCTGTATTGCACGCCCTCCTCGGTTGGACTGGCGGTGGTCGTGACTTCCAGGGTAAAGGGGTTGCCCTGACTGTGTCTGGCGATGATTTCATAAGGCCCCGGTTGTTGACTACTGGCCAGGGTGACAAATAAACGTTCCGGGGTTGTGCCCGAAAAAGTTTGTTGGTTTTGTTCATGGAGTAAAACATCAGTTGGCTGCCCCACCAACTGGTGAGCAGGAAGGCCGAACATAATTTCCACGCCTGGATTGGCGCTGGTCACAATCCCCTGGCTGGAGAAGGTGATCACTCCGTCACGCATATCTCGCACAATCAAGCGGGTGCGTGTCACCATGCGGTTCAGGTTAGCAATCACCCGATTGTATTGGGAGGCAATCTGTCCAACTTCGGTAAAAGGCTCAACTGGCACTCGCTGCTTTAAATCACCACTACGCTCTTGCGTTTGCATGGCTGAAAGCAGATCCGTCAGTTCGGTTTTCGCGCCATGTTCTGACACATTCAGCCCCTGCTGCTCGGCTTCGATGCTGACGCGCAAAGGTATGAAACGGTTCAGTAGAAAGAGAAATGTGATTGTCAGCGGGAAAATAAACAGGGCACAAGCAAATATACCAAGCAATTGCACCTGCAATTGGTCAAAGCGGCTTAAGCCAGTATCAAGCAGTTGCAAATCACCAAAAAGTGCAACGGCCAGCGTGCCCCAGATTCCGGCGACTAAGTGTACTGGCACCGCCGAAATAGCATCATCCAGCTGCATTCGGTGCATTTGTTTTTCAGCCAGAAACATCACCAGCGCGCCAAGGCTTCCAATCACCGCCGCTTGTGGCGTTGAAACTACATGACAACCTGCGGTAATAGCGACTAGTCCGGCCAGGGTGCCATTAATGGTGAGCGAGGTGGTCTGGCTATTATCCTGTTGTGTTTTTGAAAGCAGTATCGCCGTGATTCCACCAGCAGCGGCTGCAATGATGGTGTTGACGATGATGCCGGCAATAGCCGTGGTAAAAGCCAGTGTACTGCCACCGTTAAAGCCAATCCAACCGATCATGAAGAACAGCATGCCAAGAATCGCCAACGGCAGGTTGCTGCCTGGGATGTTTTGTACTTTGCCTCGAATGAAACGTCCGGTACGTGGGCCGATAACAATCACGGCGGCCAGTGCTACCCAGCCACCCACACTGTGTACTACGGTGCTGCCGGCAAAATCGGTGAAGCCCATGGCTTCCAACCAACCAGGAGATTCATTTACGGCGCTGCTCCAGACCCAATGACCAAAGACCGGGTAAAGTAGCAAACTGATCAAGGCCGTAATGATGATATACACCACAAAACGACTGCGTTCGGCGATAGCACCAGAGACAATCGTGGCGGCTGTGGCACAAAAGGTTAATTGGAAAAAGAAAAAACTGGCGTGCCAGAATTCATCTCTGGAAAAATCGGCAATAAACCAGTGGGTATCGAGTTTCAGACCTTCATGAGCCCCAAACATGATGCCAAAACCAAACAGCCAGAAGAGCATGGCGGTAACGATCAAATCAAAGGCGTTTTTAAGCGCTACGTTAATCGCATTTTTACTTCGGGTAAGACCAGACTCCAGACACAGGAATCCACCCTGCATAATCAGCACCAGCATTGCTGCAATTAAAATCCACAAAGCATCCAGCGCACTCATATCAGGCATTATCAGTCTCCGAAGATAAAGTCAGCACTCTATCGGTGCGAGAGCCTGGCAGTTATTGACACAATAGCGCCAGCCCGCGCCATATCGAGCGTTGTGACTTCTCAAGGAGCAGAAATTGTGCCATTTCAGCTAACATTGATTGCATTGGAAAGGAAAACGATTTAAAAGAGGGATCATTACAAACAAAAGGGCCAGAGAAAATTCTCTGGCCCTTTTTGTTGCCTGTAAAGTAGATGTTAGCTTATTTGATAAACAGCATCTCACGGTATTTTGGCAGTGGCCATAAATCATCGGCTACTTCCGTTTCCAACGCATCAACATGGGCACGGACTTTATCCATCAGGGTATGGATATCATTCGCGCAGTAGTTCATATGTGCTTCGATTGAGTCAAAGTCATGTTTGGTTATGGCTTTGGACAGTTCAGCTACCGCAGCGATCATGGCATTGGTTTCGTTGGCGATTGAGCTGGCAATCGAGTTGTCCATTTCAATGCCCAGATCAGACATACCTGAACAGGTCATCGATAATTCGCCCAGATATTGCGTCGCTGCTGGGTAAATCATGGTTTTGGCCATTTCGATAACCAGTTTGGCTTCGACTTCAATCGATAAAATGTACTGCTCGGCATAGACTTCAAAGCGGCTTTCCAGCTCGACCGGTGAAAACACATTGGTCCGCTTGAACAGCTCGCGGATTGACTCATCACGCAGGTATGGAAGCGCATCAGCTGAGGTCGGCAGGTTTTTCAAACCACGTTCCTCAACCGCCATTCTATGCCATTCAGCAGAATAGCCATCGCCACCGAAAACTACGTTGCCATTCTCTTCCATCAATGTTTTCAATACGGCTAAAACGGCAGTGGTTCGTGATTCCGTTTTCGCCAGTTCGGTTTCCAGTTTTTCAGCAATCCAATCTAACGAGTCTGCCAGAATGGTGTTCATCGCCACTAATGGGCCGGATACCGATTGTGAAGAACCGACAGCACGGAATTCAAAACGGTTACCGGTGAAGGCAAACGGAGAAGTACGGTTACGGTCACCTGGATCACGTTCGAATTTAAGGATTTGAGACAGACCCAGATCCATTTCGCCGCCTTGTTTCGATGAGGCGATATTGCCGTCTTTAATATCCTGGAAGACTTTTTCCAGCTGGTCACCCAGATAGACAGACAGGATTGCTGGTGGCGCTTCATTGGCACCCAAACGGTGGTCATTGGAAGCAGAGGCGATAACTGCACGCATTAGCGGGCCGTATTTATTTACGCCACGAATAACTGCGCCACAGAACAACAGGAAGTTGAGGTTATCGTGTGGAGTACTGCCTGGATCCAGCAAGTTGCCTTGTGTGGCATTACCGACAGACCAGTTGACGTGTTTGCCTGAACCATTCACACCCGCGAACGGTTTTTCATGTAACAGGCACATAAAACCATGTTTTTTTGCCGTGCTTTTCATCAGTGTCATCATCAACTGCTGATGGTCGGCAGCGATATTGGCAGATTCATAATACGGTGCGATTTCGAACTGGCCAGGAGCCACTTCGTTGTGATGAGTTTTGGCAGGAATGCCCAGACGATACAACTGGTCTTCAAAATCCTGCATAAAGATTTGCACACGCTCAGGAATCGCACCGAAGTAATGATCATCAAATTGCTGACCTTTGGCAGGCGAGGCACCAAATAGAGTACGACCGGCTAACAATAAGTCTGGACGGGCATTAGCAAAATTAATATCAATCAGGAAGTATTCCTGTTCAGCGCCACAGCTTGAGCTCAGTGGGGCAATTTCTTCTTCACCCATTAATGACAGCACTTTGCGAGCGGCTTTATCCATCGCTGCATTGGAGCGCAGTAGTGGGATTTTCTTATCCAGCGCTTCGCCGGTCCAGGACATAAACACGCTTGGAATCATCAGCGTTGAACCATTTTCGGTATGCATGATGAACGCAGGGCTGGTTGGATCCCAGGCAGTATAACCACGTGCAGCATTGGTCATACGCAAGCTGCCGTTAGGGAATGATGAACCGTCCGGCTCACCTTTAATCAATAAACTTCCTGAAAATTCGGTAATAGCATTACCTTCAGAGTTGGTCACAATAAAACCGTCATGTTTTTCTGCGGTAATATTGGTCATTGGATAGAAAAGATGTGAAAAGAACTTAACGCCTTTGGATAACGCCCAGCTCTTCATCGCTGCTGCCACAACATCCGCCACCGCCGGTGCAAGTGGTGCGCCGGTTTGTACTGTTTGTTTAACCGCTTTGAATGCCGATTTATTCAAAGCCTGTTCCATGGTTTCCAGGTTGAATACATCCGTTGCCCAAATCTTATCTAAGGATTCAGGTGTTTTGACTGCGATTTTTTCGCGGTTGGTGATTTGTGAAATGGCTGTCAGGCGCGTTTCGTTTCCACTCATTTAATTATCCTTTTTGCGATGTTTGTTTAATTCGTGTTGTAGTTATTCGACATGGTAGTAAGAAGCTTAACCCTGTAAAAATTGATCATGAGTAGAACGGCGAAACAGAACACGACCATTAAGTTCTTTTTATCCAATCACAGTCATAAGCAATAAGCAGTCCAATTATCATAGAAAACGTAATATTCAGCAAAACAAGAATAGGCCTGAGGTACTGATTTTTTAAGGATGCAGAGAGGGTCAGGATTGAGTCTTACTGCGAGCGAAGAAGGTGCGGTCAGCACCAAAATGGGGCATAAATATTGCGCAATATTATGGCGAGAAAAAGGCAATTTGGCGCTACATTTTGTAGTAGCTGTTAGTTATTTTTTGCTTTCATTGATAAGTCAGTGATTCGTTACAATCAAACCCTTGGTTTTTCGTCTGGCTGATATCGTTTTTTTAAATATTAGATGTGATTCACGGTTTCTGAAACGAATTAGGCGGATAACTAATCTCAACAGAAGATCCTTCTGGTAGTTGACGTTGTCTCTCTCGTTGTTTTTGTCAGGCTTATGCCTGACTTTTTTTATCACCCCCCATAAATTTATTGCAGTGCTTAAGTTACGGCAAAACAAGTTGTGCCTTAAATGATCTGGGTCAATGACATAAAATCCCAAAAGACCTAATCTGGTTTTATCGCTCCCGCTTTTACAGCTATGGGAACATCTCAGACAATTATGAGGAGTCGCGTTATGGCAACTATGATGAAAGCAGCTATTTTTATTGAGCCAGGCCGCATCGAGATTGATGATAAACCCATTCCCGACATTGGCGATAATGATGCATTAATCAAAATTTCCACAACCACCATCTGTGGCACGGATGTGCATATTCTTAAAGGTGAATATCCCGTTGAAAAAGGTCTGACAATTGGCCATGAACCCGTCGGGGTGATTGAAAAGCTGGGCAAAAATGTTCAGGGCTACCATGAAGGGCAACGGGTGATAGCCGGTGCAATCTGTCCCAGTTATACCTCCTATGCCTGTCAGGATGGCTGTTCGGCACAAGATGGTGGAGCACACTCTCATGGATATAAACCTATGGGTGGCTGGCGGTTTGGCAACACCATTGATGGGGCACAGGCCGAATATCTTCTGGTGCCGGATGCGCAGGCGAATTTATCCCCTGTGCCAGAAAATTTAACCGACGAACAGGTCCTGATGTGTCCCGATATTATGTCCACCGGTTTTGCCGGTGCTGAATCAGGCAATATTAAAATTGGGGACATTGTGGCGGTATTTGCTCAAGGTCCGATTGGCTTGTGTGCCACAGCCGGGGCGCGATTAAAGGGTGCCAGTTTTATCATTGCGGTAGATGGGGTGGATGAACGTCTGGCGATCTCCAAACAAATGGGCGCAGATGTGACACTGGATTATAGAAAAGATGATGTGGTTGCCGAAATACTGAAACTGACCGGTGGACGTGGTGTCGATGTCGCCATTGAAGCCCTTGGACAACAAAGCACTTTTGAAGCCGCGTTGCGTGTCCTGAAACCCGGCGGAACATTATCAAGTCTTGGCGTGTATTCATCCGATCTGACCATTCCTCTCGATGCGTTTGCCGCAGGATTGGGCGACCACAAAATCGTTACCTCACTATGCCCCGGCGGTAAGGAACGTATGCGTCGTTTGATGGATGTTATTTCGCACGGCAGACTGGATTTAAGCCCCATGGTGACCCACCGGTTCAAACTGGAAAACATCACCGAAGCCTATGATTTGTTTTCTCATCAACGCGATGGGGTATTGAAGGTGGCTATCGAGATCTGACCAGCAAAATCCTGAGTCCCAACAAGCAATTCACCTTATGGCTATTTATTGTGACAGCGTAATATATGAACCGTAAGACAAATAAAACAACCAACGAGGTGATTATCATGTGGACTAAACCAGAATATTCAGACATGCGTTTCGGTTTCGAAGTAACGATGTACATCTGTAATCGTTAAGATTTGAAACAACGCAAAACAAGAAGCCCCCGAAAGGGGGCTTTTTTGTGGATGAGTTTTAAATATTTTTGTATCGCTAATTACCTTGTAAAAGTAAAGGTGCAAATCCGCCGCCCGGTGTCCGTAAATTTGTGGTCTGACCTCTGTAAAGTCTTGCTGCAGCGAGTAGTAAAGAGCCATGATAAGTATACAACCGCACGTCTACCTTGAGCATTTCACGCTCGCCATCCACCAACACTACGCGCTCTGAAGGTGGTACATAAGCCTGAGCGACATAGTCACTTTCAAGAATACTGGCAAAAGTGCTTTTGGTCAGTTTGCTACCGCGGTAGACACCTTTACTGCCGTGGCCCGCTACGGGTTTAAAGAACCATTGTCGACGTTGTTTCCAAAGCAATTCCTCATCACTTGCAGTGACCAGAATGGTGTTAGGAATACCGTTATTCAGAATTTCGGCATTTTCAGTACTTAGTCCCCATTTAATCAGGTTCGCCTGATCTGACAGCACGGCCAGGTTACGTTTATCCGCAAATATGGCGTGCGTATGAGGATTCGGAGTGATAACTGCACCGCCCTCTAACCAGGCTGAACGTAGGGCAGCATGTTCAGGAGTATCAAGCCCGAAGTCAACCAGGCGGTTATAAACAAGATCGATTGGCTGATTACCACCATACAAAATCCCTGATTCATACTTGAGATCATCGGGGGAGAGAATGACGGTATCAATACCATGTTTAATTAACAGTTGTTGTGCCAGTTTGAATTCAGGATAGAGATGTTGTTCTGCAGGCGCATCATCGATGATGGCTATTCTCTCCGGTTGTCCACTACCACGCTGGGTACGCCATTCACTTATGAACTGAGCAATTACTGCTTCATCGAAATCCTCAGTCCATGATGCCTGAGTAGAGCCGCCACAACATTGCAGCTGGGCACGAGTCAGGATGGCATTTAGAAAAGCGCCGCCGGCATTGGTATTGATTTCGATAAGACGGGGCCCTTCCTCACCGAGGTGGAAATCATAGCCCATGAAAGCACCGACAGGTCCAGGATTATGGTGTGCAGTCTCAGGTGCCCAGGACAGTACCTGTCGCTGATAATCAGGAAGCGAAGCAGCCGCTTCAATCGCTTTAACAATAGCCAGCATTTGTTCCAGATCTGAGCTGGGAACAAAGACTGCAACATTTGAGAAAAATTGTTGCATGGTCAAGCTCGACAGGATCTCGCCAGATTCATCACTTAACTGGCTGGTGAGACCATCAACCAGCGCTGACTTATCGAGTGTTACGCAGGCACATTGTTGGTTTAATCTTGCTGATTTTGTCAGTTGTGGAGTGTTATCAGTGTCTTTCAATGCTGGCCCTCCCTTAAACGTATGATTTACATTCTTTTTTTAGGCTCGGATAACGAGTAATTTCATCGGAGATGTTATCTAGCATATCACTGACCAGCACATGGTCTTTTACGTTTGTTGCAGAGAAGTTAGCTCATGGATGATAGATATTGATTTTGCTATAGTGGCCTGAAAGTAAGAAAATCCTTCTGTCTAATGTAATTGTGGTGAACACCATCACTTTTACAAAGAGGACATCACTGATGCTTTATACAGCGACCTGTCAAAAAGATGTCACGATTCTGGTGGTCGATAACAATGCTGCCAAGTTTTCCCAAGCTTTTATCTCGTTTCAATTAAGTCCAGCCGAAAGCCACGACGGTGGTATACAGATCAAGAGTGAAGTCAGTGATGACACCACTTTTTCACGCACTCTGGAGCTCTCTACGTTTACTCCTGTTCCCAATTAGGGATACTAATATGTCTGCAGATGGCTCAAATTCACCCGATCCAACCGGTGATTCGTTGTTTAGCGATCTGATTGCCCGCTTGCCGGATGGTGTGCTGGTAGTCGATCAGGCCGGTATGATTCGCTATACCAATCCAGCCGCGCAGCAGTTATTCAAGAAGACTGAAAGTGAATTGATAGGCGCTCCGCTCGGCATCACCATCAAACTGGGCGATCAACCGGAGATGGAGCTGCCCGGAGAGGTTGGGGCAGCAAGATTCGCCGAGGTGCGTGTCGGCTCAGCCGAGTGGCATGGAAAGGCTGCCTGGATAGTTACCCTGCGGGATGTCACTGAACGCAAGCTGATTGCTGAAGCCTTACGCGAGAGCGAGGGGCGTTTTCGCAGTCTGCTACAGGATGTGCCTTACGTGGCCATTCAGGGTTACGGGCTGGACGGCCGCGTGCATTACTGGAACAAAGCCTCGGAAGCGTTATACGGCTACAGTGAACAGGAGGCATTGGCAGGCAATCTACTCACGCTGATCATCCCTCCAGAGATGCGCGATGCGGTACGTGATGCGCTTAAGAACGTGGCTGCGGGGGGAGTAATCGACAATGAAGAATTGAGCCTGATGTGTAAGGATGGTTCGCGAGTGTCAGTGTATTCCAGTCACTCGGTGGTACGCCGGCCGGGCCAAGCTCCGGAACTGTTCTGTATCGACATCGATCTTACCGAGCGCAATGCGCTGGAAGAACAGTTGCGCCAATCACAACGGTTGGAATCAGTGGGACAATTGACCGGTGGGGTGGCCCACGACTTCAACAATCTGTTGACGGTGATCCTCGGCAATGCGGAATTGCTGAGCGAGCAACTGGTTTCGAATCTTCGACTGTATTCACTTGCTGACATGATTTCCAGTGCCGCCCAGCGTGGAGCTGAACTGACCCGCCATCTGCTCGCATTTGCACGCAAGCAAACGCTGGACCCGAAAGCCGTTGACGTCAATCGCTTGATCGTCGGAGTGAAAGGGCTTCTACATCGATCGCTGGGCGAGCATATCGAGATCAGACTAGCCTTGGGTGATGATCCAATGTCGGCGATGGTCGATCCCGGTCAACTGGAGGGCGCGCTGTTAAATCTGGCTATCAATGCCCGGGACGCCATGTCTAATGGGGGAGTGCTGACCATCGAGACGGCGAATATCGAACTGGATGCCGAAGACACCGCCCGCGATACACAATTGCAGCCCGGTAACTATGTGTTGCTGGCAGTCTCGGATACCGGCTTCGGGATCGCCCCGGAGTTTCTTGAGAGAGTGTTTGAGCCGTTTTATACCACCAAGGAAATGGGTAAGGGCAGCGGATTGGGACTGTCCATGGTTTATGGATTTGTCAAACAATCCAAAGGCCATATCAAGCTGAATTCCGAGCAGGGCGTGGGCACAACCATAAAGATGTATCTGCCAGCATCTGCCGAGACAATCGTCATAACAGAAGAGTCCAAGACTCATTTAAGTGGTGGTGATGAGCTCATCTTGCTGGTGGAGGATGACGAGCTGGTGAGAACCTTTGTATCAAGCCAGCTTAGCAGCCTGGGTTATCGGGTCCGAATAGCGGGAAATGGTAGTGAGGCTCTGGCTATACTCCGAGTACAAAACGACATTGATTTACTGCTCACAGATATCATCATGCCTGGCGGTATGAACGGACGTGAACTTGCTGATCAGGCGAGGGCAATCAATCCTTCACTGAAAGTGCTGTTTACCTCTGGTTACAACGAGAACATTATCGACCATCATGGCCGTTTGGCGCCGGATGTGGAGTTGTTAAGTAAGCCCTATACCCGTCTGGAGCTGGCAAACAAAGTACGGCTGGTAATACAAGGAGCAAAGTCTTCAAAACCTTGAATGGTTTTACCCGGGAAAAAGATTCTAAATTTCAGCTTTGGTTTTGCTTTTATAGGAAAAAGTTTCAGGCATAAAAAAAGGCACTTATATCAAGTGCCTTTCTAAATGGTGACAAGTTATCTGAACGCAGAATTACATACTTTCTGCTTCAGATATTGCTTTTCTGACCAGACGTCCAGCACCGCCACTCACATCGGCATTTTTAATCTGTTCGAGGTTTACTGGGTCACCTACGATGATCACACCACCCATACCTGAACCAATATGCGGTGTGCATTTATAGACGTAAATGCCTTCCTCTGTGAAGGTGTGCTTATAATTTTCACTCATTGGCGAGTTCCATTTCTCAGCACCTTCGGGAATCAAGCCATCAATTGATTCAGAGTTATGTGTGCTCATGTTGCGCCAAGACACAGAGTCACCAGAATTAATTTTGACGACCAGCGGATTAAACTTCAGGCCCTCTGCAGTTACGAAATGCGTTTCTGCTCCTTCACTTTTTGGCTCATCGGCTTGAGCGGCTGCGTCATCTGATGTTCCACTGACTTCTGTTTCTTCAGTAGCCATGGTGCTATCAGTCTGATCAAGCTCAGCGGTAGGTTCATCTTCAATGACCACTTCAGTTTCTGATGGGACCGGGGTGATATTTTCAGTCGTGTCCATATTGCTCTGATTTTCAGAGCTCATTCCCGTTTCTTGGTTTTGTGTCGTGTCAGAACTGTCATCGCTACCACAGGCTGTAAACAGCGTGGCAGCCGCAAACGACATAGTCAGTGCAATGGCGATATTTCTCGTTTGTGTAAACGCCGAAGTTGCTTTAAACATATTTTGTACTCTCCTGATAAAAAAATTCATGTTCCGGATTATGACAGTGGCAAACCCCGTCCGTTCGATTTCCCTCTAAACCGCAAAATTATTATATTCACCCCAGTTGTTTATTGTGAAAATGCATAAAGTAAAATCCTGAGTCCGGATGAGTAAATCACCTTATGGCATTTTTAACTGTCAGCGTAACATTTGAATCGTAAGTTAACGAAATAACTTGGAGGTGATTATCATGTGGACTAAACCAGAATATTCAGACATGCGTTTCGGTTTTGAAGTAACGATGTACATTTGTAATCGTTAAGATTTGAAACCACGCAAAACAAGAAGCCCCCGGAAGGGGGCTTTTTTGTGGCTAGGTGATGCGTTACTCCATCCAAACTTTAAAAAGTTTCGGAATCTCGAATCTCAAGCTTAAAAAAAGCACTTATAAATTGATAGTGTCCAGGGCTGGAATCAAAACTGCACAGGCACAAAGCCGAGGGGGGTAAATTCCTCATGATGGTCGTTGCTCCGAGCTTTCCTGATCATAGTTTATCGCTCTGATGGGATATGGAATGGTGATGCCTTCTTCTCTATAGCGTTTGTGAAGGGCTTTGATAAACGCTGATTTCACCCAAAAGCGATTGAAATATTCCTGGGCTCTTAACATAACGGTGAAATTAATACTGGAATTGTCAAAAGTGTGAAAAACAACAAATGTCTCATATTCCTCCACTCCCCATTTATGTGATTTAAGAATTTCACGGGCGACTTCGAGCGTTACGCGCTCAACGTGTTCCAGATCAGAGTTGTAGTGCACCCCGACCTCAACCGGTACGGAAAGCTGTTTTTCCGGATAATAATAATTGATCAGCTTCGACTTTGATAAAACACTATTGGGCATTATCACGATATTGTTGGGAAGCATTCGGATCCAGGTTGATCGCCAGCCTATTTTCTCAACAAAGCCTTGTTCACCTGAATCCAGCTCAATAAAGTCCCCCATCCGGATAGGCTTATCGATGACCAGCTGAATGCCGGAAAAGAAGTTCTCCAGTGTCGGTTGCAGCGCCAATGCCAGCGCCAAAGACGTGATACCCAGTGAGGCGATAATGGGAGTCAAGGAAATACCGATGGTGCTGAGAATCATCAGCAAGCCAAGGCCGAGGATCACGATATGCGTGATACCTTGCATAATGCCTTTGCTGGTTCTGAAACTAACGTTTCTATCGGCATAGCGGCCAACTAAACCGTTCACTAATCTATCAACAAATACCACTAACGCTAAGATGAGCAGAAGCTTGGCAACAATATTAAAAATACTGGAATTTATGTTGACTGAATAATGTACCAACAACTGTTCAAAGAGTTTGGAAAGGAACGCCAGTAACACAAGTGTGAGGGGGAAGTTGACCGATTTAATGATTATGCCGATTAGGGAGATTTGACTGGTCTCGGCGGCTTTTAAAATACGTGCCAGAATAAATCGCTTAACAAGAGTAAGTGTAATAAAAGCGCCCAAGACAATGATCGTCATCATTGACCATTGGGGCAAGGCATCAAGCCAATCCTGGAACTTCATTACGCAACCTTAATGACTAAGTTAGTAATAACTTATGCAGAAGTTGTGCCCTTAATGAGAAAGCGGTCAGCGTGTTTCGTATCAAGTGATAGGACAGAAAATGATGCAATTTCTGAGCGTTATATCGTTAAAGATGCACGGTTTGTTGGCAGGCTGAACCAAAAAAGTGCACCTTAAAATTTATTTAGCCGTTCCTGAATACATTCAACGCGGTACTAATCAGGTAATGAAGAATTAAAACCTTTAAGCAAAGTAACCCCATCAATATATATACTTTTTTAGACAGTTTTTAACTCGTCCGTGTCATCGTGGTGGGCTTGCACTCAAAAAAAGCCCCAACACTTTTCAGTATTGGGGCTTTACTATTTCTGATGGTGCCGGGGCCGTAATCGAACAGGCCATTACGTTAGTTTCTCCACCCCAACACTCATATGCTGATTCCGTTTTGAATCCGCTTTTTGGTATCAACTTCTCAGGCAAAAAAACTACATACTTTCTGCTTTAGAAATAGCCTTTCTGACCAAACGGCCAGCAGCGCCCTTGGCATCGGCGTTTTTAATCTGTTCCAGATTGACTGGCTCGCCCACAATAACGACGCCCCCCATGGCAGCTCCGAAGTGAGGGACACATTTGTAGACATAGATACCATCTTGAGTAAATGTCCGATCATAGTTTTCATTTATGGGTGATTCCCAGTGCTCAGCATCTTCTGGAATCAAGCCATCGAGTGACTTTGTGTTGTGAGTGGGCATGTTGCGCCAGGAAACAGTGTCTCCATTCTTGATGGTGATGACCAGCGGAATGTATTTAAGCCCTTGCGCCATAACAGTATGGGTTTCGGGACCTTCGCTAGCTGGCTCATCGGCTGGAGTAGTGGTTGCTTTATCAGCGGTCGATGCAGAATCAGTCTCTTCAGCTTCAATATTTGTCTCTGTTGCTTCAGTTTGATCCGTCGCAGATGTCTGATCACTCTCAGCGATAGGTTCATCTTCAATGACCACTTCAGTTTCTGGTGCGCTTGGTGTGATGTTTTCAGTCGCGTCCATGTTGCTCTGATTTTCGGAGCTCATTTCAGTTTCAGGGCTTGGTGTGGTGTCAGAGCTGTCATCGTTACCACAACCAGTGATCAGCGTAGCGGTCAAGAATGACATGGTCAGTGCCATTGCAATGTTTCTCGCCTGTGTAAACGTCGTAATTGCTTTGAGCATCTTGTGTTCCTTAATTAAAGGCAAAAAATTTCAACAATAGTGTAACAGTGAAAAACCTGCAGTAGGTTCGATATCCCACTAAATCCAAATATCAGCTTTGTGTTAATTAGCGTGGAGAGCCAGTTTTGATGTTGTTTTTATGCTTATAAAAAGCTAACTGCTGTCAGATTAAGTCTTAATCATTACAAATTAAGCCAAAAAAAAGCCCCAACACTTTTCAGTATCGAGGCTTAGATATTTCTGATGGTGCCCGGGGCCGGAATCGAACCGGCACAAGAGGTCGAGTAAGTTAGTTCAAATATCCATAACAGCCTTATATACCCCTGTGATCTCAACTGAATTGAGGCTATCAAGTTGATGTAATCTATGCTTTAACAAGCTTAACGAGAGTAAATCTGATGCAGATACGAACTGTGCATTATGAGCAAGGCTAAATCCATCGTAAAAATAGATGGCTAATCAGACATGTTAACATCAAGAAAAGAAATAGTCGGAGTCGCTCATGGTTAAAAACAATTCACTTGTACAGCAAGCCTCATTCCAACTTGGGCAGTATTCAATTAACCGTATAGGTTTGGGAACTATGCGAGTTACCGGGCCTGGCATATGGGGTGAACCAGAAGATCGTCAGCAATGCCTTCGAGTGTTAAAAAGGGCACCAGAATTAGGCATCAACTTTATTGATACAGCAGATAGTTATGGCCCTAATGTCAGTGAAGATTTAATTCGTGAAGCATTGTATCCATATGATGGCATTTTGGTTGCAACGAAAGCTGGTTTAACCCGGCATGGTGAGAATATCTGGGCGCCACTTGGAAGGCCAGAATATTTGAGGCAATGCGTATTAATGAGTATGCGAAGGCTCAATGTAGAACAGATCGGTTTGTGGCAGTTACATCGAATTGATCCCAAAGTTCCTCGGGACGAACAATTCGCAGCTGTGCAGGAATTTCAGAATGAGGGGCTGATTAAGCATGTAGGCTTAAGTGAAGTGGGTGTCGACGACATTATTGCAGCTCAGAAGTATTTCAAGGTCAGTACGGTACAGAATCAATATAACCTGAAGATGCGGCAATACGAGGAGGTCGTTGATTACTGTACCGAACAGGGTATTGGCTTCATCCCCTGGTACCCCTTGGCAAAAAATGCACTGGCAGAGTCCGCTTCAATACTCAAAACCATTGCCGCGAAATACGATGCCACTCCGAATCAAATTGTGCTGGCTTGGCTGTTAAAACGCAGCCCAGTAATTATTCCCATTCCAGGCACCAGCAAGGTGAATCATTTGGAAGAGAACGTAAAAGCTGGTGATTTTGAACTATCAGACGAAGACTTTACGGCTTTAAGCACCACTAAGTATTGAAAACAAAAAAGCCCCAACACTTTTCAGTATCGAGGCTTAGATATTTCTGATGGTGCCCGGGGCCGGAATCGAACCGGCACGACCGCAAAGTCGAGGGATTTTAAGTCCCTTGTGTCTACCAATTTCACCACCCGGGCAGCAAGCCGCACATTATAAACAAGATTTCACAATTGTTCACACCCAATTCGCTTATTTTCTGGTGGAAGGGGGTAATTGGTAATGGCTTTCGATCATTTCCCGGGTCAAAATCCCATAAATACGGTCGATCATTGGGGTGCTCTGTCGACTGACGTACAGCGCCTCTACTTCATATTTATCAAGCGCCTGATAGGCTTCATGCAGGCTGGTATGCAATGAGATTTTATGCACATTGCGTCTGGTTGCCGGGATTTGCATCAAATCGATTTCTGACTCATCTTCGTCTTCTTTTACGCTCACCGCTCTGGCCAGGTCGCTGGCGGGCATCAAGGCAATCGGATTGCGTTCTTTGGTGATTAAAATCCATTCCGGGTTGTTTTCAAGTGTATGCAGGGCCAAATCGCGATTGATTGTCTGATTCAATACAGCGATATTGCGTTGCATCGCGGCGCCGACACTGATTTTACGAAGCGTTTGCGAGATAGGGTCATTACGAAAATCCAGACCTTTTACTCGCATCATATTGACGAATAGTGGCTCCTGCTTGAAATAATCGTGCGTAATCAGACTGGAAAAGACGATGGCGAGCATGCCCGGCAGAATGATTTCCGGGTTGCCGGTGAGTTCCAGCATGGCCATTAATGCGGCAAGCGGGGCTTTCAGGGTGGCAGACATCATCGCACACATGCCTAACACGGCATAAAAGGTCATTGATGAAGCATATTCAGGCAATAGGATCTGGCCAAAGTAACCTAATATTGCGCCGGCACAGGCGCCGACGACCATGGTCGGCCCAATGACTCCGGCCGGGATGCCTAAACCGACGGTGGCAGAAGATAACAGCAGTTTCATCACCATGATGATGACCAGCGTGCCGATGGCAATATCATTGGCGGAAATACTGCCGATAATGCCATAGCCCATACCCATCACTTCCGGCACCATCATGCCGCACAAGCCCATTAAAATTCCGGCATAAACCGGCCGTAACCATGACGGGTGATTGGTGTATAGATTAGTAAACAGCGTCAGTGTTTTTAACGCAATGGTGGCTAAACCACCGATAACGAGACCCAGGAATATGATGTAGGGCAGTTCCCATAGTGACTGCATCTCGGCGCTGAGGTTGATAAAAACCGTATCGTCACCAAAGGTCAGCCGGCAGACCACTGCGCCGGTGACGGAAGCGAGTATGACGGGAATAAAACTGGCGATGTAATATTCCATCATGATGACTTCCATGGCGAAAATCACTCCGGCAATCGGTGTGTTAAATGAGGCGGCTATGGCCGCCGCTGTGCCTGATGCCACCAAAATCCGAACACTGTTGTTGGGTAACTCCAGACCATTTGCCAGTAAGCTGCCGCTGGCGGCACCCAGATGCACACCGGGACCCTCACGACCAACGGAATGACCGGTGATGATGGCAATACTGGTGCCGATAAATTGGCGAACGGCATTTTGCCAGGGGAGGCGGCCTTCATAAGCGGAGAGCCGTTCGATAACATGGAGGATGCCGGTGGTGCGTTGTTCTTGAGTTAATCCGCGAAACAGTAAACCGATAAGCAGGCCGCCGACAATAGGCAGGCCCAAAAGACCCCACCAGGGCAGGCTGGCAAAGCCTTCGACTTCACCGGAGGGCAATAGCAGCATTTGACCATGTTCAATGGTGAGTCTGAGCAGGATGATGGCAAGGCTGGCCAATAATCCGGTGATAACGGCAAGCACATAGAGCTTTACGCCTAATCTACCAAATATGAAATACTGTCGGATTTTTTCCAGCATCAGCCCTATATAACTTTGGAAAATCGCTGTTTTGCTTGTTGACTGTATTTATCAAACGCCATGCAGATATTACGGATTAACAAGCGACCAGCTGGTAAGACCACAATGTTTTTCCAGTTATACTGCAACAGGCCATCTTCGGCAAATTGTTCGATCTGAGGGTAGGCATCGGCAAAGTATTCTTTAAATTGGATGCCGTATTCCTGTTCGATTTCTACAATGCTCAGTTCAAAATCACAGATTAAACGGGTAATGATTTGACGTCGCAGTTTGTCGTCCTCTGAAAGGCTGATGCCACGCATTAACGGTAACTGATTTTGCTTGAGCAGAGTGTCGTATTCGAGCAGGGTTTTTACATTCTGTGCATAAGCATCACCGATATTGCCAATCGAAGTGATACCAAAGCCGATCAGATCACATTCGGCGTGAGTGGCATAGCCCTGAAAATTACGATGTAACCGATTTTGTTGCTGGGCCAGACTGAGCTCATCGTCCGGTTTGGCAAAGTGATCCATACCAATATATTGATAACCGGCCTGCGTTAATTTATTGATCGACAGTTGCAAAATGCTCAATTTCTGCTCTGCAGTAGGTAAGTCTTCACTTTTAATCTGACGCTGAGTTTTAAACAACTTTGGCATATGGGCGTAGTTAAATAATGAGATACGATCAGGATCGGCAGCGATGATTTTATCGAGCGAAGTATTGAAGCCGGATAACGTTTGCAGCGGCAGACCGTAAATCAAATCGATGCTGATCGAGCGGAACTGATGCTGGCGGGCGGCATCTATGACTGCCATGGTTTCGGCCTCGGATTGAATGCGATTAACCGCTTTTTGCACGGCCGCATCAAAATCCTGCACGCCCAGACTGATACGGTTAAAGCCTATTTTCTTTAACAACGCGATGGTATCGGCATTAGCTTCACGGGGATCAATTTCAATCGAGATATCGGCATCGTCAGCAATATGAAAATGCCGACGGGTTTCAGTCATCAGATCCTGCATTTGCTGTTCGCTGATAAATGTCGGTGTGCCACCGCCCCAGTGCAGTTGCGTCACCGGACGGCTGGTATCAATTAATGCGGCCTTAAGGGCCAGTTCTTTGTAGAGGTTTTCAAGATATGGCGCAGCATGATCGCGATTTTTGGTGATGATTTTGTTGCAGGCGCAATAAAAACACACGGTATCGCAAAACGGTAAATGGAAATACAGAGACAGTGGCCCGCCGCGCTGGTTGGATAACTCGGCGTGTTCGATGAATTCCTTTGTTTTAAAGGTTTCATCAAACTCCAATGCGGTGGGATACGAGGTGTATCTCGGTCCGGCCGTATCGTATTTCTGGATAAGTTGGCGGTTCACGATCAGCTGATTTTGCATAGCAAAGCCCTGTAAAACAGTTGGGCGATGATTATAAACAGCCAATTTTTACCGTGGATGGCTAATGCACGCTTTCTTGATCCAGATCAGACTGGGAAGCGTTGATCGTCTTCCGGATGAGCCCCTAAATCAGCAAAATGTTTCTGAATAATTGGTAAGACCTCTTCGGGTTTATCAACCAAATGGAAAATACTCAGATCGTCTTCCTTGATACAGTCCATCCGCAGCACTTCAGCCCGAAGCCAGTCAATCAGTCCTATCCAGTATTCTGAGCCATACAAAATTACCGGGAAGTGACGGATTTTACGGCTTTGGATAAGGGTTAATGCTTCAAAGAATTCATCCAAAGTACCAAAACCACCGGGAAACACGACATAGCCCATTGAGGATTTAACAAACATAAGTTTGCGCACAAAAAAGTAACGAAAACTCAGGCTGATATCCTGATTCGGATTGGGTTTTTGTTCCATCGGCAATTCAATATTGAGGCCGACCGAATGTGCCCCCTGTTTGAACGCACCGGCATTGGCAGCATGCATAATGCCGGGACCTCCACCGGTAATAACCGAAAACTTTGCCTGGGAAAGTGACAGTGCAACCTGTTTGGCCGCCTGATAATACGGAGAGTCTTCTGTTAAACACGCACTACCGAAGATGGATACGGCGGGACCAAGCCCATTAAGGGTTTCAATACCGTCAATCAGTTCAGATTGAATGCGGAAGACGCGCCAGGCTTCCGATGTTTTTAAATCTTCCACTTGTATTTTTCTCACTTGGCAAAGGCTGAACATCACAATAATGAAAAGCCGCCACAGTTACAATCCATGCCTTATATAAGCTGACTTGGGTATGTCATAACCATGTATTAATGTTTGGTTATACAGTCATCTACGGTATCATTGCCGCTTTATTTCAGCAGGTGTGGCAACAAGATAATGAAAGTTCTGGTCATTGGTAGTGGCGGTCGTGAGCATGCGCTGGCTTGGAAACTGAAACAATCACCGCGTTGCAGTGGAGTTTTTGTCGCCCCAGGCAATCCGGGAACCGCAAATGAGGCAGGTGTCAGCAATGTCGACATCGCGGTTGATGATATTGATGCGCTGGTGGTCTTTGCACAGCAAAATGATATCGGTTTAACCGTTGTTGGCCCTGAAATCCCATTAGTTAAAGGTGTCGTCGATGCCTTTGAAAAAGCCGGGTTACGCTGTTTCGGTCCGAGCAAGGACGCCGCTCAGCTGGAAGCTTCCAAATCGTTCACCAAAGATTTTCTGGCCCGTCATCAAATTCCTACTGCTGCCTATCAAGTCTTTACCAATATCTCCAATGCCATTGAATACATTCTGGAGCGTGGCGCGCCTATCGTTGTGAAAGCTGATGGTCTAGCTGCCGGTAAAGGCGTTATCGTCGCGCAGACGGTTGAAGAAGCGATTGCTGCAGTTGAAGACATGTTGTCCGGGAATGCCTTTGGGGAAGCCGGTCATCGTGTGGTTATCGAAGAATTTATGACCGGCGAAGAAGCCAGCTTTATTGTGATGGTCGATGGTGAACATATCCTGCCGCTGGCAACTTCACAGGATCACAAAGCTCGCGATAATGGTGATAAAGGACCCAATACCGGTGGTATGGGCGCCTATTCGCCTGCTCCGGTAGTGACAGATAGCGTTTTTGATCGAGTGATGCGTGAAGTTATCGAGCCTACCGTTAAAGGTATGGCAGCTGATGGTCGCCCATACACCGGCTTTTTATATGCCGGATTAATGATTGATGAAACGGGTGCGCCACGAGTGGTGGAATATAACTGCCGTTTTGGTGACCCGGAAACCCAACCTATCTTGATGCGTTTGCTTTCCGATTTAGTCGAGTTATGTGAAGCAGCATTGGATAAAAGACTGGATCAAGTCACCGCTGAGTGGGATCCCCGTGCTGCCGTGGGTGTCGTCATGGCTGCTGGTGGTTATCCGGACAGCTATAAAAAAGGCGATGTGATTAGCGGATTGGATGTCGTGAATTCAGCTGATACCCGTGTATTCCACGCCGGTACAGCATTTGATCAAGATAAAGTTGTCACCGCTGGTGGCCGTGTTTTATGTGTGACCGCTCTGGGTGAAGGTGTTGCTGCTGCTCAACAACAGGCTTATGCTGGAGTCGCAAAGATTCAATGGCAGGATGCCTATTATCGAACGGATATTGCCTATCGTGCAGTTGCCCGTGAGCAACAGAAAGGCTGATAAATTGCGACTTTAAGGAGAAGGCGGAATGTCTGTATCCCATCCGATTATTGCAGTTACAGGTTCTTCCGGCGCAGGCACTTCGAATGTAAAACATGCATTTGAAGATATTTTTCGTCGTACCAATGTTAAGCCTGCTGTTATCGAGGGCGACAGCTTTCACCGATATAATCGTGAAGAGATGCTTGCCGCTGTGGCTCAGGCGGAAGCCGAAGGTCGCGCGATGACGCATTTCGGTCCTGAAGCCAATTGTCTCGATCGGCTGGAAAGATTGTTTCAGACCTACTCAGAAACCGGCCGTGGCGAAAAACGCTATTACATTCACGACGAAACCGAAGCCGTTAAATTCAATCAACCACCCGGAACATTTACAGAGTGGGAAGAGCTGGATAATGACAGTGACCTTCTGTTTTACGAAGGGCTGCACGGCGGTATGGTTACCGATGAAGTGAATATCGCCCAATATACCGATCTGTTAATTGGTGTGGTGCCGGTTATCAATATCGAGTGGATCCAGAAGATCAAACGTGATTGTTCCAACCGTGGATATTCTCAGGATGCCGTTGTCGATATTATTTTGAAGCGTATGCCGGATTACATTCACCACATTACGCCTCAGTTTTCCCGCACCCATATCAATTTTCAGCGGGTGCCATTAATTGATACCTCCAACCCGTTTGTTATGCGGGAAATTCCCACCCCGGATGAAAGTCTGTGTGTTATCCGTTTTAAAGATCCTAAGATGGCAGATTTTCCGTATTACCTTTCAATGCTGAAAGATTCATTTATGTCACGACCCAATAATATGGTCGTGCCCGGAACCAAAATGGGTCTGGCCATTGAAATTATTTTGATGCCGTTTGTTGAAGAAATGATGCAGAAAAAACGGCAACGTGGTTAATTTATCTTTTAAAAGTAGCGATCTGCACCGAATATGAATTTTTCTAACTGGCAATTAAGACAGGCCTGCCTTGCTTTGCAGGAGGATGGGGTAATTGCCTATCCTACCGAAGCAGTGTTTGGCGTTGGCTGTGATCCCTCGAGCGAAACCGCCATTATCAGATTATTGATGATGAAACGTCGCCCCTTGGAAAAAGGCCTGATTCTGATTGCATCAGACTTCAATCAATTGCAGGATTTTATCCAGCCGTTATCTGCTGATATTCTCGCCAAAGTGACTCAAAGCTGGCCCGGCCCAAACACCTGGTTATTGCCGGTTCGTTCTTCGGTTTCTCCCTTATTAACCGGTGGCCGAGACACACTGGCGGTCAGAGTAACAGCACATCCCTTAGCGGCAGAACTCTGTCGCAGATTTGGCGGACCGCTGGTTTCCAGCAGTGCCAATATTACCGGGTTGCGACCTGCCAAAAATGTTCATCAAGTGCATTGGCAGTTACCTGAACTGGATTATGTGCTGCCCGGGGCATTGGGCGGGGCGACCAAGCCATCCACTATTCGTGATGCATTCACTGGTGAGGTACTGCGATGAGTGGGCCGGATATTAATGCCGTACGTGAGTATTTACTCTCACTACAAGATGCCATATGTAAAGAGGTTGAAGATTCAGATGGCAAGCAGAGGTTTGCTGAAGATGACTGGCAGCGCCCAGCCGGTGGTGGGGGACGAACCCGGGTTTTAAATAACGGGGCGGTGTTTGAACAGGCAGGGGTCAATTTCTCCGAAGTCAGCGGTGATAACTTACCGCCATCAGCAACGGCCAGTCGGCCTGAACTTGCCGGGCGCAGTTTTCAGGCGATGGGCGTATCGCTGGTGATTCATCCACATAACCCGTATGTACCAACCTCCCATGCCAATGTACGTTTCTTTATTGCTGAAAAAGCCGGTGAAGAACCTATCTGGTGGTTTGGTGGTGGTTATGATCTGACGCCCTATTACACCTTTGATGACGATGTTATTCATTGGCATCAAACAGCTAAAAATGCCTGCGACCCTTTTGGTGACACGGTATACGATGATTACAAAAAGTGGTGTGATGAGTATTTCTTTCTCAAGCATCGCAACGAACCGCGGGGGGTTGGCGGGCTGTTTTTCGATGATTTGAATCAGCCGGATTTTGAACATTGCTTTGGTTTGTTGCGAAGCGTTGGCAACAGTTACACCACAGCGTATCTACCAATTGTCGAGCGTCGCAAAGAGTTGCGCTATACCGAAGAACAGCGTGATTTTCAGCTGTATCGTCGTGGTCGTTATGTGGAATTTAATCTGGTTTATGACCGCGGCACCTTGTTTGGTTTGCAGTCGGGTGGACGTACCGAATCGATCCTGATGTCGTTACCGCCATTGGTCAAATGGCGCTATAACTGGCAACCCGAGCCGGGCTCGGCGGAAGCCAAGTTATATGATTACTACCTCCAACCTCAGGATTGGCTGGCGAAAGCCTAAGGTCTTTTGACCCTAGGAATCCTTAGACAGTAATGCCAGCTGATCCGCCTGGTATTCGCTGATTAACGGATCAATGACCTGATCCAGTTGACCTGACATGACTTCATCCAACTTATATAAGGTTAAATTGATTCGATGGTCGGTAATGCGGCCTTGTGGATAGTTATAGGTACGGATACGTTCGCTGCGATCACCGCTACCGACTAACAATCTGCGGGTTTCGGCCTGTTCGGAGGCTTGTTTTTCCTCTTTCGCCGCCATGATGCGTGATTGCAAAACGGACATCGCTTTGGCGCGGTTTTTGTGCTGTGAACGTTCTTCCTGACACTCAACGATAATGCCGGTTGGAATGTGTGTGATACGTACGGCGGAATCAGTAGTATTAACGTGCTGGCCACCGGCACCGGATGAACGGAAGGTATCCATTTTGATATCGGCCGGGTTGATTTCAATCTGATCGATTTCATCGGCTTCCGGCAAAATCGCTACCGTACAGGCTGAGGTATGAATCCGTCCTTGCGATTCTGTTTCCGGAACCCGTTGCACCCGATGGGCGCCGGATTCAAATTTCAACCGTGAGTAGGCACCATCACCAACAATACGGGCGATGATTTCTTTATAACCACCATGCTCGCCTTCCTGAGCATTGAGCACTTCAACCTGCCAGCGACGTGACTCAGCATAACGCGTGTACATTCGAAATAAATCACCGGAGAAAATGGCGGCTTCATCACCACCGGTACCGGCGCGGACTTCCAGAAAGATATTACGTTGATCATTTGGATCTTTAGGTAACAACAATTTCTGCAAATCAATGGCAAGCTGTTCCTGCTTTTCTTCGGCAATGGCCAGTTCTTCCTTGGCCATTTCACGCATTTCCGGATCACTTTCTTGCATCATTGCTTGAGCGTCTTTCAGATCACTCAAGGTTTGCAGATATAAGCCAAAGTGTTTAACAACTGGCTCCAGCTGTGCATATTCCTGCGATAAGGTGCGAAATTTGTTCTGATTGGCCATGGTTTCCGGATCAGATAGCAGGCCACTGATCTCTTCATGACGATCAACTAATGCTTCAAGTTTATGCCTGATGGAATCTTTCACAGATCAATCCTTAATGTTAAATAAACGGCGGGCAGCATCAATCATCGGATTATTTTCATCTGATTCAAATGCTGATTGCCGCAGTTGTCTACTGGGTTCATGTAACAGTTTGTTGGTCAGGGTGCGGGCAAGTTCAGTCATCACCATTTCAGCACTCGCACCCTGTTCCAGCTGACGCAGGGCTTTATCAACGGCCTGGGTGCTGAGCATCTGTCCGCGCTCACGAATCGACCGAATTACCGGTACGGTATCCTGACTGCGCATCCAGCCGGCAAAGTGATCGGCCTGCGTGTCTATGATTTCCTCTGCCTGCTTGGCAGCATCACGCCGTGACTGCAGATTTTCTTCAATAATGTCATGCAGATCATCAACGCTATATAAATAAATGTCTTCAAGCTGTCCAACTTCTGCTTCGATATCCCGTGGAACCGCAATATCCACCATAAAAATCGGTTTACGTTTGCGCAGCTTTAATGCACTTTCGACCGTACCTTTGCCAAGTATGGGCAGCTGGCTGGCGGTGGAGCTGATCACAATATCTGCTTCGGCGAGGTGGGCCGGAATTTCACTCAGACTAATCGCGTATCCATTTACCGAGGTTGCCAGAAGATGGGCTTTCTCAACGGTGCGATTGGCAATAATCAGACGCTTGATACCATTATCAAACAGATGACGGGCGACCAGTTCGATGGTTTCGCCGGCACCGATTAGCAGGGCGGTTGATTCGGCCAGATTACTGAAGATTTGTTTTGCCAGACTGACAGCAGCAAAGGCGACTGAAACCGGACTGTTGCCAATGGCGGTATCGGTACGCACCTGCTTGGCTACGCCAAAAGCATGTTGAAACAAACGTCCCAGCGATTTCCCCAGCGCCTTTGCGTTAAGGGCCTGGGTGTAGGCGGTTTTTAACTGACCGAGAATCTGCGGTTCGCCTAAAACTAACGAATCCAGACCACAGGCGACCCGAAATAAATGTCTTACCGCATCAGCACCTTCGTAACAATAGAGATAGGACTTGAGGGCATTGGCATCCTGTTGTTGAAAGTTATGCAACCATAACAGGACACTATTGTCATAATCTTCGTCCAGATGACAGTATATTTCGGTACGGTTGCAGGTTGAGACAATGACTGCTTCAATCACGCTTTCATTCAGCATCAGTGACGCTAAAGCCAAAGGTAATTTATCAGCATCAAAGCTAAGCTTCTCGCGCACACCAACCGGTGCGGTTGTGTGATTAATGCCGTAAGTGACAAGATGCATAATTAAGGAGTCGTGTTGTATGCTGTTAAACTTTGCAGCCGTGAGCTAAGTTGTCTTATATCTCGGTCTGGACAAGACTAATTCGCCATTCTATCAAACTCAATCAGTCAGGTCGTTGAATTATGGATTTATTGCAACAGTTACGCGGTCATTCAAAACAGTTCGCCTCATCGGTGGCCTGGGTGATGATACCTATTTTACTGTTTGGATGCGCCGCTACAGCTAAGCAATCAGACGAAAAAACTCCCCTGCAGCCAGTGGAAGTAAACGAAGCAGAGACAGTGGAAACTGCGCAGACGGAATTGGATTTGCCTTTGACTCCAGAACTGATTTATTACGTGCTTACCGCCGAAATTGCGGGTCAGCGCGGTCAACTTGATATTGCGGTCGATTTATATAACCAGGCAGCAGAATTAACCGATTCTCCCGAACTGGCGGGACGTTCCGCACGAATTTCGACATTTTCACGAGATCCCAAACGTATTGACCGGGCATTGACCCGGTGGCAGGAAGTCTCCCCGGAAGAGGCCGAGGTCTATGTGATGCGGGTTCCATTTTTATTAATGGAAGATAATTATGCCGAAGTCGTTGTGAACATGAACAAAGCGCTCGCTTTGGAGCCGGAGAACAAAGAAAAATATCTGGAAAGCCTGGCCGCCAATTTAAGCGAGAAGGGAGATCCGGAAAGAGGTTTGCAGACGATTCTGGAATTGGACCTGTATAAAAATGATGATCCGGCTGCTCGCTTTACCTATGCCCGATTAGCGGCTTATTTCCAGCGCTTTGATGTAGCTGAAATCGCCGTCGATGAATTGCTGGAAGAAGACCCAAACAACGAAGCTTATCTGAGCCTTAAAGCGGATTTACTGCAAACCTTTGATAAAAAAGAAGAAGCGTTAAAGTTAATTGCCAAAGCAGCTCAGCGCGATGGGGCAAGTGAGTCCTTACGCTTCACCTATGGAAAACTGTTAGGTGAAAGTGGCGAATCGGAAAAGGCAAAGCGCATTTTTGAAGAATTGCATTTGGAGAGTCCGGAAAACCCGGATGTGATTTTTGCGCTGGGATTACTGGCTTTGGAACGCGATGATGGAGAAACCGCCAAGTCGTATTTCAGTCAGTTATTACAAATGGGTGATGCCGGTGGTCAGGCCAGCTATTTTATGGGGCTTGCCGAAGAAATGAATGGCAATGTGGATTCTGCTTTGGTCTGGTTCGCCTCAGTGCCAACAGACAGCCAGCGTTTTGAAATGGCGCAAACCCGTTATATCAATTTATTGGCCGATCAAGGTGATATTGATAAAGCACGACAGCATCTGCAATTGCTGCGTCAGGAACGTCCTCAGCAGGCCATTGATTTTTATTTGTTTGAAGCCGCTTTTTTGCGGGATCACGACATGCCGGAAGAGTCTGTTGAGTTGTTAACGGAAGCCCTGACCAATCATCCGGGCAATCAGGACCTGTTATACAGTCGCGCCATGGTGGCCGAATCGATTGGCAAGCTGGAGATGCTGGAACAAGATCTGCGCACTATTCTGAAAATTGACCCGGAAAATGCTCAGGCGATGAATGCCTTGGGTTATACCCTGACCGATCGTACTGATCGACATGAAGAAGCTTTGCAGTTAATCAATAAAGCTTTGGAACTGCGGCCTAATGATCCTTATTACCTCGATAGCCTGGGATGGGTGTATTACCGGATGGGGGATTTGGAAAAAGCTGAATATTACCTGCGTGAGGCAGTGGAGATTCAGGCCGATGTGGAGTTTGTTGCCCATCTGGGTGAAGTGCTGTGGATGCAGAATAAAAAAAATGAAGCCAGAAAGTATTGGGAGCAGGGGAAGAAACTGGATCCGAATAACAAAGTCCTTCAGGAGACCCTGCAGCGGTTGACCAAATGAAACAGCTTCTTGTAGTAACCAGTTTGCTGTTGATGACGGCCTGTACCCCATTCTGGCAGACAAAACCATTAGAACCAGCTGAACAGTTGTGGGAAACCCGTCAGACAGCGTTAAAACAAATGGATAACTGGTCATTTCGAGGTCGCACGGTTATTCGTCAGGACAAAGAAGGCTGGAATGTCGGCGTGACCTGGCAACAGCAGCAGGAAGAATTCAATATCCGCTTGTTTGGTCCCTTTTCTCAAGGGGGAGTGGAGTTAGCCGGTAATGACAAACTGGTCACCATGACTTTTTCTGATGGTGAAACCTATTCTGCTGCTACACCGGAAGAGCTTCTTGCAGAAGTGCTGGGCTGGTTATTACCGGTCAGTGCCTTGCGTGACTGGGTCAGAGGCTTGCCGCATGCCCCTATCAAGATTGATGAGAAAACCCTGGATGAAAAAGGCCGCTTAATTACGCTTTCCCAGGCAGGGTGGCAAGTGGAGTTTGTTGATTATGCGCCGTTGGAAGGCAATGATGTGCCAGCGAAGATCTTTATCGAACATCCGCAGTTAAGTATTCGTCTGGTAATGAATGGATGGAAAGCTGGTAAATGAATGAATGGTGGCCTGCACCGGCAAAACTGAATCTGTTTTTACATATCACCGGCAGACGGCCAGATGGATATCATGAGTTACAGACGGCATTTCAGTTTCTCGACTATGGTGACAGATTAAAATTTACCGTCACCGAAGATTCGCAAATCACCTTACAAGCCGATCTGCCAGACGTTGCTGATCAGGATAATCTGATTGTAAAAGCCGCCCGGCTTTTACAATCAACCTGCAATTGTCATTCAGGTGCTGTTATCCAACTGGAAAAAAATCTGCCGATGGGAGGTGGTCTGGGAGGAGGCAGTTCCGATGCCGCCACCACCCTCGTTGCGCTGAATAAGCTTTGGCAATGTGATTTATCAGAAGATCAATTAGCGGGTCTAGGGTTGCAATTAGGCGCAGATGTGCCGGTTTTTGTGCGAGGTCACGCGGCGTGGGCCGAGGGTGTAGGAGAAATTTTTACTAAAATTGATCCACCAGAACCTTGGTATTTAGTTATCTTTCCCCAATGCGCCGTCTCCACCGCTGAAATATTTTCCGCAACTGAATTGACACGCGATTGTGAACCCATCACAATAGCGGGCTTCCTTGCGGGGGAAGGCAGTAACATTTGCGAATCGGTGGTGAAAAAAATGCATCCACCAGTTGCACAAGCACTGGCATGGTTGGCACAATATGCCACCAATCCACGTATGACCGGAACAGGGTCTTGTGTATTTGCCCGCTTTGACTCAGCCACTGCGGCTGAAAATGTTTTAGAACATGTGCCGGAACATTGGCATGCTTTTACTGCCAAAGGCTGCAACAAATCACCGTTGAGTTTTTGTGCTCAAGACTTCGATTGAAGTCTTAATGTAACTGCAATTTGATAGAGTTGAGTAAAAACAGTTGGGGTATCGCCAAGCGGTAAGGCAACGGGTTTTGATCCCGTCATTCCCAGGTTCGAATCCTGGTACCCCAGCCACTCTTTTTGTTTATTGAATGAACTCGGCATCTCTATAGTGACTCAAAACCGACTCCTCCAGTTACAACAGCGTTCTGCAGACGACAATATGATGGTCTTCACTGGAAACGCTAATCGTAAACTGTCAGAAAATATCGCCAATTTTCTGAATATCAGCTTGGGTAAAGCCACAGTTGAGAAATTCAGTGATGGCGAGATCATGGTTGAAATTCTCGACAATGTCCGAGGCAAGGACGTGTTTATCGTCCAACCAACCTGTATGCCTACCAACGATAACCTGATGGAATTAATGGTGATGACCGACGCTATCCGTCGTGCATCAGCCAAACGCATTACCCTGGTTGTCCCTTATTTTGGTTATTCCCGTCAGGATCGCCGTCCTCGTTCAGCTCGTGTTGCCATTACCGCTAAGGTAGTTGCCAATATGTTGACAGGTGTTGGCGCAGACCGTGTTTTAACCGTTGATTTACATGCCGATCAGATCCAGGGCTTTTTTGATTGCCCTGTTGATAATGTCTACGCCTCACCCGTGTTACTGGGTGACATCTGGAAACACAAATACCAGGACTTGGTTGTGGTCTCGCCGGATGTTGGGGGTGTGGTTCGTGCCCGTGCATTAGCCAAACATTTGGATGTTGAACTGGCGATTATTGATAAGCGCCGCCCTCGTGCCAATGTGGCCAAAGTAATGAATATCATCGGTGATATTGATGGCCGTACCTGTGTGATGGTCGATGATATGGTCGATACTGCTGGTACGTTGTGTGCCGCAGCAGCCGCTTTGAAAGAACATGGTGCCACCAATGTGGTTGCTTACTGTACTCACCCGGTTTTATCGGGAGCAGCCATTAAAAATATCAATAATTCGTTGCTGAACGAATTAGTGGTGACAGATACCATCCCATTGCAGCCCGATGCGGCTGCATGTGACAAAATTCGCGTCTTGAGCATTGCTGAAATGCTCGCGGAAGCGATGTACCGAATTAGTAATGAAGAGTCAGTTAGCTCTTTATATATGGATTAACCAAAAAATTTATTTTGGTTGTATGTGCTGAACCTGGTCGCGGGGGAGGCGAAAAGCCGGAAAACGGCATATGAACGGGCCTCGTGTCCGTTTTTTAGTCTTGGAGAAGAAGATGGAAAATTTATTTGAAGTACAAGCTGAAGCGCGTACTGACCAGGGGAAAGGTGCGAGCCGCCGCCTACGTCATGCGGGCAAAGTACCAGCAGTAGTCTACGGTGCTGAAAAAGAACCTGTTTCAATTTCAGTAAACCATAACCAGTTCATTCGCCATTTGGCAGAAGAAGCGTTTTACGCTCACATTCTGACATTGGTTATTGATGGCAAGAAAAATCAGGTCGTATTGAAAGACCTGCAACGTCATCCTGCGAACGACAACAAAATCATCCATGCAGACTTCCTGCGCGTTGATGCCAAACACGCAATGACAATGACTATTCCATTGCACTTTATCAATGAGGAAAAAGCGGTTGGTGTTAAAGCCGGTGGTTTGGTTTCGCATCTGATGACAGAGGTTGAAATCACTTGTCTGCCTAAAGATCTGCCAGAATACATCGAAATTGATGTTGCAAAACTGGCTATGGATGAAGCAATCCACCTGAGCGAATTGAAGCTGCCTAAAGGTGTCACTCTGACTGCCTTGACGCATACTCAGGATGAGCAGTTGGAAGAAGGTGAGCGTTCTTCTTACGATCAAGCCGTTGTCAGTATTCATGAGCCACGTGTTGCTAAAGTGGATCTTGAAGAAGATACAGAAGCTGATGATGAGGAAGAAGCGACTGAAGATTAATTCAGTCGACGGGAACCGTTATGGCAAACTGGATTATCGCCGGTCTGGGCAATCCCGGTTCTCAGTATGAACAGACCCGACATAACGTCGGCTTCTGGTGGTTGGATCAGTTGGCTAGTGATTTTGGGCTGAGTTTTAAAACAGAATCCCGATTTCATGGTCAACTGGTTCAATACACAAATCCTGAACACAAAGTCTGGTTGATCAAACCACTTACCTTTATGAATCGCAGCGGTCAATCTGTTGCGGCGCTGGCCAATTTTTATAAAATCCCTGCAGAAAATATTCTCGTTATCCACGATGAATTGGATTTACCCGCCGGTACGGTGCGCCTGAAACGCGGTGGCGGTCATGGTGGGCACAATGGTCTGCGTGACATCATCAGTCAATTGGGCAGCAAAGATTTTTTACGTTGCCGGATTGGTATTGATCATCCGGGCAATAGTAAGCAAGTTGCCGATTATGTGCTGAGCAAACCCTCTGCAACAGATCGGGAAAATATGATGGCAGGTATCGATAACAGCCTGCGTGTTTTACCTGAAGTACTTTCAGGAAACCTCGAAAAAGCCATGAACTGGCTGCACTCACAGTAAGAATCGTTTTTTAACTTTCTTGTTGTGAACTTTACAAAACACCTGTGTAAGGTGCGAGGTAAGAATTTTGTCATTGTTATAAATTACCCCTAAGGATTTCTCATGGGATTTAAATGCGGTATTGTCGGTTTACCTAACGTAGGCAAGTCCACGTTATTTAATGCGTTGACGCAGGCGGGCATCGAAGCACAAAACTATCCGTTCTGCACGATTGAACCTAATGTTGGCATCGTACCGGTGCCGGATCCGCGTATGGATAAACTGGCTGCAATCGTTAATCCGCAACGGGTTTTGCCCACTACCATGGAATTTGTTGATATTGCCGGTCTGGTTGCCGGGGCTTCCAAGGGTGAAGGCTTAGGTAATAAATTCCTGGCCAATATCCGTGAAACTGATGCTATCGCCCATGTTGTTCGCTGTTTTGAAGATGAAAATGTGGTGCATGTGGCCGGTAAAGTCTCGCCGGTTGATGATATTGAAGTGATCAATACCGAACTGGCTCTGGCTGATCTGGAATCAGTAGAAAAAGCGATCACCAAAACTACCAAGGACGCCAAAGGCGGTGATAAAGTCGCCAAAGCACGCCTGGATTTATTGACACAGATCCGCGAACACCTGGACCAGGGGGCACCTGTTCGGGCAATGAATCTTGATGATGATCAGTTGGCATTATTAACGGGTTTGCATTTATTAACCATCAAACCAACAATGTATATTGCCAATGTTGCTGAAGATGGTTTTGAAAACAATCCTGCTTTGGATGCAGTAATGGCCTTGGCTGATAAAGAAAATGCTATTGTTGTAGCAATATGTGCCGCTATTGAATCTGAGATTGCCGATCTGGCAGATGAGGATAAAGCAGAATTTCTTGAGGAACTTGGTCAGGAAGAACCGGGTCTGAATCGAGTCATTCGTAGCGGTTATCAATTGCTTGGATTACATACCTACTTTACCGCTGGTGTTAAAGAAGTACGTGCCTGGACTGTTGAAGTCGGCGCGACCGCACCTGAAGGTGCCGGTGTTATTCATACTGATTTCCAAAAAGGCTTTATTCGCGCAGAAGTTATCAGCTATGAAGATTTTGTGCAGTTTAATGGTGAGCAGGGTGCTAAAGATGCTGGAAAATGGCGTCTGGAAGGCAAAGAATATGTCATTAAAGATGGCGACGTAATGCATTTTAGATTTAACGTCTAATTGAAAATTTGCCTTTGATCAGTGGATCTCGGAAGGCGCTCTGAAGTAAAGGAATAATCATGAAAAGATGGTTTGTTGGCGTGTTATTAACACCGATACTGATGGGCGTGGCACAGGCCGATCCGGCTATGAATGCGTGCATTTTGTCCAAGATGGCTACTTCCGATGATACGGTTACGGTCGGGGATATTCGCGCAATATGCAGCGCTGACATCAGCTCACAAAAACAGGAATCTTTTGATCCGGTCACTTTGCCTGCGGTGAAGCGTGCTGAGGAGCAGACTATCTCCCTTGATGGCGATGATGCCACCAGTATTAAAACGGCGGATGGTTCTGCCTTAACACGTCGTTTGGTTTTAGAAAAAAGTCAGTCAAATAATCCATTTGCATTCTTGCCGCATCGACCCAATTACTTCATTTTCAGTAACAATGTAGCTTCTTACAATGAAGCTCCTTTTGAAGCTTCTGATCCTGGCAATGACTATGATTTTCAACCGTGGGAAAGTAAATTTCAAATCAGCTTAAAACTTCCCGTGGTCAGAGGTTTGTTTAATAATCGGGCGGATGCCTTTATTGCTTATACCAACCGATCTTTCTGGCAAATGTTTAATAACGATAACTCACAAGTGTTTCGTGATTCCAACCACGAACCAGAGGCCTGGCTTTCATTTGCAAACGATACCGAGTTATTCGGGTTTAAAAACTCACTGATTAATGTCGGCTTTAATCACCAATCAAATGGCCAGAGTGGTGAATTATCCCGTAGCTGGAATCGCATATTTGCGGAGTTCGTCGTAGAAAAAGGCGACTTTTATTTTGCTGTTCGCCCATGGTATCGGATTCCTGAGAGAGATAGCTCGGACGATAACCCGGATATTGAAAAATATATGGGGAATTTTGATTTCACTTCGGTTTATAAATACGGTGATCACAGTTTTGATCTAATGATCCGTAATAATCTGCGTAGCGATAATAAAGGCGCAACGCAACTGGGCTGGAGCTTTCCGCTGTATAAAAACTTTAGAGGTTATGTGCAGTGGTTTAATGGCTATGGTGAAAGTCTAATTGATTATGACCACCGCATCAACAGCATAGGGTTTGGTATTCAGTTCAGTGACTGGTTATAACCATCTCCCCAGCCTTTCAGGTTGTAAGAGATTAACAGTCTCTTAATGTTGATATTTATTGCCCAGCAACGTAAAATGCTCGGCTTCGTGGCTACATAGCTCAGTTGGTTAGAGCACATCACTCATAATGATGGGGTCCCTAGTTCGAATCTAGGTGTAGCCACCACTTTCTTCTCTAATTTTCCGCAAAATTAAACTTGGTGTAGCTCTGCACCGATCTCTCATTTTATGTAGTTATAGCAATAGTCATTGGGTTTTATCAGCTTAATTGCGGCCTGGTAGATCCCCATCCTCCGTTCGGACAAAAGCCCAGTCATCATTAGATGACTGGGCTTTCTATTTTGTGTCGTTAAAAATTACTCACACACTACCTGATTGACGAGAGTTTCCTGAAAGATTTATGCCGAGACAAGTTTGTCAGCGAAGTCGCGATAGCTCCGCAACGGACGTCCAAGTAGCGAAGTCAGACGTTCTACATCGCCAGCATCGGGGATCATGCCCTCGGTGAGGAAACGTTCGCTCATTAGACGCATATCATAAGCCATCCAATTCGGCATGAACTGCCGGAGATTCTGCTCGAATCCTGCAGTGTCATCGCCCGGATAGGTGATCGGAGTACCCAATACCTGCGTCCAGATTTCGGCGACATCCTGTCCGGTCAGCGTGTCAGGGCCGACGAGATTGATTCGATTAAGCGGCTGCGGTACTGAAGACTCCTCACGACGGATAAGTTCGAGGGCAGCGACCTCGGCAATATCTTGCGTATCCACCATGGCCAGTCCCTTGTCGCCAATGGGCATTGGATAAATACCGTATCCCGTCACTACATCCTTAATCGTGATGTCGTTACTGATGTAATAGGCAGGACGCAGAATGGTGGCGTTAAGGCCCATCTGCTCGATCATACGCTCAACACCATATTTTCCGGCGAAGTGCGGCACGTTCAGATAACGGTCGGCGTGAATGACAGAAAGGTAAACAATCCGCTCAATGCCGACCTCCTGAGCAATATTGAGCGCTATCAGAGCTTGGGTATATTCGTCTGCTACCACTGCGTTGAGCAGAAATAATGTCGAGACGCCGGCGAAGGCACTTCTCAGCGAATCAACGTCGAGCAGATCGCCTTGGACAATGTCGACACCAGCAGGGAAGTTGGCTTTAGTGGTATCACGAACAAGTGCCCTAACATCGGCAGCGCGCTTTGTGAGTTGTTCGATAACTTGGCTTCCGACAGTGCCCGTTGCACCTATAACGAGAATGGTCATGATAATGTCTCCTTGGTTGGGTTTGAATTGCGTACAACCAAACAATAAGTGATTCCATATTTAAAACAAAGACACTAAAATAAAGACAGTTTGTATCAAAAGTGAGACATAATGGATTTGAATGCACTTAACGACTTCCAACTGGTAGCAGCTCATGGTGGTTTTGGAAAAGCCAGCCGTGCCAGTGGCAGGTCTAAGGCAACCCTATCGCGTCGTATAGCCGATCTCGAAGAAGCTTTGGGTATTCGGCTCATCGAGCGAGGTTCGCGTAGCATGGAATTGACTGAAGCAGGACAACTGCTACTGGCCAGAACGCAGGGACCAATGCATGAGATCACCGATGCAGTCGCTTCGGCAAAGGATGGCCTTGATTCACCGCGTGGTCGCCTGCGTATCGCAGCACCGCTCCTGTTTTCTCAGCTCGCTTTGGGACGGCTTACTGCTCAGTTCCTGGAAAATTATCCTGATGTACAGATTGAAGTGGTGTCGGAAGATCGTCTGGTCAATCTCGTTGAAGAACATTTCGATGTTGCCATCCGTATTAATCCAGATAATGACAGTTTGTTGGTTGGCAGATGCTTTGCTAGAGACAAAAGAGTGCTTGCTGCCGCACCTTCATTTCAAATGCCGAAGTGGCAACGCGGTAAGCCGATTAAGGTTCCGGCAGTGGTTATGCAAACCTATCGTGACGGAGACTTTTGGAGCGTCAATGATGGCCAGCACATCATTGAACCGCAACCTGTTCTTCGTCTTTCATCGCTGTTAATGGTCCGCGATGCCATTGCTGCAGGGGCAGGAGCGGCAATGCTCCCGCACTCCATTATTGGCAGTCAACTTGAAAAAGGTGAACTGGTGTCATGGGGCATGGCCGACGGGGAAACCGAGCTTTGGATTCTGCATACGTCACGTCGTTTACAAAGCCCGAAGGTTCGTGCCTTCGTTGAGTTTATGTGCAACCAGTACCCTGACGGCATTTTCACCATTCCAAATCAATAACAAGCCCTAAACAAACTTATTCTGCTTTGTGAATAGTCTTGTCGCTGAGGTGACTGCTCGAAGCATGAGGTTTGTCAGGAATCGGTATATCATCAAGAAACTCAATGGAACGCACAGGCATAGCAAATCTGATTTCTCTTTTGTCCAGCTCCTCCAGCAACGTAAAATTAACGTTTTGCTGGATATCCATATAGATATTGTAGTCTGAGCTTAGCACGTAATAGACCACCTCAAATCTCATCGAATAATCATCAAATTTGAATAAATGCGCTCGATCAAATCGGGTTTTGTCGATGGATTCGATGATTTCCTTTATTAAGCCGGGTATCTGTCTGGCTTTGGCGACTGGCGTGCGAAATGAAATTGCCAGAAAGAAAACCACTCGACGTTCATTCATTCGTTTGTAATTGTGAATGATTTGCTGCAGCAGGTTGGTATTACCGCAAATGATCTGTTCGCCACTCAGGCTTCGAATACGCGTGGTTTTCAGCCCAATATATTCAATGGTACCGGCAACATCATTAAAAACAATAAAGTCTCCGGTTCTAAAAGGTTTGTCAAAACCGATGGATGCAGAGGCAAACAAATCTCCCAGCAATGTCTGAAGTGCCAGAGCGATGGCAATGCCACCAATACCCAGGCTGGCAACCAGAGCGGTAATGTTGACGCCCAGATTTGCCAATACAGATAGCAATACGACAGCCCAGATGCTGGTACGAACCAGTAAGGAAACAATGGTGACGGTTAATTGGTTTTCACGGTCTACCCGTGTTTCGATGGTTTCTGTTTTCCACATGACGATGGCAGCATCAATCCACAGTCCCAGTTGCAAGGCCAGCACCAGAAACCATATATGACTGACCCGATTATCCCATTCAGGACCAAGATCAACTAGTGCCAGACCAATTTGGACGGCCATGGCGGCTATTAATAATCGACTTGTATGCCTGAAGACCTCAGCGCCATATCGTCCCCAACGTCCTTTGGATCGTGAGAGCAGATCGACACTGCGGGTAATAAAAAAACGCATCACCATGCGAAGTAACATGTAGCTTACAACTGCAATTCCGAGTACCAGGAAGAAATTCAATACGGCTGGTTGAAATATCCATGCCTTCCCATCACTCAATAAATTCCAGTCAAACATTATGTTCTCCAAAAAAATGATGAAAGATCAACAAGCCCTGGTAACACAAAATTGATCAGAATCCAGTTAATGCGATGACTCAGGAAGATTAACGGATTCAATCAAAATAAAGGTTTAGCGGGGATTACGTTATCAGGCCTGAAAAATTGTACTTACCTGCTTAAATAAACTATCGAGTTGTTTTCGATCAATCAAGTTTCCCGCTTCAGGTCAGTTGGTTTAATGCTGCTGAGTAATAAATATTCTTTATTCCTGAATCATCTAGGGATGATGTCCTGACCTTGGGTTGGGGAGAAACTTTGATTCTTAACACTGAGTCTGGACTTAGCTATGAACCCATATTTGTTTCAGGAGTTAAATTTTTATGCCCACTAAACTTTCTACTGCCAGTTTGTTTGTTTTTATCGGGGGGCTATTTTGCATTGCAAACAGCTCAGTTTTAATGGCAGAAGCAAATGAAGCAAATCACCATATTGAGTTTTATGAAGAGTGGGATGAGGATTGTGATGAGAAAGGTGGGGCCAGAGTATTTGTAAAAAATACCCACCAGACACATATCATTGATTTACAACTAGATCGTTATTTTTATGATGTAAGACAGGCGGGACGATCAATGTTTCCGCTTAAACCCAACGTTTCACAGGCCTTAGGATGCAGTCGAGTGTTTGATGTTGAACAACGCTGGGAGTTAGTAGCTGCCAGTTTTATCAGTGAAGCTGCTGCTGAAGAACGCTACGGGGAATTTCAGTAAACGGTCATGCCTTCATAAAATGTCAGACTGATAAACCCGGCAGGTTCGAGCAAACTATTCAGGGAGCAACCAAATGAAACTAACAATAATGGTTATGGCGGTGCAACGTGTGGGGTTCTTTTTAATTATTTCAGTCGCCATTATTGGCGTCACCGGGTGTAATGATGATGCTCAGCAAACGTCTCAGGTTGAAGAACAGCAACCATCCTATGCCATTGTCAAACCGGTCCCGCAAAATCTACAGCAAGGAATGCCAGAGGCCAAACCAGTAGAAATGCTATCAGTTGCCGATCCCACCCCGCCGGAACAATGGTTGCTCTCACTTTATCAAGCTAAACCAGATGCTGATAACACACGTGATAGCAACTATTACCAGAAACTTCTCTTTTCTATTAAGCCATATGTGCATGAGCAACCCCGGGTGATCGCCAATCGTACTGTACAGACCACACGGCAATTACAGGAAATGGGGATTGAGGCAAATGAAGATCAGATTCTGGAGGATTTTGCTGATCAATTTCAAACCGTGAACGGCCGGTATGTGTATGGCGAGTTATGTGCCAATTACAGTAATTTAAGACAGCAGAATTTAACGCATCAACAGGCAATGCAGAAATTGTTTGAATTGCTTTAGGGCTTGTTCAGCTCTCATCTTCGCCTCTGTTATGAGCTGAGAGATAAACAGACTCTAGTACAAAAGCACCGGAGCAGAGATATGCAAGCGCTAATCAATGATTTGATGATATGGGCAGTAACTTTAACCAGCTTTGAGCAGCCGATTAAGTTGCCAACAGTTGAGGCCGTTAGTCATCAGCAGCTGCTGCAGACATTATGTGATGATCAATTCTGTACCGCCGTTGCCTATTACGATACCGAGACTCGAACAATTTTCTATGATGAGCGAATGGAGTTGCAGCAGGACCAAAGTGCCCGGGGTTTTATAGTGCATGAAATGGTGCATTATCTTCAGGATATTAATGGCGAACTGGTAATCGATGAAATGCGTTGTGAACAGCGCATTGAAAAAGAGCAACAAGCCTATCGAGTACAGCAATTCTTTCTGCGCGAGCATCGACAACCGACTTATCAGATTGATCTGGCTATGGCAGTGTTAGCCAATGTCTGTAAAAATGCGAATGTCAGTCCTTAGTTAATCGGCAAATCAATATATTCATCGTTAAGTTGCTTTGTTTCGATCATGATGCTTTTAACCGAAGTGACCATCACATCTTCTGGGTGCTCACAGTCTGCCTGAAATTCTTCAAGTTCAATTTTATCTACAGCATCGTTATTAATGCTGATTCGAAATGTGCTGAGCAGGCTGTCTTCACGCAATGTTGCACAATTGTCATAAGCAAGTGGCATAGTGCCTAATAAAACAGTTTCCCTCGCAGGCAACGAAATAATACGTAGAGTTGTTTCATTGCTACCACCCATTCCAAAGCTACTAACCAATGCCAGTTCATCCAGTTGGTCATGATTAATATCAGCGACAGAAAATAAATGATGCGTGCCACCGGCAAACACAATATTACGAACAAGCTGATTATCTTCGATAATGGCGAGTCCCATATTGCTGCAACAACGTGGCCATCGACTGAGCAAATACAATACTGCTGACTGTCGACTCTCGGACCGGGTAAAGTTTCCTTGACTGCTTGCCATAATCCGAAAATCTTCCTGATAAACGGTGTTCTGTTTTAGCCAGTATGACCTCGCCAGATTGGCCGCCTGCAAAATTGCCGGATGGGTTAACCAAGTGCTCTGATCTTCGCTTTTCAATGGCTGGCGACCATCAATAATAATATGCATATTGTCAGTTTGTTGAGCAAAACAGACATGTGTCGTACTAAGGCAGAGCAAAAAGACTAATGAATAATGTTCCATTACTCAGCATCTCCCAACAAAACTAATGTGTTATGGCTTGACACATCAACTGTTTATTTCTGACTGATTTCAGATCTCGAATATTACCCCGGTTTTTTGGTTTCGACATCCACATCATCAAAGCTGACGATAGGCTCTTTACGAGTGGTTTTTTTGGATGTTTCAGCAACATTTTCCGGCGAAGTAACGACAGGTTCTTTTCGCTCAGTTCTATTTTGTTGCACCGGGACAGAAACCTCATCCATCACTACCGGATCCTTGCGAACTGTGTTGTGTCTTGCCGCTTCAATACCCGTTTTCATTCCTTTAGGCAGCTGATCGAAGAATAGCGGATCCAGTCTGCCATTAATGTAACTCAGTGGTTGTGAATGTTTTTGTTGCTGACAATAACGAATCACCCCAATCAGGACTTGTCGTACTGCTTCAATATCATCAATGCTACCGCGGTTATCTTCTGCAAAGTAAGCGGCCATAAAGCTGAAGCGGTTATCAATGGCAAATGGCAATATCTGGCGCCATAAACTATAAATATCTTCAACTTTGATGATTTCTCCGGCAACGGCCCGGTCCAGGCGACGGAACCAGAGCAATATTTCATCAAGCAAACTGGCGGTCAGCAAATCTTGCTGATCTGTAATCGTGATCAGCCGATCTCCCATATGCCATGATGTTTCAACTGTTTGTGGGACATGCCAGCGTATTTCCGGCGTCAATGCCAGTGAGAATTCATAGACCAGTTTGGCGTCAAAATTTGATCTGTTGGTTAACCATACCGAGGGTTGATTGCTGATAGTCAGAAATTGGGTTTCAAGGTCCTGCAATAAGCGTTGACGTTCCAGTTCTTTATTGGCGGTTGTAGCGGGATTTGCACGTCGTTTCAAAATCCATAAAATAAAGATTGCGATCAGCAAAGCTCCAGCAAGCGTGAGCAAAATGGTCGAAAAATATAATGCCAATTCTGAGGACAATTGCGCCAGTTGTTCGGCCGTTAATGAGGTTGTATCGTCAGAGTTCGCAACATTGTCGATAATCTCTTCAATACGTTTTTGAAAAAAACCAATAGCCATATATTAAGCCTTATAACTTTATCGAGTGACGAAGTAAGTGTCAGTGGAAAAATCGCATTCCTTCTATTGTCCGCTAATTTTTACCGACAAATAATTATTTATGTCATATATTCTAAACTGCTGATATAAAAGCCGTAAAAAACTGTTTTATCGGGAAATTTATTAAAGTCAAAAAGGAGAGCAGATATGAGCATGGTACAAGAATTTAAGAAATTTGCGATGCGTGGCAATGTGATAGATATGGCCGTCGGTATTATCATTGGTGTCGCTTTTGGCAAAATTGTTTCTTCATTTGTAGCTGATGTGATTATGCCCCCACTGGGCTTGTTACTGGGGGGAGTGGATTTCAAGGATCTGGCAATAGTGCTTAAAGAAGCGGTTGGTGAAACGCCGGCAGTGGTTATCGCTTATGGACAGTTTATTCAAACCATTGTTGATTTTGTGATTATTGCCTTTGTGATTTTTTTGGTGATTAAAGCAATGAACTCACTGAAAGCAAAAGAAGAGGCTGCTCCTGAAGCTCCACCAGCGCCAACTAAAGAAGAAATTCTGTTAACAGAAATTCGTGATCTGCTCAAAGAAAAATAAGCTTTCCAAAAAACACCGGAAATCTTTTGATTTTCGGTTTTTTAGTCATTTTGCATGATGTTATTGCTTGCCAGGTTTGCTGTAAGTCTTCTTGCTGGTTTATTACTTGGAGGGATATTTTTTTATGGCTATTTGGCTGGTCTAATCGGTAGTCCTTCGCATTATGCAAATTGGTTGGTTCCGCTTTTTTTCTATGCGGGCATTTTATTATGCCTTGCCGGCGTTATCTTCACGCTAGTCGAGAAGCTGGATTGGACTCGCAGAGCATTTGCTGCTGCAATCGTGTTGGTGGTGATATTTGCAGGATATCTGCTTTTGATTGAGCCAAAGCTGCAACAGCTGGAGCAGCAAACTCAAATCAAAACGATGCAGCATTTATATCAACAACATTCTCTGCAGCGGCTGGACTGCGATGATAAATTCCAGGTACACCTGAGTAGAATCCAACAGCGTCCGGCTGAGGTGGTGCTCTTTCAGAAAGGCAATTTTTCGCAACCCGTTCAATACCTCGCGGGGTGGGATAAATCTGCATCAATGAATAACTGTCGATTTATCGAGAACACTTATTCTCTTGGCACTCAGAGGAGCTTTCTCAGCCGATGCCGGAATCAACAGCAAGCTTCGGTGGCGGACTTGATTGCCCAGGCTAAACGTCTGGGTTGTCAGTAAGAAGAGACAGGTTATCTGTTAGTAAATGCTCGATTTCCTGTTCACCTTCCTGTTGCAGATACTCGAGAAATGTTTGTGCGGCAAGTGATAGTCTTTTGCCTTGCCGATGCACAGCATACCAGCGCCGTCTTAATGGAAAGTTCTCTACATCCAAGACCACCAGTTTTTTTGCTGCCAGCTCTAACCGCAGGCTATGTAGTGATAATACTGCCAGTCCCAAACCCGCCATCACGCCGTGCTTGATTTCATCCGCTCCACCTAATTCCATATACGGTGAGACTTTTAAACCGCTTTTGGCAAATAATTCTTCCACCGCTTTGCGTGTGCCCGAACCTGGTTCGCGGCCAACCAGTCGTTGTTCAGAGATAGTTTTTAATGAAATATTTTTTTGTTTGGCCAATGGATGGTCAGGCCGGGCGACGATCACCAGAACATTTTCTAAAAACGGGTACTCAACCACTGGCAGGTCTTCTGGTACCTGACCCATGACATAAAGATGATCTTCATTGGCATCGAGACGTTCGAGTAGTCTGGCTCGATTAGTTACCTGTAGCCTCGGTTCAACTTTGGGATAGCGCGCAATAAAATTGCCCAAAAGATAGGGTAGAAAATATTTGGCAGAACTGACCACAACAAGGTTTACCGGACCAGCAACCTCACCATGTAAATCAGCTAATGCGGCGTCCAGATCGGCAAGACGTTGTAAAACATCTCGGCAGGCATCATAGAGTTCATTACCTGCGACAGTAAGATGTAACTGCCGCCCAACGCTTTCAAATAAAGGCATACCGACTGATTCTTCCAGTTTTTTCATTTGGATCGACACGGCAGGTTGGGTTAAATGTTTTTCTTCTGCCGCACGGGTAATGCTCTTCAGGCGTGCAACCGCTTCGAATAGGCGTAACTGTTGTAATGAGGCATGTAACATATATAACTTTAATTTATGACAAGGATAAAAACTATTAACTTGTTTTAATAGGTCAAGTCAACTATTTTTACCTCAGACATGAAATAGTCGCTGGGTTACATTTGGATAAAATTCGTTTTCACAGCCACCATGGCTGGAGACAAAATTTGTCCATCTCAAGATAACTATGAGATATACAGGCTCTGACTAACCCAAAGTAACAGTTTGATTAATCTGCTTGCGCATATACCTGGAGAGAGCACCATGGCAAAAACTTATCAAGCGGGTGTAAAAGAGTATCGCGAAACATACTGGATGCCCGATTACACTCCAAAAGACACCGATTTTCTGGCCTGTTTCAAGGTTATTCCTCAAGAGGGTGTGCCACGTGAAGAAGCGGCTGCTGCGGTAGCGGCAGAATCATCAACTGGTACCTGGACCACAGTCTGGACCGATTTGCTGACGGACCTGGATTATTACAAAGGCCGTGCTTACGCTATTGAAGATGTTCCCGGCAACGATGAAGCGTTCTATGCCTTTATCGCTTATCCGATCGATTTATTTGAAGAAGGTTCAGTAGTTAACGTGCTGACTTCTCTGGTGGGTAACGTTTTCGGTTTTAAAGCCGTACGTTCTTTGCGTCTGGAAGACGTGCGGATTCCTGTTGCGTACGTAATGACTTGTGGTGGACCTCCTCATGGTATCCAGGTTGAACGTGACATCATGAACAAATATGGTCGCCCATTACTGGGCTGCACCATCAAGCCAAAACTGGGTCTGTCTGCAAAAAACTACGGTCGTGCTGTATATGAATGTTTGCGTGGCGGTCTGGATTTCACCAAAGATGATGAAAATGTTAACTCACAGCCATTTATGCGCTGGAGACAACGTTTTGATTTTGTTATGGAAGCCATCGACAAAGCCGAAATCGAAACGGGCGAACGTAAAGGTCACTATCTGAACGTCACAGCGCCAACCCCTGAAGAAATGTACAAACGTGCCGAGTATGCCAAAGAACTGGGTGCACCAATCATCATGCATGACTATCTGACGGGCGGTTTCACCGCTAATACCGGTCTGGCCAACTGGTGTCGTGATAACGGCATGTTGCTGCACATTCACCGGGCAATGCATGCGGTACTGGATCGTAATCCGAACCATGGTATTCACTTCCGCGTTTTAACCAAAATGCTGCGTTTGTCAGGTGGTGATCATCTGCATTCAGGCACTGTGGTCGGTAAATTGGAAGGCGACCGTGCTGCAACACTGGGCTGGATCGATATCATGCGTGATTCTTATATCAAAGAAGATCGCAGTCGCGGCATCATGTTTGATCAGGATTGGGCATCCATGCCTGGGGTCATGCCGGTCGCTTCCGGCGGTATTCACGTATGGCATATGCCTGCACTGGTCAGCATCTTTGGTGATGATTCGGTATTGCAGTTTGGTGGTGGTACTTTGGGTCATCCATGGGGTAATGCGGCGGGTGCAGCTGCCAACCGCGTGGCTTTGGAAGCATGCGTAGAAGCACGTAACCACGGCAGAGAGTTGGAAAAAGAAGGTAAAGAAATCCTTACTGCCGCTGCTGAACACAGTCCAGAGTTGAAAGTGGCGATGGAAACCTGGAAAGAAATCAAATTCGAATTCGACACTGTCGACAAATTAGACGTTGCACACAAGTAAGTGATGTTGGTCGGTGCTGTTGACCATCGTTAACTGATATCGAATTCGCCATTATTTGAGGAAATGACAATGAGTGAAATGCAAGATTACGCTTCAAGCCTGGCCGATACTTCAAGCCGCAAGTTTGAAACCTTCTCGTATTTACCTGAAATGGATGCTGCACGTATCCGTAAACAGGTTGAATACATCGTCAGCAAGGGCTGGAACCCTGCAGTAGAGCACACTGAACCAGAAAATGCGTTTGGTCACTACTGGTACATGTGGAAGCTGCCTTTATTCGGTGAAACCGATGTGGATCGCATTCTGGCTGAAGCCGAAGCCTGCCACAAAGCACATCCGAAAAACCATGTACGCTTGGTGGGTTATGATAACTATGCCCAATCCAAAGGCGCAGAAATGGTCGTGTTCCGCGGTCAGTCGGTTTAACATCAAATCGAATAAGTCCCTGACCGCAGCGTCAGGGACTTATTCAAACAAACTTGTACAAAAAGTCTTCCCCTTGAATACCCTGAGGTTACTGCGATGAGCGAGAAAATTGCTGAACAGTATAAAGTCAAAACAGAACCTTTTTACCGTTCGGTCAGTAACGAAGTGGAACTGTATCAAGCCGCTTACGCGCGACGCATGCCGGTAATGCTGAAAGGGCCTACAGGCTGCGGTAAGTCGCGTTTTGTCGAATATATGGCCTGGAAGCTAGGTCGCCCGCTGATCACAGTTGCCTGTAATGAAGATATGACCGCCTCAGACCTGGTGGGGCGTTTTCTGCTCGATAAAGATGGCACCAAATGGCAGGATGGACCCTTGACCACCGCAGCACGTATTGGTGCAATCTGTTATCTGGATGAAGTGGTGGAAGCACGTCAGGATACAACCGTTGTTATCCATCCGTTAACCGATCACCGTCGTAGTCTGCCGCTGGATAAAAAAGGTGAACTGGTCGAAGCCCATAAAGATTTTCAACTGGTGATTTCCTATAACCCCGGTTATCAAAGTTTGATGAAAGATCTCAAGCAATCCACCAAACAACGTTTCGGTGCGATGAATTTTGATTATCCTGACGCCGAGCTGGAAGCCGAAATTGTCGCCAAGGAAACCGGTGTCGATGCTGAGATAGCCAAAAAACTGGTACAAATTGCGCATCGTGCCCGCAACCTGAAAGGTCATGGCCTGGATGAAGGTATATCCACCCGTCTTCTGGTCTATGCAGGACAAATGATTGCAGAAGGGGTTGAGCCTTTGGCTGCCTGCCAGATGACGTTAGTCACACCATTGACGGATGATCCGGATATGCGTGAAACGCTGGAAGCCGCTGTTCATACCTTCTTTGTTAGTTGATAAAGGCTGACCCGGTTTCTCCGGTTTGGATATCACATCATGAGCGTCAATCTAAACGATTACCGCGAACAGCTTGAAAAGATAGCGCCGGAACTGGTGCATACGCTGGACAGTACTTTCCAGGATGCAGCCAGAATCATGTCGCCAGCTGCTTTGCAGGAATATATGGAAGGTGCCAAAGGCCTGGCAGAGCTGGGACGGGGTAAAGAACTGGTGGTTGCCTTTCTGGAAGATATTCCGCAAGTGGTCAAGGAATGTGGCGAGGACGTAATACGCGATTGCATCAATGCGGCAATGAAATTATCGTCAATGACCTCGGGTGAGGTTATTGCGCTGATGATTCATAGTCTACCAACTGCTGCCAGACGGTTGGGCGACCCGGAGTTATTACGCGGGTATTTGAGCCTGATTCATCAACTGTCTGCCAAAGCTTCCCGTGGCTTAAGGCCAATGCTCGGCATTATTGATGAATTATTATCCAAACTCACCTTGTCCGGTTTACGCCGCTGGGCTAATTTTGGAGCCGAAGCCTACCGGCGCGACTTGAATAACCTAGTCAAATATTTTGCTCTGGAAACCGCTGACAGCAAGAAGATGCTGCAGAAGGAACGCCGCGGCACGCTGTTTATTGATACCCAACGCAAACTGAATTTCTATCTGCGGGCATTATGGGGCAGGGATTTCTTTCTGCGTCCTACAGCGGCGGATTATGAAGGTTTCAAACCTTATATCGAACTTTTTGTCATGCATTTGCCGGATGCTGTTGACGATCTTGAGGGTATCACTGGTCTGGAGCTCTACCGAGCCCAGGCCGCCCATCTGGCAGCACACATTCAATATACCCGAGCACCGATTTCGGCCGAACAACTCAGCCCGGCGCAGATGTTTTTTATCGGACTGCTGGAAGACGCACGGGTTGAGTATCTGGCGATACAGGATTTCCCCGGTTTGCAGAAACTCTGGGGCAGCTTGTTAAACATCGAACAAAGTCAGGATGTTGAGCATAAGGGGCTGTTAAAACTCGAACAATTTGCCCGCAGCCTGCATGATGCATCGATTAAAAACAACGATGACCCATTAAATGCCTTGGCGGAAAGATTCCATCAAAATATTGCTGAGCAAGCAGAAAATAACCAGTTCAGCTGGGATATGGGGATGGAATTATTTCATCTGTTTGCCGAACAGCGCGAGGTACCCAGTTTACGAATATTAGAATCTATTCGTTTACCTTATCGCGACGATAATCGTTTTGTCTGGGAGTTTGAAGAATTCGATTTCCTGAGGCACGGAGCGGAATATATTCCAGCGAGCCAGCGACAGATACGTAAATATGTCAGTGCCGTTGAAATGGCCAATGAAGTGGATTGTGAGTTGGCTGGCGATGATGCTCAGGAAATCTGGGTGTGTTCCACCAAGTTCATGCCGTATGAAGATGCCGGTGAGGCAACGGTCAGCTTTAATGAGATGTGGGGTAAAGATCCCGTCTCAGAACCCTATCATTATCAGGAATGGGATTATCAGGTGCAGCTGTATCGTCCCGACTGGAGCACGGTATATGAGTATCGTCCCAAAAAAGGCGATCCAGATGACATCGATAATATTCTGAAAGAATACAAACCGGTGGCACATCGTATCCGGCAGATCATCGACTTATTGTCTCCGGCCGGAGTACAACGGCTTCGCAATATGGAAGATGGTGATGAGATTGATATCAATGCTGCAGTTGATGCGATGATTGCCATCCGTATGGGCGAGCAACCCAACACACGTATCACCATGCGCAATGTGATAAAAAATCGGGATTTAGCCGTGACAGTGTTACTGGATTTATCGGAATCAACCAATGATGTTATCGAAGGCAGTCATAAGACGGTTCTGGATTTAACCCGCGAAGCAGCCACCTTAGTTGCTACGGCCATCAATGGCATCGGTGATCCATTTGCTTTACATGGCTTTGCTTCGGATGGCCGACATGATGTGCAATACTTCCGCTTTAAAGATTTCAATCAGCCCTTTGATGATGAATCAAAAGCTCGATTGGCTGGAATGAAAGGTGGTTTATCAACCAGGATGGGTGCGGCAATGCGCCATGCCGCTCAACAGTTATTAAAACAGCCGGAACGTCGCAAGCTATTATTGCTAGTCACCGATGGTGAACCTTCGGATATAGATGAGCGCGATCCTCAGCATTTACGACATGACACCCGCAAAGCGGTGGATGAATTATGGAGCCGTGGTGTGATGACTTATTGTCTGACGCTGGATGCTAATGCTGATAGTTACGTTAAACGAATTTTTGGTGAAAATAACTACACCATTGTTGACCATGTGGATCGGTTGCCTGAAAAACTGCCCACTTTATTTGCCAGCCTGACCCGTTAGGGCTTGTTGATCTTTCATCTCCGCCTCTGTTGTGAGCTGAAAAAGCGTCAATCAAGGCACGAGGAGCGCTTTTTAGTTGTTATAAATAAGTGACGAGCAACGAAGAGTGGCGTTTTTTCAGTCACAACCCAAAGGGCTGGGGCTATTTTTCCGCCCTACGGCGTTGGAAATGACTTATGTAGAACAACTACATCGCATCATTTCCGTCTTGTAGGACGAAAAAATAGCCACTAGCAGTGGTGGATATGAAAGATCAACAAGCCCTAGGAATAATCATGAAAGATCAAAAACGTTACGTTGGTATTGATAAAGAAATAAATGGCGGTATGACCGACACCGGGAAAATCATCCGTGATGCCTGGGTATTTGGTTTAATACCGGAGACCGAAACCTGTGAAGGCTGGGTAGTCCAAGGACTTGAAGATCTGTGGCGCAAGGTTAATCTGGAATGGGAAAAATATGGTTTCAGGGTGGCAAACCTGCCACCGGAGATGCAACAGAAATTTATGCGTATTCACGATGCGGCAATTAATCAAGCCAAACAATCTGGCTGGGATGCCGAACGGGATATTATCGACGAAGTCTGATGGTCTTGTATTTATACCCGATATCATAAGATTCCAGTTTTGGAAATGAGATCTGGAAAATCTGACTTAAATCTTAAAATTCACCCATAGCTAAATGTGACAATTACGCAGTATCACCACTATGATGGGGTCGCAAGCATCTGCTTAATTTCAGCATATAACGTTTGTAAATCTTCTACACCCTTACGGGCTAACGCGATTTCATTTTCTTCGAATTGATTTCGTAACCCGGCAGCGGCATGAAATAATTCGTAATAGGCTAATTTGAGTCGATCCAGCCATAATTGATTAAATAGCTCTTCCTGCTTACCCTGCTCCAGCCAGTGCGTAAAATGGCTGCGTTTGGGGTTCATTAATGGCCAGCTGCTAATTTGAGCAGGACTGCTGTGCAGATTATCAATTACTCGCTGTAACCACTGCTCGCCCTGCATTTGCATTAATGCCAGCAGGCGCTGTTGGGGGGATAAGGTATTATGTGCATGGTTCAGCCAGCGTGATTCCGGCTGGTAATCCTCCATCCACAGGCCTAATTCATCTGCTGGCATTGGTTGGGCAATGACATATCCCTGTGCCATATCGCAACCGATAGTCATCAGCATCAAACCATGTTCAATGCTTTCTACCCCTTCGGCGATAACCTGGTGTTGAAATGCATGACTTAACCCAATAACGCCTTCCACTATGGTGAAATCATTGGGATCATCCATGATGTCGCGAACAAAACTCTGGTCAATTTTAATCACATCAACCGGCAAATGCCGCAAATGGCTTAATGATGAGTATCCGGTGCCAAAATCATCTAGTGCGATTCTTACCCCTAGGCCTTCACGGCAGGTACTGATAATCGCTGAAATATTCTGGATATCTGTTAACACACTGCTTTCAAGCACTTCCAGCTGCAAATATTCGGCTGGCAAGTCCGGATATTTGGCCAATAACCGATCAAGATGGTCAAAAAATCCTGGCCATTGCAGATGATGCGCGGAAATATTCACGCTGATTTCAATGACTCTGTTTTGCTGATGAAAATTTTGTAACTGTTTTAACGTCTGATCAATGACCCAGTTGCCAATACGGATTTCCAGCTCAGTGCCCGCCATTGAACTTAAAAAAGCTGCTGGCTCCAGGATACCTTGCTGAGGATGGTTCCAGCGAAGCAGCGCTTCCGCGCCATGAATGCGCCCATTACGCATATTAATTTTCGGCTGGTAATACAGGCAAAACTGATTTTTGTTAAAGGCTTGATGTAAATTGTCCAACTGGCTTTGCTTAAGCAGAATTTGCTTGTCATGCACAGCATCAAAAATTGAGTAGCGATTTCGGCCTGTCTGTTTTGATTGATACATGGCCTGATCAGCATGACGCAGCAACGTATCTGCATCGGACTGATCCAGTGGATAGAGTGTTACCCCCATACTGGCCCCTAACTGGATGATATCGCCATCAATTCGATAAGGCAGTTGAATGGTGCGTAACAGTCTGCTGAGCAGTCGTTCGCAGTGTTCTACCGAACTGATGTCATTGAGCAAAATAGCAAATTCATCTCCACCCAGTCGTGATGCGGTGTCATCCAGACGGATACAGGCTTTTATTCGCTGGGCCACCTCAATCAGTACTTGATCGCCAATTTCATGACCATAGTTATCATTGACCGGTTTGAATCCATCCAGATCCAGAAAAATGACTCCCAGCAGACTATGTTGACGAATACTGTGTGCAATAGCCTGCTGGAATCGATCTGCAAATAATGTGCGGTTGGGCAGCTGGGTGAGCATGTCATAATGCGCCATCATTTCCAGCGCCTGCTGTTGTTCCTTAATTTCAGTTATATCGGAAAATAAGCCCAGATAATGCAAGGTATCGCCTTGATCATCCATCAAGGTGGAAATGGTTAACAACTCAGCTAATAATTCGCCATTTTTGCGACGATTCCAGATCTCTCCCTGCCAGTAGCCTTTCTCAATAAGGCTTTGCCAAATCTCCCGATAAAATGACTCGGGATGTTTACCTGATTTGAGGATTGATGGCTGTTGATTAATGACTTCATCACGACTGTAACCGGTGATATCACAAAATGCCGGATTCACATCGACAATACGACCATCCGGTTTGGTGATCAGAATGCCTTCATGTGCCTGGTTAAATACCCGGCCTGATAATTTGAGCTTTTCCTCAGCGAGCTTACGTTCGCTAATATCGTAAAAAATGGTGATAAAGACATCGGCCTGACCATCATTAATTGCGGTGCTGGAAATTATCACTTGTTTGGCTTGTTGTTGCTGGGTCATCACTTTCACTTCAACCGCCTCACCACGATAGGGCAGTGGATGCTGCTCTGCCTGAGCTACAAAAGTCTCCCAAGCCAGTTTGCTGCGTTGACGATAGTTTGGATCGGGATAGGCTTTTTCCAGCCAGACCTTATGGCTGGGTAAGTCTTCCAGGTTATAGCCAAAGCTATCAACAAAGGCTTTGTTGAGATATTGAATCCTGCCTTTGCCGTCACTTAACATGTGCGGAATAGGAGAGGCATTAACAATACTGCGTAATTTGGATTCGTTTCGCGCTAATACCTGACCCGACTGTTTCAGTCTGAACACCCAGAATACAAACAGCAGAATAATCACGGCTATCGTCAGCAGTATTTTGAGCAGGGTTGACTGCGAAACGCCATTATTGATGGTTAGCCCCATCCAGGTCTGCTCAATTCGCTGACGTTCATCAGCTGATATATTGCTTAATACCTTGTTAATGATGGATTGCAGCTGAGGATGAGAAGGGTTTATCCCCATCCTGTATGCATTATATTGCTGAGTTTGTCCGGAAAATTGCAAGTTAATCAGGTTGGCTTGTTTGATGGCATAGTTGGCATATGCAGCATCTCCCACATAAGCATCGGCTTCGCCGGTACTGACCTTTTTTAAAGCTTCGAGTGTGGTTTCAGTGAATATAAGTTTTATATCAGGATGATTCCGGGCCAGATTTTCCTGAACATGGTAACTTTTTTCCACTGCGACAGTTTTGCCTCTCAGATTGTCCAGGTGACCGATATAGCCGAAGCGATTCGCATTGACGATGACCACTGGATTAGTGATATACGGCTGACTGAATAATAAATACTCTGAACGTTCGGGACTCATGTGCAAACAGGAAAGCATATCCAGCTCACCCCGTTGTGCCATTGCGAGAATTTCATGCCAGGGTTTATCGTCTATGATGTCAAATTCCACGCCAAGCTTGGCCTGTAATAGCTGAATATATTCAGCTGCCAAGCCTTGATAATTCCCTTTGCTGTTAATCCATTCGTAAGGTGCAAAATCCCGATCAATGCCGAGTTTGATGACAGGGTTATCCTCCAGCCATGATTGTTCTTCTGGGGTCAGTCGCAATGCAGCATTGGATTGATATATAAAGCCCTCTAATTGGGCCTCGGAGAGCGGTGGTGCAATATTCAGCCGTTCATATATCTGAGCACTGCGGCGAAGACGAGCCGGATCCAATTGGCCCAAAGGAATCAGGTCAGGCAATATCAGTTTCTGAATTTCTCTGGCTTCATGTTGTAGCTGTTCGCGACTGGCCTGGCTGTCATACTGATTGATTATCACATCAATAATTTCTTCAGGATTTTCCAGTGCGTAGCGCCAGCCTTTTAACGAAGCCCGTCGAAACCGCTCAGCGCGACCTGGATTATTGCGAAGCTCTCTATCCCCGGTAAACAAAATGTCACCATAAAAATCAAAACCATAGTTTTGGGGATTAATGATATTGACCTTAACGCCCAGCTGTTCCAATGTGAAAAGCTGATCAGTTCGGTAAATTGAGATTGCATCAACCCGGTCATTGATAAAACTATCAAGTTGCAGATCCTGTGGGATGAGTTTGTAATCCTGTGGGGAAATACCGGCATCAGCAAACATCGCGAGAAAAACAGCATCGTTGCCGGCCGAATCGTCAAACATGATGCGTTTATCAAGCATTTCATACGGGCTGACAATGCCAGACTGGGTTTTGCTGACCAGCACTAATGCATCATGCTGAAAAATGGCAGCCAAGGCTCTAATGGGTGAGCCAGCAGCATATTCTGCCAGTAGTCCGATACCTCCAATGCCATAATCTGCACGGCCACTAGTGACTTCATTGAGAACATTAATACCGGGTTGGCGTTCTCGCAGCGTAACCTGCAAATCTTCCTGTTGGAAATAACCTTGCTGAATAGCGGCGTAATAACCGGCAAACTGAAATTGATGTCGCCATTTAAGTTGCAGCGTAACAGATTCCGTCGATGCAGCCTTGGCCTGGCCAAATAGACATACAAGCAGAATAAACAGCAGAAAAAAAGTAAACCTGTGAGGTATAACGTGCATGGGATCCGTTTTCGAATTGCTTGCCGATAATAGCAAGAATTTCAATTTGTTGGCGGATTATTGGCGAGCTGATGAGTGATTCAACAGATGGATTAGATTTAACCTGAGTTAAGAGGTATGCGCTCGTTGATGTTTGGTTTGAGTAAGTTTTTTTTACGGGAAAAAATATTTTCAGGCAGATAGGCCAGAAATAATAAAAACAGCGACACACTTGCCGGAATAAAACTTAAATCGGTTTTCCGAATATGCCGTTGGGAGAAATCGTCGTGCATTAGCGCAGTCAATAATGCCGTTGATGTTTGTAAATGATGGTAGTGAAATTTGGCCGGTTCCGCCAGTGATTTCAGATAGTCTTCTTTTACACTGGAAAGGTGTTCATTCCCAGCACGACTTTGATTTCCCCACGGGGCATTCCGAGGGACATAGCCTTCAATTTTGCTGGGATCTTCCGGTAAACCAAAAGTCGTTCCCTGTGGTACATCCTCCGCCGTATAGAAGCCAATCTGGATTCCATCTTCATCATATTTTGGGATCCGGCTTAATGCATGATCACCGGTACCCACTATGAGACCACTAATTGGCTGTTGATCATTATTCTCAGCAGATTGTAATTCTCCAAGATCCGGCGCATAACGCGAGTTCATTGGTGGTGCTTCCTGCCCATCGGTAAAAAAAACCAACGTGGCATCGGTTAATTCAACAGTGCGCATCAACTCCAACGTGTTGGCAAATGCCTGAATAATATTACTGTCGGCGACCCAGGCCATTCTCCAGTCAATACGTCTGATGCTCTCCCGGATTTCAGGATAGTCTGAACACACTTCCATGGGGGTATAGAGCAGCGTCGGCATACGTTCAGTAAACACGCCCAGCCCAACTCGTGAACCACAGGGAAGTTGTTGTATGGCAGCTAAAGCATCCGCTTTGACTTTTTCCAGCCGGCTAATCGGATCACCGTTATTATCACGATAATCTTCTACATTCATGCTGCGGGTGATATCTACCATAAAAAAATAATCATATTTTTTACTGGGAAATGGCAGGTTAGGTATTAAAACCGCAATAATCAGTAGAACTGCAGAGCTGCCCAGCAACCAGATAGATTTCATCAGACAATCCCTTAGGGTAAACCAATGGGAAAGCCGGGCATTGCCGACCATAACTCGGTACTGGCATCCTGAGACTCTTCACTGATGGTGACATCACCCAGTGGCAAATCCCGCGACAGACGTTGCGCAGCTTCCAGATTGTATTTAGCCTCCCAGAAGGAGGGCTGGTTTTTCAGTGCAGAGCGATAAAAGTCCTTTGCCACATCGGCCATCGCCACCGCCCGATCAACAGAAAGATTTTCTGCCAAATCGATAGCCTGAACCAAATAAAGATTACCAAGGTTATAGTGGATATGGACAAGTTGCTGCTGATTAGCCAGCCGCTCAGTGCCGCTATAGGTTTCTACTGCTTCATCAAATAAGTTCAATTTACCTTGCAGATAGGCATAAGCGATTCTGACTTCAGGCGATTGCATATTCAATTTTTCATGATCAACCAGCTCACCTTTATTCAGCAGGAGGATTTGTTGGTTGATTTGCTGCTGTTGTTGCAAGGTATAGATACTGAATATCAGTGCTGTGATAACCGCCAATGCCAACAGGCTGATCAGATAAATAAAATTATTTCGCTTCAAAAACATCATTTTGCCTCCAGCGCTTTGATGCCCAGTAAAATAAGAACGGCAAGCAGGGCAGTCAAAAAACATAAGCGCGTCATATCGTTGCGGGGTATCAATTCGTTATAAACCAGTGGCAAGCTTTCCAGATTATCCAGCTGGTGAATGGCTGCTTCCATAGATTCCGGTGTATCCACCTCATAAGCGTGATATGGGATCGGCAGGGTACGGAAAAACTGATCAAGATAACGCTCTGGCATCACCCGGGGATTATCATCTCGAGCTGATTCAGGCTCAGAGGTGATACCTAATCCATTTTCGGTACGCAGAAAAAACCAATATAAACTTACCTGATAACGCTCAAACCACTCACGCAACACCCGCTGCGCACGATGATCAAGTGTCGCTGCGCCATCAGAGACCAATACAATGACGCGGGAACCGGTATGCGGTTGATCCTGAAAGTAACTCAGGCCCATGCTGAGCCCTTTGGCTACATTGGTAAATGCCAAGCCGGGACTGGTGAGACTGTTTATCGCTGCTTGAGTGGCGGACTTGTGCTCTGTGAGCGGGCTGATAAAAAAAGGTTGCGTACTAAACCCGACGACGCCAAATAAGTCGTGCGGCCTATTATTAACAAATTCGGACAATAAACGACGTGCAACCTGACTTTTGGCAGGCGTAGCATTATCGGGTACCTTACCGCCAAATGTTTCATTCATGCTGGCACTTCGATCGAGAACAAACACGATGTGCGCGCCAGTACCTGTTCGGGTAAAAGTTTTTTCCGTTTGGTAAAGTCCGGCTAACCCCAGCACGATGCTGATAAATGCCAGTACCCCTAAAAGTTTAATGAGTCGATTAATCCATCGAGTTGTATTGGATGGTGGAATTAGCCGATTCCAACTGGTGAGTCGTTTATTGAATATACCTGCGATAAATGGCAACAAGGCTAATACTAATAAAACGAGCACCCATGGATGGGCAAATGCGATGTTCATGATTTTTTCAGCGCCAGTTTTTCCGCACCAGCCAATTGTTTGCAGAGCTTCAGTAATTGGTCAAAGTCTCTCTCTGACGCTACCTTTTGCTCGGAGTAGAGCGCTTCAGTGGATAACTGGTAAAAACTATCAATTTGATCCTGATAGCCAGAAAACTCGTTATGTTTATCAATAAACTGATCTGTTTGGTGAGCAAACAATGCATGGCCAGCCAATCTGTTAAAAGCCCTATGTACCGCTTGTAAGGCATGATTAAATGCCGACTCGTCGTTATGGTGTTTGCGTAGCTTTTTGACCTGATGATAAGCCTGCTGAAACGGTGATCGTGTCAGTATAAACAGATATCCCTTAAGGCTTAACCATAAGATCGCCAGAATCAGTAGCGTAATCGCCAGTACCCAGATTTGTTGCTGCAAATCTTTTGTAGGGATAGCTGAGGGAGGTAAATCTGCCTTCATAAAGGCATTTTGGTTGGAGTCTTTGGCTACACCACGAGGCGCAATTTCTTTCAGCGGAGACATGGTGAAGTTCCAGGCCGGTATGGTGAGCGGCTCGGTTTTATCGCCAGTGTTAAAACTTACCGTTAATGGAGGCGTTGCTAATGCTCGGACATCCAGTGGGGCATAAAATGTCTGAAACGTGAAATGCAGTCTGTATTGACGTAACTCAGCACTTTCGCTGATGAGTTCATAGTCGCTGTCGAGTAATAACAACCAATAATCCAACTCCCCGTCGGGAGGAAGTGAGGCTGGCGTTAAGCTAAATTCTGCTGGTACCTGAACAATATAATAATGTTCAATAACATCACCGACCAGAATACCAAAATCTCTTCCCAATGATTGCTGCACAATGCCGGTACGGACTTGGTCAGCATACAAAGCTGTGTTGCAAAAAACAGCTAACAGAACAGCCATAAACATCGGCATGCACACTTTTTGTTTTAATCGCTTATGAATGGCCATGAAAGAATTCGCTTAATTGTTGTGCTGAAAATTGATCAATCATCCAAAACGCTCTGCAATTGTGCTTTTGAAATTGATTATTAAGAAAAATCTTCCGATCAGCGAAAGTCGATTCGATCAGTTTTTTCTGCTTGGGCGTCACAAAAATCAAACTGTTTTCACCCGTCTCAGCATCGTTGATCTGAACAAAGCGCCATAGTGGGTAGTCGTTGTATTCGGCAGAACGCCAGATAACAATCGGCACCAGATAGTGGCCTGATAAGCTATTGAGAATCCGGTAGAGTTTTTCATTACTCCAGTGAAAATCAGAAAGCAAAAATATTAAACAACGACGAGCGGGTAACAACCGCTCTATATCGTTAAAAGCCTCAGCTTCATTATGGTTTGCAGCCTGTCTGGTAGCAGACTCAAAATGCTGTGGCAGTATTTCGGCATTGGTAATGGACTGTATGGAATGACTCAACAAATAACTTTGATAATTATCATTTCTGGCCGCCACTGAATAAGCAATACTCTGTTCAGTTAAGCTGAGCAGTGGTGCTTTATCCTGAACAGTCATGGAATCAGATCCATCTACCAAAGTCATTACGTCCAGTTTGCTGCGTTGACGAAAGGTTTTGACGTAAATCGATTCAAACGGATCGGTCACGCTCATTGCAAGATCAATACGCGCAGGATTCGGGTCAGCTAAAAAGGGAGACTTTTTATAAAAATCACTGCCGGGCCCCTGACGTTTGCTTTTATGCTCACTTTCACGCAGTGCATTCAGCAGAAAGGGTGATCTGTAATCAAAGATCAGGTGTTGAATTTCGTGCTGATTCATGGGGATGGAATAGTATTCAGTACACCACTAATCAGTTCTTCGATAATCGCTTCACCGTTATAGTTGTAAACAGGATTGATAAAAATACGATGTTTACTGATGGCCCGAATAACCGCATGGAAATCCTCTGGGATGACGCTATTACGTTGATTGAGCCATGCATGAGCACGAGCACTTCTGGCAAGATAACTTATGCCACGTGGTCCCATTCCTCCAAGTACTAACTTTTCTGTGTCGATATCGCTGATCTGGATACCATAATCCTGTGGTCTTCGAAGTGCCTGACACAGGTGAAAACCATAATCCTGAATAGTGTCACTGGAATGGATCTGAGACTGAATAGCCACAGCGATATCATTGAGCTGATGAAACGGCAGTACCGCTTTGTCAGCACTGTCGATGAGCTTGTCGGCATCATAATATCGAGTATTGAACATCAACTCTTTAAGCTGTGCTTCTGCTGTAGGTTGTTTTATGTGCAGTTCCATCATAAAACGATCCCGGGCAGCTGCCGGTAGTTCAAAGGTTTCGTCTTTTTCAATGCGGTTACGATCAGCAAAAACCTGCAGATGAGGAAAAAAGAACGTTTTATTAAAAGCGCTGACGCTACGTTCAGCCATTACCCGAAGTAGCAATGAATGCACCTGAGGTCTGGCACGATTGATTTCATTAAAGAAGAAGATCGATAAATTTTCGCCATGTTTGAGTAAAGGTCCTTCACTCACAGCCGGTTTACCATCATTGGCAATATGGGTGTAATAGACCAGGTCATGTGGCATTAAATCAATGGTGCCTTCAATACGCTCAAAATTGCCACCCAGACTTTCTGCCGTTGCTCTAAGCAAGGTCGTTTTACCGACGCCAACATCACCTTCAAGCAGGATATGGCCACGACAGAAAATAGCCACAACCATTAAATCAATGATGTGTTCCTGACCTAATATTGTCTGATTGATATTTTTTTGCAGGGTGATGGCTTGTTGATGCCAGTCGGTTAAAAGGTTTTCGGAATTTTCAGCGACATTGCTCATGGATGTATGCCCAAACTGACTCGCAGGTCAGAAACAAAACAAAAAAAGAGGCCAGTCGTTAAAACTGGCCTCAGCTTGGGTTTAGTAAGACCACTTACCCGTTTTTTTGAAGTTTTCTACACGTTTAGCGTTACGAGCTTCCATTGCTTCCATTGCACTGTCTTGCTTATCCAGTTCAGTTTGGCTATGTTTTGGATCATATTTAGATCCTTTGATTTTTTCAGGAAACCCTGGTTTGGCTTCCCAGCATTTTCCTGCCTCTTGGCATTTTGTTCCGTCGTAAGCCATTGCTGACATACCAACAGATAACAATAGTGCTGTAGCGCCGGTTACGGCAAGTGTTTTAATTTTCTTCATATTTCTCTCCTTTTGGTTTTGACAACATAATGCTTGGTAACGTGGTTCCCTATGCTGGCTATGGCCACGCTACCAATCACTAATCTTTATAATCTGCCATTAGCATTTCTAAACTTGCGTAATTAATGGGTCTTATTGAAATTTTCTAATGCTTCTTTGAAATCTTCAGGTATTTCTGCAGGAACCAGATTGGCGCGTTCCTCTTCTGATAACCATAAGGCTTTTTCTGGTTCTCCCCAGTAAATACTGCGTACATACGCCATAACATGCAGTATTTCATCAATGCTTAAATTATTGCGTTGGGGACCCATCATTGAGCGGGCGCCGTCATAAATAATTTCAAAAAAACCTTTATCGTATCGTCCTGCAGGGTAAGTCCAATATGAATCCCCCAGAGCTGGTCCGAGTTTGCCTTCAGCATGGTGACCATGGCAGCCAGAACAGGCAGTCATAAATAAATTTTCACCCACTTTGATGGCTTCTTCATCTTGGTTATATTTATTTTCTGCGGTTTCCATAAAATGTTTTACGGCTTCAGTTTCTTCACCTTTTTTGCCAAAAGAGAAGTCGATTAATGCCCCGGTCGTTGCATTGCGAAATTGCACTTGAGCTTCCGCTGTCATTGGTGTCATGCTGACAGCTGTCAACATAGATAATCCTAGTAAACATGCTGTTTTACGACTAAAAAGTTTTACATTGCTAATCATAGTTTTTGTATAATCCTGTTTAATTAAAAGAGACTGCATGACAAGCTATCAAAGCAGCGGAATCCCTTCTTTTTTGAGGATGGCCGTTATCTTAGGTGCCGCATCTGCCAGGCCCTTATTAATGGCATCAAGCAAGGCTTTATCACCTTCACGCACCGCTACAGATTGATCGTAGTGCTGCACAATACCTTCACCACCTTCAATTTCTCCGAATTCAGGAGATAACACCATTTCTAATGGCGTATCTGAATCACGCACATAACGGGCTACTTCTGGAGCCCATAGATGAGCGATATCACCTTTACCTGAGGTCACTTCGCCGATCAGTTTTTTTGGTTCCAGACGAATATATTTATTGCGTGGGGATTTGAAACCTGACAGAGATTTGGTGTAATTGAAGTTGCCTTCATATTTACCCACTTCCCGTAACATCACTTCTGATGGGCTACCTGGCACTACTACAAAACGATTCAGTTTTTGAATGTCAGGACTATCCCAGTTACTGATGTCCAGATTTTTATCGGCGCGATAGACAAATACATAGCCGGACTTGTAGTAAGGGTCGCTGGTGGCAACACGAGGATCATCGCTATCAACCCCCATAACCACATCACATTCATTTTTTAATAAATGTTCGGTCACTAAAAAAATCGCTGCTTTGTCTGACCAGACAAATTCCAATGGCATATCCATGCTCTGTGCGAGCGTTTCGGCGATTTCATTTTCGAAACCTTGCTGCTGTTTGTTTGAGTAGGGCATTTCATTCGCCGCTGCACAGACTTTTAAGGTTTCCGGTAATCCGTTGTTTGCATGTGCTGGCGTCAGTACAGTCAACAGTGAAGCCATTATCAGGCTGCATTGCGTTAAACGTTTTGAACTGACTGCTTTGTTATTGGTTTTAGTATGGTTGTTTAACATGTCTTACACTCTCAGAAGGGGCTGGCAACACAGTCTTTGTGTTGCCAGCCGGATTGAATACGACGATATAACTTGATGAACTAAGCTATATTGCGAGTCAGTGATTACATTTCGTATTCACCAATACTCAGATCGTCGTAAGGTCCTTTACCATCCAGAGCAAAGACCATCAGACCACCACCCATTTGAGTGTTACGTGCCAGTTCTTTAAAGGCACCTACAGCACCCAGACCAGCTGATGGGTCATTCAAGTCAAACACCAGACCAACTGCAGGCCAACCACCTACACCATAATTAATGGCAACATATTGAATACCATCATGGGTGTAAGTCATTGGATGACCGATTGCGCCAGAAGGAAGTTTGAATTTCCACAACAGATCACCGTTGTCTGCATCACGAGCTTTGATGAAGCCATCGAGTGTGCCGTAGAATACCAAGCCACCAGCTGTGGCCATGGTTCCACCCCAGATTGAGAATTTTTCCATTTTCTCCCAAGCAAATTCACCAGTAATGGCGTTGTATGCTTTAACCTGGCCTGAACCAATACCACGTTGACGATCACCTTTAGGTCCTGGATAACTCCATACGTTTGCACCTACGAAGAATTGACCTGCACGGTAAGGCAGCATGAACGGTTCCCAATCCATACAAAGATGGTTGATACCTAAGTAGAAGTTTTGTCTTTCAGGATCGTATGAATCCATACCCTGGTTGTGGAAACCCATGGCTGAAGGACAAATATCACGTGAACGGTGACCCATTCTGGTACTGAATTCCGGGTCACGAATTGGCAGACCTGTTTCCAAATCTACTTTTTTCACCCAGTTTGCCGTTTCATCCATTTTGTCTGCAGAAACCAAATCACCTGTTTCACGATCCAGCGTGTAGATAATGCCGTTACGATCAGGGTGAGTCAGCAATTTACGCATTTTGCCAGTTTTGTCTTTTTGCTCAGAAAGCATCATGACGTTAACGCCGGCGTAGTCCCATTCATCATGTGGTGTTTTTTGGTAACCGAATTTAGCTAAACCGGTATCCGCATCACGACCCCAGATAGTCATAGTCCATTTGTTATCACCAGGACGCATGGTTTCGTTCCAAGGCGCAGGATTACCTGAACCGTAGTAGAACATTTCTAAATCAGGGTCATAGGCATACCAACCCCAGTTAGTACCACCACCAATTTTCCAGGCTTCGTCTTCCCAGGTTTTCAGACCCAGATCTTTTTGGCCGTAATGTGGGTTTGCACTGTTAAAGTCTTTTGCCAGGCCAATTTCTGAATCAGGGCCCGTTGCATACCAACGCCAAGCCATTTCACCAGTGTGAATATCAAAGGCGGTAACATAACCACGAACACCCAGCTCAGCACCAGAAGAACCCTGGATGACAAGGTCTTTTACAACGAATGGTGCTTGTGTTTGGGTTTGACCAACACTGATATCACCATTCTCGACTTGCCAATGTAGCTCACCAGTTTCAGCATTTAATGCCACAACATGACCATCCAGCTGACTTTTTACGATCATTGCCGGAGTTTTATCATCGCCAGGCCAGTAAGCCAGACCACGGTTTACGACGTCACAACATGCAACTGCGCGAGCAGCAGGATCTTGTTTTGGCTTATGCTCCCAGACGATGGTGCCAGGATCATTCAGGTTAATCGCAAAAGTGTTGTTTGGAAAAGGTGAATGGATATACATCATGTCACCAATAACCAAAGGCGCACCTTCATGACCATTCAGCACACCAGTGGAGAATGTCCACGATGGTGATAATTTGCTGACGTTCTTTTTGTTGATTTGTTTTGAAGTACTGTAATGATCTGCAGAATAGTTCTTACCCTGCATAACCCAGTTAGCTTCATCCTTTTGAAGTTCAACCAGCTTGTCATTGGCGAATGCAGCGCCTACTGTCATCATACCGATGACAGAGCTGACCAATGCAGCTGAACCGGTTTTTGTTAACCGGCTTAGTTTTTTCTCTCTCATATATCCTCCTATTTTAACTGGATGTCAGCTTTCGCTGACCCTGTGTCTCAGCACACATTCGAAAATGCGGCTGTGCACCGTTGATATCATCAGTTTTTAGTAGGGGTATGGGATAGAGAGCCTTGCCACCTCTGTTATAGGGAAGTCATCACATAATTGTCAGGGTGATAAACTTTTGCCTTGATGTAAGGCCATTTTACGAAGTTATTGATTATTGGGTGGATGGATCAAACCAATTTTCTGGGCCAGGAAAATAATATCTGCGAGCTTGGTTGTGCCAAGTTTACGCATCATATTGGTTTTATAATTTGATACCGTTTTAGGAGCCAAAGTAAGACTTTTTGAAATTTCCTCAATACTCATACCTTCAGCAACCATCCTGAAAACAGCAAATTCCTGATGTGACAGGGAATCAATTTTCTGATCCGTTTTAATCAATTTTTCCATTGCAATAGAACGTGCAACTTCGGCACCGAGATAATGACGTTTTTCTGCAACGGATTTTACCGCTTCAATCAGCACATCAGATGAGCATGATTTGGTGATGTAGCCAATCGCACCAAGCTCCAGGGCACGCATGGCCAAAGTGGTTTCTTCATGCATGCTGCAGACCAGAATACGGGCATCTTTATCTCGGTTACAGATCCTTCTGACACACTCTAAACCTCCAGTGCCTGGCATGGTTAAATCTATAATGCAGACTTTAGGTTGCAAAGCAATAAACGCCTGATACCCCTCTTCAGCATTTCCGGATTGTCCAATCACCTCGAAACCGGCCGACTCGAGTAATTGCTGATAGCCTTCTCTGAGAATGGCATGATCGTCTATTAATAGTATGGTGGTACGTTGTTTGTTCATTTCTTCTGATACCTCATTATTAGCATGTATTTTTTACGGTAAATTTTCATAACGGAATATGGAGTGCTAAAACTGTGCCTTTAGGATCTGCTGGATGCAGATTGAACTGGCCATTTAAAGCATGTACCCGCTCACGTATACCAATCAGTCCAAGTCCATTACCCATACCTTCATTGGGATCAAACCCTATTCCGTTGTCACGGATGGTTAGACTGATATCGTTACGTTGGGCTGATTTATTTTGGGTAATTAAATCGATATGAATTGAGCTGGCTTCTGCATGACGGGTAATATTGGTTAACGCTTCCTGCAGGCTGCGATAAATAGTTAATGCGGTGTCATAGTCAACAAGCTGATCATCTACTTCAATAGCGATATTGATCTCGTAATCTGGAAACGACATTTGCCATTGCCCAATCAGATCTTCAATGGCTGCTGAAAGTCCCACGGTTTCAAGGCCAGGAGGTTTTAAGCTGCGTAACTGTGAACGGGTAACGTTACGCAGAAAGCTTGCGCTGTCCTGGATGGTCTTGAGGATTGCTTGAAGTTTAGGATCTTCCGTTTTGTATTTGATGGCAACGGAAGCATTTACATCAATTGCGGCAAGATATTGTCCGAATACATCATGTAATTCTGAGGCAAGGTGATTACGTTCTGCTTCCCTGACCTGGGTAATATGTTTGATAAGAGCTCGGTTTTGTAACAGTAACTTTGCATTATCAGCATTTTGCATTTCAAGTTTGGTTTTAATTTCAAGATTACGCTTCAGGGTGTCTTGCATTTCGATATAACGTCTTCGGCCAAACCACATCAATCCAATACTGAATACCAGCAACACAAAAATAATTTCATCCAGTTGATAAAACTCTCCTAATGCTGCCCAGTTAATCCAGCGTTCAGCCAAATCGAAATATCCAGCAACAAAATAGGTCAGTAGCGACGCGCCCACAATGACAACCAAATCAATTTTGCCCCTGTTGCTTTTATCGCCAGGGGATAATTTAGGTGACATCATGTAATTTCGCCCATATTTAATTTTGAGATAAACGACTATTTTATGACGATTATTTTTGATATGTATATGCCAATAATGATGAAAATTATAAAAAAATAAAAAACAGGAAAAAGTCATAACAATAACCGTGACATATTCCCTAATTGATGTGAGTCATCTGCTCTATTTTGCTAATGCAGACAATCTGTACGATAAGTCGAGATTTTATTGGAGCAAAATTTAATGAAAAAATTTTTAAAAACCGTTGTTATTCCTGCATTCATTGCCTTATTTTCTCTGAACATTGCCTATTCTGAAGAGGCGTTAGCGTTACCTGTAGGTGAATTTGAGTTTGTGAAAATGTTTTCAGGTAAAGATTCTGGTTTTGTAAGAGAAAAACTGGGAGAGCCTGCAGAGATAGTGAAGCGAGAAAATGAAAGTGGAACGGTAGAGTTCTGGATTTATAAAAATATAGTTAAAGTTGGCAACACAGATAAAACATATAAATACACACAGATTGGAATTATAAATAATTATATTGAGACTCTAGGTAATACAAACAGAAGTCCTAAGTAAATTTATTTTTTGATGAAAAAAGGTTAGAACGTGAATAAAATGATTAATAAACTATCGCTGGCAAGTTTGGGTTTAGTGCTCTTAAGCAGCAGTGTCTTTGCTCATGGACCAACGCCACAAAGGGTTGATGAACACATTACTATTGATGCAGAGGTTGCCACTGTCTGGCAAAAAGTTAATGCCTTTGACCAATTGGATAAATGGCATCCGGCAGTGGAATCAATCACCATGCAGGATGAAACCACAAGAATCGTGACCTTAAAGTCAGGCGGTGAAATTACCGAAAGTCTTGATGAATCAGATGCGGATCGTCATTACATTGGATACCGTTTATTAAAGGAAAATATTGAAGCGATGCCTGTCAGCTTTTATACGATTGGTATCGAAGTAGAACCATCTGACACCGGAAGTAAAGTAAGTTGGAGTGGTCGTTTCTATCGTGCTGATACCGGCAATTTTCCGCCGGAAAATCTGAATGATGAAGCCGCTGTTAAAGCCATGACAGAATACGCAAAGACAGGGCTGGAAGGTTTAAAAGCCAGCTTGGAAAAATAATCAGTGATGTTCATTAAACCAATTATTTTTTGCCTGGGAATATTCCCTGCTGTAGCACTGGCTGACGATTTTTATATCAGCAGCCAGTCCGGGAATCATCTTTCTCTATTTGATTCAAAAACAGTTCAAATAACAAAAGCGGTTGAGGTTTCTAGTGGTCCGGTAATGGTTGCTGTCGATAAATCCAATGACGCTATTTATCTCTCGCATCCTGAGCAAGGCAAATTGTCAGTAATTGATTTGAATAGTTTTGAATTGATCCATGAGATAAAAACAGGTGGTCAGCCTTTTGCTATGGTGCTTGATAGCCAAAAGTCTCAACTTTTTGTGACGGACTGGTCCAGAAATGCATTATTAGTGATTAACACTACCAGCAGGCAATTGGTGGACCTACTTGCGGTTGGGGAGAGCCCTGCCGGGATTGCAATAGATCCCGATGGACGCAAGGTGTTTGTGGCAAACCGTGAAAGCAATTCTGTAATGGTGCTTGATGCTGATACGCCGGACTTGCATGCAACCATAGAAACGGGTGAGCGTCCTTATGCAGTTGCCTTTAATCCAATTAATGGTCATCTGTACGTTACTTGCGTGAAAGATAATTCGCTGACAGTAATTGACACGAAAACCTATGAAAAAATTGCTGATCTCCAACCGGGTAAAGCGCCGTATGGTGTTACGGTGAGCGACGACGGAAAACAGTTTTATGTTGTGAATCAGAATGACAACACGCTGGTGGAGTTTGATGCGGGAAGTCTGCAAATAACGCAGACGATCAAAACCGAAAAAATGCCGGAAAGTGTTGAGCTATCAAAGGATCAACAGCATGCTTACATCATTAATTGGTTTAGTAACTCATTATCGATTATTGATTTACAGCAAGGAAAACAAACCAGCTCAATCCCACTTAAGGAAGGGCCACGCAAGATTAGTCCTGCTCAATAGAAAATAGAAATCTAAAATCAGGAGCGGTATTTTATACCGCTCCGTTATAATCCAGTTGTCGCCAAGCTTCATACAGAATAATAGCCGTAGCATTGGAAAGATTCAGGCTACGGCTTTCTGGATACATAGGGATCCGAATTTTCTGCCTATCAGGCAAATTGTCCAATAGTGTTGCTGGCAATCCACGTGACTCGGGACCAAACAGCAGAATACTTTCATCGATAAAGGTTGCCTGATGGTGAAACTGTTTCGCCTTAGTGGTGCAGGCAAACAAAGGTCGATTTTGCTGCCATTGTTGAAATGCTGCAAAATCAGCATGCACTTTTACCGGTGCAAATTCATGATAGTCCAGTCCTGCTCTTCTCAGACGTTTATCATCCAAAACAAAAGCCAGTGGCTCAATCAGATGCAGTTGTGCACCTGTGTTGGCGCATAGTCGGATAATATTACCGGTATTGGGCGGGATTTCAGGCTCATAGAGCGCGATGTGTAACACGATTAACTATGGCTGATCTGGATAGTTGGATCGACGTACAAGGTCAGTTTTTGTCCTGGCTGCAATAAAGTGCGATCACTTAAACCATTCCATTCCTTAACTTTATCCACCGTAACATTAAACTTACGTGAAATGGTCCAAAGTGAGTCACCATTACGAATAGTGTAATTGATGGCTTTTAGTTTAGAAACAGTTTGAGTGGGTTGCCAGATAATCAATTGCTGGCCTGAATGTAAAACATCCGAAGGGGTTTTTTTATTCCATTGGGTTAATTCAAACACATCAACAGTATGCGCTTTGGCAATGTTCCACCAGGTATCACCCGCTTTGACCGAATAATTAAATTTTTTCCCCTGCTGCAATTTCTGTTTCGCCAGAGCATTTGCCTCAGCTTCATCAGCCAGAGCAGTGGAAACAGGTATTAACAGGTGAGCTCCAGCACGGATAAAATTGCTGTTAATTTTATTCGCTTTTTTCAGCTCAGCAACCGTCGTGTGATGCATTGCGGCGATTTTGCTCAGTGACTCTCCGGGTTTTACTTCATGGCGTTTCCAGCGCAGCAGATCTTTTTCCGGAATATCCATTAATGCTGTTTCAAATGCACTTGCTTTGGTCGAAGGCAGTACCAGTTCATGGGGGCCTTGTGGTGCCGTTGCCCAGCGATTAAAGCCCGGGTTTAACAGATAAAGCTCATCAAGTGTGATATCTGCCAGATTGGCAGCGAGAGATAAATCAATCTGGCTACCGACATTTACTACGCTCAAATAGGGTTTGTTGGCCACTGGCGACAGTTGTAAGTCATATTGAGCAGGTTGTTTTACCAATTCTGCTACGGCCAATAATTTAGGTACATAAGCTGTGGTTTCTGCAGGCAACTCCAGCGACCAGAAGTCAGTCGGTAAACCGGCTTCTCTGTTACGTTTGATGGCACGACCTACTGTACCTTCACCGGCATTGTAAGCGGCTATGGCAAGTTCCCAATCGTTAAAGTCGTTATGTAACTTTTGCAGATAGTCCAGGGCCGCATTGGTGGATTGAATAACATCACGGCGACCGTCATACCACCAGTTCTGTTCCAGTCCAAATACACGGCCAGTAGCCGGAATAAATTGCCAGATACCGGCCGCTTGTCCAGATGAGAGTGCAAAAGGCTGGTAACCGCTTTCAATAATTGGCAATAAAGCAATTTCCAACGGCATATCGCGACTTTCAAGTTCTTCAACAATGTAAAAAAGATAGGGTCGAGCACGTTCGACAACTTTGTTGAAATAATCTGGATGGTTGGCAAACCAGGTAAGGCGACTTTGAGTTTCCGGATCCAGATCCTGATATTCAGCCAGTTGATAACCATTACGAATACGTTGCCAGACATCAGTGACTTTAGGATCAATTTCCGAATCTTCAAGCACCGATAAATCCAAATCCAGTGGACTCAGCTGTGTCAGCTGATTTTTTTTCCAGTTGGTGTGTTTTGTTAATGGACCATGAGAGGTTTTCTGAGACGGTTCTGCGCTGACAGTTTCAGTATGTTTGGGGGTTGTGCTACAGCCAGCGAAGAGTACCGAAAGCACTGCAAACAGGGGCCATAGACGATTTTTAGTTTTTAACATAAAGGTTTATCATAATGTCGTAAGCACATAATTGTGCTCAATATATACCGGAATAAACGGTTAAAGACCAGTCTTTAACTGCCCGGTTGTTTCTGCCCGCACCTGAATTCTCCTTATTTCAACGTCAATTCCTGAGTGCTTGTTTATTTTTCAAAGCTACTTCTGCTAAAGCGCAATAACATTTATAGAACAGTGATGAATTGAGCCTTTTGAATAAATACCTGACAGTGGATAGGTCTGGCTGTCCTGCTACGTTAAACTATCCTCTAATTTGAAATTAAAGGTTTCGCTACGTGACAGAATTTGCAGGACAACTAAACAAGATGCAGGCGACCCTGCCGGAAACTGATGGGCCAGTAAATTATCAAATGATTTTGGGTGAACATCAGATCCCGATGAATCCACTTATTGGAACGAATATACAGCTGATTTATGCGGGTGAGATTCGTTGCCAGAACTGCCAGCGAATGACCAAGAAAAGCTATAGTGGTGGGTTCTGTTTTCCCTGCTCACAAAAACTGGCGCAATGTGATTTATGCTTTATGAAACCTGAGTTATGTCACTTTGCTCAAGGGACCTGTCGTGAACCTGAGTGGGGTGTTCAGGTGTGTATGCAGGACCATATTGTTTATCTGGCGAATAGTTCAGGGATCAAAGTGGGTATTACCCGAATTTCGCAAATGCCGACACGCTGGCTGGATCAGGGAGCAACCCAGGCGTTGCCCATTTTTCGAGTGAGTAGCCGTTATCATTCCGGTTTGGTTGAAGTCATGTTTAAAAATCATGTTTCGGATCGCACTGACTGGCGAAAAATGTTGCGCGGCCCTGCTGACACAATTGATCTGGCAGAGCAGCGTGATCAATTACAGGCTGAATGTGCCGATCAAATCCGGCTTTTACAGCAGGAGTTGGGTGAGGATGCCATCACCACACTGACAGATGGAAAAACCCTGGAAATAAGCTACCCTGTGCAGCAATATCCAGAAAAAGTCAGTTCTATGAATTTTGATAAAACACCTGAAATTGCCGGTAAATTATTAGGCATAAAAGGGCAATATCTGATTATGGATAAAGGCGTTTTAAATATCCGTAAATTTACGGGCTACCAAATAACAATGAAGGCTTGATTTGTATGTATCCGCTGCTACGAAATTTGATGTTTAAACTGGATGCTGAAACATCACATCATCTGGGCATGAACAGCCTGAAGTGGCTGGAAATGTCTGGATTGTTGAGGCTGCTAATGCCCAAAATGCCGACGGTACCGGTGCATGTAATGGGATTACGTTTTCCTAATCCAGTGGGGTTAGCTGCAGGTCTTGATAAAAACGCTGACTACCTGGAAGCTTTATCTGTATTAGGTTTTGGTTTTATTGAAGTGGGTACTGTGACACCTCGACCTCAACCGGGTAATGCCAAACCCAGACTTTTTCGACTTCCAGAAGCACAGGCGATTATTAACCGAATGGGCTTTAATAACCTTGGTGTAGATCATTTACTGGTACAAGTTCAGGCCGCTCAAACTGATGCAATTATTGGTATCAATATTGGCAAAAACGTTGATACGCCGGTTGATAAAGCGCTGAATGACTATTTGATAGGATTGGAAAAATCTTATCCTCATGCCGATTACATCACTATCAATATCTCATCTCCTAATACTCCCGGTTTACGTAATCTGCAATTTGGCGAAGCACTGGATAATCTTCTGAGCGCTTTGAAAAATCGTCAGGCGGAACTTGCGGAAGAATTTCAGCGTTATGTGCCGATGGCGGTCAAAGTTGCACCGGATTTAACCCTGGAAGAAGTTCAGCAACTGTCTGAATGTTTCAGCCGGGTCGGGATTGATGCCGTGATTGCCACCAATACAACGCTTTCCCGCGAAGCTGTCGCAGGCTTGGCTCACGCTGATGAAGCTGGTGGCTTGAGTGGTAAACCGGTATTTGCCAAATCGACAGAAATTGTTCGACAATTCCGACAGGCTTTACCGGCTGATATGCCGATCATTGCTGCTGGTGGCATTATGAGCGCAGAAGATGCGATGCAAAAGCTGGAAGCGGGTGCTCAACTGATACAAATTTATAGTGGTCTGATTTATCAGGGACCAAAATTAATTCAAGATATCGTCAAAACCATTCAAAAGAGGAGATAACATGGAAACCGGAACAGGCAGCGTCATTGGTGACATTCTGCTGAATATTTTCTTTGCCGCTGTCATTGTCATTGTGGGTCGCACAGTGGTTAGCTGGTTAGTGAAGCTGTCTCGAAAAATTATGGTCCGGGCCAATATTGATCCGATCCTGATTAATTTTTCCAGCTCGATCATTAATATCCTATTGTTGCTGTTTGTGTTGATTGCGGCCTTGGATCAATTGGGTGTAAACACCACCTCGATGATAGCCGTACTGGGTGCTGCCGGCTTAGCTGTGGGATTGGCGCTAAAGGATTCATTACAGAATTTTGCTGCCGGCGTAATGTTGATCATGTATCGACCATTCAGAATTGGTCACTTTGTAGAGGTTGCTGGCGTACTCGGTATTGTTGAGCAAATCACTATCTTCAACACTGTGATGCGAACACCGGATAACCGTGAAGTGATTGTGCCCAATGGCAATATCTATGCAGGTGTTATTACCAACTACTCAGCCCGAGATACCCGCCGCATTGATATGGTGTTTGGTATCGGATATGACGATGATTTGCTCAAAGCCAAACAAATCATCACCGATATCGTCACGGGGCATGAATTGGTGCTTAACGATCCCGAGCCGATTATCCGTGTGGCCGAACTGGGCGATAGCAGCATTACTTTCAATGTCTGGCCATGGGTTAACGCATCGGATCTGGCCACAGTAAGAGCAGATCTGATCGAAACCATCAAACTGGCGTTTGATGCAAACGGCATCAGTATTCCCTATCCACAAATGGATGTGCATTTTAATAATGTAGATGCTGCCAATGAATCAAGCCAGACTAAAAAAGATGAATCAGCCTAGAAATCATCCTTCCAGGCGCGTAATACCTTAAATACCGCCAAAGGCGAATCAAGCGGCTGATCAGCGTAAGCTTCAGCCGCTTTTTTTATTGCGGCATCATCACACCGCAAAAATGGATTGGTGCGTTTTTCCATTTTTAGCTCTGATGGTACGGTGGCGACATGCTGTTCTCTTAACGCTTCCGTTTTGGTTAAGCGTTCAAGCAGGTCGTTATTTGTGGGATCAACGGTTGTGGCGAACTGCAGATTGGCCAGCGTATATTCATGCGCACAATAAATCCGCGTATAGTCAGGTAATTGTTTTATTTTTTGCAGTGAATCAAATAGTTGTTCTGCTGTACCTCCAAGCAGGCGACCACAACCACCAGCAAATAATGTGTCCCCACAGAACAGGTTATCATCTACCAGATAGCTGATATGACCTGGAGTGTGTCCAGGAGTATCGATTACTCTGAAGTGCGGAAAAGATGAATGCAATTGTTGGTCAGCCTGGGCGTACAAAGGTGTATCGACTGTTTTGATGTGTTCACGTTGCGGTCCAAAAACGGGCAGATCATACAGGTCGTCGAGGCGACGGATACCGCCAACATGATCGTTATGATGATGGGTGACTAAGATGGCCGCAGGATGCAAATCGTTTTTTTCTACAAAGTTAATCACTGGACCCGCATCGCCCGGATCAACAATTAATACATCCTGATTCTCGGCTGACTGAATCAACCATATATAATTATCATTAAATGCCTTTACGGCATGAATTTGTAACATTATCTAACTCCGCCGGAATGGCCTATGTGTAATTATAAAGAGCAAGACCGCGAGATGACACAATGGTGGCAATCTTCGCTTGCCCGTTATATACAAAGCCAGGAACAGCAATGGCTAAAGTATCAACAGGCAAAGCTGCATGGTTTTTTTCAGCTGCAGCTTGGTGGACAAAGCCTTATTCTACCGACTTCCTTACGACCTTGTTATCAGGCATTAATGGGAAGCAGCGGACAATTTCATGCGCAAAGTGAGCAACTTCCATTTAAGTCTGACAGTGTTGATGTGATGCTGTTGCAGCATGTGGTGGAATTTTCCCGCCAACCACATCAATTATTACGTGAAGCCGACAGAGTGTTAAACGAAGATGGCACACTGGTGGTGCTATGTTTTAATCCGTTTAGTGTATGGGGTTTACGTCGATTGTTTTCCTGGCAGGATAGTTTGCCGTGGCGGGGACAGTTTTTTTCACGTCAGCGCTTAAAAGACTGGCTGTCATTGTTGGATTTTGATGTAGTGGAAGCCCGATCGATCATTTATTGTCCCCCATGGCAAAATGAACGCTGGATAAAACGTGGTGGTTTTCTGGAAAGATGGGGGCGACGTCTCTGGCCATATCTTGGTGGCGTCACTGCAATTGTCGCAAAAAAACGCACTTTTCTGGTGACCCCATTACAAAGCCGGTGGCAAAATAGAAAATTATTTCCCAGACCACAACTGGTGAATCCCTCAGCAACACGAAAAGAACATTAATGGAACACGTTGAAATTTTTACCGATGGTGCCTGCAGTGGTAATCCGGGGCCGGGAGGTTGGGGAACCATACTCCGTGCCAAAGATAACGAAAAGGAGTTATCTGGCGGTGAAAAACTGACCACCAATAATCGGATGGAGATGATGGCAGTCATAGCCGGTCTGGAAGCATTGAAAAGGCCTTGTCATGTCACCATTACCACTGACTCACAATATGTGATGAAAGGGATGACCGAATGGTTGAAAGGCTGGAAAGCCAAAAACTGGCGAACCGCCGCCCGGCAACCAGTGAAAAATGCCGATTTATGGCAACGCATGGATGCGGCCTCCCAGCCACATAAATTATCCTGGCAATGGGTTCGGGGTCATGATGGTCATCCGGAAAATGAACGTGCCGATCAGCTGGCGGTAGCAGCACGTACTCAAATCGCATTACAGGACTAACCGATGGCAGAGCAAACCAGTCAACGACAAATTGTTTTAGATACCGAAACCACTGGCCTCAGTACAGCAGATGATCACCGCATTATTGAAATCGGCTGCGTTGAATTAGTGAATCGACGGCTGACCGGTGAGACGTTTCATCAATATATAAATCCACAACGTGAAATCGATGCCGGGGCGATAGAGGTTCATGGCATTACCAATGAATCATTAGCCGATAAACCGTTATTTGCAGATATTGCTGCAGATTTTCTGCGGTTTATCGAAGGTGCTGAATTGATTATTCATAACGCCGCATTTGACGTTGGATTCTTAAATCACGAGTTAACCAAGTTAGGTCACACCGCCAAAATTGACGATATTTGTTCAGTGATGGACACGTTAAAACTGGCGCGGGATAAACATCCGGGTCAGAAAAACAATCTGGATGCGTTATGTAAACGCTATGGGGTGGATAATTCCAACCGGGAGTTACATGGCGCCTTATTAGACGCCGAAATTCTGGCAGACGTCTATCTGATGATGACGGGTGGACAGGTCAGCTTGTCACTGGCGGCAGAGCAATTCGAACCGCAACACGATGCTGAGCAAAATGAGATCACGACAATTGAACGTCCTCGTTCAGCATTAAAGGTCATTGAGGCTGACACAACCGAGTTGGCAGCACATCAGGCGATGCTGGAAAAATTACAGGCCAGTAGTGATGGAAATTGTGTGTGGCTTAAATAAAGTTGAATTTGTTTTCACAAAAAGTTCTGTTCGCCGCTTGAAATCAGATTTTTGACCCCCAAATAGCAGCTTTGTGTTGAGCAAAGCGGAATCTGATTAATCATGAGCAACGAAGAAATCGAAAAGTCGACGGCGGAATCTGAGCCGGTCGAAACCTCACCCGAAACAGCTGAGTCAGCTCAGCCAGCGGAATCTGAAGCAGATGTTGTAAAACAGCTTGAAGATGCCCGCAACAAAGCCGATGAACATTGGAATGAATTATTGCGTGCCAGAGCCGATCTGGAAAATATGCGTCGCAGACACAGCCGTGATCTGGAAAACGCTCACAAACATGCGCTGGACAAATTCGTAACAGAGCTGTTGCCTATCTGCGACAGCCTGGAGTTTGGTCTCAACGCAGCAAAAAATGAAGATGCCAAGCTCGAAACAGTGCGAGATGGCATGGAAATGACACTCAAAATGTTCATGAGCTCGATCGGTAAATTCGGTCTTGAACAACTTAATCCTGAGGGCGAGGCTTTCGATCCTGATCTGCATCAGGCCATGGCAATGCAGCCTGCAGAAGGCGTAGAAGCTAACCAGGTATTGAATGTCATGCAGAAAGGCTACCGTTTCAATGGGCGTCTGTTACGTCCTGCCATGGTAGTGGTTTCTCAATAACCGGACGAAATTTAAGGGCTTGAAATCAAAATTTCCTGCCCCATCTATTATCACAACGGCTGGAATAGCCAGACGAACTTAGTACGATGGAGAAAAGATTATGGGTAGAATTATTGGTATTGACTTGGGTACGACCAACTCATGTGTAGCGGTGATGGAAGACGGCAAAGCCCGTGTCATCGAAAACAGTGAAGGTGATCGCACAACCCCGTCAATTGTTGCATTCAACAAAGATAACGAAGTGATGGTAGGTCAGTCTGCCAAACGTCAGGCTGTCACTAACGCCAAAAACACTTTGTACGCAATCAAGCGTTTGATTGGCCGTAAATTTAAAGACGATGTAGTACAGCGCGATATTGATATGGTGCCGTATAAAATCGTTGAAGCGGATAACGGTGATGCCTGGGTAGAAGCCAATGGTAAAAAAATGGCTCCGCCTGAAATTTCAGCTCGCGTTTTGATGAAAATGAAAAAAACCGCTGAAGAATTTTTGGGTGAAGAAGTCACTCAAGCGGTTGTTACCGTTCCGGCCTATTTCAATGACTCACAACGTCAAGCCACTAAAGATGCTGGCAAGATTGCCGGTCTTGAAGTCAAACGTATCATCAACGAACCAACCGCTGCAGCGCTGGCTTACGGCATGGACAAAAAACGTGGTGATTCCACAGTTGTTGTATACGATTTGGGTGGTGGTACGTTTGACGTATCGATCATTGAAATTGCTGATATCGAAGGCGAGCATCAGTTTGAAGTACTGGCCACCAACGGTGATACATTCCTGGGTGGTGAAGACTTTGACCAACGTATCATTGATTATCTGGTTGCTGAATTCAAGAAAGATCAGGGCGTTGATCTGAGTAAAGATCCATTGGCTCTGCAACGTTTGAAAGATGCTGCCGAGAAAGCCAAAATTGAGCTGTCTTCCAGCTCACAAACGGATATTAATCTGCCTTACATCACTGCAGATGCCAGTGGCCCTAAACACATGGAAATCCGTTTGACCCGCGCCAAGCTGGAATCTTTGGTAGAAGACTTGATTTCACGCAGTATGGAACCATGCAAAATGGCATTGAAAGATGCCGGCCTGAAATTGTCTGACATCAATGATGTCATTCTGGTTGGTGGCCAAACCCGCATGCCGAAAGTGCAAGAAGCGGTTAAAGAAATGTTTGGTAAAGAACCACGCCGTGACGTGAATCCGGATGAAGCGGTTGCCGTTGGTGCTGCGATTCAGGCTGCGGTATTGGCTGGTGATGTGAAAGACGTATTGTTGCTGGACGTTACCCCATTAAGCCTGGGTATCGAAACCATGGGCGGCGTAATGACCAAACTGGTTGAGAAAAACACCACCATCCCAACTAAAGCGAATCAGGTGTTTTCGACAGCAGATGATAATCAGCCGGCCGTTACCATCCATGTATTGCAGGGTGAACGTGAAATTGCCTCAGCCAATAAATCACTGGGACGTTTTGATTTGGCGGATATTCCACCCGCTCCACGTGGTACACCACAAATCGAAGTCACCTTTGATATTGATGCTAACGGTATTCTGAACGTGTCTGCTAAAGATAAAGCGACAGGTAAAGAGCAATCCATTGTGATTAAAGCTTCCAGCGGTCTGTCTGACGATGAAGTTGAAAAAATGGTTAAAGATGCTGAAGCGCATGCTGATGAAGACCGTAAGTTCCATGAACTGGTCACAGTACGCAACCAGGCGGATGGTTTGATTCATGCGACCAACAAATCACTGACTGATCTGGGTGATAAAGTGGAAGCCGATGAAAAAGCCAAGATTGAAGCGGCCATTGAAGAGTTACAACAGGCTCTGAAAGGTGAAGATAAAGCCGATATCGAAGCCAAAACTGCTGCGTTGTCAGAAGCTGCAGGCAAGCTGGCTGAACGTGCTTATGCTGAAAACGCAGAAGCTGGTGAAGGTGCTGCAACAGATGATTCCACAGCGCAAAACGATGATGTGGTAGATGCCGAATTTGAAGAAGTCGATGACGACAAGAAAAATTCATAATCTTTCACACAATTAACTGAAAACAGGCGTAGGCATTGAGCCTACGCCTGTCTTGTTTAAGAGATACAAGAAAAACTAAACATGGCCAAAAAAGACTATTACGACCTTCTTGGTGTATCGCGCACTGCGACAGAAGCTGAAATCAAAAAAGCATATCGTCGTATGGCGATGAAATATCATCCTGATCGTAATCCGGATGATGCAACCGCTGAAGCCAGGTTCAAAGAGGCCAAAGAAGCTTACGAAATTCTGTCTGATTCCCAAAAACGTGCTGCTTATGACCAGTTTGGTCATGCTGGAGTAGATAACAGCTCAGGCGGCGGGTTCAGAAGTTCGGGCGGTTTCAGCGATATTTTTGGCGATGTATTTAATGATATTTTCGGCGGTGGCGGTCCGGGTGGACAAAGCTTCCGTGGAGCCGATTTGCGCTATCGCCTGGATTTGACGCTGGAAGAAGCTGTTGCTGGAACGACTGCGAAAATTCGCATACCGGTCAATGTTGAATGTAAAACCTGTGATGGTTCCGGGGCCAAACCTGGCACACAACCTGTTACTTGTACGACCTGTGGTGGACATGGTCAGGTTCGCATTCAGCAAGGATTCTTCACTGTTCAGCAAGCCTGTCCACATTGTCGCGGAACGGGTCAGATGATTCAGGACCCTTGTCATGATTGTCATGGTCAAGGCGTCGTACAAGAGCATAAAACACTCTCCGTTAAAGTGCCCGCCGGTGTTAATACGGGTGATCGCATTCGTCTTGCCGGTGAAGGAGAAGCGGGAAGCCGTGGTGCTCCAGCCGGTGATTTATATGTCGAAGTAGCGGTTAAACGTCACGATGTATTTACCCGTGATGGTAATAATCTGTTTGCCGATGTACCCATCAGTTTCACCACCGCCTGTCTGGGCGGGGAATTGCAAGTGCCCACTTTGCAGGGTAAAGCTGTGCTGAAAGTGCCTGAAGGTACGCAAACCGGCCAGCAATTCAAGATGCGCGGTAAAGGTGTCAAATCAGTGCGTACCGGTGAAGTTGGCGATTTAATGTGTCGCGTGATTATTGAAACGCCGGTTAAATTATCAAAAAAACAAAAAGAGTTATTGCAGGAATTTGCCGAAACGATGGAAGGTTCCGGGGCAACCCACAGTCCAAAACATGAATCGTGGCTTGATGCTGTAAAACGTTTTTTTGAATAAGATATTTGCCAATAGGAAGCTGACTGGGCTATTTTTGCCAGCCAGCTTTTTTATTTTCTGATTTACCGCCATAAGGATATAAACCATGGCTATTAATATTGCTATTAACGGTGCCGCTGGCCGCATGGGCCGTTGCCTGATTCAAGCCGTCGCTGAAACAGATGGTTTGCAGCTATCTGCTGCCATTGATCGAGCGGAGTCATCATTAATTGGTGTGGATGCCGGTGAATTGGCTGGAGTCGGTAAATTAGGGGTAGTGTTGTCAGCAGATCTTGATCAAGCAACTCAGCAATCGGATGTGATCATAGACTTCACCATTCCTGAGGCCACCATGGCTCTCCTGCCGTTATGTGCAGAGAATCAGTGCCGCCCGGTGATTGGTACAACGGGTTTTGATGAAGCGCAAAAACAGATTATTCAGCAAACAGCCGGTCGCATTGCTACCTTACTAGCCCCCAATATGAGTGTTGGGGTGAATTTATCACTGAAATTACTTGATATGGCTGCCCGTGTATTGGGGGATAGCGTTGATATTGAGATTATTGAAGCCCATCACCGCCATAAAGTGGATGCACCTTCCGGTACTGCCTTAAGAATGGGGGAAGTGGTTGCAGATGCGTTGGGCCGCGATTTAAAAGACTGTGCTATTTATGGCCGTGAAGGCCGTACCGGCGAACGCGATCGCAATACTATTGGTTTTGCGACAGTCCGCGGCGGAGACATCGTTGGCGATCACACAGTGTTATTTGCTGCCGAAGGCGAACGGGTGGAAATTACCCATAAAGCATCAAGCCGAATGACCTTTGCCTACGGCGCCATGCGTGCATCCAAATGGCTGATGCAACAGCAAACCGGTCTGTTTGATATGCAGGATGTGTTAGATCTGCGGAATTAATTAATAGCGGGCGGCCTGTTCGCGCGCTGTTTTGGCACCAGCTTTATCGCCCTTTTTAGTGCGAATCTCCGCCAATAATAACCAGAAGCGTTTCAGCTCGGTATTATCGCCTTTGGCATAGGACAGACCTTTTAAAGCAACTTGTTCCGCAAGGCGAAAATCTTCCAGTTCATAGTGTGCTTTGGCTAACTGATAGTAGACTTTTGGATCGCTGGGGGCGATACGTTGGGCTCGCTGCAAACGTGATTGCGCTGCCGACATGTTTCCCTGCTGTTGATATTTTTCTGCATCACTTAATAACGCCAGCACGGCAGGATTGGTTGGTGCTGGAACAGGTGTAGTGGCAGGTATATCAGTGCCTGTAGATTTGTCCGGTGGAAGTGGCATGGCTTGTGGATTAGCCTGCTGGCTTGGCACTGGACTGGTTTTTGCTGATTCAGTTGTTGGTGAAGATACGGGTACATCTCTGCTCTCCACCGCAGGTCTTTGGCTGACGGGTGTGGTACTACAGGCAGATAAAAACATGACCAGGCTGGCCATAATAAAAAGCATTTTGTGCATGGTTATTGGCATAACGGACCTATCTGAAAATATCTTTGACCCAATCGATTGACCGTTTGATTGGATTGTCGATAAAAGTTTCTTCCGGTGTGGTACAGGCAGCAGTTTCTGTCGGTTGTGTGCCACTGATAAACGGGATTTGGGTGGCATTCTCGCATAAACCATCGGCAAGTTTTCCGCTTAACGGATCAATCCAGAGCATTTTAATACCTTCAGGCATCACCGGTTCGTAGGATTGTAACGGTTCCTGTGCCATATACCGTGTCCAAGCACGTAAGGCCCCACTGGAACCAGTGATCGGCATCGGACTATTATCATCCAGACCCAGCCAGACTACAGCGAGACGGTTACCGGTAAACCCGGCAAACCAGCTGTCACGCTGTTGATCTGATGTTCCGGTTTTGCCGGCAGTATTGATATTAATCGGCAACTGTTGGTAAATGCTACGGCCGGTACCACTTCGGGTAACTTGCTGTAAATTGTACTGCAGCAAAAACATGGGTTTCTCATCATTACTTTTTTGTAATTGAAATGGATAGCTGGAAAGCGGTTCACCTGCGCTGTCGGTGACAGTCCGAATAGTACGAGGTGGAATTTGAAACCCGGTTGCAGCAATCGTCTGATACATGCTGGCAACTTCCAGTGTCGATAAACTCTGCGCACCTAATAATAATGATGGATATGCATCCATAGGTCGATCAACCCCGAGACGTTTCAGGGTGTCGATCACTTTTTCTACCCCCAGCTCCATGCCCAGTTGCGCGGTCGACAGATTATAGGAATGGGTCAAAGCCTCATGCATTGGGACTACGCCATGGGGTTGTCCATCATAGTTCTTGGGGGACCAGGTTTGCTGGTTGGGCAAGGTCAGGCTGAAAGGTGAGTCGTCCAGTTCACTTATCAGGGTATATCCCTGCTCCAAAGCGGTAAGATAAACAGCAGGTTTTACAAGCGAACCAATTGGCCGACTGGCATCTAAGGCACGGTTGAATCCCTGGTAGCGGGTATTACGATCGCCTATCAACGCCAGTACTTCCCCTGTTTGTGGATCAGTCACCACCATACTGCCCTGAAGTTTCGCCAGACTTTCACCATAGGTTCTGCCTAAATCTTCAATGGTGCTGACCAGAGAAGTTTCTGCTTTATGCTGACTGATGGGATCCAGACTGGTGAAAATCTTTAGCCCCTCTGAGCCAAGATCTTCATCTTTATATTCTCGGCGTAATTGCCGTTTTACTAAATCAATATAGGCCGGATAAGCCTCTTTCATCGAACTACCAGCCGGAACCACGTCCAGCTCAGCCGTTGAGGCCAGCATGTATTCTTCGTCAGTGATTGAACCTTGCTGATGCAAAACACTCAGCACCAGATTCCGCCTGGCTTTGGCACGCTCAGGATTACGTCGTGGATCATAATAGGATGGTCCTTTTACCAGACCGGCCAATAACGCCAATTGATGTAATTTGAGTTCCTGTATTGGCTGGGCAAAATAATGTGCCGCACCAAGTCCAAAGCCATGGATGGCACGATTGCCGGATTGGCCCAGGTAGACCTCATTCAAATAGGCTTCGAGAATTTCGTCTTTGCTGTAATGAAATTCGAGGAGCATCGCCATTGGCAATTCCAGCATTTTGCGTAGCAAAGTACGATCGGCTGTCAGATAAAAGTTCTTAATTAATTGCTGGGTTAAGGTGCTGCCACCCTGCACAAATGCCCCTGCACGAATATTGGCTAATGTTGCACGCGCAATACCTTTAGGTGAAATACCAAAATGATCATAAAAATCCCGATCTTCAATCGCGATTAATGCATCAATAAACGCCTGCGGCGCTTCTTCAAGCTGAATTAAATCTCTATCTTCATTATTGAGTGGATAAATACCGCCGATTAAGGCGGGTTCAAGCCGGATTAATGTTAGTGACTGCTGATCTGCTGAACGGATCTGACTTAAGCTGTCACCACTGAACTCTAAAATAAGTTGCCTGGCTGGTTCAAGTTCGTCAGGGAAGTGAAAACCACGAGTCGACAACGTTGCCCGTGAAGCAGAAAAAGCGACTTCCCCTGGTGCGCTGACCTTATCAACAAACTGATAGCCCAACGCTTTAAGTTCTATTTTCAAATCGTTGAGTGACACTGGTGCGCCAACATATAACTCCAGTGGTCTGGCAAAGACTTTAGCGGGTAAAGCCCAACGTTTCCCCTCAAACTGACTGCGGATTTGCTGATCCAGATACAGTGTTGCCCCCCCTAGCAAAAGCAGAATAATAAACAGCAGCTTGAACAGTGTGCCTTTAGAAATTAAGGCTCTACGTTTTTTTTTAGAGCGAGGATTACGCCGCTGCTGGGATGGAGGGGGATTTTTTTTACTTACCATAACCTGAGGAGTGAGAGTAGAAAGAATGGCAGTCGAAACGTGTCAGGCAAACCATAAAGACTTTAGTTTGGCTGCAATATCGTCAATGTGCCGCTTATATTAGCAAAGTCTTTCAATAGTTACTTCTGTAATCATTATTTATGACTATGAAAGCGAAAAGTTGCTGACAATTCTGCTTGCTTCTATACTTCGGCAAAACTCATTAAAACAGACAAGGAGGTCTAACGTGTCAGAGTTACGTTATGACGTGATGCTTAGTGGACAATTATTGGATGGATTCAATATTGAGGAAGTGATACATAATCTAGCGAGATTGCTTGCCTTAACAGAAAATGCTGTTAGCGAACTGTTCCAGCAGAAACATGCGATTGTGTTGAAGGGGGTGGGTTATGAGCAGGCTCAGCGACAACAGGAAGAGTTGCAGAGTGCCGGTGCCGAATCCTACTTGATAAGGCATGATAAAAAAGAACCACGACTGCCGGCTATGGAGCAGGCTGCAAAAAATGATGGTTTGGCTCCAACGCAGGGTGTTGAGATAGCTGCTGAAATAGAGCCTCGACAAAGGGCATTTTTTTTCAGTGGTCAAGGTGCTGAATATTTCCGGATTTGGATAGTTAATATCGTGCTCACGATTATGACTTTGGGCATATATTCAGCCTGGGCCAAAGTCCGTAATAAACAGTACTTCTATGCAAATACTCAGCTTGATGGAGCAAGCTTTAGCTATCAAGCCGTTCCGTTGCAGATTCTCAAAGGGCGACTGATAGCCTTTGCTTTTTTTGTGTTCTATATTGTTACCACTTCACTTTTCCCGGCTACAGGCGTGATATTTGGTCTACTGTTCATCGTGTTATTTCCCTGGCTGGTCGTAAAATCACTGACATTCAATGCTTTTTATAGTGAATATCGCAATGTGCGGTTTGGATTTGATGGCCAATATAGTGAAGCCTTCAAGGTTTATATTCTCTGGCCGATTCTCGGTTTAGTGACTTTTTCTCTGCTGATGCCTTATGCCATTTATAAACAGCAGTGTTTTCTGGTGAGAAATATGCGCTATGGTGATACGGCATTTGAGTTCGAACCTCAAGCCAGTGCCTACTATAAAATTGCTTTGGCGATGTTTGGCATCGTTCTTATGACGTCCTTTGGGGTATTTCTGCTGGTAACGCTTTTAAACCGGGAAGCCGTGGGGATTCTGACGATGCTGTTAAGCGTGATGATGTATCTCACGTTGTTTGTATTTTTTACCGTTAAGACGACAAATTTACGTTTTAACCATGCCACACTCTCTTCTCATGCTTTTTCTGCCAACTACACCACAGCGTCTTATATGTGGTTGGTTTTGAGTAATACTGTGGCGATTGTGCTCACTTTAGGCCTGTTTATTCCATGGGCAAAAGTTCGGGTAGCTGCGTATAAAGCGGAACACACTAAAATGCTGGTGGCAGGCGATTTGAATCAGTTTTCCAATGCTGTCAGTCAGCGTGTGGGGCCGTTGGGTGAAGGTGTCAGTGATGTGTTTGATATGGATGTCGGTTTTTAATAATGCAACCGCTTTGGCAGCGTGTACGGATCGATGGCTTCTGGTATGAAGAAGGTGTTTCCAGACAGCGCGCTGCATTTTTACGGCATATTTCCGAGCAGGATATTGAAGTTGTAGATCGGTCGGATGGCACTCAGTTGGCTTGCTGTTCACTGAATGAGCTGAAAATTTCCTCACGTTTGGGTAACACCAGCCGACAGTTGTATTTTCAGCAAGGCCAAAAATTTGAAAGTCTGGATAATGAAACCATTGATAAACTGCTTATTGCCAAAGGTCATGGCTTTTCCCGATTCATTCATCTGCTTGAAAGTCGCTGGCAACTGGTTTTCCTTGCGCTGATACTGTTTGTCGGGTTTGGCTACGTCATGATGCAATATGGTGTGCCAGCTGCAGCAAAAAAAATGGCTTTTTGGTTACCCTCAACTATTTCTGATAAGGCGGCAAGTCATACACTTCGGTTGCTGGATGAGACGGTTTTGTCTCCCTCAGAACTGCCTCAACAGCAACGAGACATACTTTTAGCAAAGTTTCAGTCGTTTAGTGAGCAAGCCGATACACCGATAAATATCCAGTTTCGACAAGGCGGTAATTTAGGTGCAAATGCCTTTGCCTTGCCGGATGGCACAATAGTGTTCACCGATGAGCTGGTGAAACTGGCAGAGCAACCTGAAGAGTTGATTGCGGTACTGTTGCACGAGATTGGCCATGTGGCCCACAGGCATGGAACCCAGTCGGTGATGCAGAGTTCATTGCTAGTGGTGATGGCAATGGCTTTTGTCGGTGACACATCAGGGATTGCCGAAGTCTTTATGGGCATGCCTATCGTGATGATGCAGAGTGCCTATTCAAGAGATTTTGAGCGCGAAGCGGATCGGTTTGCTTTGCGATATATGCACTCCAATCAGATAGCAGGCTTTCATTTGGCAGATCTATTGGATCGTATTGAACTCAATATCAGATGTCGTGCCTATTTTTCCTTACAAGCTGAAGATAACTCGCAATCATACCTGTGTGAAACTCCCGGAGGTTTACAACAGGCTCAACAGAAAGGCTGGCTTGTCACACAAACAGCTGAGGCAGCGGGTTGGCAAAGTTATCTTGATTCTCACCCTGATAATGCTGAGCGCAGAGCAATGTTGGTGAATGAAGTCGCTGAATAAAGTGTACTGACTAAAACAAGTGCTGCGAATATATCGGTTTTGTCTCAATATACAAAAACCTAGCGAACTTATTCTGGCGAATTGGCTTATTTCGCATTATCTAAATTGTCTGGTAATATGCTGAACTCCAAATTGGTTTCGTGTGGTTAAAGATCACCGAAATTGCCTAAAAACAGGAACTAAAGTGAGATCTTAATGGCTTTAGAGACACCCGTCTGTGACTTTGGCCAAGCGGCCATAGATTTTGCCCTGCCGGGCACAGACAACAAAATCTGGACACTGGAAGACTGTCGTGGTGAGAATGGTTTGTTAATCATGTTCATCTGTAATCATTGTCCTTATGTCAAAGCCATTATGGATAGACTGATCCGTGATACCAACGAACTTAAACAGCTGGGCATCAATTCTGTGGCAATTTCTGCCAATGATGTCGCTGATTATCCAGAAGACTCTTTTGACAACATGAAAACTGTTGCTGAACAAAACGGGTTTTCTTTCCCTTATCTGTATGACGAAAGCCAAGAGGTTGCTCAAGCTTATGGCGCGGTGTGTACTCCTGATTTTTTTGGTTACAACAAAGATTTGAAGTTGCAATACCGTGGTCGCCTTGATGCTAGCCGCAAAGAAGCCGCTCCAGCGGACGTACGCCGTGACTTATATGAAGCGATGAAACAAGTTGCTCAAACCGGTCATGGTCCAGAACAACAGATACCCAGTATGGGCTGTTCCATCAAATGGCGGGCAGCTTAATTTTTTTTAATAGGAGAACGTAGATAATGGCTACACGTAGACATTTAGCAAATGCAATCCGTGCGTTAAGTATGGATGCAGTGCAAAAAGCGAATTCCGGCCATCCGGGTGCCCCAATGGGTATGGCGGATATCGCTGAAGTATTGTGGAATGACCACATGAAACATAACCCGAACAACCCGAAATGGGCTGATCGTGACCGTTTCATTTTGTCTAATGGCCACGGCTCTATGCTGATTTACTCATTGCTGCATTTGAGTGGCTATGATTTGCCAATGGATTCCCTGAGAACATTCCGTCAATTGCATTCACAATGCGCGGGTCACCCTGAATACGGTTATGCTCCAGGTATAGAAACAACGACGGGTCCATTAGGCCAAGGTATTACCAACGGCGTTGGTTTTGCGATGGCTGAAAAGTTAATGGCACATCAGTTCAACAAACCTGGTCATGACATCGTTAACCACCATACCTATGTATTCATGGGTGATGGCTGTCTGATGGAAGGTGTTTCTCATGAAGCATGTTCTTTGGCCGGTACATGGGGCCTGGGCAATCTGATCGCATTCTGGGATGACAACAATATCTCTATCGACGGTCACATTGATGGCTGGTACACCGATGATACTGTTAAGCGTTTTGAAGCTTATGGCTGGCATGTTCAATCTGTTGATGGTCATGATGCTGATGCAATCAACAAAGCCATCGCAGAAGCGAAGAAAGTCACTGATAAACCATCATTGATCTGCTGCAAAACCATCATTGGTTATGGTTCACCAAACAAATGTTCAAGCCATGATTGCCATGGTGCAGCATTAGGTGAAGAAGAAGTTGAATTGACCCGTAAGCAACTGGGTTGGGAATACGAGCCATTTGTTATTCCAGAAGATGTTTATGCAGGTTGGGATGCTAAAGCGAAAGGCGATGCCGCTGAAGCTGAGTGGAACAAGAAATTCGATGCTTATGCTAAAGAATATCCAGAACTGGCAGCAGAATTTAAACGCCGTATGGCCGGTGAATTGCCTGCTGACTGGAAACAAGCATCAGCCAAAGTCATTGCTGATCTGAACGAAAAAGCAGAAAGTGTTGCTTCACGTAAAGCATCACAAAACGTTATCGCTGCATTGGCGCCTATTTTGCCAGAATTCATTGGTGGTTCTGCTGACTTAACCGGTTCAAACCTGACCAGCTGTTCAAGCTTTAAACATGTGTCTGGTAAAGAGATGGGTAACTACATTTCATACGGTGTTCGTGAGTTTGGTATGTTTGCCATCATGAATGGTATGGCATTGCACGGTGGTCTGCTGCCATATGGTGGTACTTTCCATATGTTCTCTGACTATGCCAAATCAGCGCTGCGCATGGCTGCCTTGATGAAAATTCGTACCATTGCGGTATTGACCCATGACTCTATCGGTCAGGGTGAGGATGGTCCTACGCATCAGCCAATCGAAAATACAGCTGGTCTGCGTTACATCCCCAACATGGATGTATGGCGTCCTGCTGATGAAACTGAAGTTGCGATTGCCTGGACTGCAGCTGTTGAGCGTATGGATGGCCCAACCAGTCTGGTATTGAGCCGTCAGGGTATTCCTGGTCGTAAACACGACACAGCTGCTTTTGATGCGATTCGTAAAGGTGCTTATGTGTTGTCAGAAGCTGAAGGCGGTAAAGCCGACGTGATTCTGATCGCAACTGGTTCAGAAGTGGATCTGGCCGTTAAAGCACAAGAAGCGCTGAAAGGCGACGGTGTAAATGCACGTGTTGTTTCTATGCCTTCAACGAACGTCTTTGATCGTCAGGATCAGGCTTATAAAGACAGCATCCTGACTCCAGGAGTGAAACGTGTTTCTGTTGAAGCCGGTGTAACTGACTTCTGGCGTAAATACGTTGGTCTGGAAGGCGGCACTGTTGGTATCGATACCTTCGGTGAATCTGCTCCAGGCGGTGTTTTGATGAAACACTTCGGCTTTACTGTCGAAAACGTTGTTAAAACTGTTAAATCAGTTCTGTAATTAAAGAACTGTTTTTAGCGAGCTAAATGGAGATGACCAGTAGATGCAAATCTACTGGTCATTTTTTTAAAAGGGTCTGTTTATCTTTCATCGCACCATTGCGGGCGGTGATGAAAGATAAGCAGTTCCAAGTCTCATAACTGCAATTTTCGGTAAGATTTCAGTTCTGAGGCACAATATCAAACCTATTCAGAGGAAACAGAATGACTATCAAGGTGGGTATTAATGGTTTTGGCCGTATCGGCCGTATGGCATTTCGTGCTGCAGCAAAAGATTTCCCTGAGATCGAAGTCGTGGCAATCAACGATTTACTTGATCCCGATTATCTGGCGTATATGCTCAAATATGATTCTGTACATGGCCGATTTGAAGGTGATGTTGAGGTTAAAGACGGACATCTGGTTGTTAATGGTAAAACCATTCGTGTTACCGCTGAGCGCAATCCCGCTGATTTGAAATGGGATGAAGTTGGCGCCGATTTAATTATTGAATGCACCGGCTTTTTCCTGACGGAAGATTCCTGTCAGGCCCATATTGCCGCCGGCGCCAAAAAAGTGGTGCAATCTGCACCTTCCAAAGATCACACGCCAATGTTTGTTTATGGTGTGAACCATGAAAGTTATGCCGGTCAGGCAATTGTTTCAGCAGCCTCCTGCACAACTAACGCTTTGGCACCGGTTGCCAAGGTTCTGCATGACAGTTTTGGTATTAAGCGTGGTTTGATGACCACGGTGCATGCGGCCACAGCAACACAGAAGACTGTTGATGGCCCGTCAATGAAAGACTGGCGTGGAGGTCGCGGTATTCTGGAAAATATTATTCCGTCATCTACCGGCGCCGCAAAAGCAGTAGGTAAAGTGCTGCCGGAATTAAATGGCAAATTGACCGGGATGGCTTTTCGGGTGCCTACTTCCGATGTTTCAGTGGTTGATTTAACCGTTGAATTAAACAACGATGCCAGCTATGAATCAATTTGCGCAGCAATGAAAACTGCCGCTGAAGGTGAATTGAAAGGTGTTTTGGGGTACACCGAAGAAAATGTGGTCTCCACAGATTTCCGTGGTCATACCGCCCCTTCAAATTTTGATGCAGGTGCAGGTATTGCGCTTGATGGCACCTTTGTAAAAGTAGTCGCCTGGTATGACAATGAATATGGTTATACCTGCAATATGATGCGTCTGGTTGAGCATGTTGCGCCTTAATTCATTGTAGCCATTCAACCATTAATTCAAGGCTTCCTGTGAAGGAGGCCTTTTTTTATGTATTTTGAAGGCTATAATCAGAACGGGTTCACAAAATTTACACAAGAGGGCAATACCTTATGTCAGTAATAAAAATGGCCGATTTGGACTTGGCTGGAAAACGTGTGTTGATCCGACAAGATTTGAATGTTCCACTCAAATCGGGTGTTGTCGCAGATGGCACACGCATCCATGCTTCTTTAGCGACCATAAATCTGGCATTGGAGAAAGGTGCCAAAGTTATGATTATGTCTCATCTCGGACGTCCGACTGAGGGAGAATATGAACATAAATATTCACTAGCACCGGTTGCCAATTATCTCTCGGCTCTCTTGGAAAAACCGGTACGTCTGGAACAGAACTGGCTGGAGCCAGAATTTATTCCAGTCGAAGTGGGTGAAGTTGTTTTGTGTGAAAACGTACGATTCAACATTGGTGAAAAAGCCAATAATGATGATCTGGCAAAACGTATGGCCAAAATGTGTGATGTGTTTGTTATGGATGCATTTGGTACCGCCCATCGAGCTCAGGCTTCAACGCATGGTATTGCCAAATATGCCACGATTGCCTGTGCCGGGCCTTTATTATCTGCAGAACTGGAAGCTTTATCCAAAGCACTGGATAATCCTGCCAGGCCAATGGTTGCTATTGTAGGCGGATCAAAAGTGTCTACCAAACTTACCGTGTTGGAAACCCTGTCGAAGAAAGTGGATCAATTGATCGTAGGCGGTGGTATTGCCAATACGTTTATTGCGGCAGCTGGTTATAACGTTGGTAAATCGCTCTATGAGCCGGATCTGATCGACACTTGTAAAAAGCTTTCAGCAGAAGCTGTCAGCCGTGGCGGCAATATACCCGTACCCAAAGACGTGGTCTGCGGTAAACATTTTGCCGAAAATGCAGAAGCGGAATTAAAATCAGTCGACAAGGTAACAGATGACGACATGATTTTTGATATCGGACCAAAATCTGCTGCGGAGCTGGTTGAAATTATTAAACAAGCTGGTACGGTTGTATGGAATGGTCCGTTAGGTGTTTTTGAATTCAGCCAGTTTGGTGAAGGCACCAAAGAAATAGCGATGGCAATAGCGGAATCAGACGCTTTCTCGATTGCTGGCGGCGGTGATACGTTGGCAGCAGTGTCTAAATACAAAATTTGTGACGATGTATCTTATATTTCTACCGGTGGTGGTGCTTTTCTGGAATTCCTTGAAGGCAAGAAGTTACCTGCAGTGGAAATTCTTGAGCAACGTGCCCGCGAGTAAATTAATGAGTAACTAATTATGGCTGCCCGTCGAAGAACGAAAATTGTTGCAACCCTTGGGCCTGCGACAAAAGATCATGCCGTTCTTGACGCGATGATATCGGCAGGCATGGATGTTGTACGGCTTAATTTCTCGCATGGTTCATCGCAATCGCATATTGATATGGCTGACAGGGTGCGTAACCGTGCCAGCGACTTTGGACGTGAGGTTGGCGTATTAGTCGATTTGCAGGGACCGAAAATACGCATCTCTCGATTTAAGAATGGTGGTGTGAAACTTGTTGAAGGAGAAGCTTTTACTCTGGATGCAGCCCTGGCAGACAATGACGGTGATAGCACTCAAGTCGGGGTCGACTACAAATCCCTGCCCCATGATGTTAAGCGTGGTGACACGTTGCTATTGGATGATGGCCGCATTGTGTTATGGGTTGAATCAGTTATTGATCAACAGATTCACTGTCGCGTTACCGTGGGAGGCATGCTCACAGATAATAAAGGTATTAACCGGCAGGGAGGTGGATTATCGGCATCAGCGCTGACAGCTAAAGATATGGCCGATATAAAAACAGCTGCTGAAATGCAGGCTGATTACCTCGCCGTTTCATTTCCACGAAGTGCTGAAGATATTCATTTGGCACGTCGTCTCTTGCGTGAAGCCGGGGGCTATGGCGGGATTATTGCCAAAATTGAACGAGCTGAAGCGCTGGATGATATTGATGCCATTATTGAAGCCTCAGAAGGCATTATGGTCGCACGAGGTGATTTAGGCGTGGAAATGGGGGATGCTGCATTACCGCCGATTCAAAAACAGCTAATCGCTAAAGCCAGACGCATGAATCGATTGACTATCACTGCGACGCAAATGATGGAATCGATGATTGAAAGCCCCATTCCAACCCGTGCCGAGGTGTTTGATGTGGCCAACGCCGTGCTGGATGGTACCGATGCGGTGATGCTTTCGGGGGAAACCGCAGTCGGACATTATCCGGTTAAAGTCATTGAAGCGATGGATCGTATCTGTCTGCAGGCGGAACAGCAGCGTGAAATACGTGTTTCACGTCATCGCATGGATTCAAAATTCGCACGAATTGATGAAGCTATTGCGATGGCTGCGATGTATACGGCGAATCATCTGGATGTTAAAGCTATTGCCACGATGACAGAATCCGGAGCCACGCCATTATGGATGTCACGTATTAGCTCGGGAATACCAATTTTTGCATTAACTCCTCATGTGGCTACCCGACGGCGGGTCACGCTTTACCGTGGTGTCTACCCGGTAAGTTTTGTGGTTGAACATACGGACCACGCGGCCTTGAACAAAGAGGCCATAGAAGAATTACAGCGTCGAGGTGTTGTCAAAGAGGGTGATATAGTGATTATCACCAAGGGAGACCTCGAAGTTCAAGGTAGTACCAGTGCAATGAAAATTGTCAAAGTTGGAACGTTGGTTGAACCACGTCCCTCAGGCAGTAGTTGTGAATAAATATGAATGGTTGGAGATTAACTAATGGCACTCGTTTCTATGCGACAGTTACTTGATTATGCGGCAGAGCATCAATTTGCCATCCCCGCATTTAATGTCAGTAATATGGAACAGGTACATGCCATTATGCAGGCCGCTAATGCCGTCGATAGTCCAGTAATAATGCAAGCCAGTGCCGGAGCACGTGATTACGCTGGTGAGCCCTTTCTTCGGCATTTGATTCTGGCTGCGATTGAAACCTATCCGCATATCCCCTTGGTGATGCATCAGGATCATGGTGCCAATCCGTCAATTTGTGCGCGTTCCATTCAATCCGGTTTCAGTTCGGTGATGATGGACGGCTCCCTGCTGGAAGACATGAAAACTCCTTCAGATTTTGACTACAACGTAAACGTGACCAGTAAAGTCAGTGAAATGGCTCATGCCTGTGGTGTTTCAGTCGAAGGTGAGCTTGGCTGTCTCGGGTCACTGGAGACCGGCATGATGGGTGAGGAAGATGGTCATGGTGCTGAAGGTAAATTAGATCACAGTCAGTTGTTAACCGATCCCGATGAAGCCGTTGAGTTTGTCAGGCAAACCCAGGTAGATGCATTGGCGGTTGCCATTGGTACCAGTCATGGCGCTTATAAATTTACTCAGCCACCCACTGGTGAAGTGCTGGCCATCAGTCATTTGAAGACCTTGCAACAACGTTTGCCCAATACCCATTTTGTGATGCATGGATCCAGTTCTGTGCCGCAGGACTGGCTGGAAATCATTAATACCCATGGTGGAAATATTGGTCAGACATATGGCGTGCCAGTGGAAGAAATTGTTGAAGGCATAAAATACGGTGTGCGTAAGGTAAATATTGATACTGATTTACGGATGGCTTCAACCGGTTCTATCCGCCAGTTTTTGACCGATGAAAAAAATGCAGCGGTGTTTGACCCGCGTAAATTTTACAAGGAAGCAACCAAAGCGATGCAGGCGATTTGTCAGGCACGCTATGAAGCGTTTGGCAGTGCTGGCCATGCCAGTAAAATCAAACCTATTTCATTACATGACATGGTAGAACGTTATCGCAGTGGAGAACTTACTCCTAAGTTAAATTAACGTTGATTTGCTAGCGGCTTTTGCAGCATTTTTTGGAATTTGCTGATGCTGGAAAAGCGTGTCCCCTGACATTCGCTGCCAGTCTTTGCCTTGATTCAGGTAAAATAACTCACTTGCTAATTACAGGGCATAACCCGTGTTACAACTTTTTGCTATCGCTGTAGGTGGCGCAGTTGGCGCTATAATGCGTTTTGCTATGTCTAACGGCGTTTATAAATTATTCGGTCGTGACTTTCCCTATGGAACATTAGCAGTGAATGTCCTGGGTTCTTTGCTTATCGGGGTGCTGTTCATTCTGCTGATTGAAAAACTTGCCGTAGCGGCGGAATGGCGTGCTGGTTTGCTGGTTGGATTACTCGGTGCATTTACCACGTTTTCAACCTTTTCTCTGGAAACGTTTACCTTGATGGAAAATGGTGCTTTTCTTAAAGCGGGATTAAATGTGTTTTTAAGCGTTGTATTATGTCTGGCAGCAACCTGGTTGGGTATTAGTCTTGGAAGACAGCTATGAATCTGACATTGGTAAGAATTTATTTATCTGATGGCCGGCATGAAGTACGGCAGGTCATTAAATGGCTTGAGCAGAATAAAATTCGTTTTACCGTATTTCGCGGCATCGCGGGTCTGGGGTCAGATGGGTTAGTTCACAAAGCTTCGTTATTGGATCTTTCGTCGGATCTGCCAATGGTTATAGAACTTTTTGATAAACCGGAACAAATAAACGATATCATCACCACAATAAAAACACTGGTTGAGGCTGATCATATTGTCAGCTGGCCAGTTCAAAGCGGAATTTAACATGTTAGACCTCAAATTATTACGTACCGAACCGCAGGAAGTTGCAAAAGGTTTGGCTCGTCGTGGCTTTCAGCTTGACGTTGGATTGCTGGAAACCCTGGAAGCAGAACGCCGTCAGGCACAGCTTGATGCGCAGACATTGCAAACCGAGCGCAATGCTCGTTCCAAAATGATAGGTAAGGCAAAAGCTTCCGGTGAAGATATTGCGCCATTACTGGCCGAAATTGATGATTTAGGCGATCAGCATAAAGCTGCCGAGGCGAGATTAGCTAAAGTACTGGAACAGCTTAATGAGCTGGCAATGGGAGTGCCGAATATCCCGCAGGCCGATGTACCTGCCGGTAAAGATGAAAACGACAATGTAGAAATCTCTCGTTGGGGTACGCCGCGTCAATTTGATTTTGAACCGAAAGATCATGTGGATCTGGGCGCCGGTCTGCAGCAGATGGATTTTGAAACGGCGGCCAAAATTACGGGTGCGCGTTTTGTAACGTTAACCGGACAACTGGCCCGTCTGCAACGGGCATTAATCCAGTTGATGCTGGATACCCATATTACCGAGCATGACTATACTGAAACCTATGTGCCTTATCTGGTCAACGCTGATTCATTGCGTGGTACCGGACAATTGCCCAAGTTTGCCGAAGATTTGTTTGCCGTTGATGATGGCCAGCTCTATCTGATTCCAACCGCTGAAGTTCCAGTAACCAACATTGTGCGTGACAGTATTGTCGATGCTGCACAGTTGCCATTGAAGTTTGTCGCTCATACACCGTGTTTTCGCAGTGAAGCCGGTTCACATGGACGGGATGTGCGTGGTTTGATTCGTCAGCATCAATTCGAAAAAGTCGAGCTGGTACAGATTGTTGCGCCGGAAGCATCGGCTGAAGCACATGAGCAATTGACCGGACAAGCTGAAAAAATCCTGCAAATGCTGGGTTTACCCTACCGTAAAATGCTGCTTTGCACAGGTGATATGGGCTTTGCATCTACTAAAACCTATGATTTGGAAGTCTGGTTACCCAGCCAGAATACTTATCGTGAAATATCATCCTGCAGTAACTTTGGTGATTTTCAGGCACGTCGCATGCAGGCGCGCTGGCGGAACCCTGAAACGGGAAAACCCGAACTGGTTCATACGCTTAATGGATCAGGGCTGGCTGTCGGCCGCACCTTGCTGGCTATTTTGGAAAATCATCAACAGGCCGATGGTAGCGTCAATATTCCCGAGCCACTTCGTGCCTATATGGGCGGTGTAGATAAAATTCATGGGTGACGAGTTTAGTCTGATCCAGAAGATCATTATCTGGACATTACCGGTTTTATTTGCGATTACCGTACATGAAGTCGCTCATGGTTGGGCTGCGTTAAAACTGGGTGATAAAACGGCCCAGATGATGGGGCGTCTGACACTCAATCCAATTAAGCATATTGATCCGCTGGGTACTATTCTGGTTCCGGGGTTATTGCTTATGTTTACCGGATTTATGTTTGGCTGGGCTAAACCCGTCCCGGTGACTTTCCAGAATCTGCGCAATCCAAAAAAAGATATGGCCTGGGTGGCTTTGGCCGGACCCGGAGCAAATCTGGTAATGGGTTTTTTATGGGCCATGGTCGCCAAGCTGGGTCTGGTGTTGGCAGTGAATGACGTATTGATTTCCGGACCGATGATTTACATGGGTGTGGCGGGTGTATTAGTGAATGGCATGTTGATGTTGCTAAATCTGTTACCTTTGCCTCCACTAGATGGCGGCAGAGTATTAGTCAGCATTTTGCCGCCTCACCTGGCATGGCGAGTGGAAAAAGTTGAACCTTACGGCTTTTTTATCTTGCTGGCGTTACTCTATTTTGGCATCGTTATGATGATTTTATGGCCTTTGATGCAGGCTTATATGGGATTGCTGGCATTTATTTTTGATATGCCAATGCAAGTATTCTTTATTTTATAAAACACTGAATTGAGCAAGCTCATCAGGAGATTATTTTGGACACGGTAGCGTATCAGTCACGTCGTATTGTTTCAGGCATGCGCCCGACAGGGCAATTGCACTTGGGGCATTATCATGGTGTGCTGAAAAATTGGATTAAATTACAACACGAATTTGATTGCTTCTTTTTCGTTGCTGATTGGCATGCGTTGACGACTCACTATGAAGATAGTCGAGTGATTGAAGACAGTGTCTGGGAAATGGTCGTTGATTGGCTGGCTGCCGGAATTGAGCCATCATCCGCTTCATTATTCCTGCAATCACGTGTGCCGGAGCATGCTGAGCTGCATTTATTATTATCGATGATCACGCCTTTATCCTGGCTGGAACGCGTACCAACCTACAAAGATCAGCAGGAAAAACTTAAAGAAAAAGATTTATCGACCTATGGTTTTTTAGGTTATCCGCTGCTGCAAAGTGCTGATATTTTGATTTATCGGGCAGGTCAGGTACCGGTTGGTGAAGATCAAGTGGTGCATGTTGAGTTAACACGTGAAATTGCCCGTCGCTTTAATCATATTTATGGACGTGAAGCGGATTTTGAAGAAAAAGCTGAAGCTGCCGTAAAGAAAATGGGTAAGAAAAACGCCAAGTTATATAACCATTTGCGTAAAGCCTATCAGGAGCAGGGTGATGCAGAAGCGTTGCAGACTGCTCGTGAACTCTTAAAAAATCAGCAAAGTCTGGCGCTTGGTGATATGGAGCGTTTATTTGGTTTTCTGGAAGGTGGCGGTAAAGTCATCCTGCCCGAACCAAAAGCGCTGCTGACACCGGCTCCTAAAATGCCAGGACTGGATGGACAGAAAATGTCCAAATCTTATGGCAATACCATTTCTTTGCGTGAATCTGATCAATCTGTCGCCGAAAAAATTAAGCGCATGCCAACCGATCCAAACCGTGTACGCCGCACCGATCCGGGTGAACCCGATAAATGTCCGGTTTGGCAATTACATGAAGTCTATTCAGATGAAGGTCAGAAAAAATGGGTTCAGGAAGGTTGCCGCTCGGCTGGAATTGGTTGCCTTGATTGTAAAGGTCCATTGATCGATTCGGTGATTGCCGAACTCAAACCTATCCGTGAACGGGCAGATGATTTCAGCAGACATCCAGAAGATGTACGACGTATTATTGATGATGGCAGTGCTGCAGCAAGAGAAGTGGCTCAGGAAACATTGAGCGAAGTTCGTGCAGCAATGGGGCTGGCTTATAAATAGTCTACAGGGCCAAGTTATCTTTAATAGCCACCTCTGTTATGACTGAAACCAGCCAAACAAGGTGAGAGAAGAGAGGTTGTGAGATAATTCCATGTATCTCACCCCTAGTGGGACTTGCGCTCAAAAACGCTCCCGGCGTTTTGGTAGTGGCCCACAATAAACGATTAACATATTAGACCGGTGCGCACCTCCCTAGACGCGCGGTATATCGTCCATTCGTGGACGGAAGTGGCACATTTTCAGTCACAACCCATAGGGCTGGGACGAGATTTGTCTACATCTGCGTTAGAAATGACCTATGTAGAATGAGTACATTTCATCATTTCCGCCTTGTTATAAACAAATCTCGTTTCCAGCAGTGTTGGCGATGAAAAATAAACTGGCCCAAGGAAAAACTATTATGGCTGAAAGAATACAAAAAGTACTGGCACGTGCCGGCTATGGCTCACGACGCTTGATTGAGAGCTGGATAAAAGATGGAAAATTACAGGTCAACGGTGTTCCAGCAACGCTGGGTGATCAGATTACTGAAAAGGATAGAGTCACACTTGAAGGGCGACCTTTATCATCCAAGCGCATCTGGCAACAAAGCATGCCGCAGGTTTTGCTGTATCACAAACCGGTAGGTGAAGTGTGTACTCGCAGTGATCCGGAAGGCCGCAGAACCATATATCAATCTTTACCTGTGCCGGAAGAAGGTCGCTGGGTCAGTGTGGGACGTCTGGATTTGAATACCAGTGGTTTGATCATCCTGACCACAGATGGTGAATTGGCTAATCAGTTAATGCATCCATCCAATGAAATGGATCGTGAGTATGCAGTGCGTGTCCTTGGGGAAGTCACTTCGGAGATGATGCAAACCTTACGCGATGGTGTTGAACTGGAAGATGGTAAAGCCCATTTTTCTGATATTCAGCCAGGTGGTGGTGAAGGTGCAAACAGCTGGTTTCATGTAGTGATTCAGGAAGGCCGTAACCGTGAAGTCCGACGGCTGTGGGAAAGCCAGGGCGTGCAGGTAAGCCGTTTGGTTCGTCTGCGTTACGGTCCGGTCATCATGCCAAATAAACTCAAGCCTGGCCGCTGGATGATGCTGGAAGGCAAAGAGTTGGAATATCTATACGAAGAAGCGGGTTTAAAAACAAAAACCACTAAACGCGGTAGTGTGGAAAAAGTGGCGGCAGTCAAGGATGTGGAGGTAGAAAAAGCGCCAAAATCCAAGTGGCCAGATAAACCGGCAAAAAAGGCTTCACCCAGATCAAGAAAAGCTGATGATCAACCGGCTAAACGAGGCCCACGGATTCGTGGACGTAATGACCGTTAAAATATCTCGCGGGAAGATATGACCTGATTGCGACCAGCAAATTTTGCCTGATATAAGGCCTCATCTGCTTTAAGAAACAAGTTATCGGCTGATTCACCGACACACAAATCTGCCAGACCAATACTGACTGAAATGGGAAACTTCTGTTCGGTATTGGTCTGGTTCAACTCATTAATCGCCAAGCGTAATCTTTCTGCCGCCTGCAAAGCTGCCTCATGATTGCTATGGCTGAGTACTATCGCAAATTCTTCACCACCAATTCGAAACAGTGCATCACTGCGACGTAAACTGGACAATAATGTATCCGCTACCCGGCATAACGTATCATCACCGACCTGATGCCCAAAACTGTCATTAATTTTCTTGAAGTAATCAATATCAAGCACCATCAGCGAAAGCGGCAGTTTTAGTCGATGAGCCAGATCTATTTCACGTTCAATGGTGTTTTTATAAGCCTGCCGGTTAGGAAGCTGCGTTAACATATCCGTTAATGCAGCATCTAATGCCCGAGCGTATTGCAGACTGTTTCTCAGTGGGTATACAAGTTTGCACAATAAATCCTCTACCAGATTGATTTCGCTATCGGAAAAGCGATATCCGCGACTGACAGTCAACTGACCAAGATACTCATGATCAATTTCAAGCTGATAATTACATTTATGATGACGCTTGGCGCCCAATCTGAACTCAAATTTATTATCTGGATGCGTAAACTGAAGACCACTGTGGGCGAGTAATGGTTTGATTTGCTCGTCAAACAATCTGAGGAGCTGTCTGGTATCCAGTGAAGTTTGCAGAATTAAGGGGAGTTTTGCCAACGCATCTTCGCGTTCCACTGAAACAGGAGTCGCTTGTACAACTGAAACGGTATTCTGTTCCAGGCGACGCAAATTTGTAGTGTCTGAAGGCAATGAATGAATCATGAGCACGCTCGTAAATAAGATAATTTATAATAACCATGCTAAATATATGCCATGGTTAAATTAATCAATAAATACAACGTGTTATAGAGTTATGCCAAAACTTTGACGGGCAATTCCATCTGCGCATTCACACATTGGCCATGTAAATGGCCGCTTTGGTCACTGGCAAGATAGAGATATGCCGGTATGACCGCGCTTGGTTCGGGGAGGTGTTGAGGATCTGCTGCTGGATAAACCCGTGCATGCAATTTAGTTTTTACTTGGCCAGGTTCAATGCAATTCACCCTGACTTTCGCGGCAGCTTCCATTTCCAGGGCTAACTGGTGGCAAAAACATTCAATAGCCGCTTTGCTCAATCCATAAGCACCACGATAGGCCTTATCATGCTGACTGTCGGTAGTGAAAATAATAAAACTTTGCTGTTCGGTGGTTTGTAACAGGGGAAGACAGGCATGCGTCAGTAAAAAGGCGGCCGTCAAATTAACTTGAAGTGTTTCTGCCCATTGTTTGATGTCCTGATTGGCGATTGGAGCCAATTGTCCTACATCTGCTGCGCAATGCACTAATCCATCTAGTCGACCAAAAGTTACTTTTATGGTCTGTGCAAGTTGCTGATAGTCATCCGCTGTCGCACCTTTAAAATCCACTGGAAATATTGCGGGCTCAATGCCGCTTTCCTGCAGAATGACATCGTACAATTTTTCTAACTGAGCAATATTTTTGTCTAGCAGAATAATCGTCGCACCATGTCTTGCATAGGCCAAAGCGACTTCGCTACCGATGCCACCAAGGGCACCGGTAACAAGCACAACTTTACCGCTGAGTATGGACTGCTCAGCTTGTGACAACATACAGGTCTTTATTCAGATTTGGGAATAATACGTCCGTAGGTAACTTTACCATCAAGTAATTGTGCAATGATGGTAGCGTCATCATTATGCCACTCAAGTGTTTCCATATTCATTTGGTCTAATGTTCTTTCCTGAGCAATATCTGGTTCACCATAAGCTGAGATAAGTTCGTCTCTGGTCATTCCAGCTTGGATACCGTCTTCGCTACCTTCGGAGGTTGCTTCTGTTGCTTCAGGAGCAGATCCAACAGTTGCAGGAGATGATGTCTCTGTTTCGCTACTATCGGTAACAGCAGTATCGCTTTCATCACTGCAGGCGATCAGTGCCAGACTCAGAAAAAGACCGGTAAAAATTAAACGCATACGATTTAACATGACATCCCCTCTTTAGGTTTAATGAACTAATCTTCGAGTATAACAAGCAATCGCAAGGATATCGACATGTTGTTAGGAGAATTTTCCCGCTAAAATTTTTTCAGCGGCCCGATAGCCATTCATAACAGCACTCTCTAGTGTTGCTGGATAGGGATTTTCAGCGTAATCACCAGCGATCCAAAGGCCATCAATAGTTGTTTTACAGCTTGGTCTTTGGTTGTTTTCAACCACTCCGCAACAAAATGTAGCTCTTTTTTCACGAATAACATGTGCGGTGTGATAGTTAGCCGGTAATTCCGGTAAAAGCTCTGTTAATGCTAAAACGACCTGTTCAGTCAGTTGCTGTTTAGTCAGTGATTCATGTTCTCCAGGGCCGCTGATAACGACAGCAATTAATCCCGGAGACTGATCTGATCTGTCAAAGACCCAATGGGGTAAGGTATTGCTCAAACCGATAATTGGTTCCTTTAGCCGGAATTGCGGTGAATACTGCAAATAGACTGTACTTATTGGATATTCAGAAACTGGTGGAAGATTAAGCTGCTCACCTAAAAGCTTATAGAGAATACCGGGGGAGACGGCGACAATAATATTATCTGCAGCAATATATTCTTTGTTACCGGTAATAATCCCAGCCACTTTGCCAGCCTCAATAATAATTTTTTCAATACGACTCTGTAACCTAACTTCCCCACCATGCTCTGTTATAAAACGTCTCGAAGGTTCAGGCAGTACATCACCCAGCGGTTTTTTCGGGATCAGCAAATCAGCCGATTTTCTTTTTGCGGTAAGACTATCCCTGAGAGTTGCAGCAAAAACACTGGCTGAAGCTTGTTCTATCCGTGTATTTAAAATCGCCAGACATAACGGGCCCCACAACTGCGTGATAAGTCTTGCCGATTGGCCTGTCTGGCGACACCACTGCTCTACAGTAATATTATGTGTATATGAGGGAGCGTTAAGTTGACGTGCTAATCGTAAAAAAAGCCGTAATTCTTGCCAGCCGAGACTGGAATAAAGTCTGGGTAAAAGAGCAAGTTGCCAGGGTAAAAGGCGGTTTGCAGATAAATGTAATGGGGGGAACTTCGAATCAAGGATGTGTAGATCCAAAGCTTTACGATGAAAAACGCTGTTTTCTTCAATACCGATTCGCTGAAGCAGATCGAGCATGTTTTGGTATGCACCAATCATCAGATGCTGACCATTATCTATTTCGAGATCTTGCCATTTGATGGTGCGGGCCCGCCCGCCAAGTTGTTTTGCTGCTTCGAACAGAATAGGCTTTTGCCCAGCTTCGGCTAAACGGACAGTCGCTGCAAGTCCGCTCCATCCACCACCAATAATGAGGGGGGGCATATTAATTCTGGCTTTTGGCGAGCTTTTTTTCACGTCGGTAAGTGCACCAGGCCAGCCATAATTTACGAATCGGAGTAAGTGAGACTCGCTGTTTCATTACTTGGAAATTATCAATGGCAATTTCCTGCAAAGTAGTGCGATAAATTTCGGCCATAATCAGTGCGGTGCATTGATGATATCGATCCTGCGTGGGCAGCAGCTGCATCGCTTCCTGATAAAACTGCTCGGCACGCTGCGCCTGAAACTCGAGTAACTTTGTCAGCGCTTCGGTTTGTTGTAAATCCAGAATACTTTGTTCGCTGACACCAAATTGTTGCATTTCGTCCAAAGGCAGATAAATACGGCCGCGCTCAGCATCTTCACGAACATCACGAATAATATTGGTGAGTTGAAAAGCCAGTCCCAGTTTCTCGGCAAATTTCAGCGTACTTCGATCGGAAAAACCAAATATCTGTGCTGACAGTAAACCCACAACACTGGCAACTCGATGACAATATAAGGCCAGATTTTTATAGGCTGGATAACGATGTTGAGTTAAGTCCATTTCCATGCCATCAATGATCTCGTGAAAATATTCTTCATGCAGATCAAAATCCTGCAGGGTCTCAGCGAGGGCTTTTCCAACGGGATGAGTGGCTTGTCCGAGAAAGGTATTTGCTACTTCCTGACGCCACCAGGCGAGAGTTTGTGCTGCAACTAACGGATCACTTATCTCATCAACCGCATCGTCAACTTCACGACAAAAAGCATATAGAGCCATAATGGCATTGCGCTTTTTTGTGGGTAAAAAAAGGAAACTATAATAGAAGCTTGAACCACTTTTCGCCGCTTTATCCCGGCAATATTGTTGCGGTGTCATTTTAATAGTCGCTCAACAATTTTGCCGTTGACCAGGTGAGTGTCGATGATTTCATCGATATCTGCTTTATCATGATATTGATACCAGACACCTTCCGGATAAATCACCATGATCGGACCTAATTTGCAGCGATTCAGGCAACCTGAATTATTCACCCGGACTTTTTTCAGTTTGAGTTCTTTAACCCGTTGCTTGGCATAATCACGCAGTGACTGTGCGCCGTGTTCTTCACAATAATCGCTGCCATCATCGCGTTGATGGGTGCAAATGAACATATGATATTTATATATTTCAGCCATAGCCGTTCAGCCTAACCAAGCTAAGTTAAATATACAAAATGAATATCTACTCATAGCCGTATTTAAAAGTGGCGGGAAACAGCAAAATCAGCCAATCCGATTAAGGCCGCTTTGTATTGTGAATCTGGAACGATACTGAGATAGGCCTTGGCCTGCTCGACTTCCTTGCGGGCTGCCGCGGCGGTGTAGTCAATGGCGCCAGTGCTGTGGATAATGTCAATAATGTCATTGATTTTATCACGTTGGCCATGTTCAATTGCTTCACGAATGACCGCGGACTGTTCCCTGGAGCCATTTTGCATGGCATAAATCAGCGGTAACGTCGGTTTGCCTTCAGCAAGATCATCACCAATATTTTTGCCAATAGTTTCACTGGAAGCGCTGTAATCGAGTAAGTCATCCACCAGTTGGAAGGCACTGCCAAGATGCATCGCATACTGCGCTAATGCCGTTTCAATTTCCGCAGAGGCATTACTGATTAACGCACCTAGCTGCCCAGCCGCTTCAAATAATTTGGCGGTTTTATGATGAATGACCTGCAGATAGCGTTCTTCAGTGGTGTCTGCATCATGCACATTAAGTAGCTGTAAGACTTCACCCTCGGCAATCACGTTAGTGGTATGTGACAGGATTTGCATCAGGCGCATCGAATCCAGTTCCACCATCATTTCAAATGCGCGGGTATAAAGAAAATCACCCACCAATACACTGGCTTCATTTCCCCATACGCTGTTGGCCGTTTCCTGGCCCCGGCGCATCGTTGAATTGTCGACCACATCATCATGCAGCAGGGTCGCGGTGTGAATAAATTCAATGATGGTGGCAAGATTAATATGCGCAGTTGCCTGATGATTGCAGGCACGGGCACTTAACAAAGCAATAGCCGGGCGCAAGCGTTTGCCGCCACTATTGATGATGTAATGGCCAAGCTGATTAATTAATACAACCTCAGATTGCAGCCGATGTTGTATCATGGCGTCAACTGAATCCATATCCTGCTGGATGAGTGCGTAAATGGATTGTATATCCACGGGGCGTTTGTCTGCCTGTTCTAGATGAATTAAACGCGTACTTTCTCACGGGTAACAGCGATTCGCAAATAATTCAATTTGCATTTGATCTGAATGTAGAAAGCGGTTAAAATTCCCGGTCTTTTGTTGGGTTACCCACAATAACATTTATTTTTTTGGAGAAAGCGATGTACGCTATTGTCGCGACTGGTGGTAAGCAGTACCGAGTTAAAGAGGGCGAAAAGCTCCGCGTTGAAAAATTGCCAGGTGAAGTGGGTGATACCATTGAACTGGGTGAAGTTTTATTGATCGGTGAAGGCGAAGACATTAAAGTCGGCGCACCCTTCTTAGATGGCGCAAAAGTCACAGCAACTGTGGCCTCAGTTGGTCGTGCGGACAAAGTTAAAATCATCAAATTCCGTCGTCGTAAGCACCATCGGAAACAGATGGGACATCGCCAATCTTATACAGAAATCGAAATCACTGGCATCACTGCCTAAGATTTGACAAATTTAAAGAGGATTTAACATGGCTCATAAGAAAGCTGGTGGTAGTACCCGCAACGGTCGCGACTCCGAGTCGAAACGCCTTGGTGTTAAACGTTTTGGCGGTGAAGCAGTATTAGGCGGCAACATTCTGGTTCGTCAACGCGGCACTCGTTACCATGCAGGTCGTAACGTTGGTATCGGTAGAGACCACACATTGTTTGCGACAGCCAATGGTAAAGTTGTATTCGAAACCAAAGGTGCGAACAATCGCATGTTTGTCAGCGTCATCGCTGAATAAAGAATTTGTTAGCCCGTTGGGGCAAACAGCTGAAAGCCCCGCTGATGCGGGGTTTTTTGTTTGTGGCAATTATTAAAAAATTATCTGGTCGGCAGTATGAAATTTGTTGATGAAGCGAAAATAAAAATCAGCGCGGGTGCCGGCGGTAATGGTTGCCTGAGCTTTCGTCGTGAAAAATATATCCCCTTCGGTGGTCCGGATGGCGGTGATGGTGGTGACGGGGGCGATGTGTATCTGCTGGCAGATACACAAGTAAACACTCTTATCGATTTCCGCTATAAACGTAACTTTAAAGCCCAGCGTGGCGAACATGGCCGCGGCAAACTTTGTAGCGGTGCCCGTGGCGAAGATTTGGTTATTAAAGTGCCCGTAGGTACCGAAGCCTGGGATGAAGACACCAATGAACTGATTGGTGACTTAGCCAAACACGGCGATAAGCTTATGGTGGCAAAAGGTGGCTGGCACGGTCTGGGAAATGCCCGCTACAAATCCAGTATCAATCGTGCACCGCGCCAAACCTCAGATGGAACCCCAGGCGAAGAGCGTACCTTACGCCTTGAAATGAAATTATTAGCCGATGTCGGGTTATTGGGTTTACCAAATGCCGGAAAATCCACCTTTATCAGTCAGGTTTCTGCCGCCCAACCAAAAGTAGCCGATTATCCTTTTACGACGTTGCATCCAAATCTAGGTGTGGTGACACTCAGAGATGTACGCAGCTTTGTTATTGCCGATATTCCCGGCCTGGTTGAAGGTGCAGCTGAAGGTGCCGGTTTGGGTATTCAGTTCCTTAAGCATTTAACCCGCACTCGATTGCTATTACATCTGGTTGATATGGCCCCAGTTGATGTGAAACAGGATCCAGTGGAAAGCGTTAAAATTATTAACCGTGAATTACTCCATTACAGCGATGCCCTCGGCAAGCAGCCGCAATGGCTGATTCTGAATAAAATGGATTTGGTCCCGGATGATATCCGTGACGAACTTACACAGGAAGTGTTGACCCGTCTTGATTGGCAAGGACCTGTCTACAAAATCAGTGGACAGACTGGTGAAGGTTGCGCGCAGTTGTGTGAAGATATCATGCAATACTTGGATGATTTACGTCAGAGTGAGCAGCCTCCCGCTAAACCCATCGAGGAATAACTGTGGAAAATCCGCATCAGCAACTTTTATCAACCAAACGTTGGGTGATTAAAATTGGTAGTGCTTTATTAACCAAGCCCGGAGAAGGCCTGGATGTGGATCGTATTCGCTGGCTGAGTGGCGAAATTGCCGAATTGAGAAGTCAGGGTAAAGAGATCGTTCTGGTCACCTCCGGCTCAGTTGCCGCGGGTATGCAAAGACTGGGCTGGCGAAAACGTCCACATGCTTTGCATCAGTTACAAGCTGCAGCCAGTGTGGGACAGATGGGACTTATCCATGCTTATGCCACGGCGTGTGAACAACACGGCATTCACACCGCACAAATTCTACTGACTCACTCTGATCTAGCGGATCGTGGCCGCCATTTGAATGCGCGCAGTGCATTGCATACTTTGCTTGAGATGGGCATTCTGCCGGTCGTTAACGAAAACGATACCATTGCCACTGACGAAATCCGATTTGGAGATAATGACACTCTGGCAGCCATGACCGCTAATCTGGTTGAAGCCGATGTTTTGGTTATCCTGACCGATCAGGATGGCTTGTTTGATAGTGATCCACGATTAAACCCCAATGCCAGAATGCTGGCAGCCTCTGCGGCCAATAATCCAAATCTGGATGGTATGGCGGGTGACAGTAAAGGCGAATTAGGCCGTGGTGGTATGGCAACCAAATTAGCTGCGGCCAGACGCGCGGCAAGATCCGGCGCGACTACGGTGATTCTATCTGGCAAACATCCACTGAATTTACGTCATCTGGCGGCAGGTCAGGGCGTGGGCACATTACTATGGCCCGACATTAAACCGATTAAAGCTCGTCAGCAGTGGCTTGCCGGACATTTGGTTCCTAAAGGTCGTTTGATGCTTGATGATGGTGCTGTCGCGGTAATAAAACAGCAAGGTCGAAGTATTTTACCGGTAGGTGTGCGTCAGGTAGATGGACAGTTTACCCGTGGTGAACTGGTTTTATGCACAGATCTGCAGGGGCGGGAAGTGGCTCGCGGCCTGGTGAATTACAGCGCTGATGAGGCCGTAAGGATTATGGGGCAGCCTAGTCAGGCGATTCAAAGCTTATTAGGATACGTTGATGAACCGGAATTAATTCATCGGGATAATCTGGTCGTCACGGGATAAATGACAGACATAAAAAAACCGGCGCGAGCCGGTTTTTTTTAGCTGATTCTATAGAACAGTCAATTACATTGCGCGGACAGCGTTGTTTAAACGGCTTTTGCCACGTGCAGCAGTATTTTTATGAATCAGGCCTTTACGAGCCATGCGATCCAGAACTGGAACTGCAGCTTGAAATGCAGCAACGGCTTGTTCTTTATCACCAACAGCAATCGCTTTTCTGAGTGCTTTTACTTTAGTACGCATCGCTGAACGCTGACTAGCGTTCAATTGACGGTGAGTTTCCGCCTGACGGGCGCGTTTTTTTGCTTGTGCTGAGTTTGCCAAAGTGTTTCTCCTAAGAATCAGCTATTTGTATATGAACCGGGCATTATCCTGATTTTGCTTCCATTTGTAAATGGTATGATGCTGTCTTTTTTCAAGCACGAGTGAATGATGCGAATTATATCAGCGAATTTGAACGGGATCCGAGCCGCTGCGCGAAAAGGATTTTTTGACTGGTTAAAAAAACAAGATGCCGATGTTGTGTGTATTCAGGAAACAAAAGCGCAAGTACATCAGCTGGAAGACAAGATTTTCACTCCTGAAGGCTACCACTGCTATTACCACGACGCGGTCAAAAAAGGTTACAGCGGCGTAGCAATCTACAGCCGTCTTCAGCCGGATGAAGTTATTACCGGTATGGGCAATGCCGAGTTCGATATAGAAGGTCGATATATCGAAGCCAGATTTGGCAAGCTCAGTGTGATTTCCCTCTATCTGCCATCAGGAACATCTGGTGATGAACGCCAACAGGTTAAGTATCGCTGCATGGAGTTTTTCGAAAATAAAATGCAGGAAATGAAAGAATCCGGTCGTGATTACATTATTTGCGGTGACTGGAATATCGCCCATAAAAACGAAGATATCCGTAACTGGAAAGGCAATCAGAAAAACTCCGGCTTTTTACCGGAAGAGCGCGCCTGGCTGGACAAGTTGTTTTATGAGATGAATTTTGTCGATGCTTTCCGCGAGTTACCACAAGCAGAGCACGAGTACACCTGGTGGTCGAATCGTGGACAGGCCTGGGCCAATAACACCGGATGGCGCATTGATTACCATATTCTGAGCCCGAGTCTCAAAGGTAAAGTCAAAGCCACTAATATTTATCGGGATGAACGTTTCTCGGATCATGCGCCGTTGACCATTGATTACGATTACAAGCTAAATGATTAATGAACTTTCAGTGTTTGTTTCTCTCTGATTAGCATCTATCTCAGAGAAACAAACCATGTTTTCATTATTCAAGTCGGACCCCGTCAAAAAGTTAAAAAAGCAGCTTGCTCAAAAACAGGAGCAAGCCATGCTCGCACAGCGCAGTGGTGATATACGGAAATTTGCTACGCTTACCGAGGAGTCTCAAGTATTGGCAGATGAAATCAAGCGGCTTGAATCTTAATCCCGGGGTAGGTTTTGGTTGAGGAACGAACCCCAACAATCAGCAATTGAATTTTAAAAATGCTGGATTCGTAATAAAGTTTATTTCGACTTAATGTCGAGTCAGGGGAATGCGTGCCCATTCCCCTAACAACCCCAGGGCACCCCTTGTGTTGGCCTGCGGCTTCACTGCGTTGCGTTTTTTGTCAGGGAGACTCACCAAACTCGCTGCGCTCAAACAGGTAAGTCTCTAATCCTGACAAAAAGCCGCTACTGATTCGTGGCATCCGTGCCACTCACCCTTCGGGCGCTTTCAGCGTCCAAATTTGTTCCAGACAAATTTGTCGTCAACACAAAAGGGGGATCCACGAACACCACGCTTGAGGCACTTTCCTCGATGCCCTTATGCGAAGCCGAGCATCGCAGAGCTGGTCGGATCAGCATGACGGCTGTTTGAGCGCAGCGAGTTTCCGTCATGCCCGACCAGATCGAGAAGCACAGGGAACCCGCAGGGTGAGCATGGGCTGCACTTTTGTTTGGTTCGTTTATTTTGATTCGCGACATCCCTGTCGCTCACCCTTCGGGTACCTTAGGCATCCAAATTCATTCCCCGTGAATTTGTGGGCACGCAAAATAAATGAACGCCTCGCGGCAGCTATAAGGTCGGAAATATCAATCAGATTTTTGGGTTTCGTACCTAAACCCAACCTACGGGCTGCGATGCTCGGCTTTGCATAAGGCCGTTTAGAAGATAAACGTTCAGGTGGCCCCCATAACCCCCTTTTATGCTGACGAGTAGCGCAGGTTTATCTGGGTAACGGCCGGCCAGTGTTTGAGCGCAGCGAGTTTTGGCCGGACGCCAGATAAATCGAGCAACGCAGTGGAGCCGCAGGCCAGCATAAGGGGTGCCTTTTCTTTTGGTTCGTTTTCTTTGGGCAAACAAAGAAAATGAACTCGCCCCATAGGGCGAAACCTTCAAAGCCAAACTTATTCAATTGTTAGGCTTCATTGAATTCAATCCCACCTAAGGAAAACGTTGATAACGCCCATTGCCGGTGTATGGGATAAGTCAAAATTTAATAAATAGAAGCCCTGACACAACGAATCACCCCATAATCATAGGCTTCATCCAACGCTTCAAAAACGGTTTTTAAACTATCTGCTTCATCACCAAGTGACTCAATGGTCGAGATGATTTCATTAAATTCATTATCAGCCAGATCCAGCACTTTTTTAACATCCAGCAAACCCGCTTCAATGCCGTCTGACAGGTGACTGTAAACCGTGCTCACTTTCAATTCACGCTGTTTCGCTATTTGATCAGGGTTCAATCCTTGTTCATGCAGCATCAACGTCTGATTCACCGTGTCACGTAAGCCGTTATTTAATAATTCCGATAATGGAAACTGCTGAATAACGGTTAAAAACCGTTGACCGTAATGTTCCAGTTTTTGAGCGCCGACACCGGAAATACGTGCCATGGCTTGCATATCATTAGGTCTGGACTGACACATTTCCTGCAGCGTTGAATCATGAAAAATCACAAAAGGTGGCACGCCATTTTGTTGGGCGATCTCGGTTCGTAACTGGCGTAACGTATCCCATAGCTCCTGATCCTGAGGACGCACGGTAGATTGTTTTTTCTCTTTTTTGCTGAGCGTTTGTTTGGCTTGCTGTTTACGCAGCAGCAGTTTTTGTTCGCCGCGTAAAATCGACCGACATTTTTCAGTCAGACGTAATGCACCATAACGATTGATATCAATATCAAGATAGCCGGTGGCGATAAGTTGGCGGAAGATACCGCGCCATTGCGTAGCGGTCAGATCTGAGCCAATACCAAACGTACTGAGCTGATCATGCTGGTTGGTCTTGATGCGTTCATCTTCACTGCCCACCAACACATCAATTAGATAATTCACCCCAAAGCGTTGATCGGTCCGATAGACACATGACAAGGCTTTTTGGGCAACTTCAGTAGCATCAAAATGCTCTGGCGGATTCTGACAGTTATCACACTGACCGCAGGTTTCCGGTGACGTTTCATCAAAATAGGCGAGCAGGGCATGCCGCCGGCAGCTGATGGATTCGCATAAGCCCAACATGGCATCGAGTTTGTGATGTTCGACTCTTTTGATAAGGTCCGGCGCATCAGAGTTCTGCATAAACTGCCGCAAGGTAATCACATCCTGCAGTCCATACGCCATCCAGGCATTCGCCGGCAAGCCGTCACGACCAGCGCGGCCGGTTTCCTGATAATAGGCTTCGATATTTTTTGGCAGATTCAAATGCGCGACAAAGCGTACATCAGGTTTATCAATACCCATACCAAAGGCGATGGTGGCGACAATAATCACGCCTTCTTCGCGTAAAAAACGCTGCTGATGATGTGCCCGCATTTGTGAGGTTAAGCCTGCGTGATAGGGCAAAGCGACGCGACCCTGGTCGCTCAACCACTCGGCAATTGCCTCGACCTTTTTACGCGACAGGCAATAAACAATCCCGGCATCGTTGGCATGTTGAGTTTCAATAAACTGCCAAAGCTGTTGTTTGGCCTGATTGGCTTCGGCAATGGCATAAAAAATGTTGCTTCGATCAAAACTGTTCAGGTAGACATTGGCGTCATGCAGATTGAGCTGTTCGATGATCTCAATACGAGTGCGTTTATCGGCGGTAGCAGTCAGCGCAATACGTGGAATATCGGGAAAGCGTTCATGCAACATCCGCAGTTGCTGATATTCCGGGCGAAAATCATGGCCCCATTGCGACACACAATGCGCTTCATCAATGGCAAACAGTGAAACCTGAATCCGCGCCAGCATTGCCAGCGTGCGTTCGTTTAATAAACGCTCTGGAGCCACATACAGCAAATCTATCTGGCCGGCTTCAAGCTGAGTCTCAACGGCATTTGCTTCAGCAGCGGATAAACTGGAATTCAAAAAAGCTGCATTCACCCCAAGTTGTTGCAGGGCCATCACCTGATCCTGCATCAGGGCAATCAATGGTGACACCACAACACCAGTACCCGGGCGAATCAGTGCGGGAAGCTGATAACACAAAGATTTACCACCACCAGTTGGCATTAATACCAAGGCGTCACCACCGGCAATCACATGGTCAACGATAGTTTGCTGATTGTGACGAAAAGCGCTGTAACCAAAAACGTTTTGTAACACTTCCAGCGCGGGTTGCCCGACATGCTGCATAAGAAATTCAGTGATAAAAGGAAAGGGGCATTATGGCAAATTGTGCTTGGTTTAACATGTGATACGGACGATAAATTCGGTTTATCGTTCAAAGGCAGGCAAAATAGCGCAGGCAAATCACAAATCGCTTATCTCAAAACAGTCAGGTTTTGGGGATACATCTCAATCTTTAGGAAATAAAATGAAAGAAATAACAGTGGATAGCAACCCCAGTGAAGCTCGTTTAAAACAACTGGGCGTGGCTCACTGGCCAACATGGGAAAAAGGCGTATCGGTTTTCCCATGGTCATTTGTCACCACAGAAATCGCTTATATCGTTGAGGGTGAATGTGTCATGACGCCTAACGATGGTGGTCTGCCTACAACTTTTAAAGCCGGTGATTTAGTGGTTTTCCCTAATGGGTTTAAAGGTACTTGGGAAGTTAAAAAAGCTTTGAAGAAGCAATTTAAGCACCAGGATGGAAATTTTGTGAAATGTGCTCTCAGTCGTTTCAAGATTTTGAAAAATAAATTTAAATCAAATTCCTAAAACGTTTTTTGATCTCTCTAAGAATGGGCTAACTTCAATGCAGCTCAACAGGTAGCTGTCATTCGCGCGCAGGCGGGAATCTAGTGATATATGCAGGTTGGGTTGAGGTACGAAACCCAACAATTTGAATTATATTTTCGACTTTATCGCTGCCGCTGGGCGTTCATTTATTTTGCTTGCCCAAAATAAACGAACCAAACAAAAGGGCAGCCCATGCTCGCCCTGCGGGTTCCCTGCGCTTCTCGATCTGGTCGGGCATGACGGAAACTCGCTGCGCTCAAACAGCCGTCCTGCTGATCCGACCAGCTCTGCGATGCTCGGCTTCGCATAAGGGCATCGAGGAAAATGCCTCAAGCGTGGTGTTGCTCGTGGATCCCCCTTTTGTGTTGACGAGTAGCGGCTTTTTGTCAGGATTAGAGACTTACCTGTTTGAGCGAAGCGAGTTTGGTGAGTCTCCCTGACAAAAAACGCAACGCAGTGGAGCCGCAGGCCAACACAAGGGGTGCCTTTTCTTTTGGTTCGTTTTCTTTGGGCAAACAAAGAAAATGAACTCGCCCCATAGGGCGAAACTTTGTGCCAAAAACATTCTGATTTGTTGGGTTTCGTACTTTAATCCAACCCATACGTTTATATCGGTTTTGCTTTATCCCCTATACGCGGAGATTCAAAAGGAAGCATTCTACTTGGCGTTTCTTCAACTTCCTCTGTAGTCTCAGTTGCCAAAAATGATGCTAACCCACCTAAATATTCGCCTGGACTGCGAATCCTTCTTTTAACTCGGGGATTTTTTTCAAATCTATTAGATTCAATAGTAGATAATTTGGCTTGGACATGGGTAACTGTACCTGTGCCTCTAACCAGCTCCAGATGACCAAGGCTTTCTCCAGTTTCTGGATCGAGTAATTCCTCCTTTTCAACAAAATATATAAGAAATCGATCTCCTGTCTTGACTCCTTTATCTGCGCCGTGGTTGATGACAACTGTGTAATCATCGATAACTTTGGCCACTGTAGCCACGTTAGGGCTAGTTTTTGTGTCTGATGTATCAGCCATTTGCATGAGCCTCTAATACGTATCCTGGGATAGATGTCTTAATAATAATTCGCTTTAATTCATCTACAGAGTTTGATTTTATTGCAGCCAGCTTCTCGCCAAACTCTATATTTGCAGTTACAAGAATTTGAATTTTCCCATTGTTCTGGACGTTAATTACTTTTCCAAGACCAACCAGCCTCTCAATCTCATCTTCCAAGTAATAGATTGTCACTAAGGCATCATGAGCAAGAAGCGAAGTTTGCTCGACTAAAAGCAACGCATGGGCGCCTTTAAATGCTAATGGTGGTTCTTTAGCATATTTAACCTTTGGTGGCGGAGGTGAAGAATTCAGAAATGCCAACCAAGAGGCTCTGGCAAAAGTAATTATTAAAAATAAACAGAAGAATACCGTGATCAAATACCAGCGGAGATGTATCACATCATCTGCGGGGGCGGCAAAGTAACTAACAACAATAGCCAAAATACTGATGATTGAAACAACGCTGCCCCATGTAGCCAAAATACTTTGGACTAAAAGGTTTCCAAAACCATTTTTTCTCATAAGTGGCTCATGATTGATTACCTTGAGAGTATCTTTATGAAGTTAAGTAGGCTACACAACAATTATTGTGTGGACGTAATTCTATTTCTTGATGCCCATCTTATGTGAAAGTAAGTCATATTAAGCAATAAACATCAATGGAAGCAAAATAACAGGTTAATTGACTTAAAAGATATTGTTTAATCCCAAATCCAACTGCGCCTGCCCCTTCTCATCAACCACCGGCAAATCAAACCCACTCAAACTCAACCCCACCAATCTAACCGGTTTATGCCCAGCCTCAGTCCGAGCCAACAGCTTCGGAATCCATTCCCGCAAATCAGCAAAGCCAATACTGTGATCCAGCGTCTGAGCCCGCGTGACTTGCTGAAAGTCGGCATATTTCACTTTAACGGTAACGGTTCTGCCTTGCATATCGTGTTTGTTGAGGCTTTCAAGCACTTGTTCGGCGAGGCCGAGCAGTATGTTGGTTAATTCGGGAACAGAAAGAATATCTTCGGCAAAGGTTGTTTCCTTGCCAAGCGATTTACGGATTCGTGAGCTACGAACCGGACGTTCATCAATGGCCCGGGCGATGTTGTAGTAATACTGACCGGATTTACCGAAACGCTCAGTGAGTTCGGCCAAAGTTTTATGCCGTAGGTCATTGCCAGTATGGATACCGAGGCTTTTCATTTTGGCTTCGGTGGCAGGGCCGATACCGTGAAATTTGCCGATGGGTAGTTTGTTTACAAATTCCTGACCTTGCTCGGGGCGGATCAGATAAAGGCCATCGGGTTTATCCATATCAGAAGCAATTTTGGCGAGAAATTTATTGTAGGAGACGCCAGCCGAAGCGGTGAGCCCAGTCTCGGCGAGGATTTCAGCTTTGATGGCTTTGGCAATCAAGGTAGCAGAGCCGTTAAACGATTCGGTATAGGTGACATCCAGATAGGCTTCATCTAACGAAAGTGGTTCAACTTCTGAAGCATAACGCCAGAATATTTCACGGATTTGGTTGGACACTTCTTTATAGGCGTCAAAACGGGGGCGGACAAAAATGGCTTCGGGGCATAAACGATAAGCTCTTGATGAAGCCATCGCTGAATGAATACCAAATTTGCGCGCTTCATAACTGCACGCAGCGACTACGCCGCGGCTGTCGGGTTGACCGCCGACGATTAGCGGTTTGCCTTTTAGCTCGGGAAAGTCACGTTGTTCAACCGAGGCATAAAACGCGTCCATATCCACATGAATGATTTTTCGTTGTTTAGCCATTAAGAATTAGTGTTGGTAAGTTCTCGGTATTTTCTCATAAACCACATGCTGATGTGCCAATAGATATTGCTATCTTGATCCGACAGTCATTTCAGAGTGGATTGCCGGAAGCGTCAATGTTACTTTAGCGAATTAAACCTCATCAGTGAGCTTACGTTTGATTGCAAGTATCCGTTCCTGGCAAGAAAGTCTGCGGGCTTTTTTTACCCCCCAAGTTGTCACCATGCTGTTTCTCGGCATTGCAGCGGGGTTGCCGTTATTACTGATTTTTTCATCTCTCAGCCTATGGTTACGTGAGGCGGGCGTCGATCGCAGTGCAGTCACTTATTTCAGTTGGGCGGCGCTGGGTTATTCATTTAAATTTGTCTGGGCGCCGCTGCTGGATATTCTGCCATTACCGATTTTGCATCGCCTGTTAGGTCGACGGCGTAGCTGGTTATTTTTGTCACAGCTGATGATTATCGCTTCGATCATAATGATGGCGATGGTCGATCCGGCAACACATTCCTTAACCTTAATGGCTGTTGCGGCTGTATTACTGGGCTTTTCAGCCGCGACGCAGGATGTGGTGATTGATGCCTATCGTATCGAGTCTGCCGATACCCGTTTACAGGCATTAATGTCTGCCAGTTATATCGCCGGATATCGCATCGGTATGCTGATGGCTGGGGCTGGTGCGTTGATGCTGGCCAGTTATTTTGGCTCTGAAATGGGTGAGTACGATTATCTGGCGTGGCGGCAAAGCTATTTAATTATGGCGGCACTGATGCTAATTGGTGTGGTCACCACCTTGTTAAGTCCTGAACCTGAAGTAAATAAAAAGGTTCATGAGGATCGCAAGCGGGATTATCTGGGGTTGATGCTGACGTTTGCGTTGTCGATAAGCGGATTTATTGCCTGTTTCTATCTCACCAGCGACTGGGCTGGTCAGGCACGTTTGCAGTTACTTAACGTTTTTAATAATGGCCCTATGTCGGCGATTGGTGTTGAGTTAGTGCGTTTAGTGCTGGCCACCATGGTGGCCGTGATTATTGCCAGAGTGTTGATCTTGATGGGCTGGGCGCAGAAAAGCATTGTGCATCGAAGCTATGTTGAACCAGTGCAGGATTTCTTCAAACGCTACGGCCTATCGATGGCGTTGTTGCTGCTTTCGTTGATTGGGTTATATCGAATATCCGATATTGTGCTGGGTGTTGTGGCCAATATTTTTTATCAGGATATGGGCTTCACCAAGCCAGAGATTGCCACGGTGGTGAAAACATTTGGTTTGTTTATGACCATTGTTGGTGGTTTTCTTGGCGGTATTCTGGCGTTACGTTTTGGGGTGATGCGCATCCTGTTTTTAGGGGCGGTTTTATCGGCATTGACCAATCTGTTGTTTATGCTGCTTGCCCAAATGGGCAATGATATCTGGATGCTGTATATCGTGATTTCTGCTGATAATCTGTCCGGCGGTATGGCGAGTGCCGCCTTTATTGCATTTTTATCCAGCCTGACCAATATCTCGTTTACCGCGGTGCAATATGCCATTTTCAGTTCATTAATGACCTTATTGCCGAAAATCCTTGGAGGGTATTCCGGGACGATGGTCGAAAGCATTGGTTATGAGCAGTTCTTTTTGATGACTGCTTTAATGGGGGTACCAGTATTGCTGCTGGTCTTCCTGGCTGCCCGCCGTTTTCGAATTGATGGTTAGCTGATTAGCTTATGTGGCGCTGGCTATTCATTATTATGGTGATCTTTGTTGGCTGGCGTTACTGTTCACCCGACGCCATCCATTACGCCGCGCCTGATAAAGTCATAGATAAAGCACCTTTACAAGCCGAAGTAGCAGATCTTCCGCCTATTCCTTTTGATGACTATGCAATACAGCCGATGGCTGAATTTACCCTGGAAGGCAGAGTACTGGCACGGGAAGATTATTGGTTAGGACGTGAAACTGATTTATCACCCACCGATTTGGTATTGGGCTGGGGAGAAATGGCAGATCCTGAAGTTGTTAAACAGATCAACATTCGCCAGTCCGGTCGCTGGTATTTCTGGCAGGTCGATTCATTTCCGATTCCTCGTCGGAACATTGAAACCCAAAGCGCCAATATGCATTTGATTCCGGCGAATGATGAAGTCGCCAGAACGCTTAAGCAGATCCGTCCGGGACAATTAGTTACTCTGCAGGGCTATCTGGTAAATGTGAATGCCGATGATGGCTGGCGCTGGCGCAGTTCGTTAACTCGGGATGATACCGGTGCCAATGCATGTGAATTAATTTACGTGAAACAACTGAAAATCATTTCCTGACAGCTGGTTTTAGCGGGAAATTTCCCCGAAATGTTTATGCTATGTTGACTGCTTGAATCAACAACAAGGAGTTAATTATGTCGAATAAAGCTATTTCAATCGATGATTACGAGGCCATCAGCAAACTGATTCAGCTTTATATTGATGGTGCTGTGGCAGGCCGTGGTGAACTTATGAAACCGGCATTTCATCAGGATGCCACTATTTACGGTTATGTTGGTCCGGATTTATTTGCCGGTCCCATTCAGGGCTTGTATGACTGGAATGATGAAAATGGTCCAGCCAAAGACATGAAATCAAAAATTACCCATATCGATGTGGTTGGTACGGCAGCCAGTGTCAGACTCGAATCAGATAACTGGACCGGTCATCGCTTTACCGATTTTTTTAATTTATTGAAAATTGATGGCAAGTGGCAGGTGATGAATAAAGTTTTTCATCTGCATGATGAAATCTGAGCTGCTGGATTAATCCAGCAGCTTGTAACACGGTTTGTAAGCATTTTCGTCCTGTCCCAGTTTCATACGTTTTTCACGAACAAAGATACGTAACAAGTCATCGATGGCTCGCATTAAATCCGGATCGCCGTTAATGATGTAAGGGCCATGTTTGGCTACTTCGCGAATACCAAACGCTTTTACATTACCGGCAACAATCCCGGAAAACGCCGAACGTAAATTGCTGGCCAGTTCATGACCTGGCATATCGGGATATAACCGCAGAGATGCCATATTTTCATGGGTAGGAATAAACGGCTGTTGCAGCATCGGATCGATGTGCAGTTGCCAATTGAAATAATAGGCATCCTGCGATTCACGACGGGCAAGATGTACCTGATCCACGGAATCACGAATGATTTGGCCCACAGTGGCGGGCTCGCCAATGACGATTTGATATAGTTCAGCCACTTTATCACCCAGACAACGGCGCAGGAATTTATCCAGTGTCTCGAAATAGTCACGGCAGGATTCGGGGCCGGCAAACACCAGCGGAATACCTTGTTTGTTTTCCGGGTGCAGCAAAATGCTTAGCAGGTAGAAAATTTCCTCGACCGTACCAACGCCACCTGGGAACACAATAAAACTGTGGCCGAGACGGACAAATGCTTCCAGCCGCTTTTCAATATCCGGCATGATCACCAGTTCATTAACGATGGCATTGGGTGATTCTGAGGCAATAATCCCCGGCTCACTGATACCGATATAACGACCGTTTTTGAATTGTTGCTTGGCATGGCCCACCGCAGCACCTTTCATCGGGCCTTTCATTGCACCAATACCACAGCCAGTAATGATATCGAGATTTCTCAAGCCCAGTTCATAGCCCACATGTTTGGCGTAATCATATTCTTCACGGGGAATCGAATGACCACCCCAGCACACCACCAGATTTGGTGTCATATTTGGCTTGATGGCATCTGCGTTACGCAGAATCATAAACACGCTATCGGTAATCTGTCCTGATGTCGGTGAAGTTTGCCGGGCAAGAATTTTGAAATCGGTATAGATAATATCGCGCAACGCCGATGACAAATGCTCCTGAATACCGCGAATGATTTTATCGTCGACAAAAGACTGTGCCGGGGCATTTTTGATTTCCAAGACCACACCACGTGATTGTGGCACCAGTTTGATATCGAAATCTGCATAGGTATGAAAGATTTGCTCGGCATCATCTTGATGACTGTCGGTATTTAAAATCGCTAGAGCGCAATCGCGAAATAATCGATGCAAATCTTCGCTGGTATTGCTGATGCGTTGGATTTCTTCCTGAGAGAGCAGATTTAAGGTTCTTAATGGGCGAATCGTGGTGTATTGGATTTTGTTCATAGACTTCTATAGATAAAAAAGGCGAGCTAACATACTCCCACTGTTGTGATTGGGAATCAATGGAATAGTCGATGCCCGTTGAAATAGCGGCCAGTATTTTTGCTGCAGAAAAACCGAGCCGGATGTTTTCCGACCCGGTTTGTTTTAAACATGAAGCGACTTATAGCTGCTGAACGTAAGCCCGCCAGCCTTTAAGATGACTGATATCGGTGGCGTGGCTGATGGCATAGGGCTCACAGATAAAGCCTGTATACCATTGCTGATCCGCCAGTTTTACCTTGCCAATACCTAATGGGGCAGGGATCCCCGCGACAAACGATCCAAAGCTGGCGGTGGGTAACTCCCATAACTCAACTTCAATCGCTTCCCCTTGTTGTTCATCTCTGACCAGTCCTGGTCGGGCTGGTGGTCCGCCGGGGAGTGCATAAAGTCGGTAATCTGTAGTGGTTTGTGTGCCGCGTATTAACTTGCCGCCACGCTCCCGCAATTGCCAATTGAGTGGTTGTCCCTCCAGATGTGCTCCACAGACAACGACTTGGATCCGGTCCATAACCCCGGCGTTTAACGCTTGAGATTCAGCCAGCGGCAACGCGGTTGCTCCGAGCGGTAAGTTCAATGTTTGTTGCAGTCGATTGGCATAAGACAACAGTCGGGTATCACTGAAAGCTCTGGAAAACAGTGTCACGCCAAACGGTAACCCGTTTGAGTTGAAACCTGCTGGAACGGCAACTGCGCTGCAATCGAGCAGATTCATAAAGTTGGTGTAATAACCCAGCTGGCTATTAAGTTTAATTGGTTCGGCCTGAACCTCTTTGATTTTGTAAATCGTGCCAGTGGTTGGTGTCAGAATAAAATCAACGTTTTCCAGTACCGGGGTGACCTGCTGTTTGCAGTGCTGTAGTTGGTACTCGGCACTAAACAAATCCTCGGCTGAAGCGGTGTTATTGCTATCGAGAATGTGTTGTAAAACCAGCAGCATGTCTTCACGTTTAACATTAGCAGTGGCAAGACGTCGTTCAGCCACCCACGGGCCTTCGTATAACAATCTGGCTGCCGTCAGAAACGGCTCAAAATCAATTTCATGACAGATGCCGCCAAGTTTTTTCAGCGTTTCAACCGAGTTATAAAAGCCTTGTTCATTTTCCTGGTCGCCAAAAAACGCTAATTGTCCAGCTTGCGGAATGGCGAAGTTAAAGGATTCATCTTTAATTTGGCCATAATTTCGCCGGTTAGTATCTTTATTTTGCCGGGAGTAATCATCTTTCGAATCAAATGCTGCTGCCACTTCAAATACCCGGTTTGCATCGTCGGTGGTCAGGCTGAAGATAGACACACAATCCAGGCTTTTACAGGCAGGCACTACGCCGTGATTACTGAGCAAACCACGCGAAGGTTTTAAGCCAATAAGATTGTTAAATGCAGCCGGTACCCGACCAGAGCCAGCAGTATCGGTGCCCAGCGAAAAACTCACCAGCCCCAATGCGACCGCTACCGCAGAACCTGAACTTGAACCGCCGGAAATATACTCTGGATCAAAACTGTTCTGGCAGGCGCCCCATTTATCCGGGGAACGTACACCGACCAGCCCGGTAGCAAACTGATCCATATTGGTTTTGCCAATCGGAATCGCCCCGGCATTAATCAGTAACTCCACTACATGAGCGGATTGCTCTGCTGTATAGCGATAGGCCTCGCAGCCAGCAGTGACATCGACACCGGCTAATTCAATATTGTCCTTTATCGCAAATGGAATTCCGTACAACGGCAATTTATCAGGTGATTGGCCGATTAAATTGTCCAGATAAGGTTGGATGGCTTCGCGGGATAACAGGGTTATCCAGATATTTCGATCCGTATACGTGGCGGCGCGTTTCAGCACTTCATCAATCAGTTTATGCGGAGACAGCGTGCCATCACGATAAGCCTGATGGATGGCATCAATGGTCATATCCATTATTCCACCTCCCCGGAAATAACGACCAGACGATCACCCATGCCAACTTGCGCGCCGGCCTGTCGTTTAATTTCTGTGACGGTACCGGCTTGAGTCGCGGTTATCTGGATCTCCATTTTCATCGCTTCCAGAATCATCAATACATCGCCTTCTTGTACGGATGAACCGATTTCCACTTCCACTTTCCACACACTGCAGTTGAGTGGACTATCAACGGAAATAGCATTTTCCGGTAGCGGCGCACTTTCCTCCTCAATGATCTGCGGTTCATTACCACTATCAAAATGTAAAAGACCCTCACGTTTCCAATGTTCCAGCTCTTCTTCAAAGGCGTGTTCACGCTGGCGGGTAAAGCTGTCAATCGACACTTTATGTTCGGTTATAAACTGGTTGTAGCGTTTGAGATTGAAGGTGGTTTCTTCTATCTTCAGTGGATAATTGCCTTGCGGAAAATCACGACGGATCTGCACCAGTTCATCGTGAGTGACTTCATAAAACTTGATTTGATCAAAAAACCGTAACAACCAGGGTTTGGTGAATTCAGTGGTTTTCAGATAGCGATTCCACATCTGCAGGGTCCGACCGATAAACTGGTAACCACCTGGTCCTTCCATGCCATAAACGCACAGATAGGAACCACCGATACCAACGGAGTTTTCGGCAGTCCAGGTACGGGCAGGGTTATATTTAGTGGTGACCAGACGGTGTCTTGGATCCATTGGTGTTGCCACCGGCGCGCCCAGATAGACGTCACCTAGGCCCATCACCAGATAACTAGCCTCAAACACAATACGCTTCACTTCATCGACCGAGCTCAGCCCATTAATACGGCGGATAAATTCAATATTATCCGGGCACCAGGGCGCGTTATGCCGCACCGATTGCATGTATTTCTGGATGGCTTGCTGGCAGGCTTCGTCATTCCAGGAAATGGGTAAGTGCACGATACGTGCAGGCACATCCATCTCTTCGATATTGCTGATCTCCTGTTCGGCATGTTTGAGAATACCGACCAGGGTTTCCAGAGAAATTTGCATACCATCGTAGTGAATCTGCAGTGAACGGATGCCGGGTGTCAGTTCATGTAATCCTTTGATATTTTGTTGCTGTAACCACAACATCAACGCATGCACTTTAAAACGCAGATTGATATCCAGTTTCAGTTCACCATATTCGACCAGCAGATAATGATCGCCCGCCAACCGGTAGCAGACATCGATACCCGTTTCCGGTGACACCAGCGTGTCATAGATGGGTGAGCCAATTTCTGTGGGGATGACTTCAACAGGTTGCTGTGACAGTTGAGCAAGAGATTCCTGCTGAGCTCGCTCCATGGCTCTGGCGGTTGCTATCGACACTGGAATAAAACGCACCGTATCACCGGCTTTTAATTGGCCTATTTTCCACAGTTCTGCCGTGATAACGGTGGCGGGACAGACAAAGCCCCCTAATGACGGTCCATCGGGTCCAAGAATAATTGGCATATCGCCAGTGAAATCAATGGTGCCGACTGCATAAGCATTATCGTGAATATTGGAAGGATGTAAGCCCGCTTCACCGCCGGTATTTCTGGCCCATTCCGGACGTGGCCCAATCAGCCTTATGCCTGTTCGGCTGGAGTTATAGTGAATTTTCCAGTCAGCGGCAAAAAACGTTTCTATATCCTGTTCGGTAAAGAAATCCGGCGCGCCATGTGGGCCGTAAATGACCTTAATCTCCCAGTGAGTCGTGATTTGCGGAATTAATTCGGCAGGTGTTGTTGTTAAATCAACTGCCGCTGTTTCGTCTGATAAATGAAGAACATCGCCGGTTTTTAACGTGCGACCAACATGTCCGCCAAATTGACCCAGGGTAAAGGTGGAGCGGGAGCCTAGATAATTCGGGCATTGAATACCACCGGCGACCAGCAGATAAGTTCTTGTACCGGCGGCTTTGATTTGACCCAATGTTAGCTTGTCGCCGCTAGACACTGAATAAATTTGCCAGCAATCAATCGGCTCGCCATTGAGTTTGGCCTCAATGGTGGCGCCGGTAATGATAATTTGGCTGCTGCAGTTAAACACCAGTTCGGGGCCGCTCAGCGTGATTTCTAATCCGGCACAGTCTTCGGTATTGCCAAGTAGACGATTACCCAACCGGAAAGACCAGTTGTCATAAGGGCCGGAAGGCGGAATGCCGATATCCCAATAGCCTTGCCGGCCGGGATAATCCTGTACTGTGGTCATGGTGCCCGGCGATAACACGCTGAAAGTATTTGGGTAATAGACAAAGCTGTCCAGATAACGGGTGGTAATGCTGGCGGATAAAAAGGCCGCATCATTCAAAATATGGCTGAGATAGTCGGTATTGGTTTCAATACCGTAGATGCTGATTTTTTTCAGTGCTGTGAGAAGTTTTGCATGTGCTGATTCGCGTGTTGGTGCATGGCTGATTACTTTGGCCAGCATCGGATCAAAAAACGGCGAGATTTCAATGCCGGGTTTAATCCAGTAATCGATACGTAAGTCTGGCAGTTCAGGAAATTCTACTTCGGTTAACAGACCGGCTGATGGCTGGAATTTTTTGAATGGATCTTCGGCATACAAGCGTACCTGTATGGCATGGCCATGAGGTTTAGGCGCTTCAGCAGGCAGTGTACTTTCCTGAGCACCGACTTCAATCATCCAGCGAACCAGATCCACCTGATAAATCGCTTCGGTTACACCATGCTCAACCTGCAACCGGGTGTTAACCTCCAGAAAATAAAAATCATGTGACTGGGCATCGTAGACAAATTCCACGGTACCGGCACTGCGGTAATGGACAGCGGCCATCAGCCGGACGGAAACCTCATGCATAGACTGACGAACGTTGTCTGGAATATTCGGCGCAGGCGCTTCTTCGATAACTTTCTGATTACGTCGCTGACTGGAGCAGTCCCGATCGCCCAGTGCCAGCACATGACCCTGACCATCGCCAATGATTTGTACTTCAATATGCCGGGCCTGGGTGATAAATTTTTCGATAAACACGCCATCATTGGAAAAATTATTGGCGCCCAGCCGTTTGACGGAATTGAAAGCATTCTTCAGTTCATCTTCGGTATCACAACGACTCATGCCGATACCACCACCGCCGGCGGTGGATTTCAGCATTACCGGATAACCAATGGTCTGAGCAATAGCAAGCGCCTGTTCAATATCCTCAAGTAATTCTGAACCTGGCAATAACGGCACATCGTTTTGCTGAGCCAGCGCTCTGGCACTGTGTTTCAGACCAAAGGCTTCCATCTGTTCGGGTGTGGGCCCCAGAAATACCAGATTACTGGCTTCACAAAGTCGTGCAAAGTTGGAGTTTTCACTCAAAAAACCATAACCGGGATGAATCGCTTCGGCACCGGTTTCTCTGGCAATTTCAAGAATGCGTTGTTGATTCAGATAAGTGTCTGCAGCGCGGCCTTCTCCAAGCGAAAAGGCCTCATCGGCAGAACTGACATGCAATGAGTCACGATCGGCTTCGGCATAGATGGCGACAGCCTGAATGCCCATTTGCTGCAGTGTGCGAATAATTCTGGTGGCAATAGCCCCGCGGTTGGCAATTAAAATCTTCTTGAACATGGTTTTATCATCTCAAGGTGTGGGTCGTCCCACTTCATTCCGGCGCATTTCAAGTCGTCTCAAAACACGTTATTGCTGTTTGTATTATCAATCCCAGATGTAAAGGCCTATCGGTGTCGGGTTGTAGGCATTACAAGGGTTATTGAGCTGAGGACAATTAGAAATCAACACGATGACATCCATTTCAGCCTGCATTTCAACGTATTTACCGGCTTCAGAAATACCGTCTGCAAAGGTCAACCCACCTTGTTTAGTGACCGGTACATTCATAAAAAAATTGATGTTATGAGTGATATCGCGTTTGCTGATGCCGAACTGTTCGTTTTCAGCAACAGCCAACATCCAGCTGTCCCGACAGGCATGCATGGTTTTCTTTTCCAGTGCGTATCGCACGGTGTTGGATTCCGTAGCACAGGCTCCGCCCAGGGTATCGTGACGACCGCAGGTGTCGGCGGTAATGGTTAACATGGGATTTCCCATATTGGTCAGTAAGGTGGTGCCGGCAGTCAGGTAAACATTTTTTTGTTCGCGAATGGTATCTATCGCGCTGTAGCGTTCAGCAGGATCAGCAACACTATAGAACAATGTATCTGCCGCCTGATTTCCATGTAAATCGACAATGCGCAACGTCTGGTTTTTCAGCAGCGGTTGCATCCAATAATCACCGGCCAGTACTTCTTCGTAACGGGCTGCCTGATTAATATTCAAATGACTTTCTTTAATCACGATCTGTTTGTCCTTTTTCGTTAATGATGACCACACAGGTGATAGAGACGATTGTTTTCAAAACCACGCTGGTTTTCGGCACTGGCATTCAGGCACAGATCGTCTTCAGTGAGGGCGGCAGCATTTCGAATTTGATAGATAACCGGTTTTTTCGGATAGGTCGCTGCCGTGTTCATCGGATGTGGGCAGGTGTGGAACAGCACCAGGGTATCCATTTCAAAGCGCAGATCCACATAATCACCGGCTTTACTGTGGTTTTCGACATAGCTCATATTGCCCAGATCATCTGTTTTGATACTGCTAAACAAATTAAGATTGGCTGCCATATCGCGTTTATTCAGACCATATTTGGCCAATTCGACTAAAAAGGCCTGTTCACCACTGATGGTCCAATCATTTCGAAACTGCTGGTAATTTTTGATGCCCCATTTTTCCTCCAACGCAGCATTGGTCAGATTGCCACCCACGGTATCGTGCCAGCCAAGCGTATCTTCTGTAATTGAGCAAAAGATGCGGCCCATATCAGAATAAAGGCAATGGCCTTTGGTAAGTTTGAAGGTATGCTGACATTTCAAGGTGTCGGGAGCGTTGTAGCGTTCCAGCGTATTCTCCGGGTTGTAAAACAACATGCCGACATTGGCGCCGCCTTCCTGGTCAATCAGCCGCAGGATGGTGCCTTTTCGCATCAGCATTGACCAGTGAGATCCACCTGGAAGCGTGTCTTGATATAAAACGTCTTTGTCTTGGGTAATTTCAGTCATTGTTTATAGCCTGTTGTGTCATCAACGTATCTTGAAAATCATTATTGATTTGTTTTTTTGGAACGTCCTACCGGTATGTCATAAGTGATAGATGCCCCATAGCGATTAGGCTGATCCGGATCATGTCGCTGTTTATCAAAGACCAGCAGTTGGGTGCCCAGGGAGAAACCTTCGGAGAGATCATGGGTGATCATAAATATCGTGATATTGGTCTCGCGCCATATCTCCAGAATCAACTCATGCATATCGGATCGAATACCCGGATCCAGTGCACCGAAGGGTTCATCCAGTAACAGAATTTGTGGCTGTTTAATTAAGGCCTGAGCGATTGCCAGCCGTTGTTGCATACCACCTGACAATTCGCTGGGATATTTGGTTAAAGCGTGGTCGAGACCGACCTTTTCCAACAACGCGATCGCCCGTTCACGAATAGCCTGACGTTTTTTGCCAAAGCAGCGTCCCAGTAAGGGGGATTCCTTCAGTTCCTCACCCAGCATCACGTTTTCAACTACGTTAAGGTGGGAAAATACCGAGTATTTCTGAAACACGATGCCACGATCAGCACCCGGTTCATTGGCTATTGGTTTACCGTTTAACAGCAATTCACCTCGCGTGGGTTGCTCAGTGCCCAACAGCATTTTCAGAAAAGTGGTTTTGCCACAACCTGATGCACCCACCAGCGTGACAAATTCGCCAGCTTTGACATCAAGATTGATATTTTCCAGCACAATATTGTCGCCGTATTCCTTCCACAGATTTTTGATCTTGATATCGTTCATTTGTTTTCCCCCTGGTCGGTCGAATGCCAGGGGAAGACGCTTTTTGACAGGCGTCTTAGCAGGTAATCCATCAAAAAGGCCAACAGGGTGATCCACACCACATAAGGCAAAATGATGTCCATCGACATATAGCGTCGAACCAGAAAAATGCGGTAACCCAGTCCTTCGGTGGCAGAAATGGCTTCTGCCGCAATCAGAAATAACCAGGCTGATCCCAGACTCAAGCGAACGGCATCAATCAGCTTGGGTAACACTTGAGGTAATACCACACGAAGAATCAGTTGCCAGCTGTTGGCGCCCAATGTCTGGGCTTTAATGATGATTTCATGCGGTAATGCCATCACCCTGAGTTGTACGTCGCGGATCAGAAAGGGCGTGATGCCGAGCACAATCAGCATCACTTTGGAGAGTTCACCCAACCCGAATATAATGAACAATATTGGCAAAATGGCTAAAGGTGGCACCAGTGAAATAATGGTTATCACCGGTGCTATACCAGCTCTGACCAATGGAATAATGCCGACCAGAATGCCGATAATCAGACCGGTCAAAGCACTTATGCCGACACCGAGTCCTAGTCTTTGCAGGCTGGCAGCAGTATCCGCCCACAGTACATAATCACCGGTACGCTTGTTGGGCTCAAATGCCAGATAAGACACCGCATCGATAAAGGACTGCATTGATGGCATCAACTTATCATTCGGATTAATTGCCAGACGTTCACTGGAAAAGTAAAAATAAACAATCCCAATAACAACGAATGGCAATAGACCCAGCAAGCATTTTCCTAGAGTACCTGGACGCTGATTGATCAGTCTCTTCACGAGAAACTCCCTGTGTTTCTTAACCTAAAGGGCGTTATCCGCAGCCATTTTCATGAAACTGGAATCAAATCTGAGTTTGACGTTGTTTTTATCGCCTGCCACGTCACCGTTAGGGTAGGCAATACCGATAAAATCAGCATCCATCGCGCCATCGCCTAACAGACCATGATCAAACGAGAAGTCAGTAATGTGTTTCATCGTAGCAGGCAGTTGATCGCTGTTGGCAAAACTGACCGCTTCAGCGGCTGTGTAGAACATGTTGGTTGCATCCAGCTGTGCTTGATAGCCTGCCAGATCGGTTCCTGATGCTTCAGCCATCATCGTCAAGGCTTCTTCATCACCTGCTTGCATTTTGGCCATGATTTCATACCAGGCGCCGGTTAACGCTTTACCAAAAGCCGGATTCGCTTCTAGCGTTTCAGTGTTAACTACTAACAGATCGATGATTTCGCCCGGGATATCGGAGGAATCAAATACCTTGGTGGTATCAGGAATAGCGGTGATTTCTGAGAGTAATGGATTCCAGGTGACTGTGGAGGTGACATCCGACGCATTAAATACGCCTACCAGATCGGCATCTGAGGTATTGACCACCGTTACATCACGTTCACTCATCTCTACGCTATCCAAAGCACGCGCTAACAAATAATGCGAAACGGATAATTCGACCAGATTGACGCGTTGACCTTTAATATCAGCAAGCTTTTTATCTGCGCCTTTCAGCACAATGCCATCATTGCCGTTTGAAAAGTCGCCGATGATCAAAGCTGTGCTATCGACACCCCCAGCGGCAGGAATGGTCAGGGCATCCATATTGGTCATGGTGCAGCCATCAAACTGGCCCGCGGTATATTGATTGATTGATTCGATATAGTCGTTGATCTGCACGACATCGATTTCGATATCGTATTTATCGGCCCACTTTTTAACGATGCCAGCATTATCAGCGTAATCCCATGGCATCCAGCCGGCATAGATAGTCCAGGCAATACTGAATTTATCTTTGGTTTCAGCGTGTGCTGCTAATGGGGAAATAATAAAAGAGAGTGAAAGCAGCAAAACGCTGCCGATGCGATAAAAAGTGCGCTTCATTTTGGTAGTACCTCACAGCTTAGGTTAAGAACACGGTGAAAGAGATGTTTTATTCAAACAATCTCCCGGGCTTTTATCCCTCCGTGTAACCTTCGCTGTGAAGGTCGGTCACTCTCGGTCCAGACGTTATTTGCATAACCGGAACCCTAGAGACCTTATTGCTGTTCTTTTGGTGTGATAAAAACACCTCTAACACGCTACCACTATCAAAGCATCATTCAGGCCAGTTTTCCGGAAGCCTAAAATATCTATACAAATCAATAGCCTTAAGTTTTTTAAGGTTGAGGTGGCTTTATTTTTATGCACCGAATTTGTGCGTTTAAAATTTAATTGCCCGATCATGGCGCATCATTTATCGAGATTTCAGTCGATAGCGATAAAAAAAGCCCCTGACAACAGGGGCTCAATTTCAATTGTGCACATTTAAACGCTAAGGGACTTTTTAGAACGGAATATCATCATCGTAATAATCGGCTTCACCACCTGAACCATAATCCGGACCTGCAGAAGCTGAGGCAGGTTGTGGGTTGTTGTAGTTACTTTTCGCTGCAGGTTGAGAAGGGCGATTCTGGTTGTAATCCTGATTATCGTTGCTTCCGCCACCACCCGCACCTTTGCTGTCCAGCATGGTCATTTCATTACCAACGATTTCGGTGGTGTATTGATCCTGACCTTGCTGGTTTTGCCATTTACGGGTCTGAATACGACCTTCAATATAGACTTGTGAGCCTTTACGCAGATATTGCTGAGCGATTTCACCCAGTTTATTGCGTAACACGACACGATGCCATTCGGTACGTTCCTGGCGCTCACCGGTTTGTTTGTCACGCCAGCTTTCTGAGGTCGCAATCCGCAAATTACAGATCGAACCACCATTAGGAAATGCCCGGCTTTCAGGATCGACCCCGAGTCTGCCAACCAGAATAACTTTGTTTACTGACATGGTGAATTCCTTTACTAATTCAAATTTTGGTTCATTTTACGCATAAATCAGACATGCTTCGAGTTCATGTAGATCTACATCATCGGCGAGGTATTTGACGTATGCAATCCTCTCTTCCAGCACAATGACGATTTCAACCACGCCCTTGATAGCATTCAGCCGTTCTACAAATTCATCAGCGGTCTCGGCGGTGACTTCGTTTAATGGAACAATGCGGCTACTGTAATGTTTTGGGGCTTGCATCGGCAACATCATAATTAACCAACATGCACTAATGAGCCCCGCTGACCAGAAGATCCAGCTGATATCACCGAAACTATATATAACGCCACCCAATATACCGCCCAGAAAAGCGCCAATAAATTGCGCGCTGGAATAGATGCCCATCGCGGTGCCTTTGTTTTTAATCGGACTGAGTTTGGACATCATCGAAGGCAAGCTGGCTTCAAGAATATTAAATGCGGTGAAAAATAACCATAAGCAAATCATCAGCATCGCTAATGAGCTTGGCAATAACGCCCAACCTACTTGAGCAACAGCCAGGACAGCGATTGCACCGATAAACACCATTTTCATTTTGCGCTGTTTTTCGGCGATCAGAATAAACGGCACCATGCAGATAAACGCCAGTAATAACACCGGTAAATAGGTTAACGCTAAATCCGCTTTGGCCACGCCAGCAAAATCCTGCAAGGCGATCGGCAGCGCGAAAAAGCTTAAGGTGAGTAATAAATGGAGAATCAGAATACTGGCCACCAGCCGCATAATCGAAGTATTGGCCAATACCTCACCAATTTGCGCACGGGCAGGTTTCATATCCTGATGTTGTTTATGTTTATACGGCGTGGGGACCCACCAATGCAATACCAGCATGCCAAAAATAGCCATTAATGCAGTGGCCCAGAAGAGACCATCCAGTCCAATCCAGCTTTCTAAGGCCGCGCCACTGGCTAACGCCACTGAAAAAGACAAGCCAATGCTGATACCAATGGCAGCCATCGCTTTGGTGCGATGCTGATCGCGGGTAAGGTCTGCGGTGAGGGCCATCACTACGGCGGCAATCGCGCCACTGCCTTGTAATAATCTACCAATAATGACAGTGTAGATTGAGTCTGCCATAGCGGCTAACAGGCTACCCATGGCAAACAGGATCAACCCTAGATATATGACCTTCTTACGACCAATCCGGTCGGAGAGCATACCAAATGGAATTTGCAACAGCGCCTGCGTTAAACCATAGGCACCAATCGCCAGACCTATTAATAAAGGCGTGCTGTGAGAATATTGTTGAGCGGAGAGCGAAAATACCGGCAAAATCATAAACAAACCCAGCATACGCAGGGCGAAGATGACAGATAAACCGGAAATAGTACGTTTCTCCAGCGCACTAAGTGCGTCAGGTGTGGCTTGCTTTTGCGTCATGATAGGGTGACAGAGTATATTGATCCGTTGGATTTTACTACGGAACAGGCATGAAAAAAATCAGTATTCGCGGCGCCCGTACGCATAACTTGAAAAACATCGATCTGGACCTGCCCAGAGATGCGCTGATTGTGATTACCGGCTTGTCTGGATCAGGCAAATCGTCACTGGCTTTTGATACCTTATATGCAGAAGGTCAGCGGCGTTATGTGGAATCGCTGTCAGCCTATGCCCGACAGTTTTTATCGATGATGGAAAAACCCGATGTGGATCATATCGAGGGCCTTTCACCGGCGATTTCGATTGAACAGAAGTCGACATCGCATAATCCACGTTCCACTGTCGGCACCATCACTGAAATCTATGATTATTTAAGATTGTTGTTGGCCAGAGCCGGTGAGCCGCGCTGCCCAACGCATCATCTGCCGCTGGAAGCCCAGACCGTCAGTCAGATGGTGGACACTGTATTAGCGATGCCCGAAGGCAAACGTTTAATGCTATTGGCACCGGTGATTCAGGATCGCAAGGGCGAACATCTGTCTGTGTTTGAAGGGCTGCGGGCGCAAGGGTTTGTTCGTGCCAGAGTCAATGGTGAGGTCGTTGAGTTGGACGATCCACCAGAGCTTGAATTACGCAAAAAACACACGATAGAAGCCGTGGTTGACCGTTTTAAAGTACGCGAAGACCTGCAACAGCGTCTAGCGGAATCGTTTGAAACGGCTTTGAAATTAGCCGATGGTGTGGCCAAAGTCGTCTCAATGGATGATGATGCGGACCAAACGTTGTTTTCGGCCCGTTTTGCCTGTTCTGAATGTGGTTATTCGATTGCTGAACTCGAACCGCGCATGTTTTCCTTTAATAATCCGGCCGGTGCCTGCCCGACATGTGATGGTCTGGGTATCAAGCAGTTTGTAGATCCTTCCCGAGTCGTTGCACACCCTGAACTCAGTTTGGCGGCCGGTGCCATTCGCGGATGGGATCGTCGTAATGCCTATTACTACCAAATGATTCTATCGCTAGCCGATCACTTTCAATTTGATATTGATGCGGCATTTGATTCATTACCTGAAAATGTCCGGCAAGTGATTTTGTATGGCAGTGGTCGTACTGAAATTGATTTCAGTTATATCAGTGATCGTGGCAAGCGGGTAAGCCGTAAACATTCATTCGAAGGCATTATCCCCAATTTGCAACGCCGCTATCATGAGACTGAATCAGGTAGTGTGCGCGATGAACTGGCGAAATTCCATTCAATCAGAGCCTGTCCGGATTGTCATGGCACCCGCTTACGCGAAGCCTCTCGAAATGTATTTATCAATGAAACCAATTTACCAGAAATAACGGCGATGCCGATTGGTGAAGCCACCGAGTTTTTCCAGCAATTACAGTTGCCGGGTAAACGAGGCGAGATAGCCAGCAAGATAGTCAGCGAGATTAGTGCCCGATTAAGTTTTCTGGTTAATGTCGGGCTGGATTACCTTTCGCTGGCGCGCAGTGCCGATACCTTATCTGGTGGTGAAGCGCAGCGTATCCGGCTGGCCAGCCAGATCGGTGCCGGTCTGGTCGGTGTGATGTATATCCTCGATGAACCCTCCATTGGCTTGCATCAACGTGACAATGATCGTCTGTTGGGAACATTGACCCGGCTGCGTGATTTGGGAAATACGGTGATTGTGGTTGAACATGATGAGGACGCGATTCGCAGTGCCGATTATGTTTTGGATATCGGGCCGGGTGCCGGTGTTCATGGCGGTGAAATTGTGGCGCAGGGCACACCAGAAGATATTATGAAAAGTGAGCATTCGCTTACCGGACAGTACCTTTCTGGTCGGCGAAAAATTGAAATACCAGCGAAACGCGAAACCGCCCATGCCGGTAAATCCATTGGCTTGCGAGGGGCCTGCGGTAATAACCTGAAACATGTCGATGTCGATATTCCAATAGGACTTATGACATGTGTAACCGGCGTGTCTGGTTCAGGAAAGTCCACCTTAATTAATGAAACGCTGCTGAAGCTGACTTCCAAGACATTGAATGGTGCTTCTGAAGAACCCGCACCGCATACCGATATTCTCGGCCTGGAACAGTTGGATAAAGTGGTGGCGATTAATCAAAGTCCGATTGGTCGGACGCCACGCTCTAATCCTGCTACTTACACCGGTCTTTTTACCCCGATACGAGAGTTATTTGCGGGTACTCAGGAAGCACGGGCCAGAGGTTATGGACCTGGAAGATTTAGCTTTAATGTTAAAGGTGGCCGTTGTGAAGCCTGTCAGGGTGATGGTCTGATTAAGGTCGAAATGCACTTTTTACCCGATATTTATGTGCCTTGTGATGTCTGCAAAGGTAAGCGCTACAATCGGGAAACCCTGGATATTCGCTATAAAGGTAAAACCATCACTGAAGTGTTGGATATGACTATCGAAGATGCCAATGTGTTTTTTGAAAATATTCCGGTGGTGGCAAAAAAACTGCAAACCCTGATCGATGTCGGCCTGACCTATATCAAGCTGGGGCAGAACGCTACAACGCTTTCCGGCGGTGAAGCGCAGCGGGTAAAACTGGCCAAAGAATTATCCAAACGTGATACCGGTAAAACGCTGTATATCCTAGATGAGCCGACCACCGGGCTACATTTTTACGATATTGAGCAACTGCTGAAAGTCTTGCATCACTTACGCGACCGGGGTAACACTATCGTGGTGATTGAGCATAATCTGGATGTGGTAAAAACCGCCGATTGGGTAATTGATATGGGCCCTGAAGGTGGTGCTGGCGGTGGTGAAGTGATTGCTGTCGGCACGCCGGAGCAAATCACTGAATACCCACGTTCGCATACCGGACATTATCTGAAGCCGTTACTGAAATGAGTCTTGAACAGGAAATGAAGCTCGCCGTGAATGGCGAGACCAAACTGAATCTTGCTGATCTGGAATGGCTGCAAGCTTTGGTCAGGGAGCAAAAGCAGTTGCATTTGCGGACGGAATATTTTGATACCCCGCAACTGAAACTGAAACAGCAGGGCATCGCTTTGCGTATGCGACAGATCGACGATCAATGGCTGCAAACCGTGAAAACCAGTGGCAAGGTTCAAGATGGTCTGCATCAGCGTGAAGAGTGGGAACATCCGATCATCAATGGTGAGTTTGATCTGCCATTGCTTCGCCAGACACCCTTAGCGCCGATTGTCGATGACAGTGGCAGCTGGAAGCAGTTGCAGCGTCTGTTCTATACCGAATTTGACCGGGATATCCTTATGCTGGAGGCCGATCAGAATACCCTGATTGAGCTGGCGTATGATTTTGGCGAAGCTGTTTCGGGTAACAACAAGGCGGTCATACATGAAGTCGAACTGGAGTTACGTCACGGCTCACTGGAAGTGTTACAGCAAATTGCAGAAAAGCTGAAGTCGGAATTGCCGCTGAGTTATAACAACCGCAGTAAGGCCGAGACGGGGTATCAGTTATATCAACAACAAAATACGGATTGAAGAACTAACGGGCCGACAGGCCTCGGGCACTTTCAAATTTCCAGGTGCGGATAATGGTAAGCATGTCATTATTTTTCAGAACATCCTCAGGGATTGCGGCATACGGAGCACCTAAACGCACAATTCGCACGGCGGCATCATCCAGTACCTTATGCCCGGACGAGCGTGATACTACAATGCCATCGGGGGGAACACTGCCATCCGGTTTGATATCCACTGATAACATCAAGCTGCCATTAACGCCCTTATCCTTGGCTTCCTGCGGATAATTCATATTGCCAATTCGTTCGACTTTCATTGCCCAGGCCCGCATATAGGCGGCGGCAGAATATTCCTTGGTAGCTGCTGATATGCGACGTTTTTTGGGGGTTTCACTTAACGCACGGCTATTATATTCCAGTGTGCTTTGCAGTGATCCGATTTCGCTTCTTGCACGGGCAATCAGCTCTGCCCCGGAAAGGTTTGGTGTAATCTCTGCCGTTTCTTCAACGGTCTCTTCAGCGACAATTTCAGAAGTCTCTACCTTACGATCAGCATTTTCAGCCGTGACTTTTTTGCTGGTGGTTTTGGGTTCGGGTTTTGCTTCAACAACTGTTTTTTCAGCTGGTGGCTCTGGAACCACCTTTTCAGCTGGCGCTTCTGCTGGAGTGGATGGTTCAACAGGCGGGGCCGGTTCCACAACAGGTTCGGGGTTAACCGGTTCTACAGGAACCGGATCCAGTTCCGTAACCGCGGGAGATACGGGATCTGTTGATGCGGGAGTCTCTTCGGCAATCGGTACAGCTAGCTCCGGCGTAGGTTCAGGTGATTTTTCATCGGTTTCGCCGCCACCTTCATTATTGACCTGGGCAAGATAACTGGCTTCTTCCGGTGCCTGCTCGGTTTGTTGTTTGACCAAAGTGATATCAAGCTGATTGACCGGGGCGTTGGTCGGTGGAGAAAAAACATTAAAACTGATGGTAAACACCACGATGACATGCAAAATAACCGACCCGATAAGGGTCAGTATCATCCGATCAGTGGCACTGCTGGTCGAAATCATTCGCTCACTCGTGGGGAATTTCGCGAATCACCGGTTCGGCATCATGTCCGGTTAATCTGACGCGTTTCTGCATAGCAGGACTCATTTCAACCTGACCATCTTCTGTCACCAGCATTACCATATCAATTCCCATTTCTGCTGCAATGGTTGGCCAGTCACTTCCGGCGACAAATATTGCTGTTGCAGCGGCATCCGCCATTGAAGCATTTTCATGAATTACCGTTGAGGACATTGCCTGATCAGCTGGATAACCGGTACGTGGATCCAGTATATGTGGGTAGCGTTTACCTTCGTAGGTAAAAAATCGTTCGTAATCACCGGAACTGAAAACACTTTCATCATCACTGACTGCCACTGAGGCTAACACTCTGTCATGTCTGGGGTGGCGAATACCAATAATCCAGGGACGCTCGCCATGAGTTCCTATCGCCCGTAAATCACCACCAATATTGACCACGGCATTTTCAATACCCTGTTGCTGCAGAATTGCGATGGCGTTATCGACCGCATAACCTTTGGCAAAACCGCCAAAACCGAGTCTGACAGCAGTGTTGTTACTGGTTAATTGACCATTTTCGATAACGATATCATCCATCGTCGGGCTGACGGCCAGCCATGCATCGATATCAGCCTGTGCAGGAGGTGGGCGGGATTCAAACCAGTCATCCTGCTCATATCCCCATAATGCAAATAAATTACCGGCTGCCGGATTAAACAAATGGCCACTGTCTTTGGCTAGTTTTTGAGCCAGTAAAATCACGCTGGCAACATTGTCTTCCACCGCGATAGGTTGTTCTGCAGCAATTGCGTTATTTATTTTGGTTAACACACTGGGCTGCCAGGCATGCCACAGGTCATTTACTTCTGAAAAGGATTGCTCCAGAGCATCAATGGTTTTGGCTGCGGTTTCTTCATCAACACCGTACAGACTGACGTCGATTTCGGTGCCAAACGCATAAAACTTGGCTTGTAAGGCGCGATCCTGATCACCGCATGCACTTAATAAACTTAAACCAATCACCAATATAAGGCTGTTTAAAACAGTCTTCATAAATGTGCCTCAATACAATTCATCAAATCACCGGCAATATTCAGGTTGAATTGCCGATCCAGTTCACGGATACAGGTTGGACTGGTGACGTTAATCTCGGTCAGATAATCGCCAATCACATCTAAACCAACAAATAACAGACCTTTTTCGCGTAATTTTGGCCCAACCTGCTGACAAATCCAGCGGTCTCTTTCTGTTAAAGGTCGGCCTTCACCTCTCCCTCCCGCTGCCAGATTACCGCGCGTTTCGCCATCGGCAGGAATACGGGCTAACGCATAGGGCACCGGCTCACCGTTAATCAGCAGAATACGTTTATCACCGTCTTTAATAGCCGGTAAATACTGTTGCACCATCACCGATTTTTTGCCTTGCTCGGTCAGCGTTTCGACAATCACCGAAAAATTCGGATCGCCTTGACTGACTTTGAAAATGGAAGCGCCGCCCATGCCATCTAATGGTTTGATAATAATATCGCCATGTTGTTGCTGAAATTCACGCATCAATTGTTTTTTTCGGGTGACTAAGGTGGGCGGACAACATTGCGGAAACCATGCGGTAAACAGTTTTTCGTTGGCATCACGCAGGCTTTGTGGATGGTTCACCACCAATACACCCTCAGACTGAGCCTGTTCCAAGAGGTATGTGCTGTAGATATATTCCATATCAAATGGTGGATCTTTGCGCATCAGGATGGCATCAAGTTCGCTAAGTCTGCGGGTTGTTGGTTCGCCAAGTTGGTACCAGTTGTTGGCATCTTCTGTGACCAGTAAATCCCGCATGCTGGCCATCACTTTGCCTTGGCTCAGATACAGATCCTGTTGTTCCATGTACTGAATCGTCCAGCCTTTGGCCTGGGCTGCCAACAGCATCGCAAAACTGCTGTCTTTTTTGATATTGATGGCTGAAATGGGATCCATCACGATGCCGATATGTCGCGACATAATTCTGCTCTTTAACGATTAATGGGTCGCTGCATTGTACCGTATCTGTTTCTTTGCGGTGACAGTCGCATTAGTCAAACCGTCGAGCCTGAATATTCATTACTGAGTTGTCTCTACAAGCCACTGCTTTATTCGCTATAATCAGTACATTTTTAGTTATGCGAAGACAATTTTCTCAATGAGTGATTCTGCGGCAACTGTGGCGGCCACGCCAAAAACTTTTCAGGAACTGATTCTACGTCTGCAACAATACTGGGCAGAACAAGGCTGTGTGTTATTGCAACCCTATGATATGGAGGTTGGAGCGGGCACATTCCACCCGGCAACCTTCCTGCGAGCTATTGGCCCGGAGCCGTGGAGTGCGGCGTATGTACAACCATCCCGTCGCCCAACAGATGGACGTTATGGTGATAACCCGAACCGACTGCAGCATTATTACCAGTTTCAGGTTTTGATCAAACCCTCTCCATTGAATATTCAGGAGCTGTATCTGGGCTCATTAAGAATGCTGGGAATTGATACCACTATTCACGATATTCGTTTTGTAGAAGATAACTGGGAATCACCAACATTAGGTGCCTGGGGCCTCGGATGGGAAGTCTGGCTCAATGGCATGGAGGTGACACAGTTCACCTACTTCCAGCAGGTTGGCGGCCTCGAATGTAAACCCGTCAGCGGCGAAATCACCTATGGTCTGGAACGTATCGCCATGTATCTGCAAGGCGTTGCAAGTGTTTATGATTTGGTCTGGGCAGATGGTCCATTAGGTAAAGTGACTTATGGCGATGTGTTTCACCAGAATGAAGTCGAAATGTCGACCTACAACTTTGAACATGCCAATACCGAACATCTGTTTCAGCAGTTCGATACCTGTGAAAAAGAGAGTGAAAGAATGATTGCAGCGGGCTTGCCATTACCTGCTTATGAAATGGTTTTAAAAGCATCACATACCTTTAATCTGCTCGACGCACGTAAAGCGATTTCGGTTACAGAACGACAGCGCTTTATCCTGCGGGTCAGAACACTGGCCAGAGCAGTAGCTCAGGCTTACTATGACCGACGTGAATCCCTGGGCTTTCCGATGTTAAGCAAACAGGATGAGGTGCAGTCATGAGTGAGCTACGTGATTTCCTGTTAGAACTTGGCACTGAGGAATTACCGCCTAAAGCCCTTTCGACTCTGAGTGAAGCTTTACTGAAAGGTGTTGAAAAAGGATTAGCGGAGGCTGAACTCACTTTCTCAACTTCAAAAGCCTATGCGAGTCCACGTCGTTTAGCCGTTGTCATCACAGAAATGCAGAGCCACCAGGCGGATCGGCAGATTGAAAAACGTGGACCTGCTGTTACCGCCGGTTTTGACGAAGAGGGTAACCCGACCAAAGCGTTGCAGGGGTTTGCCCGTTCCTGTGGTGTGGATGTCGATGCTCTGGAAACGCTGGAAACGGATAAAGGTGCCTGGTTAGTCTATCGCGAAAAACAGTCGGGACAGGCTGCCACTGATTTACTGCCGGAGATAGTCAAACAGGCTTTGGCGGCATTGCCCATACCCAAACGAATGCGTTGGGGCAGTTTATCCGAAGAATTTGTCAGGCCTGTACATTGGCTGATTTTGATGCTGGGGGATGAGATTATTCCGGCCAGCTTGCTGGGCGTACAATCCAATCAGCTTAGTTATGGACATCGTTTCCATCATCCACAGGCAATTCGAATCAGTAGTCCACAAACCTACGTGCCACAATTGCTAAGCGAAGGGCATGTGATGGTTGATTTTGCTGAGCGTCGCGAAGCCATTCGCGGACAGGTCAAAGAATTGGCCAGCCAACTGGGTGGTCAGGCCATTATTGATGATGAATTGCTCGATGAAGTCACCGGACTGGTGGAATGGCCGGTTGCATTATCGGGGGAGTTTGAAAAGCGTTTTCTGGAATTGCCCTCGCAGGCACTGATCTCTTCAATGCAGGGCCATCAAAAATATTTCCCGGTAGAAGATGCGGCTGGCAAGTTACTGCCATTTTTTATTACGGTGTGTAATATTGAAAGTCGTGATCCGGCGCAAGTTATTGCCGGTAATGAACGGGTAATTCTACCCCGGTTAAGCGATGCCGCATTTTTCTGGGATACCGATAGAAAACGTCCATTAGCGGATCGTCAGGAACAACTGAAAAGCATCGTGTTCCAGAATCAACTGGGTACGGTCTTTGATAAATCCCAACGAGTTGCGAAACTGGCTGGTTTTATTGCGGGCAAAATTGATGGTGATATAGCGCTTGCTGAACGCGCTGCCATGTTGGCCAAATGTGATCTGGTCACTGAAATGGTCGGTGAATTTCCCGAACTGCAAGGCATTATGGGCAGCTTTTATGCTCGTCTTGATGGCGAGCAGGAAGAGTTGTCTGCAGCGATGGATGAGCAATATCTGCCACGTTTTGCCGGTGATGCTTTGCCACAGGGCAAAACCGGACAGGCATTAAGTCTTGCCGAAAAAATCGATACCTTGTGCGGACTGTTTGGCATTGGTCAGCCACCATCAGGTGCCAAAGATCCGTTTGCCTTACGTCGTGCGGCGTTAGGCATACTGAGAATTATCATCGAGAATAATCTGGATTTGGATCTGGCTGAACTTATACAACAGTCAGTGCAAAGTTACGATAAACAGCTTACTGAAACAGAAATCGTGGCTCCGGTGATGCAATATCTGTTTGATCGGTTACGCGGCTATGCGGCCGATGCCGGCCATCATGGTGATGTATTTGAAGCCGTGCTTGCTTTGAAACCCACGCGTCCATTGGACTTTATGCAGCGTATGCAGGCTGTGTCCGCTTTCCGTGAGATGGAGCAGGCCGAAGCGCTGGCTGCAGGCAATAAACGGATTGATAATATTCTGCGGAAAAACGGTGCCTACGAAGCGGATCATCAATTAAATCCTGATTTACTGGAAGAAACCGCCGAACAAAAACTGGCTGAGACCTTACAACAAGTCTCTGCAGATGTTGCTCCGATGCTGCAAAAGGCCGACTACGCCGGTGTATTACGTCGTCTGGCCGATATGCGCGACAGTATTGATGCGTTTTTTGACGAAGTTATGGTTATGGCAGAAGATGAAGCAATTCGTCATAATCGTCTGGCGTTACTGAATCAGACTCGGGCATTGTTTCTGGGTGTGGCGGATATTTCCCGATTACAAAATTAGGATGCGTATATGTCGCTGATAATTCTCGATCGTGATGGTGTGATAAACCATGATTCGGATGATTTTATTAAATCTCCGTCTGAATGGGAGCCTATTGAAGGTAGTCTGGAAGCTATTGCGAGACTGAATTATGCTGGCTACCGGGTGGTAATCATTACCAATCAATCCGGCATTGCCAGAGGCTTTCTGGATGTCGAAACCCTCAATCGTATTCACAGTAAAATGCGGCGTATGCTGGCGCAGGTTGGGGGACGCATTGAAGCCATTTTTTTCTGCCCACATGGGCCTGATGATAATTGTGACTGCCGTAAACCTAAAGACGCAGCGTTTAAAGAGCTTGCCCATCGACTGCGGGTGAATCTGGATCATGTGCCTGCGGTCGGCGATTCGCTGAGAGATATTCAGGCAGCACAATCTGCTGGAGCCAAGCCCATTCTGGTGCGCACCGGAAAGGGTGAAAAGACTCTGAAGAAAGGTATCCCCAAGGATGTACCTGTATATGACAACCTGGCTGCAGTGGCCGATGCATTGTTGGAAATCGTAATTTGATGCAAACTTTCCGTTCATTCATCTTTCTGACCGTGTACGCAATAACAGCCATTCTATTCTCGGTGATTGGCGTGCTAATCTGGCCATTACCGTTTAAACAGCGCTATTGGGTAGTAAGTCGTTGGGCGGTAATGAATATCTGGCTGTTAAAAATTATTTGTGGATTGAGGCTGGAAGTTGAAGGACGAGAAAATATTCCGACAGAACCTTGTGTGATTTTATGCAAACACCAATCCGCATGGGAAACATTGGCGTTACAGGCTGTCTTTCCTCCTCAGGTCTGGGTGTTGAAACGTGAATTATTATGGATTCCTTTTTTTGGTTGGGGACTTGCTTCATTGCGGCCAATCGCCATTGATCGAAATGCCGGCCGTCAGGCTTTGCATCAGGTAATTGAGCAGGGCAAGGAACGGTTACAATCAGGCGCAATGGTTGTGGTGTTTCCTGAAGGGACACGTTTACCTCCTGGCACGATGGGCCGGTTTGGGGTGGGTGGAGCCCGTTTGGCGGTGGAAGCAGCTGTTCCAGTCGTTCCGGTGGCGCATAATGCCGGCAGCTTTTGGGCAAAAAAAGGCTTTCTTAAACGTCCAGGCGTGATCAAAATGGTGATTGGCGCTAAGATAGATATTCAGGATTTGTCAGCTACTGCCGTTAATCAAAAGGCTTACGATTGGATGACATTAACCATGACCCAACTGGAAGGGAAAACACCGGTGCAATTTACTAAAGGTGAGCAGCGTGGCGAGAGCTGAAGGTATTTTACGGTTATTAATTATTGACGATTCGCTTACCGAAGCTGACGCTATTATTAATATATTACGCAGTGCAGGCCATGCGGTCAGAGCAGGGCGTGAAGATGATTTTGATGCATTGGAGCAGTCATTAAGCAAGCAAAGCTGGGATTTGCTTATTTGCCGTGATAATTTGCCAGCGCTGGCTCCTGTTGAAATTGTTAACGTAATCAAACGCCTGGGTAAGGATTTACCATGCATTGTGATTACTGAAAATAAAGCCGCTGAAAAAGAATTGTTCCGGACCGGCGTTCAGGATGTTGTCTTGAAAGATGACATTGAACGGCTGAAGTTCGTTGTTGAGCGTGAACTGGATAATCTGTTTATGCGACGTCTTGGACGACGCAATGAACGTGCATTGCGCGAGAGTGAAAAACGCTCCCGAGCTTTACTGGAAAGCTCCAGAGATGCCGTGGCCTATATGCACGAGGGTATGCATTTATATGTTAACAGTGCCTACCTGAATCTGTTTGGTTATAAAGAACAGGAAGACATTGATGGTTTGCCAATTCTTGATTTGATTGATCCTGACGACCATGCCAAATTTAAAATGGTATTTCGTCAGTTTACTGAGCAAGTCGATTCAAAACCGGCTACGGTCACAGCTCAGTGTTTGAAGAGTGGTGGTTATGCATTTGATGCGGATATCGAGTTCAGCCATGCACAGGTAGAAGGAGAAGAATGTACTCAGGTTGTTGTTCGTGATCGTAATGTCGCCCTTGTTGAAGACAATGATCAACTACAACGTTTACGTGACTTTGATTTTCTGACCGGACTATACAACCGAACTCGTTTTGTAGATGCGTTACAGTTTGCAGTTAACCAGGCAGCTGAAAACCAGCAGGATTCTGCTTTGCTTTATATGGTGCTGGATGACTTTCAGCAAATTAAAGAGCTTCTAGGTCTGGCGACCAGCGATGTTCTGATTAAAAGTGTTGCCGATCTATTGCTACAAACAGCCGAAGAGGGTGAAACGGTCGGCCGTTACGGTGATCAGATCTTTACCATTATCATCCCCAGCACCGACGAAAGTTTTGTGGATAAACGAGCTGATGTTTTTTTGAAGAGCGTTGCTGATTTTGTTTCACATACCAACGGTAAAATGATCGATTTGCACTGTAGTATTGGGATAGCGCGTATCAGTGAAAATGTCGCCTCAGCCCAAACAGCTCTGGAGAATGCTGATAAAGCCTGTACTATTGCCCAGCATGCTGGCGGCAATCAGACAGCTCGATTCCAGGAGAAAATGCCCCAGAGTGATTCAGGCGAACTTTCTGCTTGGAAAACAGTGTTGCAAAATGCCCTGAACAACGATTTATTCAATATTCATTTTCAACCCATTGTTGCTTTGCACGGTCCTCAACAAGAGTTCTATGACGTTCTGTTAAGATTGCAGGACGGAAACAAAATCTTGCGAGCTGAGGAGTTTATTCAGCATGCTGTCAAGTTGCAGATGATGGCAGAGGTGGATAAATGGGTCATTCGTACAGCACTTAAAATGCTGTCAGAACATCAAAAAACGCATCCTAAAACACGGTTTTTTATTAAACTTTCTGAACAGACCCTGCATGAAAAAGATTATGTAGACTGGTTATCAGCCACTCTTTCAGCACATAATTTGACCGGACATGCGCTGATCTTTGAGATCAGTGAAACAGCCGCCGTGGATAATATTGAAGACACCAAAAATACTATTGCCAAACTTAAGGCCATTGGCTGTGAATTTGGATTAGAGCATTTTGGTTCCGGTATAGGATTTTCGCATAGTCTGAATGTGCTTGATGTTGACTATCTGAAAATCAACGGTAATTTTGTCGAAAATATGGCGAACGATAGTGAAAATCAGGCAGCCATAAAAGCGATAATCGATATGGCAAAGCAGGCTGAAAAACCCTGTATTGCCGAGTTTGTCTCAGACGCAGTCAGTCTTGCTCTTTTATGGCGGTTGGGTGTTGATTATGCCCAAGGTTATTATATTCATAAGCCTTCAGATAAGCTTGATTACAACTTTGAAGACGAAGATCTCTAATCAGTTTAGAGAAGATTCTGATAAATATAACAGGCTGATTTGAAGTGCAAAATCAGCCTGTTAAGCCTTAAATACGACCGGAACGTAATGCTTCAATCCGTTTTTCAAGTGGAGGATGCGTCATAAATAATGCCGAAATCCCTGCACGTCCACCTGAAATACCAAATGCATGTAATTGATCAGGTAAAGCCTCTTCGGCAGTGCCTGCCAGGCGTTGTAAGGCAGCAATCATTTTTCCCGAGCCAACCAGCCTTGCTGCGCCGGCATCGGCACGAAACTCCCGCTGACGACTGAACCACATCACGATAATACTGGCGAGAATACCCAGCACTAATTCAGCAATGATTGAGGTAATCCAGAAAGCTGGACCATGTCCTCGTTCGGTTTTGAAAACCGTCCGGTCCACCAGATGGCCAATCACTCTGGATAATACGATAACAAATGTATTCACCACACCTTGAATCAACGCCATGGTCACCATATCGCCATTCGCTACATGACTGACTTCATGTGCCAAAACAGCTTCTACTTCATCCTGTGTCATCGATTGCATCAACCCACTACTGACCGCGACCAGGGCATTGTTACGATTCATGCCGGTGGCAAAAGCATTGGGTTGCGGTGATTGATAAATGGCTACTTCAGGCATGCCTATTCCTGCCTGTTGTGCCTGACGTGACACAGTATCCACCAACCACTTTTCAGTTTGATTTTTGGGTGAAGTAATTACTTCTGCGCCGGTCAGGCGTTTTGCTGTCCATTTGGAAATAGCCAGAGAAATGAATGAACCGCTGAAGCCAATAATTCCCGCAAAAATAAGCAAGGAAGTCATATCTAAACCAGAACCTTGCTCATCCAAAAGACTATCAATACCGAGCAGTCGCATTGTCACGCTTAATACCGCTAACACCGCAATATTGGTGGCAAGGTACAACATGATTCGTTTCATTCGAGATTCCTTGAAATTAAGTTGTCAGTAATATGGGTCAGCAACGGACTGTTTTCAAGCGGCAACCGCTAAATTTTGAACCAATATAGTGGCTAGGCGATGAGCATTATTCTGCTCGGTTTCGTCCAGCATTAAACTGCAAATGATGTCACCTTTATCGATAACACTTCCTCCGGCAGGCAAGTCATGGCAATACTCTGGCCAGTCAAAATCCGCCGGGATATTGATTTGTTCCGGGGCAAAACAAAACCATAAGATTCGTTTTTTTGCAGGAAGTTCAACCGCTGTTTCAGGCATAACACCCGTCAAACTCATCAACTGCCAACTGATAATGGGAGCATAATCCGGCAATAACTGACAGGAAGCGGTAGGACGTGGATTCAGCTCCAGCAGAAAAATTTCACCTGATGGCGTGAGTATAAAATCCAATGACATCAAACCGATTAACGACAGATGTTCGGTCAGTTTTTGTAGTGTCTGATGGAGAAAGCTTTGTTGTTTTAAGTCAATTTGAAGGCCACTTGAGATAGCGTTTAGACTGAAGTTATACAGGCTGAGATTAACAGGAAATTGCTCATTGAAAAGTAATAACTGAATGTCATCTGCTGCAGCCAGAAACAGCACTGACCCACTGATGCCCTCAATATATTGCTGATAATATCGGTCGGGACTTTCTGCTACCAAATTTGCTTCAACAATGTGTGTTCCTCCCCAACTGGCAGCCGATTTGGCTAGCCATTTACTATTTGCCGCCTGGGGTTTTTGGAATGTTGTTGGCGGATGCGGTAAAGATAATTTTTCCAGTATTGCAATCCATTTTTCAGGGAGGCAAATCTGCTCAAAGCACTCATATGAGGGGCCTGCAAATTTTATATGAGCGGGTAACTGTGAAAGAGCAGGATAAAAACGCTCGACACCGGTGCCACAGATTAACCAGCATGGCTCATCATCACTTAAGGTAATAATAGTCTGTAGCCATTGATGTGCTTCAAGGTTATCCAACGCAGATAGTTTCAGAAATCTATCCGCAGCGTCGAGAGTATCAATGTCAGCAAAGCAATCAGCTACACGGAGGGTATAACCCTCCCGTCTAGCCGATTGCGCCAGCATTCTTGCGCTTTGTGCAACGATCAACAGGAGCCTCGGATGTTCAGCCATTACTGGCTCCTGTACTTTCTATGCTTAAACCAGTTTACGAGCACCTTCAAAGGCATTACGGAAATCCAGATAAACAGGTTTATCACTTTCCAGTGTTTCTTTGAGTAATGCTTGCTGCAGTTTATATTTCACATTACCAACTGCAAGTGCACCGATACCGACAGCATTTGGGCATTGTGGGGCAAATTTCAGCGGTTCGCCGTTATCCATTAACTCGACACCTTCAATCCCCAAAGGTGCAACGGCGTTCACATCGCCGGCCACTTTAAGCTTTTTAGCATCGCTCAGTACTGAAGCATTCAATACCTGAATACCTGCTTTAGCTGCACAGAAAACCACATCAGCATCGCTTAACAGACGGGCTTTATCTGCGTCAGATGCTGCAGTGGTGGCTCGTAAGCTCACACCGTAACGTTTACGGGCCTCATCAGAAAACTGCAGGGCTGTATCCAGTGAAAAGTGATCAACAATAGTGGTTTCAGCACCTTGTAGTGCCGCAATTACTGCGGTGGCAAGTCCCACTGGACCGGTACCGCCGAAAACAACTGTTTTACAACCTTTGTAATCCTGCTTGAAATGTTTCTTTAATTCACGTTCGACACAGGCCACCAACGCCGCTGCAGTGGTAAAAGCGCCACTTGGATCAGCAAATACTGGAATTTCGAATGGGGGGACCATTGCAGACTTGGCTGCATCAAGCATATCCATCGCCAGCCCAATATCTCTTCCACCGATAAACATACCCGTCTTTTTTACACCAGCAGGGCCACGGGAAAAAATAGCATCTTGTGTTAAGCCTGCCACCTCTTTCAACTCAACGTTATTGTAAGGCATGATGATGTCATAACCGGCATCCAATGCCATGTTGATATCAAACGGACTGTTTTGTTTCATAGGGTTGAGCATATGAATGATGGAGCGCTTGGACATGTTAATCCCTCACTGTTTATTAAAATGTAAAGTCTTGCCGTCGATTGTAATGCCAGCACCCTTATTAACGCCAGCAGCACTGATTAATTCAATATTCTGCAATTGAGGATCTGCGTCAATTACGCCACGTAGCTCGTCGATAAGCTGATCCGCCTGAGACTGACTCTCGGTAAATACGCAGGATGTTGGACCCCATGAGCTTTGTGCCATGCCGTTAAAGCCCAGAGACTTGCTGAGTTCCATCAATGTGGCTATGGCTTTGCTGGTGTACTGGCCACCTTGTGCTGGGGCAAAATGTTGACCAATCAGGGCTTGAATTTCGCTCACGGCGGAACCGAATAATTGAATATCCTGCTCAATTAATGCGGGGAGTAGCTGCATCAACGTCAGATGACAAATACGCTGGCTGTGCTGTAAAGGGAACGTTGGCAATTGCTGAAATGCCTGGATTTCAGTTTGACCATGAATGCCCTGATGGCTTTTATCTATCAACATCACCAGTCGCCACTGAGAGGGGAAGTCATGCTGAAATAATCTGACCGGTGTCTGTGAGTTAGGCCCTAAGCCCGCATCTACTACAAAACCACCGGTATCAAAGGTACTGATCCCAATTCCTGATCGCTTTCCACGATCCATTGCCAGAGCAATTTTTGCGGTGGGAATGTCCAGCTGATGATGGTTCGCCAGTATCTGGCCAATGACCAGAGCGAGCTGAGTGCCTGAGCCGAGCCCCGCATGTTCTGGAATCAATGAGTGAATGGTGAGGTTGAGTTGGCGTAAATCAGTCGGGATATTCGATCCTAACGTGAGATAAAACTGATTAATCAGTTTAGTGATTTTGTGACGAATAGAGTCTGTAACAGGGGGTGCTGAGGGGGGCTGATCATCAGAATCAGTAAGGCTGAGTTTAGTATAGTGACTATCTACTGCCAAACCGATACTGCCAAAATGACGGCCTAAGCCGCCATTTAGATCCAGAAAACCTAGGTGGAGTCTTGCCGGAGCCTGTATACAAATCGTCTGAAGCTTAACAGGTGAAACCGGTTGTTGCATTGCTATCACTAGGCGTTATCAATTTTACAGGCGATATCGTAGATAGTGGTTTCGTCCAAAAACAAGTCATTGGTGTCAAACAGTGATGCCACTGCTCCTCGATGTACCTTCATTTTAAAGTTACCAATCGCAATAGCACCGTAAAAACGCACTCCCTGTTTTTCCGTCCCATTATCCATCACTTCCATACCTTCGACACCCAACGGTGGAACCGCATTAACATCAGCAATCACTTCGAGCGTTTTGCTAGCAGTCCAGGTAGCCTCGGGAACAATACAAACACCAGCCGGACCGGCAGCAATAGCCACATGGGCGTCTTTAAGTAATGCAGCAACGGCTTCGTCACTCCGTGTTTCACCGGGAATCACATCAACCCCATAGGCTTTTTTCATATGTTCAACAGTGGCTTTGCTTCGCGCCATACTACGGCAGGTTAGGGTGACTTTGCTTGCACCCTCTTTTAACAGGTACAAGGCAGTTCGTTGCCCCACAGGTCCTGCCCCAAGAATCGCTACATTTTTGCCGGTAATATCGTAGTCAGTCATTACTTTTCGGGCAATTGCTGCTGCGGTGGTATTAGACCCATTTGGATCCAGCATGACCGAAACTCGAACGGGGCCAAAGAATGCTTTTTTTACAGCTTCACCGACAAGCTCACTGGAAGCTACATTTGAACCACCGATAAAAATTGCGCTGTTTTTCAGGTTCTTTCCACCGCGGGTAAAAATCATGCCATGAACATGAGAGGTGACATTGTCACGCGTTGCTCCACCATGCGCGATAATATTATCCACGCCGGAGTCATAGGCAACAGCTTGATCAAATGTGCTCGCGACGGTATCAGTATCGAGATGAAGCAGTAATTTTTTCATCATGTTCTCCTGCGTTTAGCATGGCTTGATGTGAGATAAATAAACGCTGGATTTTACCCTATGTTGTTTCTGTGAGGAAATTAAACTGCCATTATGCTCTATCAAAAAGTTTGATTGGCAATACGTTAAAGTGGCAATATCCTGTTCCTGTGTAGGAACTTGTCTTCCAAATTACCAGTCACAGCAGCACCATATAATAAAATTTTAGGAGTAGAGAATGAAGAAAACCAGTCTGACAGTCCTGTTTGCCAGTATGACCATGTTAAGTGCCTCCGCTATTGCCGATGACCATATGGATTTTTCAACGGTGACTAAGGTGCAATACGTCAATGATTGTATGCAGGCAAATACAAATTTAAACGTCTATGAAGGTGTGCATAAATGTTCATGCGTAGTGGACAAACTTGATGAAGCTTTTACTCAGACTGAGTTCGAAGATGTCAACACCGCTTATATGTACCAAAATATGCCAGCAGACAAAGGGGCACAGTTCCGCGATGATAAAGGTTTAAGTGGCGGTATAGATAAATACGAAGAAGTCTCGGCTTCAGCTTATAAAGAATGTCGAATCCAATAATTTCTGACTGATATCAGCGACAAGAAAAAGGCCGTTTAAAACGGCCTTTTTTTATGGATGTGCGTAGTGAAAATGTCCGCTATATTTGTTTATCCATGCTGTAAGTCATTTCTTTAGTGTCATTCACCATCGCTTTTAACACACCATGTTTTTGCGGCGTGAAGCTAAACCGGATACTTGGGTCTTCACTTATAGAAATGCCAGCCTCAAGTGTAATCAGGTTTTCATCATCAAAATCTATGATGATTTCTTTCACATAATGCGGTGGAATATAGCCACGGGTTTTTTGATCAAACTGTAAGCCACTATTATTCGGGTGACTTACAACTACCTGTGCCTTTGTTGTTTCGCCAATGTTGGCTTCTCGCATACGAATCTGCATTTTGCCCAGTCGAGCCATAGCGGCTTCCATGTCTTTACCTGCAGGAGCACTACATCCTCCTGAGGCTTTGACAAATTTTGACACCATATGCAAAGAACCATCATTCATTTCTGCAATAGCCCGCATATCGGTGTACTGATCGACCCTGACCCGTGTAGCGATATCAATATCACCCAGTGTCGGTGATAAATGGAAATTCGCAGAATACGGCATCGGGTTTTTATCAATGATGATATGTATGTTTTTAATGTATCTCTCAGCAGTCTGTGGCTGAACCGATTTGACACTGATTGGAACAATGGCAGCATCTTCAGCCCGGGTAGGCGCTTCAAGGATCAAAACATCATCGGCATTTTCATGAATTTCACGATCACCAAAATAGGTTTGTTTAAGCGCTGACCATAAATCCTCTTCAGCTGTTGCAGCATTTGCAATGAAGCTATGACTCATAAAAACTGCAAATACAGCCCAAAAAAATGTATTTCGCCCCATCATTTTCGCTCTCCTAATAATTATTATTCCCACTCTAGTTCTACAAAAGCAGCGGTAACATTTCGACGATGATATTCTTCAAAAAGTTTCCACTTTTCAGCTTCTTGCGTGCCTACCGAGTCAATGGCTTGTTCAATGGTTCCCAGATCATTAATGATGACCCTAATCTCTTCACGTACGGTGGTCAGATAGCGCAGTAAATCCTGCCAGCCTTTTGAGTTTTCACCGTTAAAAGCTGTGCCGTGACCAGGAATGATCATTGTCGCATCATGTTCAATTAAGGTATCAAGGGCATCAATCCAGCCGTTAATACTGCCATCCAAGGCCGGAATACGTTCAACGAATAATAAATCGCCGGTCCATAATGTACTGGTTTTTTCATCATAAACGGTTACATCATGATCAGTATGCGCCGTGGTAAATGCGGTTAAAATCAGTGGTCGGTTACCAAGATCCAATGTTAATGGTGAGCCAACCTTAACCAGGGTCTTCGCTTCGATAAACTCGGTGCCTTTGTAGGCATCACCCAAAATCTCCGAAAACTGTCTGGCAAAGTGTTGCTGTCGACTGGCCATTGCAGCCGGTAATTTTTCGTGACCAACAAATTCCGGCTTATCGGTCTTAAAAGCTGCATTTCCTAAAATATGATCCGGGTGCACATGGGTATTGATGACATAACAGATCGGCAAGTCACTATGTTGGCGGATGGTTTTACGCAATAACTTACCTTCCTGAAAACTGCCGCCGCTATCGATGACGGCAATGCATTGCTCACCAATGATAAAACCAACATTGGCAATGGCGCCCAGATTCTCAGCATCCGCTTCTTGGTGGCTGCCCTGGTGGTAAAAAATACCTTCAGCAACCTGCTGCACCTTATAGCTGTCTGCCTGAAGACTGCTGGCAAAGGCAAAGGATGAAACAGTAATAGATAGAAAGGAAATTAATATACGCATGTTGATGACTCACTAATTGTCAGCGTCTGAACTGTTACAATAACGCACTTTATCGCAATACATCCACATAGCTAGCAGAGAACTTTTGATTATGACAATTCGTACGCGTTTTGCACCCAGCCCAACAGGATATCTACATGTAGGCGGGGCCCGTACCGCACTCTTTTCATGGCTATATGCCAGAAAACATGGCGGTCGTTTTGTATTAAGGATTGAAGATACCGATATCGAACGCTCATCAGCTGAATCAGTGAACGCGATTCTCGAAGGCATGACATGGATGGGGTTGGATTATGACGAAGGCCCGTTTTATCAAACGCAACGTTTTGATCGTTACAAGGAAATTATCCAGCAACTAATGGATCAGGGCGATGCTTATTACTGTTATTGCAGTAAAGACGAACTGGAAGCAATGCGTGAAGAGCAGCGCGCCAATAAGCAGAAACCTCGCTATGACGGTCGGTGCCGCCATATAACAACTCCTCGCGAAGGTGTTGAGCCGGTGATTCGTTTTAAAAACCCTACCGTTGGTCAAGTGGTTGTTGAAGATGCGATCCGTGGCAATGTTGTTTTTGAAAACAGTGAACTGGATGATTTAATTATTGCTCGTCCAGACGGCACACCTACTTATAATCTAACAGTGGTCGTAGATGATCTGGATATGCAGATGACCCACGTAATACGTGGTGATGATCATTTAAACAACTCACCACGACAAATCAATATTTTTAAAGCTTTGGGTGCTAAACCACCCGTATTTGCACATGTCCCAATGATCTTGGGTGACGATGGAGCTAGACTTTCCAAGCGGCATGGTGCCGTCAGTGTGATGAGTTATCGGGATGCAGGATATCTTCCCGAAGCGTTATTGAATTATTTAGTCAGATTAGGCTGGTCGCACGGTGATCAGGAAATCTTTTCCTTAGCGGAAATGACCCAGCTATTTGATATTCAAGACGTCAATAAAGCTGCCTCAAGCTTTAATACCGATAAATTACTCTGGTTAAATCAACATTACATCAAAACCAGCGAGCCAGAACATGTTGCACAGCACCTCAGCTGGCATATGGGAGAGTTAGGTATTGATCCTACTGATGGTCCAGCTTTGGTTGATGTTGTGGTATTGCTGCAGGAACGTGCCAAGACGCTTAAAGAGATGGCAGAGTCTAGCGTGTATTTTTATCGCGATGTGGATGCCTATGATGAAAAAGCTGCACAGAAAAATCTGACTGAAGCCAGCTTGCCATTATTAGAAGCCGTATTGGCAGAATTGACTGAGCTCAAAGATTGGCTGGCTGAACCGATTCATTCAGTCATCAAGAACTGTGCTGACAAACATGAAGTTGGTATGGGCAAAGTGGCACAGCCAATACGGGTTGCGATAACAGGAAATACGATTTCTCCTTCCTTGGATGCGACTTTAGAGCTCTATGGTCGAGAGCGCGCACTCACCGCTATTCAGTGTGCAATTAGCTGGATCAAAGATCATGCCTGATTTTTAGCAAAAAAATAAAGTTGTTAAATTTCAAAAGCTTAAGTTGTCGGGAAAATCTTCCCGAAAATAAGATGGAAATACTCATAAAAAAGTTGTGTAAAGTTCTTGACGAACCCGGGAAGTCGGATTATGGTTCGTCATACGCATGAGGTTCATCCGAACAAATCGTGACGTACAAAACTAAAAAGCAATAGAGGACAACTTTATGAAGCTGAAAACATTATCAATTGCAATGATGGGATTAGCAGCACCAGGTCTGGTGGCTGCAGATGAGCTCCTTGAAATGCAAAAAAATGACAATAACTGGGTTATGCCCGCTGGTGACTATGCCAATACGCGTTACAGCGAACTGACTCAAATCACGAAAGACAACGTCAAAGATTTGAACATGGCTTGGTCTTTCTCAACTGGTGTTTTACGTGGCCACGAAGGTAATGCTTTGGTCATGGACGACACTATGTACGTTCATACAGCGTTTCCAAACATCGTTTTCGCACTGGATTTGAACAACGATGGCGCCATCAAATGGAAATATGAGCCAAAACAAAACTACGATGAAACTGTACCAGTCATGTGCTGTGATACCGTTAACCGTGGTCTGTCTT